>Ga0209308_10000002_pt1 | contig 539362 bp, 494 predicted proteins | sample COGITO_mtgs_1204_3_FD_184806 | JGI IMG/M metagenome (GOLD analysis project Ga0209308, IMG submission 184806) | Pelagic marine microbial communities from North Sea - COGITO_mtgs_120405 (SPAdes) (version 2) | ecosystem: Environmental > Aquatic > Marine > Epipelagic ... | reverse complement strand
CTGCCCAAGTAAGTTCTCTTATCTCACGATGAGGTCTTAAAAGACAACCATAGGTCATTAAACAACATAGATAAAGCTGTTTGTTATATACTTTTATAGCTTCAAGTATTTCATTGATATTATCAAATGGTTTGTGAAGTGTAGAGGTTGGTTTCTTCAGCTTTATACTTTGAACTAAATGAGGTTTAAATTCAGCTAATAATGGACTCAAAGTAGATTTTACAGTACGTTGTGTCTTTGCACTCCAATTAGGTCTTACAAGGAAGTTTCTGATATGTGAGGGTTGTAATTTATCAAGAGTTAGGTTCTTTATTTGTTGCTCACTCTCATAACGTTGCCATAGGACTATAATGCGTTTAGCATCCTTTATAAAGCGTTCAGAACACCCTTGTTTTATCTTTCCCTCAACACCTTGTTTAAGTGCTTTAACAACTGTAACAGGAACTTCTTTAACTATCTTTTTCTTTGGTTGAGGTCTCCAACCTTCTCTTAACTTTAATTCAAAAGCTGCTTTGAGTAGGGGAGGATTGTCAATGCATTTAATTTTAACTTTTATACATTCTCCATTCCAAAATCTGTAACGAATTTTATTAATATAAACGTTGATAAATGGCTTGTTTTTGTGGTATCCAATAGTCACTTTTAAATTATTCATACTGTCAGTGTTTACTGTCAGTTATAGTATGTAATTATTTCAAGTATCTTTAAATCAATCTTTTACAGTAGGCAGCTCGTCGGGCTCATAACCCGAAGGTCACTGGTTCGAGTCCAGTTCCCGCTACTATAACAATAAAACGGTTATACTTTTATAGTGTGGCCGTTTTTGTATTTTTACAGCATGTTAAAAAATATTATTTACATCTTTTCCCTGCTTTTGTTAGCCTCATGTACCAAATTAACAAACACTTCTTCTATCAAGGTTGTTGGTGCAATGAGAGATGTGATGTGGAAAGGAGATTTGAAAGGTAAGATTGCAACAGATTCATTAAATAACAAAGAAACCTATGGAATAGGACCTGTTGAGTTTTTGAAAGGAGAAATAGTATTGTTTGAAGGACAAACATTTGTGTCGAAGGTTATTGACAGTGTTTCTCATCAGGTAACTAAAATCCCCTAAGTCAAGGCTCCCTTTTTTGTATATAGTACAAATAGTGAGTTAAACGTTTTTGAAGTAACTCTTGAAAATTACTCGCTAAAAGAAATAGAAGAACATATTGATTCTATTTATAAAAATTATGACCAACCGTTGTTGATACGTATTGATGGGGTTTTTAATAAAATGAAACTTCATAGTGTTAATTTACCTGAGGGTGAGCAAGTGTCATCGCCAGATGAAGCTCACCAAGGATTGACTCAATATGATTTCAAAAATATTAGTGGATCTTTGATCGGCTTCTTTTCTCGAAATCATAAGGCTGTTTTTACGCACCACGACAGTTTCTTTCACGCACACTTTATTTCCGATGATCGTAAAGTGTTAGGCCATATCGACGAAACCGATTTTAATTCTTCAAAAGTAACCTTGAAAGTTTCAAAGTAATTTTATCTTGGGTGAAGAGGAGTTAAAATTCAAACACCTGAACCTTTCATAACAAGAGTCACCAAATTATGAGTATCAATTAAATCTTTTGGTGTAATACTGATGTTCGATATTTCCAATGAGTTATCTACTAAGGAGTAATCAGAGATGGTTACTCTTTTTTTGATTAAAACTAAAGTAAACAAAGGGTTTAGTAGTGTATTAGTAGAGTGTTAAAGAGTAGGTGTTAACCACACTTTGGTTGCTAATTACCATAGGTTTAAAACCAAATATACTCAAAACTGTCAGTAAAAACAGCTGAAACTGTCAGTAAAAGTCAAGAAAATCACACCAAATAATCCATACTAACAGCACTGTTTTGGTTCATACATTTTTAAAAAAAATTTTGTATATTTCGAAAATAAAATAAATTTTGTATATTTCGAAAATAAAATAAATTAAATAATATTATGAAGATCAAACAAATTTTAATGGCAATTGTATTTACAGCAGTTTTAGTAAGTTGTGGAAGTACAGATCCTAAAGAAGCTGGTGAAAAAGCAGGAAAAGAAGTATGTGAAAAATTGAAATCTGGCAACTTTAGTCAGTCAGATGCGCAAAAGTTTATTAGGGAGGCACAGGCGAGCATAGACAATCCAGAAGATGCTGCAATATGGTATAAAGCATATATGGCAAAAGCTATGGATTGTATGAATTAAAATTTAATTATAAATTAGATTTTTTTTAAACAAAATAAATAAATTTTAACAATCAAAATTATATCTACAAAAAAATAAACATAAGAAAGGTAATCAAAAAACAAATTATTATGAACAAAAACAAAAAAATTAGGTTAGGTATTGCTGTAGCAATGATTATTTCACTTTTTCTCCCATTTGTTAAATTAGGGCCATTAAGTGTGTCACTTATTGACGCTATGTCACAAGCTGCTACTCTAGAATTAGTTTTATTAACACTTATGGTAATCCTATTTGGAGTGCTGACTTTTATGGATAAATATTTAGGTGCTAGAATATGTTCTGGACTTGTCTTATTGGCATGCCTATATGCAGCATTAAATATTGCAGACAAACAAGCTGGTACCAATATCAATGCTTTTAGTTTCCTTGGAATTGGGGCTTATTTATTGCTTTTAACTTCACTTGCTGGAGTGATTTTTTCAAAACCTAAAAAGTAAATGATTTAAATTAATTTTTACTATTTATTAATTCATTAATCATTTTTTTTGTCTTAATAATTATGTTCAAAATTTCGATAAAATTATCCAACACAAGAGTAATCAGAAATGGTTACTCTTTTTTTTGGTTTAAACTCAAGTATACAAAGGGTTTAAGGCAAACTTAACAACATTAAAAGCACTATAAATAGTTAATTATTTACAATAATTACTACCAAGGTTAAGTCTCAAATATACATAAAACTGGCAGTGATTTCTATTTTATTCTGGTCTAATAGGTCTTAAAACTTTACAATAAATTGATTACATTAGATGCTGTTACTTTAACAAGTGATATTATTTTATAAACAGTTTAAAATTAAATGGCAATATTTCAAAATACAGTAGTTAACAAATATCTTAATAATCAAAATGAGCAAGTAATTTCTGAAAAATGGGATATTTATAAAACTCATTTCTTTGACCCTGTAGTTCAGGAGAACATTAGAGATAGGAAGGTATAATGAATTTCATTTATTTTACTTCAAAATACTTTGAATTGTTTCTATCATTTTAAATGTTAACTCAATACTTCTTGGGTTAAAACCTATGTTCGATATTTCAATAGAGTTATCTACTAAAACAATAAAACGGTTATACTTTTATAGTGTAGCCGTTTTTATTTTATATTCCTTTTGTAGTCTATTAATAACTTCCATTTTATTTTGATTCATAGCATCCAAAATTGGATGAAGATCCATTTTCTCATGTATTGGTCTTAAATTATGGTCACTCCACATGGCCAATTCGACTATTATTGGGGTTAACGACAGTCCGTTCTCCGTCAAAACATAAATATTGGTTTTCTTATTTTGAGGGATTTTCTTCTTTTCAATAAACTTTAATTTTTCTAATGTCTTTAATCTGGCGGATAATATATTTGGTGCAATAGCTTCTGTGCTTTCTGAGAAATCCTTAAAGGTTAGACAGTCTTGTAATAACATTTGTTTTATTATAACTAAGCTCCATTTATCTCCCACGATATCCAGGGCTGAAGTTATGGGGCAGTTACAACGAAAATTTTTATGGATCATACAATTATTTATTTTTACTATTGTTTTAATAGTAAATTTTTTATATTTGCTATTAAAACAAAAGTAATTAATTTTTAACACTATTATTATGAAAAGACTTTATGTATTTCTGATTGCTATGAGTTTGTTTGGATGTAATCAAACACCTAATCCAGAATGTGAAATTTTGCAACAGGCTAAGGTAGGTTTAGACACCAATATCGCTATGTATTCTGCTGTTTGGGGGAAAATTATGAATGACCGCGATATTGATTTAATTAACACGGATAGTTTTGATCCTGAGGTTAGCGTTATCACTGCAACAGGACCAATAACAGGTGTTGAAGGTTTTAAAGCTTATTACAACAGTTATCTTACGGGTTTTTCTGACGCCAAAATGACTATAATTGATTTGTATGGACAAGGTGATTTAATGACAAAGCATTGGCGTTTTCAAGGAACTCATGACGGAGATTTGTTTGGAATTCCGGCAACAAATAATAAAGTAGATATTTATGGTGTTACATTGGTGGTCATGAAAAATGGGAAAATTTTCCAAGAGAAAGATTATTTTGACAATAATGTTTTTATGAAACAACTTGGGTTAATGGAATAAGGGTTTTAGTTGCATTATTGATTCAATTTTGCTGTAACGTTGAATAATAGGGGAAGGGAAATCAAAGCTTGAACGCCTCATTCTTCAATAGTGAAACTGATCAAATTATATGTATTTATAAACTCTTTGCGAGATATATAAACGTTCGCTATTTCGATAGAGTTGTTTATTAGGGTTGTTTTAATGTTTAATTAAAATATTTTAAACAATGCCTTTATGGCTAAATAATTATATGGCTGCTTATCTCCAGAATCTCCTACTTTTGAACTACTATAACTTACATTTAAATCAAATTTACCCATTTTATAGCCCAACTGTGGAGTAATTGCAAAACCAGTAACAGCATCTTTATCTGCATTGTCAAACTCGTTATTATCAGAACTTCCATATTTATATGTACTTGTTCCTATCCCTAGTCCTACAAAAAAATCATTTTTAAAGTACTTTACACCAATTTGAACCGGGATATGACTTACTGCACCCAGGCCTTTGTCTCCGAATGAAACAAAACCCGTTTCAGCATAAAAAATCATTTTCGAATCTATCTCTCTTTCGTAAGTTAGAGTTGCTCCAAATCCGGTTGAATTAAATAAACCCAACGTTCCAGTTGGAAAAGCAATTACTGGAGATACTGAAAAATGTTTTTCTTGTGCATTAACTTTTGATAAAAATAAAAATAAAATAGTACTAACAATAAATAGTGATTTATTTTTCAAAGTTGTGTTTTTTAAATTTAAGTATTATAAATGTATGAATTAAATATAAAATAAAAAAATTTGGGAACAATAATTACTTGAAAAACAAAAGTTTACCGTTGAAATAGTAGATAGGTTAGAAAAGTATGATGATAAAGAATTATACAATGCTATTGAAAATTAACAACCCAATTCAGCTATTTCTAAACCTCTTAAACACCTACAATTATTATGTAAGTATTTGACGTAGAATGAATATGGTTGAGGTGTAGGAATGGTGTTTTATGAAATCAAGTATATCCCATAAAATTAATGAGCCGTTGTTTTGGGGTTAAAATAAAAACTCTCTACAATATGCAAAGGGTTTGTAATCTATTAAATGGATTAGGTTTAATTTATTCAACACTTTCTGTGCCAATTATGGATTTTCATTCTCAGCCATTTGAATGTTTTCATTTATTTCTTTTGCAATTACATTTCTTTTGTTTGTGAAAATTGCTATTTGATTGTCGTACTTGTAAATTCTATTTTTAAAGCTTGAGGTATGAATTAGAAACTTTTCACTTGAATATATTTTTTTAATTTCTGCTTTATAAAAATATCTTTTAAAATGATTAATTAATTCATCATCTAAAGCATCTATTTCTGTTTCTCTTGCTTTAAATTCTGAAAAACCTAAATCAATTATAGCATTAGCATAATATATTGAAAAGGGGTGATAATCTTGATAATATTTTATTGAAGTATTATCAACCATATGATTATTATCAGTAATTCTTTTTTGGATTGATTCATAATAATCATTCATTAAGGAATGTAAATTGTCTGAAAATAAATCAATTCTATTACTTGAAATCAGAGATTTAAATGTGGCATCCGTCATAAAAAAGGTCTGGTTGTCATAAAGAAAAGCTTTTAAATTTATATACAGCGATTAAAAAGGATTCAGAATTTCTTAATGAATTGAGTGATTCTAATAACTTCCGATACAATTCAATAAATCAATTACTTAAATGGATGAAAGTACCTTCAAAGAAATTAGATAATTTCGTGCCAGATTTAAGCTCTAAAGTAATATGGAGTAAGGAAGTTCCTATAAATTATAATGAAGAATTCTATAAGACAACGATTCGATGGATTAATAGGTCAAAAAAAATGATGATACAATCCTATGCAATGGATGAGTTGAAAAGTTCTGGTTTCTATTCAAAAATAAATAATAAAAAACTGAAGACATTGTTAAATGATTACTATAACGATTTGTATTGGGTTTTTGGAAATATAGAACACCGAAAAAATGTAAATGAATTTAAAGAGCATTTGCGAGATAAATATAATTTTGTTTTAGGGGACTTATTGTCTTTAGAAAACCCAATACAATTTATAAAAACAAAAAAAGACTTGATTGTCCGATTGAAACTATTATCAGGAACAGCCAGTTGGAGAGGCCATAGCGCTAAATTAAGTCAATTAATGGCCGAAAAAGTTTTAGTAGTTCTAAAAGAAGAGATTGATTTGTAAGGTTTTTTTACAAAAATAAAATTTAATGGAATTATATATAAACATAAATCATAGTCATATATTTTTCTTTTAATTCAGCTATCTCTAAACCAAGTAAATAAGTTAAACTTACATTTATTATATTTGAGCAAACTAACTTATTATGAAGAAAAAATATATTGTCAGATATTCATTAGAATTTTTAGTTATTGTATTAGGAATTTCACTATCGTTCTACATTGAAAAAAGGAATGCTAACAATTATAAGCAAAGTTTAAAGAATCAATCTTTAACAAGAATCAGCAAAAATATTATAGTAGATATTGCTGATATGAAATATAACTATAAAGCTCATAATATAGCTTCGAAATCAATAGAATGGATTGTTAATAATAACTCCCAACTATTAAGTAAACCAAAAGATTCAATTGGATTTCATCTTACCAACGCTATCTCGTTAGGTACAATTTTTGTTGACAATCAAGAAGAATATAGAGCGCTTCAAAATTCAGGATTAATAGAACTTATTAAATTAGAAGAGGTGGTTTTAGCATTACAAAATAAATATAGTGCACACGGATTTTACAAACAGTTAGGAGATGTAATAATTTCTAAAAATAGAGAGTTAGAGGGTGTCTTATTTAAAAATACAATATTAGAAAATGAAAGTCTTAATGAATTAGGATTTCCTGCAGGAAGAATTTTTATGGGGAATGAAAAAATATCTCAATTTAACATAGAGAGGTTAAAGGATAAAAAGTTTTATCACGATTTCTATAAAAAAAGAATTAAAGTTTTAATTAAAAGTGATAGTATTTTAGTAGAATTAATAAAAAATGAAATTTAAAAACCCACATAATTAATTTATAATCAAATAGTTATTTTTAAATTAATTAAAATACCTTACGACTAAACCATAGACAGCTCTTCTGCTTCCAATTCAAGGAGTTCCAAACCTCGCAATTAGGGTAAACTTACATTTTGTTATATTTACTAATTAATTCCCCCGTAAACGATGCAAAACTACCAAAGAAAAAATAACCTAATTCCTTTTAGTGCAACTACCGTGTTAGTTATTTTAGCTAGCTTAATTTTTATCTCCTTAGGCATAGCTAGGTTTTTTAAAATAGATTTCTTTTTAAATTTTTTACCAGAAATAACAAGAGAGATGTTAGACGACTCTCCGATGTGGATATTCTATGTGTATTTAGGAACAATATTAACAAATTTAGTAGCAATAGTTTTATTATATAGAAGAAGCATGCATAGTGTTACTGTTTCTCAATATTCTGCGGCAGGAATGACCTTATTCATTACATATCATTTTTTTAGTACCGATAATATTTACCTATATGAAGCCATAGAAATGCTTTTTACTCTTTTGTTTTATTTGCTTTTAGCTTGGTTTGCCACCTACGCCAGAAGAAACGGAGAGTTAGAGAGAATATCAAAAGAGAAAACAACAATTTCATTAAAAATTCAAGAAGGATGTGACCATGAATGTGCCTATTGTCCAATTCCATTAAGAAAAGGGCATTCTAGAAGTGATGCGTTAAAAAACATACTAGCAAACGCAGAGAGTATGGCACAACAAGGAATAAAAGATATTGTATTAGTTGGAGATAATGTAGGTGATTATGGAACAGGAGAGAATGGGAATTTAAAACATCTTCATTCTTTTTATGACTTAATCAAAGAGCTTGATAAAATTGGAGATATCCATCGTTTTACTTTTTTGTCTGTTACAACTCCAATGTTTAGCGATAAAACATTAAAATTTATTAAAAAATCTAAAAGATTTTCTCCCTATTTTAGTATTAGAATGTACAGTGGTAGCGATGAGTTACTTAAAAAAATGAATCGCCCTTTTCCACTTAAGTTGTATAAAGAATTGTTTATTAACGTAAAGAGAATAATTCCGGAGGCTTATATAGTTGTTGAAATTCTTGTTGGTTTTCCTGGAGAAACAGAAGAGTTGTTTAATGAAACAGTTCAGTTTTTATCAGAGTCAGATATCTCATATATAAACACAACTATTTATTCAGATAAAATCGGAACAAAAGCATTTGGTACAATTAAAGGGTCAGTTCCAAAAAATGTTCGAAATAAGAGAGCAAAAGCACTTAAAGAATTGTCTAAAAAGAAATTAAACGATTTTCATGAAAGTCAATTAGATCTAGAAAGAGTTGTTTTATTTGAAAATAGAAGCAAAGGAGGTTTTATATATGGCTATACAGAAAATCATGTAAAAATTAAAACAAAATGGGATCCTAAACTAGGAAACACACTTCACAAAATTAAATTAACAGGCATAAACGGAAGTTTTATGACTTTTGATTTTGTTGAAGATGGAAGCTTTATTACACATGATAGCTACGTTCATATTTAAGAGCTCTCAGTATCAAAAAATCCTTAATTCACACTAATTTGTTTTTAAAAAAGTGTCGTAATTTTCTATGGATTGAATAATTAATTTCACAGCCTCTACATAAAAATCTTGATTGATATTTTCGAAGGTATCAGTATCTTTGTGGTAATCTTTATGGTCTTCTACACCAAAATAAATAAAAGGTATTTTTTCTTTATGAAAAGACCTATGATCAGAAGAGTTGGTCCAGTTTTGCATAGTTTTATCATTCGGGTTGTCATGTCCAGATAATAAATTAATAGAAGATTTTACTTTTGTTAACGGTTCTTTTAATTGAGGATAATGAAACAATCCACAAGCATATAATTCGTTTTTATCGTTATGAGCAATCATATCCATATTAACATTTAAAACTATATTTTCTTTTCCTAAAGGGAAGTTTTTTACTAAATACGCAGAACCATGCATTCCTGCTTCTTCAGCATCTACAGTTGCAAAAACGAGTGTATGATTTGGAGTTTTGTCTTTAAAATAATCTGCAATTGTAATTACAGCTGCAGTACCAGAAGCATCATCATCTGCACCATTATAAATTTTTCCATCTCTAATACCTAAATGATCATGATGTCCCGTAATTACAATTACTTTGTCAGATTTTCCTTTAATCATACCTATAACATTTCCTCCAACAACAGTTGTATCTGGAACATTGGTGTCGTTTTTGTCTTTTCCTTTTACAGGAAACATACGCTGCCTTCTTACGCCTTTGTAGGTTGTGGTAAATTCTTGGATATAACCATTTTCTAAAACTGTAGCCAATTGTAATCTTTTAAATTCATTGGCAATTAACTGTTGCGCTTTATAATTTCCAGGTTTAGAAAACCCTCTTCCTTCTAATGAATCACTAGCCAATATTTTTATATTATTTAATAGTTGAGCCTCATCAATTGTAATATTTTTTGAAGTAGAAACTGAATTTAATTGATTCGCTTTTTTTGGTTCGGTTGATTTACATCCAATATAAAAAAGTGTAAAAAAGAGAGCAAAAAAAAGAGCTTTGGTTTTCATATGATTGACTATTTGGTTTGTATCTAATAGGGTAAAGATAATGAATAATAGAAATCTTAGTCATTATTTTTAAATAGAATATTATTTGTTCTTAAAACGATATGAATAATAGAATATGTTATATTTGAAAACTTATAAAATTAAAAAAAAGACTTTGCAAAGAGCCATAACTTCCTTTTTTATATTCTTTTGTTCCTTTGCTGCATTAAGTCAAGAAACATTACCAATCTACTCAGATTATTTGTCAGACAATGTGTTTTTAATACATCCTTCTGCTGCTGGTATTGGAAATTGTGGAAAAATTAGATTGACAGGGAGAAAACAATGGCAAGGAGTTGATGGAGCACCTGAACTACAAACATTAAGTTTTCATAATAAATTTGGAGAAAATGCTGCATTGGGTTTGGTAATTTTTAACGATAAAAATGGATTTCATTCTCAAAAAGGATTTCAAGCCACGTATGCATATCATTTAGATATGGGAAGTGGACAAGTTTTTCAACAACTTTCGTTTGGATTGTCGGCAACAGTTGTTCAAAATCAGTCAGATCAAAGAACTTTTTTTGGTGATTTAGCAGTGCAACAGTTAATTGAAAGCTCAAGTTATTTCAATGCAGATTTTAGTGTTGCATATCATAGAGCAGGGTTTTCATCCTATTTTACGGTAAAGAATTTATTGCTTTCCGCTAAAAATAATTTAAATAATAGCCTAGAGCCATTAGATTTAAGAAATTATATTTTTAGTGCAGGGTATTATTTAGAGTATAAAGATATTGTAAATATAGAACCCTCCTTTATGCTACAATTAAGAGAAGGAACTGGTGAAACGGTTGCAGATTTTAATATAAAAGCATACAAAAACTTTAATAAGGCTCAACTTTGGGCAGCATTATCTTATAGAAGAAGCTTTGATAAAGGCTCAATAGAAAATTTAAGCTATGTAACACCGATTGTTGGCATAAATTATAACAAGATGATGATTTCTTACACCTATACTAAACAACTAGGTGAGATTGTTTTTTCTGATACTGGTTACCATCAAATTACGTTGGGAATCAATGTTTTTTGTAAAAGACCAAGAGCTTCTGCTTGTCCAAATATCAGTGGGTCTTTTTAGACTAGAAGTTTAATTTTTCTACCCTGTAGTTTTTATTTTCACCTAAAACAAATCTCAATACATTTGTATTTGTATTTGAGTAAAACAAATGGGTTGGTACTAGTTTTTGAGGATTTATTAAATAGTTGTCCTCTAAAACTCTTTTAGTTTGTTTTGCAACAGCTTGACCAGAATCTATAATAGTTATGTCATTACCAATAATATCTTTTATTTGAGGTATTAAATACGGATAATGGGTACAGCCTAAAACTAAGTAATCAATATTGTGTTGCAATAGCTTTTGTAAATGACTGTTTAAAAGTTGTGTCATTTCATTGGAAACTAATTGGCCATTTTCTATCAACTCAACTAAGCCTTCTCCAACTTGTTCTATGATAGCAACTTCTTGATCTATTTTGGTAGATGTTTTTGCAAATAAGCTACTGTTCAGTGTGCCTTTTGTAGCTAAAATTCCGATGCTTTTTGTTGTTGTATTTATAGAGGCAGGTTTTATTGCGGGTTCAATACCTATAAACGGAATTGTATAATTTTCTCTTAAATAGGTAATGGCATTTGTTGTCGCTGTGTTACAGGCGACAACAATAATTTTGCAATTTTTATGGATTAAGAATTCGGTATTTTTTATGCACAATTCCAGAATTTTTTCTTCTGATTTTTGACCATAAGGTGCATTTTTGCTATCTGATAAATAGATGGTTTTTTCATTTGGTAAAAGTTGATTAATTTCTTTCCAAATAGAAGTTCCGCCAATTCCAGAGTCAAAAATACCAATAGGTTGTTTAGAAGCTACATTCATACTTAAACAAAAATAAAAAAACCTACTTAGTAAAGTAGGTTTTTTGTTTTATTATTAAAGTAGATTTTTTAGAATCCTAATTTAGCTTTTACAGCATCGTAAATATCTGTTCCTTTTTCAAAGATAATTAAACCTCCACCTGGAGCAGAATTAAATACATATACCAATCCTTTTTCAGCTGCAACTTGTTCAATTGCTTTTTGAGCTTTTTCATAAATTGGGTTTTTTAACTCAATTTCTTTTTTTCTCAACTCTTGCGTAGCAATTTGTTCTGCTTGTTGAATTTTTGCTGCATCACTTTGTAATTCAGCTTTTCTTCTAGCGTTTGTTTCTGGAGTTTGAGATTTCTCTTCAGCAGCATATCTTTGAGCTTTAGCTTGATATGTTTTTATATTAGCCTCAATATCGTCTTTATATGTTTTTTGAATTTTCTCTAGTTCAGAGTTTGCTTTTTTAGTAGCTGGCATTTCTTGTACTAACTTTGCAGTATCTATATGACCAATCTTTTGTGCATTAGCAACTCCTCCTACACCTAACATAAATACAGCTATTAATAATAACTTTTTAAATTGTTTCATTTCTCCTTGTTTTAATTTTACTTTATTATTTATTTATTAATTTTTTCCTTTTTTCTTTTTCGCAGCATTTCTTTTTTCTAAGAGCAATTTTCTTTTAGCTTCTTTTTCTTTCAGTAATTTGTCTCTTTTCTCTTGAATTGCTTTTTTTCTATCTAAAGCTTTCTTTTCTTTAGCTTGTTTTATGACCTCTAGTTTCTTTTGATTCTCAATTTTTTTGTTTTGAGCTTCCGTCTTTTTAACGGTGTTTTGTATACTAGAAGTTTTAATTTTTCGATCTTTAACGATACTTGCTAAAACGAGTTCGCTAATATCGTAATTTTTATTTGAATATAACATCACTAATTCGCTAGATTTATCTAAAACAAAGTCATATTTTTTTCTTTTAGCAATATCCTGAATAGAATTATATATTAAATCTTGAATAGGCTGAACTATTTGTCTTCTTAAAAAGAATAAATCTCCTTTTGGACCAAAGTACAACGATTCTAATCTTGCTAATTCTTCTTTTTTTAACGTAATATCTTCTTCTCTTTCTACAATTAAATCTTTTGTTAAAATTGCTTTTTCGTTTGCTAAATCTGTTTTAAGAACTTCAATATGTCTTTCTAGTTTAGATAAATTGCTTTTCCATTTTTCTATTTTGGCATTCAAATTTTCTTGAGCTGTAACATATTCTGGAACATTTTCTAAAATATATTCCATATCAATATATGCAAAGTTTTGACCTTTTTGCGCAATGCTATTTTGTACTGTAAACAAAAGAACGATTAATACGAATATTTTTTTCATCTTTAATAGTTTTTGTTTTGAAAAAACCATGCCAAAAAATGAATACATTACGAATAAGTATTTAATTTTTAGAACTGTCTTCCAATAATAAAATGTGTTTGCCAACCAGATTTTGGAGCATTTGGTGAATTGTTATAAACTGGTAATGCATCATATCCATGAGCAAAATCAATTCCTAACAGGCCAAAAGCAGGCATAAAAATACGTATTCCAAGACCGGCAGACCTTTTTAACTCAAACGGATTATAACTATTAAAATTGTCATAAGAATTTCCAGCCTCTAAAAACCCTAAAGTATAAATAGAAGCAGAAGGTTTGTCTGTAATAGAATATCGTAATTCTAATTGAAATTTATTATATATTGTTCCTCCTTGTATAGAAGATAACTGATTATTTTCATATCCTCTTAATCCTACGGTTTCTCTACCATCTAATTGATATGCTGCTAAACCGTCACCACCAACAAAAAATCTTTCAAAAGGTGTTGCTCCAACTTTGCTACTGTAGCTTCCTAAAAAACCACCTTCAGCATTCATCATTAAAACAAGTTTATCTGTAAATGCAGTATACCACTTTCCTTTGAAACTCAACTTGTAGTATTCCATCCATTTATATTTCTCAGCTAATTCTATGTTAGAATAATCTTTTCCGTTTACTAAAGAGTATGGGAATGTTAATTTTGCACCAATACTAAATTCTGACCCATATGTAGGGAAAATTAATGAAGGTCCTGCTGAGTTTCTAATCAATTGTATTTCGTACGATAAATTATTTAAATTACCGTTACTTAAAATATCTGTACCAACTCTAAATCCGTAATTGTTTAAGCTAAAGCTTTGATAGCTTAGGGACTGTGAAAGCTGAAAATAATCATCTGGCCATTGTAGTCTTCTTCCTAAGCCTAAAGTAACTCCAACAATACTTAAATTTTGATCTTTGTCAACTAAACCAGTTCTAAAATCGTATTGATATTGATTTGAATTGTATAATGAAAATGAAAAAGATTGAGGTTTTTTACCACCCAACCAAGGTTCTGTAAACGAAAAGCTATATGTACTATAGGTTCTACTTGCTTGTAAACGAAGAGATAATTTTTGACCATCTCCTGTTGGTAATGGTCTGTAAGCTTCTTTTTTAAAGATATTTCTAATCGCAAAATTGTTAAAGGATAAACCTAGTGTTCCAATAAATGCACCACCACCATAACCACCTTGTAATTCTATTTGGCTACCACCTTTTTCTGTAACTGTAAAATCGATGTCAGCAGTTTTGTTTTGCCAGTCTGGTTTCACTTCTGGAGTAACATTTGTGTCAAAAAACCCTAATTGACCAATTTCTCTAATAGATCTAATAATAGCAGCACGATTAAATAAATCACCTGGTTTTACTCTCAGTTCTCTATAAATAACGTGGTCATTTGTTTTGTCATTACCAATTACCGTTACTTTTTTAATGGTTGCTTTTTCGTCTTCACGAATTCTAATTTCTACAGTAATAGAGTCGTTTACTACTTTTGTTTCCACTGCATCAACGGAAGCAAATAAGAATCCATTATTATGATACAAAGTTTGTAAATCTTGAGAGTTTGGGGTGTTGTCTCCTTTAACTCTTTCTTTTAAAACCGTTCCGTTATAAACATCACCTTTATCAATACCAAGGATTCTTGACAATTGATCAATGGTAAAGCTTTTATTACCTACATAATTAATATCACTAAAATAATATTGTCTTCCTTCTTCTACTTCAATTTCAATACTAATCGTATTGTCATCATTCCAAATTAATTTATCATCAATAATTCGAGCATCTCTATAACCTTGTCTGCTATATTTTTCTAAAATACTTTCTAAATCTTCTCTATAATTATCTTCTATATACTTTGAAGTTTTCCAAAACCTACCAAACATTTTTTGTTTGGTATTGCTCATTGCTTTTCTAAGCCTTCTGTCAGAAAATTCTTTATTTCCTTTAAATGAAATGTCTTTTATTTTAATACGAGTTCCTCTGTCAATATGAACATCCATGTTTACAACATTAATGTCTGAGGTGTCTTTTGTTGTATTAATTGTTACTTTGGTTTTTAAAAACCCTTTGTCTGTAAATTTCTTTTTAAAGTAGTTGGTAGATGTTACAATTAAGTTGTCAGTTACCATAGCACCTGTTTTAAGGTCGGTATCTTTTTTCAACTCTTTTCTTCTAGATTTTTTAACTCCTGAAAAAGTAACCTCTTTTAATTGCGGTAATTCTTTTACGTTAAATTGAAGGTACACTGAATTGCCATCAATTTTTGCGATATATACATCAACATCACTAAATTGCTTACTGTCATATAGTTTTTTGATAGCACTTGTTAATTTATCTCCAGGAAGTTTAATATTTTGACCGTTTCTTAAACCCGTAAATATTTTAACGGTTTCTTCGCTAAACTTTTTTAAACCAGTAACGGTAATGCCTCCTAATACATATTCTTGCCCTTTGACGTAAGAAATTTTAGTAGGAATTGTGTCTTTAGATGATGTATTATTGGTTTGCCCACTAACATTTAGCGTTAAAAAGCATAATAAAAATAGTACTACAATAGTATATTTACTCATTTGGTGTTTCAATTTGTTCGCTAGTTTTACCAAAGCGTCGTTCTCTATTTTGATATTTAATTATTGCGTCAAAAAAATCGCTCTTTCTAAAATCTGGCCAAAGTACATCTGTAAAATATAATTCGGCATATGCCATTTGCCACAATAAAAAATTACTGATGCGTTGTTCACCACTTGTACGGATCATTAAATCTACATCGGGCAAATTAAATGTATATAAATGATTATTAATAACTTTTTCGTTAATTTCTTCTATTTGAAGTTGCTTATTAACAACTTTTTTAGATATGTTTTTGATTGTGTTAACAATTTCTTCTCTTGAGCCGTAGCTTAATGCTAAAGTTAAAGTGATTTTAGAATTTATTTCTGTTAATTTAATAACTTCATGTAAAGTTTTTTGAGCTTTAGACGGAAGTGAATCTATATTTCCAATAGCATTTACTTTTACATTATTTTTTTGAAAAGTTGGAAGTTCCTTTTTTAGTGATGAAATTAATAATTTCATCAAAGCATTTACTTCCATTTTTGGGCGATTCCAGTTTTCGGTAGAAAAAGCATACAAAGTGATTGCTTCTATATTGATTTCTGCTGCAGCTTCTACAGATTCTCTTACAGCGGTTAAAGCGTTTTTATGTCCAAAAACACGTTCCATGCCTTTACTTTTAGCCCAACGACCATTGCCATCCATAATAATAGCAACATGTTGAGGTACTTTGTGTAAACTTATTTGTAGTTTTTTATCCATATATTATCTTAACTCTGCATAACAAGCAGGTCTTCCAAAAGCATAAACTAAAGAAACACCTGTAAATACATACCAGTCATTTGAGTTGCCTCCAAAATTTAGTGATGGTATTTTACTTGTTGTGTAATCTAACTCATCTGTCAATGTGTATCTTACTCTTGTTTCTAATGAGAATCCAATATTATCTCTTATTTTTCCTTTAAATCCTAATCCAAACGGAATCGCATATGAAAATTTTGTTTTAAAATTATTTTGCCCAGTGTTATTCTGAGAATCAATAATTTCATGAGCGAAACCTGCAACTTCGAGTAAAATATATGGTGTATATTTTTTGTCAGTTGAGGTCATGTCATATTCAAAAAAATTATATTCAATCCCTACAGCTATTTCTTTAATTGTGTTTTTAAAATTAAAACCTCTATTTACCCTAACAATGTTTGATGACTTTAAATCATCTCCTTTAATCGGAATATAACTTAAGGTCCCTCTTAAAGCAATTCTTGGGTTTAGATTGTGCTTGTAAACAATTCCTCCAGCAATACTATTCGGATAAATATAAGTTGAATTTCCAACATCTCCAATGTAATTGCTTCCTCCAATAAACACTCCAATTTCATTTATTTGGCTCCATGAAATACTTGTAACACAAATAAATACTATTGCTAAAAGTTGTTTCTTCATCTTAAAAAATAGCGTGCAAATATAGTTAATTCAATTTGCTTTATAAAGTTAATAACTTGTCTTTTTTGAATAACTATAATTTTAGGGAAATATTGTGGTGTTTTATCAATGTTTAAAGTCGTTTCTTGTGTCTTCTCCCCACAATAATTTACTTCTAAGGGTTTTTAGAAACGAATGGTTGTTCAATGCAATTGTTTTAATTGTAAAATCTGCTTTCTCAATAAAAACCTGAGTTGTTTCATTTATGTTACAGATTCTAGAATCTAAAGACATTAAAAACATATGCTCCCTTCCGCTAACTTCTAATCTTATTTTTGTGTTTTCTGAAATAACTAAAGGCCTTGCATTTAAATTATGGGGTGCTATTGGTGTAATTACGATGCTTTTAGAATCAGGCAAAACAACAGGGCCATTACAGCTTAAAGAATAACCTGTTGAGCCAGTTGGAGTTGAAATAATCAATCCGTCTGACCAATAATTGGTCAAATATTCGTCGTCTAAAAAAGTTTTCACTCCAATCATGGAAGTGGTGTTTTTTCGAGCAACCGTTACTTCATTTAAAGCAAAATTAATTTCAGAAATTGCTGCTGTTTTTGGAGTTGTTTTTACACTTAAAAGTGTTCTTTCTTGAATTTTATACTCTTTTATTAATAGCTGTTCTATTGCTTGCTCTATTTCTTCTTTTTGAATGGTTGCTAAAAAACCTAGCCGCCCAGTGTTAATTCCTAAAACCGGAATGTTTAAATTGCGAATATATGTTATGGATCTTAGTATTGTTCCGTCACCCCCAATGGTAAAAAACAAGTCAAATGAATTATTTAAATCATTAAAATGAGAAAATGTTGGATACTTTTTAGGCAATAGGTTTTCTTTTTGAAAAAGTGTGTAAAACTCCTTTTCAAAAAAAACAACAATGTTTTTTTCTTGTAAAACTTTAATCAAAAGCAATACTTCATTTATAGAACTTGTGTTAAAAGATTGACCGTAAATTGCTACTTTCTTCATCTACTATGTATTTAAGAATTTTTGTAAATAATCCGATCTGTTTTTTAGTTCTTCTAAATAAATATCGTCTTTATGTTCTGTGATAATAGTATAATTATAACGTCTAAACGTTTGAATAATTTCATTTATTTCTTGTGAAGAAATTTTGAGCGTAATTTCTACTTTGTCATTGGTTCTTTTCGATTCATAACACCCTAACACTATTGCCTTATTAGATTCTATAATTTGAGAAACTTCGCTCATGGTGTAATCTTTTGTGTTCTTTTCAATCACTAAAATAAATCCTTCAGAATTTAAAAAAGGGGTTTGCGAAAAGACATCTAAAACATCATTTAAATCAATATAACCAAGATACTTCTGATTAACGACTACTGGGATAATGTTTGCATCATTATCAGCAAAAATAGTTAATAATTCTAGCAAAGATTCATTGTTGTTCATTTGAAAATGATCAAAAATATCTAAAGATTCTTTTAATAATTCTTCCTTGTTTTCTATCGTAAATACATCAGTTTGAGAAATACAACCAACATAAAAACCATTATCTGCAACAGGAATATGTGTAATTGTATGTTCTTTGCATAGTTTTAAAGCCTCTTTAACAGTGCTTTGGGTTGTTAAAGGGTTGAAATCGTTTACTATGTATTCGGTAATATTCATATGTTACGAATATAAGATAAAAAGGATAATAATTTTTGTTGAAATCTGTACTTTTGTTGTTTAGTATTTTAAGATGACAAAGTTAAGTGTAAATGTAAATAAAATTGCTACGTTGCGTAATTCTCGTGGCGGAAATGTTCCTAATCTTTTAAAAGTAGCTAGTGATATAGAATCTTTTGGAGCAGAAGGGATTACCATTCATCCAAGGCCAGATGAGCGTCACATTCGCTATCAAGATGCCTATGATTTAAAAGAAATTGTAAAAACAGAGTATAATATTGAAGGAAATCCGATTCCGAATTTTATGGAAATGGTGTTGAAAATTAAGCCTACGCAAGTTACGTTGGTTCCAGATAGTATTGATACGTTAACGTCAAATGCTGGTTGGGATACGATAACGCATCAATCTTTTCTGCAAGAAGTAATTTCTGAATTTAAAAAAGCAGGCATAAGAACTTCAATTTTTATTGATACAGATTTACAATTGATTGAAGCTGCTGCAAAAACAGGAGCAGATAGAATTGAGTTATATACCGAAGAATTTGCGACTCAATTCGACTTAGGAAATAAAAACGCGATAAAACCATATACAGATGCAGCAATTTTAGCGTATAATTTAGGAATGGGAATTAATGCTGGTCATGATTTAAGTCTAGAAAACATCAAATTTTTTAAAGAAAATATTCCGAATTTAGCAGAAGTTTCAATTGGACACGCACTCATTTCTGAATCATTATATTTAGGGTTAGAAAATGTAGTAAACATGTATTTACATCGACTAAAATAAGATGCAGCTTTTACATTCTAGAATTATTGGAGAAGGAAAACCATTGTTAATTTTACATGGTTATTTTGGCAATGGCGATAATTGGAAATCGATTGGAAACAAATTGTCAGATACTTTTCAAGTTCATTTAATTGATCAACGTAATCATGGGCGTAGTTTTCATTCAGATGCGTTTGATTATGAGTTAATGGTCGAAGATTTGCACCATTATATTCAACAGCATCAATTAGAAAAAGTACATCTTTTAGGGCATTCTATGGGTGGAAAAACAGTAATGCTTTTTGCAGTAGAATACCCAGAATTAGTTGATAAATTAATCGTTGCAGATATTTCTCCGAGAATGTATCCACCACATCATCATGATATTCTGGATGCGCTAAATTCCATTGATTTCACAAAACAAACTTCAAGAAAGTTGATTGATGAAAAACTAGCAGAAAAAATTCCTGAAATAGGTGTTCGTCAATTTTTGTTAAAAAGTATCTACTGGAAAGAAAAAGGACAATTAGATTTCCGGTTCAACTTACAATCTTTAACAGAAAACAATGATGAAGTAGGGGTAGCTTTGCCTTCTTTTACAATTTTTGAAGGAGAAACCTTGTTTTTAAAAGGTGAAAACTCTGGTTACATTTCTTCAAATGAAGAACCAATAATTAATGCACATTTTCCTAATAATAGGATTGTTACCATAAAAAATGCTGGGCATTGGCTACATGCAGAAAACCCTAAAGACTTTTTAAAAGCTTTAGAGGATTTCTTACAATTTTAATTCCTTTAAAATTTCTTATTGCCTTGGTCTGTATATTGCTCCGGTAGCAAAATCTACAATGGTTCCTGGTAGAAATAATACAATATCTGCAATCAAAGCAAGTATTCTAATTTCTCTTTGTGGTTGCCCAGGGGCAGGTTTTGTTTTTTGATATTGAGACACTGGTCCACCAAAAACTGTTGCACAGCCTGTCATTGATAAAGCTAAAAAACAAACAAGGATACTCTTAACTATTTTTTTCATAATGAATACTGTGTTTGGTGTAAAATACAACCATATTTTCATAAAACTGACAAAATGTTTCATTCTTTCTGTTTTTAGTATGATTTTCTGCCGTTTTATCAGTAAAGTAGTTTTGGCTTAATTTTCGCACGATTCTTTAAAATTAATATAGTTAAAAATGAATTTTATTCTTAAAGTGCTCTTAACAGCTATTGCTGTTTTTGTGTTGGCGTCAATTTTACCAGGAGTTGAAATTGCAAATTATGTAACCGCTGTTTGGGTGGCTTTTGCAATAGCCGTATTAAACATGTTTGTCCGACCGCTTTTAATATTCTTTACCCTGCCAGCAACAATAGTAACACTTGGGTTGTTTTTATTTGTTATTAACGCACTCATAATTTTATTGGCAGCGAATTTGGTTGGTGGATTTTTAGTGTCGAGTTTTTTATCTGCATTATTATTTAGCATTTTATTATCCATCTTTAGATCGGCCTTATTTAAGATGATAAAAGACAAAAAAGAAGAATAATCAATTTAGCTGAAATAGAACAGTTTAAACCTTTGCAGAGTTGGTAAAAATCACTAATTTTGCAGCCAATTTTTAAGATTTATTGATACTATGAATATTACAAAAGAAAATGTAGATGCATTAAATGCAGTTGTTAAAGTTGATATTGTTGCTGAAGACTATCAAACTAAAGTAACAGAAGTTTTACAGGATTACCGTAAAAAAGCAAATATCCCAGGATTTAGAAAAGGCCATGTGCCAATGGGAATGGTAAAAAAACAATATGGTAAATCTATAATGATTGATGAGGTTAACAAATTACTACAAGAATCTTTAAATAAATTTTTAACCGAAGAAAAGTTAGATATTTTAGGAAACCCAATCCCTAGAGTTCAAGAAGATTTTTCATGGGACACAGAAACTTTTTCGTTTGAATTTGAATTAGGGTTAGCACCAGAATTTACTGTAGACTTATCTGCAAAAAAGAAAATTACACAATACAATATTGTTGCAGATGACGCTTTGATTGATAAAGAAGTAGAAAATTTACAATCTCGTTACGGAAAGATGAATACTTTAGATGCAGTAACAGAAGATGCTAACGTAACCGGAACTTTTGTAAACGAAGAAAAAGAAATCAATAAGAAATCTACCATCTCTTTAGCAGATTTAAAAGGTAAAACAAACCTAAAGAAATTTGTAGGTGCAAAAGTTGGTGAGGTAATTGATTTGAAAACAAAAGGATTGTTTTCTGATGAACATAAATTAGAAGGAACATTAGGTTTGTCTCATGATGAGATTTATGGATTAGATATTAAAGTTTCTTTTACTGTTGAAGAAATTACCGTAACAGAATTAGCAGAATTAGATCAAGAGTTGTTTGATAAATTGTTTGTTGACGGAAGTGTAAAATCTGTTACTGAGTTAAGAAATAGAATAAAAGAAGATGCAGAAAAGCAATTTTTAGCACAAGGAGATCAACAATTATTAAATGCAGTAACTGAGTATTTGGTTGAGAATACAAAGTTTGAATTGCCAGCAGAATTTTTACAAAAATGGTTAGCAACTGCAGGAGAAAAAGAAATGACTGCTGAAGAAGCTGCTGAAGAATATGCAAAATCAGAAAAAGGATTGCGTTATCAATTAATCGAAGGAAAGATTATGAAAGATAACGACATCAAATTAGATTATGCAGAACTGGTAGACTATGCAAAAGGATTTATCAGAACACAAATGGCACAATTTGGTAATATGAATCCAGAAGAAAAAGAGCTGGATGATATTGCTGCAAGAATCTTAGGAAACCAAGATGAAGCGAAACGTTTACAAGAACAATTAATTTCTCATAAATTGTTGACTTTTTATAAAGAAAACATCACTTTTAAAACAAAAGAAGTTACTTACGAAGGCTTTATCAAAGAAGTTTATAAGTAGTATTAATTCTTTAGAATATAAAAATTAAAAACCTGAATTTATAATTCAGGTTTTTTTAGCCACTAACTGTAACAAAATAGTAAAGAAATAGTTCTTATATTTACAAATCAAACATTAAAAAATAATCAGGAAATGGATTACGGTAAAGAGTTCGAAAAATACGCAACCAAACATCACGGAATAAGTAGCACACATATAGGAAAAATTACAAGTAGTTTAACGCCATACATTATGGAAGAGCGACAAATGAACATCACACAAATGGATGTTTTTTCTCGTTTGATGATGGACAGAATTATTTTTCTAGGAACAGGAATTAATGATCAGGTTGCCAATGTAATACAAGCGCAATTATTGTTTTTAGAAAGTGTAGATGCTTCTAAAGATATTTCAATTTATATCAATTCTCCTGGAGGTGGCGTTTATGCTGGATTAGGTATTTATGACACCATGCAGTTTATTAAGCCAGATGTAGCAACAATTTGTACAGGAATGGCAGCTTCTATGGGAGCAGTTTTGATGTGTGCAGGTGAGAAAGGAAAACGTTCTGCGCTACCACACTCAAGAATTATGATCCACCAACCATTAGGAGGGGCACAAGGGCAAGCATCAGATATAGAAATTACCGCAAGAGAAATATTAAAATTAAAGGATGAATTGTATGAAATAATTGCAAATCATTCTGGACAAACCATAGAAAAAGTGAATGCAGATTCTGATAGAGATTATTGGATGAAAGCTGATGAAGCTAAAAAATATGGTATGATTGATGAAGTTTTAATTAGAAAATAAATTAACAGCTTATGGCTATGAGCTATTAGCAAGAAACTTATAAAATGTCGAAAGAAGAAAACTTAGAATGCTCGTTTTGTGGACGCAAAAAAGCAGAAACCAACTTATTAATAGCTGGAATTGATGCACACATTTGCGATAAATGCATTGAGCAAGCAACAGGTATTTTAGAAGAAGAAATAGTAGAAAAGCAAACTAGCGGACTGTCTAAAGATTTAATGCTAAAAAAACCAAAAGAAATTAAGGAGTTTTTAGATCAATATATTATTGGACAAACAGAAACTAAAAAATCGATGTCGGTTGCTGTTTACAATCATTATAAGAGATTGTTGCAGTCAAAAAAAGAAGACGATGATGTAGAAATTGAAAAAAGTAATATCATTTTAGTTGGAGAAACAGGAACAGGAAAAACATTGGTAGCAAAAACAATTGCTAAAATGTTAAATGTACCATTTTCAATTGTAGATGCTACTGTTTTAACACAAGCGGGGTATGTTGGAGAAGATGTAGAAAGTATTTTAAGTAGATTGTTGCAAGTTGCAGATTACGACGTTACTAAAGCAGAAAGAGGGATTGTTTTTATTGATGAAATTGATAAAATTGCTCGTAAAGGAGACAATCCGTCAATTACAAGAGATGTTTCTGGAGAAGGCGTTCAGCAAGCTCTATTAAAACTATTAGAAGGATCGGTTGTAAATGTTGCTCCAAAGGGAGGAAGAAAACATCCAGATCAAAAATTTATTGAAGTAAATACCAAAGATATTTTATTTATTGCTGGAGGTGCATTTTCTGGAATTGATAGAATTATTAGCAAGCGATTAAACATGCAAGCGGTTGGGTATTCTGCTTCCGTTGCTGAAGATAAAGTTGATGAAGATAACTTATTGCAATACATCATTCCTTCAGATTTAAAAGCTTTCGGACTAATCCCAGAAATTATTGGTCGATTACCAGTGCTGAGTTATATGAATCCGTTAGATGCTGAAACGCTAAGAGCTATTTTAACAGAGCCTAAAAACTCAATCATCAAACAGTACACAAAACTGTTTTCTATGGATGATATTTCTTTTGAAATAGAAGAAGACGCCTTAAAATATATTGTAGATAAAGCAGTAGAATACAAATTAGGTGCAAGAGGTTTGCGTTCTTTGTGTGAAGCAATCTTTACAGATGCAATGTTTGAGTTACCGAGTTCAGATGAAAAAGAATTTAAAGTAACCAAGGAGTATGCAGAAAATAAATTAACAAAGACAGCATTAAAGAAATTGAGTGTTGCTTCTTAAGAATATTTAAAATTAATTAAGACCTCATAAAAGATAACTTTGTGAGGTCTTTTTTTATATTTTTGTTTTATGATATCCAAACAAACCATAGATCGTGTTTTTGAAACTGCTAGAGTAGAAGAAGTGATTGGCGAGTTTGTACAATTAAAAAAAGCAGGAAGTAACTTCAAAGGATTAAGTCCGTTTACAGACGAGAAGTCGCCTTCTTTTATGGTGTCACCTGTAAAGCAAATCTGGAAAGATTTTAGTACAGGTAAAGGAGGAACAGCCGTTTCTTTTTTAATGGAACACGAACACTATTCGTATCCAGAAGCCATTAAGTACTTAGCAAAGAAATACAATATTGAAATTGAAGAAACCGAGCAGTCAGATGAGCAAAAGCAGCAATTAAACGAACGCGAAAGCATGTTTGTGGTTTCTAAATTTGCCGCTGAATATTTTCATGATCTAATGCTAAACACACAACAAGGAAAAGCAATTGGACTTTCTTACTTTAAAGAACGTGGTTTTAGAGATGATATCATCAAAAAGTTCGATTTAGGGTATTGTAAAGATGAGTGGGATAATTTTACCAAAGCGGCTTTAAAGAAAGGTTATGACATTAAATATTTAGCTTCTACAGGTTTAACTATCGTAAAAGAAAATAAGCAGTTTGATCGTTTTAAAGGGCGTGTTTTATTTCCGATACACTCTATGTCTGGAAGAATTTTAGGATTTGGAGGAAGAATTTTAACAAACGATAAAAAAGCAGCAAAGTATTTAAATTCTCCAGAAAGTGATATTTACCATAAGAGTAAAATCTTATACGGAATTTTTCAGGCGAAAAAAGAAATTGCCAAAGAAGACAATTGTTTTTTAGTAGAAGGCTATACGGATGTAATTTCGTTTCATCAATCTGGAATAGAAAATGTAGTTGCTTCTTCAGGGACGGCATTGACCTCAGATCAAATTCGATTAGTAAGAAGGTTAACGCAAAACATTACAGTGCTTTTTGATGGTGATGCTGCCGGTTTAAGAGCATCAATCAGAGGGATTGATTTGATTTTAGAACAAGGTATGAATGTGAAAGTGGTAACTTTTCCTGAAGGAGAAGATCCAGATAGTTTTGCAAAATCACATTCTGATGACGAATTAAAAGAGTATTTAGAAAATTCTGCTCAAGATTTTATCAATTTCAAGGTTTCTCTTTTGATGGAAGAGGCTCAAAATGATCCAGTAAAAAAAGCAGGATTGATTCGTGATATTGTAATGAGTATTTCTAAGATTCCAGACAATATCCAGCGAGAAGTGTATGTGCAAGAATGTGCTCGTATAATGGAGATTTCTGAACGTGTATTGTTTAGTGAGCTGGCTCAAATGCTTAAAAAGGGAAACGAAGAAGCCTTAAAATCTACACAAAAAAGAGAAGCTTCTTTCCAGATTGTTAAAGAAGATGTAAAAAAAGAAGTAAAAACAGATGCTTTATACGTATTAGAAAAAGAAATTATTAGAATTCTATTGTTGTTTGGTAACGAAGAGGTGAGTTTTATGAACGTTATTCAAACAGAAGATGAACATGGAAAAATAGTTGAAGAAGTAGAAAAATATACTTCTCCTATTTTTAAAGAATTGTATTTGAACCTTCAAGAAGACGAAATTGAGTTTACCAATTCTATTTTTCAATTGGTATATTATGAGTTGATCAATCAAATCAGTCAGAATGAAAAAATTGAAATTAGCAGTTTAATCAATCATGAAAATAAAGAAATTGCTAATGAAGTTACTGGTATTTTAATGGATGAAGAGAAATATACTTTAAGCGAATGGGAGCGTAAAAACATTTTTGTTACCGAGACCATTAACGTATTGCCAAAATTAGTAACAGATGCCATATTAAACCTACGAAGAATTCTTATTGAGCGTAAGATTAACGAAATAATGAAAGAAGCTCAAAAAGAAAATTCTTCAAATGTAGATTTAGAATTAATCTCTAATTATACAGGACTTAAGAAAAGGTTATTTGAGAAGTTAAATAGAGTTATTTAATTAATTTTTATATATATGTGTGTTTCTTCTTAGCTTTTATTTTAAAAATTTATCGTATATTATAGTCCGCTAAAAAAGAAAAAGACATGAAAAAAACGCTACAAATATTAAATGTTATTAGACTTTTTATATTGTTGCCCTTTTCTATTGTACATGGTTCTAAGAAAAAAGCATATCGTAGAATTAAAAAAACGATGATTGCTGCAAATTTACTTTAAAGAGTTCTTTATTTCGCAAACTGGTATTGGAAGCATTTTATGCTGATTAATACTGTTTAATCTAGTATATATTTTAAATACTTCTAATTCTCTTCCCTTAAAATCGGAAGCAGTTTTTCCCTTTTCTACCATACTCATTGCCCATTCAAGCTCGTCATAAGAAGCTCCAATTTGATCTTCATCTGTTCTGCTGTCTCCAAATAAACCATCTGTTGGTTGTGCGGTTTGAATAGATTTTGCCACACCTAAATAACGGGCCAATTCATACACTTCCGATTTCAATAAATCTGCAATCGGACTTAAATCGACACCGCCATCACCGTATTTAGTGTAAAATCCAACACCAAAATCTTCAACTTTATTTCCTGTTCCCGAAACCAATAATCCATTCAATCCAGCTATATAATACAATGTTGTCATTCTTAATCGAGCTCTTGTATTGGCTAAAGCTAAATTCATTACAGTTGTATTTTCTATTGTTGGAGTTTGATTTTTAAAATCTTCAAAAGTACTTGTTAAATCAACTTTTACAGAAGAGACATTGTTATAGGTAGCTTTTAGGTTGTTGATGTGCTCTAGTCCTCTACTAACCTGACTTTCTGCTTGGTGTATAGGCATTTCTACACAAATAGTTCTTAAACCAGTTTTCGCACAAAGTGTAGATGTAACGGCAGAATCTATTCCGCCAGAAATTCCAACTACGAATCCGTTTACTCTAGCATCAGCTGCATAATTTTTTAACCAATTAACAATGTGTTCAGAGACTCTTTCTGCATTCATTTATAAACTATTTTAGTACTTTTGTCGTTCTTAAATTACAACGTCTAATATACAAAGATAATGCGGAAATATTTTTTCATTTTTACTCTTTTCACAATCTTGTTTTCATGTACAAACAAACCAAACAAGCAAATTGATGTTAGTGCAATTGAGGTGCAATTTTCGGTAGATAGATTTGATATTGATTTTTATACGACAAAAGTAGATTCGCTTTATATAACGAAAGAAAAATATCCTTTGTTTTTTCCAACAAACACTCCAGATTCAGTTTGGATTCAGAAAATACAAAATGAGGATGAACAAGAATTGTTTTTAGAAACTCAAAAAGTATATGCTGATATTGATTTCCTTACAGCAGATTTAGAGCAATTGTTTAAACATGTTAAATACTATAATCTAGAATTTACTACACCAAAAGTTGTAACACTCTTAAGCAACATAGATTATCAGAATAGCGTAATTTATACAAAAGAGTATTTGTTGATTTCTTTAGATGTTTATTTAGGAGCTAATCATGAGTTTTATGCAGAGTTTCCCAATTACATTAAGCAAAATTATAATAAAAATCATATAATTATTGATGTAGCTAAGGCTATGATTTCAAATCCATCAAGTTTTAGTGATAGAACATTTATTGGTAAAATGATAACAGAAGGAAAAAAGCTTTATGTTTTAGAGAAGTATTTACCAACAAGTAACGATTATGAAAAAATTGGCTATTCAGAAGAAAAATATAATTGGGCTATTGAAAACGAAAAACAAGTTTGGAAATATTTTATCGAAAATAAATTGTTGTTTAGTACAGATACAGAATTGAATCAGCGATTTTTAGAACTAGCACCATTTTCAAAATTTTATAGATCAGAAGACAGCTTGTCTCCCGGAAGAATTGGTGTTTGGATTGGTTGGCAGATTGTAAAATCATATATGAAACATAATGATGTATCTTTGCAGCAATTATTAAAAACACCTTCAGAAGAAGTATATAAAAACTCTAAATATAAACCTAAAAAGTAATGGCAGTAAAACACAGTTCTGAAATAAAATTTAAAGTAGGATTAGACGAAAATAAAATTCCAGAAACTATTTTTTGGACGGCAGAGGATGGAGGAATTGAAAATTCTGAATCGAAAGCGATCATGATTTCTGTTTGGGATCACTTACAAAAAGATACACTTCGAATGGATTTATGGACAAAAGATATGCCAGTAGATGAAATGAAACAATTTTTTCATCAAACATTAGTATCTATGGCTAACTCTTTTGAGCGTGCTACAGATGATCAGAAAATGAGTGCTACCATGAGAGATTTTTGCGATTATTTTGCAGAAAAATTAGAACTCAAAAAATAAATTGATTAAAAATAAATTAGGTATATCAAATTTTAATTATTATTTTTATATATAATTAACTCATAAACTCCCCCAAGATGAGAACTTTAAAATTATTTAGTGCAGTATTCTTAGCACTTTTACTATTTACATCCTGCGAAAAGGAAGTTGAAAGCCAAATTGTTTTTTTCTCTAAAGATCAACTAAAAAAAGAACTAGCTGTTAATATTAATAATACAGAAGGGAGTACAGTTTCTATTAATTCTAACGCTATTATTGATTTAAATTCTTCTAAAGTATTTAAAGATAACATAGACTATTTGAAAAATGTAGAGGTTGAGTCTTTCAATTTTAAAATAAAAAACTTTGAAATTAACCCTTGTGCAAAATTTTCTAATATAGGAATTTACGTAGACGAAATAAAAATTTCAGGGAATGATATAAGTCTTGATTATATAAGCCTTTTTAGTTCTAGTTTTGAATTTAAAATTAACAATCAAGAAATATTATCTGCAATCTCTTCAAAATTATTACAGAAAAAACAAATTGTAGTTTCTTATTATAGTGATGCTGTTTCTGATGATTTGTTTAATTTTGATTTAGAATTTAACTTAACAACAAAAGGCACTTTTGTAGATTAATAAAACATAATGTATATAAAAAAAGAGAGCGCTATTTATAAATAGCGCTCTCTTTTTTATTAGATGTAAGTTTTTAGTTCTTTTTAATCTCGTCTATTTTTATTTGAGTTTTACTTTCGTAATAACCCACAGACTTAATTTCTATTCTTCTATTTAATTGCTTTCCTTGCTCAGTGTCATTACTGTATGTTGGATTTAACTTACCAAATCCTTTAGCTGTAATTCTATCTGCTTCTACACCTCTTTCTATTAAATATTTTCTTGCCTCGTTAGCTCTTCTTTCAGAAAGTTTAAGATTGTATTCTTCAGAGCCTACATTATCTGTATAACCAAAAACACTAAAGGTTATGTCTTTGTTTTTTAACATAATTCATGCAACATCATCTAACATTGTATTATAGAATCCGTTTTTAATAGAATTACTATTAGAGTCAAAATAAATATTTTTTGAATAACTCATTACAGTTACCAGCTCTTTAATTCTCAAAGAATTTGAATCTGGACAACCCTGATACATTTCTAAACCTTTAACTTCTGGGCATTTGTCATCTTTATCTGCAATACCGTCTCTATCTTGATCACTAATAAAAGGACATCCATTATTATCTTTTAGGCCTTTTACAAAAACACATTTATCTAAATAGTCTGGAACTCCATCTGCATCACTATCAATTGGCACTCCATTACCATAAACTTGCACACCGACCGGAGTATTAGGGTCTTTATCAAGCTGGTCAATTACTCCATCATCATCAGAATCTATAATTTCAAATTTATTTTCCTTTTGTTTTTTTTCATCTCCCCAAATAGTAAATGTCTTACTATTACCCAATTTTATTGTTACTCCAAGATGAGTAACAAAAAAAGTTTCCCAATCCTGCTTGTTAGAGATGGTAGCATCTAAATGATCTTCATAATTAAAATACATAGAAGGCCTTAACTCAAGATCTACCCTTTTATTAATTCTATATTTTACCCCAAATTAGCCAGAGATGTAAATAGAACTAGCTTCATAAATACTACTTCTAGCAGGATTTTTACCGAAATCTACTAATAGATTATTAGAGCCATCAGAAAGTTTTTCATAAAGAGCAGAGTCATATTGATGATATCCTAGTCCAAAATAGCCGGATATGTTCCATTTTTTTGCATTAGCTACATATAGGTTTGAAAAACTTAAAATTAAATTTAATTCAGCCCCGTAAGAAGTACCTTTGAAAAATAAATTATTTCCTATTTTCGTTTGATTAACATAGAGGATGTTGTAGACACTTGACAAATATTGAGCACCTCCAGATATTTTAGAATAATTTACTTTAAATTCCATCCCCAATAAGGGATTGAACATTTTATCTACATAAGCATATGCTCCAAAATTCAAAAAATTACCCAGATTTCCAGTTCCAAGAGAACGCAAATCTCCATGCATTATAAAATTACTAACTCCCCCACCAATAGCCCAACTATTATTGTCGTTTAATTGAATTTTTTGATTTCCATCATTTAAATTATTTTGCCCTACTAAAACTGTAATATTTAGCAAAAAAATAAGAACAATTAAAATAATTTTCTTCATATGAAGCGAGTCATTTATGTGAAAATCGGGGACAATTTATTAGCTGCGAAATTACAAAAAAATTAATAAGAATTAATTTTTTTAATAATTAATTGATAATCATCAATATTGTTAACAAAATCCATGTCAGATACATCTATAATTAGTGTGTTTAAACCTTGTTGAGTTTTGATGAAATTTGTATAGCCATTGTGTATTTTTTTTAAATAATCTGAGGAAATATTCTGTTCATAATCGCGTCCTCTTTTATGTATATTTTTTAGTAATCTATCTGTATTTTGATGCAAATACACATATAAATCTGGCTTGGTAATTTCTCTATACATTAAATCGAACATTTTTCTGTATAATAAATATTCTTCTTTTTGGAGTGTTACCTGAGCAAAAATTAACGATTTAAAGATATAATAATCAGAAACGATTAAGTTTTTAAACAAATCAAATTGTGCTAAATCATCACTTAATTGCTGATAGCGATCTGCTAAAAAACTCATTTCTAAAGGAAAAGCATAACGTTCTTCATCTTCATAAAACTTTGGCAAAAAAGGATTGTCTGCAAATCGTTCTAAAACTGTTTTAGCATTAAACTCATCGGACATCATCTTAGCCAAACTTGTTTTCCCTGCGCCAATGTTTCCTTCAATTGCTATATAATTATACTTTTCTACTAAAGGAATTGGCCGGTCTAATATTTCTGAGGTTTTTTTTATTTCAGAGTTGTCAGAACAGGAATCTAAACATTTACCAAGATGTATTTTTGTTACTGGATGAATTACTTCTGAGGCAATCTCGATTAAAGGAACTAATACAAATTTACGATCTAACATTCTTGGGTGAGGTACAATTAGTTCTGGTGAAAAAATAATTTCATCATCAAATAATAGAATGTCAATATCTATAGTTCTGTCAGAATATTCATCAGAATTTACTCTAACCCTTCCTAAATCATTTTCAATTTCTAGAATGTTTTTTATCAAAGCTTCAGGAGGTAAATATGTGGAGATTTTTAAACAAATATTGAAAAAATCTTCTCCTTTAAAACCAATAGCTGGAGTATTATAAATAGAAGAAATTTTTAAAATTGGACCTACTTTATTGGCAATTAAATAAATTGCTTTTTGAAGGTTTTTTAATTTATCTCCTTGGTTACTTCCTAATGATAAATATGTAATTCGTTGAATTTTCATAAATGAAACACAAAGAAAATAAATCTTATATGAATATACAGAATAAGTTGATAAAAAGAATGAACATTTTTATAATAAAAAAACGCCTGAAATACATCAGGCGTTTTACTTTTATATATAGACTCTTTTTAAGATTCTTTAGTATCTTGTCTTGGTCTTCTATCGTCACGTCTATTATCACGTCCACGATTATCTCTCCCTCGGTTATCACGTCCACCACGATCGTTGTTTTCTCTTGGTGGTCTTGCAACATAACCTTCTGGTTTTGGTAAAATAGCTTTACGAGATACTTTCTCTTTACGAGTTCTAGGGTCAATACCAAAATATTTTACATCAAATACATCACCCATGTTTACAACATCAGTAACATTTTCTGTACGTTCCCAAGCTAATTCGCTCACGTGTAATAAAACTTCGTTTCCAGGAGCCTCTGTGTATTCTACAACTGCACCAAAATCTAACATTTTTATTACTTTTACTTCGTAAACGCTACCTACTTCTGGTTTAAACATCATAGATTCAATTTTAGCAATCACTGCTTCAATTCCTTCTGGTTTAGTTCCTAAAATTTCGATGATACCTTCTTCAGTAACTGCATCTTCTGTAATTACAATTGTGGTCTCAGTTTCTTTTTGTAACTCTTGGATATGTTTACCACCCGGTCCAATGAATGCACCAATTAAATCATTAGGAATTCTTCTAGTAACCATTTTAGGAGCATGTGCTTTAACGTCTGCGCTAGGTTGAGCAATGGTGTCTGTTAATTTACCTAAGATATGTAAACGACCTTCACGTGCTTGTTTCAATGCATTTACTAAAATCTCGTAACTTAATCCTTTGATTTTAATATCCATCTGACAAGCAGTAATTCCTTCTGCAGTTCCTGTTACTTTAAAGTCCATATCACCTAAGTGGTCTTCATCACCTAAAATATCAGACAATACTGCATAACGATCACCATCAGAAATTAATCCCATTGCAATACCAGAAACTGGTCTTGTAATTTGAACTCCTGCATCCATCAATGCCATAGTACCTGCACAAACTGTTGCCATAGAAGAAGAACCATTAGATTCTAAAACTTCAGATACAACTCTTACTGTATAAGGACAATCGTCTGGGATCATTCCTTTTAAACCACGTTGTGCTAAATTACCGTGACCAACTTCTCTACGAGAAGTACCTCTTAAAGGTCTTGCTTCACCTGTACAAAAAGGAGGGAAGTTATAATGTAAATAGAAAGTCTCTTCACCTTCGTAAGATGGCATATCTATTTTGTTTGCTTCTCTTGAAGTTCCTAAAGTAACAGTAGCTAACGCTTGTGTTTCTCCACGAGTAAATATTGATGAACCATGTGTTGACGGTAAGTAATCTACTTCACACCAAATAGGTCTAATTTCATCTGTCTTACGACCATCTAAACGAATTCCTTCGCTCAATGTCAATTCACGAACTGCTTCTTTTTCAGCTTTACTGTAATATTTAGAAATTAAATCTCCAAACTCTTCTTTTTCTTCGTCTGTAAATGCAGCTTTTACTTCTTCTTTTACTTCTGCAAATGCAGCTCCACGTTCTGCTTTAGAAGTACCTTGTTTTGCAATTGCATAACATTTATCGTAAGCTAAATCGTGTATTTTATTTGCTAAGTCTTCATTTTCTTCAGCAGTTTCGTATTCACGAACTTCTTTCTTTCCGAAAGCTTTTGCTAAAGCTACTTGAGCAGCACATTGTACTTTAATTGCTTCGTGTGCAAATTTAATTGCATCAGCCATTTCTTCTTCAGAAATTTCATCCATTTCCCCCTCTACCATCATTACCGAATCAGCAGAAGCTCCAATCATCATATCGATGTCAGAATCTGCTAATTGCGCTCTACTTGGGTTGATTACGAATTCTCCATTTACTCTAGCAACTCTTGCTTCAGAAATTGGACATTCGAAAGGAAAATCACTTAATTGAATAGCGGCAGACGCAGCTAATCCTGCTAATGCATCAGGCATAACATCTTCATCATGAGACATTAATTGAATCATTACCTGAGTTTCTGCGTGATAATCTTTTGGAAATAACGGACGTAAAACACGGTCTACAAGACGCATGGTTAATACTTCTCCATCACTTGGTCTTGCTTCTCTTTTAAAGAATCCTCCAGGATAACGTCCTGCAGCAGCAAATTTTTCTCTATAATCTACTGTAAGTGGTAAAAAGTCAACATCAGATTGTTTGTAGTTTGATACTACAGTACATAATAACATTGCTTTGCCCATTTGAACAACAACAGAACCGTGTGCTTGTTTTGCTAATTTACCGGTTTCTAATGAGTTTCTAATGAGATGGTTCTTCCATCTCCAAGGTCTATAACCTCTCTAAATACTTTTGGAATCATAAAATTTTAATTCTAAATTGATACTTTGTTTGTTGTTGTGTTGTTGTTTTACTTCCAATGGAAAATCAAAATTGCTGTTACTAATTTTGAATTTTTATATATAAATTCTAGTTGTTAAGTAGAATTGAATATGCTTAGATTCCTACTTTCGCTGGAAAGACAAATTATTTTTTTGTAGCAAGAGCTACAAGAAATTTGTCATAATAAAAAAGAGGCACGTTTATAGAGCCTCTTTTTATGTTAGGTTTTATTTTCTAATTCCTAATTCTGCGATAATTGCACGATATCTAGTAATATCAGTTTTCTTTAAATAATCTAATAAGCTTCTACGCTTACCTACCAATTTTACTAAAGAACGCTCTGTATTATAATCTTTACGATTGTTTTTTAAGTGTTGAGTTAAATGGTTGATTCTAAATGTGAACAAAGCAATTTGCCCTTCTGATGTTCCAGTGTCAGTTGCTGACTTACCGTGTTTTGAAAAGATTTCCTCTTTTACTTCTTTTGTTAAATACATGCCAATATTGTTTTAAATGATTTTTATGTATTCAATGATTTTTTCATTGAAGCTGCAAATATACAACTATTTTTATTTTTCCAGCAAAATACCAGCTGAATTTAATAATCTTAAAAACAATGGTTTATTGTTTTTTTTTAGCTTCTAATCGGATTGTTCTGAATCAAATCAATATATAAATTGATTTGTTTTTTTAGATTTTTACGTTCGTAGATTGCATCTAAAAAACCGTGTTCTAATAAAAACTCTGAACGTTGAAACCCTTCGGGTAAATCTTTACCAGTAGTGTCTTTTACAACTCTTGGTCCAGCAAACCCAATTAAAGCATTTGGCTCGGCTACATTTATATCACCTAACATTGCATAAGAAGCCGTAGTTCCACCAGTAGTTGGATCTGTACATAGCGAAATATATGGAATTTTAACTTCCGCTAATTGCGCTAATTTTGCTGATGTTTTTACCAATTGCATTAAAGACAATGAAGCTTCTTGCATACGAGCTCCACCAGATTTTGAAATCATTAAAAACGGAATTTTATTTTCTATCGAATAATTTATTGCTCTTGCAATTTTTTCTCCAACGACAGATCCCATTGATCCACCAATAAAAGTAAAATCCATTGCGGCAATAACTAAATCTTTTCCTAAAGATTTTCCAACAGCCGTTCTAACAGCATCTTTTAAATTTGTTTTTTCTTGCGCAGCTTTTATTCTGTCTGGATATTTTTTGGTGTCTTCGAATTTTAAAGAATCTACAGAGGTAAGTTTTGCATCTAATTCTTTAAATTTATTTTCGTCAAAAAATAACTCAAAATATTCTTTACTACCAATTCTTACATGATATCCGTCTTCAGGACTCACATATAAATTTCTTTTTAACTCTTCGGTATCAATAATTTTACCACTTGGAGTTTTGTACCACAATCCATGTGGAATATCTTTTTTATCTTCTGTAGCAGTATGTATTCCTTTACCTTGTCTTTTAAACCAAGCCATAGTATAGTTGTTTTAAATTCTTATTGTGTAATATCGGCTAAAATAATATATCTAATTGAGATTAAGCAAGTGTATTTACATTGTTTAAATCTTCAAAGGCTATTTTTAAACGATTTTTAAATGTAATTTCTCCTTCACGAAGCCATTTTCTAGGATCGTAATATTTTTTATTCGGAAGCTCATCTCCGTCTGGATTACCAATTTGTGTTTGTAGGTAATCTTGTTTTGAAAGAATATAATCTCTTGCTCCTTCAGTAAAAGCAAATTGTAAGTCGGTATCTATATTCATTTTGATAACTCCGTAGCCAATTGCTTCTCTAATTTCTTCAACCGTTGATCCCGAACCACCATGAAAAACAAAATCAATTGTATTGTGTGGTACATTGTATTTCTTTGAAATATATTCTTGAGAGTTCTTTAAGATTTTTGGCGTTAATTTTACATTTCCTGGTTTGTAAACTCCATGAACATTTCCAAAAGCAGCCGCAATTGTAAATCTTGGACTCACTTTCATTAATTCTTCATAAGCAAAAGCTACTTCTTCAGGTTGTGTGTATAGTTTAGAAACATCTACATCAGAATTGTCAACACCATCTTCTTCACCACCAGTAATTCCTAACTCAATTTCTAAAGTCATGCCTATCTTGCTCATACGAGCTAAATACTTTTTACATATTTCTATATTCTCTTCAATAGGCTCTTCAGATAAATCTATCATGTGAGAACTGAATAAAGGCTTTCCTGTTTCTGCAAAGTGCTTTTCGCTAGCATCTAACAATCCGTCAATCCAAGGCAATAATTTTTTTGCAGCATGGTCTGTATGTAAAATCACTGGAATACCATAAACTTCTGCCATTAAATGTACATGTTTTGCCCCTGCAACTGCACCAGCAATAGCCGCTTTTTCATTCTCGTTAGACAGCCCTTTACCAGCGTTAAATATTGCTCCACCATTTGAAAATTGTATAATTACAGGCGAATTTAATTCCATTGCTGCTTCTAAAACGGTATTTACAGTATTAGAACCTACTACATTTACAGCAGGTAAAGCAAATTTTTTAGCTTTTGCTAGTTTAAAAATTTCTTGAATAGTATTACCTGTTGCAACTCCTGGTTTTATTGAATGACTCATGTTGTGTTATTTAATAATCTAAAAATAGTTGGTCAAAAATAGTCAATTTTTGAAGAATTTAATTGTGTTTTTTATCATTTATTAAATTTGACAAAGAATATTGGCGCGATTTTAAAAGATTAAAAAGGATAGTTGATTCCGATATTATACACAGCGTTATTAAAATTAAAATTCTTAAACCATTTGTTTCCATTTAAATATGGTTCATGAGTTTTAAATCCAACATCTAAACGAAGCACTAAAAAATTAAAATCATACCTAGCTCCAAATCCAGAGCCAATGGCTATTTGTTTTAGAGCCTCTAAACTATTAAGTTTTGCTTTAGAATCTACAAATTTAGAATCTGTTAGTTCCCAAATATTACCAGCATCAATAAACAAAGCACCTTTTAAATTGCTTATTAAATCAAAACGATATTCTAAACTGGTTAAGAATTTAAAATTTCCAACATTATATTCTAATCCTGGAATTGTAGATCCCGGTCCAAGTTCGTAAGTTTTCCAGGCCCTAATATCATTCGAACCACCAGCAAAATAACTTTTTGTAAAAGGAATATCAGAATTTCCGTAAGCTAAAATAAGGCCTAAAAAAGATCGAAATCCTAAAACAGAATTCCTAGAAACATCCCAGAATTGCTTGTATTCGATATCTGTTTTAAAGTATTGAGCTACAGGTGTGTCTGAAATTGTTTTTACTCCAGCACTATTTTTTTGATTGCTTAATAATGAAACAAAATTACCAGAATTGGCAACTCTTACTTTAAAAAACGAAAAATTATTGTCTTTGTAAGTTGTTTGGTTGTTGTAAGTATAGGTATAAGCAATTGTTGGAATGATAAAGTTTGAGGTAATAATGTTGTATCGATTATTTACATTACCATTATTGTTGTAATCGGTTGGATTACTTGCTTGAAAGTTTGAATCGGCACTCACTGTATTCATAAAACTAACAGCATTTTGCTTTGACAATACAAAATTTGGGTCGTATGAATTTGCGATTGGTTTTAGTTTTTCAAACTCTGAATCATAAATATTAAAATATTCGCTAGTATTTAAATTTCGAATGTATTGAACGTTAAACAATTCTAAGTTAATTGATTTTCGTTTGTTAAAATCCCATTGATAATCAACTATTGCGGTAATGTTTTGTTTATCAAGACCAATGTTTTTTTGAATTCCGGTTCCAATTGAAAAAATGGTTCGAGGAGACATCTCTTTCGGAACTAATTTATTTAATCCAAATGGGGCAAGAAATCGAGGAATTTCTAATGAAGCATCCACACCAACTTCCCAGGCGTTAAAGAAACCAGTTGAGCTACCAAATTGAGTTGAAGTATTAAAGAATGACCCAATAAACGAGAACTTAAATAATTCTGCTCCTTTAAAAGTGTTTCTATCTGTAATTGAAAATTTTTCTGAAATCCCTAATTTTCTAATATTAGAATGTGTTAATTCTGTGTCCGTACCAATGGTGTATTTTTCAATTGGAGTTAGTCTAATATCAGCAACTAGTAAAGAGTCTTTTGCTTCTGTATATTTAATATTTATAGATTTAAAATTTTTAAGAGATTTTAAATGTGTTCTTGTTAAATTTCTTAAAGTATCACTATAAATTTGATTCGGTTTTATAAAAATAGATTGCGATAAATATTTAGGGTTGTATTTTAATTTTTTGTGTGCAAAAAAGGTAATTCCGTTGTAAGAAACAGAATCTAAATAGGGTTCGCTTTCGGTATTGTATGAGTAATCTGTATATACATTAATTTTTCCAACTCTCCTTACCTCAAAAGGTTTGAGTATGTTTTTTTCATTTTCATTTGTAAGGTATTTTTCTGCAATAGATATAATAACATTTGATTTGTTATTGGCTTTTGTGTCGTCTACTTCGAATTTAATAGCACTGTCAATAAAATTATATATACCAGAATTTCTAAAGAGTTTTGTAATTCTTTCCGCTTCTTTTCTAAAGTTTTGATCGTTGTATTGATCGCCAGTTTTTAAATAGGTGTTTAGTGTATCGGTTTTATAAATTGTTTTTAAAACAGTAGATGGTATTTGTATTGAAATACTGTCTAAATAAAATGGTTTTCCTTTAGTAATAATATAGGTAATTTTTGCTTTTCTATTTTTTAAAGTGTCTGTTTTTGCACTTACTTTGTTTTTAAAATACCCTTGTGTAATAAAGTAAGAATTTAAGTTTGTAATTGTTCTTTTTGTCTTTAAATCGTTAACAATTACTGGTGCTTCCCCATTATTTAAAAACCACTTGTTAAAGTTCATGTATGAGTTAGCAACTCCTATACTTTGTTTTTCTGAAAATAAGCTTTTAAAAAAGTTGTACTTTTTTGGATGCAATGTAGCCCAAGCTTTCGGAGTTTTGGGAGCATTTGGATTTCCAAGATTATGAAAATATAATGAAATCGGAATACTTAAAGTTTTAGAATTAGGTTTCTGCAATACATAATCTAATAAATCGCTATTTCTGTTTTTTTTGCCATCAACCAAAATTGTTGTTGAATTTAACAATCGCTCTTTTTCTGCAACTCTTTTTACAGAGTTACAAGAAACTATTATTAAAAAGATAAAAAGATAAAAAGAAACTTTTTTCATTAGCTTTGTACAGACTATAACTTGATTCAAAAGTACTATTTTTAGATGGTTTTTCTAATTTAAAATTAATTAATGAGTTTATCAAAGAATCACATAAAACTTATAACTAGTTTACAGCAAAAAAAGTATCGACAAAAACATAAATTATTTATTGCTGAAGGTGTTAAAGTTGTAAATGAATTATTGAATTCTGCTTTTGATGTTGAACAGCTTTTTGCAACTAGCGACTTTGTGAATTCTCCCAGAAGAGCTAATGATGTTGAAGTTAGTGAGGCTGAATTAAAGAAAATCAGTCAACTTAAAACACCAAATAAAGTTTTAGGGTTGTTTAAAATTCCCGAAAAACTTCCAACAAAAAATACGGGATTAATTGTTGCGCTCGATGCAATAAATGACCCTGGAAACTTAGGAACAATCATACGTTTGTGCGATTGGTTTGGAGTTCAGAAATTGGTTTGTTCTACAACAACAGTAGACTCTTATAACCAAAAAGTTGTGCAAGCTTCAATGGGTTCTTTAGCTAGAGTAGAAATTGTGCATACAGATTTGACTCATTATTTAAAAGAAGCAGAATTACCTATTTTTATTGCCGATATGGAAGGTGAAAACATTTATAAAGTAGCGTTGCCAAAAGAAGCGATTTTGGTTATGGGAAATGAGGCAAACGGAATTTCAGAAGAAATTAGAAAAATGGTTGACACTAAAATATCAATTCCGAGGTTTGGTGATATTCAAGAAACAGAAAGTTTAAATGTTGCTACCGCAACTGCAATATTGTTAAGTGAATTTAAGAGAAGTTAAACTACTCAAAAGCAAAGTTTAAGAAGACACCACGAGTTCCTAAAAAGTTTACTGGAGATGTCCATTGACTAGTTGCACTATCGTCATACTTCAATTCGTTATTTAATGCAAAAACGCCACGAATTGAAGGAGAGAACTTAAAAAAGTATAAATAAATATCGATTCCAATTCCGATTTCATACATAAAATTATGCTTTGTCACTCTAAATTCACCACCAGAATTATCATTTGCATTTCTTTCGTTGCTAGAAAAATTATAATCGTAAGAAATTCCTGCTAATACATAAGGCCTCACGTTGTCCATTCGGTCAGTACTAAATTTAAAAACAAAAGGAATATGTAGGTAAGTAGATCCAATTTCTCGAATACTGTCTTGTTTTGTATTGATGTGGGTAAAAGCTAAGGTTTTTGAATTGCTAATTAAACCAGGCTCAAAACGTAAATTAATGTTTTTATGTAAGCGTAAATCTGCAATTAAACCAACATTAAATCCACTAGTTGCAGTAACACTAATGTTAGCATTTGCATAATTACTGGTCTTATAATCTATTTTAAAATCGTTCTGATTAAACCCAAGATAAAAACCATAATGCAATTTTCTTTTGTCAAAACTAGGTAAATATTCTACTCGATCTCTTTGTGCAAGCAGAGAATTTGATAGAAGGAAAAAAGCTCCTAAAAAAAGTAATTGTAATCTTTTCATATGTTACTTTGTAGCCGTATAAATTGATGCTACACCAAAAGTTACAGGTTTATCTGTTGCAGTAGTAAACCCATTTTTTAGTAAAATATTGTTGAATTTTTCTCCAAAAGGAAAAGAATTTGCAGATTCTGATAAATACGAATAGGCTACTTTGTCTTTTGAGAATAATTTTCCAACAACTGGAAGTATTACAGATGTATGAAAACGATACCCTTGCTTGTAAGGGAATTTTGTTGGAACAGAAGTTTCAAGGATTACCAATTTTCCGTTCGGTTTTAAAACACGTTTAATTTCTGTCAATCCTTTATCAAGATTCGCAAAATTTCGAACACCAAAAGAAACAGTAATTGCGTCAAAAGTGTTGTCTTCAAAAGGCATGTTTTCCGAATCTCCAACTAGCATCTCTATTTTATCAGATAAGTTAGCTTTAGAAATTTTTTGCTTTCCAACTTCTAACATTCCGGCTGAAATGTCTAAGCCAACAATTCTTTCAGGATTTAATGTAGCCATCATAATAGCTAAATCACCCGTTCCGGTTGCAATGTCTAAAATTTGCTTCGGATTGTTTTCTCCAACAATTGCAACAACTTTTTTTCGCCATTTTACATCAATTCCAAAAGAAATAACTCGATTTAAGCCATCGTAATTTTTAGAAATAGCATCAAACATTTGAGCTACTTGCTCTTTTTTTCCTTTATCTGAATCTTTGTATGGTTTAATATGCTCTACTGACATTTGCTTATCCGTTTATTGCTACAACTTCATTAATTTGATTTGGCAACATGTCTTTTAACATTGTTTCAATTCCGTTTTTCAACGTAATTGTTGATGACGGACAACCACTACAAGCTCCTTGTAAAATTACGCTCACAATTTTACTCTCTTCATCGTAAGATCTAAAGGCAATATTACCACCATCTGAAGCAACAGCAGGCTTTATATATTCGTCTAAAATACTCACAATTTTCGCCGAGGTTTCATCAAGGTCTTCTGGAGTTAGATTTTCAGATGCTTTCGTTTCTTTTTCTGCTTTAGGTAATTCTTTAATAATTATTTTGTTTTCTTGCAGGTAGTTCAGAATGAAAGTTCTTAATTCTGGGTAAATTTCGTTCCATTCAACCATGTCAAATTTTGTAATTGACACATAGTTTTCTGAAATAAAAACCTCTTTTACAAAGGGAAAATGAAATAACGCTTGAGCTAAAGGCGATGTTGCATTTGCTTCATCAATATTTTTGCACTCAACATCTGTAGTCGTTAAAGATTTTGTGGTTCCAAATTTCATTACTGAAGGATTTGGAGTTACTTCTGCATAAACTTCAATAGCTTGTTTTTTTGCAGTTTCAATTTCTGTTACAACACTATTCCCATCATTTAAATAGGCTTCAATCTGTTCTCTAACTTCTTCTTGAACATCAATCCATTCAACAATATCATATTTTTGAATTGCAATAAAATTAGCCGTAATAAAAACCTTTTTAACAAAAGGCAAATAAAATAATTGTTGGGCTAGGGGTGCGTTTTTTGCTTCGTCTATATTATTAAATTCATAACTCCCACCATTAATTAGAATAGAAGTACTAGCAAATTTAATGATAGAATCGTTGTTTGTATTTTGTATAGAAATAGATGTTTCGCTCATGATAATTTAGATAGTATTCGATTGAATTTCATCGAACAAATGTTCGGCAAAATTAAGGTAAAAATATGAATGAATAGCAAAGACCTCAAAGGTTTATTTCCAATGAGGTCTGATATGTTTTTAAGATGAATTATTTTATAAATTAATACTTAACGTTGCCGTTAAAATGCGATTGTCTATTTTTAAATCAGCTGCATTTACTTGGTTGTATTGTGGGTAGAAATTATACAACTGTGTATTTGTTTTATTTTGATATGAAACATCTAATTTTACATTCCCAAAACTATATCCCGCACCGTAAGAATAACCTTTAATATTGTCTGATTCTATTGCGTTTGCATCTGGACTTTGAGAGTAATGATATCCACCACGCAAGCTAAGCGATTTAAAACGCCATTCTGTACCAATATTTAATGTATAGGTGTTTCTTAGATTGTTGTTAAAAAATTGATTTTCTGCAGTGAAATCTCCATTAGAAAGTTTTAAGTTCTTATAGTTATTTATCGTATAATCAGCACTAATTAATCCATTTTTTCCAAAAATATAAGCAATACTTGCAGTTGTTTTTCCTGGTATTTTTAATCTATATAAATAAGCCTGAACAGGAAAGTAGTTCCCCGCTGTATTGTCATAAATGGTATTGTTATTTGAAGCTATAATTTCTGTATCGCCTAAAAAACCGTCATTGTTTAAAATATTGGTTTCTTCGTTTATTTCTGTAAACCAAATTGGTGTTTGGTAAGAAAAACCAAATCGTAAGCTTTTAGATGCTTTGTAGATTGCTCCAGCACTAATAGAAAATCCAGTTCCTACAGTATTATTTTGTTGGTAAAATTTTGCATTTATTGTGTTGCCAGTTCCATCATTGTTTTGCTCATTTAAAAAAGATTGTTGAGAAAATTTTAAATCGTATGTATTTATTGCTGCCCCTAAATATAAATCGTTTTGATATACACCAGAAATCGCAAAATTATACTCTTCCATTTTCCCGCTATAAGTAGTGCTAAATTGTTGAGAATCTGAGTTTGTATATTGCGTTTTAGGATTTCCAGTATCTAGAGGAAACTCGGTAAATGTTGCAAAACCACTATTTCCATTTGCTATAAAACGGGTATCATAATTACTTTTCATGGAGTAGTTAAAGCTAAAAGCAAATTTAGACCAATTATTATTCGAATAATTGCTATATACAAATACAGCTCCAGCCTGAGAAAAGTTTAAATAATCTTCTTGAGTGTTTGTAGAATTCCCATAGTAATTAGTATTGATTTCTGTAGCTCTCGAATTTAATGAGACAGAAAACAAGCTGTTGGTAAGAATCGCTCCACTAGCCGGATTTATTTTTACAGCACTAACATCTCCACCTAGAGCGCCAAATGCTCCACTCATAGCATTATATCTTGCAGTACCTGTGTTATTGTCTTTTGAAAATAAGATTGCTAAATCTTCATATCCTAAACTTTGCGAAAAATTAGGCAAAGAGATTGCACAAAAGAGTACAAATAGTGTAGCTTTTTTCATTTTTTTAAATTTAAATCGTGGTTTTAGTTTCCTCTTCTTCTCGAAGAATTGTTACTGCTTCTTGAGCTAGAACTTTTTACAGATGAACTTCTTTTAGAAGAAGTGTTAGATCTGTATGATTTGTTTAAGCTCGAAGATCTCCTTCTTGTATTATAGTTTTTATTATTTGATGATTTTGATCTGTTATTTACAGAAGAATTTCGTTTTGTATTAGATCTAGTTGTGTTTGTAGAATTTCTTCTCGAACTATTATTTTGTATAGAATTATTTCTTCTTCTAGTATTGTATTTTATGTTGTTAAAAATAGAATTAACTCTACTGTTTATTGAAGAAGCTCTTCTGTTTGTTGAAATGTTGTTTTTATAAAAAGATGAATTTCTTCTGCTTGATGTGTTTGTAGAGTTTCGTTTTGTATATGTATAGTTTCTGTTATAATTGTTGTTGTAAAACCTTGTGTTTCTATAATACGGTCTGTTAAAATAATAAGGACCATAATAAAAATTATAAAATCTATAATTATTGTAATACCCGTATTGATAAGGATAATATGTGTAGGCACCATAAAATCCATATCTAAATCCCCATTGGTATCCCCAATAGCTATCATAATCATAGAAATCCCAATAATTTCTAAACCTATTTCTTACATTAATATTGATAACAACACTGTCATCATTACTGGTAGAATATCCCCAAGGATCATTATCATAATCATCATCTACATTGTCGTAAGAAGAATAATCATCAACATCTGTGAAAACTTCTCCATCATTGATGTCGTCAAAAGCTTCAATCTCATCTTTAAAATAACTTTCCTCGGTTTTAGTATACTTTTTTGTATCCTTAACAATAACAACTCTCTCTTCAATGGGTTCATCATCATAAATACCGTCATTATTATATACACTTTGATAAGTTCCACACGAGACTAAAATTAAATTTGTTAATAGAACAAGTCCTATATAGTGTGGTATTTTTTTAGAATATGATTGAGATTTCATAATTTGTGTTAATCAGATTAATATTGTTTTGCAAAAAAATTAAACTTTGATTGGGACACTAATCTTTTTGCATTAGTTTTGTGCAGGATATTAAATCCACTATAAAGATAACAAGTTTTATGCCAAACTTTTAAATATGGGTAAGAAGTTAACGACTAGAAAAGAAGATTATTCTAAATGGTATAACGAATTAGTAGTTAAAGCAGATTTAGCTGAAAACTCAGCCGTTAGAGGATGTATGGTTATCAAACCTTACGGATATGCTATTTGGGAAAAAATGCAAGCAGAATTGGATAGAATGTTTAAGGAAACTGGACATGAAAATGCCTACTTCCCTTTGTTTGTACCTAAAAGTTTGTTTGAAGCAGAGGAAAAAAACGCGGAAGGATTTGCAAAAGAATGCGCAGTGGTTACCCATTATCGATTACAAAATGATCCTGATAAGCCAGGTAAGCTTCGTGTAGACCCAGAAGCAAAATTAGAAGAAGAATTGGTGGTTAGACCAACTTCTGAAGCAATTATTTGGAGTACTTATAAAGGATGGATTCAGTCTTATAGAGATTTACCTTTATTGATAAATCAATGGGCAAATGTTGTTCGTTGGGAAATGCGTACAAGATTGTTTTTAAGAACTGCAGAGTTTTTATGGCAAGAAGGGCATACTGCTCATGCAACAAAAAAAGAAGCAGTTGCAGAAGCAAAACAAATGCAAGAAGTCTATGCTGAGTTTGCAGAGAATTTTATGGCAATGCCAGTTGTAAAAGGATCAAAGTCAGAAAGCGAACGTTTCGCAGGAGCAGAAGATACTTTTACAATAGAGGCATTAATGCAGGATGGAAAAGCGCTTCAAGCTGGAACATCACATTTTTTAGGCCAAAATTTCGCTAAAGCGTTTGATGTAAAATACACTTCTAAAGAAGGGAAGCAAGAATATGTTTGGGCCACTTCTTGGGGAGTTTCAACTCGTTTAATTGGTGGTTTAATAATGACCCACTCAGACGATTTAGGCTTGGTGCTTCCACCAAAACTGGCGCCAATTCAAGTTGTAATTGTACCAATTTATAAAAATGAAGAGCAATTAGATGCTATATCAGAAAAAGTATCAGAATTTGTAAAAGCTTTTAGAAAAAAAGGAATTTCTGTTAAGTTTGATGATAGAGATACATTTAGGCCGGGAGCAAAATTTGCAGAATATGAATTGAAAGGAGTTCCTGTGAGAATAGCATTTGGGGCTAGAGATTTAGAAAATAACACAGTAGAGGTTGCGCGTAGAGACACTTTAGAAAAACAAACGGTCTCTCAAGATACTGTTGTTGATTTTATTGAAGACTTATTAAATCAAATTCAAGATAACCTTTTTGATACAGCAGTTCAATTTAGAAATAATCATGTTACTGAAGTTAAAACCTTTGATGAATTTAAAGAAGTAATTGAAAATAAAGGGGGTTTTGTTTTGGCACATTGGGACGGAACAGAAGAAACAGAAGACAAGATAAAGGAAATTACAAAAGCAACGATAAGATGTATTCCGAATGATGCTAAATATGAAGAAGGAATTTGTGTGTATTCAGGAGAAGTATCGAGCAGAAAAGTGTTGTTTGCAAAGGCATATTAAAATTATATAAAAAAAATTAAAATTTTATTGCAGAGTTTTAAAAACGTTGTATATTTGCACCCGCAATCGGCATAAGATTGTAATGGTCCGTTCGTCTAGGGGTTAGGACGCCAGGTTTTCATCCTGGTAACACGGGTTCGATTCCCGTACGGACTACAAGTTTAAAAATAAACTAAAACAAACACTATGGCAAATCATAAGTCAGCTTTAAAAAGAATTAGAACTAACGAGGCTAAGAGATTAAGAAACAAGTATCAGCATAAAACAACAAGAAATGCTGTAAGAAACTTGCGTGCAGTTGAAGATAAGAAAGAAGCTGAAGCAATGTTGCCCTCTGTTATTGCTATGCTAGATAAGTTAGCAAAGAATAACATTATTCATGTTAATAAAGCAGGAAATTTAAAATCTAAATTAACGAAGCACGTAGCTGCTCTTTAATTTCTAGATTAAAAAATCATAAAAAAGCGTTCTGAACTTCAGAACGCTTTTTGTTTTTATAAATAAATTTTTGTGTTACCAATCGTAACTTTTATTTGCATCTAGCTTAATAAAGATAAATAAAAGCAACGTGAATCCCCATAAAGAAGATCCACCATAACTAAAAAATGGCAAAGGAATTCCTACAGTTGGTAATAATTGTATTACCATTCCGATGTTTATAATGACATGAAAAAACAGAATGGAAGCCAAGCCATACCCGTAAATTCTTCCAAATTTATTTTTATGTGTTTCTGCTAAGTAAATAATCCGATAGAGTAGTAGCATAAATAAAATGATAACCAAAGAGCTTCCTAAAAAACCCCATTCTTCGCCAACGGTACTAAAAATATAATCTGTATGTTGTTCGGGAACAAAATCTCCTTGAGTTCTTTCTCCTTGTAAAAACCCTTTCCCAAATCCGCCTCCAGAACTAATCGCTTGTAAAGATTGATTTGTGTTGTATCCAATTTTTTTAGTGTCTTTAGAGATGCCTAAAAGAATTTCGAACCGATCTCTTTGGTGTTGCTCAAATACATTATTAAATATATATCCAGAACTAAAAATATACAAACCAAAAATTAAATAGATTCCCAATACTTTATGCCAATTAAATTTTAAATAGCCTTTGTGTTTTTTTAAAAAGTAAACGACCAGAATAGATAATAAGCCAAACACCATAAAAATAATTGCAATAGGGCCAAAAAGCAAGGTTAATAGAAAAAGAACAATCGCAATGGAACCAAATATAATATAGTTCAATGTTAAGCCTTCTCTATTCAAAACAAAAAAGAAAGATAGATATACCAAAACAGAACCCAAATCTGGTTGTAATGCAATTAATATTGCAGGTAAAAAAATGATGATAAATGCTTTTATTTGATTTTTAATTAGTTTTAAGTTGTATTGTCGGTCACTTAACAATTTTGCTACGGCTAAAGCCGTAAATGCTTTTGCAAATTCAGAGGGCTGTAAACTAACACTTCCAAATGCATACCAAGATTGTGCGCCATTAATGTTTTTACCAAAAACAAAAAGCCCCACTAAAGATAGAATGCCTATTAAATACAGTATGCTTGCAAATTTTTCGTAGAATTTTGAATTGAAAAAAAGGATAAAAATGATTAACGGAACACATAAAATAATCCATAAAAGTTGTTTTCCGTATTTGGTAGAAAAGTCTAAAACTTCAGAGTTTACATCATTCGTTGTAGCAGCATAAATATTCATCCAGCCAAAACCGACTAATGCAATGTAAAGAATTATTAAAATCCAATCTACACCATAAAAAATATTATTTTTTTCTGCTCTCAATCTTTAAGTGTTGTTTTTGGAATTATTTCCTTTTGATTATAGATGTCTCTTAAACTAAGATTAATCATATTGTTTTCTATCCACTTTCTATTATTGCCTGTTATTTTTTTGTTTAAGTATTTCTCTATCAATAAACTTGTAATTGGTGCTGCAATTGTAGATCCGTAGCCGCCATTTTCAACAAAAACAGCAATTGCAATTTTAGGATCATCTTTAGGAGCAAAAGCAATTAAAATAGAATGATCTCTTAATTGTTTTCTAACACCATTAATGATAGTGAAGTTTTCTGAGGTTCCTGTTTTACCAACAATATCAATTCCTTTTATGTTGCTCCATTTTCCCGTTCCAGTTTTAAAAACTTCGTGCATTCCCTCTATGATTGGGTCAAAATATTTAGGGTCAATCGTCGTTTTTTTAGGAAGTATATATTCTGTGTTTATAATGTTTTTATCGTTTGATTTTTTTAAAATATGAGGTGTAAAAAAATAGCCTTTATTGGCAATTGCAGCAGTAACATTTGCTAATTGAATTGGCGTGGTTAAAACTTCACCTTGCCCAATAGCATTGGATATATTTGTAGTTGGACCCCAAGAATATTTATAGCGAGAATCGTAATAATTACCATCTGGAATTAATCCTTTCTGACCTGAAGGTAAATCGTACCCTAAATAGTTTCCTAAGCCAAAACTTTTAACATGATTACTCCAAATATCCATCCCAACACTTGCTGTTTCTGCATTGTCAATTATTTTTCGATACGTTGTAGAGAAATAGCTATTACACGATTTAGAAATAGCAGTATGTAATCTAATTGGACCTCCAAAAATATCACAATGGCATTTTTGAAAAGCGCCTTTTCTTGGCCCATATCTATAGCCTCCGTAACAATATACAGCAGAATTTTCATCAATAACACCTTCTTGTAATCCAATAAGGGCATTGATGAGTTTAAAGGGTGATCCGGGCGGGTATGTTGCCTGTAAACTTCTATCGTAAATAGGCTTGTCGAGGTTTTTTTCATCCATAAGAATGGTTGAGTTGTATGCTCTTTGTCTTCCAACCATCATATTTGGATTGTATGTAGGAGATGATATGAGTGCTAGTATTTCCCCTGTTTTTGGTTCTATTGCTACAATTCCACCACGCTTTCCAGACATTAATAATTCTCCATATTGCTGAAGCTCACTATCAATTGTTAAGGTAATGTCTTGACCGTTTACAGCTAGCGTATCATATTCACCGTCTTTATATTTTCCGATAATTTTGTTTAATCGATTTCTATGTAAAAACTTTTTTCCTTTTATACCTCGTAGAATTGAATCGTATGATTTTTCTACACCACTACTTCCAATTAATTCTCCTTGTTGAAAATTAGGATTGTTTTTGGCTTCTAATTCGTTTACTTTACTTATGTACCCCAAAACATTTGCAGCTGAACTAATAGGGTAATTTCTAATATTTCTCTTTTGAATATAAAATCCTTTAAATTTATGTAGCTTTTCTTGTAAAAAAGCAAAATCCTCTTTAGCCAATTGTTTCAAAAAAACAGAAGGAAGCCAAGGTGAATAATTTTTAGCGGTTTTGTATTTTCGCTTAAAATAATCTAGATCAATCTTTAATAGGTTACAAAATTCAATGGTATCTAAAGGTTCTACTTCATTTGGCACAACCATTACATCATAAGACAGTTGATTGGCTACCAGTAATTTTCCATTTCTATCATAAATATATCCTCGTTCAGGATAATCGTAGATTACTTTAACAGCGGCATTATGATTTGGATCTAAATCTGCTCCATTAATAACCTGTAACTGAAATAACCTTCCAATTAAGATGAGCCCTGCTAGAGTTATAAAAAAGTAAAGTAAAGAGCTACGCTTCATTTATTTTTTCTTTCTAATTATGTAAGTTCCTAAAAAAAACAAAACTGAAGTAAAAATACTTGAGTACAAAGTGTTTACAATAACACTTAAAAAGTTTTGTGTGCTAAAGTTAGCTAAAGAAAATAAAATGAAGTGGTGTATTAGAATTAAACTTATCACATAATTAAAAACTTTACCAAAAGGCTCTTGATCTAAATTAAAGAGTAAATAATCTTGTTCGGTTTTTTTAAAAATAACACGAATCAAAAAAAGTCTTAAATAAGCAATAAATAACAATGAAAAAGCATTGATTCCTCCAGAATCAGAAAAGAAATCAATTGATAATCCTAATAAAAATGAAAGAAATAAAAAGAGGTATCGTTCTTTTTTTAAAGGATAAAAAATAACAAAAGCAACATATAAATATGGATTTATATATCCTAAAAACAAAATGTTGTTTAGTAAAAAGACTTGTAGAAACAACAGAAATAAAAACAAAAAAGTAATGTAAAGAGCTTTATTCATTTATAGCGTTGTTTAAAGTTCTTATTTCTTCTTTGTCTAAGGCTGTAACAATATAAACATTGTCAATATTACTCATGTCATTAAATAACTTGATGTCTAAAGAGTTGTTGCTGCTCTCAGTATTAATTTTTTGAATTGTACCGATTAAAATTCCTTCAGGAAATATAGTTGACTTTCCTCCAGTAATTATTGTATCTCCAACTTTGATTGCTGCTTGTCTGGGAATATCTTCTAATTGAACAATATTATAGTCTTTTCCGTCCCAAATCAATGTCCCGAAATGTGAGCTGTTTTTTAACTTTGCGTTAATTTTGCTGTTGCTATTTAAAATTGATTGAACTCTAACGTAATTAGCACTTACATCTTCTGTTATACCAATAATTCCTTTACTATTTACAACGGCCATTTCAATGTTAATCCCATGATTTTTTCCTTTGTTTAGTAGGATGAAATTATTGGGATTGTTAAAGTTATTGCTATAGATTTTAGCCTCAGTGTATGTGTATTTTTGTTGATAATTGATTGTGTCTATAACAGAAACACGCAAAGTAGAATCTTCTTTAGAAGTATATTTTTCTAATAAATTCTTTAAGTTTTTGTTTTCTAAAATCAATTCTTCATTCTGAGATTTTAAATTGAAGTAATTAGAAATTTGTGTTGTCTTTTCATACAACCCACCAGTTATTTCATTAGCAGAACTAATAAATTTGCTTTTATGAAAGTTGTTGTTGTTGATTGTAAAAAAGATGGCAATAAACTCTAGCAACAAAAAAAACAGAAAATATTTATACTTTCTAAAAAAATAAATTAATTGTTGCATAGAAAAGAGTCAAATGTGTTTATTTCATTAATACACTTTTGTATTTTTCAATCTCTTTTAAAGCAATTCCGGTTCCTCTAACAACAGCTCTTAAAGGATCTTCCGCAACATATACAGGTAGGTCTGTTTTTCTAGATAAACGTTTGTCTAAACCTCTAAGCATAGAGCCCCCGCCAGCTAAATATATACCTGTATTGTAAATATCTGCAGCTAGTTCTGGTGGAGTCTTAGATAAGGTTTCCATTACAGCATCTTCTATTCTTAAAATAGATTTGTCTAGAGCTTTTGCAATTTCTCTATAGGAAACTTGAACTTGTTTTGGTTTTCCGCTTAATAAATCTCTACCTTGAACTAACATGTCTTCTGGTGGAGAATCAAGATCTTCAGTAGCTGCACCAATATTTATTTTAATTTTTTCTGCAGTAGTTTCTCCAACATATAAGTTGTGTTGGGTACGCATATAATACATAATATCACTTGTAAACAAATCGCCCGCAACTTTTACAGATTGATCACAAACAATACCTGCTAATGCAATTACAGCAATTTCTGTAGTTCCTCCGCCTATATCAATAATCATATTTCCTTTAGGCTCCATAATATCTATACCAACACCGATAGCTGCTGCCATTGGTTCAAAAATTAGATAAATTTCTTTGGCATTCATGTGTCTTGCAGAATCTTGTACAGCTCGTCTTTCAACTTCTGTAATTCCAGAAGGGATACAAATTAACATGCGTAATGCTGGTGGAAATAATCTCTTTTTGATGGACGGAATTTGTTTTACAAATTCTTTAATCATTTCTTCTGATGCTTGAAAATCTGCAATAACTCCGTCTTTTAACGGACGAATCGTTTTTATGTTTTCATGCGTTTTTCCCTGCATCAAGTTGGCTTCTTTTCCAACAGCAATAATTTTACCAGTGATTCTATTTCGGGCAACTATTGACGGACTATCTATTACCACTTTACCATTATGAATGATAAGTGTATTTGCGGTACCTAAATCGATCGCAATATCTTCCGTCATAAAATCGAAAAAACCCATAAAATTATCTTTTTTTTATTTTTATAATGTATTCTTACAAATCTACTAAATTTCTGTGTTCAAATTACACAATATTTAATAGTTATTAACTAGTGTTTAAAATGCCTAGTTCCTGTTAAGACCATTGAAATATTATGTTCATTACAGTAATCAATGCTTAGTTGGTCTTTAATTGATCCTCCTGGCTGTATAACACTCGTTATTCCTTCATTACCAGCTATTTCTACGCAATCTGGAAAAGGAAAAAATGCATCACTTGCCATGACAGCATCTTTTAAACTAAAGTTAAAACTTGTAGCTTTTTCAATTGCTTGTTTTAATGCATCAACTCTACTTGTTTGGCCTGTCCCTCCAGCTAATAATTGTTTGTTTTTAACTAATATTATTGTATTCGATTTTGTGTTTTTACACAATTTAGAGGCAAATAATAAATCTTCTAACTGACTTTCTGATGGTTTATTGTTGGTTGCGTAAGTTAAATCTTCTAAAGAATCTGTAATATAATCTTTATCTTGAACTAAAGCACCATTTAAACAAGTTCTAATAGTTGTTTTTGGTAATTCAACTTCTTTTTGAACTAAAATAATTCTATTTTTCTTTCCTTTTAAAATAGCTAATGCATCGTCTGAATAAGATGGTGCAATAACCACTTCACAAAATAATTTATGAATTTCTTCAGCTGTTTCTTTATCTATTGCTGTATTTGCAATTAAAATTCCGCCAAATGCAGAAACAGGATCTCCAGCTAATGCATCAACATAAGCTTGCTTAATTGTTTCTCTTTGTGCAAATCCACAAGCGTTATTGTGCTTTAAAACCGCAAATGTTGGTGCTTCTCCTTTGAATTCTAACATCAAATTTACAGCAGCATCAACATCTAATAAATTATTATAACTTAACTCTTTTCCGTGTAATTTATCAAACATAGCTTCTAAATCACCGAAGAAAAATCCTTTTTGGTGTGGGTTCTCTCCATATCTTAAAACCTGTCCATTTGTTTCGCTAATCTTTAAAACCGGCTCTTCATTATTATTGAAATAATTAAAAATAGCAGTGTCATAATGCGATGAAACATTAAACGCATCTTTGGCTAATTTTTTTCTATCTGTAAGAGAGGTTGAACCATTATTCTCAGAGATCAATGCTAAAAAATCATTGTACTGCTGCATTGAAGAAATGATTACGGTGTCCTTAAAGTTTTTTGCTGCAGCTCTAATTAATGAAATTCCCCCAATGTCAATTTTTTCAATAATGTCTACTTCAGATGCACCAGAGGCAACTGTTTTTTCAAAAGGATATAAATCAACAATTACCAAATCTAGTTGCGGAATTTGAAATTCTTTCATTTCTGCAACGTCACCTTCATGGTTTTGTCTATTTAAAATACCTCCAAAAACTTTGGGATGTAAGGTTTTAACTCTGCCGCCTAAAATAGAAGGGTAAGAAGTTACATCTTCAACAGGAATTACAGGTATTCCTAGGTCTTTGATGAATTTTTCAGTTCCACCAGTAGAATAAATTGTTACATTTTGTTCGTTTAATTTTTCAACTAATGGTTGAAGTCCGTCTTTATGGAAAACAGAAATTAAGGCAGATTTAATAGTTTTTGTGCTGGTCATTTTGATAGGTTGTTAAGCACACAAAGCTACTAAAATTCAAAAGTTTTTACAAGGTTAAATAAGTAAAAATTAAACAACTAAACTTGCTTTAAAATCAGCAACTAATTGGTTGTAGTTTTCAGTGAATTCTTCAAAAATGTCATCGGCCATTTTTTCTTCAGAAATATTTGTAAAAAGTCTTTTGATAGTAAAAAAATCTTTTTTCATCATTACGGGGGATTTATTTATTACTAGTGTAAAATTAAAAGTTACTTGTTTTTAATCCAATAAGCAAATTTCTTATTTCAATTTTTTTGATTCTAAAATGAAAATTCAATCATGATTCCTAACCATTTTTTTAAGTCAAAACTGCATATTAATCCATTCAAAATTAATGATTTTTTATCTGCAGTTTTGACTTAAAAACATAAGGTTACTAATCCGCGCTTTCTAGGAATTCTCTAAAACGCTCTGTGAATTTTTCTAAAAAAGATTGCTTTTCTTTTTTTTCTTTTTGAAAACGTCCTTTATAAAAGACGTAAGAAGTTGTACTTTCTGTTTTCATTATAAGGGGGGTTAATGATTTAACAAAATTGTTATTTATATAAACAAATATAAAAAAAATTTTCAAAAATTAAAATTATAGTAAGGTTGAAACTTTACTACAAACAAACTCTAGTAATTCTTCATCTTTTTTTGTAAATATATTAGCAGTATGCGAATCGATATCAATTTGTCCAATATTTTCTCCTTTGACAAAAATTGGAATCACAATTTCTGACTTTACTTTCCATCCGCAAGAGATATAGTTATCTTGAGAGTTTACATCTTGAACCACAAAATTTTGATTGCTAATAGCAACTTGACCACAAATTCCTTTTCCGAAGGGGATAATGGTATGTTCCGTAGGTTCTCCCGTGAATGGCCCTAATTTCAATTCGTTTTTATCACCATTTTTAAAATAAAATCCAACCCAATCATAATATGTTACTTCTGCTTCTAAATAATCACAAATTGATTGTAATTTATTTTCTTTACTATTTGATCCTTCAATTATTAAAGAAATATTTTGTTTTAAAGTATCTAGTTTCATGCTGTTTTAATTGGAATTACTTAAATTTGTTAAGCTTGGTTATTAATGCTGCAAAATAAATAAATTTTGTGTTGAATAAGTATAAAAATAGTACCCTTTTTTTAGTTAAATTTTTTGTAGTATACTTTCTGCTTTTTGCTATTTACGCTATTTACTTAAATAGATTTCAGGTTAAAGATACGGGTTTTCAATGTGCTCCGATAACAAGTGCCGTAGCAGATCAAACGGTTTCGGTTTTAACTACTTTAGGTTATCAGGTTTCCAGTGTTCAGCATAATGCAGAAATGTCTGTAAAATTAATAGTAAATAATATTTATGTGGCTAGAGTAATAGAAGGTTGTAACTCTATTAGCATTATTATTTTATTTATAGCTTTTATTATTGCGTTTTCTGGACCAAAAAAAGCAACAATAATTTTTGCAATTCTGGGTAGTCTCATTATTTATTTGATCAATATTTTGCGAATTGCTTTTTTAACAATGATGTTGTATCACTATCCAAATCAACAAATGTTGTTACATAATTTAGTTTTTCCTGCAATTATTTATGGAACAACATTTCTATTATGGGTAATTTGGGTTCAAAAATTTTCACATCTTAAAAAATGAATAAACCGCTAAAATATAGTTTGCTATTTGTGCTGATTGCAATGTTGTTTTTAATTAGGGCTTTTGAAAATGATTTGTTTTATGATCCATTGATTATCTATTTTCAAAATGATTATTTGTATTCTAGTATGCCAGAAGTAAATAATTTGAAGTTGTTAGTTGATATGTTGTTTCGATATATATTAAACTCATTAATTACATTAGGAATTATTTATTTGTCTTTTAACAAAAGAAGTTATGTGAAATTTGCGGGATTCTTTTTAATTCTTGCTTTTTTAATACTAATCGTTATCTTTGGTTTTTTATTAAAAGGCGATTTTAAAGAGGGGTATTTATTGCCTTTTTATATAAGAAGATTTTTAATTCACCCTTTGTTTTTACTAGTACTTTTTCCGGCTTTTTATTATATGAAATTGAATAGGTTAAAAAAGTTCTAATAAAAACAAAAAAAGATAGTGTACAATTTATAAAATAAAAAAATGAAAAAAACAGTATTTGTAATAGCAATTGTTTGCTCAATGAGTTTTGTATTTACAGCATGTAAAACAGGACAAGAAGAAGAGAAAAAAGAACAAGTTTTAGTAGAAAAAGAAACTAAAACAGTTGCTTCTAAAGATGTATATCAATGTCCAATGGACTGTGAAAAAGGTAAAACCTATGAGAAAGAAGGAAATTGTCCAGTGTGTAAAATGAAGCTGAGAAAGAAGGTGAAAGAAGAAACCGATTCACACGAAAATCATTAAAAGACATAAAAAAACTCGAGAAATTCTCGAGTTTTTTTATGTTACTTATTTTAATTGAATAACTTTTTCTTCAAAAATTATTGAGCCCTCGCTCGTAATGCCTTCAATATAAATTTTTATATTTTTTTGATTTAAATGAGGAACTTTAAAAGTATAGGTATCCTTATCCATTAAGATTTTTGATTTCCAAAAAATGGTTCCATAATTTTTAAAAATATCTGAAGAAGTCGAATAGTATTTTGGTTGATAATATTCTTTCGATTTAGAAAAACCAAGGGGTAATGCATTTGTTAAAAACATTTTTTTATTGGTAAATCTACCATTAGGGTTAGTAAATAAATAGATTTCACCACCAAAAGATTTTGAATAATGTATTTCGTCAAAATCTTCTACATTTAAATGATTAATCATATATAAATCATTTTCATATTGACTTACAATCTGAGTGTTGTCTAAAAATACTTTAACAAAATCTCCAGTAATGCCTGGCGTACTAATATTATTATTGTTTCCTCCGCCTAAATCTAAAATACTAATTGGACCTCTATTACTACCTCTATTTGTAGAGATAGAAGCTCCTTGAGAATTATCTGCTCTTATGTTAAAACCACGAGTTCTTAAAAAAGTAAGAATGTTAGTTCTTTTAGGAATTAAGCCGTCTGAAACTTTAAAAGTTTGATAAGAACCTGATCTTCTTGGTTTGTATTTCAATTTTGACTTTCCTTTTATTTCTACTTCATCTAGAAGAATGCTTTCTTTTATAAAATCATTTATATTTAGGTTGAGAGCGTTGGAATTATTGTAGTTGTTTAAAACAATATTATTAGTGTTTAATTTTGGTGAAAAATCAGCATAAATTTGAGGCTTTTTAAGCTTGTTTTTTTCTTGGATAGAGAAACTAACGTTGGTAGAATCTGATAAATAAATATTGTTAAAAGAAAACTTGTTGTTAATTATAGGAGCAGTTAATAGAAGAGCATTATTAGAGGAAAATAGAACCACTTTTGCATCTTTATCTAAATTATTCATGTTTACTATACCTTCTACAGACATTGCAACTTCAAAGTCAAATCTCTGCTTTGGAGTTGCATTAAAAATGTTGTACCAATTGTATTTGCTCCATCCTTGAGTTAATAGCAACAAATCTAAATCTGCTAGTTTTTTTCTGTTAGTATTTTTAAAATAATACGAACTGTTTTCAACATCCCCTTTTATATATGGTTTTAAAAGAAATTTAGAATACATCGTGTTTTCTAAAGAATAACTTTTAGTGCTTTCTGGCAAAAAAGTAGCACTTAAATAATGGTTTTGTATGTTGTCCTTATTTAGCATTATTGTTAGGGAATCCCTAGACTTGGAAATAGTTTTAAATGTAATATTCGAATACAAGTTATTATGGTTATTAAAAAAAACCCTTTCTAGAATTGGTTGCATTTTATCATTTAAAACAGTAATTATGTTTAATCCTTTTTGTAATTTTTTAACAGATAAAAAGGAGTTGTAAGAAAAGGTGTTCTCTTTTAAAGAAAACGAACTTTTAATGATAGAAGAGGTGTTGTGTATATAAATATGATACTTGTTGTTTGCAGCGTTTTTCAAGGTTTCTTTATTAGTCTGCATTGTCAATTTAATAATCGTGGAATTTGGATTTACAACGTTAAGAGTAAGACCAATTTTTTTTGCAGGCTCAATATTTTTCACAATAACTACATTGTCTTGTGTTGTAATTTTAACCTTGTAATTGCTATTTGGTTTGTAATAAAAATTCACTTTTCCCAAGCCAAATTGATTGGTGCTTATCTGTTTTAAAACGTTGTTTTTATCATCTAATAAAACCCCAGATTTTATTTTTGAGCCTTTGTTGTTCTTGTCTTTTATAATTACCCCAACAACTGCGTTTGTAGATTCAACTAAATGACCACCTTCTGGTAATAATTGTAAATCATAATTGCTATTTGAATCAATAGTGTTTTCTGAAGATTTTTTACTCCCAAGAATTTGTATTTTTTGGATAAAAGATTCGTCTTCTTCAAAATTACGCATCCAATTTGTTGATGCTTTGATGTAATAAGTGTTTTTGGTAAAAGTTGAATCAATCTTAATACTCCCATCAGCAATACCATTTTTCACAAAAAGTAATTTTGATTGTTTAAAATTACCTTTTTCATCATAAATAGTACAATATAAATTTCGGGTGCTTTTATCTAGTTTTTTTGTCTTCTGATTTAACACATAGGCTTGAAACCAAATTTCTTCTCCCTCAATAAACGTGCTTTTGTTTAAGTGTAGGTATGGGATCTCTCTAGTTAGTTTAAAATAATTGATATATAAAGAATCTAACGATTCTTTTTCTTGTCCAAAACAAGAAGCAGTCAACATCGATAGAAAAATAAGTAGGTGAATTGTTTTTCTCATAACTTAAAGGTAGTTAGTTTATTCTATTTTTTACAAAAATCATTCCATAAAAAAACCTCGAGAAGTTCTCGAGGTTTTTAAATTTGTCTTTAGCGTGCTGCCATTACATCATTCCTGGCATTCCACCACCCATTGGAGGCATTCCACCAGCAGGGTTGTCTTCTTTAATGTCTATCAATGCACATTCAGTGGTTAAGATCATTCCTGCAACAGAAGCTGCGTTTTCTAAAGCAACACGTGTTACTTTTTTCGGATCAATAATTCCTGCTTTTAACATATCTACATATTCGTCTGATTTTGCATCATAACCAAAATCTTTTTTACCTTCAAGTACTTTATTGATAACTACAGAGCCTTCTCCGCCAGCATTTTCTACAATAGTTCTCAATGGAGATTCTATAGCTCTTGCAACAATTTGTATCCCTGTTACTTCATCTAAATTGTCGGCTGTTAGTTTTTCTAGCACTTTTTTAGCACGAACTAAAGCAACACCACCACCAGCAACAAATCCTTCTTCTACAGCAGCCCTTGTTGCATGTAAAGCATCATCAACTCTGTCTTTTTTCTCTTTCATTTCTACTTCAGAAGCAGCCCCAACATATAAAACGGCAACTCCGCCAGCTAATTTAGCCAAACGTTCTTGTAGCTTTTCTTTGTCATAATCAGAAGTTGTTGTTTCTATCTGTGCTTTAATTTGGTTCACTCTTGCTTTAATGTCAGCTGCATTTCCAGATCCATTTACAATAGTTGTATTGTCTTTATCAATAGTTACTGTTTCTGCAGTTCCTAATAAATCTAATGTTGCATTTTCAAGAGAAAAACCTCTTTCTTCAGAAATAACTGTTCCACCAGTTAAAATAGCAATGTCTTCTAACATTGCTTTTCTTCTGTCTCCAAATCCAGGAGCTTTAACAGCAGCGATTTTTAACCCACCACGTAATTTGTTTACAACCAAGGTTGCTAACGCTTGTCCGTCTACATCTTCTGCTATAATTAATAAAGGTCTACTAGATTGAGCTACAGGTTCTAAAATTGGAAGTATTTCTTGTAAGTTAGAAATCTTTTTGTCAAATAATAAAATGTATGGGTTTTCTAAATCAGCAATCATTTTATCAGCATCAGTTACAAAATAAGGAGATAAATAACCTCTATCAAACTGCATTCCTTCTACAACGTCTACATAGGTATCCATCCCTTTTGCTTCTTCAACAGTAATCACACCCTCTTTACCAACTTTACCAAAAGCAGTAGCAATTAAATCGCCAATCGTATCGTCGTTATTTGCAGAAATTGCAGCAACTTGTTTTATTTTTTCTGATGAATTTCCAACTTTTTGTGATTGTTTATCTAAATCTGCAACAATTGCAGTTACAGCTTTGTCGATTCCACGTTTTAAATCCATTGGGTTAGCACCAGCAGCTACATTTTTTAAGCCTTCTTTTACAATTGCTTGCGCTAAAACTGTAGCAGTTGTTGTTCCGTCACCAGCAATATCGTTAGTTCTAGAAGCAACTTCTTTTACCATTTGAGCACCCATGTTTTCTAACTCATTGTCAAGCTCAATTTCTTTTGCAACAGTAACTCCATCTTTTGTAACTGTTGGAGCTCCAAATGCTTTTGAAATAATAACATTTCTTCCTTTTGGACCTAAGGTTACTTTTACTGCATTTGCTAATGCGTCAACACCGCGTTTTAAACCGTCACGTGCTTCAATATCAAATTTTATGTCTTTTGCCATTTTTTATTAATTTTTACTTTTAGCTTTTCGCAATTTGCTTTTAGCTAAAATGATTTACAATATTTATTTTAAATTTCACTAAAGGCTATATGCCAAATGCGAAAAGCTATTTAGATGATTGCTAAAATATCGCTTTCTCTCATGATTAAGTAATCAGAACCTTCAAATTTTAATTCAGTTCCGGCGTACTTTCCGTATAAAATAGTATCACCAACTTTTAAAGTTAAAGGCTCTTTTTTTGTCCCGTTACCAACAGCAACAACAGTTCCTTTTTGAGGTTTTTCTTTTGCATTATCAGGAATAATAATACCTGAAGCTGTAGTTGTCTCTGCAGCAGCTGGTTCTACAAGAACTCTGTCTGCTAAAGGTTTAATGTTTAATCCCATTTTATGTTTTTTTGATTAATAAATTTATTATGTACTAACAGTAGTCAGAAATTATGCCATTCAAAAAAAACTGCCAATTTTACGTTATGCTCGTTTCTTTATAAAATGTGCAGATATAAAAAATGCCAACGTGTCATTTACGTTGGCATTTTTATATAGTTTTTATAAACTCTTATTTGTTAAGACTATCATTCGTCGTAACTGGAGTTGTGTTTGTTTGCGTCGGAGTTGTATTTACATTTTCTAATGTATTCTCTAACTGCGGATTGTTGTTGCTAGCTCTAGGGATTGCAAAATTTGCTAATAAAATTAAAGCAAACATTGAAATTGCCAATGTCCAAGTAGATCTATCTAAAAAGTTGTTTGTGTTTTGTACACCACCCATAGATTGTGCTCCACCACCACCAAATGAAGAAGATAATCCTCCTCCTTTAGGATTTTGTACCATAACGATTAATATTAGTGCAATTGCTACAATTAATATCAAAATTAAAATGATTGTATATGTACTCATGATTTATTTTTTTGTAAAATTCTAATTCTTTTAATTTGGTCTGCAAAGAAACCACTTTTTTCTGGATATTTCAAACTTAATATTTCATAAGCTTTGATTGCATTTTCGTATTTATTTTGTTCTAAATATACTTTAGCTAATGTTTCGGTCATTAGGTAAGAGTCTTGTTTTTCTTCCAAGAAGACTTCTTTCTTTTCAATGTCTTTAGAAACTTTAGGTATTTTTGGATTTTGTTTGATGAAATTATCAATAATAGTCGTTTTATCTATCGTTTCTTTTTGACCTGTATTTCGGTCAATCCTCTTTTGAGAAGTTAACTGGAGCCATTCATTAAAAGAATGCGTTTCGGTTTTTGAAAAAGACAATGGTTTTCCAATAGTCAACTCTTCTTTAATGTCAATTAACTCTTCTGAAACTATTTTTTTAGTTATTTGTTGATGTACTTCTTTGGATTTAAGTTTTACTGGTTTAGCAAACTCAGAAGAGGTGATAAAATCGAACAAAACAGCTCTATCAGTTGTATATGCTGCCGTTATTTTTAGTTCAGTATTATATTTAAAACTATCTTTATCTTTTAAGCCTTTTAAATAAACAGCTCTTGCAGCTTGAAAATAAGGATATTCATCAATAATCATTTTTATTGCTGCTGTATTTTCAGAAGAAACTTGTTGCGGGTTTTTTAATATTTCGGTAAAGCTTTTTGTGTTCATAATAGGTTTACCATTTAGCAACGGATGCATTAAAAATATCTTGAGTAATTCTTTCTATAATTTCTTTATAAGCAGCTTCTAATGCACCACCAATTAACTGAGTATTTGCAGGGTAATCATAATAAAAAGAAAAAGCTTTTTCAAAATTATCTTTTTCTATAAACTTGTTAAAATAACGAACATTTACGGTGATCGTTAACCTATTTTGTGCTGCCGTTTGCTGAGCAGTAGCACTCATGGGTGCAATTCTGTACCCTGTAATTTCTCCTTCAAAGCGTAAATCTCCACCTGAATTTACCAAGTTTAAATTGGTTTGCCTTAAAAATAAATCTTGAAAATCTTGTGTAAATTTCTGACTTAAAGAGGGCTCTACTAAAGGAGCATTGTTTCTAAAAAAATCTATTTGTAAAGTTTTTGCTTTACCGGTATCTCCACCTGTAAAAGAATAAGAACCACAAGAAGTTATTAGTGTTAGACTAACAAAAAAAGTAGCGATGTAAAATAGTTTTTTCATACCAATTTCAAAGATAAACAAAAGAATGTCTTACAAATCGTATTGTTTAATTTTTCTATATAAGGTTCGTTCAGAGATGCCAAGTTCTTTAGCTGCTAATTTTCGTTTGTTATTGTTTTTTTCTAAAGATTTTTTAATCATCTCTACTTCTTTGTCTTGTAAAGATAACGATTCATCTTCTTCTATTGTTTCAATAAAATCGTAATTGGTGTCATTTTCTTTAGTTGTGGATTTAGGAATTTGAACCACTTCTACATTCCCTGTGCTTGAATGTTGCTCTTTGTAAATTTTTTCTAACAACTTGTGGTTTTCTTCTTGTAAATCATCAATGCTGCCATTCTTTAAAATATCTAAAGTCAACTTTTTTAAATCGTTGATGTCATTTCGCATATCAAACAAGATTTTGTACATAATATCTCGCTCGTTAGTAAAGTCTGAACTAGAACTGCCAGTATTTCCGCCAATTACAGCAGGTAAATTTCCTTGGTTATTTGGTAAATACTGAATAAGCTTTTCGGCAGTAATCAATCTGTTTTCTTCTACTACAGAAACTTGTTCGGCAATATTTCTTAACTGCCGAATGTTTCCAGGGAACCGATAATTTGTTAGTAGATTGACAGCATTTTCTTCCAATCGAATTGTTGGCATTCCGTATTTTTGAGCAAAATCTGCTGCAAATTTTCGAAATAATAAATGAATATCCTCTTTACGATCTCTTAAAGGAGGTAAAGAAATTTCTATAGTGCTTAATCTATAGTATAAATCTTCTCTAAATTTTCCTTTCTGAATGGCATTTGCCATTTTCAAATTTGTTGCAGCAACAATTCTAACATTTGTTTTTTGTACTTGAGATGAACCCACTTTAATAAACTCTCCATTTTCTAAAACACGTAACAGTCTAACTTGAGTTGTTAAGGGTAATTCTCCTACTTCATCTAAAAAAATTGTTCCTCCATCAGCAACTTCAAAATATCCTTTTCTACTTGCGGATGCTCCTGTAAAAGCTCCTTTTTCGTGTCCAAATAATTCACTGTCAATAGTTCCTTCAGGAATTGCACCACAATTTACTGCAATATATTTTGCGTGTTTTCTATGTGATAATTGATGTATAATTTTAGGAATATTTTCTTTTCCAACGCCACTTTCTCCAGTAACAAGAACAGAAATGTCTGTAGGAGAAACTCGAACTGCTTTTTCTAAAGCTCTGTTGAGTTGGATATCATTTCCAATAATTCCAAAACGTTGTTTAATTACTTGTAAGTTTTCCATTTTTCTTTTTAGTTTCAGAGGCGCAAAGTTTTCGAAATTAAATTAAACTTTGTTGTTCTGTAACTTTGTGCCTTTGTAGCTTTATTTAATTATTATCTGAATAACCAACTGCGGTTCCGATTAATGTGGCAGAAGTACAGTCTTCTACTTTTACATTTACAAAGTCACCTACTTTATAGTGCTCTTTTGGAAAAACAATTACCATGTTTTGTGTGTTCCTTGCTTTCCAATGCAAATCAGATTTTTTAGATTCTCCTTCAATTAAGAATTCTTCAGTTTTCCCTAAATGTTGTTTGGTTCTAAATAAACTATGTTCTCTTTGCAATTCTATAACTTCAGCTAACCTTCTTTTTTTAACAGCAAAAGGTACATCGTCTTCCATTTTTTTAGCAGCTAAAGTCCCAGGTCTTTCAGAATAAGCAAACATATACCCGTAATCATACTTCACATATTCCATCAAACTTAAAGTATCTTGATGGTCTTCTTCAGTTTCTCCACAAAATCCAATAATCATGTCTTGTGATAAAGACATTTCTGGAACAATCTTCAGAATATTATCAATCAGTTCCATGTATTCTTCTCGGGTGTGTTGTCTGTTCATTGCTTTAAGCATTTTTGTGCTTCCACTTTGAACAGGTAAGTGCAAATATTTACAGACATTTTTGTGTTTAGCCATCACATGAATTACATCCAAACTCATATCCTGTGGATTAGAAGTAGAAAAACGAAAACGTGTTTTTGGAAAACGAGTAGCAGCCATGTCTAACAATTGTGCAAAATCTACAGCAGTTGCTTGCGCCATTTCTGATGCCTTGTTAAAATCTTTTTTCAATCCACCACCATACCATAAATAACTATCTACATTTTGGCCAAGCAATGTGATTTCTTTGTAATTTTGATCAACCATGGATTGGATTTCTTCTAAAATACTTTGTGGATCACGACTTCTTTCTCTACCTCGAGTAAACGGAACCACACAAAATGTACACATATTATCACAACCTCTTGTAATCGATACAAAAGCAGAAACTCCGTTGTTATTAAATCGAACAGGAGAAACATCTCCATAAGTTTCATCTTTAGATAAAATAACATTAACAGCATCTCTCCCAGCTTCAATTTCTTCTAATAAATTAGGCAAATCTCTGTATGCATCTGGACCAACAACTAAATCAACAATTTTTTCTTCTTCTAAAAATTTTTCTTTCAACCGTTCTGCCATACATCCCAAAACACCAACTTTCATTTTTGGGTTGATTTTTTTTACAGCATTGTATTTCTCTAAACGCTTTCTAACAGTAAGTTCAGCTTTTTCTCTAATAGAGCAGGTATTTACCAAAACTAAATCTGCCTCTTCAAGATGTTGAGTTGTGTTAAAGCCTTGTTCTGAAAGTATTGAAGCTACAATTTCACTGTCGTTCATATTCATTTGACAACCATAGCTTTCTATAAAAAGTTTCTTCGTATTTTCAGATTTATGTTCTTTTACAAGTGCTTTTCCTTGCAAACTTTCATCAATAACCTTTTCAATTTGTTCCATGTTCATATTCAAAAATGAAAGGCAAATATACGACCAATTTCTAAAGAAAGTGACATATTGGCAGAAAATTATCGTTCAATTTTTACTTAAAACAAGCTAAAAATGAATAGTAAAATTTGTTATAAAAAAAAACTTCCTACTTTTGCAATCCAAAATCACCTATTATATATAAGGTGTAATTATTTCAATCGAGAAGATTTATGGCAAAGAATTTAGTAATAGTTGAGTCGCCTGCAAAAGCAAAAACAATAGAAAAATTTCTTGGAAAAGATTTTCAAGTAGAGTCTAGTTTTGGGCATATTGCAGATTTACCATCCAAAGAATTAGGAATTAATGTAGAAGGCGATTTTATGCCCGAGTATATTGTTTCAGATGATAAAAAAGCTGTAGTAAAAAAGCTGAAAGCATTAGCGAAAAAAGCAGAAACTGTTTGGCTAGCTAGTGATGAAGATAGAGAAGGAGAGGCAATTGCTTGGCACTTAAAAGAGCAATTACAATTGAAGAATGAAAACACAAAAAGGATTGTTTTTCATGAAATCACAAAGAATGCCATCTTAAAAGCAGTTGAAAACCCAAGAGATATTAACTATGATATGGTTAATGCGCAACAAGCACGAAGAGTCTTAGATCGATTGGTTGGATACGAGTTATCTCCTATTCTTTGGAGAAAAGTCAAAGGAGGTTTGTCTGCAGGAAGAGTACAATCTGTAGCAGTTCGTTTAATTGTAGAAAGAGAACGTAGCATTCAGGAGTTTAAAACATCTGCAAGTTTTAAAGTTGTTGCAGAATTTTCTAATGAAGAAGGAAAAACATTTAAAGCGTCAATTCCTAAAAGTTTTGATACTAGAGAAGAGGCTGAGCAGTTTTTAAAATTATCTGTTATGGCAGATTTTAAGATTTTAGATTTACAAAAAAAACCAGCAAAGAAATCTCCTGCAGCCCCTTTTACAACCTCGACATTACAACAAGAAGCATCAAGAAAATTAGGGTATCCGGTAGCAAAAACAATGCAAGTTGCACAACGTTTGTACGAGGCCGGTTTAATTACCTATATGAGAACAGACAGCTTAAATTTATCTGATGATGCTAGAAAAGCAGCAAAAGAGGAAATTACTAAAAGCTACGGAATCGAATATAGTAAACCTAGAGTTTTTAAAACAAAAAATAAGGGAGCACAAGAAGCGCATGAGGCAATTAGACCTACAGAAATGCAGTGCAATTCTATAAATGTTGAGTATGATCAAGACCGATTGTATGATTTGATTTGGAAAAGAACAATTGCTTCACAGATGAGTGATGCTAAATTAGAACGCACAAATGTTAAAATAGAGAATTCTAAAAACGATAAAATATTTACTGCAAACGGAGAAATGATTCAGTTTGAAGGATTCTTAAAAGTGTATTTAGAAGGGATCGATAACGATGAAGAAGAGCAGGCGGGAATGCTACCTAATTTAACTGTTGGAGAAACATTGTCTTATGAGTTTATTACTGCAACAGAACGTTTTACAAGTCCACCTTACCGATTTACCGAAGCTTCTTTAGTAAAGCAGTTAGAAGAATTAGGTATTGGAAGGCCTTCTACTTATGCACCAACAATTTCTACAGTGCAAAGAAGAGGTTATGTTGAAAAAGGAGAAACCGAAGGTGTAGAAAGAGATTATGAGCAATTTATACTAAAATCTGGAACAGTTACAAGTACTATTTTAACAGAAAAAACAGGATCAGATAAAGGAAAATTAATACCAACAGATATCGGAAATATTGTAACCGACTTTTTAGTTGAAAATTTTTCTAACATTTTAGATTTTGGTTTTACTGCAAAAGTAGAATCTTCATTTGATGATATTTCTGATGGTGCTGAAGATTGGATTGAAATGATTAAAGGTTTTTATAATGAATTTCATCCAACAGTAACTTTTGTGTCTGAAAATGCAGAAAGAGAAAGTGGTGAACGTATTCTAGGGACACATCCAGAAACAGGAAAAACGGTATTAGTTCGTTTAGGAAAATTTGGAGCCATGGCTCAAATTGGTAATAGAGATGATGATGAAAAGTTGTTTGCAAGTTTGCAAAAAGATCAGAATTTAGGAACAATAACATTAAAAGAAGCTTTAGATTTATTTTTATTACCTAAAAGTTTAGGCACCTATGAAGCCGAAGAAGTTGTAGTTTCAAATGGAAGATTTGGTCCATATATTAAGTTTGGAGCAATGTATGTTTCATTAGATCGAGGTGAAAACCCTATGGAAGTTGATTTAGAAAGAGCAATTGAATTGATTGCTGCAAAACAAAAAGCAGACGCTCCAATTGGTGAATATGAAGGAAAGCCAATTCAAAAAGGAGTTGGACGTTTTGGGCCATTTATTAAATGGAATTCTATTTTTATCAACGTAAATAAAAAGTACGATTTTGATAATTTATCGCAACAAGATTTAGAAACTTTAATTGAAGATAAAAAGCAAAAAGAAAGAGATAAATTAATTCATAATTGGGAAGAAGCAGGTATTAGAGTTGAGAAAGCACGTTGGGGTAGATTTAATATTATCAAAGGAAAATTAAAAATTGAATTGCCAAAAACAACCGATGCAACTGAATTAACTTTAGACGAAGTAGAAAAAATTATTGAAGCAAAAACACCGAAGAAAAAAACAACAAGAAAAAAAACTACTAAAAAGAAATAGCAATTAGTTATATTGCATTCCTTTAAGGATATTTAAGTACATGAATTTCGATTTTTTAACCCCTATAAAAGACACGATCATTGCTCACTTAGTGCTTCAGTCTGCACAAAGTTTGGGTAGGAATATCCAAGTACACTCAGCACAAAACGACTTTCCAGAATTAGATTCAGCTCAAATAGCAATCTTTGGAGTGCAAGAAGATAGAAACGCTGTTGATAATATGTCATGTGGAGAGCATCTATTTGAAATTCGCAAACATTTATATCAATTATTTCCTGGAAATTGGCATACTAAAATTGCAGATTTAGGAAATATAGTAAAAGGAAATTCGGTAGAAGACACTTATTTTGCAGTTAGTTCTCTAACATCCTATTTAATTAAAAACAAGATAATTCCGATTATTATTGGTGGTAGTCAAGACATCACTTATGCAAATTATAGAGCTTATGATAATTTAGAGCAAACAGTTAATTTAGTTTCTGTTGATAGTAAATTTGATATTGAATCTACCGAAGAAGGATTAAATTCGAGATCATATTTGAGTAAAATTGTAATGGATAAGCCAAATAATTTGTTCAACTTTAGCAATATTGGTTATCAGACCTATTACAATTCACAAGAAGAATTAGATTTATTAAATAGTTTGTTTTTTGATACGTATCGACTGGGGCAAGTAAAAGATTTAACTGTTGTAGAGCCAATACTAAGAGATGCAGATATTGTTAGTATAGATATCGGTTCTGTTCGGCAAAGTGACGCCCCGGCAAATAATAATGCATCACCAAACGGATTTTACGGCGAAGAAATTTGTGCAATTGCTAGATATGCAGGAATTAGTGACAAGGTAACTTCATTTGGAGTTTATGAATACAATTCTAAGTTTGATAATAACAATCAAACAGCCCATTTAATTGCTCAAATGATTTGGTATTTTATTGAAGGAGTTAATTTTAGAGCAAAAGATTATCCATTTTGCACCAAAGAAACCTATCAAAAATTTATTGTACTCATAGAAAATGATGAACCTATCAATTTTTATAAAAGTGATAAAAGTGGAAGATGGTGGATGGAGATAAATATTATTACAAATAATAAATACAAAAGACATGCGTTAATACCATGTACATACCAAGATTACCTTGAAGCTATTGAACAGAAAATACCTGAAAGATGGTACAATGCATTAAGGAAATTAATGTAAATACAAATAAAAAATAAAACCAATTATTCTAAAATATAAAGTCCAAAAACGATTGGTTTTTATCAAAAAAAATAATAGGTTTACGAACTTTTTGAGGAAAGAATATAAAAATATGAAGAGAGTAGCATTATTTGCACTGATAGTAACCCTACTTTATAGTTGTGGTTCAAATGATAGAGGAGAGTTAACAGGTGTTAACTCTAAGAGAAAATGGTTTGCAGAAAAACCAATGGGAATGACATTGATTCCTGGAGGTTCATTTACTATGGGTAAGCAAGATGAAGATGTTATTGGAGCTTTAAACTCACCAACTCGTACAGTAACTGTTCGTCCTTATTATATGGATGAAACCGAAATAACAAATAGTGAATACAAGCAGTTTGTATACTGGGTAAGAGATTCTATTATTAGAACTCAATTGGCATTAAAACAAGAAGAAGTTGTTCTTTTATCTGATGGAAATGTAAACGGCACAGCTTTGTCTGGAGGAATACACGATTACGCTTTTGTAAACGACACAATCAACGCAACACCTTATCAAAAATACATGATAGAAAACTATTATGATTTTGATTCTATCAAACCCCTAAATTGGGATATAGATATAGAATGGAATAAAAATGATTATCCAGATGAACATTATGTAGAAATAATGGTAGATTCTATCTATATAGCAAAAGAGAATTCTGTTAACGGACAAAGAACGATAAACACTAAACTATTTAGATACAGATATGCACGTACAAATATTCAATCAGCAATAAAAAAAGGAGCTCAAAAAAGAGATTACTTAATTATGGAAGATGTTAGTGTTTATCCAGATACAACAGTTTGGATTAAAGACTTTAATTACTCTTATAACGATCCAATGCATCAAGATTATTTTCATCACCAAGCTTATAGTGATTATCCAGTTGTTGGTGTAACATGGCCTCAAGCAGAAGCATTTTGCGATTGGAGAACAAAAATGAAAAATGATTATTTAAGAGGAAAGAAAAAATCGACTCAAGTTTCAAGATTTAGATTACCTACAGAAGCGGAGTGGGAATATGCAGCTAGAGGAGGCTTGCAATTTGGAAAATACCCTTGGGGTGGTCCAAGTACCACAAGTGATAGAGGTTGTTTTTTAGCAAACTTTAAACCTGTTAGAGGAGATTATGCTGTAGATGGAGCATTGTATACTGTAGAAGCAAAATCATACAATCCGAATGATTACGGACTTTATAATATGGCGGGTAACGTTTCAGAGTGGACAAATTCTGCCTATAACTTATCTTCATACTATTCTGGGTCTACGATGAATCCGAATGTAGAAGATAGAGCAAACAAGAGAAAGATCATTAGAGGAGGTTCATGGAAAGATGTTGCTTACTTTTTAGAAGTTAGCTCAAGAGATTACGAATATGCAGATACAGCAAGAAGTTATATTGGTTTTAGAACCGTACAAAGTTACCTAGGTAAAATAAAAGAATAATTACAAAACCACCTAAAATAATATTAAGATGGCACAGTCAAGACAAAGTAAAAAAATAATGAATATGGTATACGGCCTTGGAGCCGCAATCGTAATTATTGGAGCACTTTTTAAAATACAACACTTTTCAATAGGTCCAATTACTGGAGGAATGATGTTAACAATTGGATTAATTGTAGAGGCAGCAGTTTTTGCTGTTTCAGCTTTTGAGCCTGTTGAAGAAGATTTAGATTGGAGTAAAGTTTACCCAGAATTAACAACTGCTGATGAAGAATCTTCAACAGATGCAAACGGGTTGCTTTCTAAAAAATTAGACACCCTATTAAAAGAAGCAGAATTAGATAGCGCTTTAATGAAAAATTTAAGCGAAAGTATTAAAGATTTTAATGGTGCAGCAAAAGGGCTTACGGCAACATCAGAATCTATTGAGGCAACAAACAAATACAATGAACAAATGTCTGTAGCTGCTACTAAAATGGAATCTTTAACAGGTTTATACCAGTTACAGATGGAAAATGCAACCAGACAAACAGAGTTAAACAATTCTTTAGTAGAAAATTCTGAAAAGCTAAAAGAACAAATGGAGTCTTTAGCTCAAAATATGGCTTCATTAAATGGAGTTTATGGTGGTATGTTATCAGCAATGTCTAGCAAATAATTAGTACTATTTAAAAACTAAAACTAATTAGATATGGCAGGAGGAAAAATGTCTCCAAGACAAAAAATGATAAACTTAATGTACCTTGTGTTTATTGCAATGTTAGCAATGAATATGAGTAAAGAAGTATTGTCTGCTTTTGGTTTTATGACTGAAGGAATTACAGAGAACAATGCAACTACTACTCAGAAAAACAATGCTGCATATGCAAGTTTAAGCTCAAAAGCAACAGATCAACCAGCTGAGTATGGTCCATTAAATGAACAAGCAAAAAAAATAAAATCAATTTCAGATGATTTTTATGCTTATTTAGATGATTTAAAGTCTAAAATGACGAAAGACATAGAAGATAAAACAGATTATCAATCTATGGATAAGACAGATTTTTTAGATTCTTATTTTTTTAAGGGTGATAAATACACAAACGAAGGAAATTTATTTTTAGATAAAATAAAAACTTTTAGAGAAGGCATTAACAATGCATTAGAAGATAAAAATGATTTAAAAACAACTGTAACTAGAAGATTTAATACAGATGTTGAAACAGATAGAGATGGTAAAAAAATACCTTGGTTAAATTATCATTATGAAGGATATCCATTAGTTGCATCATTGGCAAATATTACACAAATGCAATCGGATATTAAAAATACTGAAAGCGATATATTAACAAATTTGCTTGGAGGTAAATTAGAAAGTGAAGTTTCTTTAACTAATTATAAAGGAATTGTACAACTTGATAAAACCGCGTATTATGTTGGAGAAAAAGTGACAGGTAAGGTAGTTTTAGGAAGATATGATGCGAGTATGGTGCCAGATAAGGTTACTTTAAATGGTCGAGATTATACAAATGTACAATCTGGACAAGTAATTTTAGATTTAAGAGCCACTAAACTAGGTAATAACGATATAAAAGGAATTATTAACTTTACTGAAAACGGCGAGTCTGTTCCTGTAGCATTTAATAGTTCTTATACTGTAATTCCAGAACCAAATGATGCTGTTATTTCTGCAGATGCAATGAATGTGGTATATCGTGGAATTGACAACCCAGTATCAGTTTCTTTGCCAGGGGTTAGTAATAATAATTTAAAAGTATCTGCAACAGGAGGTAATATAATTCCAAGTGGATCAAGTTTTATTATTAAAGCAGGTAAAGGTGATGAGATGACCATTAATGTTGGAGCAACACTTTCTAGTGGAAAAAAAATAAACTCTTCTAAGAAGTTTAGGGTTAAAGATATTCCAGCAGCACAAGCATCTGTTAGAGGAGAATTTGGTATGGTAAGAATGCCTAAAACAAGTATTGGAAGATCTGTAATAGGAGCGGGATTGCCAGATTTTGTTTTTGATTTAAAACTAAAGGTAACAAGTTTTAAAGTAAAAGTGCCAGGCCAATTAACGGTGTTGGTGAATGGAACAGGATTTACAGCAGCTGCTAAACAGGCAATTAATAAAGCTAATAGAGGAGATGTAATTACCATCTTTGATATTGAAGCTGTTATAGAAAATAATACCTCTTATAAATTAAAGAAAGTATTACCTGTTAGTATTGAAATTTCTAATTAAGATTAAATCAAGAAGTATGAATTGTAAAGGTTTTTATATTGTTTTTTTAGCATTAATTTCTTCAGGGATAATAAATGCACAATCCAATTTATTAAATTCAACAAAAGTTGAGCAAATAGGTAAGAAAACAGACGAAAAATTGTTAGCAGACAATGATGCGCCTTTGCCTTATGGATATATTGATGATAGAGATATATTATGGTCTAAAGTGGTTTGGGAAGTAATTGATTTAAATCAAAAAATAAATCTTCCTTATTATTTTCCGATTGATACAACCAATATATCAACCAAGCGTAGATCGATATTTGACACCTTATTAAAAGGAGTTAAAACAGGGAAGATTAAAGAAGCATATTCAGACTCTTTCTTTAGTTCTAAAATCACGAGACAAGAAATTTCAAGTAAGCTATTTAATGTTCGTCAAAATGGAAACAATATTGATACTTTTAAAATTAGTACTCAAGATGTTACTGCATTTAAAATTAAAGGAATGTGGTATTTTGATAAAAGACAAGGAGAGTTAAAATATAGATTGTTAGCAATTGCTCCTCTAGGACCAGATGTGCAAACACTAGGTGTTGCCGGAATAGAAGATGATAATTTATATGAATTGTTCTGGGTTTTTTATCCAGCAGCAAGAAATGTTTTACATGATGTAAAAGTGTTTAACCCTAAGAGTTCTTCACATCCAATTTCTTTTGATCATTTATTAAATGCAAGACGTTTTTCATCGTTTATTGTAAGAACAGAAAATATTTATGGTAATCGTAGAATTGAAGATTATGTTAGAGGCAACTCGCTTTTTCAATTGTTAGAAGCAGATAAAATAAAAGAAGATATTCGGAATAGAGAAATTGATATGTGGAATTATTAATGTCAGTTTACAAACGATCCAAAAAAAGCGTTCTGAATTTCAGAACGCTTTTTTGTATTTATTAGCTTATTTTTACACCATGAAAGTAGATTATATTGTTGTTGGTTTAGGTTTAGCGGGCTTGGCATTTATTGAGGAATTAATAGACGCTAACAAAACATTTATTGTTTTTGAAGACGATTCACAAACATCATCTTTAGTAGCAGGTGGAGTCTATAACCCTGTTATTTTAAAGCGTTTTACACCAGTTTGGAACGCAGACAAACAACTAGAAACTGCATTGCCTTTTTACCAAAGATTAGAAAAAAAATTACAATTAAAAGTTGATGTAAAATTTCAAACAAGAAAAGTATTTAAATCTATTGAAGATCAAAATAATTGGTTTGAAGCATCAGATAAACCGCTACTTTCAAAATTTATGAATTCAGAAGTTATTCATGAAAAAAGTGAAGGTGTAATTGCTGATTTTGGATTTGGGGAAGTTTATGAAACGGGAAGGATTGACACCGAAAAACTGGTCACTTCGTACAGAGAATATTTAAAAAATGAATCAAAAATTGTTTTTGAAAAATTTGAATATGATCAATTGCAACTATCAAATGAGGTTGTGTTTTATAAAAACATTGAAGCTTCTCGTGTAGTTTTTTGCGAAGGCTTTGGAATAAAACAAAACCCATTTTTTAATCATTTACCTTTAAATGAAGCCAAAGGAGAACTGTTAACCATTCATGCTCCAGATTTAGAGATCGATTTTTTATTAAAATCTACCTTATTTGTGTTGCCTTTAGGAAACCATGTATACAAAGTAGGGGCAACGTTTAACTGGAAAGATAAAACTTCAAATCCCTCTGAAGAAGGGAAACAAGAATTGGTAGAGAAACTTAAAAAAGTGATATCGGTTCCATATACAATTATCAATCAAACAGCAGGAATTAGACCCACAGTAAAAGACAGAAGACCTTTGGTTGGAGTTCATCCAAACAATCAGCAATTAGCAGTTTTAAACGGTTTAGGCACACGTGGAGTGATGATTGCTCCAACTGTTGCTGAAAATTTATTCAATCATCTAGAAAAGGGTGAAACCTTAGATAAAGAAATAGATATTAAAAGGTTTTCTTAGGCGCTTTGTTTATCGCTTTTTATAGTTCACAAACATATTTATCCAAAGAATTCTAGACAGCCTCATGTTTAAAGGCATAAGAATGATTGAAACAATAATGATAGCAGCAAAAGAGCTTAAGATATCTAACCCAAATAACAATTTTGCGATGATAAAAACACTTACAAAAATAGCCACTGTAATTCCATAACTAACATACATGGCGCCATAAAAGAAAGAAGGCTCCATCATATATTTAAAACCACATTTAGGGCAGTTCTCGTGTATTTGAATTACTTTTTTTGGAGAGAATGAAAATTTGTTTTTAAAAAAATCTCCCTCATGACAACTAGGGCATTTATTGTTTAAAACACTGTACGCTTTTGTTCCTTTGTTAAACATGAATACTCTAAATATTTTAAGTAGATTTGCAATCACAAAATTACAAAAAAATACATGCTTAACGTACACAATTTAACAGTCTCTTTTATGGGGACAGATTTGTTTTCTGGAATCACTTTTAAATTAAATAAAGGAGATAGGATAGGATTGATAGGGAAAAATGGAGCAGGAAAATCAACCTTGTTAAAAGTTTTGTCAAAAGATATTGAAACTAACGGAGGGACAATGGCTTTTGATAAAGATGTGAGAATTGGATTTTTGCGTCAAGATATAGATTTTGTACAAGGAAGAACTATTTTAGAAGAAGCCTATCAAGCATTTGAAGAGATTAAAGAAATTGAATTGAAGCTTGATGAAATTAATGAACAGTTGGCAACAAGAACTGATTATGAAAGTGAAGAATACAGCCAATTAATTCATGATTTAACAGATAATACAGAGCGCTACGAATTGCTTGGTGGTTATAATTATCAAGGAGATACAGAGAAAATTTTACAAGGATTAGGGTTTAAAAGAGAAGATTTCGACAAGCTTACCGACACGTTTTCTGGAGGATGGAGAATGCGTATTGAGTTGGCTAAACTATTATTGCAAAATAATGACATCTTACTGTTAGATGAGCCAACAAACCACTTAGATATCGAATCTATTATTTGGTTAGAAAATTTCTTAAAAGGATATTCAGGTGCTATTGTATTGGTTTCGCATGATAAAATGTTCTTAGACAATGTTACAAATCGTACTATAGAAATTTCTCTAGGACAAATTTATGATTACAAAAAACCCTATTCTCAATTCTTATTATTGAGAGGAGAAATCAAAGAAAAGCAATTACAAGCACAGAAAAACCAAGACAGAGAAATAAAGCAAAAGCAACAACTAATAGATAAGTTTAAAGCAAAAGCGAGTAAGGCTTCTATGGCGCAATCGTTAATGAAACAATTAGACAAAGTTGAACGTATTGAAGTTGATCAAGATGATAATGCTAAGATGAACATTCGTTTTGCAAAATCTAAAGAGCCAGGAAAAATTATTGTTGAGGCAGAAAATTTAAGCAAAAGTTATGGAGATAATCATGTCTTAGAAAATGTAGATTTATTGATTGAGCGTAACAGTAGAATTGCTTTTGTGGGTCAAAACGGACAAGGAAAATCTACTTTGGCTAAAATGTTGGTGGGAGACATTTCGTTTAAAGGTCATTTAAAATTAGGGCATAATGTAGAGATTGGATATTTTGCACAAAATCAATCTGAACATTTACCGCCAGAAAAAACTGTGTTGCAGATCATGGAAGATGCAGCAACGGATTCTAACAGAGCACGAGTTAGAGATATGTTAGGGGCCTTTTTATTTGGTGGTGACGCGGTAGACAAAAAAGCAAAAGTGCTTTCTGGAGGAGAACGAAATCGTTTGGCATTGTGTAAATTGTTGTTATCTCCGTTTAATGTGCTAATCATGGATGAGCCAACAAACCATTTAGATATTGCATCAAAAAATGTGTTGAAAGAATCGTTGAAAAGTTTTGAAGGCACCTTGATTCTTGTATCGCACGATAGAGATTTCTTACAGGGATTAACATCAACTGTTTATGGCTTTAAAGACAAAGTAATTAAAGAATACTTGGGTGATATTGATTATTTCTTAGAAGAACACAAGATGGAAAATTTGCGCGAAGCTGAAAAGAAAACGATTGTTAAAGAAGTAAAAGAAACCATTAAGAAAGATGCATATCAACTTAGTAGAGAAGAAGAAAAAGAGTTGAAGAAATTAAAAAACAAGTTGTCTAATATAGAATCTGAAATTGCAGATATAGAAACCCAAATAGAAAACATGGATTTTGAATTAGCACAACATTATGACGAGGTTTCTACCAGACCTAATTTCTTTAAAAACTACGAAGCTAAAAAAGCAAAATTAGAGGTGTTGTTAACTGAATGGGAACAAGTTGAGGAGAAAGTTACATCTATTTCTTAACTTGCTTCCATGTTTAATTCTTTAATTAAATCTGAAACACAACAAATTTTTCTACCCGTTTTAGAAGGAAAAAAAGTAACTCTCTTTATCAAACGAGAAGATAAAATTCACCCATTTGTTTCTGGCAATAAATTCAGAAAACTCAAATACAATATTCAAGAAGCTAAAAAGGAAAAGCAGAAAACGTTACTGACTTTTGGAGGAGCCTATTCCAATCATATTTTGGCAACAGCAGTTGCAGGAAATTTAGCTGGACTAAAAACGATTGGTGTAATCCGAGGAGATGAATTGGCAACCGATTTTGAAAAAACATTGGCTTCAAATTCCACTTTACAACAAGCACAAGAAAACGGAATGCAATTTCATTTTGTAACAAGAGAGGCATACCGAGAAAAAACCACAGATTCATTTTTAAACTCTTTAAAAGAACAGTTTGGCGATTTTTATCTAATTCCCGAAGGCGGAACTAATGAGCTAGCAATTAAAGGTTGTCAAGAAATTTTAACAAATGAAGATGCTTTTTTCGATTATATTTGTGTGGCTGTTGGAACAGGAGGTACTATTTCTGGGTTGATTACATCTGCAAAAGAACATCAAAAGGTTATAGGTTTTCCTGCTTTGAAAGGTGATTTTTTACAAGATGAAATTGAAACTTTGGTTGATGAAACGAATAATTGGAAATTGATACATGAATATCATTTTGGAGGGTATGCAAAATATAATGAAGCTTTGGTTTCGTTTATCAATCAATTTTATTCAGCAACTAAGATTCCGTTAGATCCAATTTATACAGGAAAAATGGTATTTGGAATTGTAGATTTAATTAAAAAGAACTATTTTTCAGAAAACAGTAAAATTTTAATAATTCATACTGGAGGTTTACAAGGAATAGCAGGATTTAATAACAAATTAGCAAGCAAAAATTTAGAACTAATTACAATTTAATGAAACTTAAATCATACATTTTAATAGCTTTTTTAAGCTTCTTTATTGTTAGTTGTGGTTCTAAAAAAACGGTGGTTTCATCTAAAAAGAAAATACCAAAAGAAACCACTTCCATTAAAAAAATGCCTTCTGTAAAACAGAATCAGCATGTAAAAAACCTTACGAAGAAAAATAAAAACCTAAATAAATATACACTTACCTATATAAAAAAATATGCTCCCTTGGCTGTTATTAAAATGCATGAGTATAAAATTCCGGCCAGCATTACCTTAGCACAAGGAATTTTAGAGTCGGGTAACGGTAGAAGTGTTTTAGCATCAAAATCGAACAATCATTTTGGAATAAAATGTCATAAAGGTTGGACAGGAAAAAAAGTGTATCACGATGATGATAAAAAGGATGATTGCTTTCGGAAATACACCTATGTAGAGAATTCATATAACGATCATTCTGAGTTTCTAACTACCAGAAAAAGATATGCTTTCTTATTTAATTATCGGACTACAGATTATAAAAAATGGGCAAGAGGGTTAAAGAAAGCAGGATATGCAACCGATAGAAAATACCCAACAAAATTGATCAAAATTATTGAAGATTATGAGTTGCACGAATTTGATAAGGTTAAAAAAAGCGACTTAAAAAAATATAAAAGAGAAGAGAAAAAAAGCACACCAAAAAGTACTCCTGTAACAACAACAGAAAAAGTGGCTATTGGAAAAACACATACTGTTAAAAAGGGAGAAACCTTATATTCTATATCTAGAAAATATAATATTACAGTGCAACAATTAAAAAAAGACAATAATTTAACAGACAATACCCTTGGTATTGGTCAGAAATTAATCATCAAATAAATTTTTAATGAAAATCATTAAAGCTGTAAGAGGTAAGTCGCCACAAATTCCAGAGGATTGTTTTGTAGCTGAAAATGCCACCATTGTTGGCGAAGTTACTATGGGAAAAAATTGTAGTGTTTGGTACAATGCTGTAATTAGAGGTGATGTTCATTTTATAAAAATGGGCGATAAAGTAAATGTACAAGATGGGGCTGTAATTCATGCAACCTATCAAAAATCGCCAACAACTATTGGCAATAATGTTTCTATTGGGCATAACGCCATTTTACATGGTTGTACAATTCAAGATAATGTGTTGGTTGGAATGGGAAGTATTATTATGGATGATTGTGTGATAGAGAGTAATTCTATCATTGCAGCAGGAGCTGTCGTTTCTAAAAACACCCGGGTAGAAAGCGGAACTATTTATGCTGGAATTCCAGCTAAAAAAATAAAAGACATTTCAAAAGAATTGATTTCTGGAGAAATAGATAGAATTGCCAATAATTATGTAGAATATGCAAGTTGGTTTAAGGAATCTTAAATGAAAAACCCGATGAACTCTCACATAACATCGGGCTTTTTGTATTAATCAATCAAACAAATACATTTATTTTCTAACGCTTTCCTTTTCCGCGTTTTTTCATTTTACCTTTCATCTTATTTTTTGCTCCCATTCTTTTTTTAGCATCTCCCATTTTACGTTTTTGAAGTTTTGTAAACTTCTCGTACTGCTCAGGAGTTAAGATATTTTTCATTTTAGACTGAAACTCAATTCTGTTATCTAACGCTTTATTTGCTGAATCAAAATCAACTCTTCGTCTCATTTTATTTAAATCTCCTTTTTTTAGCTCTCCAGATTTAATAGCTTTTTCTACTTTTTCTTTAAAGTCAGCATTGTCTTTACTTTCTTTTTTAATTTTAGCTAATTTTGTTTTAGATGCCATTGCATCTTTTCTCATTTGATCTCCTTTTACTTTTCTTTGTTTACCCATTTCTGTATACAAAGCAGTAATCTTAGTAGTTTGATCTTTAGATAGATCTAATTGAAGTGCCATTCTTTTCACAGACAATGTAGCTCTCTGTTCTGGTGTCATAGAATCAACTCTACCCATTCTTTTTCTTTGTTGTGAATATCCAGCTGAAACAGTAAATATAAATGCTAATACTAATGCTATTTTTTTCATCTTTTAAAATTTTAATTATTATTTAATCTGCTTCTTTGACTTTAAAATTTTCAAAAGGTTTAACTTTGTATGTTTTTTTAACATACGATTAACATATAATACATTCTTAAAAATGAAAAGATTAGTACTCATTTTTTTACTATTTACAGCAACTATTTCTGCTCAAGATTCTATAAAAGTAAACCTTAAGAATCCTAATGCTACTATATATACTCATTTGTATTTTTTACAATCAGATTCTTATCAACCAGAAAAAGCAGCTCAAACCATACTGCCAAATTCTACAAAGAAACCTGAAAATGCGGCGATAAAATTAAAGCAGATTTTAGACGGAAAAGGATTGTTTGTAGATTTTAAACAAGTGCCAACAAATTCAGACTTTAAAGATTCGTTGACCTTAGGGAATGCACATAAATATGTGCTGTTTCCAAATGAAATGCCTTTAATATCTGTAGAAAAAGTTGGAGACAATTGGTATTATTCTCAAGAAACCATAGCTAATTTAGATGAAATATATAATGATGTTTTTCCTTGGTATGTGTTAAAAATTGAACAATTAATGCCAAGCCTAGGCCATAAAAAAGTGTTTGATGTAGAGGTTTGGAAATTTATTGGATTATTAATTATGCTACTTGTAGCGTTTTTGTTGCATCTTATTTTTAAGCGATTAACCTATGCGGTTCTTCATAAAATTCACAATTATATTATTCATAATGATAGCTTAGCAATAGCTAAAGTTTTAAAGAAATTAGCCCATCCAATTAGTTTATTAATTGCGTTGAGTTTTATGAGTAAAGTATTTCCTTCATTTCAATTTGGATTAGAAATTAATAAATGGGTATTTGTCGGAATTAATATTACAAAAACTGTTTTTTGGATTTATGTATTCTTAAAATTAGTAACGGTAACCATGCATATCTATTCTGAGTTTACAGAAAGAACACAGAGCAAATTAGATGATCAATTAGTACCAATCCTAAATAATTTTTTAACAGGAATCGTCATCTTTATTGGAATCTTAAAAATGTTAACCGTTTTAGGAATCGATGCTACAACTGTAATTGCAGGAGCTTCGATTGGAGGTTTGGCAGTTGCTTTGGCTTCTCAAGACACTGTGAAAAACTTGATAGGAACGTTTATGATTTTCTTAGACAAACCTTTTCATATTGGAGATTGGATTGAAGCGGGTGGAGTAGAAGGTTCGGTTGAAGAAGTTGGATTTAGATCGTCTAGAATTAGAGCTGCAGACACTTCTATTTTTCAAATTCCAAATAGTAAATTATCTGAAATAGTTATCAATAATAAAGGGTTGCGTTTGTATAGGCGGTATAATACCAATGTAGGTATTCGATACGATACGCCTCCAGAATTAATTGAAGCTTTTGTAAAAGGGGTTCGAGAAATTATCATTGAGCATCCAGAGACGCGTTCTGAACCCGATTCTTATAATGTGGAGTTTACAGGCTTTGGAGATTCTGCTTTGTTGATTTTAATAAATGTGTATTTTAAAAGTTTAGCTTGGGGCGTAGAACAATCATCTAAACACAAATTACATATTGCGATTGTGAAATTAGCTAAAGGGTTAGGAGTAGAATTTGCATTCCCTTCTAGTACTGTAATGATTGAACAATTTCCAGACAAGCAAAGTTTAGATATGAAATACAATACAGATCAAGCAGCCATTGATGCAGTTATTAAAAATACAATAGACGAATTTCACAAAAAGGCTTAATCAAGATCTATTGTAACTGTTTTGTTTTGATCAATTAGACTGTTAAAAAAAGTTTTTTCTTTGTTAGCAATTGTAACTTGTAACTGTTGATTTACTTTTTTAATATCAATAGTAAAAGTGGTGTTAAAAGCTTTGATGTTTTTTAACGACATGGTGTTCCATTGTTTAGGTAATTTTGGGGAGAACGAAAAAGAGTTAAAACCTGTTGGTCTAATTCCTAAAATTCCCTCTGTAACAACTCTACAATACAAAGCACTTTCTGCTGATAAATGGCGTTGATTCCCCTCTGGATATGCTTCTACAGGATACGGAACGTGTTCTCCTAACAACCTTCTTTTAGAGTAAAATTGAAAGAATTCCATCGCTTTTTTAGTTTCACCAGCGGCAAAAACTCCACGCAAAGCATATAGTGTTGCTCTATCCCAAAATGTAGTAACCGTTTCATCTTGAAAAATGGATTTTAATTTTTCTTGATTGTTTAATAGCTGTTTAATTTTTGCTGAAGATTTGATGAAGTATTGATAATTTCTCGTAAACCCATAAAACTGATATTTCCATTTTCCATTCAAAGAAAACCGCTCTTTGTTCTTGTTTTCTAAGTATATGTCTCCGGTTATTCCACCCGGACCTCTTCTGTCAATAGCAAGAATAGCGATCGTATTATTTCCTTTTTTTAAATACGATTTAGGAATCGTAAAATTATTAGGAGTAGTATTCCAAATAGATGTTCCAATGATGTTTCCGTTGATATAAATTCTAGCCGAATCATCAATCTCTCCATCAATTTTTAAATGGTATTCTGTATTGCTGTTTTTAATATTAATATTTTTGCGAAACCAATACACACCATCTAAAGGTTCTTTGTCTTTAAAAATGTCTTCATAGTTGCCTGGTAAACTTACTTGCCCCCATTTTGAGTCTCTATATTTTGGACTTGAATATTCTTTTTGATTGAAAACAGGATCATCAAAAATCTTAGCAATGGCTTGTTGTGAGCGATCGTCTCTTTCTTGTAAAGTGTGAATTGTAATAATTTTATTTACAGAGGCTTTCCAACCTTTAATGCTTGCTTGAGAAGCCAATCCATCATCTGTCCATAAATGTTTAGAAAAAAGGGCTTCAATGGTTCCTTTACTTCTGTCAAAAATATTTACAGTTAAAGGTGTAGCAATCCATGCTCTTAAAAAATCATTTCCTTCAAAATACCTATAGGTTTTGAATCCATTTAGAGTTGCCCCAAAATAGGTTTCAATAGCCTTTCTTAAATTTTCTGATTGTGTTTTATAATTGTTTAATTGTTGAGGATTGATGTTCAGCTCTTTTCCTAAAATAACAGAAGAAACCAACGCATCATAATACAAGCTAGAAGTATTTAAGTTGGCATCACCAGCTGCAAACCTTCCTTCAAGCTCATCACTATCAGAAATTACAACACCTTCATCATTCATTTTTCGTCTAGAATACTCTAAACACCATTCTATCAAAGGCCATAATTCTTTTGCTGTACTTTTATCTCCGTAAGCCAAGGCAAATCTTGATGCTCCATAAGCAATCATCGCCATATCTCCTCGATCTCCAGCACCATTCCAATAATCCAGCCCTTCTGCAATAATTGAACTCGGAATGGGTTTATATTCATCATTAGTAAATCTCGCAAAATGTCTAAAAGAGTTGATTGCAGATTCATTTCCAGCATGATTTCCTAAAAAAGGAAAAAACGGATTTGCATATTCCGCCTGGTCGTTTGCCCAAATAGCAGCATAATATCTACTTCCGCCTGGTGCATGCATCAACCCTCCTTTGGTTTTAAAAATACTTTCTACTGCTCTAATTTTAGCAAATGCAAAAGCAGTGTTTAAGGTCTTGTCTGGAGTTTCTAATACTAAGTTTGATAAGGTGTTGTCAATAAAATCTACTCTTTTGTTGAATTCAAAATCAGCAGAGACATATTGTTTATCTTCATCTTTCTGTCTTGCAGAATAAATAATTGCATACTCTATGGTTTCGTTTGGGCTTATTATAAATGAGCCTTTTTTACTGCTTTTTGCACTGATAACATATGCTCCTTTTACTCCTTTTTTAGCATCTGTTGTATGTGAACTATTGATGTTTGGTATTGTAACTTCTACAGATGTGTTTAATGGATTTAGAAGGGTTATTTTATCAATAAATACTGGCGCATCTGTTGATGGAAACAATTGATGTGTTATTTGAACACCTGCATTGGTGTTGGATGTAATTTTTAAAATCCCTTTGTGGTAAAAATGTGTTGGATATTCTATGATAGATTTTCCGTTCATGGTTGTTTTTTCAAATTGATTGCTGTCAAAATCATGAATTAAACTTGCATGTGTATCATTTGGAATGGTTCTTAACATCGGGAAAACCAACTTTACTTGTTGTTGTAAAACCCCCTTTTTTACACCATAATGCACAATAGCAGAAGTGTAAAAACCACTCATTTCTATATTGTCTAAATGAGAATCATTTTCTTTAACATTCCAAACAATTCCGTTATCAGGAGTTAAATTCCATCTTGTATTTTGAGAAAAAACAGTTTGCGTAATAAAAGTAATAGTTAATAAAATACCTATTTTTTGAAAGAGTTGTTTTTGCATTATGAAAATTGATTAATTGAAATAGGCTACAATTTAAAAAGAAAACTTTTAAGAATAAAAAAAGCCTCAATGAAACATTGAGGCTTTTTAAAATAAGTTAAGAAACTATTATTTAGGATCTAAAATAGTATCAATTCTTTCTACAATATCTCTTAAGTGATATCTTGTCATCGTGTTTGGAGCAGTAGCAATTGCTTTTTTAACATCATTTTTTATTCTGTTTAATTCTCCTCTAACAACTGGCTTAACGTCAGAAATATCAACTCCTTTTTCCATTAAGTTTCCTAAAACACTAATGTGGTTTCTTTGTAGGTTTCTTCTATAGGTATCGATAGATTTTTTTGAATATAATTCAGACCAGATTCCTCTACGTAAGTCGTACATCAATGATAAAACGGTATAGGCTTTTGAACCATTTAAGGTTTCGTTGTCTATCATTCTAACCATTCTTCTATCACTTAATAGACTTCTTAAGGTTCTTGTTTGTATTCCCTTAATTCTATCAGAAACACCCGAAGATTCAGTTCTGTCAATGATTTCTTTATTAATTACCCAAGAAGGTGTATTAAACAATTGATCGTTTAAGTATTTCACCGCTTCTTTTTGACGAGCTTTAGAAATATGTGTATAAATTGCACCTGCTTGATCAGAAGTTTTATTGTCTTCTACCACACCACCAACAAGTGTTGTAACGTGTCCAGAATATCTATTAAATTGAGAAAGCACATGTCCGTACATTTCTTTTAAATCAGAATATGTTTCTCCTTTTTTACTTGTCCACTTTATCAAGTTAGGAACAATACGCTTTAAGTTTGCAACACCATATAAACTAGCTTTAACACCATCATCACCTAAATCTTCTGTTTGAGAACTTGGATCAATTCTATTTTGTCTTCCAAAACGATATAATGGATCTCCAGCATGTTTTAAAATCCAACTATCTAAAATTGGTTTTTCCTCTTCGGCTGTTTTTCCTAAGATAGGACGGTATCCCCAGTTGATTGCGTGCTTGTCATAGATTCCAATATTTGGCATCAAGGCAACACCTTTGTCACCAGGTTGTGCAACATAATTGAAACGTGCATAATCCATAATAGATGGTGCAGTTCCGTATTTTTTTGTAAATGTTGCAGAACGTAAAGAATCTACTGGATAAGCAGAACTACTTCCCATGTTGTGAGGTAAACCAATAGTATGTCCTAATTCATGAGAAGAAACAAACTTGATTAATTCTCCCATAACTTCTGTTTTAAAACCAACTTTTTGTGCTTCAGGGTTGATAGCAGCAGTTTGTACAAAGTACCATCCTTGTAATAAACTCATTACATTGTGATACCAGTTGATATCTGATTCTAAAATTTCTCCAGAACGAGGATCACTTACGTGAGGTCCGTTTGCATTTGGTATCGGAGATGCTAAATATCTGATTACAGAATAACGAATGTCTTCTGGGCTATACTCAGGATCTTCTTCTTTTGTAGGAGCTCTTTTAGCAATAATTGCATTTTTAAAACCTGCAGCTTCAAAAGCAACATTCCAATCGTTTACACCTTGAATGATAAAAGGAACCCATTCTTCCGGAGTAGCTCTATCTACATAATAAACAATTTGTTTTTTAGGCTCAACCAATTCTCCTCTGTTAAATTTAGCAACATCTTCCTCTTTTACTTCTAATCTGTATCTGTCTAAATAACGAACAGTTTTACTTTTTTGATCTGATAATCCGTAATCTACTTGAGAGCGAGAAAACCATCCAACTCTTTCATCTGCATATCTTCGTTTCATTGGTACCTTAGGAAGTAAAATCATAGAGTTACTCAATTCAATAGAAACAGACCCAACACTTGCGTTAGACATCGGCGCACCTGCTATATAGGTCTTTACATCTCTTATTTCTATATTTTGTGGATAACTGTTAATTCTATCTATAAAAGAACGTTTAGCATCTAGTCTAGATACTTTTAATCTACTTCTTCTAAAAGAGGGTAATCCAATAGCAGCAACATCTGTAGTAAAAAAAGTAGTTGCATCAATTACAATTGCATTGGTTTCTTTATTTATTGCTTCTATAGGAAAAGCAAATAAAATTGGATCGAAATTAGAGTTTTTTACAGCCTCATGAACAGGTAAATTTTCATCAGCAACTACATTTGTGGAAATTACTCTTAATAAGATTTTTTTATCTTTTCGTTCCCAACGTAACATTTGAGTATTCATTTTTCCTCCACCAAAACCAAGGCCATTCGCAGTTTTAGCAATTCTAGTTACCATTAACATGTCTCTTCCTAAAAGCGAATCTGGAATTTCAAATAAATAGGCTTCGTCTTTTTTGTGCACCATAAATAAACCTTTGTCTGTTTTTACATCTTTTGTAACAACATCTGCATAGTCTTTAATGTCTCCCTTTTTTGGTTTTGGTTTAGGGATTGGTTTTACGGTTTCTTTAGCGTCTTTTTTGCTTGTTTTCTTTTTACGCTGAGCATCAGCATTAAGAGAAATACCAAAAACAAATAAAACAACTAATACTCTAGAAATTACTTTTTGTATCATGATTTATTTTTTAAAGTTTGTGTTATTAAAAATTAGTTTTCGAAGTTACTATTTATACTGGATTAGAATCTTAAATAAATGTTAAAGCCTTTATAAATTAAGCCAATATGATAGTTTTAAATTGATAGATCTAAAACGTGGACTTAGTGGTGAATTTGTATTGTAATTATCATTATAAGCAATAAATAAATCAGACAATGGAGCAAATCGCCATTGCAATCTTGAGTTTATACTTAAACTTTTGTCTTGACTGCTAAATTGTATTAATGTGTTCCAAAACAAGCTTTTGTTAAAAGTAACATCAAAACGAGGTCCAATTAACCAGATTGATGCTGTTGCGTAGGGTTTCGGCAAGCTAATATAATTGTAGTTTACTTGTACTTTTGTTTGAAAAAAGGGTTCAATTCTCCAATTTAAATTCCCTTCTAATGAGTATTTATTTCCGTTGTAAAATTGACCAATAGAGGGAGCAACATCAAAAGAAAATTGTTTTCTTATATCTGACCTGTATTTTGCTTCAAAGCTAGTATATGAATAACCAATATTTGCTGGTAACGCAGTAGAGCTTGTTCTTGTGGGGTCAAAACTATCATAGAGATAGGTATAGCGATTGTACATAGAAAACTCTAAATTAGAGGTGTTGTTGAAATCTAAAGACCATTGACTTATAATTGTATAATCAGATATTTCGTATGCTAATTCGGGTTTCCAAATATATATTGGTGTTAAAGAAAGAGTGTGTTTTTGTATTTTTCCTTTTTTAGGATAAAAAATTCTTTCGAAACTTGGATTGATTTTTAAAATATCGGTCCTTCTTATAAAACCTAAATCAGATCTAAAATCGTCTTCTATATACACTCCACTTAACCTAATTTTAAAATTTCTCGAATTGTATTCGGTTGAAATACCAGCAGAAATATCTTTACCAGTTGTTGTTGGCGAAAAAGATTTGTGAATAAAATATCTTCCATTCCACGTATTGTTTTCTGAGGCTAAATTGTAATCTACACCAACAACCCTATTGTATTTGTCTTCTTTAGCTAAAAAACTATAGTCTTTTGTTGCTTGTTTATTGATGAATAAAAAACTAATGTTAGATCTACTAAATAGTTTTTGCTGGACAGCAACCACAGAATTATTTGTAGACGGAATTTCATTAGCAAGATCTTCTTCTGTCTGAACACTTAAGATTCCTAAACGTAAATTATTGTTTAATTTCCCACTCAATCTTGCCCCAGCAATTATTCCATTTTCAATAGATTCATCGTTTTTATTTTTGGCAATTCCTATACGTCTAGAGAAAAATGGATTTCCATCTCTTGAGCTTCCAAAATCACCAAACAAGTCGCTATTTTCAATAAAAAATTGTCGACGTTCGGGTAAGGAAATTTCGAATCGAGTTAAGTTTGTGGTTTGTTGATCTACTTCTACCTGAGAAAAATCTGGATTGATAGTTACATCTAAATTCATACTATTGCCAATGGCAAATTTTGCATCTCCACCAAATTTTACATCATTAATAGAAGTGCTATTTTCAAAATCTTTTCCAGAAAAAGTGTTTACATAGGGTATAATTGCAATGGGTGCTCTAGATTTCCCCAAAGGTTTTTCAAAAATCATTTCGCCCATATAAGCCAAACTAAAAATATATTGATTTTGAGGGATGTTCATCCACGTATTTTGCTCGTTGTCTTGTGTGTCAAATTGATAACTATTAAAACGCCACTTTGTTTCTCCTTCTCTAAATTTAAAAGCTGTTAAAGGGATTGCAATTTCTGCAACATAAGCATCGTCTAAAATTTGCGTTTTACATATCCATTTGGTATCCCAAGCTAAATTAAATCCTCTTAAATCTGTTCCGCCACCAGAAAGCAATGCTTCTCTTTTAACTCCAGCCGGATTTGTTCCAAAGAAAAAAGCATTAGAGCCGTCATTAAAAGTGTCAAAAATTAGTGTAACATTATCGTTTCCAGAAGCTCTAAAATCTCTTCGTAAAGAAGGAATTATAAATTTATTGGATTTGGCGTTTACTTTAATTGCTACATATAAATTCTTGTCATCAAACATCATTTTTATTTCTGTTTGATTTTTTGCCTTTAAAGAATCTGTTGGAAAATATTGCCAGTAGTTTGTGGCAGTTTTAGCTTTAGCCCAATCAGCTTCGTTTAAAATACCATCAATATTAATTTCAGTGATGTTGGTATTTATATATTTTACAAAAACTTGTTTTGTTTTTTGGGCAAAAAGGGTGGTGCAACTAATTATAAAAATTAGGAATAGATTTTTTTTCAAAATGGTACTTGGTTAGCGTTTCGAAAGATAAAAAAATTATGTTATAAAATTTATGGAAGTTGAAAAAACAAAAAAGGAACTACATTTTATGTAATTCCTTTTGTATACCTTATTAAAAATTTCTTATTTATATAGCTTCAACAAATAATCCATCATTGGTTTTAGTAACTTTTGCTACTTCTTTTTTAGTTAAGCCTTTAATGGTTTTGTCCCATTTTTTGTTAGATAAACCCGATTGAACTTTTAAAGCATTTAATTCTATTTTATCGAAAGTAGATAAAATAGCTAAAAGCCCAACTTCATCATCATTTAACTCTACAGAAGGTTCTTGTTTCTCTGGTCTCATTTGCGGAAAGAACAACACTTCTTGTATAGATTGATTGTTGGTTAAAAACATAATCAACCGATCCATTCCAATACCCATACCAGATGTTGGGGGCATTCCGTATTCTAAAGCACGTAAGAAATCGTAATCGATAAACTCAGTTGCTTCATCATCTCCTTTAGCAGCTAGTTTTAATTGATGCTCAAAACGTTCACGTTGATCTATTGGGTCGTTTAATTCAGAATAGGCATTGGCTATTTCTTTACCACAAACCATCAGTTCGAAACGCTCAGTTAATTCTGGATTGTTTCTGTGTTCTTTACACAACGGACTCATTTCTTTTGGGTAATCTGTGATGAAGGTTGGCTGAATGTAATTTCCTTCACACTTTTCACCAAAGATTTCATCAATTAATTTTCCTTTACCCATAGTTACATCAACTTCAATTCCCATACCTTTTGCTGCAGCACGAATTTCATCTTCTGTTTTACCAGTAATATCAAAACCAGTAAATTGTTTGATAGAATCTGCCATGGTTACTCTTGCATATGGCGCTTTAAAATCTATATTGTGTGTTCCAAAAGTAGCTTTTGTTGTTCCGTTTACAGCAACAGCACAATGTTCTAATAACTGCTCACAGAAATCCATCATCCAATTGTAATCTTTGTAAGCAATATAGATTTCCATGGCTGTAAATTCTGGATTGTGCGTTCTGTCCATTCCTTCATTTCTGAAGTTTTTAGAAAACTCGTACACACCATCAAAACCTCCAACAATTAAACGTTTTAGGTATAATTCATTAGCAATTCTCATGTATAATGGAATGTCTAAACTATTGTGATGTGTGGTAAAAGGTCTAGCTGCAGCACCACCAGGAATTGGTTGTAAAATTGGTGTTTCTACTTCAAAATATCCAGCATTATTAAAGAAATCACGCATGGCATTGAACAACTTGGTTCTTTTCACAAATACTTCTTTTACTTGCGGATTTACTACTAAATCTGCATAACGTTGTCTGTAACGTAATTCGGGATCTGTAAAAGCATCATGTACTACACCTTCAGCATCTGTTCTTGGTAATGGTAGTGGTTTTAAAGCTTTGCTTAATAACACAAAGTTTTGAACACGCACACTTTTTTCACCTACTTGTGTTGTAAATAATTCTCCTTCAACCCCAATAAAATCTCCAATATCTAATAATTTTTTATAGACATCATTATAGAGTGTTTTATCTTCTCCCGTACATATTTCATCTCTATTGAAATATACTTGAATTCTTCCTTCAGCATCTTGTAATTCTGCAAAAGAAGCTTTTCCTTGGATTCTTCTAGACATTAATCTACCAGCGATCACTACCTTTTTACTTTCTGCATAATTCTCCTTTATCTGTTTTGAATTGTGGTTTACCGGATATAAATCTGCCGGATAAGGATTGATTCCTAATTCGCGTAATTTTGATAGTTTTTCTCTTCGTACAACTTCTTGTTCTGATAATTGCATAATGCAGTATTCTTTATAGGATGATAATAAGGCGCAAAGATACAATCAATTAAATAATAAAGCAATCGAGTTCTTTATAGAAATTTTACAAATTTTAAGCAATGCATTGTTATTTTGAAAAAACCTCTTATATTTGCAGGCTGCTTTTTATAAGAGTAGCATTTAGTTGTGTTGTTTTGGCACTTTCGTAAAAGTGTCTTGGTTTTGTTAACCAATGGAAAGCTTCCCTGAGATGGGACGCTTTTTTTTTGCTCCATTTTTTGAAGCTATTTCCCACATTCTGTTTTATCTTTTTAATTTGTTCTAGACCTGTCTGCCGACAGGCAGGTACAAATTTACTCATTCTTCGCAAATTCACTCGAACTGACAATTAAAAAGGATGCCACTTCAATCAGGGCTAAGCCAATCTATAAAGTTTTTGTTTTTATAATAAATAATATTTTTTTTAAAGGCTAAAGGCTAAAGGCTAAAATCAACTAAAGAAAGCCGATTTATATTCCCAAAACGTGCTGATAAAAAACCAACAATAAACAACACCAACTCCAAATTTTAAGCTAGCAGACACAAAAAAGCCCAGTATTGAACCAAACGATGCTTTTATTGCTCTGTCTCTATCCTTACTATCGTGCATCATTTCACCAATAAAAGCACCTACAAACGCACCTATTAAAATACCAAAAGGAATAGGAGAGAACAAGCCAATAAGTAATCCTATTGTTGTTCCGTAAACCCCTTTTTTACTTCCACCAAACCGTTTGGTTCCCATAGCGGGAATAAAATAATCGAGTATCCAAACCAATGCAGCAACAAAAAGTGTGATGCCTAAAAAAGTCCAGTCTTTTGGTACAGCTGATGTAAAATGTAAGAGTAACAATCCAACCCATCCTGTTAACGGACCAGGTAGAATTGGTAAAAAAGCCCCAATCAAGCCTAAGCAAATACAGAGAAATCCGAAGAAAAGTAAAAGTATGTCCATAAACCTTGTCATTGCGAGAATTAAAATAATTCGTGGCAATCTTTTTTTGAGATTACTTCGTCACACTTCCCTGTCAACCGATAGGCAGGCTCGTAATGACGATCTTTATTGTACGACGAAAATACAAAAAGTTTGTTACTATAGTTTTTGCCCATTTTTAACTAAATAGTTATCTTTAAATTTCAAAACTTTTAACATGAGATCTTTAAAGCTTCTTTTACTAACATTTTTATTTTCTGTCACTTGTTTTTCTCAATCAGAGGGAGGAAGTAAAGGCAAAGAAAATTCAAATTCTACAAATGATGTTCCTTTTGTAATCATAGAAAGTCCGGCAGTTTATCCTGGTTGTGTTGGTAATACAAAAGAAAAAATAAAATGCTTAAATGTTAGTATGCAACAATTTCTTGCAAACAATTTTGATTTTTCTTTAACAAAGAAGTTAGATTTGCCAGCAGGTAAATATAAGTTTTTGATATCGTTAGTTGTAAAACCATCTGGATATTCTGAAGCTGTTAATGTGCGAGCACCACATCCAGACATTGTAAAGGAGCTTAAAAGAGTTGTGTCTACTTTCCCAAAAATGAAACCTGCAACTCAAAGAGGGAAGGTTGTTGGGCAGAGATTTGCTTTACCATTAACTGTTGTTGTACAATAACAAAAATACATAAAAAATTAAAACAGAGGTTGCCCTTTTTTTTGCTAAAAACACTATTTTTTAGAACAATAATTTAATCGTATTTTTACCTAGTAAATTTATACCATGCGATTTCGAATTGTTTCTCTTTTGTTCTTAATAATTGTCAGTACTTCTTGTGAGTATTTTAATTTCAATAAGAAATCACAGTTACAAGAAGTAGATACCATTATCGATTTTTCTTCTGTAGATGTTTTTCCAACATTCGAAGCATGTAAAAATTTTATTGATAAAGCAAAAATAACAGACTGTTTTAGAACGACCATTCATAAACACATTTCTGAAAGTTTAGCAAAGCACCAACTCGAAGTTAGAAATCCTATTGATGAAACCATTCAAGTGTCTGTTTTAATCAATAATAAAGGAGTTGTGTCTATTCAGAAAATTTCTTCTTCAGAAATGTTGAAAAAAGAAATTCCTACAATTGATAGTCTAATTACCATAAGCTTACAGGATTTACCAAAATTGTTTCCGGCAACAAAAAGAGGGATTCCGGTGACGACACAATATCAAATTCCGATTCAGATTCACGTAAACTAAAAATAGATTTCCATTTCTGAAAATCTATTTTTTATAAAGTTGTAGTCATTTCGAAGCGAAGCGAGAAATCTCGCTAAAGAAAATGAGATTTCTCAATCGTACCTCATTTCGAAAGGACATTTATTTTAATTCAACATTTTCCAAAGCTGATCTTTCAATTCTGTCAAGCCAGTATGTGCTAAAGAAGAGAAAAATATATGAGGAACACCGTCTGGTAATTCTTTGGTAATTTCTGCTCTTAATTCATCATCTAACATGTCGTCTTTAGAAATGGCCAACAACCTGTTTTTATCTAGCAATTCTGGATTGTGAGTTTTTAGTTCGTTCAATAAAATTTTATATTCTTTATTGATGTCTTCACTATCCGCAGGAATTAAAAACAACAAGGTAGAATTACGTTCAATATGACGTAAAAAACGAAATCCTAAACCTTTTCCTTCTGCAGCACCTTCTATAATTCCAGGAATATCTGCCATTACAAAAGTTTGATGATTTCTATGTTCTACAATTCCTAAATTGGGTTTTAAGGTTGTAAATGCATAATCTGCAATTTTTGGTTTTGCCGAAGTAATTACAGATAATAGAGTAGATTTTCCTGCATTCGGGAATCCAACCAAACCTACATCTGCCAATAATTTTAACTCTAGCAAGTACCAACCTTCTAAACCATCCATTCCAGGTTGTGCATATCTTGGCGTTTGATTTGTAGAAGATTTAAAATTCCAGTTTCCCAATCCACCTTTACCACCTCTTAATAAAACTATTTCTTGTTGGTCTTCTGTAACTTCAAATAGAATTTTATTGGTGTCTGCATCTCTAACAATAGTTCCTAAAGGTACATTTACATAAATATCTTCTCCATCTTGCCCCGTACTTCTACTTTTACTTCCATTACCACCTTCAGAGGCTCTAAAATGCTTTTTAAATTTTAAATGAAATAATGTCCACATATTTTTATCTCCACGGAGAATAATATGACCACCACGACCACCATCACCACCATCGGGACCTCCTTTGGTAATAAATTTTTCTCTGTGTAAGTGCGTAGAACCACGTCCTCCTTTACCTGAAGAAGCATATATTTTTATGTAATCAACAAAGTTACCTTCCGTCATTGTAATTTATTTAAAGAGTGAGATTTAAAATACCAAACAGCCATTGGCTGTTCTCCTTTTAATTTCAAATCCTCAGTCATTTTTTCTACGATGTCATTCCTGCGTAGGCAGGAATCTTTTTAATTAATGCGTTTTATAAAATGAAATTCCTACTCTCATAGGAAAGACAAAACACTTTTTTTATAGTTTATCAAAAACTTCAGCCAATCGATTTGTAATTTCATCAATAGAACCAACTCCGTTTACTCCGAAGTAGTTTCCCTGTGCTTGATAATAGTCTTTTAAAACTGCTGTTTTTGTATTGTATTCGTTAAAACGATTTCTAATTTTTCCTTCATCAGTATCGTCTGTTCTGCCACTTGTTTTTCCTCTTTCTAATAAACGCTCAACTAGTAAATCTTCAGAAACTTCTAAAGCCACCATACCATTTATTTGCTCTCCTTTTTCAGACAAGAACGCATCTAGGGCTTTTGCTTGAGATTCTGTTCTTGGAAATCCGTCAAAGATAAATCCGTTTGCATCTGCATTTTTATTGACCTCTGCTTTAAGCATTTCAATAGTAACTGCATCCGGAACCAAGTCTCCTTCGTCCATGTATTTTTTTGCTAATACACCTAAATCTGTTTGATTTTTAATATTGTATCTAAAAACATCACCTGTAGAGATATGCACCAGATTGTACTTTTCTTTTAACAGTGTTGCTTGTGTACCTTTTCCTGCACCAGGAGGACCAAATAATACAATGTTTTTCATAATTTTTTATTATTGTTGTGTTGTTGATAGTTGATATACTTTTGGTAAATTTCTTCCCAATCCGTTATAATCTAAGCCATAACCTACAATAAATTTATCTGGAATGCTTTTTCCAATATAATCTATGTGTAAGTCTTTTTTAAAGGCAGCTGGTTTAAAAAATAAGGTTGCAATTTTTAACTGCTTTACTTTTTTATCTTTAAAAATGTTGAATATTTCTTGAAGCGTGTTTCCCGTGTCAATAATATCTTCTAAAATAACAACAGTTCTGCCTTCAATGTTTTCATTTAAACCAACAAGTTGTTTTACCTTTTCTGTTGATGATGTTCCTTCGTAGGATGCTAATTTTACAAAAGAAATTTCACAGTTATCTTTGTAGCTTTTTGCAAAATCTGAAAGAAACATAAATGAGCCGTTTAAAATTCCAATAAATACTGGAGTTTCACCTTCGCAATCTTTTGCCACTTGATTAGCCAATGATTTTACGATGCTATTTATTTCATCTTCCTCTATGAAGGTTTTAAAACTTAAATCGTGCAGTTTAACGGTATTCATTTTGCAAAGATACGGTCTTGTTATTGAATGAAAAAACCGTTTTGAATTAAGTTCAAAACGGTTTTTCTATTTTTAATCTTTTCAGCTTATTTCTTTTCTTCTTTTTTAGAAGTGTCAAACATTATTGGAGTTGCAATAAATAGTGAAGAGTATGTTCCAACTACTACACCAATAATTAATGCAAACATAAATCCTTTAATAGAATCTCCTCCAAATAAGAAGATTGATAACATTACTAATAATGTTGTTAAAGAGGTATTGATTGTTCTTCCTAAAGTAGAACTTAAACCTTTATCTACAACTTCAGAATATTTCCATTTTGTGTGAATTCCTGCAAATTCTCTAATTCTATCAAAAATAACCACCGTATCATTTAATGAATACCCAACAACAGTTAATATTGCTGCAATAAATGATTGGTCTATTTCCATGTCAAATGGCATAAATCTATACAAGATTGAGAAGATTCCTAATACGATTAATACGTCATGGAAAACGGCAACAACAGCTCCAACACTAAAAGATACTTTTCTAAAACGTAATAAAATGTATAAGAAAACAACAATTAAAGATCCTAATACCGCCCATAAAGCAGAAGTTTTAATATCATCGGCAATGGTTGGGTCTACTTTTCTGTAGCTCATAATTCCGTTTGCATTTTCAGCTTTTTCAAAACCAGGTTTAAAGTCTTCGTATGTAGTAGTTCCAATATGAGATTTTAATCCATTATACAATGCAAATTGTACTTCTTCGTCAGCTGATTTTCCTTCGTCATCAATTTTAAAAGCAGTGGTAATTTTTAATTGATTGTCTGCACCATATGTTTTTACTTCTGGCGCTCCATTAAATACAGCTGTTAAATCATTTCTAACATCAGAAGAGTTCATTGATTGTTCAAAACGAACAACGTAAGAACGACCTCCTTTAAAATCTACTCCTTGTTTTAATCCTAAAGTTGCAATAGATATAATACCTCCAAGAATAATCATTCCAGAAACTATATATCCAATTTTACGCTTTCTTAAGAATTCAATATTGATGTTTTGGAACCAGTTTTTAGTGATTGATGTGTTAAAAGTTAAGTTACTGTTTTTGTTAACAGCTCCATCAATTAACATACGAGTGATAAATACCGCCGTAAATAAAGAAGTTGCAATACCAATCATTAATGTTAAAGCGAAACCTTTAATTGGTCCAGTACCAAATACATATAAAATAATACCTGTTAAAAGAGTTGTAATATTAGCATCAATAATTGCAGATAAAGCTCCTTTTACACTAAATCCATCTTCAACGGCTAATTTTAACCCTTTTCCACCAGCTAAACCTTCTTTAATTCTTTCGAAGATAATTACGTTTGCATCAACGGACATACCAATGGTTAAGATAATCCCTGCAATTCCAGGTAAAGTTAGTACCGCGCTAAACGATGCTAAAATTCCGAAAATGAATAAAATATTCACAAGTAGTGCAATGTTTGCATATCCACCAGCTTTTCCATAGTAGAATAACATCCATATTAAAACCAATCCAATAGCCAACCCAAAAGAGTTAAAAGATCTGTCAATAGATTCTTGACCTAAAGACGGTCCAACAACACTAGATTCTATAATTCTTGCAGCAGCAGGTAATTTACCAGCTTTTAATACAGTTGCTATATCTTGTGCTTCTGTAATTGTCATCAATCCACCAGAGATAGAGGTTCTACCACCAGTAATAGGTTGGTTCACAGAAGGAGCAGTATATACATAGTCATCTAAAACAACTGCTACAAATCTTCCTGCATTTTCAGTAGTCATTTTTTCCCACTGTTTAGAACCAGAACTATTCATTGTCATACTTACTTCTGGTTTATTTCCTAATTGGTCAAAAACCTGTGCAGCATCTACAATTACATCTCCTTCAATAGTTGCTTTGTCTTTTCTGTTTGATTTAATTGCGTATAAACCAATAACTTCAGCAGTTTTATCTACGTTAGGCTGTGCCTTATAATCCCATAAAAATTTTACATATCTAAGGTTGGTAGGCAATAAAGCTCTAACTTCTTTTCTGTTTAATAACTTATTTACTGTTGCTGTATCTGAAACTTTAGCTTGTGCTACTAAAGAGCTAACTTGCTGTTGGTTTTGTGCAACATTTGGATATAAGTATGTAAATAAAGTTTTTTGGTTATTTACTTCTGTAGAATCTTTTTTCCCTAATAAATTATCGATGTCATCTTTTTTGATTGAATCGTTTGCAGTAGGATTTTCTTCTTTTAAAAGTTCTGTAACCTTTGTGTTTGCTGTGAAAAAGAAGTTTTGAATTTCTGTATTAGAAAATACTTCCCAAAATTGTAATTTGGCAGTACTTTCTAATAATCTTTTTACACGGTCAATATCTTTTGCTCCTGGTAATTCGATTTGAATTCTCCCTGAATTACCAACACGTTGAATGTTTGGTTGAGTTACCCCGAATTTATCAATTCTACTACGCAATACTTCAAAAGCAGTATTGATAGAGTTGTCGATTTCACCTTGAATAATAGGTTTTACTTCTGCATTTGTTTTGCTAAAGTTAATTCCTTTGTCAGCTAAAGTTTTTGTTCCGAAAATTGAAGGATCACTTAACTTAACAGTTCCATTACTTAATTTCTCGAATTCTAAAAAGAATAAATTTAAGTAGGTGTCAGTACTATTTTTTTGAGCATCATCAGCAGCTGTTAAAGCTTGATTAAAAACTTGGTTTTTAGTTTCATTAGACAATCCTATTAAAATATCTTTAACCGATACTTGTAAAACTGCATTAATTCCACCTTTTAAATCAAGACCAAGATTCATCTCTTTGTCTCTAATGTCATTGTAGCTATATTCAGCAAAACCAAGATTAATGATTTTAGTGTTTCCAACACTGTCTAAATATTTTTTCTCAAAATTAGCTAAAGCTTTACCATCGTCATTGGTAACTTTTCCTTTCGCATATACCTTAGCGGCATCTTCAACATTTCCTGCGAAATAGGTAAATGATAATTGATATAAACTTACTAATCCAAAAAGGATAGCGAATAATCTGATAAGTCCTTTGTTTTGCATCTTCTCTTAAATTTTAATCGACTTCTTTGTAAAAACGTGCAAATATAGTATTTCAAAAAAGATTAGCCAATTCTTTTATCATATTTGTAGTATAAGATTCTTGTTTTTCAAAGCTTTAAAAAAAATGAGAAAAAAGAACCTTTAATTTTTTATATATTTACCCACCAAAATAAGAGAATTAATCAATAAAAACCTAAATCATTTCAAATGGCTTATCAATCTGATATTGAAATAGCACAAGCTAAAACCTTAGTGCATATTAAAGAAATTGCAGCAAAATTAAATATTGATGAAGATAATATGGAAATGTACGGCAAGTACAAGGCTAAATTACCTTTAAGTTTAATTGATGAAGATAAAATAAAACAAAATAATTTAGTGCTTGTTACAGCGTTAACACCAACTCCTGCTGGAGAAGGAAAAACAACGGTTTCTATTGGTTTAACTGAAGGGTTAAATAAAATTGGTAAGCAGGCGACTGTAGTTTTAAGAGAGCCTTCTTTAGGTCCGGTTTTCGGAATAAAAGGTGGTGCTGCAGGTGGAGGTCATTCTCAAGTGGTTCCGATGGAAGATATTAATTTACACTTTACAGGAGATTTTAATGCCATTGAAAAAGCAAATAATTTACTCTCAGCTTTAATTGATAATAATTTACAAAGTGCTGTAAACAATTTAAATATTGATCCGCGTACTATTTTATGGAAACGTGTTATCGATATGAATGATAGAGCTTTGCGTGATATTACTATTGGTTTAGGTGGAACTGGAAATGGAATTCCAAGACAAGACGGATTTAACATTACACCAGCGTCAGAGGTAATGGCGATATTGTGTATGGCAACAGATTTTGAAAACTTGAAGAAACGTCTTGGAGATATTTTCATCGGATTTACATTTGATAAAAAACCTGTTTTTGCACGTGATTTAAAAGCAGAAAATGCCATGGCAATTTTATTAAAAGATGCCATAAAGCCAAATTTAGTTCAGACGTTAGAGGAGAATCCTGCGATTATTCATGGTGGACCTTTTGCAAACATTGCACAAGGAACAAATACGGTGTTGGCTACAAAAATGGGCTTGAGTTTGTCTAATTATGTAGTAACAGAGGCAGGTTTTGGAGCAGACTTGGGAGCGGAAAAATTCTTAAATATCAAATCGGCTTTCGCTGGATTGAATCCAAAGTGTGTGGTCTTGGTTGCAACCATAAGAGCATTACGTCATCATGGAGGTGCTCAACCAGATGAATACAATACACCAAGTTTAGAAAGAGTTACAGAAGGGTTTAAGAATTTAGAAAAACATATAGAAAACATTCGTAAATTTAATATTGAACCGGTTGTAGCAATCAATTCATTTGTGTCAGATTCTGAAGAAGAAGTACAGTTTATAAAAGACACTTGTGCAAGTTTGGGAGTACATGCTGTCTTGTCAGAAGGATGGGCAAAAGGAGGTGAGGGAACAAAAGAATTGGCAGCAGCTGTTGTAGATGTTGTTGAAAATAAAGCAACTCAATTTAAGCCGTTGTACGATTGGAAAAGTCCGGTTAAAGAAAAAATAGCAATCATTGCAAAAGAAATTTATGGTGCAGATGGGGTTATTTATGATAAAAAAGCGGAATTAAATTTACGTAGAATAGATCGTTTAGGATTCAATGACTTTGCTATTTGTATGGCAAAAACACAAAAATCTTTTTCTGATGACGAAAAATTAATTGGAAGACCAACCGGTTTTTCAGTAACTGTTAGAGAAATTGAAATTGCTGCTGGAGCACAATTTATCATTCCAATTTTAGGGAAAATGATGCGTATGCCAGGTTTACCTGCAAAACCAGCATCAGAAGGAATGACCATTGATAACAACGGTGTGATTTCAGGATTGTCATAATCTATTACCTATAGAAAAGAGAAAAAAGAAAATAGAGAAAAGAAAAATCCAGCCATTAGGCTGGATTTTTTATTGCTAAAAGCCAAAAGCAAATAGCTAAATATTATAATTCTAACAACCCGTTTGTCGCTTTAACTCCTTGAGCAGATTCTTGCATTTGGGCTTTTTCAGTGTCACTTAAATGAATCTCAACAATTTTTTCAATTCCGTTTCTTCCTAAAACAACAGGAACTCCTATACATAAATCGTTCAAGCCATATTCGCCTTCCAACAAGGTAGAGCATGGGTATATTTTTTGTTGATCACAAGCAATAGCTTGTACCAATCCAGAAACAGCTGCGCCAGGCGCATACCAAGCAGAGGTTCCTAACAATCCAGTTAATGTAGCGCCACCAACTTTAGTGTCTTCTAAAACTTGCTGTAATCGTTCTTCAGAGATAAACTCAGAAACAGGAACAGAGTTTCTTGTTGCTAAACGTGTTAAAGGAACCATTCCTTTATCTGAATGACCACCAATTACCATTCCGTCTACATCAGAAATTGGAGCTTCTAAAGCTTCTGCTAATCTGTATTTAAAACGAGCAGAGTCTAACGCACCACCCATTCCTATAATTCTGTTTTTTGGTAAACCAGTTGTTTTGTGCACCAAATATGTCATTGTATCCATCGGATTCGAAACAACGATGATGATTGTGTTTGGAGAGTGCTCTATTAAACTAGAAGAAACCGTTTTTACAATACCAGCATTAATACCAATTAACTCTTCACGGGTCATTCCTGGTTTTCTCGGGATACCAGAAGTGATTACACAAATATCTGAATTTGCTGTTTTAGAATAATCACTAGTTGAACCAGTAATTTTAGTATCAAATCCGTTTAATGAAGCCGTTTGCATTAAATCCATTGCTTTACCTTCTGCAAAACCTTCTTTAATGTCTAATATTACAACTTCTGAAGCGAAATTTTTAATGGCGATGTACTCTGCACAGCTTGCTCCTACAGCACCTGCACCTACAACTGTTACTTTCATTTTATTTTTGTTTTGTGTTGAATAAATTTTGTTATACAAAAGTACTATAAATAATTGTAAATAGATGGTGAACTAAATCAAAAATGGCTACGAAATTCGTAGCCATTTTTATTCTTTTGTATTAGGTGAGATTATCTAATGCTTAATGCTATACCAGCACTAACCGTATTGTATTCTTGGATTGTGTAATCTGCAAATATTTTTAAGAACCACAAACTAAATCTTGCTCCGATTGTAGTTTTAACACCGCTTGCGTTAAAAGACATATTTGGAGGTGTAACTGTTTGAGTAACTTTATCATTTGGTGCTGGAAGCCCTGTGTCGTATTCAGCGGTATATGAACCTGTCATTTTTAAATTTGATTCACCACTACTGTATCCTATACCACCGTAAATATTGATGAATGGAAAGTTTAAAGATCCAATAGCTTGAAATGTATATGCTTTTAATTCAAATGCCGCTAAAGCATTATTAGTAATTAATCCGCTTGTACTATTTGGAATTCCATAACTAACATCCATGCTTGTGTATGCAGCTAATAAAGAAACATGCAATGGTAATTTATTAATTGGCCCAAACCAATTTGTAATTTCTTTTTTTAATCCTAATCCTAACATTTTCGCTTTACCACCATCATTTCCTAAATATGTTTCAGGAAAAAAACGTACCATAGCTTCTAATTTAAAAGGCAATCCAACATTTAATTGAGCAACAGGAGCAGGAACTGCATTTAAAGGTAAGTCACTAGTAACCCCTCCAGGTGTTGTGAAATTAGTAGTAACATTTTGATTGTTAATATTTCTGGTAACTGTAAACGAAGTAGTACTGTTAGGTCCGGCAAAAGTTGATGCTGTTGGAGACGTTGAGCTAATGCTGTTAGATAATCCAAGAGCAGCGATGCTAAATACTTCTTTTTCACTTGGAACAATAGCTGCGCTTAAACCAACAGTTACATCAAATCCTAAAACTTTATGAACTTTGGCTGTATGATACCAACCATTATTCATCCCATAAATAAAACCTTCCATTGCGGGTGCAAAATAGGCTTGTAAAAGTTTGTTAGCATCTGCAGACTCTGCTAGTAAAATGTTTTGGAAATCATCTTGAGCCTTAACGGTATTATTAAGTGCAAAAACACTGATTAAAATTAAAATGTACTTTTTCATATTATAAAAGTTTAGTTAACATTATTGTATTTTTTATAAAATCTTATGTTAAGATACTAAGAAAATCAAAAAGCACACCAATTAAGATGCGCTTTTTGATAAAAATAGGTAATATTACGTATAATAATTACGCATCTATATTTGCGTATTTTGCATTTCTTTCAATGAAATCTCTACGTGGTGGAACTTCATCTCCCATTAGCATAGAGAATACTCTATCTGCTTCCGTTGCACTATCTATTACAACCTGTCTAAGTGTTCTAAACTCAGGATTCATCGTAGTATCCCATAATTGTTCTGCGTTCATTTCTCCAAGACCTTTATAACGTTGAATGGTAACTCCGCCTCCTAATTTTTGTGCAATTAAATCACGTTGGTTATCATCCCATGCATATTCTCTTTTTTGTCCTTTTTTCACTAAATATAAAGGAGGAGTAGCAATGTAAATATATCCTTGCTCAACCATTTCTCTCATATATCTAAAGAAGAAAGTCAAAATTAAAGTAGCAATATGACTACCATCTACATCGGCATCACACATAATCACTACTTTGTGATAACGAACTTTGGTTAGGTTTAGAGCTCTTGGGTCATCTTCTGTTCCGATAGAAACACCTAAAGCGGTAAACATGTTTTTGATTTCTTCGTTTTCAAAAACTTTATGTTGCATAGCTTTTTCTACATTCAAGATTTTTCCACGTAATGGTAAAATGGCTTGAAAGTTTCTGTCTCTACCTTGTTTTGCGGTTCCACCTGCAGAGTCTCCCTCAACAAGGAAAATTTCACATTGTGATGGGTCAGTTTCAGAACAATCTGATAATTTACCGGGTAAACCACCAATACTCATTACTGTTTTACGCTGCACCATTTCACGAGCCTTACGAGCTGCGTGACGTGCTTGTGCTGCTAAAATCACTTTTTGAACAATGATTTTTGCATCGTTTGGATTTTCCTCTAAATAATCGGTAAGCATTTCAGAAACAGCTTGTGAAACGGAAGCCGTAACTTCTCTGTTTCCTAGCTTTGTTTTTGTTTGCCCTTCAAATTGTGGCTCTTGAACTTTCACTGAAATAATAGCTGTTAATCCTTCTCGGAAGTCATCACCAGCAATTTCAAATTTTAAGTTTTTCAACAATCCTGAGTCATCGGCATATTTTTTTAAAGTTGCTGTTAATCCTCGTCTAAAACCAGCTAAGTGGGTACCTCCTTCATGTGTATTGATATTGTTTACATAAGAATGTAAATTTTCTGAATACGACGTGTTATACACCATTGCAACTTCAACAGGAACACCATTCTTTTCTCCTTCAATAGAAATAACATCACTAATTAATTGTTCTCTTGTACTGTCTAAATATCTAATAAATTCAGGTAATCCAATTTCGCTATGAAAAACTTCAGAGATAAAATTTCCTTCATCATCTGTGTTACGTTTATCTGTAAGTGTAATGGTAATTCCCTTGTTTAAATAGGATAGCTCACGCATACGAGTAGATAAAGTCTCGTAATTGTATTCTGTTGTTTGTAAAAAGATTGATTTGTCTGGGGAAAAAGTTACAATTGTTCCAGTAAAATCTGTTTCTCCAATGGTTTTAACAGGATATAATGCTTTTCCTTTTTCGTATTCTTGTTCCCAGATCTTCCCGTCTTTATGAACAGTTGCTCTTAAGTGTTCAGAAAGTGCATTCACACAACTTACACCAACTCCGTGTAAACCTCCAGAAACTTTATAAGAATCTTTGTCGAATTTACCTCCAGCACCAATTTTTGTCATTACAACTTGTAATGCAGAAACGCCTTCTTTTTTGTGAATTCCAACCGGAATTCCACGTCCGTTATCTCTAGTGGTAACTGAGTTGTCTTCGTTGATAGTAACGTCAATAGTGTCACAATATCCGCCCATGGCTTCATCGATAGAGTTGTCTACTACTTCATACACTAGATGGTGTAATCCGCGAATTCCAATATCTCCAATATACATTGATGGACGCATTCTAACATGCTCCATTCCTTCTAACGCCTGAATACTATCGGCTGAATAATCGTGCTTAATTTCTTCGCTCATTTTAAAATGAATTTTATATTTAATTACAAGGAAAAACGTCTTTAAAAAGACGAATTCATATCTAACAAATTTAAGAAAAATGGCCTTTTAATCAAAGAAAATCCATGTTTCTGACTGATAATTATCAACATTTGTTAATTACTTAAAAGTGCCTTAAATCGCTTAAAAAAGACTATTTAGGTAATTTTAAAGATTTCAATAAGGATGTGTAGCAGGTTTTTGAAAAAGATGCTTGAGAGAGCTTATATTTGATTCAAAAAAATCTAAAAAAGGTGAAATAAATTCTATAGAATTACTTTTTAAAGCATTTTTTTTGCTTCATTAAAATGCTACTTAATTTTAACTATTCTTTTCGCTGTTTTTGATAAATCGTTATGGCTATTTCGTTAAATTCACCAATTATTTTAAGGCAATCAAATAAAAACTTGTATATTTAATCATTTATTTACAAGAATGAAAAAAGTTGCTTTATTTTTATGCTTTCTGTTTTTCTTTGTGAATGTATTTTCTCAGTTAAGTATTACGACTGCTGTTGTGAATTCCTGTAAGGGAGAAATTTTAATTTCTGTTACAGGAGGTACAGGTGTCTATACATATGAATGGTTTGAAGAGAATCCTACTGGATCAGGGACTTTTAGTCTAAGAAATGACTTGACAACAAGAAATGTTATAGGATTATCTCCTGGTTTGTATCGAGTAATTGTGTCAGATAATTCATCTCCTGCAAAAACAGTTCAAGCTGAATATACAATAACCAATCCTTCAGCATTAAACTTAACAATGATACATCAAGGGTTAATCTGTCCAGAAGACCCTAATTCTGGAGCTATAATTGTTGATTTTCCTGATGGGCTTAGCCCATATGCATGGGAATTGTTGGATGGATCAAACAAACAAATTAGAAATGGAACTAAGGACGGATTTTCTTTAACAATTGCAAATCTGACAGTTGGAACCTATACTTTTAATTGGACTGATGCCAACGGTTGTGTTGGAACAGAAATGATAAATATTATTGCACCAGCGGTTAGAAATTTAATAATTAATAGCACGAATGATATTCTTTGCTTCGGTGAAAGTAATGGGGCCGCAAATATTACAATAAATGGAGGTTGGGGTCCAAGCTACGGTATTCGCTTAGTGAAAATAAGTGGAGGAACAGAAACCGAAATTTTAGCATGGACAGATATTGGAGTCGCTCAAAATTATAATATTAATAATTTAAATGCTGGAAATTATAAAGTGTATCACCAGGATCGATTATTTTTTTCTCCTTTTTCAACAACTTATGATTTAGATACTACTTCTTATAATTTATGTAATAAGTTTGAAGAATTTACAATAAATGAACCACAACAATTATCACACACAATAAGTGGAGAGAATTTGTCTTGTTTTGGAGATACTAATGGGAATATCAAAGGAACGATTTCAGGTGGAACTGCTCCCTATACCATTTTAATGGATGGTACTGCAAATCAAATTAATGTAGCTCAGGATGGAGGGTCATTTGATTTTTCTGGTTTATCAAGAGGAACATATACTTTTACGATTACTGATCAAAATGGATGTGTTATTGATCCAAAACCAACGGCTACTATAACAGAACCCCAAGAGCTGGTTAGTGACTTTGTGTCTAAGGTCGACCTTTTTTGTAATGGAGATTCTGATGGTAAAATTATAATTTCAGTTACAGGAGGCACAGGTCCTTATGTTTTTTCAATGAATGGAGTAGTTACCAACCCTACGGCTGTTAATGGAACAAACTATACTATTGGAAATTTAACAGCAGGAAATTATACGATAAATATTACAGATCAAAATGGGTGTACAGCGACAAAAGTAATTTCTCAAACAATCACAGAGCCACAAAGTTTTACGATTGCTATTGCTGGAGAAACCCTTATCTGTTTGGGAAATGCAGATGGAAATATTACGGGGACTGTTGCTGGAGGAGTAGCTCCATATACGATTGTAATGGATGGAACCGCTAATCAAATTTCAGGAATTCCGTATGGGGGCGCTTTTGATTTTTCAGGATTAGTGGCTGGGGATTATAATTTTACAATTACTGATAATGTAGGGTGTTCTCAAGCAGTATCTGCTTCAATTTTAGAGAATAATTTGACACTCTCAGTTGCTACTACAGATGTTACCTGTTTTGGATTGTCTAATGGGGCACTAGATATTACCCCTAGTGGATTACCCACTCCATATAGCTATACTTGGGAAGCTTCTAACGGTGGTGTCGTTCCTACAGGTCAACAAAACAATGAAGATATCAATGGATTAATTAGAGGGACCTATAGAGTAACTCTTGTAGACGGTAATGGATGTGTTTTTACTAGGTCTTTTGACATTGTTGAAAAATCACAGCTCAGTCTTAACTCTGTTATATCTGATTACAATGGTTTTGGTGTTTCTAGCTTTGGCGGTAATGATGGTAACATCGACCTAACGCCTAGTGGAGGAACAGGAGTGTATACCTACACATGGGTTGCAGATCAAGGAGGAGTAATACCAACAGGTCAGGCAGCGAATGAGGATCTAACTGGTTTGGCGGTTGGACGCTATACAGTAACAATAAGCGATGGAAATGGATGTCCGCTCGGCCCACAATCATGGGTCATTACTGAACCTTTAGAATTATTAATATCAGAGGAGGTAAGTTCCCGTCAAGATGTGTTGTGTTTTGGAGATGCTACAGGTGTTTTGAAAGTTAACATAGATCAAGGATCGGTAACCCCATACGATTATATACTTGTTAACACAGATACAGGACAGATTGTTTCTCAGGCTGATAATCAAAATGTGTTGAGTTATACTTTTACAGGCTTACTCGCGGGTAATTATCGAGCAGAAGTTGTAGATGCAAATGGGATATTAAAATCGTTATCACCTTTAGTAATTAGCCAACCTGCAGGAGCTTTAAGTATTAGTAATGTTGTTCTTTCTGATTACTCAGGTTTTGGTATTAGTTGTTTTGGGGCTAATGATGGAAGCATAGACCTTACACTTACAGGAGGTACTCCATCATACAGTTATTCATGGGTAGGTCCAAATGGGTTTACATCAATAACAGAAGATATCAACGGATTAGTACCGGGAAATTATACAGTAACAATAAATGATGCCACAGGAATATGTACGATAGTGCAAACCTATACCATAACAGAGCCAACACAGCTCAGTCTTAACTCTGTTATATCTGATTACAATGGTTTTGGTGTTTCTAGCTTTGGCGGTAATGATGGTAACATCGACCTAACGCCTAGTGGAGGAACAGGAGTGTATACCTACACATGGGTTGCAGATCAAGGAGGAGTAATACCAACAGGTCAGGCAGCGAATGAGGATCTAACTGGTTTGGCGGTTGGACGCTATACAGTAACAATAAGCGATGGAAATGGATGTCCGCTCGGCCCACAATCATGGGTCATTACTGAACCTTTAGAATTATTAATATCAGAGGAGGTAAGTTCCCGTCAAGATGTGTTGTGTTTTGGAGATGCTACAGGTGTTTTGAAAGTTAACATAGATCAAGGATCGGTAACCCCATACGATTATATACTTGTTAACACAGATACAGGACAGATTGTTTCTCAGGCTGATAATCAAAATGTGTTGAGTTATACTTTTACAGGCTTACTCGCGGGTAATTATCGAGCAGAAGTTTTAGATGCAAATGGATTGACTAAGGCTCTTTCACCCATTAGAATAAGTCAACCCTTAGATATAGTTGTAAGTTATACGAGTTCAAACATCTCATGTTTTAATGCCAATGATGGATCCATAGCTCTTAAAGTCACTGGAGGAGTCTCTCCTTATACTTATGTTTGGAATGATTTGGCTACAGGAGCAAATAGAATAAATATTGGACCTGGCAATTATGAAGTAACAATAACAGATGGTCAGGGTTGTAAGAAAACTCAAGAAATAGAAATTATTGATGCTCCATTATTTGAAATTAATCCGGTAGTAACAAATGTTTCTTGTTTTGGGCTAAATGATGGTACAATTAACTTAAACCTATCTGGCGGTCAGAGTCCAGTTGTTGTAACATGGTCGGATGGTAGTACAGATGGATTGGTGCGAAATAATTTACCGCCAGGAACTTATGATGTTGTAGTTAGTGACACTTCAAGTTGCCTTATTTCAAGACAATTTATTATTACGGAGCCCAATCAGTTAGTTTTAAATGCTCTCATTGTTGATGCAACTGATTGTCTGAACCCAGATAGTGGATCTATTGATTTACAAATTCAAGGTGGAGTTACTCCTTTTACCATTGTCTGGTCTAACGGAGCTACAACAGAAGATCTTCAAAACATCGGAGCTAATACCTACACTGTAGAAGTAACTGATGGAAATAGATGTAAACAAAGTGCAAGTTATACTGTAATCAGACAAGAACCTTTAAACCTTCAAATACAGAAACAATTTAACGTTAACTGTACAACGCAATCGGTGTCTCAACTATCTGAGTTGTCTATTAATGGAGGAGTGGCGCCTTATACAATAGTATGGTCTAGTGGTATGGTGAGTGGGGCAAATAACGAAATTATGGAAACTACTCAGAACGGTGTTTATTTTGCTAATGTAACTGATGCATTAGGTTGTCAGGAACAGTTGTCCTTTACCGTTGATTTACAAGAAATAGGAATGGCAGAGTACGGATTTACTTCATTCTCATACGATATGTTTAGATTGTATTCTGTTAACGATCCAATCATTTTCGCCAGTGAATCCACAGGAGATGTAGTCAGTTACTTTTGGGATTTTGGCGATGGGACTTCTTCTACTGAGCAAAAACCGTCTCATACCTACGCTTCGGTTGGAGATTATCAGGTTAGTCTAAAAGTTGAATACCCTTATAATTGTTCTTCAACAATTACAAAAGATATCCATATAGAGAAAGGATATAACATTTTGTTGCCTAACGGATTTACGCCAAACGGTGATGGTATTAATGATGTAATACGACCCGTTTTTACAGGAATGAATGAAGTTGAAATGCAAATCTTTGATACATGGGGTAATATGATTTACTCCGAAAAAGGAAAAACACTAATTGGTTGGGATGGTACTTCTAATGGAAAAGATGTAGAAAATGGAAATTATATGATGCATGTAAATGCGACTGTTTTTTACGGTTTAGTAGTTAAGTTAAACGGACCAGTAACACTCATTAAATAATTTAAAATGAAAAAGGTTTTTATTTTTGCACTGCTTTTCCTAGTTAAAGACCTCTTTGCCCAAGATCCTATATTTACTCAAACCTTTATGATTCCCGAAACCTTGAATAGTGGTTTTACAGGGTCAACAGAATCAACGAATGTTGGCATGGTTCAGAGAGTTCAATGGCCAACTTTAGATCTAAGGGTTACAACACAATATGCTTTTTTTGATACATGGATTGATGGAATGAATAGTGGTGTAGGCTTGAGTATTCTCAACCATAAAGAAGCTACAACTAATTATACATTTACACAAGTAAATTTTAATTATGCACTTGCTTTTCAAATCTCAAGGGAATGGTATTTTAGACCTAGTGTATCTATAGGTTTAGGAATGAAAAATTTAGGATTCCAAAATATACTTTTAGAAGATCAAATAAATATTGGTTCTGGAGCGATTAACGGTGGTAGTATAGACCCTTCTTTGTCAAATAAACAAAGAACATTCTTTGATTTTAGTTCTTCATTATTGTTTCACAATGATAATTCGTGGATTGGAATTACTTTGAAGCATTTAAACAAACCGAACATATCTTTTACTGCACAAGGAGATGTTCCTTTAAATATGTTCCTCTCTGTACATTCTGCTATAGAACTTCCATTAGCAAAGATGTATATGTTTAGAAACATGAGTGAAAAACATAAGTTCTTTATCTTGTCTAACTTTATGAACCAAGGTCAGTACATCAGATTAGATATAGGAACTCAATATGTATATGATAAGTTTTCGATAGGGTTTTTAGCAGCCACCAACCCAAAAAAATCACAGTTTGATAACCCGTTCCTAACCTCTATCAATGCTTTTGTAGGAATAAAATGGAAAGGGTGGAAGTTTAGCTATTCGCAAGATTTCACCACCACTGTAATTGGAAATACTGGAGGAGTTTATGAGATTGTTGCGACTTACGATTTCGGTTTTAAAAACTTTAGACGATTAGATTGCCCTAAATTTTTTTAATGGGTAAACCCTGCAATCACTTGATTTTTTTAGCTTTATTTAGTGGTTAATAAGCATCTTCATGAACCATTTTAATAGCTCTTCCTGAAGGTTCGTTTTGGTTTTTAAAACTTTCATCCCATTCTAACGCTATTTTAGAACTACAGGCAATTGAAGGTTCTTGTGGAACACACAAAGCAGCAGCATCACTTGGAAAATGTTCTGCAAAAATTGAACGATAATAGTATTCTTCTTTTGAGGTTGGAGTTTGGATTGGGAACTTAAACTTCGCATTTGCTAATTGTTTATCTGAAATTTCAGCATTTACAACTTCTTTTAAGGTGTCAATCCAATCATAACCAACTCCGTCAGAAAACTGTTCTTTTTGTCGCCAAGCAACACTTTCTGGTAAATACTTTTCAAACGCTTTTCTTAAAACCCATTTTTCCATGCGTTCTCCATTGATCATTTTATCTTTTGGGTTGATTTGCATAGCCACATCCATAAATTCTTTGTCTAAAAAAGGAACACGTCCTTCAATCCCCCAAGCAGCTAATGATTTATTTGCTCTTAAACAATCATACATATGTAATTTTTCTAATTTACGAACGGTTTCTTTATGAAACTCTTCAGCATTTGGAGCTTTATGGAAATATAAATAACCTCCTAATAATTCATCAGCGCCTTCACCCGATAACACCATTTTTACACCCATTGATTTGATGACTCTTGCCATCAAATACATTGGAGTTGATGCTCTAATCGTTGTGATATCATAAGTTTCTAAGTTGTAAATAACATCTTTGATAGCATCCAAACCTTCTTGGATGGTAAATTTAATTTCGTGATGAATGGTGCCAATATGATCGGCTACTTTTTGTGCTGCAGCCAAATCTGGAGAGCCATCTAATCCCACAGAAAAAGAATGCAATTGAGGCCACCATGCAGCTTGGGTATCATCAGATTCTATTCTTTTAGTAGCGTATTTTTTTGTGATTGCAGAAATGATAGAAGAATCTAATCCACCAGAAAGTAAGACTCCGTATGGAACATCAGACATTAATTGTCTGTGAACGGCAGCTTCTAAAGCATCATGAATTTTATTAATAGAGGTTTCGTTTTCTTTTACAGCATCAAACTCCATCCAATCACGAGAATACCACTTTTTATAAATGCCATCTTTACTTGATACATAATGTCCTGGAGGAAATAACTCTATTTTTGTGCAAATTCCTTCTAAGGCTTTTAATTCTGAAGCAACATAAAATGTTCCGTTTTCATCCCAACCAATATATAAAGGAATGATTCCCATATGATCTCTTGCAACAAAATAAGAATCGTTCTCAACATCGTACAATGCGAAACCGAAAATTCCGTTTAACTCATCTAAAAATGTTTCTCCTTTTTCTTTGTATAAAGCTAAAATAACTTCACAATCTGACGCTGTTTGAAAATTATAAATGCCTTCAAATTGTTTGCGAAGTTCTCTATGGTTATAGATTTCGCCATTGGCTGCTAAAATCAATTTTTTGTCTTCACTTACCAAAGGTTGTTTTCCTGAAGATGGATCTACAATCGCCAAACGCTCATGGGCTAAAATTGCTTTTTCATTACTAAAAATCCCACTCCAATCTGGACCACGATGTCTAATTTTTTTAGACATTTCTAATAGTTGAGGTCTTAATACTTCTGTTTTTTCTTTTAAATCGAACGCACAAACAATTCCGCACATAATCTATCTTTTTTGTAAAATTTATTATAATTATGATGCAAATAAATGATTAGTATTAATATAAATAAACATAAAATAAATTAATAGTTATAAATTTTAATATAAAATAGATAATTAAGTATAATTTGTAAGTTTATTGAATGTTAAATAGCAAAAAAAATTAAAATTTTTCAGTGCTAAGATTTTTTTAAACTATTTGTTTGTTCATTTAAAAATCTATTATACATTTGTAGTTCAATGATGAAACAACAAAACATATGTTGGTGGAACTCTCTTAACTGATTAAGTGAGGAAAAAACCTATATGTAAATAACATAAATAAAAAGGCTTATCTCACGATAAGCCTTTTTTGTTTTTTAATAGTAAAAGATACCGAAATAAGTTCGGCACAAGATGAAAAAAATACAATTTAAAACGATTAGCTCAACCAGAATTTCAGACACGGTAACTCCGGTTGGTTTATACTTAAGATTTAGAGATAAATACGCAAATTCTTTATTATTAGAGAGTTCAGATTACCATAGCAAAGAAGAAAGTTTTTCTTTTATCTGTATAGAGCCAGTTTTATCTATGAAGGTTGATAATGATCAGTTTGTAATCTCAGAAAAAGGAAATACTATTGAAGAGCATACCATTGATAAGAATTTTTACCAATTATTTGATGCTTTTTCCAAATCAATTGAATTGGATTGTGAGTCAAAACTAAAATCATTTAATGGCTTGTATGGGTACACAACCTATGATAGTGTTCAGTATTTTGAAAACATAAAGCTGAATGTAAAAGAGGGGCCTTCAAAAATTCCGTTGATGCAATACAGCTTTTATAGATTCATTATTACCATCAATCATTTTAATGACGAGATGACGTTGATAGAAAATGTTGAATTAGGAGCAATATCGAGAATTTCAGAAATAGAAACCATCATTGAAGCACAAACTTTCAATACACAAAATTTTGAAATTGTTGGAGAAGAATCTTCTAATTGTACCAATGATGATTTTAAAGAATATGTAGTGAAAGCAAAATCGCATTGTAAACGAGGGGATGTTTTTCAGTTGGTACTTTCACGTCAATTTCAACAAAAATTTAAAGGAGATGAGTTTAATGTATATAGAGCATTGCGTTCAATAAATCCGTCACCCTATTTATTCTATTTTGATTATGGTTCTTTTAAATTGATGGGCTCATCTCCAGAAGCACAAATTAAAATATCAGAAGGAAAAGCTATTATCAATCCAATTGCAGGAACGTTTCGAAGGACTGGTAATATGGCAGAAGACATTAAATTGGGAAAGCAATTATCTGAAGATAAAAAAGAAACAGCAGAACATGTAATGTTAGTAGATTTAGCGAGAAATGATTTAAGTAAGCATGCAGAGAAAGTAACTGTTGAAGTATTTAAAGAAGTACAGTTTTTTAGTCATGTTATTCATTTGGTTTCAACAGTTCAAGGAAATATTAAAGGAAACCCGATAGAAATTGTTGGAGATACTTTTCCGGCAGGAACCTTAAGTGGCGCTCCAAAATACAAAGCCATGCAACTAATTGACAGGTATGAAAATCAATCTCGCGGATTTTATGGTGGAGCCGTCGGAATTATAGGTTTAGATGGTTCTGTAAACCTGGCAATTGCAATTCGTTCTTTTGTGAGTAAAAATAATGTATTGTATTATCAAGCAGGAGCAGGAATTGTAATTCATTCTGACGAAGAAAAAGAATTACAAGAAGTAAATAATAAATTAGCAGCGCTAAAAAAAGCGTTGTTATTAGCAGAAAAAATATAAGATGAACATATTAATTTTAGACAACTACGATTCATTTACCTACAACCTAGTTCATATGGTTGAAGAAATTACGGGAAAATTACCAGATGTATATCGATATGATGAAATAGAAGTAGAAGAAATTCAGAGATATGATGTTATTATTTTGTCTCCAGGTCCTGGAATTCCTGATGAAGCAGGAATCTTAAAAGAAGTTATTGCAAGCTACGCAGGTATAAAACCAATTTTTGGAGTGTGTTTAGGATTGCAAGCAATTACTGAAGTTTTTGGTGGAAACATAGTAAATATGGGAGAAGTATTTCATGGTGTTGCAACCGAAATGACTGTACTTAAGAAAGATGCTGTACTCTTTAAAAATATTTCAGTAAAGTTTGATGCGGCACGTTATCATTCTTGGATTGCTTCTAAAGAAAATTTTCCATCTGAATTAGAAATTACAGCAATAGATGAAGATGGCGAAATTCAGGCTATTGAACATAAAGTATTCAATATTTCTGCAGTGCAATTTCATCCTGAATCAATTTTAACTGAAGTAGGAGAGCAATTAGTTCGAAATTTTTTAGAGAATGTAAAAATATAACGTCATTACGAGGAGTCTACGACGAAGTAATCTCATCAATGAAAAGATTGCCACAGCAAATTTTATTTGCTTCGCAATGACAAAAAAAGTAAAATGAAACAAATACTAAACGATTTATATCAACAAAAAAAACTATCAAAAACTCAAGCCAAAGAGATTTTGATAAATATAGCAGCGTCAAAATATAACGATGCACATCTGGCATCTTTTATGACTGTTTTTATGATGCGTCCAATTACTGTGGATGAACTTTCTGGTTTTAGAGATGCGCTAAAAGAATTAGCAATTAAGGTAAATTTTTCTGATTTTAATACGATTGATATTGTTGGGACAGGAGGAGACGGAAAAGACACATTTAACATCTCTACATTAACATCATTTATTTTAGCAGGAACTGGGCAGAAAGTTGCTAAACATGGAAATTATTCTGTGTCTTCACAATCGGGTTCGTCAGATATGTTAGAGAGTTTTGGTTACCAATTTACCAATGATGAAAATACGTTAAAACAACAATTAGAAACTGCAAATATTTGTTTTTTACATGCGCCAAAATTTCATCCTGCAATGAAAGCAGTTGGGCCAACGAGAAAAGCATTGGCTCTGAAAACATTTTTTAATATGTTAGGTCCTTTGGTAAATCCGAGTTCGCCACAAAATCAATTATTAGGAACGTTTAATTTAGAAGTTGCGCGTTTGTACAACTATATTTTACAAGAAGAGAATAGTAATTACGGAATTGTTCATGCCTTAGATGGTTACGATGAAATATCGTTAACGAGTCCTTTTAAATTGTTTACAAAACAAGGCGAAGAATTAATTTCTCCTGAAGATTTAGGGTTTAAAAACTTAGCACAATCAGAAATATTTGGTGGAAATTCAGTTGATGATGCCGCAAAAATATTCAAAAATATTATTGAAGGAAAAGGAACTGAAGCACAAAACAATGTAGTACTAACAAATGCAGCTTTTGCGTTAAAAATAGTTGATGAAAAGAAATCATTTTCAGATGCTTTTGCAGAAGCAGAAGATTCTTTGTTTTCTGGTAAAGCGAAAGAATGTTTGAGTAAAATAATTAGGAATTATTAATTACGAATTGTAAATTATTAGCTATGAAAAAGGATAATATAATTCAGACTAAAAGTTATGATTTTGCTTTGAGAATAGTAAAATTATACAAGCATTTATCACAGGAGAAAAAGGAGTTCGTTTTAAGTAAACAATTACTTCGCTCAGGAACTTCAATTGGTGCAAATATAGAAGAAGCTATTGGAGGTCAAAGTAGAAAAGACTTTTTTGCGAAATTAACAATAGCATATAAAGAAGCAAGAGAATCACATTATTGGATTCGTTTATTAAAAGACACCGATTTTTTATCTGATAAAAAAGCAGAATCATTATTAAAGGATATTGAAGAAATATTAAAAATTATCGGAAGTATTCAAAAAACAATTAGAAACACTAATTCGTAATTCATAATTTTGAATTCATAATTATTTATATGACAATTTTAGATAAAATAATCGCATTTAAAAAGAAGGAAATTGCAAAAATAAAAGCAGAAGTTCCAGTGAAAAAATTGGTAGAAAGTCCAAATTTTAAAAGACAACCCATTTCATTAAAAAAATCGTTATTGGAAGTGGGTTCAACCGGAGTAATTGCTGAGTTTAAAAGACAATCACCTTCTAAAGGAATCATCAACAACAAAGCAACCATTGCAGATGTTACCAATGGATATTTAGAAGCAAATGTAGCTGCGCAATCTATTTTAACGGATATTTCTTTTTTTGGGGGAACCATGGCAGATTTGATGGAAGCAAGAGTTATTAATCAGCAAACACCAATCTTACGAAAAGACTTTGTTGTAGATGCATTTCAAATTGTAGAAGCAAAGGCAATTGGAGCCGATGTTATTTTATTAATTGCAGCTTGTTTAACCAAAGAACAATTAAAAAATTATGGACAATTGGCAACTGATTTAGGATTGGAAGTGTTGTATGAAGTACACAGTCAGGAAGATTTAGACAAGATTGAATTGTCAAATAAAATCATAGGAATCAATAACAGAAATTTAAAAACTTTTGAAGTTGATTTGGAACATTCAATCGTTTTAGCCAACCAAATTCCAGATACATGTATCAAAGTTTCTGAGAGTGGAATTTCAGATCCAAGAATTATTACAGGATTAAAAGAGTATGGGTTTCAAGGTTTTTTGATAGGAGAAAACTTTATGAAAACAGAAGATCCCGGATTGGCTTGTCAAGAATTTATTAGTCAAATTAGATAACGTCATTACGATGAGGAACGACGAAGTAATCTGCTTAAAGATAATGAGATTGCTTCACTTTGTTCGCAATGACAAAAACATAGAAAATGAAACTAAAAGTTTGTGGAATGAAATACTTAGAGAATATTCAGCAAGTTGCTGAATTACAACCCGATTATTTAGGGTTTATTTTCTATGAAAAATCAAAGCGTAATTTTGATGGAATTATTCCAGAGCTTCCAAAATCGATTAAAAAAGTTGGAGTTTTTGTTAACGAAACCATTGATAAAGTTTTGGAAAAAATTATAAAATACGATTTACAAACTGTGCAATTGCATGGGGATGAAACAGTAACATATATTAACGAATTAAAATGTCATTTCGAACAAAGTGAGAAATCTTATCAAAAGAATTTGAAACATCCTCTCGAGTCCGCTCGAGGTGACAATGCGTTAGAAATCATCAAAGTATTCGGAATTAAAGACGAGTTTAATTTTGATATTTTAAAACCCTATGAAGATGTTGTTGATTATTTTTTATTTGACACCAAAGGAAAAGAAAGAGGAGGAAACGGAGTCACATTTAATTGGAAAGTATTACAAAAATACACTTCGAAAAAGCCTTATTTTTTAAGTGGCGGAATTGGTTTGGAAAACACAAACAATGTTCTGTCATTCCTGCGAAAGCAGGAATCCAACTATTGTTATGCATTAGATATAAATAGCAAATTTGAAAGTAAACCAGGAATTAAGAAAGTACAAGAGTTAAAAAAGTTTAAAGAAAACATCATTACGAGTAACCCGAAGTAATCTATTTATCAATAAAAAGATTGCTTCATTATATTCGCAATGACAGAAAATAAAAATATGAAATCAAAATTTCAACCTACTAAAGAAGGATATTACGGACAGTTTGGGGGTGCTTTTATTCCAGAATTGTTGTATCCAAATGTAAAAGAATTAGAAGATAACTATTTACAGATTTTGGAATCTTCAGCATTTCAAGAGGAGTATAAAGATTTGTTACAGCATTATGTTGGCCGTCCGAGTCCGTTGTATTTAGCAAAACGTTTGTCAGAAAAATATGGTGCAACCATTTATTTAAAGCGAGAAGATTTAAATCACACAGGCGCTCATAAAGTCAATAATACCATTGGGCAAATTTTAGTGGCAAAGCATTTAGGGAAAACAAAGATTATTGCCGAAACAGGTGCAGGACAACATGGTGTTGCTACAGCTACTGTATGTGCATTAATGAATTTAGAATGTGTGGTTTTTATGGGCGAAACCGACATCAAACGTCAAGCACCCAATGTTGCTCGAATGAAAATGTTAGGCGCTAAGGTAGTTCCGGCGACAAGCGGAAGTAAAACACTAAAGGATGCTACAAATGAAGCGATTCGCTATTGGATTCAACATCCAGAAACGTATTATTTAATAGGTTCTGTTGTTGGTCCACATCCTTATCCAGATATGGTTGCAAGATTGCAAGCTGTTATTTCTGAAGAAATGAAAGTGCAATTAAAAGCACAAACTGGTAATGAAAATCCAGATACAATTATTGCTTGTGTGGGAGGAGGATCTAATGCAGCAGGTGCTTTTTATCATTATTTAGATGATGAAAAGGTAGAGTTGATTGCGGTTGAAGCAGCTGGATTGGGAGTTGATTCTGGAGAAAGTGCAGCGACTTCTCAATTAGGTGAAGTTGGTGTAATTCATGGTTCTAAAACTATTTTAATGCAAGATGAATACGGTCAAATTACCGAGCCTTATTCTATTTCTGCAGGATTAGATTATCCTGGAGTTGGACCGTTACATGCTTTTTTACACGAAACAAAACGGGCTCAATTTATGAACGCAACAGATAAGGAGGCGTTAGATGCGGCTTTTGAGTTGACTCAACTAGAAGGAATTATTCCGGCATTAGAAACGGCACATGCCTTGGCAGTTTTACCAAAAATGAACTTAAAAAAAGACCAAGTTGTGGTGATAAATTTATCGGGTAGAGGAGATAAGGATTTAGAAACGTATATCAATCATTTAGAAGATTAGTTGTCATTCCTGCGAAAGCAGGAATCTCATGATTAAAAGTAAAATTAAAAAATAGATTCCCGATTTCTCGGCAATGACAAAAAAAATAAATATGAAAACATTAAAAAACATATTTCAAGAGAAAAAGAATTTATTGTCGATTTTCTTTACTGCTGGGTATCCAAACTTAAATGATACGACTGCAATTATTTCAGAATTAAGTAAAAACAACGTTGATTTTATAGAAGTTGGATTGCCGTATTCTGATCCTTTGGCAGATGGACCAACCATTCAAGATAGTAGTCAGGTTGCGTTGCAAAATGGAATGAATTTAGACATCGTTTTTGATCAATTAAAATCAATCAAAGACACGAATTCTACTCCATTAGTTTTAATGGGCTATTTAAATCAAATGTTGAAATATGGAGAAGATAAATTTTGTCAAGCCTGTGTAGATTGTGGAATAGAAACGTTGATTCTTCCTGATTTACCAATGATTGAATATGAAAATCATTATCAACAATTATTCAAAAAATATGGTTTGACAAATGTGTTTTTAATTACGCCACATACTTCTGAAGAACGAATTAGAAAAATAGACGCATTCACCGAAGCTTTTATGTATGTGGTTGCCTCATCTTCCATTACTGGGGCAAAAGGAGAAATTTCAAAACAACAAATCGATTATTTTGAACGTATTAAATCGATGAACTTAAAAAGCAATTTAATTATTGGATTCGGAATTTCAGATGTAAAAACTTTTAATACAGCTTGTATTTATGCAAGTGGAGCCATTATTGGATCTGCGTTTATTAAACACCTTTCTATACATGGAACAGATAATATAGCACAATTTATCGATCCTCTTAAAAGTTAACAAACCCCTAAAAGAAAGTTAAAGGATTTGTAGAATTTAGAAATTAAAATTATAAAGTTTATTTTAGTAGCTCTAAACTTTACAAAATGACTAAAAAGACTTTATTTTTTTTAGCAATCTTTCTTAATTGTGGATTGCTAATTGCTCAAAACACATTTATTCGTAAACCCTCAATCAGTCCAGATGCTAGCCAAATGGCATTTAGTTTTCAAGGAGATATTTGGGTGCACAATTTTTCTAACAATCAATCGAAAAGGTTAACCATTCATCAGGGATATGAAAGTGATCCTGTATGGAACGCAAAAGGAAATCAACTTGCTTTTACCTCTAACAGAAGAGGAAGTGTAAACATTTTTACAACCAATGTAAGTGGTGGTATTCCAACGCAACTCACCTATTTTCCGACTACAGATACACCATCGCAATGGAATTCAAATGGAGATATTTTATTCACTACTAATAGAGTTTATAAAGGGCCTGAATGGGATCCAGAAATTTATAGTATTAGCGAAAAAGGAGAAACTCCAAAACGTTTTATGACTGCTTTAGGAAGTCAGGCTGTGATTTCACCAAACGGAGATTTGGTTGCTTTTGTAAAAGGTGCATGTAGAATTTCGAGAGAAGATTATAGCGGTCCGGCGCAAAGAGATGTTTGGATTTATAATTTGAAAACAAAAAAATATTATCAAATTACTACGAGTAATAAAAATGATCATACACCATTGTGGGATGCAAACAACAATTTGTATTATGTTGGTGCAGAAAGTGGTCGATATAATATTTATAAAACAACGGTAAATGCGGATGGTTCATCTACTGGAAAAGCCCAGCGTTTAACAAAGTTGAACACAAATGGAGTTTGGTCATATTCAGTGAGTAACAATGGAACCATTGTGTATAATAGCGGAATAGATACGTTTAAATTACAAAATGGTTCTACACAAAAAGTAAATGTAAATATTGCTACAGACAATCGTTTTGAATTGGAAGAAACAAAAACAGTTTCAAACGGAATAGGCGATCTTAGTGTTTCTCCGAACGGAAAATTAATTGCATTAAGTATCAACGGAGAAATTTTTGTAAAAGAAAATAATAAAGATAAAACAAGCACAAACAATGTAAGCAATCATCCGTTTAGAGATGACAATCCTTTTTGGATTGATGACAACACATTAGGGTTTTTATCAGATAGAAACGGGCAAAATGAATTGTTTAAAGTGGTTTCTACAGATGAAAATGTTAACTTAAGCAGAAGCTTAAAAACAAAAGTAACTCAGTTGACAAAAAGTAAAATAGATGTTTTTGAACCCTTACTTTCTCCTGATAGAAAAAAGATCTCTTATAGAATTGGTAGAAGCCAATTGGTTATTGCAGATGTAAAAGAGGGGGCGATCAACAACATTAAAAGTTACACTGACACTTGGGCTGCTGCAGAAGGAGTTAGCTGGAGTCCAGATAGTAAATACATCGCATATTCTCAAGAAGATTTAGATTTTGATAGCGAAATTTATATTCAGTCAGTAGCAAACCCTGAAACTAAAATAAACGTTTCTATGCATCCAAGATCTGATGTGAATCCAGTTTGGAGTCCAGACGGAAAGAAGCTTTCATTTGTATCTAACAGAGCAGGAGATAGAGGCGGAATTAATTTTGATGCTTGGATGGTTTGGTTGCAAAAATCAGATTGGGAAAAAACACGAACAGACTTTAAGGAAGGAGATTATTACCAGCCTAAAATAGACCCTAAAGCTAAAAAAGAAAAGAAAGAAGTTGTTGTAAAAATTGATGTGGATAGGATTTTTGATCGTTTGGTACAACTTACAAGCTGGGCAGGAAATGAGTTTGGAGCTATGTTTAGCGCAGACAGTGAAAGTATTTATATTTCTGCAACAAACCCGGCAACAAACCAAAATGGTTTTTATGCTGTAAAATTAACAGGAGGAGTACCAACACCAATCAAAGGAGTTTCTAATGTTGGAGCAACGAGTTTAAATAAAGGAACTTTGTATTATGCTTCTCGAGGGAGATTAAAATCATTGAATTTAAAATCAAATAAAGTAGCTTCTTTTTCACACTCTGCTACCTATACAACAGATTTTAATAAATTGAATGAACAAATATTTGAAGAAGGAGTTAGAGCGATTACTGCCGGATTTTACGATCCTAAATTTCATGGATATAACTGGAGTAGTATTGTAAAAAAATACCGCCCTTGGGTATTGTCAGCAAAAGCAAAACAAGACTATACTTTTATGTTTAACAATATGTTAGGGCAGTTAAACGCCAGTCATATGGGATATAATGGGTCTAATCCAGAAGAAGTTTCTAGCGATAGAGTTGGTTTGTTAGGGTTGGATGTAACCAATATTAGAAACGGAGTTCGAATTAATTATATTTTACCAAATTCTGCTGCAACAAAAACCAATGTTTCTTTACAAGTTGGTGATGTGATAACTGCAGTAAATGGAAAACGAATTTATTTTGACACCAATTTCTACAGCTTGTTAAAAAACACTTCAGGAAATGAAGTTTTATTGACTATTGGTGGTGATAAAGAAGTTGTAGTAAGAACAGAATCTACAAGAAAAATGAGTCAGCTGCGTTATGAAGAATGGATCAATTCTCGTAAAAAGTTAGTAGATAAATTTTCTAACGGACAATTAGGATACATACATATTCAAGGAATGAATTTACCGAGCTTTGAACGTTTTGAGCGTGAATTAAAAGCAAGTGGTTATGGTAAAAAAGGAATTGTTATCGATGTGCGTTACAATGGTGGTGGTTGGACTACAGATCGTGTGATGACGGTATTAACCACACAACAACATGCATACACAGTTCCTAGAGGAGCAACCAATAATTTACAGCGTGATAACAAAAAATACTCGAATAATTATCCATACAACGAAAGAGCTATTTTATCGGTAAATACAAAGCCATTAGTAGCATTGGCAAATGAAAACAGTTATTCGAATGCTGAGATTTTTGCACATGCATTTAAGAGTTTTAAATTAGGTAAACTAGTAGGACAACCAACTTTTGGAGCAGTAATTTCTACAGGAAGTCACAGATTACAAAACGGAGCTATTCGTATGCCGTTTAGAGCATGGTATGTAAAAGAATCTGGAATGAATATGGAGCACGGACCAGCAGTACCAGATTATATCGTTGCGAATAAACCTGGTTGGAAAGCTAGAGGAGAAGATGATCAATTGAAAAAAGCAGTTGAGGTGTTATTGCAAGGAATGAAGTAACTGTCATTTCGAGCTTGTCGAGAAATCTATATAATGAGATTCCTCCATTACAGTCGAAATTACATATGTGAAATAAAAAAGGCAAACCAATTGGTTTGCCTTTTTTTAGGGGTTCGCTTCATTTAAACACAGCAAAAAAGCTTAATAATGAGATTCCTGCCTGCGCAGGAATGACAAGTATAGATGTATTATTTATAGGATTGAAGCCTAAACTGACATAGTCTCTGCAGTCGAGTGTCAAACTTTTGAAAGATTCGTAAAAAGAAATGCTTTTCATTTCTTTTAGAAGCTAAAAAATGAATTGACCGATGAAGAGACAAGTCTAGATTTTTGATTCTTTTCATCAATGGAAAAGAATAAGCAATAAAACAAAAAAGCGAACCAATTGGTTCGCTTTTTTATGATTTATGTTAAAGAAGTTTAATAAACCTTCTCTCCATTCACATAGGTAGAAATTACTTTGGTTTCATGCAATTTGCTTCCATCAACTTCCATGATGTTTTGGTTTAGGATGATAAAATCTGCAAACTTACCCACTTCAATACTTCCTTTTTCGTTTTCTTCAAAGTTAGAATGTGCTGCCCAAATCGTCATTCCACGTAAAGTTTCTTCTCTTGTTAATGCATTTTCCATTTGAAATCCACCTGCAGGATATCCTTCAGTATCTTGTCTTGTTACCGCTGAAGAGAATGTTAAAAATGGACTTACTTTTTCTACCGGGAAATCAGTACCCAATGCTACACTCCCGTATTTGTTTAATAAATCTTTAAATGCATATGCACCTTTCATACGGTCTTTTCCAATTCTGGTTTCTGCCCAATACATATCTGAAGTGGCATGTGTTGGCTGAACAGAAGGAACGATGTTGTTGAACAAATCAAAATCTTCTGGAGAAATAATTTGAGCATGCTCAATTTTCCAACGTCTGTCTTTTTGTCCTTCTAAAGCTGCTTTGTAAGTTTTTAAAATATGCGTATTTGCAGAATCTCCAATAGCGTGTGTGTTCATCTGATAATCTGATTTTGCAATTTGATTTGCAATTTCGGTATATCTTTTTGGGTCAAAAATCATGGCTCCAAAATGATGCTCTCTATCGCTATACGATTTACGCATTGCTGCTCCACGAGAACCTAAAGCGCCATCGCCATAAACTTTAAACGAACGGACATTTAAGTGGTCTGTTTTGATAATTCCTTTCGTAATAAAGTAATCTAAATTTTTCTGACTTACAGAAACCATAGCGTATATTCTCATTTTTAAATCGCCTGTTTTTTGTAAGCTATCCATTAAATCGATCGTAGATTTTCCAACTCCGGCATCGTTAACGGTTGTAAGGCCATAGCTAAATGATACTTTCTGTGCATCCAACAATCCTTGGATAGATTCCTTTTTTGTTGTGTTAGGAGTTTTAATATACCCCATCGCAGCGTCAATTAAAACACCAGTCAATTTTCCGTTTTTCTGGATGAATTCTCCTCCAGTTACTTTTTCTGGGAATTTAGTACTTGACAATCCAGAGTATTTTAAAGCGGCTTCATTTACTAACAAGGCATGTCCATCAACTCTTCTGATAGCAACTGGGGTATTCGGAAAAAGTTTGTCTAATTTTTCCTTTGTAGGAAATACTTTTACCTCCCAATCATTTTGATCCCAACCACGACCCGTTATATAATCCGCATTTTTTTCTTTTTTAAATGCCGCAAGTTTTTCTAAAATCTCATCATAGCTCTGAGTGCCTCTTAAATCTACTTGTTGTAAGCTTAATCCCAATCCGAAAAAATGACAATGTGCATCAATAAAACCAGGAACAACCGTTTGGTTCTTTGCATCTATAGTTTTTAAAGTTGCGTAGTTAGATTGAATTTCGTCATTGGTTCCAACAGCAATAAATTTTCCGTCCTTTACAGCAAAACTTTCAGCTTTGTCAAAATTGTTATTTACAGTGTAGGCATTTGCATTGATTACAATAAAATCTGCTTTTTCTTGTTGCTTACAGGCTGTAAAAAGAGCAATAATACTAAGTGATAAAATGATTTTCTTCATGCTATTATTGTTTGATTGGTGTATTGTTGTACAAATATTTATCCATCAAATAAATCATACTTGCCATAGAAGCACTTCCTAATTCAAGCTCACGTTTGTTTACTTTGTCAAATGTATCTGTAGCTGCATGATGATAATCAAAATAGCGTTGTGGATCTGGACGATATCCAACCAAGGTTGTTCCTTCAGATTTAAGCGGACTGATATCTGCACCGCTTCCACCTTTATTTATGTCGTGTAAACCATAAGGAGCTAATAACTTTTTCCAGCTTTTTAACAACTCTGTATTTGAAGCATTTGCATCGATGGTAAATCCTCTTGGTGTATGACCACCTGCATCAGATTCTAATCCGCCAATATGAATTTCTTTGGTTGTTTTTACAGCATCTGCATAAGCATCTGCTCCGCCACCACCTTGCTCTTCATCCATAAAGAAAACCACACGGATGGTATTTTTAAGTTTGATGTTGTTTGTTTTTAAAATATGCAATACTTCTAAAGACTGTACGATTCCAGTTCCGTCATCATGAGCGCCATCACCTAAATCCCAAGAATCTAAATGTCCACCCACAACAATAATTTTTTCAGGACTTTCTGAACCTCTGATTTCGCCAATTACGTTGAATGATTTTTCTTTTGGTAAGTTTTTAGAAGTCTGTCTTAAATACACTTTAAGCTTCGGGTCTTCTTTTAAGCTTTTGCTTAAATTTTCTGCAGCCAATGTGCTAATTGCAGCACCAGGAATGTATTCGCTTTCTGGAATATCTCCATAGCGCATGGTTCCTGTGTGAGGATAATCATCAATATTGTTGGTCATCGAACGAACAATTACAGCCAACGCACCAAATTTACCTACAGTTGCAGCACCGCTTCCTCTTTGGTCTACACAGCCACCATACGCACTAAAAGTATTGATTAAAGTGTTGTCAAAAGGTCTGTTGTAAAAGATGATTTTTCCTTTTGCTTTGTCTCCTAGAGCCTCAGCTTCTTTTAGGCTAAATACTTCAATAACTTCAGCAAAAACACCTTTGTCTGGAGTTCCTATAGAGCTACCTAAAGCACAAACAGCCATATCAACTTTCTTTCCGTTAGAAACAAAATAAGAAACTTCTTTTTCTCCTCGAACCCAATGAGGCACCATAGCTGGTTGAAGCCAAACAGAGTCTAAGCCAGCTTCTTTCATAACGCGTTCTCCCCACTTTACAGCCATTGCTGCTTCTGGAGAACCAGATAATCTTCCACCAACATTTGATGTTAAATCGCGAAGCCATTCGTAAGACTTCCCATTTAACAAGGCGTTGTCAAATATTTTTCTAATGTTTGCAGCATCTGTTTTTTCTGCAGCTGTTAATTCGTTTGAAGTTGTTTTAGTTTCATTTTTTCCATTACATGCAACTACTAAAATTGCAAAAAGAAAAAGGATGGATAGTTTTTTCATTGGTTGTCGTTTTATAAAGTGCATAAATCTACATAAAATCAATGACAAAAAGAAAGCCTATTTAAAAGATAGGCTTTCTTTTATTTAATTTTTAATAACAGGATGTTCTTCAAAGACTTCATCAGAATCTTTAAGGTAAAAACGAATATTAATAGAGTCTCCTCTTTGTAAAACAAATTTAGGACCATTAATCCACTCTTTGCCAATAGCACCAGCATTGATTTTAAATTCCCCTCTTATTACAGACGGATTTAATGGTTTAAGATCATGATCACTGAAAACTACATTATTAATATGATAAACAGAATAAAATCTCTTGGTTCTATTTTCATATTCAAATGTTTCTAAATTTAAATACCAAGAATTCTTGTCTTTAGATTTATATTTAGTAATAATATAACTCTTTTCGGTTTTATTTATCTTTTGAGAAAAACAACTACTAAAAGCTATTATTAAAGTTAATAAAAAGAGTTTTTTTAAAGGTTGTAATTTTTTAGTATTTCTATTCATATCTTTTTTACTTTAATCTAAGATGCTGAAATAAATTTAGACCTTTGGTGCTGTTATCAAAAATCAAATTTATAACTGATTCCCGCCAACACTTGAAAACCTTGCACATTAAAATTGCTAAAGCTTTGGTAGTCAGAATTTAAGACATTATTCATTTTTAAGAAAGCAGAAAATTTATCATTAAAATGATAGCCTCCATTGATATTCAAATCAACAAACGATTTTAAGGTTTGTATTCCGTTTATTGAAGAAGGATACGTAGCGCTATAGGTAACATCATTTCGTTCAGAAACCACAAATATATTAGCCCCTGCATACCATTTATCCGTTTTGTAATTTCCGAATAGTTGCACATTTGTTGTTGGTAAATTCCATGCTTCAGCTTGATTGGTTAATGTGTACGAATTAAACTCTCCGCTTGCACCTATTACTAAATTTCTACTCACGTCTACCGTAAACTCTCCGAAAAAAGAAAGAGTTTTAATGTCATCATAGACCACAGAAAAAGAATTTCCGTATTCATATCCCAACAAACCAGTTGTATTTGTGCCGTTTGATTTAGAATTGTTTCTTAAAAACAAAGCTTTGTCGTCTTCATTGCTATAACTTGCTTTTATGTTATAGCTTGTAGTTGGAGTTAATTTTCCGTTTAACCCACCAAAAAATTCATATTTTTTATTGGTTTGAGTGATGAACTGTGTAGGAGAAATGTATGGGTTTTCTTCGCTAAAATTCTTGTACGTATTTGTTTTTAAATCCCCGCCAGCACCTATAAAAGCATTTACATGGTTTTCTACTAAAGGATAATTGATATTGATATCTGGATACACAAAAACTTGACTTGTTTTATTTTCTAAATCTGAAGTATAGTAGAGTTTTGCCCCAATTCTAAAAGTAAAGTCATTGTATTCAAAATTGTATTTTGGAGCAAGACCAACCGTAAAAAAACTGTGTTCTACTTTTGTGGTAGCACTATATGATTGTGCAAACTCCCCATTCAAATAATCAAAAGAAGTGTCTAGAATTAAGTCGTTTAATTTTCTTCCAATACCTTTTAATGAAATTTTAAACTGTGGTTCAACAGCAAATTGTAATTCCTTGCTCGACCATCCGTCAGAGAAAAAAGAAAGATTTACTTTGCTAGAATTGATGAATGAATCTTCAAAAATAAGCTCACCTGCTGTTTCAAAATTACGATAGGTTTGCTCTTCATTTATAGCCGTAATTGTTGCAGGTAAAAACGTGATAGAGCTAGGTAATCCATACCAATTGTATTTATTTTGCTCGTAATTTGCTTCTATTTTCCAAGAAAAATCTCGTTCTTCTTGTTTGTAATATCCGCCAAACCTTAAGTTAGAGAAATTGCTGTTTAAAGGAGTTGATTCAATGCTGTTTTCTGATGAAATGTATTTTGCATACAATCCGAAATCATTTTCAAATCGAGTTGTGTGATGCAAAAAAGCTTCAAGAAAAGGAGTTGAATTGTTTCCAAAACCAGCAGCTAAATAGTTGTTATACATGCGTTCTTTAACACCCAAATTAAGTCCTTTAACTACACCACTTTTTGGGATAAAAGTAGAAACTACCGGAGCAGAAAAGATCTGATATTTTAATTGCTTCTTTTGAGTTTTTGAACCCAATTGAATTTTTGGATTCTTTTTAATTTTAAAAGCATCAGAAATAGTAGGTGTATAAGAAGTAACCACATTTATTACTTCGGTTTTTATAGTGTCTTTTGCTTTGTTGGTTTGAGCAATTACAAGTGTACTTAGAGTACAAAAGCAAAGTGTTAATACAATTTTTCGCATTGTTCTAATCTCTTTAATTGTTGTTAGGGGTAACAGATTCGTTTGTTTTTGCTTCGTTCGTTTTTATGATAGAAAGCTCTTTTTGTGCTTCTGCAATAACATCTTCAAATTGTGTAAAATTTTTGATGATATTTTCTAAAATATAGGTTGCTTGGTAAGCGTCTTTTAAGGCATAATAGTTTTTTGCCATGATGATATAACTTTTTACGCCCCAATATTTATAGGTAGAATAATCTGCAATTAAGGTTTGTACTACTTTATTAGAGGCAGTATACTTTTTGTTCTGATATGTAAAGAAAGCATTGTAGTATAAAGCTTCTGCTTTTAACTCACCACTTGCATTGTTTTCTATTTCCTTATAAAATTCTTCAGCTTTTTTTAAGTCGTTTGTTTTAAAAGCAGATCGTGCAATAATTGTCTTTGCATCAAACTCTACATTTTCTTCTAATTTATCTTTTTGTAACACTTTTTCAGCATAGGTAACCGCTTCATTAAATTGATTTGCCTCATAATAACTTTTCATTAAATTGCTTTGTGCAAATAAGATATTTTGTTTGTAGTTAGCCTCCTGCTCTAAACGAATTAACAGTGGTGTGGCACTCTTCCAATCTTGTTTTTCTAAATAAATCTGAGCTAATTTATTTAAAGACTCTTCGCTAAACTCACTTTGATTTTGTTCAACCACATAGGTGTAATATTGTGTGGCTTTTTCTTGTTGATTTGTTTTTGATAAAGATTGCGCCAAATAAAAGTTGGCTTTTAAAGCATGCAATCCGTTAGGGAAAGCTGCAATATATTTAGTAAAACCTTCAATAGCTTTTTCTGAGTTGTTTTCTAAAAACTTATTTTCTGCAGATTCATACGTGGTATTGTCTAAATCTGCATCGGTAACATTTACAAAAGAAATGTTTTTTACCCAAGCCGCATATAGATCAACTTGCCCTAAATCAACATATACATTTCTGGCATTTGTAACGGCTTGCTTTGCTTCGTTAGAATTTGGATATCCACTTACAATTTTTTTAAATTTTTGCAAAGCTTGTGCATAGTCATTCTCTTTATAATATACCAATCCTTGACGTAATAATACTTTCGGAACATAAGAGCTTTTAGTATGTTTAGTTAGCAACATATTATACGTTTCATGTGCTTTTGCATTGTTTTTTATAGCAACGTATGTGTTTGCTAGTTGAAACAAGGCATCATCTTGTAAATTGGTAAATTCATAATCAGTTACAAGATCGTTTAGATTGCTAATTTTTTTCGAATTGTCTCCTAAAAAGCCAAAACTGATTGCTTTTTGATATACTGCATAATCAGAACCAACACCAGAATTATTAATTACTTTATCGTACGCTAAAATAGCATTTGCATATTTTTTTGTAACAAAATAACAATCAGCTAAACGAATATTTGCATCATCAAACAAGGCATTCTCTTTAGTTGTTTTACTAATGAAATTAGAAAATGCATTTGCCGCTTTTGTGTATTCTTTTAGTTTAAAATAACTATAAGCAATATTGTAATCTATGTTGTTGTAAACTTCAATTTGTGAAGCTCCTGAAGTTCTTTTAAAGGCTGTAAATCCGTCTAAAGATTTTTGAAAATTAGACAATTGAAAATCTGTTTCAGCTTTCCAATACAAAGCAGAAACTTTAATATTAGTATCTGATGCGTCTGTTGCTTCCTCAAAATAAGGATATGCTTCCTGTAATTTTTTAAGATTAAACAACTGAACACCTCTATAATAAGACACTTCATTTGTTAACTGAATATTTGTAGCGCTTCTTTTTTTAGCCAAATAATCTAAAGCACCTTGATAATCTTGTTGGTATAAAAAAGATGTAACAACCAATTGATTGATCTCATTATAGGATGCAGATCTAGGATATGCAGTTAAAAAATCTTGCAATACGTCTGCAACACTTTTGTAAGGATTTCCTTGTTCGTAACTTAATTTAGCATAATTTAAAAAAGCATCCTCTTTAATTTTTTTATCAAAATTCATTTCACTTGCGCTTTTAAAAGCATTAAGTGCCTCAGGTTTTTTTTCTAAATACAAGTAACATTCAGCTAAATGGTAATAAGCATTTTGAGAAATAGAGTTTTTCTCTCCTATTATTTTGTTGAAGTTTTTTACAGCATTTTCAAAATCGTTTTGCTTATAATAAGCATATCCTAATTGATAATAATCTGTGTTGTTCCATTTGCTGCGTTTTCCTTTGTAAGCTTTTAAATAAGGCAATGCCTCTTTGTATTTTTTTAAGTTAAAATAGCTTTCGCCTACAATTTTAGAAATATCAGAAACTTCTTTTTGTTTTGGGTCTTCTAATAATTTTTCTCCAATTTCTATACACTTTTCAAAACGACCATCTTTAAAACTGATGTCTAATAAATAATAAGTTGCTTCACTTGTATAGGAAGCTTGTTTTGCAATTTCAGTTAAATGAATTTCTGCAGTTTTATAGTCTTCTTGTTTGTAGGCTATAAATCCATAATAGTATCTGGCATCATTTCCATAACGAGGATTGTTAATTAAAGGGTAAAACTTATTCTTTGCTAATTTTAAATAGCCGGTAACCAATAAGGCATAACCCATTTTAAAATTTAACTCCTGCTGATTCTCAATGGATAAAACCTTAGGATTAACTTTAGTGTACCACTTCAATGCATTTGCGGCTTTCTTATTTGCAAAATAGTAGTTTCCAACATTTAAAAAAGCGTTCTCTTTTTTATTGCTATTCGGATTGTTTTCTACAAAATCTAACACCATTTTGTCGGCTTCTGCCTGATTTAATTTTATAGCACACAAAGCTGTATAGTATTCAGAATCAGATTTTAAAGTAGTAGTGTTCTCACTTGTTAATGCAACTTCTTTAAATATCTTTTGAGCTGCTGCATATGCTTTGCTATTGTATAATTCAAGACCGCTATTATAAGTAGTTAAATTGTTTGTGTTTATTTCTGTTTGTTGAGCAAAAGCTGCTACAGAACTGAATGTGATGAAAGCTAAAAAAGCGATTTTCTTAAAAAAGCGAATGTTCATTTTTCTTAAAGGGTTTTTTTGCTATTTGAAAACTATAACGCAGTTTTTTTATTTTTGTTTGATAAACAATCAGAAAAAATCAACTTTAGTTTAAAAATCAAAGATAAAAATTGTTATAGATTAATTCTCTTAATATTTCTTTAAACTCACAAGAAAATGATAAGTTTGTAGAAACTACTTTTTTATGGCTGATGCAATTTTACATTTAGAAGACGCAGATATTTACCAAAGAGATAATTTGGTGCTTTCTAAAGTCAATTTAAAAATTGAAAAAGGAGAGTTTTTCTATTTAATTGGAAAAACAGGAAGCGGTAAAAGTAGTTTGATGAAAACTTTATATGGCGATTTAAATTTAAATCGCGGAAAAGGAACCATCGTAGATTTTGATTTAAATAAATTGAAAGAAAAAGACATTCCGTTTTTACGTAGAAAAATAGGAATTGTGTTTCAAGACTTTAAACTATTAAATGACAGAACTGTTTTTGATAATTTATTATTTGTCTTAAAGGCAACAGGCTGGAAAGACAAAGAGAAAATGACTTTTAAAATAAATGAAGTATTAGAAAAGGTTGATATGAAAACCAAATATTACAAAAAACCTTTCGAACTTTCTGGTGGAGAACAACAAAGAGTTGCAATTGCAAGAGCTTTATTAAACGATCCAGATTTAATTTTAGCAGATGAGCCAACTGGTAATTTAGATCCAAAAACCTCTTTAGAAGTAATGGAGTTGTTAAATGGAATTCATCAGAGCGGAAAATCAATTTTAATGGCAACGCATGATTATGCGCTGATTGTAAAATTCAAACAAAAAACAATTAAATGTGAAGGCGGAGAATTGTTTGAAGTTGTACAACAAGCAACTATTTAACCCAACGCTATGTTGAACTCAAAAAAGAAAATTTTTGTAGCGGTAACAAATGATATTTCTACAGATCAGCGAGTTCACAAAGTTTCTAATTATCTGTTCAGTAAAGGTTTTGACGTTTTGGTTTACGGACGCATCTTACCAACAACCTTTTCGGTAAAAAGAAAGTACACGATCAAACGTAAAAAGCATTTCTTCAATTATAACTTTTTATTTTATACTGAATATAATTTCCGATTGTTTTTCAAATTATTGTTTTACAAATGCGATTATATTTTAGCCAATGATTTAGATACTTTGCCAGCTTGTTTTGTAGCAAGTAAGTTTAAAAAAACCGAATTGATCTATGATAGTCACGAATTATTTTCAGAAGGGCCAGAATTACAAGGGAGAAATCTTGTAAAATGTTTTTGGCATCTTTTAGAACGATTTTTTCTACCGAAAATCAAAAAATCATATACTGTAAGTCAGTCAATTGCAGATTTCTATAACAGAAAACACAATGCTAATTTTGGTGTTGTTAGAAATGTGCCTCTTTTAAAAAGAGAAATTATTAAGGTTGAAGCAAAATTTCCAACTGACAATAAAACTGTTTTATATCAAGGTGTTTTAAATCCTGGAAGAGGAATAAAACCAATGATAGAAGCGTTGCATTTTTTAAAGGATATAGATTTAGTAATTATTGGTTATGGAAAAGTAGAAAATGAATTACGCCAATTTGTAAAAGATGAGATGTTAGAAAACCGAGTTCATTTTTTAGGAAGAATTCCGCAAGAAGAATTACCGAATTACACAAAGTTGGCAACAATCGGAATGGTTTTAGAAGAACCGTTAGGATTGAGTTTTGAATATTCATTACCGAATAAATTGTTTGATTATATACATTCAGGATTGCCAATAATTTGCGGCAGTTTACCAGAAATAAAAAAGGTTGTTGAAACCTATAAAGTTGGAGTGGTTGTAGAAGATTATGCTCCGGAAACGATTGCTGAAAAAATTCAAGAATTAGTTGATAATGAAGCTTTGTATTATCAAATAAAACTGAATCAACAAAAAATCAAAAAAGGGTTTTGTTGGGAAAACGAACAACAATTATTAGATAATTATTTTTATTAAACGATATCGAAACAACTATTTCCATAATAATTCCAACCTACAACAATCTTAGTCAATTAAAAGATTGTGTTGCCAGTATTCAACAACAAATATTTAAAGATTTTGATGTTTGGATTGTTGACGGAGATTCTGCTGATGGGACTAAAGAATACTTACAGGAATTGCAAAACCCGTTTCATGTTGTTTCTGAAAAAGATAAAGGGATTTATGATGCAATGAATAAAGGAATTTCTTTGTCAAAAGGAAAATGGTTGTATTTTTTAGGAGGGGATGATGTACTTAAAGACAAGAACGTTTTAGAGGAAGTTGCAAAAGAATTACATCCAAGTTTTGATATTGTAAGTGGAAAAATTCAATATCAATTTACTGAATCAGATTCACGACAACTAAAAAAGAATAATGGTATTTTTTCTTCAAGTTGGTCAAGAAAAATATGGATTAAAAACACCATTCACCATCAAGCAACATTTTATAAAAGAGGTTTGTTTTTAAAGAATCAGTTTAATACAGATTATAAAGTATTGGCAGATTACGAATTTAATTTACAGTTGTTTAAAAATAAAAAGAAGGCGAAAATGATTCCTGAAATTATTGCTCTTTGTAGTTCAAAAGGAATTTCTAAAAATTATAATTGGTCTTTATATAAAGAAGAGATTCGGTTTAAAACTAAAGCTTCTTCAAAGCTATTGTGGATTTTATTTTTTAAAATCGCATTGTTAAAATACCTTTTCAAGAAAGCATAAAAAACCCGTTTCAAATAAATGAAACGGGAAAATTGCTATGAAAAAGAATGATAAGAAACTCTTATCATATATTTAAACGTAATTTTTATAAAATCCTTACAGTCAGTTATTTATTTTAACACAATTTTGGGATTTATTTTAGTTTATCAGCATGTAGTTTTCTGAGTTTACTCAATTTTGGAGTAATTACATAATTACAATAAGGTTGTTCTGAATTTTCTTTGTAAAAATCTTGATGTTCTTTTTCAGCTTCATAAAAGATTGTTAACGGACTAATTTCTGTTATTATTTTATTATCAAAAGCATTCGCTAATTGTTCAATGACCTTTTCTGAATTCTTCTTTTGATTTTCATCTTTATAAAAAATCACAGATCTATATTGAGTTCCTCTATCGGCTCCTTGTTGATTTAGTGTTGTAGGATCATGCGTTGTCATAAAAACCAAAATAATATCTTCAAAAGAAATGACATTAGAATCAAAAGTAATTTGAATAACTTCTGCATGACCAGTTAAACCAGAACATATTTCTCTGTATGTAGGTTTACCAGGAACGGTTCCTCCAGAATAACCAGAAATTACTTTTTCGACACCTTTTATAGCTTGAAAAACTGCTTCTGTGCACCAAAAACATCCTCCACCAACAATGGCGGTTTCTAAATTATTTTTCATTTTTTAATTGTATTGAAATTGAATTTACACAAAAACGCAATCCACTTGGTTCTGGTCCGTCAGGGAATACATGTCCTAAATGTGCATCACATGTATTACACAAAACTTCTACACGAATCATTCCATGACTTGCGTCTTTAATATATTTTATGGCATTTTCTTTAATGGGTTCTGTAAAACTTGGCCAGCCACTTCCAGAATTAAATTGAATGCTAGAATCAAATAATTGGGTATCACAACATGTACAAGTATATTTTCCTGTTTCATAAGTAGAACAATGTTCGCCAGAAAAAGCACGTTCAGTTCCTTTTAAACGTGTAATTTGATATTGTTCGGGAGTTAATAGCCCTTGCCATTCTGCAGCTGTTTTTAAAACAGTTTTATCAGGTGTCGGATTTCCTTTTGTAGCAAAATGAATAACATCTTTCCAAGTCATTTTATAGATTTTAAAGTTCAATAGTTTGTCGTGTAATAGGTGGTTAAATTACAATAATAGTAGAAATAAAAAACCTTGTAATAAAATTACAAGGTTTTTATTTTTTGTGGAGACGCCGGGAATCGAACCCGGGTCCAAACAAGCGGCCAAAAGGCTTTCTACATACTTAGTTTTTAATTAATTTTCGTCAAATAGCTGATTAAAAACAATCCACTAAAAGCTTATCTTCTTTAGTTTCAAAACTTTGTCGAAGTGCCAAAATTTCTATGTCTACTTTTACGATATCCAAAAGTGAAACGCCGTAAACCAAGGCTGTTCGTGGACATAAAGCTTGCACACCTTGTGTGCCTAGGCAAATCCTACTATAATTCGGATTATGCAGCTAAAGCGTAGTTATCTTCGCCGTTTAAAAGTGTTGAAATAAGTTTTACGAGTCTTGATTTCATTCCTCGGTATGCTTACATGTTAACGCGTCTCGCTGTCAAAACCAGTCGTCCCCATTTATTCTGAACTTGTTTCAGAATCTATCTGAATGGATAGTTGGCAAATTTATAAATAAAAATGACAAAAATAGCGTTTGTATAGCTTTATAAAATGGAATATCTTCGAGCAAAATTAATACTTGATTAGATTATGAAGTTTGGAATTATAAAAGAGCGAAAAAACCCGCCAGACAGAAGGGTTGTTTTCTCACCAGAAAAACTACAAGAGTTTCAAAAAAAATTTCCTAATGCAACGATAAAGGTTGAAAGTTCTGATATTCGTGTTTTTTCAGATGATGCATATAAAAATGCAGGGTTCGAAGTGGCAAATGACATTTCTGATTGTGATGTTTTATTAGGCGTAAAAGAAGTTCCGATGGATGCTTTAATTCCGAATAAAAAGTATTTTTTCTTTTCGCATACAATTAAAAAACAACCATATAATAGAGATTTATTAAACGTTATTTTAGAGAAAAATATCGAGCTTTTTGATCACGAAACCATTGTAAAGGAAAATGGTGCTCGTTTAATTGGTTTTGGACGTTATGCAGGAATTGTTGGAGCTTATAACGGTTTTAGAGCTTTCGGATTAAAACATGAAACGTTTCATTTGCCAAAAGCAGAAACATTATCAGATCAAAAAAGTTTGATTTCTGAATTGAATAAAATTACTTTACCAAACATTAAAATATTATTAACTGGAAGTGGGAAAGTAGCCTACGGAGCAAAAGAGATGTTAGATAAAATGTTGATCAAAAAAGTTTCTGTTGAATCTTATTTAAATGATGCTTTTAATGAGCCAGTATATTGTATGGCTGATGTGTTGGATTATAACATCCGTAAAGATGGACAAGTTTTAAGTAATATAGATTTTTATAAGCATCCAGAAAATTATGAGTCTAACTTTATGCGTTTTGCCAACGTTACAGATTATTTTATAGCTGGTCATTTTTTTGGTGATGGTTCTCCTTTCTTATTTACTAGAGAAGATGCTAAATCTAAAGACTTCAATATTAAATTGGTTGCTGATATTTCTTGTGATATTGATGGTCCAGTGGCGTCAACATTAAGAGCGTCAACAATTGCGGATCCAATTTATGGATATAATCCGCAAACAGAATCTGAAGTAGATTATAAAGATGAAAGCGCAATTGTAGTTATGGCGGTTGATAATTTACCATGCGAATTACCAAAAGACGCAAGTGAAGGTTTTGGAGAGTTGTTTTTAGAAAATGTAATTCCTGCTTTTTTTAACAATGATAATGATGGAGTTTTAGCAAGAGCAAAAATGACCGAAAATGGTAAATTAACCGAGCGCTTCTCTTATTTACAAGAGTATGTAAACGGAAACGAATAATGCAAGACAAACAATTTTTAATCGATACCGCAAAAGCAAAAATGCCTTTTGGGAAATACAAAGGAACTTTTTTAGTAGATCTACCTGAGCATTATGTTGTTTGGTATAATAACAAAGGTTTTCCTGCTGGAAAACTTGATAGAATGCTAGGTTTGGTTTATGAATTAAAACTAAACGGTTTGGAGGATATTTTAAGAGAGATCAGGAAGACAAACTAATCTCTCTTTTTTGATTCTACTAGTTGTATTTAATAGAGTCCAAACTTGTTACATGTCAAACTCTGTGTGAACATCTTTAGTTTTCTTTTTAAACTGACTAAAATTATAGCTCACATTTAAAAAGAAGATTGGAGATTCGTTATTAAAGTATCCGCTTAAATCCATGTTTGCAGTGTTTGTTTTTAAAATGTAATTTCTACTTTGGAAAACATCTTTTAGTTGTAAATTAACAGATAATTTACCGTCTAAAAATTGTTGTTTTAATGCCAAGTCAACAAAGTAAAAACTACTCAAATCTCCTTGAGATCTTGCTGTTTTACTCGCGTAATATCCTATGACTTGTAAAGAGGTTTCTTTTCCTAAATCAATAGAGTTTACTAATTGAGAAGACCAAGAAAGGTTTTTGTTGTTAACCATTGTTTCGTCTATGTTAGCAGATACATCGTAATGAAAAATATTTGTATTTGCATTTAAAGACCACCAATTTGTTACTTTAAAATTACCCATTAATTCTACTCCTAAAGATTTGTCATTGCTATCATTATGAAAAATAGTATGAATCTTTTTATCACTACCAATCGTTAATTTTTGATCTAATTTATCGGTGGTTGTTCTGTAATAAAAATTAGAAGAAAGTGTCAATCCGTTTTTAGTATAATTATAACCAAACTCGTAATTACGAACAATTTCAGGTATTAAATACGGATTCCCTTCTGCATAAAAATAATCATCTTCAAATTCTGGAAATGGATTCATCATGTACTCATCCGGCCTGTTTATTCTATTTGTAATGACAAATTTCATGCTTTTAAAATCATCAATTTGTTTAGAAATAGAGACCCCAGGAAAGAAGTTGAAATTGTCAAATTTATAATTGATAGTACTACCTTGTTGATGTAATAAACGATCCATATATTCTACTCTTAATCCGAAAGAAGTGGTTAATCCCCAGAAAGAGCTGTTGTAGTTTAAATACGTCGCGTATATCGTTTCATCATAATTGTATTTGTTTGTATACAATGGATTGTCTTTCCAATCATTTACCCCATAATCGAAAGTCGAATACCTAATGTTTAAAAAACGATTGTATAAGTGGTAAGAAACCCCTGTTTCTAATTTTGCATTGTTATCCAATGCTTTGGTATAATCAAGATCAACTTTTAAATCGTTACTGTTATTTTTGTTCAGTATTTCTTGTTTAAAAGGTTGTAAATCTATTGTGTTGTGATTTATATCTGCTTTTGCCAAATTTTGAAGGTTGTATATGTTATAGTCAATATAAGAATAGTAGGCATTTACATTTATTTTACTTCCTAAGGTGTCAATGTTTTTTTGATACCCAACATTATTGCTAAAGAATGTTGGTTTAATATCGATAAAGAACCTATTGTTATTATTTTCTGTAGTGCTAGTTGGAATTGTTTTACCAGAGGTTTTTACCTTGATATCACCAATAAAATTAGTATAACCAGTATGAAAGCCATAGGTAAAATTGTGCTTTTTATTTGGTGTATAGTCAAGCCCAAAACGAAACCCTAAGTTTTTTTCATTCATGTCTCTATCTTGAAACATGGTTGCATAATGGGTTTGATTTGGCTCGCGTAAAGTTCTATAATAATCATTCAATGCTGTATTTGTGTGATCTTTCCAATCAAAACTAAAAGAATAACTTGTTTTTTCTTTGTTCAAGTTAAATGTAGCATCTCCACCAAATTTATTTCTAGTTCCAATAGAAGCATTTACCATTCCGTTAAAACTACCATCTAGTCCTTTTTTTAAGATGATGTTGATAATTCCTGCACCACCTTCGGCACTATATTTTACAGAAGGGTTTGTAATTACTTCAATTTTTTGAATTGCATTTGCAGGCGTTTGTTTTAAAACTTCTGTAGAAGTTAAAGAGGTTGGTTTCCCGTTAATTAAGAATCTAAAGTTAGAACTTCCTCTTAATTTAACATTCCCATCAGAATCTGTTTGTATTGATGGAGAAAGCTTTAAAGCATCTACTGCAGATCCACCGCTTGCAGATAAATTTGCACTAACATCTAAAACTTGTCGGTCTACATAGTTTTTTATCGTTTTAGAAGTTGACTTAACTTCTACTTCGTCTAAAAGTGCAGCTTCTGGATTTAGTTTGATAATGCCTAAATCAAAGCTATTCAGTTTAGAGCTTAATTTTGATAAGTCTATTCTATGGCTTTTATATCCCATAAAACTTACTTCTAAATAATAATTCCCTTCATTTAATCTTTTAATAGTGAAATTACCTTCTTCATCAGTCATTGTTCCAGTTACTACTGTAGAGTCTTTAAGGTTGTAAATAGCTATACTTGCATAGGGTATAGATTCATTTGTTTGATTTTCTACCACTTTTCCTTTAATCTGCCATTTGATTTCGTTGGCAAATAATGTACTGCTAATTAATAGCAGAACGAATACGATGTGTTTTGTTTTTCCCATGATGTTTAATTTTATAGGACAAATGTGCGACAGATATTAGGTAGAATCGACCGAATAAAAAAAGTCGAACCCTTTCTTTAAAAAGAATAGGTTCGACTTTTTTTTATGAAACGTTCGACTTTTGTGTAACTACCTGTATTATTGTTTTTTACGATATTCAGTAGGTGTTACTTTTGCATATTTCTTAAATGCTGTATTGAAGGAAGACTTTGAGTTAAATCCAACTTCATATAGTATTTCTAAGATGGTATGTTCTTTTCTTTCGATTGAAACTAGTAGTTTCTTTGCTTTTTCTATTCTATATTCATTTATAAAATCAAAAAAATGTTGATTTAAATAATGATTAATTAAAACAGACAATTCTTTATCCGGTATTTTCATTTCATTCGCCAAAGAACTAACAGATAATGAAGGGTCTAAATATGGCTCTTCACTCAACATATACTCTTTTAATTCTATTATTTTTTCATTTTCTTGGGTATTAATATTGGTTAATTCATCATTATTAGAAATATCTTTTTTAATTAAATCTTTTACCAATTGAAGTTTAGAATCAACACCTCTAAATAATTCTGAATTGTGTAAAGCTTTTAAAACTATCCAACACATAAACCCAAAAGCTAAAATGGATGTTACTAATTGAGAATAAAAATAAAAAGTTTCATCAGCCGAAAACCTAACGATGTTTTTTAAAGTAGCAACAAAAGATTCAATAGCAAAGATGGTTACAAATTGAAATAGCCACTTGTAGTTTAACAAACTCGCATTTGAGAAGTTTTCTAATAATAAGGTTTTGTATTTTTTAATGAGTTTGTAACTTAAAATTAAATAGACGAGAATTTGAAGATGAACTATGATGTAAGAAATTTGAATCTCGATTAATCCTCCATAATTCACTGTGTTTAAGAAGACCCATTTTGCATCAAAATCTACAGCAAAATATCTTGGGGTGAAAGCAATAATGTTTAATACCCAAGGAAGTAAATGCAAAAAATCTTTTTTCTAAATTTAAAATCTGAATAAATGATAGTTTGAAAATAGAGAAAAATCAATGGCATTTTAAAAAATACCGTAGAATTGATTAGCATGCCTAGTCCTGGAAATTTTGGATACACAAAAAAATTTGCAAATAAACCGCTAGCATCTTGCGCACTTACTAAAAAAAACAAGGCTAAAACTACATTGCCTTTGTAGTTTTTGGTTTTGGCACTGAGCAAGAAAAATATCAATATCCAAAACGAATACGATAAATAGTGAGATAAAATTAGTTAAGCTTAAATCTTGCATTTGTTAATTATTATTACAAATATAATCAATATATAGGAAAACGAGTGTTGAATGTTTTTAGAATAAACTTTAAAGATGTTTCTTATAGAGACATTAAAATTATTAATTTGTAACACTTTTTTTATTGAAAAACCCAAAAATAACATGAGCAACTCCCAAACTCATTAAAAGGTAAAAGTTAATTCCGTTTGTGTATAGAGAAATGATTCCAGCTAAAACTGAAAACATTGATAAGTAATACAGAGATTTAGATTTACTAAAGTTTAAAGCCATTAAAAAAAATCCATAACCAATCAAAAACGCTGGAATAAGCAACTGTTCTTCTCCCATCCTTAATAAGTAAAATAAAACGAAATAGAATAAAGCTATAAGGAATATGAAAAGCCACATTGACTTTTTCGAATTCCGATTCCAAATTTTGTTTCCAATTTTCCGTTGATGTTTTCTGTTTCCAAAAAATAAAGCCAATAAAGAAAATAGAAATACCAATAAAGTAATGATGAAAATAAAACCTTCTAAGAAATTAACCGTTAAAAAACCAAAAGGAGAACCATCAGTTGTAAAACCAGAAATAGTTTCCTGTATCAGAAAGGCACCAATTAAAATATAGATTCCAATAAATATACTTGGCCTTCCAAATAACTTAAAATTCTGGTTTGAGTTTTTAATTAAATTTCTATTTTTAGCCATAACTTGTATAGCTAATATACAAAAATGAAACCAGCAGAAGAATATATATTAAAACAAAAAGAACCCTTTCGGTCTATCTTATTGCATTTGCAATTATTAATTGAAGGCTCTTTTTCTGATGTTGAATTGAAATATAAATGGAAAATTCCGGTTTATTATTTAGAGGGCAAACCATTATGTTATGTAAATGTTTCACATAAAAAAAGATATGTAGATGTTGGTTTTTGGGCATCTGCACATTTAAAAGACAATGAACATTTAGTTACAGATGGAAGGAAAGTAGTAAAATCATTGCGCTATTTTACATTGGATGAAATCAATGAAAAAGTGTTGCTTTCTGTTTTAGAAGAAGCCTATGCCTCTAAAGAAAAAGGATTTTATAAAAAGTAACTGCTGTTTTTCTTTTTATAAATTATTCACTGTTTTTCTAATAGCTACTAGATTGCTAAGTAAACTTTCTAAATGATCTAAGTGTAACATGTTTGCTCCATCGCTTTTTGCATTTGCAGGATCAAAATGAGTTTCTAAAAACAACCCGTCAACATTATTAACTACACCAGCTCTGGCAATTGTTTCAATCATATCAGGTCTTCCACCTGTAACACCTGAATCTTGATTAGGTTGTTGTAATGAATGTGTAATGTCTAAAACGGTTGGTGCAAATGCTCTCATTTCTGGAATTCCTCTAAAATCAACAATCATATCTTGGTAGCCAAACATGGTTCCTCTATCTGTGATCATTACTTGTGTATTGCCAGAGTCGATTACTTTTTGAACTGCGTGTTTCATGGCAGATGGACTCATAAATTGTCCTTTCTTTAAGTTGACCACTTTCCCTGTTTTAGCAGCTGCAACCACCAAGTCAGTTTGACGCACTAAAAAAGCAGGAATTTGCAATACGTCTACATATTGCGCAGCTCTTTCTGCATCTGATACTTCATGAATATCTGTTACTGTTGGTACGTGAAACGTTTCAGAAACTTTGCGTAAAATTTTCAATGCTTTTTCATCACCAATTCCAGTAAAACTATCCACTCTACTTCTGTTAGCTTTTTTAAAACTTCCTTTAAAAATCAAAGGAATTTCTAACTTGTCAGTTACTGTAATTACTTTTTCTGCAATTCGCATTGCCATTTCTTCACCCTCAATAGAACAAGGTCCGGCTAGTAAAAAAAAGTTGTTAGAATCAGTATGTTTAATATTGGGAATTAGTGTAATATCCATTGAAAAATAATTTTAGCAAAAATACAAAATAAATATTGCTTTTGAATTCATATCTTTAGCCTTTAAATTTACAACCATGAAAAAAATAATGACACTTCTTGTTGCTTTTGTAATGATATATGCTTGCAAAACAGAAAAGAAAAACACCAATCAAGAAATTACTGTAGAAAGTATTGATACCACAACGGTTAGAAAACATTTATATACGTTGGCTTCTGATGAAATGGAAGGAAGAAGAACTGGAACACCAGGCATAGAAAAAGCCGCTCAATATATAGAAGGTGAATTCAAAAGAATAGGACTAAAAACCTATGACACTTTAAAAGATTTTAGACAAACTTTTACTTTTGAACATAGAAGAACAAAAGAGATGGTGACAGCTTTTAATGTTATCGGAGTTTTAGAAGGGAAAAGTAAAAAAGACGAATATGTGGTAGTTTCTGGACACTATGATCATCTTGGTATCAGAAAAACAGAAGGCGAGTTAGATAGTATTTATAATGGCGCAGATGATGATGCATCTGGTACAACTGCCGTTTTAGCATTGGCAGAATACTTTAAAAGAAAAGGGAATAATGAAAGAACCATTGTTTTTGTTGCTTTTACTGGAGAAGAAATGGGGTTGTTAGGTTCTAGACATTTTGGTAAAGATGTAGATGCAAGTAAATTTGTTGCAGGAATCAATATTGAAATGATTGGGAAAGATTCTGAATTTGGACCAAAAACAGCTTGGTTAACAGGATTTGAGCGATCGGATTTCGGAAAAATCATTCAAAAAAATTTAGAAGGAACAGGATATGTGTTACATCCAGATCCGTATGACAAACAAAATTTATTTTTTAGATCAGACAATGCTTCTTTAGCGCGTTTAGGAATACCTTCTCATACATTCTCTACGGTTCCTCTTCCAACAGACAACCATTATCATAAAGCTTCTGATGAAGCAACAACATTAAAAGTTTCTGTCGTTACTGAAACCATTAGAGCAATTGCATTAGGAACAGAAAGCATTATTAATGGTAAAGATACTCCGACAAGAGTTCAGTTAACTGAAAAAGAAATGGGAGGAAGACGTTAAAAATAAACATAAGTAATATAAAAAAGGGAGCTAAATAGCTCCCTTTTTTTGTACTTTTGAAAAGGTTTTTACAACATATTTTAAATGAAAATTCATTTTATTTCTATAGGTGGAAGTGCCATGCATAATTTGGCAATCGCACTATCAAAAAAAGGGTTTACGATATCTGGTAGTGATGATACAATCCATGAGCCATCAAAATCTCGATTAGAAAACTATGGATTGTTGCCAAATGCGTTTGGTTGGTTCCCAGAAAAAATATCCTCAAATTTAGATGTTATTATTTTAGGAATGCACGCAAAGGCAAACAATTCAGAATTGTTAAAAGCACAAGAACTAGGACTAAAAATAGTTTCGTATCCAGAATTTTTATTTGAGCAAGCTAAAAACAAAACACGCGTTGTTATTGGAGGTTCTCATGGAAAAACGACCATTACTTCTATGATACTGCATGTATTACATTATCATGAAAGAGAAGTAGATTTTATGGTGGGTGCGCAATTAGAAGGTTTTGAAACGATGGTGCATCTTACAGAAGAGAATGATTTTATGGTTTTGGAGGGTGATGAATATTTAAGTTCACCAATAGATTTGAGACCAAAATTTCATTTATACAAACCAAATATTGCTTTGTTAAGCGGAATTTCTTGGGACCATATCAACGTATTTCCAACTTTTGAAAATTATGTAGAGCAGTTTGAAATTTTTATAAATTCTATAACGAATGGCGGAATTTTAGTGTACAATGAAGAAGATGAAATTGTAAAGAAATTGGTAGAAGAGTCTACATCAACTATTAAAAAATATCCATATTCAACTCCAGATTGTTTTATTGAAAACGGAATCACGTATTTGCAAACAGAAGAAGGTGATTTGCCCTTAGAAGTTTTTGGAAAGCATAATTTGCAAAACGTAGCAGGCGCAAAATGGATTTGTCAACACATGGGAATAGATGAAGATGATTTTTACGAGGCAATTGCATCCTTTAAAGGCGCAAGTAAGCGTTTAGAAAAAATAGCAGAAAATTCATCAACCGTTATCTTTAAAGATTTTGCACACAGTCCGAGTAAAGTTTCTGCAACTACAAAAGCAGTAAAAGAACAATATTCAGATAGAACTGTATTAGCTTGCTTAGAATTGCACACCTATTCTAGTTTAAATGCAACTTTTTTATCTGAATACAAAGGAGCATTAGATCAAGCCGATACAGCAGTAGTGTTTTATTCTCCAGATGCTGTTGCAATAAAGAAATTAGACACAATTTCTAAAGAGCAAATAGCAACTGCTTTTGATCGAGAAGATTTAATTATTTACACCAATCCTTCTGAGTTTAAAGAGTTTTTGTTTTCTCAAAATTTGAAGAATTCCGCTTTACTATTAATGAGTTCTGGTAATTATGGAGGTTTGGATTTTGAGGAAGTTAAAAAACTTATAAACTAGTTTTGTGAAGATAAAACAACCTTTTATACCAATTAATATCTTTCAATTTATTGAGAACATAGTAAAAAGCATTTTTATTATATAAGGCTTTTGTCAAAATACATAATCTAGAATTCGTCATTTGAAATTGTCTAATGACCATATTTCTATAATACAATTTTTTTCTAAAATTAGGAAAAAACTATAAAAAATAAAAATGAAAAGTGGTTTTCCTTAATTTTTCCTCCAGAAGAAAGGAGAAAATAAAATCAAAACAGTAAATAATTCTAAACGTCCAATCAACATTAAAAAAGCACAAAACCATTTTGCCGCATCCGATAAATGTGCGAAATTATCAACAGGACTAACAGAGCCAATTGCAGGACCAATATTCCCTAGAGAAGAACCTGCAGCCCCAAGAGCAGAAAGAAAATCCAATCCTAAAAATGTAAGTATTACAGACGATACTACAAAAATAAGCATGTAAATAATAAAGAATGAAATGATGTTAAATACAATAGTATGACTAACAGGTTTATTATCATATCTAACAGGAATAATTGCATTTGGGTGTAATGCTTTTTTAAATTCTAAAAAACTGCTTTTTAACATTACAATATGACGGACAATTTTTACTCCACCACTTGTAGAACCAGCAGAACCACCCACAAAGAAAAGTGAAAAGAAAATTCCTGTAGCAAAGAAACTCCACATGGTAAAATCTGCAGAAACAAAACCTGTAGTTGTTATAACAGAGATTACTTGAAATAAAGAATGCCTAATAGCACTTTCTACCTCTCCGTAGATCATTGGGTGATCTATGGTGGTTTTTAAAGTTGGGTCTTGAAAAAAGATGATTATAATTGCTATGATGGTAGAGATAATTATTACTCCAAAAAAATAATACTTAAACTCTTCACTTTGAAAAATTTTACGAACCCTCCCTTTCAATGCAAAATAGGTTAGTACAAAATTTGTACCTGCAATAAACATAAATGCAATTACTATGTATTGCACCATTGGCATTCCATTATAGTGCGCTAAACTTGCATTTTTTGTAGAGAATCCTCCAGTACTCATTGTTGCCATTGCATGATTTATAGCATCAAACCATGTCATTCCAGCATACTTTAGCAAGAAAAACTCACTAAAAGTAAGTAGTACATAAATAAGCCATAAACGTTTTGCTGTATCAGATATTCTAGGATGTAATTTATCTGTTGATGGACCTGGAGCTTCTGCCATAAAAAGCTGCATTCCTCCGATTCCCAGTAAAGGTAAAATTGCGATTGTTAAAACGATAATACCCATCCCACCAATCCAATGCGTAGCGCTTCTCCAAAATAAGATTCCTTTGGGCATGCTCTCTATATCAGATAAAATTGAAGAACCTGTTGTAGAATATCCAGATAAAGTTTCAAAAAAAGCATCTGTTAAATTCGGAATTGCCCCACTAAAAAGATAAGGTAGCATTCCCGTAATCGATAAGATTAACCAACCTAAAGTAACAATTAAATAGCCTTCTTTTTTCTGAATATTTGTAGAAGTTGGTTTGTTAAAAAAGTATAACAATAAACCCAAAAACACAGTAACAATTCCTGCATTCAAAATTCCGAATTTAGCTTCTTCATGATGATACATGCTAAACAGAACAGCAATAAACATAAAAAATCCGTTTAAAATAGCTGTCAAGCCAAGAAAACGGTAAATAATTTTAATGTTTAAAGAATTCATTTTTTACGATTTGAATAATTCTTCTACTGAAGAAATTGCTTCTGGTAAACAAAAAACAATTGCTTTGTCTCCAGCTTCTATTTGAAAATCTCCAAAAGACATCAACGCTACTCCATCTCTAATAATCCCTCCAAAAACAGCTTCTCGTGGAAACCTTAATTCTTTAATAGGTTTTTTTGTTACTTTCGATTTTTCTTTAACTTCAAATTCAAAAATTTCTGCATCAATATTATGTAAGTTGGCAAGTGCAACGACTTCACCTTTTCTAATATGTTTAAAGATACTACTTGCCGCTAATAGTTTTTTATTGATCAGGGTATCAATTCCGATGGTTTGAGAAATGTTCATGTAGTCCATATTCTCTACCAAGGCAATAGTTTTTTTAACACCTTTAGATTTTGCAACTAAACACGACATGATATTTGTTTCAGAATTACCAGTTACCGCAATAAAAGCATCCATTTCTCTGATGTTTTCTTCTTCTAGTAACTCAATATTTCTCCCATCTCCATTAATAACTAATGCATTTGATAATTTATCTGCAATGTCTAAAGCTTTGTCTTTGTCTTTTTCAATTATCTTAACAGTAAAGTTTTCTTTGCAAAGATTTCTTGCGGTTTTAAATCCTATGCTACTTCCACCTAAAATCATAACATTTTTAATGTTTATTTGCTTTTGACCGATAATAGGATATAATTTTTCGATACTATCTTTTGGAACAGAAAAATAAACTTGATCTTTAAAGTTGTACACCGTATCTCCACGCGGAATAATAGTTTGAGAAACACCTACTCTTTTAATTGCGATGGTAATAAAATCTACAGAAGGAAATTTCTCTTTTGCTTCTTTAACAGTTAAATCTAAAATAGGAGATTTGTATTCTAAGGTTGTCCCCATAATATTAAACAGTCCTTTTTCAAACTCTACGGTGTCATTAAAAGAAGCTTGATTTAACAACATCTTTATTTCATTCGCCGCTAATTCTTGAGGAGAAATCATAAAATCTACACCAAACTTTTTAAAGTCGATCACATCGTTTTTTAAAAACTCTGGGTTGTCTATTCTGGCAATGGTTTTTTTTGCACCAAGGGCTTTACCAATTACTGAAATTGTAAAATTTGTGTTCTGAGATTCGGTAGCGGCTAATAATAAATCTGCAGATTCTATCCCTATTTCTTTTAAAAGATTAATAGAAGTAGCGTCTCCTTTTTTAGTAAAAACGTCTAAATGATTGTTTATATATTCTAATTTATCTCCATCAAAGTCAATAACATAAGTGTCTTGAGCCTCATAAGATAATAATTTAGCTAAATGGAAACCAACATCTCCAGCACCAGCTATTATAATTTTCATAAAGTTAAAAATGAAAGATAGTTTGCAAAGGTATTGTTCTTTAATCGTATCCACAAAAAAAAGAATCTATTATTCAATTTTAATAGTGTAAATAAACCGTATATTTATTTTTAAAATTGTTAAAAATGAAAAAGTTAACCATTAAATCTTGGGCTATATAAGATAGGCCAAGAGAAAAACTAATCCTACAAGGTAAAGGTGTTTTAACCGATGCAGAATTGATAGCAATTCTTATAGGCTCTGGAACAAAAAAAGAAAGTGCTGTTGAATTGAGTAAAAGAATATTAAACTCTGTGCACAATAATATTAACGAACTAGCAGCATTAACTTTTGAGCAATTAAAAGAGTTTAAAGGAATAGGAGAAGCTCGAGCTGTTAGCATCATCACTGCTTTAGAACTTGGAAAAAGAAGACATTTCGAGATTGTTGAACAAAAGCCAATAATAAGAGGTAGTAAAGAAGTTTTTCAAATTATGCTTCCAATTATAGGCGAACTTCAGCACGAAGAGTTTTGGGTATTGTATTTAAATAATTCTAATAAAGTAATTGCAAAAGAGCAATTAAGTAAAGGAGGAATTACAGCCACAATGGTTGATGTTAGGTTGTTGTTTAAAAAAGCAGTTTCGTTAGCTACAGTTGGCGTTATTGTGTGTCATAATCATCCATCAGGAAAATTAACTCCAAGCAAATCGGATGAATTGTTAACCCAAAAAATTAAAGAAGCTGGACAAACTTTAGATATAAAACTGCTTGATCATTTAATTATCACCCAAAAAGATTATTTTAGCTTTGCAGACAATCAAAAGCTTTAACTCAAAAATCTATTTATAAAATTTGATACTCGTTTATACACATAAAATAACCCCAAGATTGCGATATGTTTTTAAACATATTTTTACTCGTGTATTACAAATTCCAGTAGATTTCACAACCAAAATTGAAGAATTTATTGCTTTTAATGGTTTAAAAATGACTTATTCTAAAGCGCCTCTTGGAAATGAATTTTTTATTAGAAATAATGATTTATTATTTGAACAAGGCGTTAACGATTTAGATATTAATATTTTTCATTGGGAAGAAATTCCTTGTTTTTTTAATGCTGGGTCAAAATCGGTTATACCGTTTGATATTTTTGCGGCAAGTTTTTATTTATTGAGTAGGTATGAAGAGTACTTGCCACATGTTAGAGACGTACATGAACGTTTTACCGCAGAGCAAAGTTTAGCTTTTAAATATCGATTTTTAGAAAAACCTTTGGTAGATGTTTGGGCATATAAACTATTGGAAAAGTTAAAAGAAAAATTTCCAGATTATACATATAAAACACGTACTTATCAATATGTTTCTACAATAGATATTGATAATGCTTTTGCATATAAACACAAAAGTTTAGTAAGGACCTTTGGTGCTTTTATAAAAGATTTTTTCTCTTTTAAATTGAGAAACTTTTGGGACAGATTTGCAGTAATTGCAAATATTAAAAAAGACCCATACAATACATTTGAGCTCATTTTAAGGTTAAAAAAGCAATATAAAATAAACACAACATTCTTTTTTTTAGTTGCAGATTACACCACTTTTGACACCAATGTTTCTCCTGCAAAAAATAAATTTAAATTGCTTATCAAATCGATGGTAGATTATGCAGATGTTGGTTTACATCCGTCTTATTTTTCGATGCAAAATGAAACAATATTAAAGAAAGAAAAAGAGCGATTAGAAGCAATTACAAATATGCCAATGGTAAAATCTAGACAGCATTATTTGCGTTTTAGCTTGCCAGAAACGTATCAAAATTTAATAGATTTAGAAATAAAAGAAGATTATTCTATGGGCTATGCAAGTCACGTTGGATTTAGAGCAAGCACTTGCACGCCTTTTTATTTTTACGATTTAGATTTTGAAATTCAAACCCCTCTAAAAATTATTCCTTTTGCATTAATGGATACAACACTTAATGATTATATGGGGTTAACCCCAAGACAATCTTTAGGTAAAATAAGGGAACTTAAAAATGAAGTTGAAGCGGTAAACGGAATGTTTGTTACATTGTTTCATAATGAAAGTTTGAGTAATTATTTACGTTGGAAAGGCTGGAGTAAAGTTTATGAGTCTATGTTAAAAATTGCAAACGATTGACATGATTCGTTTTGAAAAAAGAAATCAAATAGATGAAGAAAAATACAATGATTGTATTTCAAAATCTTTGCAGTCTAGAGTTTATGCTTACTCTTGGTATTTAGATGTTGTAGCCAATAGTTGGGGTGTTTTAGTTCAAAATGATTATGAGGCTGTAATGCCATTACCCTTTCAAAAAAAATACCTGATTTTATATATTACGCAACCATTTTTCACTCAACAGTTGGGTGTTTTTTCTAAGCAAGAAATTTCTGAAGAGCTACTCCGTTTATTTTTAAAAAGGATCCCAAGAAAATTTTTAAAAATAGCACTGCAATTTAATTCTCAAAACAAGTTTACTAGCCATAAAATTATTCAAAAAAACAACTACATACTTTCTTTAAACTCTGAATACAAAACACTGTATAAAAATTTTTCTAAGGGGAGAAAACATGCAATTCAACAAGGTTTAAAACATGAATTTGATATTGAAGAAATTCAGTTTTCTGAATTGTTAAAACTTTCTGAGCAGCATTATTCTTTTGAGGAAATTCCAGACAATGAATTTGATAAACTTATCAAATTAGTTGAGGTTTTACAAAGTAAAAACAAAGTAAAAATAATTGGAGTAAAAAAGAATAAAACTTTAATTGGAGGCTCTGTTTTTATCATAGATAATCATAGAATAATCTATTTGTTTTCCGCTGTTTCAAAAACTGGAAAAGAAAATCAAGTAGCAAGTTTGCTCTTAAATAATATAATTGAAACACACGCTAATACGAATAAAATTTTAGATTTTGAAGGCTCAATGACCTCAAGCATTGCTTCTTTTTTTAAAAGTTTTGGAGCAAGTCCAGAAGCTTATTTTCTATTTAAAAAATGGTTGTTGTAAAGTTTCCAAAACACAAATGCAGAAACAATCCCTGTAGCCCACATTAACAAAGCTGAAGTAATAGCAGCACCTTTAATTCCGTATTTGGAGATTAAATAATAATTGCTAACTACGTTAAATAATAATGCCATAGATGTAATGTAAAAGTTTACATGCGCTTTGCCAATGGATGAGAGTAGGTTACCGAATAATCCTCTAAAAATTAAAATTCCAGATACCCCAAAAACTAAAATGATAAAGGAAGTTTTGTATTGTATAAAAGTTACATCGAACAAGCTTAAAATAGTGTCTGCAAATAATCCGAAGAAAAGACAAAACCCGATGCTTAGAAGTGAAAAAAGGAGCAGGTAACTTTTAATGTACTTTACAATGTATTTTTTTTGGTAGATATTTTCTGTAAACACTACAAAATCTGTATTGATAAAAGCTCTCGGCAAGAACAATAGGCTAAGCGGAATTAAAGAAACATATTTGTAATTTGTTACCATTTCTGGGTCATTTAATAATAGACCAATCAACAAAATATCTATAGCAAAAAGTAATTGAGTAGCCACATTTGATAAGCTGGCAAAAAAGCCATACTTCCAGAATTCACGATTTATAATGCTTAGTTTTTCTTTGAAGACCAAATCAGCTTTTATTTTTCTGACAAAGAACAACACCGAAAGTATAGGGGTTAATACCAACGCAATTGCATATCCTTTTTCTTTAAAATAATAACTTAAAATAAGTATGGTTAGCGTCAATATTGAAAAAAATACAACCTCTGTAAGTGCAAACAATTTATTTTTATGTTGTAATCGAAACTGAATTTTCATCAATTCAAACACATACATTGGAATTAAAGTTATGGATAAAAAAGCAAGGTAATTTTTTGTGTTTTCAAATTTAAAATCGATGAAAAAACTACCAATTAGAATGATAAAGATTAAAATGCATGTTGCCCAAATTCCTTTGAAAAAGGTGAAGCGAAACAAGCTGTTTTTCTCTTCAGGTGTTTTTAACAAAGCACCATATCTTAATAAACCTTGATGTAGACCAAAACCTCCAATAGGATTGATAAAGAGAATAATATTATAAGAGAAAAGTACAATTCCAAGTTCTTTATTCGGAATTAATTGTAATGCAATCCAAGAAGCCAGAAAAGATAAAAGCCTAGAAATTATGGATGCCGATAAAATGTAATTACCAGCTCTAGAAACAAAATTTTGTATGTAACTCTTTAATAAATTCAAGAATTTCTGTTTAATGATTTAAAATATAATTTTGAAAAAGCCTCGGCAATAATATCTTGATTAAATTGATCTTTTACAAATAAATGCATTTTTTCAACCTCTAGTTTTGTTGGGTTGTTATACTGAGTCATAATTTCTTTAGTCAAAGTATTTTTATCTTTTACAGGAATTATAGAAAAGAAATCTTGCAATTCTAACTCGTTTAAAATCCCAGTATTTGTTGTGATTGTATAGGTTCCACAGGCAATTGCCTCAAGCGACACAATACCAAATGTTTCATAATTGCTAAAGGATACACAAACGGTTGCTTTTTGTAAATGTTTTGCTAATTCTTTTTGAGAAACATGATTGAGAAACTCAATTTTAGCAGTTTTAAACTCCAGTTTATCTATTATTTTTTGATACTTCTCAGAGCTTCCACCAATAAATTTCCAAGTAAAACCAGGTATGCTGTTTTCTAAAAGCTTTGCTACTTGTAGCATGCCTGATATGTTTTTTTGAGCATTATTTAAACCAGAAACATGAACAATTGTAAATTCTATATTTTTTTCATTAGAAGGAATAAAAAGAGCGGTATCAATCACATTTCCGACAGGAATATAATTTCCTTTCAACCCAAGATCTTGCATTTCTTTTTTCAATTCATTGCTAACGGGACACACAAAAGTTGCTTTTTTTACAATCAATTTTGAGCACATTTTTTGAAAAAAAGGAATGCTGTATTTTCTGGATTTCAAATAACCTGTCCAATGTTCTGAAATGATATACGGTTTTCTTTTAATTATTTTTTGATGCAATGCAAACAACCCAAAAGGATACAATGTGTTTACATGCATCAAATCGTAATTGCCAATCAATTTTAAAATTTGAACGTACGCTTTGTAGAAACGAATAGCTTTTAAAATGGGGTTTTTAGTGTGTTTAACATAGCCAATATAAGTGGTCACGTTTTTTTCAACACTCTTTTCAATGGTGGTTTTAGCATTTTGTTTGCTAGATACAATATGTAAAACAGAAACGCTATGCTTCAAGCTTATCGCTTTTGCATGTCTTTGAATAAAATCTCCATTTGTTGGAAATTCCTTTGAGGGAAACCAACTACATAGAAAAAGGATGTGTAATTTTTTAGTCAAAAACCAATAACTTTAGTTACAAATATAAAGACTTAAAAGAGTTTTAAAGTTTGGTTTATATTTATATTTTTACCAAATGGAGATAAAGCATGTATTTTTTGATTTAGATCACACCTTATGGGATTTTGAAAAAAACTCAAATTTAACATTTGAAAAACTGTTTAAAACGCATAATGTTGAGTTGGACTTGCAAGATTTTTTAACAGAGTATGTTCCTATAAATTTTCAATATTGGAAACTTTATCGGGAAGAAAAAGTGAGTAAAGAGAATTTGCGATATGGCAGATTAAAAGAAACGTTTGATAAATTAAGTTTCTCGGTGACAGATGATTTGATACATCTATTGTCAGAAGAATATATACGTGTTTTACCCTCTAATAATCATTTGTTTGATGGAGCGATAGAGTTGTTAGAGTATTTGCATCCAAAATACGAGTTGCATATTATTACAAACGGATTTGAAGAAGTTCAGAATTTGAAATTAGAAAAATCTGGAATCGAAAAATATTTTAATAGCATAATCACATCAGAATCTGTAGGGGTCAAAAAACCGAATCCAAGAGTTTTTAAATATGCTTTAGACAAAGCCAATGCAAAAGCTGAGAATAGTATTATGATTGGAGATAATTTAGAAGCCGATATCATAGGTGCTATTCAGTGCGGAATTACAAGCATTCATTTTAATCTAGAAAACTTAAAATATGCAGATAAAAAATACAAATCTGTTTCTCATCTTTTAGAAATAAAGCAATATCTTTAAACCCTAGTCGTTGTTGTTAATGAACACTTAAATACATGAAAAGCATTAGAAAAAATCCAATATTTTTACTCTTTGTATGTTTGTTCTCTTCATGTATTCAAAATCTAGATTTTAATCAAGTAGAAGATCTTACTGCAGAGCCTGTATTTAAATCTTCTTTGGTATACTTTACCTTAAACCAAATTACTTTCTTCGACCGAATAAATTCATTAGAAATTGTTACACCCATTAGTAAAAATTCAAAGTTTTTATCTTTGAATAGCTCGTTTGTTAGAAACAATTTAGTTAAAGTGCAATTAGATTTCGAGATTAACAATCAATTTGATAGAGATTTTAACGTAACCTTTCAGTTTCTAGATGATAATGATGCGATTACACATAGTTTTCAGACCTTTAATATTGGCGCTAACAATTTAAAGTATTTACACAGTGAAGAAATAATGGTTGCCAACAATCAACTGTTTTTATCTTCTACAAAAATTAAAGTATTGGTGCAATTAGCACCAAGTACTTCTGGATCTGTTATTGACCCTAATATTGAAAAAAACTTAGTTTTTAAGACGGCTGGTACTTTTTTTCTTAAAACATAAAAATGAATTGTAGAACGTTTGTTATTGTTTTTGTGTTGCTTTTTAGTTGTTTTGGATACAGCCAAAATAAACAGCTGTTATATGGTTTTGCAGAAATGCCAAATACGTTACTCTCTAACCCAGGAGCTGAAACTAACTTTAAATTTCATGCCGGTATTCCAGGCTTATCTGGTTTGTCATTTAACATAGGGTCTTCTGAAGCAACAATTGCAGACCTTTTTTTGAATGATAAAATAGATTTTACAACAAAATTTAAAAATTTATTAGGAAAACTAACAGAAAGAGATTTTGTAGACTTTAACACAAAGATTGAAATTTTAAATGGAGGTTTTCGATTGAATAAAAAAATGTATGTAAGCTTTGGTTTGTATCAAGAAATTGATTTCATTGGATATTTTCCTGATGATATTGTAAATTCGTTATATTATGGAAACGGAAATAATGTGTACAAAACCATTCATTTTTCTGAAATAAAATACAAAGGAGATGCTTTAGGAGTTTTACATGCTGGGGTGTCTTATAAAGTAAATAAAAAATTAAATATTGGTGGTCGATTTAAACTCTACTCTGGAAGTTTGCATTTGTCTTCTAATAATAATTCAGGGACTATAACTACTGTAAACGGAGATACAAATATTTATAAACAGTATTTAAGCAATCTTAATCTTAATTTTTATTCTTCTGGACTTTTAGATGAAGACAATAACGTAAATATTGATGCAACAGAAACTATTGGTAACTTTTTTTTGAGTAAAAATATTGGAGTAGGTATAGATGTAGGTTTTACGTATCATTATACACCCCAAATTGAATTTACAGGAAGCGTTTTAGATATTGGTTTTGTTAGCTATACTAAAAATATTAATAATATATCAATAATTGGTAGCCATCAATTTGATGGGGTAGAAGTATTATTTGATGAAACTAATACGGATTATTGGTCGCCTATCAATAAAGATTATTTGGAAGAACTGTATAATGAGGCTAAAGCAAATGTTCCAAGTGAAACAAACACAAATTCTTTTGTTTCTTGGAGACCCATAAAATTTAATGGAGCTGTAAAATATAGTTATGGTAGAGCAAGATCAATTAAAGAATGCTATGATGAAACTTATAAAGAATATTACAGTAATTCGGTAGGTGTTCAGTTATATGCCATTACAAGACCTTTAAGTACTCAAGTTGCGGCAACACTATTTTTTGAAAAAAGCATTAGCGAAAAATTTCACGCTAAACTAACATATACGGCTAACGATTATTCAATGTCTAATATTGGGGTAGGGGTTTCTACTCAGGTTGGAATATTCCATATGTACGGTTTGGTTGATAATATATTTAATATGACTAATTTAGCAAAAGCTAAAAGCGCTTCTGTTCAATTTGGGTTTAATTTAATTTTTGATTAAGATGAAGAAAATAATTTTTTTAGGATTTGTAATTAGTAGTTTTTCAATTTTTGGACAACAGACAGTAAACAATTATAAATATGTAGTGGTTGCAAATAAGTTTGATTTTTTAAAAAAAGTAGATCAATACAAAACAAGCTCATTAACCAAGTTCCTTTTTAATAAATACGGATTTACCTCCTTTTTAAACACTGAAAATTTACCACAAGAAATAAGAGACAATAGATGTTCCTCTTTATTTGCTACGATAAAAGATGCATCTTCAATGTTGACAACCAAAGTACATTTGGTTCTAAAAGATTGTAATGATAAAGTGATTTACGAGAGCCCAATTGGGAAAAGTAAAGAAAAAAATTATCAGAAATCTTTTCATGAAGCAATTAGAAATGCGTTTAAAAATCCAATTATAAATAACTACACTTTTGAACCACAAAATAGTGTTAAAAAAGCGATTGTAAATGTTGCTGAAACCCCTAAAGTGTTGCCTAAAGTAAATAAAGTTATCGCAGAAAAAAAAGTTGTTAATACCCCAATAATAACAAAGGCAGAAAAGCCAGCAACTGTAATAACAAATGTACTCTATGCGCAAGCAATTGAAAACGGCTTTCAATTAGTAGACACTACACCCAAATTGATTTTTAAAGTTTTAAAAACAAATCAGGAAAATCTTTTTATTATAGAAAATAAAAACGGAATTCTATATAAAATGAACGCTAAATGGATTGCCGAATTCTACGAAAACAATGTGCTCGTTCAGAAAGAATATCAAGTAAAGTTTTAGTAATTATACTTGTCTTTCCATCTATTCTTTAGCAGTTCTCTAAACGCATTTTCTCTAGAATTGTTTCCGGGCTCATACAATTTTGTATTGCTAATTTCATCAGGTAAAAATTCTTGATTGATAAAGTTATTCTCATAATTATGAGAATATTTATAATTTTTACCATAGTCTAAATCTTTCATCAATTTTGTTGGAGCATTTCTTAGAGCTAGAGGTACAGACAAATCGCCAGTTTTACGAACCAGTTCTTGCGCATTTCCAATAGCTTCGTAAGATGCGTTACTTTTGGCAGAATTTGCTAAATAAATAGCACATTGGCTTAAAATAATCCTTGACTCTGGATGCCCAATAACAGATACAGCCTGAAATGTATTGTTTGCTAAAATTAATGCTGTAGGATTTGCATTACCAATGTCTTCTGAGGCTAAAATTAATAATCGTCTGGCAATAAACTTAACATCTTCTCCGCCTTCAATCATCCTTGCTAGCCAATACACAGCAGCATTTGGATCGCTCCCTCGAATAGATTTTATAAAGGCCGAAATAATATCGTAATGTTGTTCACCTGTTTTATCATAATGAACAGTGTTTTTTTGAACTTTTTCTAAGACAAATTTATCTGTAATTTTTACAGGATCTTCAGAAGAATTCACCAATAGTTCAAACACATTTAAAAGCTTTCTAGCATCACCTCCAGAAACACGGATTAAAGCATCTGTCTCTAATAATTGAATCTTTCGTTTAGAAATCAACTCATCTTTTTTAATGGCTCTATCTATCAAAGCAATTAAATCTTCCTTGTCAAATGAATTTAAAATATACACCTGACAACGAGAAAGGAGGGCAGGAATTACTTCGAAACTTGGGTTTTCTGTAGTAGCACCAATTAAAGTAACCCAACCTTTTTCTACAGCACCTAATAATGAGTCTTGCTGAGATTTGCTAAAACGATGAATTTCATCAATAAATAATATGGGGTTTTTACTCGTAAACAATCCACCACTATTTTTTGCTTTTTCAATAACATCCCTAACGTCTTTAACGCCAGAACTTATGGCGCTTAATGTATAAAAAGGTCTTTCAGATTCTTTTGCAATAATGTTTGCTAATGTGGTTTTTCCAATTCCAGGAGGCCCCCATAAGATTAACGAAGGAATGATTCCTTGTTTGATATGATGTGTAAGAATTCCTTTTTTACCAACTAAATGTTGTTGACTTATATAGTCGTCTAAATTTTTGGGTCTAATTCGTTCTGCTAATGGCTCATTCATAAAGTAAAAATAGGAAAGTTTTATGACAGAATTTCAGTAAATTTTAATTGGTTAAATTTTTGCTATTTTTAAACGGATGAAAACAAGCAATCAACTCAAGTATACAAAAGATGTGGTATTTATTCCTCTTCTTTTTATTTTTATAATTTGGTTTGTGTATTGGGTAGAAATACGTTTTGAATTGAATTTCACAAAAGCAGGTATTTTTCCAAGAAGTTTGAGTGGTTTAAAAGGGGTTTTTCTCTCTCCTTTTATTCACAGTAACACAAACCATCTATTTAATAATTCAGTCCCGCTATTCGTCTTATTAGCGTTCTTAATCTACTTTTATAGGTCAGTATATTTAAAAGTGTTGGTTTTGGGTGGAGTTTTATCTGGGTTTTTAACTTGGATCATTGCTAGAGAAGCCTATCATATTGGTGCAAGCGGAATTGTGTATTTGCTTTTTAGTTTCGTTTTCTTTTCAGGAATCATAAAAAAACAATTTCAATTGGTTGCCGTTTCCTTAATTGTAATCTTTTTATATGGAAGTATGGTTTGGTATGTGTTTCCTATAAAAGAGGGTATTTCTTGGGAAGGACATTTGTCTGGTTTCTTGGTTGGTTTGCTTTTCGCATTTGTCTTTAAACAAAAAGGAATAGTTAAAGAAAACTATGAATTTAGACAAACAGAATTCGATTTACTTTTTGACGAAGAAGGTAATTTTAATCCACCAAAACTAGAAGAAGAAGAGGAGTTTGCAAAAGGAGAAGGTGACGATTAGAACTTTTTATAATCTTACTAACCACTAACCACTAACCACTAATCACTAATCACTAACCTCTGTCTAACAGTTTCATATAAAAAGGCACCACAAGCTACAGAAACATTTAAAGATTCAATTTCTCCTAATAAAGGTAATTTGGCTTTATAATCAACCATTTTTAAGATAGACGGATTTACACCTCTGTGTTCAGAACCCATAATAATTGCAATAGGCTGATTAAAATTGATATCAAAAATAGAGTCTTCTGTTTTTTCAGTTGCTGCAACCGTTTTAATAGCTGAAGCTTGTAAAATAAAGAGTGCATCTTTAATATGATCTACTTTACAAATAGGTACTTTAAAAGCTGCACCAGCAGAAGTTTTAATGGTTTCTGCATTTACAGGAGCACTTCCGTTTTTTTGAATGATTATTCCATTTACTCCAGTACATTCTGCAGTTCTTATGATCGCACCAAAATTTCTCACATCAGATAACTGATCAAGTAATAAAAACAAAGGAACTTTATCTTCATCAACAACCTTTTCTATCAAGGTTTCTAAATCGTAAAAATCAATTGGAGAAATTTGCGCAACAGCACCCTGGTGATTGTTGTGTTTTGATAAGCGGTCTAATTTTTCTACCGGAACATTACTTGTAGAAATGCCGTTGGCTTTTATCAAACCATTCAATTCAGAAAATAAGCTTCCTTTTAGGTCTTTTTGTAAGTAAACCTTACTAATTGTATTGCCGCTATGAATTGCTTCTATAATAGCTCTAATTCCAAAGATGATTTCTGTTTTTACTTCCATGCTGCAAATGTAATTATAAATAAAAAAACCACCTCAATTGAGGTGGTTTCTTTTCTAATTCTAATAATTAATTAATACCCAGTATTCTGAGTCATATTTGAATTTGCATCAATTTCACTTTGTGGAATTGGCCATGCAAATGCATTGTTAGGATATGTAAATGTAGTAGTAAAGTTTTGTTGTGGAGAAGATTTAACCAATCCAGCTCCAGTTCTCATTAAGTCATCAAAACGGAAACCTTCAAACATCAATTCTTTTCTTCTTTCATTTAAAATATCTGCTTTAGTAATTGAAGTATAAGCGGCAGCACCTCTTTTGCTCGTAATTGCATTTAATTGCGCCATAGCAGCAGGGTAAGAAGCAGCTCCTTCTTCAAATAATGCTTCTGCATAATTTAAAATAACTTCTTCAATTCTAATCACAACAACGTTGTCATATCCTTGGTTTTCTGGCCATTTACCGATATTTCTAAGCATCGTTCCTTCCATACCTAAAATACCTTTTCTAACATCGCCAGCAGCATAAATAGCATCAACACCATCTAACACTTGAACATCACCGTAGCTTCCACCACCAGTTGTTCTGTAGATATATGCTAAACCATTACCACCTAAGTTGTCAGTAGGACTAAAAGCCAATTCAAAAATTGAATTTCCATTACCTTTACCAGCCCATGAAGACACATAGTTTGCAGCAGACATCACTGGATATAAACCAGAGTTTATCACTATTTGCGCAGCACTTTTTGCTCTTGGATAATCTCCAAAATAAATTGCTACCCTAGATTCTAAAGCTTTCGCTGTCATTTGAGACATGTATTCTCTTGAGCTATTAAAATATGCAGGCTTCATCTTAGTGTACGCCGATTCTAAATCAGCATAAATATCAGCCTTGTTAGAGTCTACAGTTGCACGTGATGGAAATAAATCATCTCCTTTAAACTCCTTTACATAAGGAACACCTAAAGTACCACCTGCGTGTTGTTGACCGTAGGTCTTCACTAAGTCAAAATGTGCTAATGCTCTAATTGCATAAGCTTGACCTTGTAAGTGAGCACCATAAGCTGCATCTCCTGTTAATTTAGATATATCTGTTGCAATAACAATATTTGCAATTGCAATTGCACGATATGCATCATCAAACATAAAACCAGAATTGGCGTTATATGCTAAAGATGCTTGTGTTGTAAAACGTCCAGAGTTACCGTTAGAAAAACAGTTGTCAGAACGAACTTCACCATTTATGATAAAATCTCTACCATAATATCCTGAACCTGTAAACACATTATAGGCTCCTTTAATAATACCTTCTACATCCGATACAGTCTTTATACTTCCTTCAACTGATTTAGCTTGTTCTAAACTAGGGTCTAGATCAGCAGTATTACATGAAGAAAATATTAACGTAAAGATGAAAAGTGTTGTAAATAATTTATTTATTTTTTTCATGATCTCTAAAATTTAATGTTAATACCAAAAATGATAGATTTTACCGCAGGTGTTGTTAACGATGCAGTACCTCTAGCATCTACCTCAGGGTCATACTTTAATAAGTCATCTTTAACCCAAGTAAACAAGTTGGTACCTCTTACGAAAAATCTTGCAGAAGAAACTCCTATAGACTCTAAAGCTTCAGAATCCATATCGTAACCAAAGGTTAAGTTCTTCAATCTGAAATAAGTTCCATCGTATAAGAATTTAGAATGGCTTTGCCATGGAACTGTGGTAGCTTTCATTCTACCAAATCTTGTTCCTGTATCTCCAGGTTTTTGCCATCTATCTAAAATAGCATCTACACCTTGATAGTACAACGTAGAAAAGAAGTCTGTACCATTTGTATATCTATGCCAGTCTTCATACACTTTATGTCCAGTAGCATAATATCCGTTAAGGTCTAAGAAAAATCCTTTATAATCCACGTGTACATTTAATCCACCTGTAAAGGTTGGAATTGCACTACCACCTTGAAATGCTCTTTCAGCAAGGTTAAAGTTGTTTGTTGTAGCGCCGTCTTTACCATTGATGTAATACAATTCATCTCCATTAGCAGGATCTACTCCAGCCCATTTTTGCATGTGCCATGCCCAAACTGGTTGTCCAACTTCTGTTCTTTGTCTTGAACCACCACTAATATTGATAACTTGACCATTACCATCAACAGCTAATTCTAACACTTCGTTTTGAGTGGTTGCAAAGTTACCTCCAACAGATACGTTAAAGTCTTCAGATCTAACAATGTCTCCATTGAATTCAACTTCAATCCCTTTGTTTTCCATTCTACCAATATTTCTCGTTTGAGAAGTAAAACCAGTAGTTAGAGAAAGAGGAACGTTTAATAATAAGTCTTTAGATTCTCTTCTGTAGTATCCAATAGAAGTACTAATTCTGTTTTGGAATAATCCGATATCAATACCTACATCAAATGTATGTGAAGTTTCCCAAGATAAATCGCTATTCCCAAAACTAGCAGGGTTGATAGCACCACCACCACCATAAGTTCCTCCAAAACCAAACAATGCTTGGTAAGAGTTTAACCCGATGTTAGCGTTACCTGTTACCCCATAAGAAGCTCTTACTTTTAAATTATTGATATATTCAAAATTTTCCATAAAGCTTTCTTTGTGAATGTTCCAAGCAGAACCTACAGACCAGAAGTTACCCCATCTTTTTGCCGGAGCAAATCTTGAGTTTCCTTCACGTGTAAATGTTGCGTCAAAAACATAACGTCCTTGAAAACCTGAATAGTGCATCAAACCTAAGTAACGAGCTACTGCCCAATCAGAGAAAGAAGATGATGCAGAAGTTGGGTTACCAGCCGAAGCTAAGTTTGTCAATCCATCTGTTGCAAAGTTATCTCCATCTCCATCTAAGTATAAACTTCTATTTTTTTGATACTCCTGTACCAAAGTAAAATCAAATTGGTGATCTTCATTGAGGTTATACGTGTAATCTAATGTATTTGCAAATACATACGTTACATTGTTTCTGTGTGCAGCCCAAGCATATCCGTTTGAACCTCTACCATCTCCACTAATTCTGTTTCTATATCTTTTATAGTTATAAACTTGATAATCGATATTGATTCTAGAACCCATTCTTAAATTTTCGATTGGAGTTTCCCACTCAAATAAGTTATTTGAAATAATTCTAGTAAACTTTGAATCATCAATATCGTTTTGAGCAATCCATAATGGATTTGGTAACGTAGTATTTAAGTTAATAGTTCCATCTGGATTATATGGTTGATCGATTGCAGGCATAAAGAACTTTACCGAACGTGGTGAAGAAAAATAAGCACTAGCTTCTAATAAACCATCTTGATACGTATGTGAAGCACTATTCTTTGTAGAAAACTTTAATTTATCACTTAAGTTTTTAGAAAAGTTGATTGATCCAGAAACTCTATCAAAAGTAGAACCAATAACGGTAGCTTCTTGATTGTAATATCCTAAAGAAGCAAAGAAGTTGTGATTTTCATCACCACCTTGAGCACTTACGTTGTATTCTTGAAATAAAGCATCTTTATTTACAATAACATTTTCCCAATGTGCTTCTGGTCTTCCAGCATCGTTCCATTTTTTGTAATCATCACCAAAAAATCCAGTAACATTATACCAGTTTTTAGCATCAGCAACATTACTTAAATTGTATCCCGCTCCATACGTATTGTACAATGCTTCATAAAATAACATTTCTCTTTCAGCACCTGTTAAAGGAGTTGGTCCTGGTGTTGCGTCATTAGAAAAACCAACAGAAGAGCTAAAGCTAAACGTTGTTTTACCAGCTTTACCAGATTTTGTAGTAATTAAAATTACCCCATTTGCTCCTCTAGCTCCATAGGCAGCTGTTGCAGAAGCATCTTTAAGTACTGTAATACTTGCAATGTTGTTACTATTGATAGATGATAAAGCAGATAAAGATGAACCCGAACCTGTTGCAGATACGTTATCATTATTCATCGGCACTCCATCAATTACATATAAAGGCTCATTACCTGCTGTAATTGAACTTACACCTCTAATTCTAATATCTGTAGTAGATCCTGGTGTACCAGAATCACCATTAAATACCAAACCAGCTACTTTACCTTGTAAAACTTGGTCAACTGTAGATACAGGAACCATTTCAATCTGTTCAGAATTTACTTGAACTGTAGATCCAGTAAGTTCTGTCTTCTTTTGAGAACCATATCCTAAAACAACAACTTCATCAAGTACATTAGCGTCTTCTGCTAAAGTAACATTAATTACAGCTGCATTTCCAACAGTTCTTTCTACCGTCTTATAACCAAGGTAGCTAAAAACTAACACATTTCCAGATGAAGCTCTCAGGGTATACTTCCCATCAAAATCTGTTTCTGTACCAGTTGTTGTTCCCTTAATTAAAATACTTACTCCAGGTAATGCACCGGATGCATCTTTAACAGTTCCTGAAATAGCTTTGTCTTGTGCAAAACTTATTTGCACAATGAACGCCAATAAAAGCGTCAAAATTCCATTAAACTTTGTCTTCATTGTATAATTATTTGAATTAATTGTTACAAAAATCTTAATTTAATTTTAATTATCCCAATTTTTTAACATTTATTATTATTTATTTTAACATTTTAAATACAATTAATTAATTTATCATAATTTTTAACAGTTCATTTTTTGCAAAAAAAAAGCTGTAAAGATCTCTCTTTACAGCTTTTAACTTTAAAAGTTAAATTATAATTGCTATAATTTAGTTTTTATCCCACCATAATTTAGTGTGTAAATTATCTGGTCCTTGCGAAGCAACAACAGCAGCATAATTTGTTGGGTTGTTATCACCTACAGATCCATCATAAGCATGTCTTACAGGAATTCTTGGGTCAAGAGCAAAAGTAGAAGGAGTCAATACTGGTACATCCAATCTTCTCCATTCAGCCCACAATTCAGGTCCATTTAAATACAATGCCATATATTTCTCGTAAGCGATATCAGCGATAGTAGCACTAGTGTTTGCAGCAGTATATATATTCATATCTGTAGTAGTAACACCCCAGTCCATCATAGAAGCCTCAATACCCAATTTAAAATGTGCAGCAGCTGTTCCACCACCAACATTCCAACCTTTCAATGCACCTTCAGCTAATGCGAAGTGTGTTTGAGCAGCTGTATAAATAGCAACTTTGTATGTTTTGTCTCCAATTACAGTATCTGTAATAAACGCAAAATCTTTTGTGTTACCATTTACTTTACCATTAGGAGCTCCAGCATAAATATCTGGAACTGCTAAGTTTTGAGCTGGTTTTGTGTACTTCGTTTTTCTAGGATCTGCTTTAGCATTTAAGAATCCCATTAAAGTTTCTGACATTAAATAATCTTCACGAGAAAAGAATCTATCTTCCCAAGGATTATCACTAGTTTCATCAGAACCGTAGTTCCATCTGATATTTTGAGCATTGGTAGTTACTAATTTACCAGAAGCAACTGCTTGTTCAAATTTAGTCTTCGCAGTACCTGCATCAGCATCAGAAATTCTTAATGCCATGGTCATTTTTAACATGTTACCAAAAGAAGCCCATTTTGCCATGTCTCCACCAAAAAGAAGATCTCCTTGAGGTCCAGCACCCGCATTAATTTTACTTAATGCATCATCTACTTCTGCAAACATATACGTGTATAATGATTGCTGAGAGTCAAACTTAGGTTGAGTTCCTTGAATACCTTTAAAGGCTTCAGTCCAAGGTAATGCTCCCCAAGTGTCTGTCATATACTGTAAGAAATATGCTCTTAATAATTTTGCAACCGCAATTTGATTGTTGTTGTTACCAAAGGCAGCTACAACAGGTGCTGTAGCAGCATCTTCGTTTACTTCAATAATTCTGTTTAAATTTTGAATTGGTCCTGTGTACCAACCATTATAACTAAACGTTAAGGAAGCATATCTAGAAGGTCCTGGATACTGTCCTTCTGTAATTTGCTGTACATAATTTATACCAGTTACATCAGTAATAATTGTAGATACAGATACTTGAGCTGCGGGCAACAATTGAGATGTAATGGCAGCTGTAGGTCCATTAGGGTTATCATTTATGTTTCCAAAATCAACAGTATTACATGAACTGATGATACTAGCGGCGAACATAAAGACAGCTATTTTTTTAATTGTTTTTTTCATTTTATTTATCTTTTAAAATGTTAATTTTAAGTTTAATCCGAAAGATCTCGTTTGAGGTAAAGTTCCTGCTTCAGCCCAGTTGATACCAGATCTTTTTTCAATTTCTGAAGGATCAATCCAAGGAAGATCAGAGTAAATTAACCATACGTTGTTTGCAAAAGCTCCGATAGAAGCAGATTTGATGTTAAACTTGCTAACAAAATCTTTATTTAAAGTATAGTTAAATCTAATCGTTCTTAATTTAGCATAGGTTGCATCGTGTAGGTTGTTTTCGTACACATTACCTAAGTTTCCTAAATAATAGTAATCTTGAGCGTCAATATATCTATCAACAACAGTTCCATCAGAAGTTGGGTTACCATCTGCATCAGTACCAGTTTGTAAAATACCTTTAATGTGAACACCACCACCAGAAGCTACAGGATCTCTTTTAGGATTTCCTTTGTCGTTTAAACCTGCTGTATAAGAAGATAAACCTGAGTGATCCATATATCTTTCTGTTCTAGAGTAGTATCTACCTCCAATTTGGAAATCAAAACCTAAGCTTAAGCTCATGTTTTTATAATCAAAGTTTGTTGTAATACCTCCTGTTAAATCTGGTAATAAAGACCCTAAGAATTTGTTAGGTTGTAAAGCATAACGACCATTAGATCTAAACATAATCTCTCCATTCGCTCCACGTGCATAACCTGTTCCGTAAAAAAGACCCCACTCTTCACCAACTCTTTCTTGTAATCTCATGTTAGAAGTATAAGAACTAATATCTCTTGCAGTTACCCCATCATAAATAAAGTCTACAACTTTAGATAGTGTTGCTAAGTTCAATGCCATGTTAAATGTAAAGTCTTCAGTTCTGATAACATCTCCAGACAATCCTAATTCAACCCCAGAAGAAGTTGTTTTACCTGCATTTACAGTAACACTAGAATATCCAGTAGCTCCATCTAAAGGAACTCCTACAGGAATACCTTCATCTTTTCTGTTAAAGTAGGTTAAGTCTAAAGAGATCTTGTTGTTAAATAAATACAACTCTGTTCCTATTTCCATTTCTTTTCTCACACCACCTTCTAAAAGAGGGTTTGCTTGAGTTCCAGAAACATATAATCTACCTTCACCATTATATAAGCTACCTACGTTGTAGATGCTAGAAATTTGGTATGGATTTGGGAAGAAAGGAGAAGTAGAATACCCAGCTCTTAATTTCGCAAAGTTTAAAATATCATTTTTAGGTAATATTTTATGCGCTAAGAAACTTGCAGAAAATCCATAAGTTTCAATTCTGTTAGCTGATGGGTTAGCCGTAGATCTCCAGTCTAATCTGTATGATCCATCTAAATACGCCATGTCTTTGTATCCAACAGAAGCTTTAGAGAAAATACCTCTAGATTCCCATTGCGTAATTCCAGTACTTGTAGAAGCTGGATCTTTAGAACCTGCTAAGTTATAGAATAAAGGAATGGTTAATCCTCCAACAGTGCTAGAGCTTAATGATTTACTGTCAAATTCTGTAATTTCAGTTCCCACAGAAACAGTAACATCAAAAGTGTCATCCATAAACTTTTTGTTGTAGTTAGCGATTGCGAAAAATTCTTTTTGAGAAGTTCTTTGCATAGACTCAGAGTAAAAAGATTGATCTAATAAACTCTTTGTTGTACCTCTATCATCATTTGCATATGAGTTAAACGTTCTTCTAAACTCTGCTTTGAAATTAAGGTTGTCATTAAACGTATAGTTTATTCCAACTTTACCATATACAGCATTCTTATCATTATGTTTTAAGTTTTCATAAGAGTGCAAGTAAGGCATGTCCCAATATAATGGTTTTGTGTTACGTGGACTATTGATGTTCCAAGAAACAAGATTTCCTTGTTGTTCGTAATTTCTTAATCTAGTGAAATCTAATTGTCTTTGCCACCATTGGTTAAAGTTAGATCCTAAGTTTGCATATCCTTGCTCAGGATTGTTTAAGAACGATCTTTGTTCATAGTTGAAGTTTGCGTAAAACTCTAACTTTTCAGAAACATTGTACGTAGCGTTCAATGAGATTCTTGTTTGATCTCTTTTAGAATTTGGTATTACACCATTTTGCTCTAAATAAGAAACCGCTGTTCTAATAGAATAGTTTTCATCTGCCTTGTTAAATGATACTGTAGCATTTTGAGTTAAAGAAACATCATAAAACGTATCGATATCATTTGTTGTAGGAGACCAAGGTCTTAATTCTCCAAAAGTTGAAGCTCCTTGAATCCATGAATCCCAGTGACGAACAGGTGTTCCATCTAATTTAGGACCCCAAGACTCATCTGCATAATACTCAGGAATTTTATGTCCGTTAAAAGCCGCCCAAGATGCAGGGTCTGTTGCTGGATTGTATGTAAATGTAGGGAACGTTTGAGAGTAACCTCCACCATACTCATTTTGATATTCAGCTAAGTTGGTTACAGAGTTTACAGTTGTAGCATAATCTACATCTATACTAGCCGCACCTTTTTCTGCTTGCTTTGTTGTAATTACAATAACTCCGTTTCTACCATCAGGACCATAGATCGCTGTTGCAGCACCACCTTTAAGTACAGAGATATCAGCAATGTTGTCTGTGTTAATGTCTGAAGAAGCGTATACTTTTACACCATCAACTACATACAATACATTTGATTCACCTCTTAATTTAATTTGAGACGATCCGAAAGTAGAACTGTTGTTACCAACAATTTGTACCCCAGAAATCTTACCTGCTAAAGCATTAGAGATATCTACCTCTTTTGCTTTAGTTAAAGCCTCACCTTTTACAGATTGTTGAGAGAAACCTAAGGCTTTTTTGTCTCTTTTAATACCTAGACCAGTAACTACTACTTCATCTAGAACATTTGCGTCTTCTACCATTGTTACATTAATAGTACTAGAAGAGCCAACAGTTCTTTCAACAGTTTTGTATCCTAAATAACTAAAACTAAGAACATCTCCTGCTTTAGTTTTGATAGAATACTTACCATCAAAGTCTGTTTCAGTACCTGTAGTTGTTCCTTTGATAAGAATACTAACCCCTGGTAAAGCTCCTGAATTGTCAGAAACTGTACCTGATACAGTTTTTTCCTGTGCAAAAGAAATTTGCACCACCAACGCTAGTAATAGCGTTAAAATTCCATTAAACTTTGTTTTCATTGTGTAATTATTTGAATTAATTAGAGCCAAAAATCATAAATAAAAGTTAATTACACAACTAAAATGCAAAAAAATGTTAAATAAATTAAAATAAAATGTAGTATTTGAAGTACTCTTTTTAAAATAATGTTAAGAGTTTAACAGATATAAAAGACGATTTTAATGAGGATACAGCTTGGTTAGAGCTACCATAGATATATGAAACGTCAATTGAATTGTTGTTTTTTATGTAATTGTAGCCAACTCCAATAGAGTAAAGAATATTGTTTTTATTATTTAAAGAAAATATTCCTACATCATGAATACTATATAAGTACGACCTATTTTCAGATATAAATCTAAGTTCACTATTTAAATATGAAAATTTAGAGGTAAATATTGATTGTTCATTAAAGCCTCTTATACTGTTTGCTCCTCCTTCTCTAAACAACTCATTCTCTAAATAAGAGTCAGAAAACAAGAGTCCGTTTTTACTCCTTATATATATAGCTGTTCTATTAGACGTTTTTATCAACCCCGAAGTTGTAAGATGTATTAGATACTGATTGGTTTTTAAATGGGTATTTCTTGTTCCATAAGAAATAGAAGTATCAAAACTAAATTCACTACTTTTTAATGAGTTGTATTGTACACCAATTCCAAGCATTTTTTTATCATAATTAGAAATGTTAGTCGCTACTGAATTTACAGTAGAACTCTCGCTCGTTAACAAAAAAGAAAAATCTGTAAACCTATTGATAGGGTAACTTAATAAAATGCTTGCGTTTGTGTTTGTGAAAGTAGAATCGTTTCTATATAAGTTAAATGAAAAGGCAGTGCTTATTTTGCTGTTAAAAACATAAGGGATTTTAGCTTTTAGAGTAACATCTTGTTTATTGTTGCTATTGTTTCTCCAATTAATTTTAATTTCTTCACCTGTATTAAAAATATTGACCAAATTTAAATCTAGGTATCCTTTAAAGTTCAGTTTTTTGTTTTCATTCGAAAAATTAATCAATCCATCAAAACTATTCGACGCTTTCTTTTTTAAATAGAGATAAAGAATTGTAGAATCTTTACTGAATAATATTTCTGGTTTTTTAATTTCTGTTGCAAAGCTTAATTGATTGATTTTTTTAGAAACTTCTTCAATTTTATCTGCATTCAGTAATTTCTTGTCATTTAAATTTAAATAATGATTGATGTAAGCAGAAGGAAAATTTGCATACCCTTTAACGATTGTTTTATTGATGCTTCTTTTTTTAGAAGTACTAATTTGTAATTCTGTAAAAAGCGATTGGTTAATTACTTTGAAATTTTTCAATTTAACTTTAGAAAACAACTGTCCGTTTTCTAATAAGTAATTACTAATAGAATTTAGGAATAATTTTAAACTTTTGTTTTTAAGAAGTATAGATCCATTTTCGATGTTGAAACCTAGTGCTTGAAAAATTTCTGAATCTTTAGAGTGTACCTTAATATAGGTAGTTTTAATTTTTGTACCTAATTTTAAAAAGTAGGTATTTGTTTTTTGTTGTTGCTTGATGCTATCAATAAGTAAAGTATAGTAACCTTCTTCTTTTAGGATATTGATAACACTATCTTTGGTTTTGCTTAGATGTTCTTTTTTTTCGAATCGATTTTTATAGCGAATGTTTTTTAGTATGCTATTTTCAATGCTATCGACACTTCTCATTTTTAAACGATAGCTGTAGTTAGTTTGACCATATAAGCTATTTAAAAAGAGGCTAAAAAAAAGTATATATATATAAGGTGTAATTTTTTTATTCAAAATTAAAAAATCTATAGCCATTAAAAGTAAGTTGAAATTTATTAAAAGCAATAAAAAATTAATGTTTAAAAAATAACTTGCTGGTATTTGAATAATTAGAAATTAATTGTACATTTGCAAACTCTTAAAAAGAGACAAATTATAAATAAAAACGTAATTATTAACAATTTAGTATGCCAACGATACAACAATTAGTACGTAAAGGAAGAACCAAAATAACTAAGAAGAGTAAATCGGCTGCTTTGAAATCATGTCCTCAAAGAAGAGGAGTATGTACACGTGTTTATACTACAACACCTAAAAAACCTAACTCTGCGATGCGTAAAGTAGCCAGAGTAAGATTAACAAATGGTAATGAGATAAACGCATACATCCCTGGAGAAGGGCATAATTTGCAAGAGCACTCGATAGTATTAGTTAGAGGAGGAAGGGTAAAAGATTTGCCAGGAGTAAAGTATCACGTAGTACGTGGAGCTTTAGATACAGCGGGAGTTGAGGGAAGAACTCAACGTAGATCAAAGTATGGTGCAAAACGCCCGAAGAAGTAATTTTATTAACTTTTTTAATGTAAAGACATGAGAAAAAGAAGAGCGAAAAAAAGAATTCTTTTACCGGATCCAAAATTTAACGATCAATTAGTTACACGTTTTGTAAACAACTTAATGTGGGACGGTAAAAAATCAGTAGCTTTTAAAGTATTTTATGATGCGTTAGACATCGTAGAGGAAAGAAAAGGTGAAGAAGAAAAATCAGCATTAGAAATTTGGAAAGAAGCATTATCAAATGTAATGCCTCACGTAGAAGTTAGATCTAAGCGTGTGGGTGGAGCAACATTCCAAATTCCAATGCAAATTAGACCAGATAGAAAAGTTTCTTTAGCTATCAAATGGTTAATCTTGCACACACGTAAGAGAAACGAAAAAACAATGGCACAACGTTTAGCTGCAGAAGTATTAGCTGCATCTAAAGAAGAAGGAGCTGCTGTTAAGAAAAGAGTAGATGTTCATAAAATGGCAGAAGCTAATAAAGCATTCTCACACTTTAGATTCTAAGAAATGGCAAGAGATTTAAGATTAACAAGAAATATTGGTATTGCAGCACACATTGATGCTGGTAAAACCACAACTACAGAGCGTGTATTGTACTACACAGGTGTTTCTCATAAAATTGGAGAAGTGCATGATGGAGCAGCTACAATGGACTGGATGGAGCAAGAGCAAGAAAGAGGTATTACAATTACGTCTGCTGCAACAACTTGTACATGGCAATTTCCTTTAGAGAATGCGCTACCAACTCCAGAAACTCAAGGATATCATTTTAATATTATTGACACTCCTGGTCACGTAGATTTTACTGTTGAAGTAAATCGTTCATTAAGAGTTCTTGATGGATTGGTTTTCTTATTTAGTGCTGTTGATGGTGTTGAACCTCAGTCTGAAACTAACTGGAGATTAGCTGATAACTATAAAGTGCCTAGAATTGGTTTCGTTAATAAAATGGACCGTCAAGGATCTGATTTTATGATGGTTTGTCAGCAAGTAAAAGATATGTTAAAGTCTAATGCGGTGCCAATCGTTTTAAACATTGGTGACGAAGAAAACTTTAGAGGTATTGTAGATTTAGTAAAAAACCGTGCTATTATATGGCATGATGAAACTCAAGGAGCAACTTTCGATGTAATCGAAATTCCTGAGGATATGAAAGAAGAAGCTCGTAAGTATCGTGCACTTTTAATTGAAGAAGTAGCAGGTTATGACGAGGATCTTTTAGAAAAATTCATGGAAGATGAAGATTCTATTACAGAAGAAGAAGTGCATAGTGCATTGAGAGCTGCTGTAATGGATATGGCAATCATTCCTATGATTTGTGGATCAGCGTTTAAAAATAAAGGTGTTCAGTTCTTATTAGATGCTGTATGTCGTTATTTACCTTCTCCAATGGATAAAGAAGGAATTATCGGAACAGATCCTCAAACAGGAGAAGAAATTCTTCGTAAACCAGATGTTAAAGAGCCTTTTGCTGCTTTAGCATTTAAAATTGCTACAGACCCTTTTGTTGGTCGTTTAGCATTCTTTAGATCTTATTCTGGTAGATTAGATGCTGGATCTTACGTTTTAAATAACCGTTCAGGTAAAAAAGAGCGTATTTCTCGTATCTACCAAATGCATGCGAATAAACAAAATGCGATCGATTTTATCGAAGCAGGAGATATTGGAGCAGCTGTTGGATTTAAATCTATCAAAACAGGAGATACTTTATCAGATGAAAAACATCCAATTGTTTTAGAATCGATGGATTTTCCAGATCCAGTAATTGGTATTGCGGTTGAGCCTAAAACAAAAGCAGATGTAGATAAGTTAGGAATGGCTTTAGCTAAATTGGCAGAAGAAGATCCAACTTTTCAAGTAAGAACAGACGAAGCTTCAGGACAGACTATTATTTCTGGAATGGGTGAGTTACACTTAGACATTATTGTTGATCGTTTAAAACGTGAATTTAAAGTAGAAGTGAACGAAGGTCAACCTCAAGTTGAGTACAAAGAAGCAATTACTGCTTCTGCGGATCACAGAGAGGTATATAAGAAACAATCTGGTGGACGTGGAAAATTTGCAGACATCGTATTTACGATGGAGCCTGCAGATGAAGGTGTTCATGGATTGGTTTTTGAATCTGTTATTAAAGGTGGAAACGTGCCGAAAGAATTTGTTCCTTCTATTGAGAAAGGATTCCAAATGGCAATGAAAAACGGACCTTTAGCAGGATACGAAATGGACTCTTTAAAAGTAACACTTAAAGATGGGTCTTTCCACGCAGTGGATTCTGATCAATTATCTTTTGAGATTGCTGCTAAGTTAGGATACAAAGCTGCTGCAAAAGCTGCAAAAGCTAAAATCATGGAGCCTATTATGAAGTTAGAAGTGCTTACTCCTGAAGAAAACATGGGAGATATCGTAGGAGATTTAAATAGAAGAAGAGGACAAGTTTCTGACATGAGCGATCGTGCAGGAGCTAAAGTAGTGAAAGCTACGGTTCCTTTATCAGAAATGTTTGGGTATGTTACAGCGTTAAGAACAATGTCTTCTGGTAGAGCAACATCTACAATGGAATTTTCTCATTACGCAGAAACTCCATCAAATGTTTCGGAAGATGTAATTGCAAAAGCTAAAGGTTAATAAGATATTAAGATGAGCCAAAAAATTAGAATTAAATTAAAATCTTATGATTACAACTTAGTAGATAAATCTGCTGAGAAAATCGTAAAGACTGTAAAGAGTACAGGAGCATTAGTAAATGGTCCAATCCCTTTACCAACAAATAAAAAGATTTTTACAGTATTACGTTCACCACACGTAAACAAAAAATCGAGAGAGCAATTTCAATTATCTGCTTACAAAAGATTATTAGACATTTATAGTTCTTCTTCGAAAACTATTGATGCTTTAATGAAACTTGAGTTACCAAGCGGTGTAGAAGTTGAGATCAAAGTATAACTAAATGAAACTAGCCTTTCAACTTATTTATAAGTTGAAAGGGTTTAGTTGAATTTATCCTGAACTTGTTTCAGGATCTCTGTAAAGAGAAAAAATAATTATTCTGAAATATATCAGAATACACATGTCCGGAGGGTTTCGCGAAGGAAAAACGGTAAAACATATTCAGCGTTGAAGATGTTTAACGCTGTTTTTTTTGAACGAATTTCTAGAAGGATTACAGAAACGGAAGTTTCAAATAATTAATTATTAATAATAGACGCGATGGATATATATCTAACGTCTTAAATTTAAACAGAATGTCTGGGTTAATAGGAAGAAAAATAGGAATGACCAGCTTATTCGATGAAAACGGGAAGAATATTCCTTGTACAGTAATCGAAGCAGGTCCTTGCGTTGTTACCCAAGTCAGAACCGAAGAGGTTGACGGCTACAGCGCCTTACAACTTGGTTTCGATGACAAAAAAGCAAAAAGCTCTAATAAAGCTTTAGATGGACACTTTAAAAAAGCTGGTACATCTGCTAAAAGAAAAGTCATAGAATTCCAAGGATTTGAAAAAGAGTATAAATTAGGAGATTCAATTACTGTTGAGCACTTTGAAGAAGGTGAGTTCGTAGATGTATCTGGAACTTCTAAAGGTAAAGGTTTCCAAGGAGTTGTAAAACGTCATGGATTTGCCGGAGTTGGTCAAGCAACACACGGGCAACATAACCGTTTAAGAGCGCCAGGATCTATTGGTGCAGCATCTTATCCAGCGAGAGTATTCAAAGGAATGCGTATGGCAGGAAGAATGGGTGGAGATACAGTTAAAGTACAGAATCTAAAAGTATTAAAAGTAGTAGCAGATAAAAATCTACTTGTTGTTAAAGGAGCAGTTCCTGGACACAAAAATGCTTACGTAACTATTCAGAAATAATGAAAGTAGCAGTTTTAGATATTACAGGAAAAGATACAGGTAGAAAAGTTGAACTTTCTAACGATGTATTCGGAATAGAGCCAAACAATCACGCTATTTACTTAGATGTAAAGCAACATTTGGCAAATAAAAGACAGGGAACTCACAAATCTAAAGAGAGAGCTGAGATCACTGGAAGTACAAGAAAGATAAAAAAACAAAAAGGAACTGGTACTGCTAGAGCAGGTTCTATCAAGTCTGGTGTTTTTAGAGGTGGAGGACGTATATTCGGACCAAGACCAAGAAATTACTCTTTCAAATTAAACAAAAATTTAAAGCGATTAGCTCGTAAATCTGCATTAAGTACACAAGCAAAAGATAAAAATTTAGTAGTTGTAGAGAACTTCGATTTTGAAACTCCAAAGACTAAGAATTTTGTTAATGTATTGAAAGCATTAGGGTTAGAAAACAAAAAATCTTTGTTTGTGTTGGGCGAGTCAAATAATAATGTATATTTGTCATCACGAAATTTAAAAAGAACTAAAGTCGTAAGTAGTTCAGATTTAAGTACTTACGGAGTTTTAAATGCAAATAAAGTTGTATTTACTGAAGGTTCTTTAGAAGGAGTTGAAGCAAATTTTAGCAAATAATAGAAATGAATATTTTAATAAAACCTATTATTACGGAAAAAGCAACAAACGATAGCGAGTTAAATAACCGTTATGCATTTGTTGTAGATAAAAGAGCTAACAAATTGGAAATCAAAGGAGCTATTGAAGCTGCTTATGGAGTTGCAATTACAGCTGTAAGAACTATGAATTATCCTGTTCAAAGAAATACTAAATTCACAAAGAAAGGTATGGTAACAGGTATGAAAGGTGCTTACAAGAAAGCAATTGTTCAGTTAGCAGAAGGAGAAACTATTGATTTTTATAACAATCTTTAAGTAAAAAGACAGAATGTCAGTTAGAAAATTAAAACCAGTAACACCAGGTCAGCGTTTTAGAGTAGTAAACGGGTTCGACACCATTACTACTGACAAGCCGGAAAAAAGCTTATTAGCTCCGAAAAAAAGATCTGGAGGTCGAAACAATCAGGGTAGAATGACAACTCGTAATATTGGAGGAGGTCATAAACAAAAATACCGTATTATCGATTTTAAAAGAGATAAAACAGGTATCCCAGCAACAGTAAAAACTATTGAGTACGATCCAAATCGTACAGCATTTATTGCTTTAGTTAGTTATACTGATGGAGAAAAACGTTATGTGATTGCACAAAACGGATTACAAGTAGGACAAACAATTGTATCAGGAACAGGTGTGGCTCCAGAAATTGGAAACACAATGTTGTTAAGTGAGATACCATTAGGAACTACAATTTCTTGTATTGAATTACGTCCAGGACAAGGAGCTGTAATGGCTCGTTCTGCGGGATCTTTTGCACAGTTAATGGCAAGAGACGGAAAATATGCAACAGTAAAGTTACCATCAGGTGAAACAAGATTAATCTTGTTAACATGTATGGCAACGATTGGAGTTGTTTCTAACTCAGATCATCAATTACTAGTATCTGGTAAAGCAGGTAGAAGTAGATGGTTAGGTAGACGTCCAAGAACTAGACCAGTAGTAATGAACCCTGTTGATCACCCTATGGGAGGTGGAGAAGGTAAATCTTCTGGAGGACATCCAAGATCAAGAAACGGAATTCCTGCTAAAGGATTCAAAACTAGATCTAAAACAAAAGCTAGTAATAAGTATATTTTAGAACGTAGAAAGAAATAATAAGTTATGGCAAGATCATTAAAAAAAGGACCTTACGTTCACTACAAGTTAGAAAAGAAAGTTTTAGCTAACGTAGCATCAGATAGTAAATCAGTAATTAAAACTTGGTCAAGAGCAACGATGATTACTCCTGATTTCGTTGGACAAACAATTGCAGTTCACAACGGAAAGCAATTCGTTCCAGTATATGTTACTGAAAACATGGTAGGGCATAAATTAGGAGAGTTTTCACCAACACGTTCTTTTAGAGGGCATGCAGGTGCAAAAAATAAAGGTAAAAAATAGTAGGAAATGGGAGTTCGTAAACATAACATGGCAGAACAGTTAAAAGAAGCTAGAAAAAGCAAAGCTTTTGCTAAGCTAACTAACTGTCCTACATCACCAAGAAAAATGCGCTTAGTTGCGGATTTAGTAAGAGGTGTAGAAGTAGAAAAAGCACTACAAATTTTAAAATTCAGCTCAAAAGAAGCGTCTATAAATTTAGAGAAATTGTTGTTGTCTGCAATTGCAAACTGGCAAGCTAAAAATGAAGATGCTCCTATTGAAGAAGCTGGGTTATACGTAAAGTCTATTTGTGTAGACAGCGCGGGTATGTTAAAAAGATTAAGACCAGCTCCACAAGGGCGTGCTCATAGAATTCGTAAGCGTTCTAATCACGTTACTTTAGAGTTAGGTAGTAAAAATATTGAAAGCAAATAATTGAAGTAGAAATGGGACAAAAAACTAATCCAATAGGAAATCGTTTAGGAATCATCAGAGGTTGGGAATCTAACTGGTATGGTGGAAATGACTACGGAGATAAAATTGCTGAAGATGATAAAATAAGAAAGTATGTAAATGCTAGATTATTTAAAGCAAGTGTATCTAGAGTAATTATTGAGCGTACGCTTAAACTTGTAATCGTTACTATCACAACGGCTCGTCCAGGTATCATTATTGGTAAAGGCGGTCAAGAGGTAGACAAGTTAAAAGAAGAGCTTAATAAAATTACTGGTAAAGAAGTACAAATTAATATTTTCGAAATTAAACGTCCAGAATTAGATGCAAAATTAGTTGCAGCTAGTGTTGCGCGTCAGATAGAAAATAGAATCTCGTACAAACGTGCAATTAAGATGGCTATAGCTGCTGCAATGAGAATGAACTCTGAAGGAATTAAAATTCAAATTTCAGGTCGTTTAAATGGAGCTGAAATGGCACGTTCTGAACACTATAAAGAAGGTAGAATTCCTCTTTCTACTTTTAGAGCAGATATAGATTATGCACTTGTAGAATCTCATACAACTTACGGTAGAATCGGAGTTAAAGTATGGATTATGAAGGGCGAGGTTTATGGAAAAAGAGAATTATCTCCGTTAGTTGGTTTATCAAAAAAACAAGTTGGAGCTAATAAGAAACAACAATCTCGTAGAAGAAAATAATTTTTAAAAGTAGAAATTAAAAATGTTACAGCCTAAAAGAGTAAAATACCGTAAGGTACAGAAAGCGAAGGGGAACATGAATGGTAACTCTGGTAGAGGGACTCAACTTTCAAACGGAATGTTTGGAATTAAATCCTTAGATCAGAATTTACTTACTTCTCGTCAGATAGAAGCAGCTCGTATTGCGGCAACTCGTTATATGAAAAGAGAGGGTCAGTTATGGATTAAAATTTTTCCAGACAAGCCTATTACCAAAAAGCCATTAGAAGTTCGTATGGGTAAAGGTAAAGGAGCTCCAGAATATTTCGTTGCTGTTGTAAAGCCAGGAAGAGTTTTATTTGAAGTTGGTGGTGTGTCAATTGATGTTGCAAAAGAAGCATTGCGTTTGGCCGCTCAAAAACTTCCAGTAAAAACTAAGTTTATAATCGCTAGAGATTATGATAACGCTTAATTGATAAGAAAATGAAACAGTCAGAAATTAAAGAATTATCAACAGAAGATTTACAAGAAAATCTTACTACGTTGAAAAAAAACTATACTGATTTAAAAATGGCTCACGCGATTTCTCCGTTGGAAAATCCAATACAGTTAAGAGCCTTAAGAAAATCTGTTGCAAGAATTGCTACAGAGTTAACAAAAAGAGATTTACAATAATTGTAGTCAGTTTTAAAGATGGAAAAAAGAAATCTTAGAAAAGAGAGAATTGGTGTAGTATCTAGTAACAAAATGGAGAAATCTATTGTTGTTGCAGAGGTAAAAAGAGTAAAGCACCCAATGTACGGAAAGTTCGTATTAAAAACGAAAAAGTATGTTGCACACGATGAGACAAACGATTGTAATGTTGGAGATACTGTAAAGATCATGGAAACAAGACCTTTAAGTAAATCTAAACGTTGGAGATTAGTAGAAATCCTAGAAAGAGCTAAATAATATGTTACAGACAGAATCAAGATTAAAAGTAGCAGATAATACTGGAGCCAAAGAAGTTTTAGTAATCCGCGTTTTAGGAGGAACAAAAAAGCGTTACGCTAGAGTTGGAGATAAAATTGTTGTTACAGTAAAAGCAGCAACTCCAAATGGTACTGTAAAGAAAGGTCAAGTTTCTAGAGCAGTAGTTGTTCGTACAAAGAAAGAAGTTAGACGTAAAGACGGGTCTTACATCAGATTTGATGACAATGCTTGTGTACTTTTAAATCCTACAGAGGAAATGAGAGGAACACGTGTATTTGGTCCTGTTGCTCGTGAGCTTCGTGAGAAACAATTCATGAAAATAGTATCATTAGCACCTGAAGTGCTTTAAAAGAGAAACGACGATGACAAAGTTTAAAATCAAATCAGGAGATACTGTTACAGTAATCGCAGGAGATCATAAAGGATCAGAAGGAAAAGTATTGCAAATCCTTAGAGATAAAAATAGAGCTATTGTAGAAGGTGTGAACATGATTTCAAAACACACAAAACCAAGCGCTCAAAGTCCACAAGGAGGAATTGTAAAGAAAGAAGCTTCAATTCATATCTCTAACTTATCGTTAGTAGAAGGAGGAAAAGCAGTAAGAGTTGGATATACAGTAGAAGGAGATACGAAAACAAGAATCTCTAAGAAAACTAAAAAAGCAATATAATCATGAGTTACGTACCAAGATTAAAAGCAGAATATAAGAGCAGAGTTATCAGCGCTCTTACAGAAGAATTTGGTTATAGCAATGTAATGCAAGTGCCTAAATTACAAAAAATTGTAGTTAGTAAAGGTGTTGGTGCAGCTATAGCAGATAAGAAATTGATAGATTATGCTCTAGAAGAGTTAACTACAATTACAGGACAAAAAGCAATTGCTACTTTATCTAAAAAAGACGTTGCAAACTTCAAACTACGTAAAGGAATGCCAATTGGTGTGAAAGTTACGTTAAGAGGAGAAAAAATGTACGAATTTTTAGATAGATTGGTTACCGCATCTTTACCACGTGTAAGAGATTTTAACGGTATTAAAGCAAATGGTTTTGATGGAAGAGGTAATTATAATTTAGGAATTACTGAACAAATTATCTATCCAGAAATTAATATTGATAAAGTAAATAAAATTGGAGGTATGGACATTACTTTTGTAACATCTGCAGCTACCGATAAAGAAGCTAAATCATTATTAGGAGAATTAGGTTTACCATTTAAAAAAAATTAAGACATGGCTAAAGAATCAATGAAAGCCCGTGAGGTAAAAAGAGCAAAAGTAGTAGCTAAATATGCTGAGAAAAGAAAAGCTTTAAAAGAAGCTGGAGATTATGAAGCATTACAAAAGTTACCAAAAAACGCTTCTCCAATACGTATGCACAATAGATGTAAACTTACTGGAAGACCAAAAGGGTACATGCGTCAATTCGGAATTTCTCGTGTAACATTCCGTGAAATGGCAAACCAAGGGTTAATACCAGGTGTTAAAAAAGCAAGTTGGTAAAAACCGTAAAGAATAAAATAGAATGTGTATCTTTGCACGCTCTATTTTTTTGAGTAAATAAACATTAACTGATTTCAGGTTTAATTATCACAGAGTAATCTGTAGCATAAATAGAGGTAATTAAAAACCAAAATCGCAATTTTAAATAAATATGTATACAGATCCAATCGCGGATTTTTTAACGAGAGTTAGAAATGCAATCGCAGCAGGACACAGAGTTGTCGAAATTCCAGCTTCAAACTTGAAGAAGGAAATGACAAAAATTTTGTTTGATCAAGGGTATATTTTAAGCTACCAGTTCAATGACGAAAAAATTCAAGGAACTATCAAAATAGCTTTAAAGTATGATAGAGAAACAAAAGAATCGGTAATTAGAAAACTAGAACGAATCAGTACACCAGGTTTACGTAAATACGTTAGTGCATTAGAAATGCCTAGAGTATTAAACGGTCTTGGTATTGCAATCGTTTCAACATCTAAAGGTGTGATGACTAACAAAAAAGCACGTCAAGAGAATGTTGGAGGGGAAGTAATTTGTTACGTTTATTAATACTATAGTAAGATGTCAAGAATAGGAAAAAACCCAATAAGCATTCCAACCGGAGTTGAATTAAACATCGATGGAAATGTAGTAACGGTAAAAGGAAAATTAGGAGAATTGTCTCAAGAGATTTCTGGCGATATTACTGTAAGAATAGAAGGTGAGACTGTTATTTTAAACAGACCATCAGAAAGTAAACCACATAAAGCTGCTCACGGATTATATAGATCATTAGTATTTAATATGATTGAAGGAGTAAGTAAAGGTTGGACTAAAGAATTAGAATTAGTTGGTGTAGGTTATAGAGCTTCAAACCAAGGACAAAAATTAGATTTAGCATTAGGATTTTCTCATAATATTGTTTTAGAATTAGCTCCAGAAGTTAAGGTAGAGACTGTATCAGATAAAGGAAAAAATCCAATCGTTAAATTAACTTCTTATGACAAACAATTGGTTGGTCAAATTGCCGCAAAGATTCGTTCTTTCCGTGCACCAGAACCATACAAAGGTAAAGGAGTTAAATTTGTAGGAGAACAATTAAGAAGAAAAGCAGGTAAATCTGCATAATATATAGCATTATGGCATTATCAAAGCTTGAAAGAAGACAAAGAATTAAAAACAGAATCAGAAAAGTTGTTTCTGGTACTGCGGCTCAGCCAAGGTTATCTGTTTTTAGAAGTAATAAAGAAATTTATGCTCAATTAGTAGATGACGTTACTGGTGTTACATTGGTAGCTGCTTCTTCTAGAGATAAAGAGGTTGCAACAGGATCAAAATTAGAAACTGCTGCATCAGTAGGAAAAGCAATAGCAGAAAAAGCTGTTAAGGCTGGTATAGAAACTATTTCTTTTGATAGAAATGGATATTTATATCACGGTAGAATAAAAGTATTAGCAGAAGCTGCTAGAGAAGCTGGTTTAAAATTTTAAGAAGTTTATTATGTATCAAAATTATAAAAACGTAGAAAGAGTAAAGCCTAGCGGATTAGAACTTGTAGATCATTTAGTAGGCGTACAACGTGTTACTAAAGTAACAAAAGGAGGTAGAGCTTTCGGATTTTCTGCAATTGTTGTTGTAGGAGATGGAAACGGAGTAGTTGGTCATGGATTAGGTAAATCTAAAGATGTTGCATCTGCAATTGCAAAAGCAATTGAAGACGCGAAGAAAAATTTAGTAAGAATTCCAATTTTAAATGGAACATTACCTCATGAGCAAAAAGGGAAATTTGGTGGAGCAAAAGTGTTTTTAAAGCCTGCTTCACATGGTACCGGAGTTATTGCTGGTGGTGCTGTACGTGCGGTATTAGAATCTGTAGGAGTACATGATGTATTATCAAAATCTCAAGGTTCTTCTAACCCTCATAATGTAGTAAAAGCAACATTAGATGCTTTATTACAATTACGTAGTGCAGTTACAATTGCAAAACAAAGAGGAATTTCTTTAGAAAAAGTATTTAACGGATAAATCTAGGAACGATGGCAAAAATTAGAGTTAAGCAAGTAAAAAGCAAAATCGGACGCCTTCAAAGTCAAAAAAGAACTTTAGAAGCATTAGGTTTACGTAAAATGAACCAAGTAGTAGAACATGAGGCAACTCCTTCTATTATTGGTATGGTAAATACAGTTAAACACTTAGTTTCTTTCGAAGAAATTAAATAAAGACATATATAGAAATGAGTTTACATAACTTACAACCCGCAGAAGGATCTGTAAAAAAGGAAAAAAGAATCGCAAGAGGTGAAGGTTCTGGTAAAGGTGGTACTGCTACTAGAGGTCACAACGGTCAAAAATCTCGATCAGGGTATTCTAAAAAAGTAGGATTCGAAGGAGGGCAAATGCCACTTCAAAGACGTGTTCCTAAATTTGGATTCACTAACATAAACCGTAAGGAGTATGTTGGAGTTAATTTAGATAAATTACAAACATTAGTTGACGAAGGTAGAATTACAGATACTGTAACTTTAGACATCTTAGTTGCTAATAAAGTAGTTAGTAAAAACGAATTAGTAAAAATACTAGGTCGTGGAGAGCTTAAAGCTAAATTAAATATTACTGTTCACAAATTTACTGCTACTGCAAAAGCTGCTATTGAAGCTGCCGGAGGTGAAGCAGTTGCATTATAAGATTAGGTAAATATGAAGTTGATAAACACTTTAAGAGACATCTGGAAAATAGAAGAGCTTAAACAAAAGCTTATTTTAACTTTAGGTTTAATTGTTGTATATCGTTTTATGGCTCAAGTTCCATTACCAGGAATTGATCCATTACAATTAACAGCTTTAAAATCTCAAACTTCCGAAGGTCTTTTAGGATTATTAAATGCATTTACTGGAGGAGCATTTTCTAGAGCGTCTATTATGGCACTTGGAATTATGCCATACATTTCTGCTTCTATTGTAGTTCAATTAATGGGAATTGCGGTTCCTTATTTACAAAAACTACAAAAAGATGGAGAAAGTGGAAGAAAGAAAATTACACAAATTACACGTTGGTTAACAATAGGTATTACATTGGTGCAAGCACCAACCTATATTACAGCGATTAAAACTCAATTTGGTTTACCAGAGCAAGCATTTTTAGTGTCTGGTGGAGCTTTTTGGTTTTCATCAATTATATTGTTAACAGCAGGAACTATTTTTGCAATGTGGTTAGGAGAGCGTATTACAGACAAAGGAGTTGGTAATGGTATATCATTATTAATTACGGTAGGTATTATCGCAAATTTCCCTGGGGCATTTATGCAAGAATTGGTATCTAAAACTACCAATGCAGGAGCAGGAGGTTTTATGATGATTCTGTTAGAAATTTTTGTTTGGTTTGTTGTGATTTTATTATCAGTTTTATTAGTAACAGCAGTAAGAAAAATTGCTGTACAATACGCTAGAAGAACTGTTGTTGGAGATATTAAAGATGTAGCTGGAGCAAGACAATACATTCCGTTAAAATTAAATGCAGCGGGAGTAATGCCAATCATTTTTGCACAAGCAATTATGTTTTTACCGGTAGCATTAGCAAGAAAATTTCCAGCATTAAGTGAGTTGCAAGATATGAATGGATTGTGGTACAATGTGTTATTTGCAGTATTGATAATTATATTCAGTTATTTTTATACAGCAATAACAATTCCAACAAATAAAATGGCCGATGATTTAAAAAGAAGCGGAGGTTTTATACCAGGAATCAAACCAGGTATTGATACTGCTGAAAGATTAGATTCTGTTTTGTCTAGAATTACGTTCCCAGGATCGTTATTCTTAGCAGGGCTATCTATTTTACCAGCAATCATTGTTCAGTTTGGAGTACAACAAAGTTGGGCAATGTTTTATGGTGGAACATCATTGATCATTATGGTAGGAGTTGCAATTGATACCATTCAACAAATTAACTCGTATTTATTAAACAGTCATTATGATGGTTTAATGAAAACAGGAACTAGTAGAAAATCATTAAAATAATATGGCTAAGCAACCAGCAATACAACAAGACGGAACTATTACAGAAGCATTATCAAATGCTATGTTTCGTGTAGAGTTAGAGAATGGGCATATTGTTACAGCACACATTTCTGGTAAGATGCGTATGCATTATATTAAATTATTACCTGGAGATAAAGTGAAATTAGAAATGAGTCCTTATGATTTAAGTAAGGCCAGAATTACTTATAGATATTAAAAAAACAAGAAACAGATGAAAGTTAGAGCATCAGTTAAGAAAAGAAGTGCCGACTGCAAAATAGTGCGCAGAAAAGGTAGATTATATGTAATAAATAAACAAAATCCTAGATTTAAACAAAGACAAGGGTAATGGCAAGAATAGCAGGTATTGATATTCCAAAGAATAAAAGAGGAGTTATTGCTTTAACTTACATCTTTGGTATAGGAAAAAGTAGAGCTAAAGAAGTTTTAGCAAACGCAAAAGTTGACGAAAGTATTAAAGTTCAAGATTGGACTGATGATCAAATCGCAGCAATTAGAGAACAAGTTGGATCTTTCACTATCGAGGGAGAGTTACGTTCTGAAGTTCAAATAAACATCAAACGTTTGATGGATATTGGATGTTACAGAGGTATCCGTCATAGAACTGGTCTTCCTTTAAGAGGACAAAGAACTAAGAACAACTCTAGAACAAGAAAAGGTAAAAGAAAAACAGTAGCTAACAAAAAGAAAGCTACTAAATAATAACTAGATATTATGGCTAAAGCAAGCACAAAAAAGCGTAAAGTTATTGTTGAATCTGTTGGTGAAGCACATATCACTGCATCTTTTAATAACATTATTATTTCATTAACAAACAAAAAAGGTGACGTAATTTCATGGTCGTCTGCTGGTAAGCAAGGATTTAGAGGTTCTAAAAAGAATACTCCATATGCTGCTCAAACTGCTGCAGAAGATTGTGCAAGAGTTGCTCATGAAGCTGGACTTAGAAAAGTAAAGGTTTTTGTTAAAGGACCAGGTAATGGTAGAGAAAGCGCAATAAGAACATTACATAATAGCGGAATTGAAGTTACAGAAATTATTGACGTAACTCCAATACCACACAATGGATGTAGACCTCCAAAAAGAAGAAGAGTATAATTAAATTTTAACTAAGTTGGATTTTAGATTATCGAAGGAGTTCGCCTTAATTCATAATCCCAACTTTAATAACTAAGAAATGGCAAGATATACAGGACCAAAAACTAAAATTGCCCGTAAATTCGGAGAAGCAATTTTCGGAGATGATAAAAACTTTGAGAAAAGAAATTATCCTCCAGGGCAACATGGTAACGCAAAAAGAAGAGGTAAAAAATCTGAATATGCTATCCAATTGCAAGAAAAACAAAAAGCAAAATACTCTTATGGTATTTTAGAACGTCAATTCTCTAACTTATTTAAAAAAGCTCAAAGAGCTGGTGGTATTACCGGTGAGGTTTTATTACAGTTATGTGAATCTCGTTTAGACAATGTAGTATACCGTTTAGGTATTGCAAATTCTCGTAGCGCAGCTCGTCAATTAGTTTCTCACCGTCACATTACTGTGAACGGAGAAATTTTAAACATTCCTTCATACTCTTTAAAAGATGGAGATGTGGTAGCTGTTAGAGAAAAATCTAAATCTTTGGTTGCAATAGAAAGCGCTTTAGCTTCTAATAGCAATGTGTACGAATGGTTAAGCTGGAACGCTGATTTAATGTCAGGAACGTTTGTTAAAGCTCCAGAAAGAGTACAAATTCCAGAGAACATCAAAGAGCAATTAATTGTAGAGTTATACTCTAAATAATAAATTAATCATATTGGTATTGGGCCAAAGGGTTTATTTGAACATCTTCACTCATGTAAACCGCGCAACCTAATAGCAATTAAAACGAAGAAAAATATGGCAATTTTAAATTTTCAAAAGCCCGATAAAGTAATAATGATTGAATCTACAGATTTTTCTGGTAGATTTGAATTTAGACCATTAGAACCAGGTTTTGGCTTAACAGTTGGTAATGCATTAAGAAGAGTATTGTTATCTTCATTAGAAGGTTTTGCAATTACATCATTAAGAATTGATGGAGTAGAGCATGAGTTTTCTGCAATTAATGGAGTTGTAGAAGATGTAACAGAAATTATTCTAAACTTAAAACAAGTGCGTTTTAAGAAACAAATTGAAGAGACTGACAAAGAATCAGTATCTATCAATGTTTCTGGTCAAGAGCAATTAACTGCTGGTGATTTACAACGTTTTATTTCTGGTTTTCAAGTGTTAAATCCAGATTTAGTGATCTGTAATATGGATAAATCTGTGAAATTAAACATGGAGATTTCTATAGAAAAAGGTAGAGGATTTGTGCCAGCTGAAGAAAATAAAAAATCTGCTGCACCATTAGGAACAATTTTTACAGATTCAATTTATACTCCAATAAAGAATGTAAAATACACTGTTGAGAATTTTCGTGTAGAACAAAAAACTGACTACGAAAAATTAATTTTCGATATAGATACAGATGGTTCTATCAACCCTAAAGATGCATTAACAGAAGCTGCTAAAATATTAATTCACCACTTTATGTTATTCTCAGATGAGCGTATTACATTAGAGGCAGATGAAATAGCACAAACTGAAACATATGATGAAGAATCATTACACATGCGTCAGTTATTAAAGACCAAATTGGTAGATATGGATTTATCAGTAAGAGCTTTAAACTGTTTAAAAGCAGCAGAGGTAGATACTTTAGGAGACTTAGTATCTTTCAATAAAAACGATTTGATGAAGTTCCGTAACTTCGGTAAGAAATCATTAACTGAATTAGAAGAGTTAGTGATTAACAAAAACCTAAACTTCGGAATGGATTTAAGTAAATACAAATTAGATAGAGATTAACCTTTCATATTTTGCGCCCCATACTGGGTTGATGCAAGATGAGAGTAAAAAGAAAATGTCATGAGACACGGTAAGAAATTTAACCACTTAGGAAGAAAAACAGCACACAGAAAAGCAATGTTAGCTAATATGGCTTGTTCTTTAATTGAGCACAAACGTATTAACACAACAGAAGCAAAAGCAAAAGCATTACGTAGATTCGTAGAGCCTTTACTTACAAAATCTAAGAACGATACTACTCACAACCGTCGTGTTGTATTTAGTTACCTTAGAGACAAATATGCTGTTACAGAATTGTTCAAAGAAATATCTGTTAAAATAGCAGATAGACCAGGAGGATATGTACGTATCATCAAATTAGGAAATCGTCAAGGAGATAACGCTCCTATGGCAATGGTAGAATTAGTTGATTACAACGAATTGTACAACCCTAATGGAAAGAAAGCTAAGAAAACTACTCGTAGAGGTAGAAAGAAAGCAGAAACAGTTGTTGATGTTGCAGAAACAGAAACACCAGAAACTTCTGAAGAATAGTATGATATTTCTAAAGAAATCATATAAAGGGATAAGCGTTTACGTTTATCCCTTTTTTTATACAATTTTATAAACAACAAAAGTTTAATTATTAAGTTATTATTACTTTTGTAATCGAAATGTTTTAAATAACAATTAAAAAAAGAAACACCTTAAAATGAAGTACCAACAAAACAAAAAAGCTTTAGTTTTATTAGCAGACGGAACAATTTTTTATGGTAAATCTATTGGTATTGAAGGAACCTCTTCAGGAGAAATTTGCTTCAATACAGGTATGACTGGTTATCAAGAAATTTTTACCGATCCATCTTATTATGGTCAATTAATGGTTGCAACAAATGCCCATATTGGAAACTATGGAGTGAATGCCAATGAAGTAGAATCAGAAGGAATAAAAATATCTGGATTGATTTGTAGAAATTTTAGTTTAACACACTCAAGAGTAGATTCTGAAGGAAACTTAAAAGATTGGTTTATCAAACACAATACGATTGCGATTTCTGATGTAGATACAAGAGCTTTAGTAGCTTACATTAGAGATAATGGGGCAATGAATGCTATTATTTCTACAGATGTTGATAATATTGAAGAACTAAAAAAACAATTGGCTAAAGTTCCAGATATGAATGGCTTGGAGTTGGCTTCAAAGGTGTCTACAAAAGAACCTTATTTTTATGGAAACGAAAATGCAACCTATAAAATTTCTGCTCTAGATATTGGTATTAAAAAGAACATTTTAAGAAATTTTGCAAAAAGAGATGCCTATATTAAAGTATTTCCTTACAACGCAAGTTTTGAAGAGTTGAGTGCTTTTAAACCAGATGGATATTTCATTTCAAACGGTCCTGGTGATCCAGAACCCTTAGTAGATGCTCAAAACACGGCAAAAGAAATCATTAAGAGAGATTTGCCTTTATTCGGAATTTGTTTAGGGCATCAAGTGATTGCTTTGGCAAACGGAATCTCTACCTATAAAATGCATAACGGTCATAGAGGAATTAATCATCCAGTAAAAAACTTATTAACGGGAAAAGGAGCAATTACCTCTCAAAACCACGGATTTGCAATTAATAGAGAAGAAACAGAAGCAAATGAAAATGTAGAAATTACACATGTGCATTTAAACGATCATACAGTTGCTGGAATTAGAATGAAAAACAAAAATGTTTTTTCTGTACAATATCATCCAGAAGCAAGTCCGGGTCCACACGATGCAGAATATTTGTTCGATCAATTTATAGAAAACATTAAAAAATAAATAAGATTTTTTTTACAAGAATTAGAAAATCTCAAGAAATAAGAAAACTATGAGTATAATAATAAACATACACGCACGTCAAATTTTTGATTCAAGAGGAAACCCAACAGTAGAAGTTGATGTGGTAACAGAAAATGGTATTTTAGGAAGAGCAGCAGTTCCTTCTGGAGCATCTACTGGAGAACACGAAGCAGTTGAATTACGTGATGGTGGAAAACCATACATGGGCAAAGGAGTTTTAAAAGCAGTTAAAAACGTCAATCAAATTATAGCACAAGAATTGCTAGGAACTTCTGTTTTTGAGCAAAACTTAATCGATAAAATAATGATTGATTTAGATGGAACTCCCAACAAATCAGTTTTAGGAGCCAATGCTATTTTAGGAGTTTCTTTAGCTGTTGCAAAAGCAGCTGCAAATGAATTGGGAATGCCGTTATATCGTTATGTTGGCGGAGTTTCTGCAAACACCTTACCAGTTCCAATGATGAATATCATCAACGGAGGATCACATTCTGATGCGCCAATTGCTTTTCAAGAGTTTATGGTAATGCCTGTAAAAGCAGAAAACTTTACCCAAGCTATGCAAATGGGTTCTGAAATTTTTCATCATTTAAAGAGTGTTTTACATGATAGAAATTTAAGCACTGCTGTAGGAGATGAAGGTGGTTTTGCGCCAACTTTAGATGGTACAGAAGATGCAATAGATACCATTGCTTTAGCAGTTAAAAACGCAGGTTATTCTTTTGGTGATGAAATTATGATTGCATTAGATTGTGCTGCAGCTGAGTTTTATGTAGATGGTACATACGATTATACAAAATTTGAAGGAGCATCTGGTAAAATAAGAACCAGTCAAGAGCAAGCAGATTATTTAGCAGAATTAGTAGAGAAGTATCCAATTATCTCTATAGAAGACGGAATGGATGAAAATGACTGGGATGGCTGGAAGTATTTAACAGATAAGGTTGGAGATAAAGTACAGTTGGTCGGAGATGATTTATTTGTGACCAATGTAGAGCGTTTGTCTAGAGGAATTGAAAACGGAATTGCAAATTCTATTTTAATTAAAGTAAATCAAATAGGTACCTTAACAGAAACAATTTCTGCGGTAAATATGGCACACAATGCAGGGTATACATCTGTAATGTCTCACAGATCTGGCGAAACAGAAGACAATACAATCGCAGATTTAGCTGTTGCGTTAAATTGTGGTCAAATTAAAACAGGATCAGCTTCTCGTTCAGACAGAATGGCTAAATACAACCAGTTGTTAAGAATTGAAGAAGAGTTAGCTGATACGGCTTATTTTCCTAAAGAAAAAGCTTTTAAAATAAAGTAAAAGTCTTTTTATAAAAATCAAAACCTTATAAATTTTTTTATAAGGTTTTTTTTATGCTTAAAAATAAGTTAAATCTATGTTCAAATACCAAAATTCTATCTAGGTTGACTTTTAATATGGTTGGAAAATTGGTATCTTTGTAATTCACTTCATAAATAAAAAAAATAGAAATAATGTCAGATAAAGCTACTATCAAAATTGACGGGAAAGAGTTTGAATTTCCATTAATTACAGGAACAGAGAATGAAACAGCAATTGATATTAAAGATTTAAGAGCCGCTACTGGAGGAGTAGTAACAATTGACCCAGGATATAAAAATACTGGTTCTTGTGAAAGTGCAATCACATTTTTAGATGGTGAAAAAGGTATTTTAAGATATAGAGGATATTCGATTGAAGAATTGGCTGAAAAAGCAGATTTTCTAGAAGTAGCTTATTTATTAATTTTTGGAGAATTACCAACAACAGAACAATTAGAAAAATTTAAAGAAGATATTTGTGAGCAATCTTTAGTAGATGAAGATATTAGGAAAATTGTAGATTCATTTCCTAAGTCAGCACATCCAATGGGAGTAATTTCTTCATTGACTTCAGCTTTAACAGCATTTAATCCTTCATCTGTAAACGTAAATTCAGAAGAAGATATGTATAAAGCGATTGTTAAGATATTAGGAAAGTTTCCTGTGTTAGTTGCTTGGACAATGCGAAAAAAACAAGGGCTTCCTTTAGATTATGGTGATTGTAGCTTAGGATATGTAGAAAACACCTATAAAATGATGTTTAAGAAGCCAAATAATGAGTATGTTACAAATCAAATAGTAGTAAATGCATTAAATAAATTATTGATTTTACATGCAGATCACGAACAAAACTGTTCTACTTCTACAGTACGAATTGTTGGCTCTTCTCATGCAGGATTATTTGCATCGTTGTCAGCAGGAATATCTGCGCTTTGGGGACCATTACACGGTGGTGCAAACCAAGCAGTGTTAGAAATGCTAGAAGCGATAAAAGAAGATGGTGGAGATACTAAAAAATACATGGCTAAGGCTAAAGATAAAAATGACCCTTTTAGATTGATGGGATTCGGGCATAGAGTGTATAAAAACTTTGATCCTAGAGCTAAAATTATAAAAGTCGCAGCTGATGAAGTGTTGAATGATTTAGGAATTGATGATCCTATATTAGATATTGCAAAAGGCTTAGAACAAGAAGCTTTAAATGACCCCTATTTTGTAGATAGAAAATTGTATCCAAATGTAGATTTCTACTCAGGAATTATTTATCGCGCTATGGGGATTCCTGTTGAAATGTTTACAGTGATGTTTGCTTTAGGTAGATTGCCAGGTTGGATTGCTCAATGGAGAGAAATGCGCTTAGGAAAAGAACCAATTGGTAGACCAAGACAAATTTATACTGGAGAAAACTTAAGAAGTTTTAAAACTATTGATAAAAGATAGTTTACATTTGCTATATGTTAAATTCAATTAAAATAATTAAAAATAGGTCTGATATTGGAGCAGGAACGCGTGGCTCTGATATGGGAATTGATGCTATTGAAATAGCTGCAATAAACAAGAATAATAATTATTTTGAACAGTTTGAATTTACAGATGTATCTACAGCGAATGAATCTATTTACAATAAAGTAAAGAATTCTTTTGCTAAAAGAATAGACAGTGTTTTAGTACAGTGTACAAGATTGAGCAATCATGTGAAGGTTACGCTACAAGAAAAAACGTTCCCAATTGTTCTATCTGGAGATCATTCTTCTGCTTTAGGAACCATTAGTGGTGTAAAAGCAGCTTTCTCAAAACAAACCGTGGGTGTTGTTTGGATTGATGCGCATGCAGATATTCATTCACCATATACATCTCCTTCTGGTAATATTCATGGAATGCCATTAGCAGCAGTATTATCTGAAGATAATCTTGATTTTCAAATAAATGAAGTTACTCGAGAAACTTCAGATTTGTGGGAACGAATGAAAAATATAGGTGTTCTTGGACCTAAAGTCGCTGCAGAAAATGTGGTGTATTTTGGAGTTAGAGACACCGAAGAGCCTGAAGAAAACCAAATTAAAAATCTTCAAATTAAAAATTACACCGTTTCAGAAATTCGTTATAAAGGACTAGAACAATGTGTGAGTGAAGCCATCGATAAATTATCTAATTGTGATGTTATTTACATTTCTTTTGATGTCGATTCGATGGATTGTGACATGGTTTCATACGGTACAGGAACACCAGTTAACAAAGGATTTGATCAGCAAGAAGTTACTCAAATAATGAACCAATTTATTGAAACAAAAAAAGTGGTTTGTGTAGAGTTTGTGGAGGTAAATCCGTTATTAGATTTAAAAGGAAATGTCATGGCAGAAACTGCTTTTGAAATTTTGGATGATATTACTAAAACCATCTCAAAATCACTTTAAGATTTTATAATTTTTTTGGTAACTGTTTTATTCGTAATAGTTTTTATTTTTATAAAATAAACACCACTTGCAAAATCATTTATTAAAATAGCATTACCACTATTTTGTTCTAAAATAGTTTTTCCGTTAGCGTTGATAACCTTTATATTTTGAACTTCAATTCCTTTTATATATAAAACGGTATCTGTTGGATTTGGATAGACTTGTAAATGAGTCAACTCTATATCATCAATATGTAAAGGACTAAAGGAGCCATTTTCAAATCGATATAATTTCTGAGTTAAAACGGTAGCACCTATTTCTACTTTTTCACGAGATAGAAAATATTTTTTACCACTTATAACTGTAATTCCTTCAACTTGACTCGGATTTAAAGTTGGATTGATATCTGTTCTTTCAATGACTCCAATAAAAATAGCATCATTTGTTATTGCGTTGACTTTGATGTGAACTAAAAAAGGTTGACCAGTTGGATTTGTATATCCGCACAATAAAAAACTATCATCCTCTTTATTGTAAGTAGAGCCAGTAATCAATCCGTTAGAATTATAAGAACTCACTTTTTTAGCAGAATGAGTTCCAATTGTTTTCGGAATCGTGTATGCATGTACGGTATTATCAGTCCAGTTTTTTGTAAAAATTACCAACTTGTCTTTGTAAGCTGACATAGCTTCTGCATCAAAATTAGTATTGTTTGGTTGCGATGTAAAATCTGTTTGGTCTTCATAACTAAATGCAATCGTTTCTGAAGTAATACTGGTGCTATTTGTAAAGTCAGACTTTAAAATTCGATATATTTTTAAATCTTGTCTATTTCCGTTGCTGTTGTTTCCAAAATCTCCAATGTAAATGTAGGTGTCATCTTGAGTAACATCATCCCAATCTACATTTGTTGCATTGTTGATATTGATTGTTCTTGTAATATTTCCTGTAATGGTATCTAGTTCGTATAAGTTAGCAGCATCTCCAGAGTCATTATGCGTAATTAATTTTCCATTAAAAAACAGTAACCCAGAAGTTTCAGAAATGGTAGCCGGTAAATCATATTTTTCAATAATATTCTCTATCTGAGCCTGTATAGAAAAACAAATGAAGAATGCACTAAAGACGAATAAGTTTTTCATGATTTTTTTAAGTTTCGCTAACGTCTCGGCTATGAGTAGTTGCGTGGGTTAGCACTTAACTTTACAAGGACACACCAAGTTGGAAATTCCTGCGGAATTTCTAAAGTAGGCGAGAACAAGCAATTACTTATAGCCATTGTTGGCAAATCGTTTTTAATTATCAAAGCCTTGGAAAACTTCTTGTTCAAATAATTTATAGAAATCAAAACTTTCTTTGTCATTGAATGGAAAGTATTGAGTGAAATACACTATGGCGATTTTATTCTCAACATCCAAGGTATAGTAAGAATTCGCAGCACCTGCCCAATATACTGACCCAATGGGTCTAAATAATTCGCTTTTATTTGCTTCAATTGCCCATGCTAATCCCCACCTGTCAGATTCATCGCCAAATCCTCCTGTATAACCCATTACATCGTTATCAAATTGTTCATAGTTCAGTCTTACTTCTTTTGGCAAATTATCTTTTAACATGAGTTCAAAAGTTTCTCTTTTTAATAATTGCCCTCCTTCATATTTACCATAATTCAACATACATTGTAGAAATGTCATATAATCTTTTGGTGACCCAAATAATCCACCTCCTGCATTAAATGATGTCACTGGTTTTTGGGGAATTCGAGGGTATTCATTAAAACCAGTTGAATCTTTAACTCCATATGATACAATTCTATCTTTCAAATTATCCGGTACGTTAAACCATGTGGCATCCATTTGCAGTGGTCCTGTGATATAATTTCTAAAATACTGTTCTAGATTTTTACCACTTATTTTTTCTACGATTTTACCAACCCAATCCGTGTTAGTTCCATAGCGCCAATTGGTACCTGCTTCAAAAAGTCTAGGTTTATCCTCATATTCCCAATTATCTGGTTGAAAGCTTTGAAGTCTTGATGACGTGAAATCATAACCAAAACCTGCAGTATGGGTCAGTAAGTGTCTTAATGTTATTGATTTACTACCTTTAACTAATTCTCCTTCTTTAGTTAGTATTGGAATAGATGTCATTTCAGGCATTAAGTCGTCTAAAGGGTCATCTAGTCCAATTTTCCCTTGTTCCACGAGTTGCATGGCTGCAATTGAAGCTATGGCTTTGGTCATTGAATAAATTCGGAAAATATTGTTTTCATTTATTGTGTCTTTTCCACCCCAAACAGATGGTCCATATGCATACCATTTCATTTGCCCCTCTTTGTTACTGTATCCCATAATGGCAGCAGGAAGCTCACTATTTTGAAAATAAGTATTAATTGGCAATGGATTAATTCCTTTTTTACTTTCTTGTTTTTCAGTTTTACAACCAGTTAATATTGAAATAATAATTAGTGTAAATAGTAATTGTTTCATAATTGAATGGTTCATGTTAGTTTAATGTTTGCCAACTTTTATGATATCGAACGTTTTAATGTTTTATATCAAGAGTTAGCGAAAGGTAGCGAAAAACGAGTTAAGAAACAAACCAAATTCTTAACTTTGCAGCATGAAACAAACTACAAATGTTATTTTAATGGTTCGTCCAGTTGGTTTTAGAATGAACGAACAAACGGCGGTAAATAATTATTACCAACAAGAATTAGTTGATACATTACCAGCTACCATTAATGCAAAAGCACAAAGAGAGTTTGATGATTTAGTGATCAAATTACAAAATAATGGAGTAGTAGTTATTGTTGTAGATGATACTGAAACTCCAAGCACACCAGATTCACTTTTTCCGAATAACTGGATTTCATTTCACCAAAATGGTGATGTGGCTTTGTACCCAATGTTTGCAGAAAACAGAAGATTAGAGCGTAGAGAAGATGTGCTAGAAATTTTAGAATCAAAAGGGTTTGTTATAGAAAATATTGTTGATTATACAGAAGCCGAAGAAGAAGAAATTTTCTTAGAAGGAACTGGAAGTATGATTTTAGACAGAGAGCACAGCATTGCGTATTGTGCCTTATCACCTAGGGCTGATGAAGAATTGTTTATCGAGTTTTGTGAAGATTTTGAATATACTCCTGTGTTATTTACTGCAAATCAAACGGTAAATAATCAAAGAGAAGCAATTTATCATACCAATGTAATGATGTGTGTAGCAGAACAATTTGCAATTATTTGTTTGGCTGCTATAGATGATAAAAAAGAACGAAAAAATGTTGTCAAACATTTAAGAGAATCAGGAAAAGAGGTCATTGATATTACAGAACAACAAGTAAATGCGTTTGCAGGAAATATGTTGCAAGTGATTGGGAAAAACAACCAACGTTTTTTAGTAATGAGTTCAGCGGCTTATCAGTCGTTGAGAAAAGATCAACTTCAAAAGATAGAAAAATACAACCCGATTATTCAAAGCTCCTTGCAAACTATTGAAACGTGTGGTGGCGGAAGCGCACGTTGTATGATGGCAGAAGTTTTTTTACCAAAAAACAGTTAATATGGTTTTATTAGCATTGGCATTAGCGCCAGCATTTGTAATTATGATTTATATTTATATTAAAGATAAATATGAAAGAGAGCCTATAAAATTGCTGTTAAAGAATTTTGGTTTAGGTGCAAGCGCAAGTATCATTATTACCTTACTTATTGGAGCTATTTTAAAAATAATCTTCCCAACGGCAGATCCATTAAGTATTTCACAACAATTTTTTAAAGCCTTTGTGGTTGTTGCGTTGGTTGAAGAGTTTTCTAAATACATTATTGTTCGGTATTATGCACAACGCAATACAGAATTTGACGAACCTTTTGACGGAATTGTATATGCAGTCATGGTTTCTATGGGCTTTGCCGCTCTAGAAAATATCATGTATGTATTTCAATTTGGAATGGCAAACGGAATTGTACGAGCGTTTACAGCAGTTCCTGCACATGCAACATTCGGAATACTCATGGGCTATTATATGGGGAAAGCTAAATTTGCTGCCACCAAAAAAGACAAAATTAGATTAAATTTAACAGGTTTGTTAGCGGCTACCATTTTTCATGGAGCCTATGATTTCTTTCTATTCATCAATTTTATTCCCGGAATTTCTTTAGGAGCACTTGCTTCTTTGGTGATTGGAATTCTATTGTCTAGAAAAGCGATTAAAAAACACCAAGCGAGATCTCAGTTTAAGCATTAAAAATTTCAATAACTTCTATTTTAAGGCTTCACCAACTATCTTCCCAGTAGTTCCGTTAGGAAATTCTATTTGTAATAAATTGGCAATCGTTGGAGCAATATCGGTAATGTTATATGCTTTTTTAGAAGCTCCCTGCTTAATTCCGTTTCCGTAAAAAATAATGGGCACATGTGTGTCGTAGCTATATCCAGAACCATGCGTGGTTCCTTTTCTACTATTACTGCTAATGGTAGATGGCAACGGAATTAATAATACATCGCCAGAAAACTTTTGATTGTATCCTTTTTGTAATTTTTGCAAAATCCCGTCAGTAAAATGAGTTGTTTGCATTGTTCTTGCTGTTACAGCTTTGTAAATTCTATCAAAATTGACAATTTCATCAGCTAGTTTTTGAGCAACTATGTTTGCATCTAAATTTAATTCTTCTAATTTTTCTTTATTTAAAAAGAGTTGAAAATTAGAAATATTTTCTACCAATTTATCAGATTTAAAATATTTTAAAGTAATTGAATTTACATACTTTCTTAATTCTCCAACTCTAATATAGTGCGCAGGAATCTTTTCTGTTTGCAAATAAGCAGGTACTTGAACTGCTGCGTGATCTGCTGTTAAAAACAGCGTGTAATTCCCTTTTCCAACTTCCGCGTCTAAAAATGAAAATAAGCTCGCTAAATCTTTGTCTAAACGCAAATAGGTATCTTCAACTTCTTTTGAAGCAACCCCAAATTGATGTCCCACATAATCTGGAGTAGAATAACTCAATGCTAAGAAATCTGTGTATTCAGATTTCCCTAATTTTTCTCCAACAATAGCAGCTTTTGCAAAATCAGTAGTAAATGAATTTCCAGCAGGAATCGCTTTTATCATTTCATAGTTTCCGTTTTGCGCTTTTAAGTTTGGTATATCATACGGGAAAACTGGTTTTTCTTTCCCTCTAAAGGTTCCTTCAAATGCATTATCATCATCTATGCTTTCTGTATAGGTTTTAATATCATATAAGGTGTTCCAAGGTTTAGATAAATAAGCATCTATTTTTCCAGATCTATTAAATTTTTTCACCCATCTTGGCAAATCATTCATATAATAAGAACTGGTAATCCATTTTCCTTCAGTATAACCTTCTAGCCAATAAGCACCATTAGCTGTATGTCCACCAGGCAAAACCGCAGACCTATCTTTGATGGCAATGCTTATCGTTTTTCCATTCATGTTTTGAGCCAAGCGTAATTGATCGGTTATGGTTGAAGTTTGCATTCTATAAGGAGATTTTTTTCCGCCATTTGAAGCAACACCTATCGAATTATAATTTGCATCATCTACACAATAAATAAATTTTTTAGCGAACTTATCGTACCAATTGTTTCCAATGATTCCATGATTTTCAGGTGTGGTTCCCGTATATATTGAAGTAAGCCCAACTGCAGTATAAGTTGGGATGTAGTTGTAATTTGCATTTTCTAAAGAAAAACCACCATTTATTATTCTTTTAAAACCATCATCTCCATATTTATCAGCAAATCTTGTTAAATAATCGTAACGCATTTGGTCAATTACAATTCCAATGACTAATTTTGGTTTTTTAACTGATTGTGCTTTTAGGTTAAAACTTGATAAAATTAATAATGGTAGTAATATATAAGCGATATTTTTTTTCATTTGATGGCTTTTAAGAATATCAAAAATAAATATTTTAATTAAGAATACTACAATTTTAAGGACTGTTAACGATATTTTAATACTTTAGCAAAAAGAATTGTAATTAATGAATTATCTACACGAAATAGGTAAGTACTTTTTGATGCTGAAACTGGTTTTTAGAAAGCCTCAAAGAGCTCGAGTTTTTAAAGAAGCTTTAACTAGAGAAATAGAAGAGCTTGGTGTAAAATCTATTGGTATAATTGCATTTATCTCTTTTTTTATAGGAGGAGTAATTGCTTTACAAACAGCACTAAATTTAAGCAACCCGTTAATACCAAAATCTTTAATAGGATTTGCAGCAAAAAGATCGATTATTTTAGAATTTGCGCCAACATTTTGTTCTATTATTTTAGCAGGTAAAGTGGGTTCATATATTACCTCAAGTATTGGTACAATGAGGGTTACAGAGCAGATTGATGCATTAGAAGTAATGGGAATTAATTCTCTAAATTACTTGGTATTACCAAAAATAATAGCAACAGTTTTATTTTATCCTTTTTTAATAATATTAGGAATGGTCTTAGCTATTTTTGGTGGCTGGGTTGCAGGAACCTTAACGGGATTGTTTTCTGGAGTAGATTATATAGAAGGGTTGCAAACAGATTTTGATCCTTATTTAATACAATATTCAATTATAAAAACATTAGTTTTTGCCTTTATCATTGCTACGGTGCCTTCTTTTCATGGTTATTATGTAAAAGGGGGGTCTTTAGAAGTAGGAAAAGCAAGTACACAATCTGTGGTGTGGACAACAGTTTTAATTGTAATTACCAATTATTTATTAACTCAAATGCTATTAACCTAAATGATAGAAGTAAAAAGTTTATATAAAGGATTTAATGGAAACGAAATTTTAAAGGGGATTTCTGCAAAATTTGAGACCGGAAAGACCAATTTAATAATTGGGCAAAGTGGTTCTGGAAAAACGGTTTTTTTAAAATCCTTAATTGGTTTACATACACCAGAAAAAGGAACCATAGAGTTTGATGGTAGAGTAAATATTGAAATGGATTCTGATGAGAGAAGACAATTACGTCAAGAAATTGGAATGGTTTTTCAAGGAAGTGCCTTATTTGATTCTCAAACTGTAGAAGAAAATGTAATGTTTCCTCTAAAAATGTTTACAAAACAACCTGATAAAGAAATGTTAGAACGTGCAAATTTTGTCTTAAAAAGAGTTGATTTGGTGGGTTCTAATAAAAAATATGTTGCAGAACTTTCTGGAGGAATGCAAAAAAGAGTTGCCATTGCAAGAGCCATTGTAATGAATCCTAAATACTTGTTTTGTGATGAGCCAAACTCTGGTTTAGACCCTCAGACTGCAATTCTAATTGACAATTTAATCAAAGAAATTACAGAAGAATATCAAATTACAACAATAATTAATACACATGATATGAATTCTGTAATGGAAATTGGTGAAAAAATCATCTTCTTAAAAAACGGAAAAAAAGCTTGGGAAGGAAGCAAAGAAGAGATATTTAAAACTGACAATGAAGCGGTTGTAAACTTTGTGTATAGTTCTAATTTATTTAAGAAAGTCCGTGAGGCATATTTAAACGAAACAAATTAAAAAAAAGATTTGTTTATTTAGATATTGCTACTATATTTGCACCCGCTAAGACAAAAGAAAATTGACCTGGTAGCTCAGTTGGTAGAGCATCTCCCTTTTAAGGAGAGGGTCCTGGGTTCGAGCCCCAGCCCGGTCACTAATTTTCACTAAGCATTTGGTGAAAAAAAGACAAAAAGCTTCTCATTTTGAGAGGCTTTTTATTTGAAATTTTGGTGAGATACTCAAGCGGCCAACGAGGGCGGACTGTAAATCCGCTGACTACGTCTTCGCAGGTTCGAATCCTGCTCTCACCACATTTTTATAAAGCAGCTTACTTTTGTAAGCTGCTTTTTTTATTATATGGAAAATAAAGCGTAATTTTGTTTAATTAAAATTAAAAATTATTAAACATTTTTTGAAAATGAAAAAAATAGTTTTAACTGTACTATTAGTTGTCTGCTCATTTCAGCTATTTTCACAAGGAACCATCAAAGGAAAAGTTATAGATGGTAAAACAAGAGAAGCATTGCCTTTTGTGTCAATTCTAATTTTAAATACACAAAAAGGTGCTACTACAGATGAAGAAGGAAACTTTTCTATTACGAATACAGATTTAGGATATTTTAAATTACAAGCTTCTTTTGTAGGGTATGAAACTATTGTAACGGATGATTATTTAGTGACAAATGATAAAATTCCGTTTGTAACCATAGAGCTTTTCGAAACAACAGCTACCTTAGATGAGGTGCTAGTTAGAAGTAAGTTGTTTAAAAAATCTCTAGTAAGCCCTTTGTCATTACAAACACTTAGTGTTGTAGAAATAGAAAAAAATCCTGGTGGAAATAGAGATATATTAAAAGTGATACAATCATTGCCAGGAGTTGCTTCTAACCCAGGTTTTAGAAACGATATCATTATTCGTGGTGGAGCGACTTCTGAAAACAAATTTTATGTAGACGGAATCGAAGTTCCAGTAATAAATCATTTTCAAACACAAGGAGCTTCTGGTGGTCCGGTTGGAATTATCAATGCAGATTTAATTAGAAAAGTAGACTTTTATTCAAGTGCATTTCCTGCAAATAGAGGAAACGCCTTAAGTTCTGTGATAGAATTTACTCAGAAAAACGGAAACCCAACTTCCTTAAACACAAGAGCAACAATAGGAACTTCTGATGCAGGAATTACATTAGATGGGCCCATTGGATCAAACACAACATTTATTGCGTCGGTAAGGCAATCGTATTTACAATACTTGTTTAAGTTGATAAAGTTACCGTTTTTACCAACCTATAACGACTTTCAAATCAATGTAAAAACTGAATTAGAAAACAATGATGAAATATCTTTTATTGCCTTGGGAGCAATAGATAATTTTGAATTGAATGAAAGTGTTAATGATGGTGTTACTGACGAAGAAACAATTAAAAGGAATCGTTTTATATTAAGTAATATTCCGGTGCAAGAACAATGGAATTATACTGTTGGTGCAAGATATAAACACTTTGGAGAAAACTCAAATCAGCAATATGTTCTGAGTAGAAGTGTGTGGAATAATAATTCGACTAAATATTTTAACAACACAGGAAATGCAAATGACTTATTGTTAGACTATACCTCTAAGGAAATTGAAAATAAATTTAGATTTGAAAACAATAGTAATGTAAATGATTTTCGTATTAATTATGGTGTTGGTTTAGAACAAGCAAATTATTCGAATACAACTTTTCAAAAAGAAGTAAATTCTCAAGGTGTGATTACTCGAAATTTTTCATCTGATTTAGCTATTTTTAAATATGCCTTATTTGGGCAAGTATCTAAAAACTATTTCAATTCTAAATTAGGCCTTTCTTTTGGCTTTAGATTAGATGGGAATAATTACAATGCTTCAATGAAGAATGTCTTCAATCAGTTTTCTCCAAGACTTTCTGCAACCTTTTCACTTACTGATAAATGGTCGATCAATTCTTCAATAGGGACTTATTATCAACTGCCAACCTATACATCTTTAGGTTTTAGAAATAATGCAAACGTATTGGTAAATCAACAAAATTTAAAATACATCCAATCCAATCATTTGGTTTCTGGACTAGATTTTAAGCCAGATTCGAGCTCAAAAATAACAGTTGAAGGTTTTTACAAATCTTATTCAGACTATCCGTTTTCTGTAAGAAATCAAATTAGTTTGGCAAACTTAGGAGCAGATTTTGGTGTTGTTGGAAGTGAAGAAGTAACCTCTACGTCAAAAGGAAAAGCATATGGTTTTGAAATCTTTGCTCAGAAGAAATCTTATGAAGGTTTGTACGGGATCTTTTCATATACTTTTGTAAGAAGTGAATTTCAGAATCAATTAAATCAATACATTCCATCTTCTTGGGATAACAAACATTTGTTAACCATAACAGCCGGGAAAAAATTGAATAAGAATTGGGAAATCGGCACAAAATTTAGATTGGTTGGAGGAAAACCATATACACCATATGATTTGAATGCTTCGTCAGTAATTGCAAATTATGATGTGGCAAACAGAGGTATTTTAGATTATGCATCATTAAACTCTGAACGTTTTGGAACTTACACACAACTTGATGTTAGAGTCGATAAAACATGGTTTTGGAGTAAATTCTCTTTGAATTTTTATATTGATGTGCAAAATTTAACAGCAAGTAAATCAAATGCTCAATCTATTTTGTTACCATCCCTAGATGCAAACGGAAACAAAGTGATTAATGCAAACGACTCTTCTAGATATGTTTTAGAAGAAATAGAAAACTCAGGTGGAAATGTATTGCCTCGTTTTGGGTTTATTGTTGATTTTTAATCAAAATACATGAAAAATATAATTCTAATTCTAATATTTTCTTCTATGATAACTAATGATTTAGTTTTTGATTTTAATCAACAAAGTAATATCTCTAAATGGGTAATTGTTGATGATGTGGTTATGGGAGGAAAATCGTTTGGAAGTTTTTCTTTAAACAAAAGCGGTCATGGAGAGTTTACAGGAGATGTTTCTTTAGAGAATAATGGAGGTTTTTCTTCGGTAAGATATCGGTTAAACAAAGATGATATCGAAAATTACTCGAAATTTGTACTTAAAATTAGAGGTGACGGAAAAGCATATCAGTTTAGAGTAAAAACAAATCGTTACGATTATCATTCTTATATTTTTACTTTTCAAACCACCACAGAATGGCAAACTATAGAGGTTCCTTTTTCAGAAATGTATCCGGCTTTTAGAGGAAGAAAGTTAAATATGGAAAAGTATCAAGGAAAGCAACTAGAAGAAATTGCTTTTCTTATAGGAAATAAAAAAAATGAAAGTTTTAGGTTAGAGATTGATAGGATTGAGCTAAGTCTTTAATTTAAAACAATTTCTTTTTGTATATTTCCGTAGTTATTTAAAAAGAACTTAATCAATGGGTGAAAATATCGAAAAAGATGAAGCTGTAGAGCAAGCAAAGCAAGATATTCAAAAAGATGCTAAAGGTCTATTAGCGGGAATTAAGAAGTTTTTATTAGAGCTATTAGACTTTCGAGATGATACAGATCATCAAGCAACAATAGAAGCTATAAAAATTGATATTCCGTTTAAAGGCGCTACAGCATGGATTTTAATTTTTGCAGTCTTTGTGGCATCTATTGGATTAAATGCTAATTCGACTGCAGTTGTAATTGGAGCCATGTTAATTTCTCCTTTGATGGGGCCAATTTTAGGAATTGGAATGTCAATTGCTATTAATGATATTGACACTTTAAAAAAATCATTAATTAATTTAGCAACGATGATTGTGCTAAGTTTGATTACAGCATTTTTATTCTTTTATATTTTTCCACTTAGTGAAGATAATTCAGAATTATTAGGACGTGTTCGGCCAGACATTAGAGATGTTTTAATTGCCTTTTTTGGTGGATTGGCATTAATGGTTGCAAGAACTAAAAAAGGAACTGTAGCGTCAGTGATTTTCGGGGTTGCAATTGCAACAGCCTTAATGCCTCCTTTATGTACAGCCGGTTATGGATTGGCACAAGGAAATTGGAGCTATTTTTTTGGTGCCATGTATTTATTTACAATTAACACCATCTTTATTGCTTTAGCAACATTCTTGGTGTTAAAATTACTCAGTTTTCCGATGCTAAAATATGTGAACTCAGCAAAAAGAAAACGTACTGCGCAATTGGCATCTGTTTTGGCAATAATTGTAATGATTCCAGCATTTTTTACTTTTATTACTGTATATGAGGAAAGTAAAATGAATAACGAAATATCGGCATTTATTAAAAATGAGGTTAAATCGAATCAGTATCTACAATTAATAGAATACGAAAGAGATTTAAATAAAAAAGAAATACGTTTGAACTTTTTTAATGAAGTTGATGATGCAACAAAGAATGCATTAACAAATCAGTTGTTAAGCAACAATAATTACAGAAATTTAAAAGAGTTTCATCTAAAAATAAAAGGAAGTGATACCAAAAGTTTTGAGTTAATTACTACTGCTTACAAAGAAAAAAGGCAAGAATTAGAAGATAGTAAAAAGGTTATTGAAGGTCTAAGAAGTGAAATTGAAGATTTAAAAAACACAGTTACACTTTTGAATCAAAATATTGAGAAAAAAGCAGCACTAAATAATGAAAAAGCCATTGCGTTTAGCAGAATTGCTAAAGAAGCAAAAATTCGGTATTTAGATATTGAGAAAATAGGTTTTTCTAAAGTGCTTTCTTCTAGCGATTTTATTAAAATAGATACAATCCCTTTAGCGATTGTTAAATGGAATTCTAAAACTAAAGACAGTGTTGTTAATTTAAAAGAATTGGAGTTAAGAAAATGGATGCAAGTCGAACTAAAACTAGATACTTTATTTATTAAAAGAGAACAGTAAGTTTCGGTTTTTTAGTTTTGAAAATAACTTCTTGCTTAGTTTTTGTAAGGGTAATAGCTACTCTTTATAGATTTCAACTTCTACATTTTGATTGAATAAATACACTCTTTTGTTTGTGGTGTGTAAACATTCAAAACGCGTTCTTCTTTTGTTTCCTCGTTTGTAAACCCCTTTCTTAAATTTAAATAAACTTCCGTAAGGTACTTCGAAGATATAATTCTTTCCGATTTCTTTGCTATACTCTTTAAAAGCTAACGACAATTTTACATCAGCATCTGTACTAGCTCTCGGGTTTTTTAAATAATTAGCTAAAATTGGTAGCAAATGATTTGGAAAAATATCTGGTTGTAAAAATGGCAACATTAAATGCTGAAAAATGGTTTTCCATTCTTTTCCATGAGGTTGAACTCTTCCAAATTTTTGATAAGTTACATGATGCGCAATTTCATGAATTAAGGTTAATAAAAATTGATAAGGATTAAGGCTGTTATTGATAGTGATTTGAAATCTGCCATCAGGCATTTTTCTAAAATCTCCATGTTTGGTTTGACGTTGATTGACAATTTTTAATGTAAAATAATGTTGCTCAATTAAATACTGAACAATCGGAATTGCTTTCTCTGGAATGTATGTTTGATAGTGGTGTTGCAAAATATGATTTGTCAGTTCGAGTGAAAATTTTGAATAAAATTTTTGTATCGAGAACTTAACACTTCTCGATACAATTTTCTTTTCAGAAAATCACTCGAAGTGACAGCTCTTTGTTGTTTTATGGATTTGTACTTGAAACTTGCAATACTTTACCGTTGTATAATTGATTTCCAGTTAATGAAAAATCAAAAATATATGAAGCCATTTCTTTGGCACTTGTTGGTGCTTGATAGCCAGGAAAAGCCTCTTCTAACATTTCTGTTTGTACTGCTCCAAGTGCTAATACATTAAAAGCAATTCCTTGCTCTTTGTATTCTTCTGCTAATAATTCTGATAGTGTAATAACAGCTCCTTTTGATGAACTATAAGCGGCTAATCCAGGGAATTTTATACTACCTTGAATTCCACCCATACTGCTAATTGTAACAACATGACTTCCTTTTTGTAAAAAAGGAATCATACTTTTTGTCAATTCAGCAACACCAAAAACATTTACTTTATATACCTCTAAAAAATCTTTAGAAGTGATTTCTGCAAAAGGTTTGTTTACTAACATGCCAGCATTATGAATGATAATGTCAACACTTTTCCATGTAGTTGAAACAAAATCTATCACTTTTTTAGTATCTATTTCATCAGAGATATCAACCGATAAAGCCGTTATTTTTGGGTGGTTTAATTTTGATATCGTTTCAGTATTTCTAGAAATTGCCAATACATTATGATTTGCATTGGCAAATAATTGCGCCAATTCAAAACCAATTCCTCTGCTAGTTCCTGTAATTATAACATTTTTCATCTAAACTCGTATTCTTTTTTGAAAGCTTTAAATTAAGCAAGCAATCTACTCATTTTTTAATACATTTATAAAATCTAAAAACAAGAATCATGAAAAAAGTATTGCTGTCTATTATTTTAATATTATCTGTTGCAGTTGTATCTGCTCAAAAAACATATATCTTATGTGGTAAATTGGTTGATACAAAAACAGGTAAAATTGAAAACAGAAAAACCATTGTTGTAGAAGGAAATAAGATTGTCAATATCCACAATGGATATGTGCAACCCAAAAGCAAAGTAGATAAAATTATCTATCTAAAAGATAAAATTGTGATGCCAGGTTTGATTGATATGCATGTTCATTTAGAATCTGAATCAAATCCTTCTGCATATATTGAGCGTTTTACGAATGATGATGCAGATATTGCGTACAACTCTGTAAATTATGCAAAAGTAACTTTAGAAGCAGGTTTTACAACCGTTAGAGATTTAGGGGGGAGTGGCGTAAATGTTTCATTACGGAATGCCATTAATGCTGGAAAAATTATTGGCCCAAGAATTTTTACTGCTGAAAAATCATTGGCAACAACTGGTGGTCACGCAGATCCAACAAACGGAATGAGTAATAAATTAACGGGAGATCCAGGGCCAAAAGAAGGAGTTGTAAACAGTGTAGACGATGCAAAAAAAGCGGTAAGACAACGCTATAAAAATGGAGCAGATGTGATTAAAATAACCGCAACAGGTGGTGTTTTAAGTGTTGCTAAAAGTGGTCAAAATCCACAGTTTACTCTAGAAGAGATTAAAGCAATTTGCGAAACAGCAAAAGATTACGGAATGCATGTTGCAGCACACGCACATGGTGATGAAGGAATGCAACGAGCAATTTTAGGAGGTGTAAAAACCATTGAACACGGAACGTTGATGAGTGAAGCTACCATGAAATTAATGGTCAAATACGACGCCTATATAGTGCCTACCATCACAGCAGGAAAAGAGGTGACTGAAAAAGCAAAGATAAAAGGATATTACCCAGCTATTATTGTTCCTAAAGCTTTAGATATTGGTCCAAAAATACAAGGTACTTTTGGTAAAGCGTATAAAGCTGGAGTCGGAATTGCATTCGGAACAGATGCAGGAGTTTTTAAACATGGAGAAAACGGAAAAGAATTCGGATTTATGGTTGAAGCAGGAATGCCGGCAATGGAAACAATACAGTCTGCAACAATAACCAATGCAAAAATCTTAAACATGTCAACCGAAATAGGTCAAATTCAAAAAGGATTCATTGCAGATATTATTGCAGTAAATGATGATCCTACAAAAAACATTAAAACCATGGAAAATGTGGTTTTTGTAATGAAAGAAGGAAAGGTTTATAAAAAAGAAGTGCAATAAAATTATAAAAACTACTGAAAAGTAACGTGTTGATAGGCTCCAATATCTGGAGAAGTTGTTCTGTTAACTCCTAGTATATCTAGAGGAATTAATTGTGAAGCACTGTTTAATGATTTGTTAATTCCTTCATTGTTTTGACCAATGTTAAATTGATTGGTAAACGGATCTTTAAAATGAAGAGTGCCATTAAGAATAGTATTTGAATAATGAGTAGTATCATTAAAATCTAATTCTGTATTATTTGCAAATGCATTGTCAATATCGTTAAACTGAATCATGTTATTTTGTATCGAGTAGTTAAACAAGCTCCCAGTTACTTTGTCTAACACAAACTCTATATTGTTGTTACCAGTAATGATACAATTGGTGAAATTAGCAGCGTGTAAATCTCTTGTTTCTGTAATTTCTTGATTATTAGCATCTACATAGGTAAAAAAATTATTGACTAAAACTGCTGGTAATTGACGTATGCCATTGTTCCAGTAATTAGCAAAAGTTGAATGTGTAAAATTATAAGTTCCGCCAATTGTACAGGCTAATGCAGATTGCCCTGTGTTTCCGATGACTAAATTTTCTCCTTTAATATTGGTCTCTCTTCCTAAAATTCCGAAATTAGAATTGTTGTAAATCTCTGTGTTTTTTATAGATAAAGTAGGAGCGTTAGATCCTAACGAATCTACTAAAACACCTATAATTCCGTTTTTAATTATGGCGTGATTAATTTCATTTTCTTTACTCCCTGCACGCATCCAAATGGTTCCCCACTGCCCAGGAACAGCATTAAAACGATGTTCTAATCTGTCGCCTTCAAAAACAACTTTATTATTGATGGTTCCGTTTACTTTTAAACTGGCTTTTTTATCGACGATGATACCAGAATCGTTATGAAAATACAATTTAGCACCCGCTTCTATAGTCGCTGTTTTGTTTTCTGGAACAGCAGCATAGCCATAAATAACATAGGGTCTTGTATTGGTAAAAGTTAATTCAGAATCAGTTAAAAAACGCCCTTTAATGGTGGTTGGTTTTCCGTCTAAAGAAAGAGAATCTATTTTCATGGAAATAGCATTTCGCCCCGGATAAATAAAAGTAGCATCTTGAACAAGTGTTACCAAATCTACATCTTGTTGGTTATTTCCTGTATCAAAAATTATTTTATCAGTATAAATAGGATTTGTGACAGAAACATAATCGATAGTCGTTTCAACAAAAATATATAGGCTGTCTTTGGCTAAAATATCGATATTTTGAAAGGTTTTAGCTGAAATTCCATCAACACTAATTCTGTAATTAGAAGCATTTCCGTTTTCTAAATGTATAGACGGAATTGTAATTGCAGAGCTACTAGTATTATAAACTTTGAGGTTGTAAGTGCTAGAACCGATGTTTGTAAAAACAGTGTCTAAAAAAACGGTGTCTTTAGAAAAAGTAAGTTTACCGAAACTGGGAATAGTGCTAAAATCTTTTCTGCAAGAGCTTACAGAAAACAACAACAAACACAAAATTACGGTAACAAAATATCTCATACTTCAATTTGTATACAAATATAACTTTTAATTGATTTAGATATTGTTATTATTGCTTTACTAACTCTATTTCAAAAAGCTTTCCCCAATGTTTTCCGGTTACAAAAATTCTACCTGTTTCTTTATCAAAAGCAATTCCGTTTAAAACTTCGTCTTGATCGGTTATGGTTTGCGATTTTTCAATTTCTTTTTTCAACCCTGATAAGTTTGCAACACCTTCTACAATTCCGGTATTAGCATCAATAATTACAATCGAGTTTTGCTGCCATTTATTGGCATAAATTTTTCCGTTGATGTATTCTATTTCATTCAATTCTTTTAAAGAATATTTATTGGTATATACTTGAATTGATTTTTTCTCTTTTTGTGTTTCTGGATCTAAAAACCAAATTTTATGTGTCCCATCAGATTTTATTAAGTGTGTTCCGTCATTTGTCAAACCCCATCCTTCAGCGCTCCAAGTGTAAGCAAATTCGCCTTTCTGTTTAAAGGTTTCTAAGTCGTATATAAACCCTTTTCTAGCCTGCCATGTTAACCAAAAAATATTGCCATTTAAAATAGTCATTCCTTCTCCAAAGTATTTGGCATCTAATTTTGTCTCTTGTAAAACTTTTCCTGTTTTTAATGCTATTTTACGCAATACAGATTTTCCTTTTTTCCCTGTAGTTTCATATAAAAAACCATTGTAAAACTCTAAACCTTGTGTGTACGAAGTTTTATCGTGTGGATAGGTGTTGATTAATTTATAGCTGTAGATTGAAGGTTCTATATTTGATAAAACTTCAATAGAATTATTTACTTTTTTAGTTTTCTCAGGATAAAAGGCCAGCGCCGTTATCGTAAACTTTCCTACTCCTAATTCTTTTGTGTTTATATTTATGGAATTTCCATTAGAAGCAACTCTTTTTCCGTTTACGAAAAACTGAATAGAATCTATTGGTTTGTTATTAACTTCTGTTAATGTAGCTGTAGCTACTTGATTGATTACTATTTTTTTAGTTGTAGTTAACTTAAATTTATAGGCATCATTACAAGAAGTAAAAACGATTAAAAGTAGTGCTATTAAAGAAATATATTTTGATAAACGCATGGTGGATGTAATTTTACACAAATTAAATAAATTATTTCTTTGTAATCTTAAAAATATCGTTAAATTTGCAGCCTCAAATAACTTAATGCTCGTTATTTAGAGATAAGAGTAAGAATTTACCAGCTTCACTCTTTTATAAACAAAATATTAAAAAGATTATAAAAGTAATAGTAAGATGAAAAAAGGTATACACCCAGAAAATTATAGAATGGTGGCTTTCAAAGACATGTCTAACGGAGATGTTTTTTTAACAAAGTCTACTGCTAATACAAAAGAGAATTTAGAAGTTGATGGTGTAGAATATCCGCTAATTAAATTAGAGATTTCTAGAACATCTCACCCGTTTTACACAGGTAAGTCTAAATTAATTGATGCTGCAGGACGTATCGATAAGTTCAAAAATAAATACGCAAAATTCAAGAAATAAATTTCTTAGAATTTTAAACATATTAAAAAGCTCCAACATTTGTTGGAGCTTTTTTTATTGGATTTTTATTAACAGTTTGTATAAGATTAGTTGCGTGTTTTAAGCACTAAAGTTAGCAAATAAATCACAGATAGAAAGTCTGCGAGGACTTTCGTAAGTAAGCTTGCACTAGCAATTAATTTTATACGTGGTTGTGTGATTCCTTTTTTATTTATCTGGCTCAATGTGTATTAAAACGTGTCCTAAATTTGGTATTTCATTTTGCAAATAGTCCTTTAATTTATGTGCAATATCGTGTCCTTCCTTAACGGAAATTTCTCCGTCAACTATTGCGTGTAAATCGACGTGGTATTTCATTCCTGCTTTTCGAATAAAACATTTTTCTGTTTCAACTACACCTTTGACTTTTATAGATTCTTCTCGTATTTCTTCCAAAAGATCATCATATAGATGCTCATCCATTATCTCTCCCAAGGCTGGTCTGAAAATCAAATAGCTATTATAAAGAATAAAACCAGAAGCGAACAAAGCAGCCCAATCATCAGCTGTTTCATAGCCTTTACCGAAAATTAAAGCGATAGAAATTCCGATAAATGCCATTATAGAAGTTATCGCATCACTTCTATGATGCCAGGCATCTGCTTTGAGTGAGGAACTATTGGTCTCTTTACTTTTTTTGAGAACTATTCTAAATGAAATTTCTTTCCATAAAATGATACACCCAAGAACAATTAACGTCCAAGATTTAGGAATTTTATGAGGTGTCTGAATATTTTGAATGCTTTCGTAGGCAATTATGGTTGCCGATGTTACAAGAAAAGCAACTACCAAGAACGTTATTAGCGGTTCAATTTTTCCGTGCCCGTATGGATGATTTTCGTCTGCTGGTCGTTTTGCGTATTTTAAACCAAATAGAACAAGTAGAGAAGAGAAAATATCGGTTATTGATTCTATTGCATCCGCAATAAGTGCATATGAATTACCAAAGAATCCTGCAAGCCCTTTAATCAAAGCTAAACTGGTGTTTCCAATTATGCTAAAATATGTCGTTCGTATTGCAGTTTGTTCGTTATTCATTCAGTTTTTTAGGTTGCACAGAACTCCTTATTAGTGTATATTTTATCCGGTTATCCCAATTTATTTTTGGGAGAATTAAGTTTTTCAATTTTTCATAAATATAATAAAAAACCGCTTCATTTATTTGAAGCGGTTTTAAATATTTAATAAGAACACTGTATGCTCTAAATATAATCTTCAATTGGGTTACAAGAACAAATTAAGTTTCTATCACCAAAAGCATCATCAACTCTTCTAACTGATGGCCAAAATTTATTTTCGGCAATATAGTCTAACGGAAAAGCTGCTTGTTTTCTTGAATATGGAAATGCCCATACATCATTCGTTAACATCTCTTGTGTATGCGGTGCATTTTTTAACGGATTGTTTGCATCTTCTTTTGAAGCTTCAGCAATTTCTTTTCTAATAGAAATCAACGCATCACAAAAACGATCTAATTCAGCTTTGCTTTCAGATTCTGTAGGTTCAATCATGATCGTTCCAGCAACAGGAAAAGAAACCGTAGGAGCGTGGAAACCATAATCCATTAAACGTTTTGCAATGTCAACTACTTCAATTCCGTTATTTTTAAAATCTCTACAATCTAAAATCATTTCATGCGCTGCTCTGTTCATTTCACCAGTATACAACGTTTCATAGTGTCCATGCAAACGATCTTTCATGTAGTTTGCGTTTAAGATGGCGTTTTTAGTTGAGTTTGTTAAACCTTTATACCCTAACATTGTGATGTAGCCGTAAGAAATTAAACAAGCCAATGCAGACCCCCAAGGAGCTGCAGATATAGCATTAATTGCATTTTCACCTCCTGTTTCTATCATTGGATTTGTTGGTAAAAAAGGCACTAATTGTGGAGCCACACAAATAGGTCCAACACCTGGTCCACCACCACCATGCGGAATGGCAAAAGTTTTATGTAAGTTTAAGTGACACACATCTGCGCCAATGGTAGCCGGATTTGTCAATCCAACTTGTGCATTCATATTTGCACCATCCATATACACTTGTCCACCATTATCATGAATAATCTGTGTAATTTCTCTAATGGCACTTTCAAAAACGCCATGAGTAGAAGGATAGGTTACCATTAAAGCTGCTAAATTATCTTTGTGTAAAATTGCTTTTTCACGTAAATCTTCCACATCAATATTTCCTTTTTCATCCGTTTTCGTTACAACTACATTCATACCAGCCATTACTGCTGAGGCAGGATTTGTTCCGTGTGCAGAAGCAGGGATGATACAAATATTTCTATGCTCTTCGTTACGAGAAAGATGATATGCTCTAATGGTCATTAATCCAGCAAATTCTCCTTGTGCACCAGAGTTTGGTTGTAAAGATGTACCCGCAAAACCTGTAATAATATTTAGCTGGTGTTCTAATTTTTTGAGAACGGTTTGATAACCTTCCGCTTGGTTTAAAGGCACAAATGGATGAATATTTCCCCATTGTGGATTGCTTAAAGGCAACATTTCTGAAGCTGCATTTAGTTTCATGGTACATGATCCTAAAGAAATCATAGAATGATTTAACGCTAAATCTTTACGTTCTAATTTTTTAATATAGCGCATCATGTCAGTTTCTGAACGATACGTGTTAAACACTTCGTTGTCTAAGAAAGAGGTGTTTCTTTTTAAATTTTCAGGGATTACATCAAAATCAGAATTAAAAGATTCTTGAGTTAAAATCTGATGAAACTCTCCATAAGCTTCTGCAGTAATCGTATCTGGTTGCTTTTTTAATTGCCCAAAAATTGTAAACAATTTCATTAAATCTTGCTGGGTAGTAGCCTCATTTATCGAAATTGAAACGTATTTCTCATTGATAAAATTGAAGTTTACCTTATGTTGCTCTGCAATTGGTTTTAATTTTAAGCAATCTACTTCTATAAGTAGCGTGTCAAAATAAGAAGTGTTCAATTGTTTAAAACCAGACTTGTCTAAATAATCTGCCAATAATTTTGTTTTATTGTGAACAGAGTTTGCAATAAACTGAATTCCTTCTTTTCCATGATACACAGCATACATTCCTGCCATTACTGCTAACAACACTTGCGCAGTACAAATGTTAGAAGTTGCTTTTTCTCTTTTAATATGTTGCTCACGTGTTTGTAAAGCCATACGCAATGCACGTCCACCATCAACATCTTTTGTAACTCCAATAATACGTCCTGGAATACTTCTTTTGTAAGCTTCTTTAGTTGCAAAATATCCAGCATGTGGTCCACCATATCCTAACGGAATTCCAAAACGTTGTGTCGTTCCAACTACTACATCTACGCCAAATTCTGCAGGTGCTTTTAATTTTGCCAATGATAAAATATCGGCAGCAACGGCAACTTTAATATCTTTTTCATTTGCTTTGGCAACAAAATCAGAATAATCAAAAACTTGCCCAAATTTACCTGGGTATTGTAAAATAGCTCCAAAGAATTCATCTGAGAAATCAAATTCTCTATGGTTACCTACTACTAATTCAATCCCAATAGGAGCTGAACGCGTAAGTAAAACAGATAATGTTTGAGGTAAGATTTCTTCAGTAACAAAAAACTTATTTACACCTGCTTTTTTCTGTGCTCTCTCTCTGATGTCAAATAACAAAGCCATTGCTTCTGCTGCAGCCGTTCCTTCATCCAATAAAGAAGCATTTGCCAACTCCATTCCTGTTAAATCACAAATCATTGTTTGGTAATTTAATAAGGCTTCTAATCTTCCTTGAGCAATTTCTGCTTGATACGGAGTGTAGGCTGTATACCAACCCGGGTTTTCTAAAATATTACGCTGTATAACACTTGGTACTATTGCTTCGTGATATCCTAAACCAATATAACTTTTAAAAACTTTGTTTCTTGAAGCCAATTCTTGAATGTGATTTAAGTACTCATATTCACTCATTGCTGGCTCTAGATCTAAATTCTCTTTTAAGCGAATATCAGTTGGAATTGTTTCTGAAATTAATTGTTCCAAAGAATCAGCTTTTATGGCTGCTAACATTTCTTTTTGCTCCTGCGGATTTGGACCAATATGTCTTATTTGAAATGAATTTGTGTTCATTATTATAGTGGTTTTATGTTGGATAATTGCACGTTTAAATTTTGCGTATCAAAAGTAATTAAAATTAGAGAATATTTTATGCTACAAATTAATTAAAAGCAACATTTTATGAACCAATTAATTGGGTTGTTAACATAAATGCTATTTTTGTATAATGACATTTCTAAAAAAGCTTTTAAATTTTTATATCAACTCAAGCATTCATGTTGCTTTGGCAGCATATGCATTTGTAAGAATAACCGAGTTTTATTACGATTTAGAATACAATGAGACATTAAATTATTTCATCTTTTTTGCTACCATTACTGGATATAATTTTGTGAAGTATTTTGGAATTGCAAAGTTTCATCATAGAAGTTTAACGAAGGATTTAAAAATTATTCAAATTTTTTCGTTTTTGTGTTTTTTATTGATGTGTTATTATGCATATCAATTGCCAATACAAATTCTAATTTTATTTATTCCCTTTGGTTTTTTAACTGTTTTATATGCGATTCCTTTGTTAAGCGGATTTCAAAAAAACTTACGCAACATCAGTTATTTAAAAGTTATCATTGTTGCTTTTGTTTGGTCAGGTACAACAGTTCTTTTGCCTTTGATACATACAGAGGTAAATATTGATAGCAACATTGTTTTATTTGCTGTACAACGTTTTTTAATTGTAGCAGTCTTGATTTTACCATTTGATATTAGAGACATACAATACGATGCCATTTCGTTACAAACCATACCAAAGAAAATAGGGATTCAAAACACCAAAAAACTCGGATTTGTTTTGTTACTTTTAGCATTAGTTATTGAGTTTTTGATTTCTACACAAACGACAACGAAAAATATTTTCTTAGGTTTTTCTTTTGTTACCGTTTTGTTTTTAATGCGAGCAAAAGAAAATCAATCTAGATACTACAGTTCTTTTTGGGTAGAAGCATTGCCGATCTTTTGGTGGATCATTTTAACAACTATAATTTAATTTTAATGAATAGAAATTACGTTTTTGATTTTGATAGCACGCTTACAAGTGTAGAAGCGTTGGATGTTTTAGCCGAGATTACATTGAAAAAAAAACCGAATAAGGATCAAATCATTCAAGAAATTATTGATATAACAAATTTGGGAATCGACGGCGAAATTTCGTTTACGGAGTCACTAGAAAAACGCATCAATTTATTACAAGCGAATAAATCAGATTTGTCTAAATTGATTAAAGAATTGCAAAAAAAGGTTTCTCCATCTATTGAGAGAAACAAAGAATTTTTCGAAACCTATGCTTCATCAATTTATGTGATTTCAGCCGGATTTAAAGAGTTTATCGTGCCGATTGTTGCTAAGTACAACATAGCCGCCGATAGAGTATATGCCAATACTTTTGAGTTTGACGAGCATGATAAAATTGTTGGCTTTGATAGAGAGAATCCGCTGTCTGTGCATAACGGAAAAATACAGTGTTTACGAGAATTAAAACTAAAAGGTGAAATTCAAGTGATTGGAGATGGGTATAGCGATTATGTGACAAGAGAAGCCGGAATTGCAGATAAGTTTTTTGCTTACACAGAAAATGTTTCTCGAGATAAAACGACACAAAATGCCGATTTTATTGCTCCTAGTTTAGACGAGTTTTTATTTGTCAATAAATTACCTAGAAGCATTTCGTATCCTAAAAACCGCATTCAAATTTTACTGTTTGATGATGTTGATTCTGAAGTTGCCAAGCAATTTTCTAACGAAGGGTTTTCGGTTGAAACAATTTCAAAAGACAGCTCTGAAACAAGTATTTTAGAACAACTTAAAAGTGCTCATGTAGTCGGAACTCAATCAACAAAAATCACCAACAGAATGATGAATGCTGCTGAAAAATTATTAGCTGTTGCTAATTTTAGTGTTGATAAAAGTAACATTGATGTAGCTGCTTTTAAAGATAAAGGAATTGTGGTTTTTAAAGTAAAAAAATCAATAAAGAAGAACACAAAAAGAATACTAGATTTCATCAATTCTGGCGATACTATTGGAGCAGTAGATTTTCCAAACATCAAATTGCCTGCTTATAAAAACACGCATCGTTTTTTACATATTCATCAAAATATTCCAGGTGTCATGGCAACCATTAATAAAGTGCTAGCAACTTCTAAACGCAATATTACTGCACAATATTTATCAACTGATAAAAATATTGGTTATGTAATGACAGACATTGATAAAGAATACAACCCAGAGTTAATTAAAAAACTCAAGAATGTAGAAGGAACGATAAAATTTAGAGTATTGTATTAAGGCTTTATTTCCAATGATTCTTTCAAGTCAATAATTCTATCATCTTTAACACCTAAATAACGGCGGCTTCCTAAATATCTATTAGTATTGAACTTGTCGTAGTGTTTTTCGTTTTCGTTTACAGAGCTAAGATGTACATTGCTTGCAGAGTGAATAAACTCTCCTTTACCATTTCCTAGCCAAATACCCACATGGGTTACACGTTGTTTTTTGCCATCTTTAGCAGGAGTTCCAAAGAACATTAAATCTCCTTTTTCTAAGCCTTCAAATTTTAAATTTTCATCTACAATTTTACCCGCTGTAACTTGTTGTGATGCATCACGCGGAATGACAAATCCGTTCATTAAATACACCGTTTTTGTAAAACCACTACAATCGTTTCCTTTTGGTGAAGTTCCGCCCCATAAATAAGGAACTCCCAACATAGTTTTTGCAGCTTCTTCGATAAATTCAGCATTTGCTGGATTCTTTTTCAACCAAGAATTATACAACACAGCCTCTGATTTTTTTACAAATCCAATTCTTCCATCAGGGTATTCAACTTCGTAAAAAGTGTCGTGTTCTTTTTGCAATGCTAAAATTCCGCCAAAAGAAATATCAGAAACTCTCATAGATGTTGTATTTTTTTGCTCGTATACAAATCCGAAATTTTCCGTGTAAATCAACTTGTCTTTTTTGTTCCAATTTTGCAATTCTTGTGCGGTCATTCTTTCAATTCCACCTCCATCAACCCAAGAAATATATTTATCAGGAGTTTGTACTCTATACCAACTTCCTTTTTTATCCAACACTTTCAATTCCATACCTAGCAATCCTTGCGTGCCTAATTCGGCAGAATGAGCAGGCCTAGATCTTATATTTATCACAGAGTTATTTCCCAATGCGTAATTTTTGTTTCCAACAACAGAATCAGGTAAAATTCGAACTTCATTTTTAAAAGTAATTTTTCTTCTTTTCAAGCTATCCAATAAGATGTCAAAAGCCTTTTTGGTAGTTGTTTCTCCAGATAAAACCAACGTGTTATTTAGATTTTCAAATTTAACATCAAACAATTCTACTCGTTTGTCTGGAGCAAATTGTTGTTTTAAATCAGCGTGAATTTTTTCTAAATCCGATATAGTATTTGATGTGTCATTACAAGAAATAAAAAGGACAAAAAGAAATAACAAAGAGGTTTTTATAAGTTTCATAATTGATAGATAATAGTTTTAACCCTATTGGCAGGGTTAATTTTTTGCTAATGTACAAAATCATAAAAATATTCAAATTGATTTCTCGAATAATCTTATATTTGGGGATAACCATTTTTTTAATGAATTACCAAAATACGTTAGCATACGCACAACAACAAGATAAAGAAGATACATTATCACATTTAAGAGCGCAATTTCACATTCCAAAAGACAAAAATGGAAATGATTGGTTGTATTTTACAGGAAACTCATTAGGGTTACAACCTAAAAACACGCAAAAATACATTCAGCAAGAATTAGATGATTGGGCAAATTATGGTGTAGAAGGTCATTTTGAAGCGAAAAACCCGTGGATGCCTTACCATGAGTTTTTAACAGAGTCAATGGCAAAAATTGTAGGAGCCAAACCATTAGAAGTGGTAATCATGAATACATTAACAACCAATTTGCATTTGTTGATGGTGTCTTTTTATCAACCTACAAAAACCAAATATAAAATTGTAATAGAAAGTGACGCTTTCCCTTCGGATCGATATGCAGTGCAATCGCAATTACAATTTCATGGTTTTGATGCTGATGAAGGTTTGATTGAATGGAAACCTAGAGATGGTGAAGAACTACTAAATATTGAAGATTTAGAAGCTATCGTTGCAGCACAAGGTGATGCAATTGCATTGTTGTTAATTGGCGGTGTAAATTATTATACCGGACAATATTTAGATGTAAAAAGAATTGCAGAAATCGGACATTCAAAAAATTGCATGGTCGGAATTGACTTAGCGCATGGAGTAGGAAATATTTCACCAGATTTACACGATAGCGGAGTAGATTTTGCAGCTTGGTGTACTTACAAATATTTAAATGCTGGACCTGGAAGTTTAGGCGGATTGTTTGTGCACGAAAAACACGCATATAATAAAGAATTGCCACGTTTTTCTGGTTGGTGGAATCATAACAAAGAAACGCGTTTTAATATGCGTCAACCCTTTGATGTGATGCCAGGGGCAGAAGGTTGGCAACTATCCAATCCACCCATATTATCAATGGCAGCCATCAAAGCCTCGTTGGATATGTTTGCAGAAATAGGTATGGAAGCATTGCGTAAAAAGTCAGAAAAGTTAACGGGTTATTTTGAATTTTTAATCAATCAAATTGATTCGGATAGTATTAAAATTATCACACCAAGTAATCCAAAAGAAAGAGGTTGTCAGTTGTCAATTCAAGTAAAAAACGCAGATAAAAGTTTACATCAAAAACTAACAGAGAATAATATCATAACAGATTGGCGAGAACCCGATGTAATTCGTTGTGCACCCGTGCCAATGTATAATCGTTTTGAAGATGTGTATAGAATGGTGACAATTTTAAAAGGATTGTTGTAAAAAGATCGTCATAAAGAGGAAGGAATGACGAAGTTATCTCTAAAAATAAAGATTGCCACAGCAAATTTTAATTTGCTTCGCAATGACATAAAATTATGAATAAAAAAGAAAACATACTAATCATCGGTGCCGGATTGTGTGGCTCATTATTAGCATTGCGTTTAGCGCAAAGAGGGTATAAAGTTGAAGTGTATGAAAGTAGACCAGATTTAAGAACTACAGATATTTCTGCCGGACGTTCAATCAATTTAGCGATGTCGGATCGTGGGTTCAAAGCCTTGCGTTTAGTTGGTGTAGAAGAAAAAGCAAGAGCAATTTGTATTCCAATGTATGGTCGTTTAATGCACGATACCAAAGGCAATACATTTTCGTCTAATTATTCGGGTAGAGAAGGAGAATATATCAATTCCATTTCTCGTGGAGATTTAAACGGAATTCTATTAACTGAAGCAGAAAAACACGAAAATGTAAACATTCATTTTAATTCTAAATGTTTGTCTATAGATATAGAAAACACCAAAGCTCGTTTTAAAAACCACAATAATGATGTGGAGTTTTCTGTTGAAGCTGATGTCGTTTTTGGAACAGACGGAGCTGGTTCCATACTTCGAAAAAGCTATTATTTAGAGCGTAAATTCTTATTTAGTTATTCGCAAGACTATTTAACGCACGGATACAAAGAATTGGAGATTCCGGCAGATATAAACGGAAATCACCAAATTAGTAAAGATCATTTACATATTTGGCCACGAGGTGAATATATGTTGATTGCATTACCAAACATGGATGGTAGTTTTACAGTAACCTTGTTTTTAGGGCATGAAGAAGGAGTCTATAATTTCAAAGATTTGGCCTCTGAGGAAAAAATTACTGCATTTTTTCAAGAGCAATTTCCTGATGCGTTAGCATTGATTCCGAATATTGCAGAAGAGTTTGCAAACAATCCAACGGGTGCTTTAGGAACCGTAAAATGTTCACCTTGGCATTACAAAAGCAACACACTAATTATGGGTGATGCTGCACATGCAGTGGTGCCGTTTTACGGGCAAGGCATGAATGCTTCGTTTGAAGATGTAGTTGTTTTAGATGCCGTTTTAGATCAGGATTTAAATGATTGGGAATCTGTTTTTAAAGCATATACTAAAGCAAGAAAATTAAACGCAGATGCAATTGGAGAATTAGCGGTAGAGAATTATTATGAAATGCGAGATCATGTTTCAAATCCGTTATTCAAGCAAAAAAGGAAAATTGAAATGGACTTGGAAAAGCATTTTCCGACTGAATATTTTTCAAAATATTCTATGGTAACTTTTAATGAAAGTATTGGTTATGATGAAGCTATGAGAATTGGAAGAGCGCAAGACAAAGCATTGTTAAATATGATTGCAGATAAAGACATCTCAACATCATTGGATATGACGAAAGAAGAATTAGAAATTGTATTAAAAAAAGTACAGCAAGAAACCAACGAAATTTTAGAAGAAGATAAAATTGCTGGTTATAAAGATTAGTTAAATGTCTCCTCGAGCGCAGTCGAGAGGTTATTATGAAAACGTATTATGTATACATATTGAGATGTTCTGACGAGTTATTATATACTGGAATAACAAATGACGTTGAAAGGAGATTCGAAGAACATCAAAAAGGGTTAAATAGAAATTGTTTTACATTTAAAAGAAGACCTTTAGAATTGATGTTTAATCAAGTTTTTAATGATGTAGAACAAGCAATTTATTTTGAAAAGAAAATTAAGAAATGGAGTAATAGTAAAAAGATAGCTTTGGCAAATGGAGATTATGATATGCTAGAAATATTATCAGAATGTAGAAATGCTACACATCATAAGTATAAACCAAATAGCTAATAAAGAGTTCTCGACTGCGCTCGAACTGACAAAACAGCAAAAAATGAAAACATATATTGTACTACTTCGCGGAATCAATGTCTCTGGAAAAAATAAACTCCCGATGTCAGCACTTCGAGAAGTTTTAAATGAGATGGGTTTTCAAAATGTGCAAACGTATATTCAAAGTGGAAATATCCTCTTAGATACTGATGAAGAAAAAGTGATGATTACTCAAAAAATAAGAGAAGCTATTGCTTTAAAATTTGGATACGATGTGCCAGTAATAATTAGAACGATTGATGAGTGGAAAAAAGCAATTCAAAACTATCCTTTTTCTTTAGAAAATGAGAAAATTGTAGCGTTTACTTTTTTAGATACACCTGTTGAGGAGCAAAAAATTGAAGTAAACGGTATCAAAGAAGATCAATACCAAATTAACAAGGATATTATTTATTTGCATTGCCCTTCGGGATTTGCAGATACAAAATTGACAAATAATCTCTTTGAAAAAAAATTAAAAGTAATAGCAACTTCTCGTAATTTAAGAACAACGCTAAAGTTATTAGAATTGACAAAAACATAATAATAACGTCATTCCGAACAAAGTGAAGGAATCTCATGAGATTGCCACAACTTTTTCAAAGTTTCGCAATGACAGAAATAATTTATAATGGAAGAAAAAAAGGTAACACCAAGAGGCGCGTATCCACCTGTAAAAGTGGTAGGAGATTTTATTTTTGTATCAGGAACAAGTTCTCGCAGACCAGACAATAGTATTGCTGGAGTAGATATTATTGACGAAATGGGAACTAAGCATTTAAATATAGAAACCCAAACTAGAGAGGTTTTAAACAACATTGATAAGAATTTGCACAAAGTTGGCGCAAGTTTAAAAGATGTGGTTGATGTTTCTACTTTTTTGGTAAACATGAATGATTTTGCAGGATACAATAAAGCCTATGCAGAATTTTTTAATGCGGAAACAGGACCGGCAAGAACAACTGTTGCAGTACATCAATTACCTCATCCAGATTTGGTGGTGGAGATTAAAGTTACTGCTTATAAGAAACAATAAGATGATTAAATTCTTCAGAAAAATCCGACAAAATCTGCTTATGGAAAACAAAATAGGAAAATATTTTAAATACGCCATTGGTGAAATTATTTTGGTTGTGATGGGAATTTTAATTGCTTTGCAAATTAATAATTGGAATGAAGATAGAAAGAATAATCAATCTGTAAAAACGTCTATAAAAGCTTTATTAGAAGATTTAAAGCGAGATACCATACAGCTTAATTTTGATTTTGATATGATTAATGAAGATTTAGAGCGTCTTAATAGCTTTAGAGTTCGTTTATCAAAACCTACTGCCACAATAGATACACTAAGAAAAATAGCAAGATTTGAATACCTACCTTTCTTTAATCCAAGCAATGAGCTAAACAGAAATACAATTGTTTCCTTGTTAAATACAGGTAAAATAGAAAACTTTAAAGATGAGGTTAAAAATAAAATTTTAAATCATAATTCAGAGCAATTAAAAGAGCTGAAAATAATGGATCAAAACGTATCTATATACCTAAATAATCAAACTAAATACTCTGAACTTATTGCAGTGCAAAGTGAGCATGAGATTATGAATGACTATGTAGTTAAAGGACCTTTATTAAATAAATATTGGCAAAGTAAAGATGATGAATTTTTGATGGAAGGTTTGCTAACTATAATTACTTCAAAATCTTTAATGCATTATATTATTAAAGAGCGTAAAAACAATTTATTAGAAAGCACAAAAAATATGATTAACTTTTTAGAAGAATTACAGGCTAAAAAATAAAGCAATTAAATGATTAATTTTTTTCTTTTATGAACATCCAAAACTACATCAACGGAGAGTTTGTAAATCCAGTTAGTAATAATTGGCTAGATAACTACAATCCATCAAACGGAGAAGTGTATTCTCAAATCCCGAATTCATCTTCTGAAGATGTTGCCAATGCCTATAAGTCAGCAGCAGAAGCATTTCCGAAATGGAGCAATTCTACCTTAGAAGAACGAAGTAGAATTCTAATTAAAATTTCAGAACTGCTAGAATCTAATTTAGAGCGTTTTGCAATGGCAGAATCTAAAGACAATGGAAAACCATTGAGTTTAGCAAGAGAAATAGATATTCCAAGAGCAGCAAGTAATTTTCGTTTCTTCGGAAATGCCATTACACAGTTTGCTTCAGAATCTCATGAAAGTGTAGGGTTGAATGCTGTGAACTTTACATTACGTCAACCAATCGGAGTTGTTGGATGTATTTCTCCTTGGAATTTACCATTGTACTTGTTTACTTGGAAAATAGCTCCGGCTATTGCAGCTGGTAATTGTGTGGTAGCAAAACCAAGTGAAGTAACTCCCATGACAGCCTATTTACTAGGAGAAATTTGTACAGAAGCTGGTCTTCCAAAAGGTGTTTTAAATATTGTTCACGGATTAGGAACAACAACAGGTCAGGCTATTGTAGAACATCCAAATATCAAAGCTATTTCATTTACAGGAGGAACAGAAACCGGAGCACATATTGCTCGCGTAGCTGCACCAATGTTTAAGAAGTTATCCTTAGAATTAGGTGGGAAAAATCCGAACATTATTTTTGCAGATTGTGACTATGAGAATATGTTAGCAACTACAGTACGTTCTTCGTTTGCAAATCAAGGTCAGATTTGTTTATGTGGAAGTAGAATTTTTGTTGAAGAAGCAATTTTTGAAAAGTTTAAAAAAGATTTTGTTCAAAAAGTAAAGCAGCTAAAAGTTGGTCACCCTTCAGATAAAAACACAAATATTGGGGCATTGGTTTCTAAATCACATTTAGAAAAGGTAGAAAATTATGTAAAAATAGCAGAGGATGAAGGTGGAAAGATTTTATGTGGAGGTTTAGAAGTGACTATTGAAGGTTTTGAGAATGGCTATTATATGCAACCTACAATTATTGAAATTGAGACGAATCAATGTCGCATCAATCAAGAAGAAGTGTTTGGGCCCGTTGTAACCATCATGTCTTTTAAAACAGATGAAGAAGCTTTACAGTTAGCAAATGATGTAAAATACGGATTGTCTGCAACCTTATGGACCAATAACCTTAATAGAACGATGCAGTTTTCTAAACAATTACAAACGGGAATTGTTTGGGTAAATACATGGATGTTACGTGACTTACGTACGCCATTTGGTGGAGCAAAAGAATCTGGAGTTGGAAGAGAAGGAGGTTTTGAAGCCTTACGTTTCTTTACCGAACCAAAGAATGTTTGCATAAAGTATTAGTTGTCATTCTCGCCAACCTGCCTGTCGGCAGAAAGGAGCGTGAAAAATAAAGTAAAATTAAATCGGCTCCGTATCAAGTGCGGAATGATATAAAAATGAATAAAGAAGTAAGACAAAAAGTCATCCAAGTTTGTGATGATAAAATTGCTAAAAAAGGAGAGAATGTAGGTTTGTCTTTTTATGCTTTTTTTAAAAATAAAAACGATAACCCAAAGTTATTGATGCAAGTTGCAACTTGGTGGATTGAAACCCATCAATTAGATCACTTTGAAAAAGCAGTGAAGGTTAAGCAAATGATTATAGAAAATAAGTAACTTGTTGTCATTCCTGCGGAAGCAGGAATCTCATCAAAAAAATAGAAATTATAATTATAAGATTTCGCATAAAAGTACGGAACAACAGAAAGATGAATTTAGAAATACAACATAAAAATGCCTTGGTTTGTGGAAGCACACAAGGAATTGGGAAAGCATCTGCAATTGGACTGGCAGAAGAGGGAGTGAATGTAACCTTGGTAGCTCGTAACGAAGAAAAGTTAAAAGCAGTATTAGCAGAATTACCAAATAACAATCAGTGTCATAGTTATTTAGTGGCAGATTTTTCTAATCCACAAGCTTTGAAAGAAAAGTTAGAAGCTACAGAAATGCAATTTCATATTTTGGTAAACAATACAGGTGGGCCAGTAGGAGGACCAATTTTTAATGCCAAATTAGAAGAGTTTGAAAGCGCTTTTACACAGCATTTAAAATGCAATCATGTGTTGGTACAAGCGGTTGTTCCTTTTATGAAAACACAATGCTTTGGTAGAATCATCAATATCATTTCTACTTCTGTGAAACAGCCTTTAGAAGGATTAGGAGTTTCAAATACCATAAGAGGTGCAGTAGCTAGTTGGTCTAAAACCTTAGCGAACGAGCTAGGAGAATATGGAATTACGGTAAACAACGTTTTGCCAGGTGCCACAGGAACTGAACGTTTGAATGAAATTATCAAAAATAAATCTGCTAAAACAGGAAAATCTTTTGATGAAGTTGCAGAAGCAATGAAAAAAGCTTCACCAGCTCAGCGTTTTGCAAAACCAGAAGAAATTGCCAATGCAGTAGTGTTTTTAGCAAGCGAAAAAGCAAGTTTTATCAACGGAATAAATGTTCCTGTTGATGGTGGAAGAACAAAAAGTTTGTAAATTTATCGAAACCTTGCGTTAGGGATTGAAGCGACACCCTTTTTATGTAATAAGAAAAACGTCATTACGAGTAAAACGAAGTAATCTCTCTGTATATTTGAGATTGCCACAGAAAGTGAAAAACTTTCTTCGCAATGACAATAAAAAGGTACAGCATAAAGCCCGACCTTTAGGAAACGCCCAAAAAATTGAATAAAATGAGTAAACTAGTACAGCCTTTAAATTTTAAAAAATGGATTGATGAACATCGTCATTTATTAAAACCTCCCGTTGGAAATAAATGTGTTTGGGATAATGGAGAGTATATTGTAATGGTTGTTGGTGGACCTAACAACAGAAAAGATTATCATTATAACGAAACACCTGAATTCTTTTATCAAGTTGAAGGAGATATGGTATTAAAAATTATTATTGACGGGAAATCACAAGATGTAGCAATCAATGAAGGTGATATTTATTTATTGCCAGCTAAAGTGCCACATTCTCCGCAACGAAAAGCAAATACGGTTGGATTGGTTATCGAATACCCGCGTTCTGAAGGAATGTTAGATGCCTTAGAATGGTATTGTGAAAATTGTGGAACTCAATTATACAGAGAAACATTTGCGTTGGATAATATTGAAACTGACATGCCAGTCATTTTTGACAGGTATTACTCAGATACAAAAAAATGTACCTGCTCTAATTGTGGAACTGTAATGGATGCACCAAATAAAATATAATAAATTTGTTCGTTATTACGAGGAAGTAATGACGATGTAATCTCATTAAAAAACAAAAAGATTGACACGGCTAAAGCCTCGCAATAACAGATAGGATGAAAAAAAGAAAACTACGCATAAACGGACATTCACATTTACTGCCATATCCAGAAGAGATTCCGCAGTTTATGCAAGACAAAGGAATTTTTTGGGTAGATAAAGATCGAAAATACATGCTTCAAAAAGATTGGAGTAGACCCGTTACAGATTCTAGTTTTTTCTTAAATGAAAAATTAGAATGGATGGATCGTTTTAAGATTGACCATGCTGTTGTTTTAAATTTATCTCAGTTATATGGAAATGGTTTACGTGTGGAAGAAATGAAACAAGCCTTGCGTTTTCAAAACGATTTTAATGCTAAAATTCAACACGAGCATCCTTCTAAATTCACCTGTGGTTTTGTAGTACATCCAGGTTTTGTTCGTGGTGCTTGTTGGGAAATTGAACGTTGTGTAGAGCAGTTAGGGATGCGTTTGTTGTGTTTGCCAACACATTATATGGATACTATAGGAACATGGCGTTGTATTTTTGATGAAGAAAATGAGCCTATTTTTGAATTGGCAAGCAAATACAATTTAGCAGTAGAAATTCATCCGTATGATGGAGAAAAATTCATCAAATTAGAAAATACATCTTGGCGTTTTCATTTGATATGGATGTTGGCACAATGTGCAGACGCCTATCATTTTTTAACCTTAAACGGATATCAAGATAAATATCCAGGAATGCGAGTTTGTTTTGCACATGGTGGACAGTTAGCGCAAATAAATTTAGGGCGTAGAATACAAGGTTTTGATGGTAGACCAGATCTGTTTGAAGGAAAAACACATCCTAGAAAAGCAGTTGGCCATAAAAATATTTTCTTTGACACCTTGGTGCATGATACAGGAGGGCTGCAATTACTAATTAAAAACCAAGGTTCTAAACAAGTTTTAATGGGCTTAGATGATCCATATCCGTTAGGAGAAATGGAAAGTGAACAACAATCTTCTTATCCTGGAAAAATATTGGATTTAGCAATTGAACAAGGAATTATCAATAAAACAGAACGAGATGAAATTTGGGATGATAATGTATTGCAATGGCTTTTTGGTGATAATGAAAAAGCAAAAAAGGAATTGGTAGATAAAATATTAGCATAAAAAAAGCCTCGAATTTCGAGGCTTTTTTTCGTGTATCTTTTTGTTATTTGAAAACGGTCGTAATATTGATAGCAACCTCACTCCATGTTTTAGAAATTCCGTCTGCAGCTTTATGTAAATCTCTACAAACTAAATTTAAAGAATCTACAGCATTTTGTGCATTCCAATTGTCTAAATTCATCGTAGCATTTAACGTAAACTCTTTGTCTTTTATTGAATATGAAAAAGGTAAATCAGCTGTTACAGCATTCATAGTAATTGCAGCAACACCAGTGCTATCTGTTTGTAGCATTAATTTACCAGACAAAAGACTTGTATTATCCATTACACCAAAGAAAAATTTCTTTAATTTATAATCTCTACTAACATCAGCTGTAAACAAACTACTTACAGGAATTGCAAACTCAGTATTGTGAATTGCTTCTTTTGCAGTAGTACCGTTTCCGTTTTTAGTAATGTTAATTTTTTTAAATTTTCCTTTAACAGGAATTTTGTCAGTTGTTTTATAAGCAACAAAGTCTATTGAATTGTTAGCTGTTTCTAGTGAAAAAGGAGCTGTTTTTACCTCTTTCTTTTCTGTTTTCTTTTTTTCTTCAGATTTACAAGAAGTAAATTGAAAAGTAATAGATAGTAATATGGCAACAAATAAAATTTTTCTCATGGTAGGGTTTATTATAATTGTTTAACTATTTTAATATATTCTTTTTTTGCTTTTTCTATAGACATTCCTCTTAATTGAATCCAAGCGTTTAGTTTAAAACCGTTTCTAAGGTCTAATTCGTTTGTTTCTATAAAATCAGGATTATTGTCACCGTAAGTTGCTTGCTTATAGTAAGCATACAATTTTAACATGATGTCTGGTGCTAATTGATCTTGAGATAAACTTGAGGCAATTTTATATGCGTCTTGAAATTGTGTATCTAATGAACTCATTTTATTTGTGTGCAACTATTTGTTCTCCTCCTTTAACTTTATCACCAATTTTCACATCAATTGTAGTATTTAGAGGTAAGAATAAATCTACTCTAGAACCAAATTTGATAAATCCGGCATCTGCTCCTTGAACAACTTCTTGTCCTTCAGTAGCGTAATTTACAATTCTTTTAGCCAATGCACCTGCTATTTGTCTATATAATACTTGACCAAAAGTTTTATTTTCTAAAACGATAGTAGTTCTTTCATTTTCTGTAGATGCTTTTGGATGCCAGGCAACCAAATATTTTCCAGGATGATATTTACTGTATTTAACCGTTCCGCTTAAAGCATAACGTGTTACATGAACGTTTAGTGGTGACATGAAAATTGAAACCTGTAGCCTTTTATCTTTAAAGTATTCAGGTTCAAAAACTTCTTCAATAACAACAACTTTACCATCAACGGGTGCTATAATTTGACCATCATTGATTAAGGTGTTTCTTTTTGGATTTCTAAAAAACTGAAGTACAATCACATAAAGTAGAATCAATCCAATCTGAATTGATTTTTGTAACCACGCAATAGAAATAAACGCATCAGCTAATAAAATTCCGGCTACAATAATTAAAGAGGTTATTGTAATGATTTTAAATCCTTCTTTATGAAACATAAAAGTTCAATTTTAAATGATGAAGTATAAGTACAAATATACAAATGGAGCAGCGAAAAACAAACTATCTAATCTATCTAACATTCCGCCATGTCCAGGCATAATGTTTCCGCTATCTTTACTATTTGCTTGTCTTTTAAATTTTGATTCGATTAAATCACCAATAGTACCTAAAATAGATAAAATGGCTGCAATAATCATCCAATCTAATAAAGTAATTATAGGGTTATCATGTTGATGTGTAATAAAATATGCTGCAATTAGTGAAAAAATTAATCCACCCAAAAATCCTTCAATTGTTTTTTTAGGAGAAACGCTTTCAAACAACTTGGTTTTGCCAAAATTCTTACCCACTAAATAAGCAAAACTATCATTCACCCAAATAAAAATTAAAATACATATTAGAATTTTTGGTTGATATGTTCCAAAAATAAAAGGTATTGATATTAAAAAATAAAAAGGTAAAACAAGATAAAAAAGCTGTAAAAGTAGTCTTTGAAATATGGTATCAGATTCAATTTTTTTAGAACTAAAGAGGTAATAGATCAATATAAGCAAACCGATTAAGGTTGTGATTAAGCTTGTTAGTGATGAATAACCTTCTATCGGGTAAATAAAAAAGTATAACATTCCACCTAAAAAAAGATAAGGGATTATATTTTTTGATTTTACAAGTTTAGAAAATTCCCAAATACAAATTATCGCAAAAATAGCTGTTAAGGCTATATAGCTTTTTGCGTCATAAAGAATTGCAAATAAGAAAAGAGTTACATAAACAATTCCAGAAATAGATCTGGTTATTAAGTTGCGCATATTATAAATCTTCGAACAGCAGCAAATATAAGTTTTTTGAGTTATTGTTTCCGTAAATTAAGAAATTATCCTCCTTTTTTTGCAAAGAATAATTTTTAATGGAACTAATATTTGTTGGAATATTATCTTTAAAATTGGTTTTAATTCCTGTTAAACCTTCTCCTGTGTTCTTAACTAATTGACTTGTAGTAGCGTATACAATAAAGTTTTCAGAGAGCGATGCAAGTTTTTTGCTTCGTATTTGGTTTGAAGAAAAAAGAATATCGCCATTGTCTGAAATTAAATGTTCACACGTTGTAAAAAAAGGTGCAGCGTAATTGATGTCAGAGTTAAAAGTGGTATCTATTTTTTTAGATAATTTACTTAGTTCTTCATCTAAACAAACTAATTCTTTCCAATCATTCTCTTTTATAATATTTTTTAAATGATATTCAATTTCTTCTTTTTTAGTACAATACAAAAATTTACCACCTTTTTCTAAAAAATAGTGTACAAAAGAATCATCTAAAGATAAATTGACCTCTTGTTGTTTGGCCGATCTCTCATCAGATGATTCTTTTGAAAATTTGAATATCTTTTTTAAAAAACTCATTTCACAAAAATAAGATTATTCTTCTTTGCTCTCTTTCTTTTCTGCGTCAATAACAATTTTTTTTCTTATAATTTCGTCTTCGTCAAAGGGCCTTTTTCCGAATATCTTCATTAAATCATCTTTAAAGATAACTTCTTTTTCTAATAATAATTCTGCAAGAGTTGTCAATTTTTCTTTATTTGCTTCTAATAATTTTATAGCTCTTTGATATTGAGCTTCAATCATTTTAGAAATTTCTTTATCAATAGTTTTAGCAGTTTCTTCGCTATAAGGTTTTACAAAGGCATCATTACCTGAAGAGTCGTAATAAGTAATGTTTCCTACTTCTTCATTTAATCCATAAACAGTAACCATGGCTCTAGCTTGTTTTGTAACTTTTTCTAAATCACTTAAGGCTCCAGTTGAAATCTTATCAAAAATAATTTTTTCAGCAGCTCTTCCACCTAAAGTTGCACACATTTCATCAAGCATTTGATCTGTTTGAACAATCATTCTTTCAGCTGGCAAATACCATGCAGCACCTAAAGACTGACCTCTGGGTACAATTGTTACTTTAACTAACGGAGCAGCGTGTTCTAACATCCAACTAACAGTTGCATGACCAGCTTCGTGGTATGCAATAGCTTTCTTTTCTTTTGGTGTGATTACTTTATTTTTCTTTTCTAAACCTCCAACAATTCTATCAACTGCATCTAAAAAGTCTTGATGTTCGATTGCTTTTTTATCAGTTCTTGCAGCAATTAAAGCAGCTTCATTACACATGTTTGCTATATCAGCACCAGAAAAACCTGGGGTTTGTTGTGCTAAAAACTCAATATGAACATCATCAGCCAATTTTAAAGGCTTAATATGAACTTCAAAAATTGCTTGACGCTCATTAATGTCTGGTAAATCAACATAGATTTGTCTATCAAAACGGCCAGCACGCATCAAAGCTTTGTCCAAAACATCAGCTCGGTTTGTTGCTGCAAGGACAATTACATTTACATCAGTGCCAAAACCATCCATTTCAGTTAGTAATTGGTTTAACGTATTTTCGCGCTCATCATTCCCTCCAGTCATACTATTCTTTCCACGTGCTCTACCAATTGCATCAATCTCATCAATAAAAATAATGGAAGGCGATTTTTGAGCAGCTTGTTTAAATAAATCTCTAACACGAGAAGCACCAACTCCAACAAACATTTCTACAAAATCCGAACCTGATAAAGAGAAAAACGGTACGCCAGCTTCACCAGCTACAGCTTTTGCTAATAATGTTTTCCCTGTTCCTGGAGATCCAACTAACAATGCGCCTTTCGGAATTTTACCCCCTAAGGCAGTATATTTTCCTGGGTTTTTTAAGAAGTCTACAATTTCTTGCACTTCTTCTTTAGCGCCTTCTAAACCGGCTACATCTTTAAACGTTGTTTTAACTTTAGTGTCTTTATCAAAAAGTTTAGCTTTCGATTTTCCAATATTAAATATCTGACCGCCGCCACCGCCACCAGCTCCACCACCAGACATTCTTCTCATGAAGAAAAGCCAAATAGCGATTAAAATTATAAATGGTAAGAATGCAAAAATTTGATCCATAAAACTTGTTTGCTCTATGTGTTTTTGATCAAAATCTAAACTATATGTTTTTTTAGCTTCTAAAAGTTGATTTTCAAAATTTCGTAAATCACCAAAATCGTAAGAAAAAATTGGTGTTTTTTGACTGAATACATTGGTCTTTTTGAATTTTTTATAAGCCTCTTTTTCTAAAGCTATATCTGTAAGGTAGATCTGTGCATTACTTCTGTTAACAATAACGATTTCTTTAATATCATTGCTTTTTAATATTTCTGAAAACTTATTTGAAGAAATATTTCTAGAAGATACATCACCAGAATTTAAAAATTGGAATGCAATTAGAAGTACAAATATTGCCCCGTAAACCCAATAAAAGTTAAATTTGGGCATGTTTTTTTTATTATTTTTAGAATCACTCATGATTTAAATTTCTGTACTATTAATTAATTTGATGGGCTAATTGTTGTTATTTTAGCATCGCCCCAAAGACTTTCTATATCATAAAACTCTCTAATGTGTTTTTGAAAAACATGAACTACAACATTCACATAATCCATTAAAATCCATTCTGAGTTTATTTCTCCCTCTATATGCCAAGGTTTGTCTTTTAAACTTTTGCTAACAACTTTTTGAATTGAGCCAGAAATGGCTTTTACTTGCGTGTTAGAACTTCCTGAACAAACAATAAAATAATCGCAAACTGTGTTTTCAATTTCTCTTAAATCTAACAGTTGAACATCTTCTCCTTTTACATCATCAATTCCTTTAATTATTTCAGCAATTAAATCGTCTGTGTTTATTTTTTTTATGGTCATTAAAATTCTTTAATATTTAAAACAAAGTTATTGTTTTTTTATGATTATTTTGCGCTATCATCTACATGTTTGTAGAATTTTTAACAAATGAAGATAATCAAACTTAATGCCATCAACTCTACCAATTCTTTTTTGAGAGAAATGGCACATACTTCGTTGTTAGAAAATTTCACAGTTGTTGTTAGTAAAGAGCAAACAAAAGGTAGAGGTCAAATGGGGTCTAAATGGGTTTCTGAACCTAACAAAAACTTGTTGTGTAGTGTGTTTGTTCAATTTAACTCTTTACCTATAAGCCACCAAGTTTTGATTAATTATGCAGTTTCAATTGCAATTGTTAATGTACTAAAAGGGTATAAATTACCTAAAGTAGCTGTAAAATGGCCTAACGACATTTTGTCATCAAATAAAAAAATATGTGGAATTTTGGTAGAAAATGTCATGCTAAAAGACGAGATTAAATGCTCTTATATTGGAATTGGATTAAATGTGAATCAAACCATTTTCCCAAACCATTTAAACGCAACTTCTATTTTAAAAGAAACAAACAAAGAAGTAAATATTGATGCAGTATTGAATCATCTAATTTCTGAATTAAAAACTCAAGTTTCGTATATCACAAATGAAACTACAAATGTTTTAAAGAAAAACTATTTAAAGCACCTGTTCAAAAAAAACACTCCAATGATGTTTAAAAACAATAAGAATGTTGTTTTTATGGGTAAAATAATTGGTGTTTCTTCTGTAGGGAAACTTCAAATTGAATTGGAAGATGATTCGATTGAAGAATTTGGAATTAAAGAAATAAAGTTTGCTTAAATCTTAGAAATATTTTCAGCCAACACTTCAATAAATTTTGTGAGTGGATTTTTCACCATCATGGCCATCATTGGATTAAAATCACCATTAAAAATTAATTGAAATTCACTTTTGTCACTGGCCAATTCTGTAATGTTTCCAGATAATGTAAATGGTAACTTACTGCTTGCAGCACCCAAAGTTATATTTGAAAAAGCAGTTTTCTCTTTTAAAACCAATCTAATTTCTGGCATTCCTTTTAAAGCAAATAAAAACGAATCACCATCAACTTCGAACTTTTGAGTATTTTCTGGCATTAATTGTTCAAAGTTTTGGAGGTTGATTAAAAATTCAAAAACTTCTTTTGAAGATCTTGCAACGGTAACTTTTGTACTTTCTAAATTCATAGTTTTTTTTTATTGATTCCAGCTACTTGGATTTTTTCTCCAATCTTGTAGTGTGTTTAATTCTTTGTCTGAAATATAATTGCTGTCTAAAGCCTGTTCTAACAAATATTCATAATCACTTAAGGTAGTTAGTTCTAAATTACTTTCTTTAAAATTGTTCTCGGCAACTTCAAATCCATAAGTAAAAATCGCAACCATCCCTTTAACATTTGCATCGGCTTCCTTTAATGCTTCCACAGCTAGTAAACTACTTTTTCCGGTGCTGATTAAGTCTTCAATTACAACAACATTCTGTCCTTTTTCTAAATGACCTTCAATCTGATTTTTGCGACCGTGTTTTTTTGCTTCGGGTCTAACATATACAAACGGAACACCTAATTCTTGCGCAACCAAAACTCCAATGGCAATAGCTCCAGTAGCTACACCAGCTATAGCATCAGGTTTTCCGTGTTTTAACTCAACTAATTTTGCGATTTCTTCTTTTAGAAAATTTCTAACAGAAGGAAAAGATAAAGTAATTCTGTTGTCACAATAAATTGGAGATTTCCAGCCTGAAGCCCAATTAAATGGTTCTGATGGACTTAACTTTATTGCTTTTATCTGCAATAAAAACTCAGCTGTTTTTTTTGCTGTATCTTTGTTTAAAATCATATCACAAATGTATAAAGTTTTTGTAAATGATAAGCCAATTATTTTAACAGATTCATTAAAAAAAGACAATAATTATCGTGTTTATATTTTTAAGGATGTTGTAGTAGATGAAATCTTGCATAAACTTAAAAAAAGCAAAACCAAAGGCGTAAATTTATTTTGTACAAACCTTGAAAATGATTGGAAAGCTTTCAAAAAAAATTTCAAAGTGGTTTCAGCAGGTGGTGGATTGGTTTTGAATACAAATAAAGAAATCCTCTTTATTTATCGTCTAGATACTTGGGATTTACCTAAAGGAAGAATTGAAAAAGGAGAGACAATTGAACAAACTGCAGTAAGAGAAGTTGAAGAAGAATGCGGTGTAAAAGAGTTGGTTTTAGTGCAACCTTTAATTACTACCTATCATTTGTTTTTTATGAATAGTATTCAACAACTAAAAATCACACATTGGTTTTTAATGACAACAAATTTTCAAGAAAAATTAACTCCACAATTAGAAGAAGGTATTACCAAAGTAGAATTTAAAAATGAAGCAGAAACCCAACTTGCTTTGCAAAACACATATGCCAATATAAGGTTGGTTTTAGAATCATTCAAGGCTCTTTAAGTTTAAAATAAAGCCTATATTTGCCGACTTCAAAAAGCACATAAGAAATGACTGAATTTATTAGGAAGAGAGTTAAAAATGTAAAGAATGATATTTTATCTGGAATAACAGTGGCCTTGGCTTTAGTGCCAGAAGCTGTAGCTTTTGCCTTTGTAGCAGGAGTAGATCCATTGGTAGGATTGTATGCTGCATTTATGATTGGTTTCATTACTTCTATTTTTGGTGGAAGACCAGGAATGATTTCTGGTGCTACAGGAGCTTTAGCGGTAGTGATGGTTTCTTTAGTAAGTGAAGGGAATGCTATGGGAAATCCTGATGAAAATCTTGGTTTGTACTACTTATTTGCAACAGTAATTTTAATGGGATTCATTCAAATTTTAGCAGGTGTTTTTAAATTAGGAAAGTTTGTTCGATTGATTCCACATCCAGTGATGATGGGTTTTGTAAACGGATTGGCTATCGTTATTTTCTTATCTCAATTAGGGATGTTTAAAACTACTGTAAATGGTGAAAAAGTATGGCTAGAAGGTAATAGTTTATGGTATATGATAGGGTTGGTTTTATTAACCATGCTTATTATGTGGGGATTGCCAAAACTCAAAGCAACCAAAAAATTACCAGAAGCTTTAATCGGAATATTAGTTGTAACAGGAATTGTTATTTTCTCAAATTTAGATGTTGCTACCGTTGGTTCATTTATTAGAGATGGAGGAGGAGAAGGTTTAAAAGGTGGATTGCCAACACTACATTTAGAAACGTTTTCAAACATTCCAATAAATTTTGAAACATTAAAATTTATTTTTCCATATGCATTGATTTTAGCGGCAATCGGATTGATAGAATCTTTAATGACCTTAAATTTAATTGATGATTTAACCGAAACTAGAGGAAATTCTAATAAAGAATGTGTTGCGCAAGGAAGTGCAAATATTATAACAGGTTTGTTTGGTGGAATGGGAGGTTGTGCAATGATTGGACAATCTATTATCAATATAAAAGGTGGTGGAAGAGGTAGATTATCTGGAATTACTGCGGCTGTATTTTTATTGATATTTATTGTTTTTGCATCCTCTTATATAGAACAAGTTCCAATTGCAGCGTTGGTAGGAGTTATGTTTATGGTGGTTATCGGAACCTTTGCTTGGTCTAGCTTTAGAATTTTAAACAAAATACCAAGAACAGATGTTTTTGTTTTAGTGTTGGTTTCTGGATTAACAGTTCTTTTTGATTTAGCCATTGCGGTTTTAGCAGGAGTTGTTGTGAGTGCATTGGTGTTTTCTTGGGAAAATGCAAAACGAATTAGAGCAAGAAAACGTTTTAAAGAAGACGGCACTAAAATTTATGAAATTTGGGGGCCATTATTTTTTGGAAGCATCTCTGCTTTTAATGAAAAATTTGATGTTAAAAATGATCCGCAACATATAGAAATTGATTTTATAGAAGCAAGAGTTAGTGATCATTCTGCAATTGAAGCCATTTTTGCATTGGTTGAAAAATATCAAGCAGAAGGAAAATCAATAATATTAAAACATCTAAGTGAAGATTGTAAAATCTTATTGTATAAATCGAGTCCGATATTTGCAGGAATTATTGAAGAAGCTATTGACGACCCACGCTATCATTTAGCAGCAAATCCAGAAGATTTTACAAAATCATTATCAGAATATAAATTTTAAGAAACGATAAATTCTTGCCAATCTTTTGGCGTGTTTAAATTCTTTATAATAGATGCATCATTCATTTCAACTAACGAAATTTCTGATGCATTTCTTTTTTTGATTTGTATATCTAATCTAGAGTCTTCATCGGTTAGATTCAGATTTAAAAGTAATTTCCAAAACTTCGAAGTCAATTTAACAGGATGACCCTTTTTGTTATTGTAAGTTGGTATTGAAATGAGTTGCTCATCAAAAATTAGTTTTTCTTGTTCTTTTGCATTTAATAATGGTACGTCGATTGGAAGTACCAAAACAGTGTTATTTCCTCCTTCAAAATTTAGGAGGCTTAATACATTTTGTAAAGTAGAAAATAAACCAAATTCAGGTGTTTGGTTGAGTGCTACTCTGATTTTTTTTCCTTTGTAAGATATCGGTTTTTTGAGGGCTTCATTTAGCCAAGGAATTGCTTCAAAATAAAGTTGATAATCAAAACCTAATCCAATATACACTTCTTGTCCAATATAGTTTTCTATTTGAGATAAGATCCACAAAGTAGAAGAGTGCTTCAATAAGCCTTTAGGAAAACCCATTCGAGAAGATTTCCCACCAGCAAGAATAATAAGGACTGTTTTGCTTTTCATGTATGTTTTGTCAGTTCGAGTGAATTTCTTTGATTTCGACTACGCTCAATCTGACAAAAAAATCACTCGAAATGACATTGTGTTGTAATTATACCAATCCGTGATCGGATAATGGTAAAGAGCGATATCTTTTCCCAGTAGCATTAAAAATGGCGTTTGCTATTGCAGGAGCAACAGGTGGAACACCAGGTTCACCAACTCCAGTTGGAGCTTCATCACTTTCTACAAGAGTTACGTCAATTGGCGGAATTTCGTTCATTCTTGTCATTTTATAATCATGAAAATTACTTTGTTCAATAGCACCATCTTTAGCGGTAATTTTTCCATACAATGCGATTGAAGATCCAAAAACAGATGCACCTTCCATTTGATTTAAAACATTGTCTTTGTTTAAAACCATTCCGCAATCTAAAACGGTCCAAATATGATGTAATTTTAATTTATCATTAATTACAGAAACTTCAACAACTGTAGCAACATAACTATAAAAACTGTAGTAAAAAGCAATTCCTAACCCATGTCCTTCTGGTAGTTCTCTTCCCCATTTTGCATTTTTAGCAGCGATATTAAGTACATTTTTTAAACGTTTTGTGTTTAATGGATGTGGAGATTCTTCTTCTCTAATTCTATCTTTTCCTATTAAATTTAATTTGAATTGTAATGGGTCTTTTTTCGCTTTGTCTGCTAATTCATCAATAAAAGAATTGATTCCGAAACTATGAAAAATAGCACAAACAGAACGCAACCAACCAATTCTTACAAAAGGTTCTGCTTTTGCGTTTTCATATCGAGTATTTGGTATGTCAAAAGGATTGTTATTCATTCCTTGGCCAATTTCCCAACCTGCAGCATAATTAGCCCCAGGCATAAAAGTAGAATTGATACTTGGAAAAGCAGTTCTATGCAACCAGCCCGTTACATCTCCACTTTTATCTAAGGATGCTTTTAGGTATTGCGCATTTGTAGTGTGGTAATAACTATGTTGAATATCATCTTCACGTGTCCATACTACCTGAACAGGTGCATTTATTTTTTTAGACAACGCAATTGCTTCAATGACAAAGTCAGGTTTTGATTTTCTACCAAATCCGCCTCCTAAAAAAGTAACATTGATTGTAACATCTTTCATTTCAATTCCTAAATAGGCAGCAGCATCAGCCCTTGCTGTTTGAGGATCTTGTAAAGGCGCCCAAACCTCACACTTCCCATCATGAACCCAAGCTAATGCATTAGGCGTTTCCATGGGTGCGTGTGCTAAATGAGGTAATTGATAAGTGGCTTCAACAATTTGAGAAGCTTTTGAAAAGGCTGCATTTACATTGCCTTTTGTAGGTGGAGCAACTTTAGCATTATTATGTACACGATTGGTAATTTTTTGCATGTATTTTTTACTATCATACTGTCCATTTGATCCTTTATCCCAATGAATATCTAAATTATTTCTTCCTTGAATTGCAGACCAAGTATTGGATGCAATAACTGCAACTCCACCTAGCATTCCGAAAGGTTTTTTTACACGTTCTAGTTCAATTACATTTTCTACTCCTGCAATTTTTAGAGTAGCAGTTTTGTCAAAACTTTTAACAGTTCCAAAGGTTGATGGACAACGAGCGATGACTGCAAATTTCATGTTGGGTAAGCGAGCATCTAAACCGTAAGTAGCAGAACCATGTGTGAAGTCTTTAATATCAACACTTCCCAAAGTTTTTCCAATATAATTGAAATCTTTCTTGTCTTTTAAAGAGATGTTTGTGGGAACATCAATTTTCATTGCATCTTCAACTAAATCTCCAAAAAATATTTTTTTATCATTGTTTTTATTGATCACATAGTGCATTTCTGCTTTACAGTCAGTTTCGGCAACTTGCCATTTTTTTGCAGCAGCAGCAATTAATAATGCTTTTGCAGTTGCACCCATTTTACGCATAGGTTCTAAAATAGTTCTTACACTTCGAGATCCATCCGTATTTTGATTTCCAAACTTTTTATCACCAGTTGCTTGTTCTACAGAAACATAGTTCCAATCAGCTTCCATTTCATCTGCAATAGCAGAAGTCAATGAAGTCCTAATTCCTTGTCCCATTTCAGAACGAGAACACACCAATATTAATTTTCCGTCTTTTTTTAGTTGCACAAATAAATTTGGCGCAAAAGTGGTCCCGTCATCTATTCTTACAATATCTTTTTCTGATGAAAATTGACATCCGATAATTAATCCTCCTGAAGCTAAGCCAAAAACTTTCACAAAATTTCTACGGCTCATATTTTGTATACTTTCCATATCTATTTGTTTTTAAGTTTTACAGCTTTATGAATTGCTTTTCTTATTCTAGGGTACGTTCCGCACCTACATATATTACCACTCATAGCATCATCAATGTCTTGATCTGAAGGATTTGGATTGGTATTTAACAAAGAAGCAGCAGCAATTAATTGTCCAGATTGGCAATAGCCACATTGCGGAACATTTATTTCTTCCCAAGCTTCTCTTAAATATTCAAGATTGTCTGTTTTACCTTCTATGGTTGTTATTTGTTTTCCAATTCCATAGCTTACTGGTAAGCTACAAGATCTTACTACTTCGCCATCTATGAGTATAGAACATGCGCCGCATTGACTAACTCCGCAACCATATTTGGTACCTGTTAATCCAACAATATCTCTTATTGCCCACAAAAGAGGCATATCATCCTGTGCCTCTATGGTGTGGTTTTTTCCGTTGATAGTGAGTGTTTTCAAATGCCTGATTTTTTTAGTGCACACTAAGTTACTAATTTTTAAAAAAGAAGAAGAAAATTTAACAAAAATTTAATTTCTTAAAAGTAGTTTGTAAATTTTGTGTCGTTGTTAGTTTTACCTTCTTTACACAACTAATAACCTAATCAACTCTATAGAACCCGATCTTTAAAAAGGCATTCTTTTTTTAAATTATTCGTTTAAAAGACATCAAAAAGGTATATTAGCAAATACACAAAAAAACAATAATTTTTACTTAGTTTAACACATAAAATAGCTAAAAACTCTTGAAAAAATCAAAAAATACACAAAAAAGCGTTGAAACATTTGCAGAGCTTGTTCAAATTTTAGATGAAGAAGAGAGGACAAATTATACTGAAATTTTAAATGCTTTAGAATTACCAATTGTGGAGTTTAAAAAATATGCAACATGGTCAGAGAGTTGTTATACTCGAAACTGCATTGTAGAAAATGAAAACTTTGAATTGCTTTTAATTTGCTGGGATAAAAAACAAGTGACAGAGATCCATGATCACGGTGGAGAAGAATGTTGGATGTATTTTGTAGAAGGTGTATTTAGAGAAAATATATATCAGAAAAACGAAATAGAAGAATTGAAAGTTGTAAAAACAACAGAATTTACTTCTGGAGGAGTTTCGTATATGAAAGATTTTATGGGTTTTCATGATCTTGAAAATGTTTCAAATCAAAAAAGTATATCACTACATTTGTACGCAAAACCAATTAGAAAATGTAATGTGTATGACACCAACAAAGGTCAATTTGTGAGTAAAGAACTGTCATATGATAAGAAACACGAATTATTAAAATAAAAAACACACGATACATATATGTCTGAATTAAGTAACGATTTACTCCTTTTTAATGAACTAATAGAAGTTTTATTAAATGAAGAAGAAAGTCACCCAGTTGCAAAACGCATTGAATCAAATGTTTTATTTGATACCATAGATTTGTCACTTACTAAAAATGCTATGGTTGATGACGCATTTAAAAAAGTACTTAAAGAGGTGCTTATTGCTACACCAAAAACAGCAACTAATTTGTTTTTTAATCAATTATTTGGAGGTAGACAAAGCAAAGCGATTTTAGGAGATTTATTAGCTGTTTTGTTAAACAATAGTATGTATACCTATAAAGTTGCTGGCCCTCAAGTTGGTATTGAAAAAGAGATTATTAGACAATCTTGTAATCTGATTGGTTATGGATCGCAAAGTAATGGAACTTTTCCAGCTGGAGGATCAATGAGTAATTATATGGCTTTGATTATGGCTAGAGACCTTAAAGATCCAAGCTGTAGAGATAACGGTATGACAAAGCCTTTAGTGGTGTATACTTCTAAAGAATCTCATTATTCAAATTCGAAAAATGCAAGCTTTGCGGGTATAGGAAAAAACAACATTCGATATATTGAAACGGATGAGAAAGGTAGAATGATTCCTGCTAACTTAGAAGTACAGATTGAGCTTGATATTCAAAATGGTTACATGCCAATTTTTGTAAATGCGACTGCAGGAACAACAGTTTTAGGAGCTTTTGATCCAATTGACAAAATAGCTGATGTTACAGAAAAGTACAAAATATGGTTGCATGTGGATGGTGCGTATTGTGGTTCTGTTATGTTTAGTGATGCTAAAAAGCATTTGTTAAATGGAGTAGAACGATCTGATTCTTTCAGTTACAATGCACATAAAATGATTGGAACTCCATTAACTTGTTCTATTATTTTAGTAAAAGATAAAAAACATCTTCACAATTCATTTAGCAATGAGGCGGATTATTTGTATCAAACCGATGGTGATGATTTTAACTTAGGAAAAACATCTTTTCAATGTGGACGAAGAAACGATGCATTAAAGTTTTGGACTTTATGGAAATCGATAGGAAGCAATGGATTAGAAAAAATCATAAATCAACAATTTGAGTTGGCAGATGTTGCAAGAAACTATGTTGCTAATCATCCAGATTATACGCTGTATAGTTTTGAAGATTCTGTTTCAATTTGTTTTAATTATAAAAATATAGACCCAAAAACGTTATGTACGTTGTTGTATGAGCATCAAATTACAGTTGTTGGTTTTGGAGATTTTAGAGAAGATACTTTTATTCGATTCGTAACAATAAATGCTACAAATACAGAAAAAGATATTTTAAACTTCTTTACTGTATTAGAAGAATTTGTAGAAAAGAATTCTGCAATCTTAAAAGAAAAGCACGTTAATCTTTACAGTTAATTTATCTCTCTTTAATTGAGTTAGTCACAGAGTCTGGCAACAAACTAGAAGCGTCTCCGCCATTTCTAAGGATATCTCTAACAATTGAAGAACTAATAAAAGAGGTCTCAGCACTTGTTAATAAAAACACCGTTTCAATTCCAGATAATTTCCTATTGGTTTGTGCAATGGCTTTTTCAAAGTCAAAATCTGCTGGATTACGTAGGCCTCTAAGAATAAAATCTGCATCAATAGATTTACAATAATCAACAGTTAAACCTGTATAGGTTTCTACCGTAATTTTCTCTTCTGCAAAAAAAGCATTCTGGATAAATCTTTTACGCTCATCAACAGAAAACATGTAATTTTTCTTGGCATTGATTCCGATAGCAATTACAATTTCATCAAACAAAGGAAGCCCTCTTTTGATAATGTCTATGTGTCCTAATGTTATTGGATCAAAAGAACCTGGAAATACTGCTTTTTTCATCTTGTATAAATAGAAACAGGATTTTTAGAATCAAGAAACTGGATAAGTTTAATTTAAAGATGCTATAAATGCTGAAATTTTTCTTTGTATTGAGTTTGTTTTAGACTCTAAATCTAAGAATTTTTCTTTTGAAATATACTTTAAATTAAAACAAACTATCAATTGTGTTTCCAATTCGAATGCAGAGCCTAAACTATGCTCAAGAAAATTCACAAAATGTTTTGTAGAGCTTTTGCTTGTTCCTTCAGCAATATTTGAAGCAATTGAAACTGCACATCTATTTAATTGGGAGATAAGACCAAATCTTTCAAAATCTGGGAAATTAGAGGTTATTGCATAAATCTCATTAATTAAAAGCATACTTTCATTCCATATTTGTAACTTTTTAAAATTATGTCTTTTCATAATCTCTTGACTCTTGGATCAAAATATCGTGTTTCTATAAAACAGATTCTATCGCATTGTCAAATAAATCTGACAAATCAATGTTGGCTTCGTTTGCTTGTTGTGGTAATAAACTTTCTCCAGTTAAACCAGGAACCGTATTCATCTCTAAAAAATGAGGCTCCCCATTTACCAAAATATATTCTGAACGAGAAAAGCCACTCATATTTAAAACTGTATATACTTTTTTTGCTACTGTTCTTATTCTTTGAGCAACATCTTCTGGTAGTTGTGCAGGAGTTATTTCGTCCGATTTTCCTTCGTATTTTGCTTCATAATCAAAAAAATCATTTTCTGTTGTGATCTCTGTAATTGGCAAGACTTTTATTTCTCCTTTATATTGAATAACTCCAACAGAAACTTCACGTCCATCTAAAAAACTTTCTATTAAAATTTCAGAATCTTCTTTGTATGCTTTTTCTATTCCTAAAATTATTTCTTCAGCAGAATATGCTTTCGAAATTCCGAAACTAGAACCTGCATTGTTTGGCTTTATAAAACACGGTAAGCCAACTTTTGCGATAATTGTATCTGTATTAACAAAATCTCCTTTGTTTAAATAAACAGAATTCGCAGTCGGAATTCCATAATGTTTTACAACACTCAAACAATCTCTTTTGTTAAATGTTAATGCCATTTGATAAAAAGGCGCAGAGGTGTGTTTTATTCCTAATAATTGAAAATATGCTAACAATTCTCCGTTTTCACCGGGTGCGCCATGAATGGCATTAAAAACACAATCAAATGTAATTTTTGTTCCACCTAAAGTTACCGAAAAATCATTTTTATCAATAGGATATTCAAATTCATCAACTATTACTACCCACTTTTCTTTTAAAATGTGAATTTGAAATGGATTGTATTTTTCTCTATTCAATTTTTTGTAAACCACAGCACCGCTTTTTAATGATATGTTTACTTCAGAGGAAAAACCTCCCATAACTATTGCAATATTTTTCTTCACTTATAAGTTATAATTTAAGGGTTATTTATAATCTAACCTTGGTCTTGATTTAATAAATCCCTCGACGAGGGTTTTATTGTGAAATCTAAAATCGTATTAACAAATTTATCAAAATATAAATAGAAAGACTAACGTTTGGTTTTATATCTTTGCTGTTATTAAAAAATTGATCATGAGCGTTTTTAAATTCATTAAAAGTATATCTTTTTTTAAGCAAGTTGCAATTGTTGTAGTTGCAGCCTTAATATTTGTCTTTGCATTGCAATGGTGGTTTGGCTATACAACAAATCACGATCAAAAAATTGAAGTTCCAAATTTACATAAGATGGAATTAGACGAAGTTGCAAAAAAATTAGAAGAACTAAATTTAACTTATATAGTAATAGATTCTGCAAGATATAATCCTGAATATGCAAACAAATCGGTTATTGAACAGAATCCTGAAGCTGGTGATTTTGTAAAAGAAAAAAGAAAAATTTACTTAACTGTCAATCCATCTAAATATAACGATGTTGTATTGCCTGATTTAAATGGTAGAACAAAAAGGCAAGCAATCACACATTTACTTTCTATAGGTTTTAGGATTGGAGAGTTTTCTTACGTGCCAGATATCGGTAAAGATGTGGTTAGAGGAATGAAAAATAACGGAAGCGAATTAAAACCAGGAAATAAGTTGCCAAAAAACTCGGTGGTCGATTTAATTTTAGGAGACGGAAATCAATAAGTTTAGTTGTCAATTGTCAGTTAACAATTATCAGTTATCAGTTGTCAAAGAGTAATTTAGAATTCTAAAAAAAGTAAAAAATCTCAAAAGAAAGCAACATAGCAAGCACATCATTTATGCAGGAAGAAAATATAGAGATAGAAAACGACGAACTATACGAGCATTATCGGTTTACAGCTAGTGAAGGTCAAGAACCTTTACGTGTTGATAAGTTCTTAATGAATTTCGTAGAAAATGCGACTAGAAATAAAGTGCAACAAGCTGCAAAAGCAGGGAATGTTTTGGTGAATGATGTCGCTGTAAAATCAAATTACAAAGTAAAACCCAAGGATATTGTTCGTGTTGTGTTGGCTCATCCACCTGCAGAGAATTTACTAGTTGCTGAAGACATTCCGTTAGAGATTATTTACGAAGATGATACGGTTATTGTGGTAAATAAACTCGCAGGAATGGTAGTGCATCCCGGTCATGGAAATTATTCTGGAACATTGGTAAATGGGTTGATTCATCATATCGAAAACTTACCAACCAATTCTAATGAACGTCCAGGTTTGGTTCATAGAATTGATAAAGATACTAGCGGTCTGTTGGTGGTTGCCAAAACTGAATTTGCCATGGCGCATTTATCAAAACAATTTTTTGATAGAACTACCGAGCGGTTGTATTATGCTTTGGTTTGGGGGAATATTGAAGAAGATGAAGGTGTTATTGAAGGAAATATTGGTCGTAGTTTAAAAAATCGTTTGCAAATGGATGTTTTTCCTGAAGGAGATTTTGGGAAACACGCTGTTACACATTTTAAGGTTCTAGAGCGTTTAACCTATGTAACTTTGGTGCAATGTAAACTTGAAACTGGAAGAACACATCAAATTAGAGCGCATTTTAAACACATTGGTCATACTTTATTCAATGATGAGCGTTATGGCGGAAATGATATTTTAAAAGGAACCACGTTTACTAAATACAAGCAATTTGTGCAGAATTGTTTTAAAACATTGCCAAGACAAGCCTTACATGCAAAAACACTTGGATTTACACATCCAGTAACTGAAGAATTTATGCGTTTTAATTCTGAAATTCCAGAAGATATTGCTGCTTGTTTAGAAAAGTGGAGAACCTATACCATAAATTCTAAAGACGAAGTTTAAAGAACTTTTACTAATGTCTTCAAGAGGTTGCAATATAATGTTTAAGTATTGTTGTGTTTCGTTAATTTTTTTAGCATGCCTCTAAAAATTATTCCATGAAAAGGGAGTACAGAATACCAATATATTCTCCCCCATAAACCCAAAGGCCTAAAGGTTGCTGTCTGCTCCAGAAAATTCCCCACAACCTTGAATTCTAACCAGGCTTCACCTGGTAGTTTCATTTCGGCAAACAAAAGTAAACGACCTTCGTTTTTATCTGCGTATAATACTCTCCAAAAATCTACGGCATCTCCAGCATCTAGCGAAGTGAGATTTGTTCTTCCTCTTCTAAGTCCAACTCCACCAACTAACTTATCTACATATCCTCTAAGTTTCCAAAGCCAATTACCAAAATACCAACCTGTTTCACCACCGATACTCCAAATTTTATTAAGACATATTTTGCGATCGTCTATTTCACTTTTTCTCTGATCAATAAAACACCCAAATGTTGGTACTTTAATAAAATCAGAAATATCAAAATTAATTCCGCTACTCGAATAAGAATCTTTCCAGCTAGAAATGATTTCATTGTTGTCAATTTTATTAAATGCTTTTTCTAGTGCTTTTTGATAACTACTTGGTTCAATGTTGAGAATTGAGTTAATTTTATTATCGCGACAAATTACTTCAATCTTCATGCTGCTTACAAGTGAAACGGCAAGCTTATAGGAAGTTGATGTTACAAAATAAAGCCAATATGAAGATAGTTTTGGCGTCATTACAGGAACAACAAAAATACTACGTTTTAAGTTTCTACATTTAGCAAAACCCAAAAGCATTTGTTTATAAGATAAAACATCTGGCCCACCTATGTCAAAATTTTGATTGTAGGTTTTAGTATTGAAGAGCGACTTAGAAAGAAATGCTATAACATCAGCAACACCGATAGGTTGACATTTGGTTTTTAACCATTTCGGAGTAATCATAATTGGCAGTTTTTCGACCAAATCTCTAATTATTTCAAAAGAGGCACTACCAGACCCTATTATTATTCCAGCTCTAAGTGTAGTGAGGTTATAGGTGCCTTTGCCAAGCTCAATTTCTACATCTTTTCGAGAGCTTAAATGCTCAGATAGTTCCGATTCATTAACAATGCCACTAAGGTAAATAACATGTTTAACGTTTGTTTTTTCAAGTGCATTTCTGAAGTTAATAGCAGAAGATTTTTCAAGTGTTTTATAGTTGTCTGAAGAAGACATAGAGTGAACTAAATAGTAAGCTCCATCAATGTCTTTAGGAATTGTTTTTAATGATTCTTTATTTAATAAGTCAATTTCAATTACTGAAATTCTGCTTTTAATAGAATGAGGAGGATTAAACCTTAGAACATCACGAACACAGCAAACAACTTCATGTCCCGCTTCAACTAAAACAGGTAGTAATCTTTTTCCTATATATCCAGTTGCACCGGTAAGAAGTATTTTCATGTTTGTTTAACCATCTTTTAAGAATATGGTTCTGTTTTAGCCAAGTTACTAAAAAACAAGTTAAATGAAGTACATCAATTCTCTTTATAATTACATCAATAGAATTTTTCTAAAAACTTGACAGTGTTGGTTTCGAATTGTATTTTTACTTCGTAAAGAAAAGAATTTATGAAAATTATCATTTCACCAGCAAAATCTTTAGATTTTGAAAGCAACGTACCTACGAGTTTACATTCGCAGCCACAATTTTTAGACGATTCGGTAAAACTGAATACCAAGTTAAAAACCTTGTCTCGAAAAAAATTATCTGAGTTTATGGGGATATCTGCAGATTTAGCAGAACTAAATTATCAACGTAATCAAGAGTGGAGTTTGCCATTTACAACCAACAATGCCAAACAAGCTATTTTTGCTTTTACTGGTGAGGTTTTTAGAGGTATTGATGTTAATTCTTTAGCTTCAGATAAAATTCCTGTTTTGCAAGAACGTTTGCGTATTCTTTCAGGATTGTATGGTTTACTGAAGCCGTTGGATTTAATGCAGCCATATCGTTTAGAAATGGGTAAAAAGCTAAAAGTTGGTAAAACAGAAAACTTGTACAAATTTTGGGGAGATAAAATAACCAATGCTTTAAATGAAGAATTAGCAGATGATGAATTATTTGTGAACTTAGCAAGTTCAGAATATTTTAAGGCGGTCAATCAAAAAGTTTTGAAAGTACCAATGATTACTCCTGTATTTAAAGAGTTGAAAAACAATCAATATAAAGTAGTAATGACTTTCGCTAAAAAAGCAAGAGGATTGATGGTGCGTTACCTCATTGATCACAATATAAAAACAATAGAAGGCATTAAAGGCTTTAATTCAGAAGGTTATGGGTATTCTGAAGCCTTATCTTCGGGTAATGAATTGGTGTTTACACGTTAATTTTTCATTTTATACATTACCCAAATATGAGGTGCTGTGACCGATAATAAAATCACAAAAACAATGGTTGATAAGAGTGTGACTTCGAGTATAAATTGATATAAAACCAACAAACCTATAATACTTATCAACCAAAAAAGAAACGCTTTTTTTACATATAACAGAATACTTTTTTTCGTAACATCTCCATAAATAAAAAGGATTTGGTGGATGATAGAAGGGATTGAATGCCAAAAAATAAAATAGATGGCAAAACTTAAAATTAATGATGACGTTTTAAAAACAAGAAAAAATAGTCCCAAGAAAAATACTTCTTTTAGAAATACTTTCGTTTCTATTTTATGTTTCAATACTAAAAATGCATTCATTAATATGAAGAATACCAGAGAAGTTATTAATGTTATTTGTACTAACATTTCAGAAAAAGTAGCTTTCGTAAGCTCAATCATAATAGCATTTACTTCAAACAGCGCTTCGTAAAAAAGCATTGAAAAAATCAATAATCCGTAAACAATAAAATAAACTGTATCAAAATAATTATTCAACCTCACTTGTTCACTTAAATGCTCTTCTCCGAAATGATATGAGCTTATAAAGATGAATAATAAAATAGCCAAAAATGGATTTATTATGTAAAATATAACGCAGAAGAGCACAATCCCTAAATAAATTGAAAGATTTGTTACAAATCTATTATTGTTTATCTTTTTTAAAGAAAGTATAAATAAATCATTTGCTCCGTGAATAATTCCGATAGAAATAACCAAAACAAATGCAATTGAATCTTCAATAGGTTTTCCAAACTGAATACTAAACCAAAGTAAGAAAACCGTAAAGAAAATCTTAAAATTTTGATAATTTATAATTATTTTTTTATTCATAATAGTAAAAGTATAATTTTTTTTTTGTAATATTGTAATATTGTTTAATTATTTATCAAATACATTAAACAAATAATATTAACTAAATTTTATTACAATGGTTTTATTTACAAATTTTTTATCTGTTGCCAAATTAGCAATAGATGATTATGTTGGCTTTACATTCTTTGTAGGAAGTATGGCTATGATGGCAGCATCAGCTTTTTTCTTTTTATCATTAAACACTTTTGATAAAAAATGGAGGACTTCAATTTTAGTTTCAGGTTTGATTACTTTCATTGCAGCAGTTCATTATTTCTACATGAGAGATTATTGGGCGACGAATGCAGAATCTCCAACATTTTTTCGTTATGTAGATTGGATTTTGACTGTGCCATTAATGTGTGTTGAGTTTTATTTAATTTTAAAGGTTGCTGGCGCAAAAAAATCGTTAATGTGGCGTTTAATTTTCTTATCAGTAGTAATGTTGGTAACAGGTTACATGGGAGAAGTAATTTACAGAGACAACGCTTGGTTTTGGGGTCTAATTTCAGGAATTGCTTACTTTGTAATAGTTTATGACATTTGGTTAGGAAAAGCTAAAAAATTAGCTGAAGCCGCTGGTGGTGCTGTGTTAGCAGCTCATAAAACTTTGTGTTGGTTCGTTTTGGTAGGATGGGCAATTTATCCATTAGGATATATGGCCGGAACTCCAGGATGGTATGGTGGTTTGAATGGGTTACTGGACATGGATGTAATTTACAACATAGGTGATGCTGTAAACAAAATCGGATTTGGATTGGTAATTTATAATTTAGCAATTCAAAGTTCAGAAAAATAATCTTTTTTCGAATTCAAATTTAAAATCTCAAAGTTTTATTACTTTGAGATTTTTTTTTAACAATCCGCAAGTCTTACCGTTACCGCCAAGCCACCTTCAGACGTTTCCTTGTAGTTGCGATTCATGTCTTTTGCAGTTTCCCACATCGTATCAATCACTTTATCTAAAGGAACTTTTGTGTCTTTAGGGTCTGTGTCTAACGCTAACTCTGCTGCGTTAATTGCTTTTATAGCACCCATAGCATTTCGCTCGATACAAGGAATTTGCACTAAGCCGCCAATAGGATCACAGGTCATACCTAGGTGATGTTCCATTGCAATTTCAGCCGCCACCAAACATTGTCCTGGAGTACCTCCTAACACTTCGGTCAATGCAGCTGCAGCCATTGCAGAAGAAACCCCAATTTCTGCCTGACAACCACCCATAGCAGCAGAGATAGTCGCATTCTTTTTAAAGATGCTTCCTATTTCTCCGGCAGTTAATAAGAATTTTCGAATATCACTAAAATCTGCTTCATGGTTTTCAATGACCAAATAGTACATTAAAACAGCGGGAATTACCCCTGCACTTCCGTTTGTTGGTGCTGTTACAACTCTTCCTAAAGAAGCATTCACTTCATTTACAGACAACGCAAAACAACTTACCCATTTTAAAATTTCTCTAAACTTAACTTCGGTGCTTCTAATTGCCGTAATCCATTCTTTTGGATTTGTGTATGAGCTGTCTTTAATCAATTTATCATGCATGGTAAGGGCCCTGCGTTTTACATTTAATCCACCAGGTAAAATACCATCAGTATGACAGCCAATGTACATGCATTCTAACATAGTGTCCCAAATTCTGCGCAATTCGAAGTCAATTTCATCTGCCGATTTTAATTCTAATTCATTCAGAAGCACAATCTCAGAAATGAGTTTATTTTCCTTTTCGCAATATTCTTCTAATTGTTTGGCTTTGTTGATTGGATAGGGAAAGTTTTTTTTAGAGATTTCAATATCTTCTTCTAAATTATCGTCTTCTTGAACTATAAATCCGCCGCCAATAGAATAATACGTTTCTTTAGAAAGTACTTTGGTATCATGATATGCTGTAAATGTCATTCCGTTAGAATGAAAGGGTAAAAAATCTCTATTAAAAGTGATGGTGTTTTCAGAATACGGAACCTCATCTAAGGCATTTAATTTTAAAATTCCGGTATCTTTTATGTTTGCAATAATTGCATTTATAGAATCAATTGGCACATATTCTGGATCGGTACCACTTAAACCTAATAAAACTGCTAAATCTGTTGCATGCCCTTTTCCTGTTAAAGAAAGTGAACCATATAAGTCTACATGAATATGCGTAATTACATCAGTGATGATTTCTAAATTCAACTTTTTAATCCAAAGTTGAGCAGCACGCCAAGGACCAAGTGTATGTGAGCTTGAAGGACCAACACCAATCTTTAACATATCAAAAACACTAATAAATTGCGACATACCTAAATTTTTGGCTAATGTATAAAAATTGTCGTTTTGAAAAATTTTATTTTATGAATTTTATGCACCCTAATTAGGGCTAATTTCTGTCAACCTGTCATATTTTTTGAATTCAATTCGTATAAACTGACATTTTTTTAAGCTAACAGGGGTTGGCATACAAATTGACTATTAGAGAAGTGTAAAATTGAATTAACAATATTAATTATATAAATAACGATTATGAGTAAAATTATAGGAATTGACTTAGGAACTACGAATTCATGTGTTTCCGTAATGGAAGGAAATGAGCCAGTTGTAATTCCTAATGCAGAAGGAAAAAGAACAACACCATCTATTATTGGATTTGTTGAAGACGGAGAGCGTAAAGTTGGGGATCCTGCAAAAAGACAAGCAGTAACCAATCCAACAAAAACGGTATATTCTATCAAACGTTTTATGGGAAATAAATATTCTGAGTCTAAAAACGAAGCAGAAAGAGTTCCTTATAAAGTTGTAAAAGGAGATAACGATACTCCAAGAGTAGATATTGATGGGCGTTTATATACGCCACAAGAAATCTCTGCAATGATATTGCAAAAAATGAAAAAAACTGCAGAGGATTATTTAGGACAAGATGTTTCTGAAGCAGTAATTACAGTACCAGCATATTTTAACGATGCGCAAAGACAAGCTACAAAAGAAGCTGGTGAAATTGCGGGATTAAAAGTTCGTAGAATAATTAACGAGCCAACTGCTGCTGCTTTAGCTTACGGATTGGATAAAAAAGGACAAGATCAAAAAATAGTAGTTTTTGATTTTGGGGGAGGAACACATGATGTTTCTATCCTAGAATTAGGAGACGGAGTTTTTGAAGTGTTGTCAACTGATGGAGATACACACTTAGGTGGAGATGATGTTGATCAAAAAATCATCAACTGGTTGGCTGAAGAGTTTATGGCAGAAGAAAATATGGATTTACGTAAAGATCCTATGGCTTTACAACGTTTAAAAGAAGCTGCTGAAAAAGCGAAAATAGAATTGTCTAGTTCGCCTTCTACAGAAATTAACTTGCCTTATGTAACCGCTACTGCAAGTGGACCAAAACACTTGGTAAGAAGTTTAACAAAAGCAAAGTTTGAGCAATTAATAGACGATTTAGTGAAGAGAACAATCAAACCTTGTGAAACTGCTTTAAAAGCTGCAGGTTTATCTAAAAGTGATATTGATGAAGTTATTTTAGTTGGAGGTTCTACAAGAATTCCTGCGGTTCAAGAAGCTGTTGAGAAATTCTTTGGAAAAGCACCAAGTAAAGGAGTAAACCCTGATGAAGTTGTCGCTTTAGGAGCTGCAATTCAAGGTGGAGTTTTATCTGGGGATGTAAAAGATGTATTATTATTAGATGTTACACCTTTATCTTTAGGAATCGAAACAATGGGGAATGTATTTACGAAGTTAATCGATGCAAATACAACCATTCCAACGAAGAAATCACAAGTGTTTTCTACAGCAGTAGACAATCAGCCTTCAGTAGAAATTCATGTTCTTCAGGGAGAAAGAGCGATGGCTGCAGATAACAAAACGATTGGTCGTTTCCATTTAGATGGTATTCCACCAGCAGGAAGAGGAATTCCGCAAATTGAAGTAACTTTTGATATTGATGCAAACGGAATCATTAAAGTATCTGCTTTAGATAAAGGAACAAACAAATCTCACGAGATTAGAATTGAAGCTTCATCTGGTTTATCAGAAGAAGAAATCCAAAAAATGAAGCAAGAAGCAGAAGCAAATGCAGATGCAGATAAAGCAGCAAAAGAAACAGCTGAAAAAATCAATGGAGCTGACGGAATGATTTTCCAAACCGAAAAGCAATTGAAGGAGTTTGGTGAAAAATTATCTGATGATAAAAAAGCACCAATTGAAGCTGCCTTGACTGAGTTAAAAGCTGCTCACGAATCTAAAGATATTGCACAAATAGACGCTGCAATGGATAAGATTAATGAAGCTTGGAAAGCTGCTTCTGAAGAAATGTACAAAGCAGAGCAAGATGCAACTCAAAAAATGCAAGATGAACCAGAAATTTCTAACGAAGGAGATTCTAGCGATACAGTTGAAGACGTAGACTTCGAAGAAGTCAAGTAAGTGAAATAGTATTTTGTTTTTCAAAATACGTAATTGAACTTATCCCGCTGAAAAGCGGGATTTGAAATAAGTGTTTCTAAACAAAACTCAGAAACAAATAATAAAAACGCAATCATTAAGTTGGTTGCGTTTTTTCTTTTTAGATTATATTTGTGAATCTCAAACATCTCATAAAAATGAAAAAAATCATATTCTTTTTTGCAATCATATTTAGTATTATTTCTTGTTCTGAACAAAAAAAAGATACTTCGTTTAAAATTGGTGTCATTACAGATTGTCAATATTGTGATTGTGAAATTAAATGGGATCGATACTATAAAAAAGCACCTCAGAGATTAAAAGAAGCGGTAGCAGTTTTGAATAAGGATGCATTAAGTTATACCATTCATTTAGGAGATTTTATTGATAAAAATTTTGAAAGTTTAGATAGTGTCTTACCAACTTGGAAACAATTAAAGTCAAAAACCTACCATGTATTAGGAAATCATGATTTTGAAGTAAAAGATTCTTTAAAAACTGAAGTCATTAAAAAACTAGATTTAAAAAACAGGTACTATAGTTTTGTAGAAAAAGATTGGCGTTTTATTGTTTTAGATGGTAACGATCTGAGTTTTTATGGCGCTTTAACGGAAACAAAAAAAAGACAAACAGATTCTCTTTTCAAATCCTTAAATAAAGAATTGCCTTATGTAAAAGAATGGAATGGGGCCTTAAGTACACCTCAATTGAAGTGGGTAAAAGAAGAATTAGACAAAGCCGTTCAAAACAATGAGAAAGTAGGGTTTTATTGCCATTTTCCTATCTATCCGGTAGATCAACATAATATTTGGAATAGAGAACAGTTTTTGTCATTGATAGCACCTTATAAAAATGTCAAAGTGTTTTTTAATGGTCATAACCATGCAGGAGCTTATGAGCTAGTTGACAATGTTCATTATTTAACATTTAAAGGAATGGTTGATACTGAAAACACATCGGCTTTTGCAAAAGTAAAGTTTGATAAAGATACCATTACTGTAGAAGGTTTCGATAGAGAACCTTCTAGAAAATTAGTAATCAAATAATATTTTTTTGAAAACGTTCACTTCCACTAATTTCTTTGCACATACTTTTTGCGAATTTCAACAAGTAAACTCTGATTTTTTAACTAAAAATAAATTTCATTTTAAGAGCAAAGCAGGGAGCCAGTATTTTTATACTGATGAAGGTGTATATAGGTATTCAAATCATTGGGGTAGAGTAGCAAATTGCAGATGGCGTTTAGTTTCTAATGAAAAAATCAAAAATCAGAACTACTATCTAGGTTTTGCAAAATGGACAGATTTTTATGCCTTAAACGAAACCGAAAAACAATTTTATATTTCTGTTGATTTCGAAAACAAAACGGTAGACTTTCATCATAAAGAAACCTCTGAAACTGCTTTTTTGTTTTTTGCAGAAACAGCACAAAAAAGAGTCGCTCAAATTAGAAAGTTATTTTCAGATGATACATGGGCAAACTATTTTGTGACTGATATAGAAACCCTTCGAAAAAAAATAATTTCAGCATACATCCAATCTAATAAAACCTTACAGCAAATTAAAGTCGAATTAAGATAAAATTTAACATTCAAAAGTTCAATTAAACCAAGCTAATTGATTGGTATTCCGTAAATTTGCAAAACAAAAATTTCAGTGAAATTAACTGTTTTTACACACGTATATGAATATACCACAAACTAGCTTACCAAGAGTTGTTATTGTTGGTGGAGGTTTTGCAGGATTAGCACTAGCAAAAGGATTAGAAAACAAAGAAGTTCAGGTGGTTTTACTTGACAAGCACAATTATCATACTTTTCAACCATTATTATATCAAGTTGCTACAGGTGGTTTAGAGCCAGACTCGATCGCATTTCCAATCAGAAAATTATTTAACAATTTAAAATACTATCATTTTAGATTGGCCGAAGTGGTGAAAATTCATTCTAGTAAAAACGAAATTGAGACAACCATAGGAAATTTGTCTTACGATTATTTGGTTATTGCAACAGGTTCTAAGACCAATTTTTTCGGCAATAAAAGCATCGAAAAATATGCTATGGAAATGAAAAGTATTCCGCAGTCATTAAACATCAGAAGTTTAGTCTTAGAGAATTTTGAAGAAGCATTGCTGACTTCAGATTTTGAAGAGCGAAAAGCATTGATGAATTTTATTATTGTAGGAGGTGGACCAACAGGTGTTGAGCTTGCTGGTGCTTTGGCTGAAATGAAAAAAGCTATTTTACCAAAAGATTATCCAGATTTAGATATCAGAGAAATGCAAATCAATCTTATTCAAGGTTCTGATAGATTGATTGATGCGATGAGTAAAAAAGCTTCCAAAAAAGCAGAGGATTTCTTAGTAAATTTAGGCGTAAATGTTTGGAAAAACGTGCACGTCACAAATTATGATGGCGATTTAGTAACAACGAATACTAACGAAACATTTAAAGCTGCAACAGTTATTTGGGCAGCAGGAGTTCAGGGAGAAACGATAGGTGGTTTAGAACAGCATTGTATTGTTGAAAGAGCAAATAGAATTACTGTGGATGCTTATAATAAAGTAGAAGGATATACCAATATTTTTGCGATCGGAGATGTTGCTTCCATGAATTCAGATAAAAATCCACATGGCCATCCCATGATGGCACAACCTGCTTTGCAACAAGGAAAACTGTTAGCTAAAAATATTCTGGCAGTATTAAAGTCTAAACCTTTAAAACCATTTGTTTATAACGACAAAGGTTCAATGGCAACTATCGGTAGAAATAAAGCGGTAGTAGATTTACCAACAGTAAAGTTTCAAGGAGTTTTTGCATGGTTTGTTTGGATGTTTGTGCATTTGTTTTCATTAATTGGTTTTAGAAACAGAGCAGTAGTATTTATGAATTGGGTGTATAACTACATTCGTTTTGATAGAGAATCAAGATTGATTATAAGACCCTTTAAAAATAAAAGTAAAGAGTCATTTAAATAAGAGATGAAAAAGTTTTTTAGTACAATTGTTTTTTTAGTTTTATGTTATAACACCTCGTTTTCGCAAGAGGTTGAAAAGTACACAATCACAGTAACAATTTCTGGAATGAAATCTGATAAAGGAGCTGTTTATATAGCTTTGTACAATTCTGAAAAAGATTTTTTAAAGAAAGAGTTTAAAGGAGCAATTGTAAAAGTTACTGATTTAAAAGCAACAGCATTTTTTAAAAATATTAAAAAAGGAACCTATGCTATTTCAGTTTTTCATGATGCAAATGATAATAAAAAAATGGATACTAATTTTCTTGGAATTCCGAAAGAACCAATAGGAACTTCTAATAATGCAACAGGATTTATGGGCCCACCAAAGTTTAAAAATGCAAAATTTAAGGTAACAGGGAATGTTCTCATTCCAATAAAGGTAAAATAAAAACCTTCATCAATTTGATAAAGGTTTTTTATGTTTCGCTAATGCATTTTGATATGAATCCGTTTTAATGATTTATATCAGCAGTTAGCGAAGTTATCTTTTTTAAGTTTAGAAACAAACTTAATTATTTTATTAGCATAGAGCATCTTTTTTACTATTGTAATATTATGAATGTATTAGTTCTTTTTTTTACTTCCTAAAATTACACCAGCTGCCAATCCTAGAATAGCACCAATGGGTACTCCCATGATTCCAAACAAAACAGTTCCTATAGAATCTCCTCCAGTATATCCTTTAGAAAGACCAATATTGTCACCGATAAATCCACCAACAATACCTCCTAATAAAACACCGCTCGATGCGAATATACACCCGTAGCCTTTCTTTTTTATTGACCCTTGAGTATTGATATTTTGCTGTTTTACTAGATACTCTTGATTCAATTCAGCAGTTTTAGAATAAGAGCCATGGTTTTTGAAGTGGTTAGGTCTGCGATTTTTACTGTCTTCAGGTTCAGGACTATAAGCGTTGGTGTCAATGTCTCCTTCTTGAAGACATAAAATTAAAACAATTAATAACCCGAAGTAAGGTATCAATAAAAGAAATAAAAAAGCTCCATTTTTCCCAGTGTCGTGGAGTCTTCTTGTTAAAATAGCTAGGGTAGGTATCAAAATGAATAGGCTATATATATAAAAGAAAGATTCTTCAATTAAAATTAAAGTAAATGGGAAAATAAAGAGCCCAAATAATGCAAATAGCCAAAATTCTTTTCGACTTGATCTCCCATGGAAATCGGCATAACTTTTTAGTGCATCTAAAAAATAATTCATATTGAGCTTAATTAGTCTTTAAAAATTGTGGGATTGTATGTAGACATATTTATAAGTGGATTGGTTTGCAATTCATTACTGTCCAAATCGCTCTGGACCAGGGGGCTTATTGTCGATAATTGCTTCAATTTTTACCATTACATCTGGAGTTAGTTTATCAATCACATCTAGTGATTTCAAGTTGTCTTCAAGTTGATTTAAACGTGACGCACCTAAAATAACTGTAGAAACATTAGGGTTTTTTAAGCACCATGAAATTGATAAATGTGTCATGCTTATACCTAATTCTTTTGACAGCTTAGTTAATTCTCGAACTTTTTCAAGTTTTTGTTTTCCTTCTTCATTTGACCATAATTCTTTTAGCCATTCATAATCCGGTAAATTCAAACGGCTATCAGATGGCACTCCATCGTTGTATTTACCAGTTAGTATTCCGCTAGCAAGAGGAGACCAGATGGTGGTGCCTAGACCATAGTTTTCATAAAGGGGTAAAAATTCTGACTCCACCTTGCCTCTATGTAAAAGATTGTATTGAGGTTGTTCCATCGCAGGAGGAGTAAGTCCATGAGCTTGTGCGACTGCATGCGCTTGTGTAATCTGCTAAGCAGACCATTCACTAGTTCCCCAATAGATGATTTTACCTTGAAGAATTAAGTTGTGCATGGCACGTACGGTTTCTTCAATAGGGGTGTCAATATCAGGGCGATGGCAATAGTAAAGATCTAAGTATTCAACTTGAAGTCGCTTAAGTGCTAAATCACATGAATCACGTACATGTTTAGCACTCAATCCTAGCTGCATTTTTTGTGTACCACCCCAAAAGACTTTTGAGGAAACTGCAAATGTATCACGAGATAAGCCCAAATTTTTTATAGCTTCACCCATGATTTTTTCTGATTTCCCAGCTTCATATCCTTCAGCATTGTCAAAGAAATTTACTCCTGCATCATAGGCAGTTTTCAACAGTATTTTTGCATCTTCTGTCTGAACTTGCTTGCCAAAAGTTACCCAAGATCCCAGTGATAAAGCAGAGATTTTTAATCCAGATTTTCCTAAGCGTCTATATTCCATCATTTAGTTTTTATATATTAGAACTATACGAATATACTAATTCATTGCCTTTAGGGATGTTTTGTTGTATTAACTTTTAAAGATTTTAGAAATTTGAATCTTCTATTCACTTAGAGCATCTTTCAATCCGTTGATTAATTGCTCAACATCTTCCATGCTGGTATAGTGTAAAAATGAAATTCGTATCACCCCGGTTTGCTCGTCAATGTTCATGTCTTGTAGAGGTCTAATCGCGTAAAAATGCCCAATACCTAACATTAATTTGTGTTTAGTTAAGTCGGCATAGACTCTTTTTATTTTTTTATTTTTTGGGATGATGGAAACAATGGGAGCTCTATTTTCAATAGTATTAGGTCCAACTATTTGAATATCATCTCTAGACCTTAAAAACGCTAATAAATGATTTAATAAGGTGTTTTCGTGTTCTAGAAACAAACGATTGATGGCAGTATTTCTTTCCGTGGGAGTAGCTTTTGTATCAAAATGATGTTCATAAATAGTATCAAAATAATCTATTACTCCACTTGCAGCTGCAATTTGGGCATGATCGGGTCCAGCAGGAGTCAGCATGCTTTTTAGAATGCCTTCTTTAAAATAATGCGATTGATTTTCCATTTTAACAGCCAATTCTTTAGCAACATACATCAACCCTAAATGTGGTCCAAAGGTTTTATAGAGCGAAAAAAGATAAATATCTGCTCCCAACTCTTTGATATTTGGAAAACCATGCGGCGCTAAACCAACTCCGTCTACAACAGATAGCGCACCTACTTTACGAACCATTTTACTAATTTCTTTTACTGGATTTACATGTCCAATTACATTAGAACAATGTGGATAGGCCACCATTTTTGTGCGGTCAGAAAACAACGATTTTAAAGTATCTAGTTCTAATAAACCGGTTTCGGAATTTACATGCCACTCCACAATTGTAATGCCTTGCTTTTCTAACCTTCTCCAAGCACCAGCATTGGCTTCATGATCTTGACAAGAAACAATAATTTCATCTCCGTCTTTCCACATTGGTCGCATGGCGTTTGCTAACACATAAATGTTTTGCGTGGTAGAGGGTCCAAAATGAATTTCTGAAGCATCAACATCTAAGTAATCTGCAAATCTTTGATAAGAAGCATCCATTAATTGTCCTGCTAAGGTTGAAGCAGGATATGGATAATTGACTTGCACTTTGTTTTTCATATAAAAATCGGTCAAGCGATTTATAAACTGCTTGCAAGGATAAGAACCACCGGCATTTTCAAAAAAAGCCCACCCTTTTAAAGTAGGTTCTGTAAAGGCAGGAAAATGTGAACGAACAAATTTAATATCTAATTTCATGATTTTGGAGTGTTTTTAGCTTGTATGATTTCTGCGGCAATGCTTACTGCAATTTCTTCTGGAGTTTCACTTTTAATATGCAATCCAATAGGAGCATAAACTTGGTCCAATTCATTTTGAGTAAAACCTTCTTTTTGCAACACTTCCCACATGGTTTTTAGTTTGGCTTTGCTTCCTAAAACACCGATGTATGCATAGGTGTTCTTGATGATTTTACTCAACACCAATTTGTCATCTGTGTATTTATTGGTCATAATTGCCACATAACTATCGTTTCCTTCTTTGATAAAATCCTCAATTGTAGTATAATCAATTACTTGTTTTTGATGTGCAAAAGTATTTGCTTCTAAAGTGTTTAAGTTGTCTCTATTGTCAAACACAACCACATGAAAATTTAATTGCTTAAAAAGTTGAGAAACCGCCAAACCAACATGTCCGCCACCAACAATATAGAGCGTTTCTTTAAAACCAATATTTTCTTTAAAAGACCAGTCGTTTTCAGACAGAATCTCCGTTTTGTATTTGTCTGTAATGGTGTCTTGAGTAAAAGCTATTTTATTTGGAGAAAAACAAAGTGTTTGAGATGTGTTATTTTCAATTGCTTTTAGGATGCTTGCTATAAGTGGAATGTCATAATTTTGTAGAGGGTGAAAAACGACCGTTTGTTCTCCAGAACAGATCATTCCAGATTTGTCTTTTCCGTTTCCTTGATGGATTTGTTTTTTTGAAAAAATAGGTTGTTTTTCTTTTTGAAGCAATGCTTTAACTTCTTCTACTAAGGTAAATTCCATCACGCCGCCACCAACAGAACCAAAAATAAATCCATCATCGGATACCAGCATTTTAAATCCTTTTCTACCAGGAGAACTTCCAAAATTTTCGATAACCGTTAAAAGGTATACTTTTTTATCTTGTTGTAATTGCGTTAAAAGTTGTTGCCAGAAAATCATAGTAGTATTTAGGATAGCAATATACAAAAATGAAGATATTATTAAATGTCATTTTATTGAATTTCATCTATATTTGAGTAAAATTTTAAAGCCAATGAAACCGATTTTAGAGCAAAAAGATGCATTGAGAAAAGAGATGTATCAAAAACGCGCTAAAAATAAATCAGAAGCAAAAAAAGAGTATGATCTTTGGATTTGTGCTGAACTAGAAAAACTAGTCATAGAACGAAAAGCAAAAGTAGTTCATGCTTATTTACCCATGGGAACAGAAATTGATATTCGTCCGTTTATAAACAATACTTTAAAAAGAGGAATCAAAATTGTTTCTCCCAAAACCTTGCAAAATCGCCAATTAGAAAACTTAGAATTAGCATCCTTAGAAGCAATTGAAAAAGGAGTTTTTGGAACTACACATCCATTAAATGCTGCAACTTATGCTGCAACTTATGATGTAATTATTGTGCCAGGTTTGGCTTTTGATAGTCAAAAGTATCGATTGGGTTACGGAGGAGGTTATTACGATACCTTTTTGTCGCAACACCCAGAAGCCTTTGTCATCGGAATTTTTTATCCGTTTCAAAAGGTCGTTTCAGTCCCAAAAGAAAATCACGATGTATGTCTTGATAAAATACTTTGTAAAGAGTTACTCTAATTTTTTAGAAGTGACATAATAGTTTACATCCACTTTTAAATTGGCATTTGAAGAGGCTAGTTTTTCAGTTTTCCAGGTAGTAGTTGGTTGCAAGTTTTTTGCTTTCCCATTGATAAATACTTTTAAAGGCATGTCAAAAGCATCAATAGTATTGTTCCATTTGTACTTGAATTCACCCCCTTTAATAGTGAACGTAAATTCAGGAATTCTATAATCTCTTAAGTATTGGTCAAAAACTTTAGATAAATTGATGCTAGATTTTTCAGAAAGATAGTCTTCAATTTGCTTTGTGGTTACCGTTTGATGGTAAAAATCTTTGTTTAAGCCACGCAAAATTTGTCGCCATTTCTCATCATTATCAATCAATTGACGTATGGTATGCAAAAGATTTCCACCTTTATTATACATGTCTCCAGAGCCAGAATTGTTTACATCATATTTTCCAATTATCGGACTTTTATTGCCGATGCTTTTTCTCAATCCAACAACATATTCAGAGGCAGCTTCTTTTCCATAATAATAATCTAAAAACAAACTTTCAGAGTAGTTGGTAAAACTTTCATGAATCCACATGTCTGCCATGTCTTTGTAAGTGATATTATTTGCAAACCATTCGTGCCCAGATTCATGAATAATGATAAAGTCGAATTTTAAACCCCAACCCGTGCCTGATAAATCTCTACCTAAATATCCGTTTGCATATTTGTTTCCGTAGGTTACAGAACTTTGATGCTCCATTCCTAAATAGGGTACTTCAACCAATTTAAAACCATCTTCATAAAAAGGATATTTACCAAACCAATGTTCAAACGCTTTTATCATTTTTGGAGCGTCTTTAAACTGTTTTTTTGCTTTTTCAAGATTGTCTTTTAGCACATAATAATTCATATCCAAAACACCATCTTCACCATTGTATTTTTCTGAAAAATGAGCATAATCTCCAATGTTTACATTCACTCCATAATTGTTGATTGGATTTTTTACGGTCCAATGATAGGTTGTAGTATTGTCGTTATGTTTTTCGATATTTTTTAATCTTCCATTAGAAACATCCATCAAGTTTGAAGGTACACGAACACTAATATCCATATTCTCTACTTCATCATACATATGGTCTTTATTTGGCCACCAAACACTAGCGCCTAAACCCTGACAAGATGTTGCTATAAAATGATTGTTATTTTTATCTTTTTTCCATGAAAAACCTCCATCCCAAGGTGCTCTTTTTGCTTCCTGTGGTTTTCCTTCATAATAGACTACAATAGCATTTACATCTCCAATCTGTTGCTTTTTTTCTAATTGGATAAAATGTGCATTTACTTCAGAAATCACTTTTAGTTCTTTATTGTTTTGGGTTACTTTGGTAATTTTTAAAGGGGGTTGTAAATCTATTTGCAATACTTGATACGGTTTTAAAACTGTATATTCTACCGTATTTTTTCCTTTGATTGATTTTGTCTCCGGAAAAACCTGTATGTCTAAATGATAGTATTTTAAGTCCCACCAAATTCGTTCTGGGGTAATTGAGCCTCTTAAAGTATCTTGTCTTGTAAAATTGTTTTTTTGTGCAGTAATTGAAATTGTAATAAAAAGAAATACAATATTTAAAAGTTTTTTATTTTTCATTTTGTAGCGTTATAATGCGGGTGCTAAGTTAAGTTATTTAAAGAGCTTTCTAAATTTTTATGTGTAAACTGAAATCCGGTATTTTTAATTTTATCACTAGAAACTCTAATTCCTTCGGTCAAAATAATTGACATTTCACCAAAAACAAGTTGCAATATAAATTTTGGAACCCCAATAGGTAGAAACAATTTTTTAGTTTTTTTTGCTAAAAGTTTAGAAAAACTATAGCTGGTTTGTTCTTCTGGAGCAACAGCGTTAAAAATTCCCTTAAGATTTTTTTCAATTGAAAAAATAAACATATTTGTTAGGTCATCAATATGAATCCAAGGGAGGTATTGTTTTCCATTGGCTATAGGAGTTATTATTGGTGTTTTCATTTTTTCTAATGCGCCACCCTTATTACTCAATACAATTCCGATTCTAAAAATGGTCGTCGGTATTCCTATTTCCTCAAAATCTAACACTGATTTTTCCCAAAGATGACAAACATTTCCAAGAAAGTCCTTTGCAGGAGAATCACTTTCTGTAAACTTTTTGTCTGAAGTGATGGCCCCATAATAACCAACTGCAGAAGCAGAAATAAATCCTTTTAGTTGAATGTCTAATTCTTTTACTTTTTGAAATATTAAATCCGTTGATTTGGTTCTGCTATCAATTATTTCTTGTTTTCTCTTAGGTGTCCATCTTTTGTCAGCAATTCCTGCTCCTGCAAGATGAATGATATAATCTAGATTTTGAAAAACATCTTCGTCAATAAAGTTGTTAGAAATATCCCATGCAAATTCATTTTCCTTTTTTGGAGTTCTGGTTAAGATACGAACTAAAAACCCTTTGCTAGATAATTTTTTACCCAGCAGTTGACCAACCATTCCTGTTCCTCCTGTAATTAATATTGTTACCAATTGCTTCTTGGTTTTATGTTTCTACCATTTTCTAATAATCTTAGAAGGGAAAACAACTACGCTTTCATGTCCATCTTTTCCTACTGCAGACACCCCGAAAAAGAAATTATCAATTACAATACCTTCTAATAAAAAACGAGAAACATCTCCAACAAAGCGGCTATGATCCCAAGTTGGAGAAGTGGTATCTCTCCAATATATTTTATAACCCTTTGCACCTTCAACTTTATCCCATTGCAATTTTGCAGATGCTTCAACAATACCTCCAATTCCAACATTTGTTGGTGAAGGTGGGGCAGAAGCTAATCCCGCCATTGTAATTGCATTTACAGCTGTCAATTTTTTAGCATAGCCAAAATTAATATGTTCAAAAGTATCTCCATATTTAATTCCGTTTTCTACTCTGATGTTTTGATGTTGTTGGGTATAGTTTTCATGCGCTTCCATAATTCTAATTCCTGCGAAACCTAAATCATTAAAAGGTCTATGATGTCCACCACGACCAAACCTATCTAAACGATAAATCATCATCGGATTCATTTCTGGCATGTATGTTTTTACCATTTTATGAGTATAACGTGCTAATTGACGTGAAACCCCGTCGACTTCCCCTCCGTAAAAACGTCTTGCTCTAAGCTGTCTTTCAGTTTCATTTGCAGGAACAGGTTCTGAAAAAATTCGAAAAGCTCTGTTGTCAATGACACCATCAACACCCGTAATATTTCCAATCATATCATTGTTAAGTACGCCAATAATATCCCAACCCTTATCTTTTGCATATTTTGCCATACCAGCACCTCCAAACAAGCCTTGTTCTTCACCTGATAATCCAAGATAAATAATGCTATTTTCGAATTTATATTTAGATAAAACTCTGGCAGCTTCAATAGTTCCTGCCATTCCAGAAGCATTGTCATTTGCACCAGGTGCATCATTGGTAAAATCTGACCCATTGCTATTACGAGAATCAATATCACCACTCATAATAATGTATCTATTTGGATATTTTGTTCCTTTTTGTACAGCGACAACATTAACTATCCAAGCATCATGGGGTACGCGATTGTTGCCTTTCTTAGTAACCAAATCTTTTTGATAAAACACATTGATACAATTATTACAATCTTTAGAAATGGTTTCGAATTCAGATTTTATCCAACGACGAGCAGCGCCAATTCCACGTGTATTTGAGATGGTATCAGAAAACGTGTTTCTTGTGCCAAATTCTGTTAGTGTTTTGATGTCTTTTTTAATTCTATTGGCAGAAACGTTGTTAATAATGTCGTAGATTTTTTGATCTGTTTGTGCAGTTAAAAGTATCGTTGCAAATAAAGCGAAAGTAGTAAGTGTTTTTTTCATTGATTTAGTTTTTTTAAAAGATCAATTTAGCTAAAAAATATTTTTTAAAGATACATACTTTTTAAACACAAAAAAACCACTACATTAAAATGTAGTAGTTTTTTATAAATGAATTTGAATGGTTTGATTTATTCGTTATCCATTTTTTTTGTCATATTAAATCCAACAAAAAGTGCCGCTCCTGCAGTTAAGAAAATAGATGCTGGAAAAGCTACTTCTTCTTCTAAGCCTAAAGTTGTATTTAAAATAGAGCCAATTAATATCCCTAAACCAATTCCCATAGATAATAAGGCAATGTTTAAGATAAAAACTTTACCGAAAGAAGATTGATTTTTGCCTGATGCAAATATTTTTGCTTCAGCACCTTTTTCTATCAATGCTAATCTTTCTTTGTTTCTTGTTGAAAAGTATAAATAGAAAACTCCGAATATACTTCCAAAAATAATTGCTAATACTGCTACTTCCATAATTGTTATTTTAAATGATTATTTTTAATGCGTTCATACCATATGACTGAAACTTTAAAATAAAGGTTACAAAAAAAACAAAAATAATTTTTTTAATCATTTTTTGTAACCTAAATACATTTACAAGAGTCAAAGAGAATAATGGCCAAGCTAACTGACGAAAACTATATAGAAAAAATCTTACATGGAGATTCTAATGCTTTTGCTTTCTTAATTGATAAGTATAAAGACATGGTTTTTACATTGGCAATAAAAATGGTAAAGAATAGAGAGGTTGCAGAAGAAGTTGCACAAGATGCTTTTTAAAAGCATATAAGTACTTGCCTAAGTTTAAAGGAGATGCTAAATTTTCTACTTGGTTGTATAAAATTGCTTACAATACATGTTTAGACGCCATTAAAAAGAATTCGATTCAGAATAAAAATGTAACAATTGATGAGATTACCATTAATTATATTTCTTCAGTAGAAACAATTTTAGACGGAATAGAAAGGGAAGAAAGAGCTGTAATTATAAACAATTGTTTAGAGCAATTGCCAGAAGATGAAAAAGCAATCTTATTGTTTTTTTATTTTAAAGAGTTAAGTTTGAAAGAAATTGTAGAGGTAACTTCTATGAGTGAAGCAAACGTAAAAGTAAAATTACACAGAGCTCGAAAAAAATTATTGAGCATTGTAAAAAACACAGTAGAACCAGAATTAATTAGTCATTATGGGAGAAAATAAGCACGTAGAAGAAATAAATAATTTTGCTAAAAAGTATATTAAAGAGATTCCGACTGAAACTCCTACGGTAAATTTTACTGCAAATTTAATGAAGTCTATAACAGCATTAGAAACTTTAAAAACTACAACAGTTTATAAACCTTTAATTTCTAAAAAAGGATGGTTTGTAATTTTCTTGGCAATTATGGCAATTCTATTTATTCCTTTAAATTCTGCTAAAGAAGTGCTTTTTACATTGCCAAAATTCAATTTTTCTTTTGTTGAGAAAATTCGTTTTTTAGGTGTAATTGAAAACTTGAAAATTTCTAATACAACTTTTGCAATTACAGTAGTATTTGGACTACTAGTTACAATTCAAATTATTTATTTAAAAGGGTTTTTTGAAAAATGCTTGCATTAATCTGATACTAAAAGTAATTGTGATCCTTTAGGGTCTACAAGAATTCTGCTAATATTTTTATATTTATTTTTAGGAAACGTATGAAAAATTCCCCAATTTTTATCTATTGCAGGGTTAAATTTCATGATTGTGTTTCCAACAGCTATCAATACTGTGCCATCAGGTAACCAACAAATATCTTCTTTTTTACCTACGGTTTCAATAATTTTTCTACGCTCACCATTGTTAGGGTTAAACATTGTGATTTCCCATTGTTCTTTTTCTTTATTGATATAGCTAATAAAAGTAGTATTTGGAATATGATGTAAAGATCTTCCTACTTTTTTTTGCACCGTGGTATTTCTTTTTAATTTTAATTCGCTTACAATTAAATCTAAATCGTCACCTACAATAACAACATTTATGGCCGTATTTTTGTCGTACCACATCGGATATGCTACTTTTAAGTCTTTTATAATTTCTGTGTTTTCGCCTGTTTTATAATTGTATTTGTAAAACCTTTGTAACCCATCAGTATCTAATCTAACCGCAGAGATATCTTTAGATTTTGGAATGCGTTGCGGAGAATACTCTCCTCCATTTGGTGTGTTGCTTATAAATTTGATTTTACCAGATTTTAAATCATATTCAGCAATGTCTGTTTGATTATTTCTGGTTGATGAAAAAATAATTGAATTCTTTGAGTAAAAATAAGGCTGACTGTCGTAACCAGGATTGTTAGAAATATTTTTTCCTTTGCCAACAGACCAGTTTCCCTTATCATTGTTTAGTTCAAATAGGTAAACTTCTGTGTTTGTTTGTGCAACAGCAAATGTAGTTGCAAATAAAAAGAATAAGATTTTTTTCATTTCAGAATTGATTTTTTCAAATATAGTAAAAAGAAAAAGCTCTTTGAATACAAAGAGGTTTTTTTGGTTTTTATTAATAGTTGATTATTCTAAAATAATTTTAGTAATGTCTCTTGTTAATTGTGTTGGAGAAATACAATCGCAATTTGTCAACATAACTACATACACATCTTTGCTCGGAATATAAATCCCCATTGATTTAAATCCAAAAATACTACCACCATGTTCGTAAGAGACTTCATTGTTAATTGTTTTGATATTCCAACCATAACCATAATTGACTTTTTCTCCGTTATTTAGAGTGTAGTTGGTGTATGCTTTTTGCAAAGTTTCTTTTTTTAGTAATAGATTATTAGACAATGCTTGTTGCCACAAATTTAAATCATCTATGGAAGTCATTAAAGAACCTGCCGCATATGGTAAAGAGAAGCTGATATACATAGCGTTTTGATAGCCTATTCTATTGTGGTAACCTGAGGCTCTATTTTTTATAACTTTACTGTGACTTGCATATAAAGAATTTTTCATATTCAATTTATTGAAAATATTTTGTTGCACATAATCTGCATATGAAAGGCCTGAGGTTTTTTCAATGATATATCCTAAAATTACATATCCAGAATTGTTGTACTTGTATTCTTCTCCTGGATTAAAATCTACAGGTTCATCTTTAAAAAAACTAATAAACTCTAATGGGTTTATATCATTTCTAGCTATTTTAAATAGTTTATTCATGCTTGTATAATTTTTTATGCCAGAAGTATGATTTAGTAAGTGATGTATCGTTATTTTTTGTCCGTGTGTTGGATAATCTGGAATAAACTTGGTGATTTCATCTTGCAAACTAATCTTACCTTGTTCTACAAGCATTAAGATTGAAACTGCCGTAAATTGTTTTGTCATAGAACCAATTTCAAATACATTTTCTGGTTTCATTTTAGTTTCCAATTCTAAATTTGAAAGTCCAAAAGCTTTACGATAAATGGTTTTTCCTTTTTTAGTAATTAATACACTTGCTCCAGTAGTTGTAGGTGTAAAGTTGTCATTTAATAGTTTTTCTATTTTGGTTTCTTTAGTTTGAGATTGTGCTACTGTGATAACAGTTATGGAGCTAACAAGTAATAAGTACTTTCTAATTTTTTGTATCATCTTCGTTTTTATGTTTGTTCTTTGTAAGACTTAGAGTATTTTATTAAGGTTACATAATTATTGGGATACTTTTTTATGACTCTTTTTAATTAATATTCATAAAATTTGGAAAATTAAAAAATGTAAAGTATATTTGTCAAATAGAAAAATAAATTTTACATAATATAAAATAAATTTGTCAATTATGAATGTGAAAAAAATTATAGAATGCGAACAAAATAAGTTCACAAAAATCATCAACTTTAGATTGTCATCAAAGTTTATGACTGTGGGTATTGCAATAGTAACACTCTCTATTGTAATGATGTTTGTTAGAGCTTTTGCTCTAGAAGGTGATACAGAATGGCTCAAACTATTGTTGCAAAAAGTACTTTTAGTAGGGTTGTTAATAATGTCGATCTCAAGAGATAAAGAAGAAGATGAAATGATCACTACCTTACGATCGCAATCTTATGCCATTGCTTTTGTCATTGGAGTTGTATATGCTTTAGTAATGCCTTATGTAGAGTTTGGAGTAGATAGTGTTGTGGAATCTAATGTGTCAGAATTTAAAAACTTAGGAGATTTTCAAGTACTGCTTTTTATGTTGATGATTCAATTGTTGTTTTTTCATAATCTAAAACGTTACAGATAATGGAAAACACAATTAAAGTAGAACGTGCTATTTTAAATTTGACTCAAGACGATTTAGCTAAAAAAATAGGTGTCTCTAGGCAAACGATCAATTCTATAGAAGCAAATAGGTATGTGCCTTCTACAGTGTTGGCATTAAAATTGTCGGAGGTTTTTAAAAAGCCGGTAAATGATTTTTTTAAACTAGTGGTAACCGATTAACTAAAAAAAACTCTTTGATTTGTCAAAGAGTTTTTTTAGTTGTATTTATTTTTTCTTTAACTCAAAAATATCCTTTCTTCTATCTTTTAAGTTTCGCATACTTCCAAACTGATTTAAATCTTTTAGCAAATCTAAATCAACATCAGCAATTAAAATCATTTCCGTATTAGTTGTAGCTTCTGCTTTAATTCCGTTTGCCGGAAACGAGAAATCACAGGGAGTAAAAACCATAGATTGCGCAAACTGAATATCCATATTATTTACTTTAGGTAAATTACCAACGCTACCTGCAATAGCCACATAGCATTCATTTTCTATATTTTGTATCATATTTTTTGTGGAAGCTATTTTGTTGTTGGAAGTTCTTTTTTACTTGAGATAAAATTAAAAACCTCTCTAATTGTTTTCTTTCTAATTTTTCGTTGCATATCCATATCAACTAATTTAAGGGTGTACTGAAATTTTAGATCTAAATAGTCGGTTTTCATTTCTACAACTTTTAAATTATAAGTTTTAGGCTCTATATATTGGCTAAAACTTTTTAAAGAGGAAATAATTTCTTTTTCAAGTTGCTCAATAGTATCTATATATTTTAAGGCAATTTGAAAATCTACCGTCATAAAACGAGCATCTCTTTTAGTATAGTTGATAATTTCGTTATAGTGTACTTTGGTATTTGGTATGATTACAATGTCATCATCATCATTCAATACTTTTACTTTTAGCATGCTAATTTCTACTACTTTTCCTTTTAGTTGGTCAATTTTTACATAATCACCAATTTCAAACGTGTTCGAAAAACTGAGATAAATTCCGCTTATAAAATCTACAATATACTCTTTTGTTAAGATGGCAATTGCAGCAGCAACAATGGTTAAGGATGTAATTAATTCCTTTGGATTTACGCCACTAAAAGCACTTATAATCATTATAATAAGAGCGATGCCTATTGTAAAATTGGCAATGTTTTCGATGCCAAAATGAACATTGTTCTTTTTACCAGCAGAAATTTTGTTTTTTTTAGAGTAGATATATTTTGCAAGGTTTGCGATAAAGACAACCGAAATATAAAAGATTAAAAAAGCAACAATAGACTGAATTTCGTTGTATTTATAAATAAAACTAGAAGTTGTCTGATTAATAAACTTAAGATATATAATGGCAATTAACACCATTGGATATAAAATAAACTTCCATTTTCTATTCATCTTAATATATTTTAACCCAAAGATAGTGAAAAGAAGTCTTAGAATTTAAAACAATGCACCTACTTAAGATGTTATTAATTTAAAAAGGTAAATACATAATATGGTTAGGGTTGCTATGAGTTTCAGAGATTTTATAATCATGGCTGCCTACAATTGTAAAGCCCATTTTTTTGTAAAAAGAAATGGCTCTGTAATTTTCTACCCAAACCGCTAACCAGATTCCGTTTTGTTGCTGTTTCTTAGAAAATTTGATATTAAAATTGAATAGTTCTTTGCCAAGATCTAATCCGTAAAATTCTTCGAGTAAATACAATCTACTTAAATAGGTAACATTTTCTGAAATAATATTTTTATTGGGTGTGTTGAGTGTAATTTTAGAATATCCTGCCAACATATTATTGTAATAGATACAATAATAAAGGTTTTTTGGATCTGATAATTCTGTGATAAAATTGGCTTCATCAAAGTTTGCTAAAATATAATTGTTTATGTCTTCTTTAGGTGCTGAATGTCCGTGCGCAGGCAAAAAAGAATTTTTAGCAAGTTGTGCTAATTCTTTAGCATCTTTAATTTTTGCTTTGGTAATGTTTTGCAATTTTTGTGAATTTATTTTTTAACTTTTATAATATCTAATGGTTTATTACTGAAACAAATTTACACAAGTATTTTATATCAAAAGTAAAAAGAAGTTAACAAATATGGAACTTTAAAACACCTTTTTATCTTTATAAGATTCAATGAGTATCACCTTACTTTTCTGCCTATTTAGTGTTTTAAAAATTTATAAAAATGTAGTAAAAGTGAAAATTTTTTGTATTTTGGTTGTTTCTGTGTTGTTTATAATTTCAACAAGGCAGAAGAAAAGTTAAACAGGGAAACTTTCTTTTTTTAAGTATAAATAAAAAGATAAATAATTGATAGTTAAGTTTAGTAGGGTTTCCTTTAGTTTTTAGTGGTGCTAAAAAATAAAAAAAAGTTTTTTTATTGGATGAGAATAGGATTGGATTTTTTAATGTTGAATAACCAGAAACTGGATACTTGCGTAGCTAACAATTTTAAAAACTTAAAAGTAAGTTTCCTTTTTTTACCTTTTTCACTACTCTTAGTAATAGCGTTGTATCTTTTTTTTAAAGGTGCTTTTTCTTTTGAGTCTTATGCCAATGTTCAGAAAGAGTTGTTTTTGTATCTCAATTCACTTTTGTCAAAATTTCCGAATTTACAACTCAACATAACAGAGCTAGGAGATGTTGTTATTTTTTTACCATTTTTAACTGTTTTAATAGTCTATACACCTAAGTTCTGGGAATCTTTATTAACCTCTTTAGTTGTTTCGAGTATTTTTACCAACCTATTGAAAAGAATTTTTGCAGTTCCAAGACCAGCAGCAATGTTTGATCATGATAGTTTTGTGATACTTGGTGATACACTTTCGGGGAATACCAGTTTACCCTCCGGGCATTCTATAGCTACCTTTACAATAACAACAACAATCTTTTTTGCTTTTATGCCTCAAAAAAAGACACTAAAAGTAGGGTGGTTCTTTTTTGTCTTTCTGATAGGGCTAATAATTGTTTCTAGTAGGGTTGGGGTTGGTGCTCATTATCCTTTTGATGTGTTAATTGGCAGTATTATTGGATATATTTCTGCTATTGTAGGTGTATATATCAGCAAAAAATACAATTTTTGGGCTTGGTTAACCCATAAAAAATATTACCCAATCACTCTCTGTTTGTTTTCTATTTGTGCGTTTGCCTTGATTAATAAAATACTTGAAACAAATTTGATTGTATTTTATTTTTCATTAGTAAGTTTGCTCATCACAACATTTATAATTACCTATATCTATGTTAAAAAAAAATATTAAATTAAGTCACTTTGTACTGATAGCTAGTTTAGCTAATTTCCTATTATTTCATTACCCTTTTTTTAAATTCGTTTTTAATAACCTAGATTATAAAAGCTTTAACGGAATTATCATTATTGTTAATTTGGTTGTTTTAATGTTGGTCTTAAATGCGTTTTTATTTTACATCGCATTTTTTCTTTCTCGTTTTGTTGGGAAGTTTTTGTTATCGCTGTTTTTTATCATTAGTTCAATTGCTGTTTATTTTGTATACACCTACAATGTTTTTATAGACATTACCATGATCGGTAATATTTTAGATACCGATTACGAACAGTCTGCAAGTTTCTTTTCTTTTGGGTTGGTAATGTATTTAATTGTGTTTGGTATCCTTCCAGTTATTTTTATTTATAAAGTCAACATAATCAAAGAAACCATCAAGAAGTTTTTAATTAAATTTTCTTTGACCCTAGTCTTTTTATTATCCTTCATTTATGTGAATAGTAGTAATTGGTTGTGGATCGATGATAATTCTACTCAAATAGGAGCCTTAGCAATGCCTTGGTCTTATGTTGTTAATACATCTAGACATTATATTTACAAAAGTCAGGAAAATGAAAAAGAAATTTTATTGCCAGATGCAACCATTACAAACACTAAAAAATCTATTGCTGTTTTGGTAATTGGAGAGTCGGCTCGTAGTCAGAATTTTTCGTTATATGGTTATAAAAAAGACACCAATCCTTTCTTGTCTAAGATAGAAAACCTTCATAGTTTTGATGCAACAGCATGTGCTACTTATACCACGGGAGGCGTAAAATGTATTTTAGAACATAAAAGTACTAGCGACTTGTATGAAATTTTACCTAATTATTTAAACAGGAATAATGTAGAGGTCATTTGGAGGACTACCAACTGGGGAGAGCCGCCAGTTCATATTGAAAGTTATTTCAACAAAGAAGCATTAAAAAAAGACTGTGTAGGAGAAGATTGTGAGTATGATGAGGTGCTTTTAAAAGGATTAAAAGAGCAAATTTTAGCCAGTAAGAAAGATAAAATATTAATTGTTTTACATACAAGCACTAGTCATGGACCAGCGTATAATAAGAAATATCCACCTAGCTTTGAAAAATTTACACCCGTGTGTGAAAGTGTTGAGTTAGGAAAATGTACCGAAGAAGAATTGATTAATGCGTACGACAATACCATTTTGTATACAGATTATCTTTTAGCGAGTTTAATTGATGATTTAAAAGAATTAAAAGAGTACAATAGTACCATGCTTTTTGTATCTGACCATGGAGAGTCTTTAGGAGAAAATAATTTATACATGCATGGAATACCGAAAGCTTTTGCACCTAGAGAGCAATTAGAAATTCCGTTTATAGTTTGGCTTTCAGATGATTCTAAAAAGCTAAAACCGAATGAAACCCTTTCACAAAATCATGTTTTTCACAGTGTTTTAAACTTTTTAGCCATAGAGAGTCCTATTTATGATGAAAACATGAACATTTTTGAGTAATGATTAATGACAACACTTACAGTTAAATAATAATACATTTGATACAATAAAAAACCCTCTCTGTTTTAGCAGAGGGGGTTTTGGTTTATTTTTCATTGCGAAGGTAATCAAACAATCTCACTCCTATCTTTTTGTATTGTTGCTTAGAGATAACGTTTTGCTATTTGTATGTTTCGTTTAACGTTTAGTATAAGAGCAATAGCGAATTAATATGTGCTTATTTTTACTATACTAATTAAATGCAAAAAACGGTTTGAGTAAACACCCAAACCGCTATTGCTTTTATACCTTGTTGTATGCCGTTATTTTCTTTTTTCGTATATCATAATTATTTGAGAATCTTCTATTGCTTCGAAATGCAAGCCTTTGCATCTTATGAAATCTCCATCTTGTACTTTCTCATCATTTATAATTGCAATTCCTTTCGTTATATATGCCAATAATTGTTGTTCTATGGAGAATTTTGCACCTTTTGAAAATGCACCAATTTCTATATGAGTATGACTATTGAAGGTTTCATCAGAATTTTCATCTCCACCGTATATTTTAGTAAAAGAATTCTTTTTTAAGGTGTATTTTTTATAATCAGATTTTTGACCTGTGATTTCAGGAATGCACCACATCTGAATCATCCTGTTTTCAATTGAGTCAGGATTTATTTCATTATGAAAAAATCCTTCACCACCACCTCTTTGAACTTGTATTTCGTTTTCATCTAGAATTTTTCCATGTTCTAAGGTTCCTTCATGCAGTACACGACCTTTTACCATAAAAGAAATAACATCAATTTCCCTATGTGGATGCATGCCTGTTTCGCCTTTAGGAATAAAGTTAGCGTCTGATAAATAAACGAAATTCCCAATACCATCCCAACTCAAATCGTGAACTTTTTTCATTCCAAACAAGCGAGATTCCTTTATCATAGGACTTTCTCGAATTCCTGCAAATCCACCTCGAGCAATATCCTTTTTATGTAGAATTTCCATTTTGATTGAATTGTTAATTGGTTATTCTTTAATTTTAAAATGAGCATAAAAACTCGTTACGATAGCACCTAATGCAATATAGGTCATTAATTTTCCAGGAAAAAAGGTTACATAACCACCTAAATCCATAAACATAAAATACCCTAAATCAGCTAAACCACCCACAATTGCTGCTAAGAAAATAGCATTTTTATTTCCTTTCCATACATAAAAGGCTGCTATTGCAGTTACTATTCCAAACCACAGTAAATTCCATCCATGCTGTCCAAACATGGCGTTTGCTGCTGCGTGATAATCCATAGTAACTAGCTCAGGTGCAACATTATTGGCTACTTCTGCCACTATTCTACTTGTGTCGCCTATCGAAACGAGGTATAAAATAAAACTTCCGAAGAACATATGAACGATTCCCCATATTAACCATAATACCGAACTGATTTTTAATAAATTTTTCATGTTGATTGTCTTTTTAAATGATTTATAATGACACAAAGATGAGGTCATTTAAAAAGTTGTGCATTAATGTAGATTAATAAAGGAAAGAATGATTTATTTTTTTAGTCGATTTCTTTTAACAGTGGAGAGCGCTTCTGGTGTAATGCCAAGGTAAGAAGCAATCATTTTTTGAGGAACACGTTGTGCGATATTTGGGTAGGTTTCAATAAAGTCCTCATAGCGTTCAATCGCTGAAGCACTCATCAACTTTATGATTCTATTTTTTAATACTTCAACCCGTCTTATTAGCTTTTTTGAATCAGATAATAAAGGAGAATCTCTTTCTATAGGAATAACAACTGAATCTTCTATTGCATCAATAAATAATTGACAAGGTTCATCTTTTGGAACGCCATCCCCAATTAGCCAATTCTCAGGAGCAAACATAAAAATATGCTCTTTTCCATTTTCATCAATTGAATAACTACGAAGTAAACCAGATTCAACTTGATATACTTTCTTATTTAAGTAATCAGCTCTTTGTAGAATTTGTCCTTTTTTTACTTCAATTCTTTTCAACTTTTCAACTTTTTTAATGGCATACAACTATAATGATATCGAGCATTTTAATGTTATATATCAGAAGTTAAACGAATTTAGTTGTTTTTTTTGAAAAAATAAAAATACAAAAAACCTCTTTGTAAAAACAAAGAGGTTTTGGTTTATTTGTCATTGCAAATGGATTGAAGCAATCTTCTAAATTAGAAACAGATTACTTCGCTATCGCACGTAATGACGTTTTATTTTACCAACTCATAAGAACGTTTGATAAAGTTTGTCAACTCTTCACCATGCAGTAGGTTTTGAGATAACTTCGCTAAATCAAAAGATTGTTTAATCAATCGTTCTTGTTTTTTAGCCGTTTTGGTATTTAAAATTTCACCAACCAAAGGATGGTTTGTGTTCACCACCAAGTTGTACATGTCTGGCATATTGCCCATTCCCATCATTCCGCCACCAGTTGCGCTCATTTCTTTCATTCTACGCATAAATTCTGGAACCGTAATTAAAAATGGAGATGCAGAAGAATCCATCGCTTCTAACTGAACGGTATAGGTTTCTTTTGGAACAGCAGCTTCAATGATTGGCTTTAATTTGTCTTTTTCTTCATCAGATAATTTAGAAATAACGGTGTCGTCTTTTTTAATTAAATTATCAACATGATCTGCATCAACTCTAGCAAATTTTATTTTTTCGTTGCTAGTTTCTAATTTCTGAATTAAGTGCCCAACAATTGGAGAATCTAATAATAAGACTTCATATCCTTTTGCTTTTGCTTCTTGAATATAGCTGTGTTGTGCATCTTTATGTGCTGCATATAAAATAACGTGATTTCCATCCTTGTCAGTTTGCGCATCTTTCGTTTTTTCTTTCAATTCATCAAACGTAAAGTAGGTATTGTCTACTGTCGGGTACAATGCAAACCCTTTTGCTTTGTCAAAGAACTTGTCTTCAGATAACATTCCGTATTCAATAATCACTTTGATGTCGTTCCATTTTGCTTCAAAATCTTCACGGTTATTTTTAAATAACGATGTTAATTTATCAGCAACTTTTTTAGTGATGTAACCAGAGATTTTTTTCACCGCTCCGTCTGCTTGTAAATAAGAACGAGAAACGTTTAACGGAATGTCTGGAGAATCAATTACCCCTTTTAACATTTGTAAGAAATCTGGTACAATTCCTTCAACATTATCTGTTACAAAAACTTGATTTTGGTACAATTGGATTTTGTCCTTTTGCATGTCCATATTCGGACTCAACTTAGGGAAGTATAAAATTCCGGTTAAGTTAAACGGATAATCTACATTTAAATGGATGTGAAATAACGACTCTTCAAATTGCATTGGATACATTTCTCTGTAGAAGTTTTTATAATCTTCATCTTCTAAATCTGCAGGTTTTTTTGTCCAAGCCGGAGATGTATTGTTGATAATATTGTCAACATCAATTTGCTTATGTGGTTCTGTAGTTTCTTTACCGTCTTTGTCTTTAGTAGTTTTTGGGGTAAAATCTGGATCGTTTACTTTTTTAGTTCCGAATTTAATAGGAATCTGATTAAAACGATTGTATTTGTTTAACAAACCACCAATTTTAGCCTCTTCTAAAAAGTCTTTTTCATCTTCAGAAATGTGTAAAATAATTTCTGTTCCTCTATCTTTTTTGTCATGAGCTTCAATGGTGTATTCTGGAGAACCATCACAGGTCCAATGTGCAGCAGGCTCGTCTTTAAAAGATTTGGTAATAATTTCTACTTTTTCTGCCACCATAAACGCAGAATAAAAACCCAATCCAAAATGACCAATAACACCCGTATCATTATTGGTGTCTTTGTATTTTTCTAAAAATTCTTCTGCACCAGAAAAGGCAATTTGGTTGATGTATTTTTCAACTTCCTCAGCCGTCATTCCTATTCCCTGATCTTTAATAGTCAAGGTTTTTTTCTTTTTATCGATGCTTACTTCAATCTGTGGATTTCCGTACTCAACTTTAGCTTCTCCAATAGAAACTAAGTGTTTTAACTTTGTTGTTGCGTCTGTTCCGTTAGAAATTAGTTCACGTAAAAATATTTCGTGATCAGAATACAAGAATTTTTTAATTAACGGAAAGATGTTTTCTACCGATACATTAATGTTTCCTTTACTCATAAGTATATATTTTTTTAAAATTTATGTCTCATCGAGCGCAGTCGAGATGTTCTCGATACTACTTTTAATTTCTTTTTGATTTCGACAGCGCTCAATCTGACAAGAAATTAAAATTCACTCGAACTGACGGTTCGTTATTTTGTAATTGATATAGTCAAATAAAATACCAAAGAATGATTTGTGACAAACTGACATAAAAAAAACGTCAATAAAAATTATTGACGCTCTTTTTAGTTTGGTTATGGTTGTTTGTGCTTTCAGTAAACCAGGTTACTTGTTGTAAAGATATAAATAAATTAGTAGATTTGAAACACTAATTTTTTATACAATAAAAAAAGACATATAAAATTATGTATAACTCAAAAATAACAGGTTTAGGTTATTATGTTCCAGAGAATGTTGTGACGAATGATGATTTAAAACAATGGATGGAAACTAGTGACGAATGGATACAGGAAAGAACTGGAATTAAAGAGCGAAGATGGATAGATCCTAAAACTGGAGATACTACTTCTGTTATGGGAGCGAAAGCTGCTAGAATTGCCATAGAGCGCGCAGGGTTGAAAAAAGAGGATATTGATTTTATTATATTTGCTACCTTAAGTCCGGATATGTATTTTCCAGGAGGTGGAGTTCAAATTCAGGATTTATTAGAAATGCCAACCATAGGAGCTTTAGATGTTCGTAATCAATGTTCTGGTTTTATTTATGCACTTTCTGTTGCAGATCAATTTATAAAAACTGGAATGTATAAAAACATTTTAGTAATCGGAGCAGAAAATCATTCTGGTGGATTAGAACGTTCTACAAGAGGAAGAAATGTTTCAGTGATTTTTGGTGATGGAGCAGGGGCAGCTATTTTATCAAGATCAGAAGAGAAAGGAAAGGGAATTTTATCTTCACATTTGCATTCTGAAGGAAAACATGCGAAAGAATTGGTGCTAGAAGGTCCATCTACACAACGTTGGGTACCTGAAATTATGGCTGAGAATGATCCCGATGATGTTTCTTATTATCCTTATATGAATGGTCAGTTTGTGTTTAAACATGCCATTACACGTTTTTCTGAAGCCATTGTTGAAGGGTTAGAAGCAAACGGATTGGAAAAAGAAGATATTGATATGTTGATTCCGCATCAAGCAAACTTAAGAATTGCACAATTTATTCAGCGTAAGTTTAGATTAGAAGATGATAAAGTGTATAATAATATTATGAAATACGGAAATACGACTGCCGCTTCTGTAATTATTGCTTTGACAGAGGCTTGGGAATTGGGTAAAATAAAAGACAACGATTTAGTGGTCTTGGCTGCTTTTGGAAGTGGATTTACCTGGGGTTCTGTGATCATACGTTGGTAGCATAAAACGACAAAAAAAAATAAACAAAAAACCGAAGCAATTGCTTCGGTTTTTTTATTAAATAATATACTTGGTTATAAGTGGCTATAGAAACCCACCACCTTGTTTTTCGTTGTTATCTCTGTTTCTTCTCCCTTTAGCACGGTTTTTTCCGCCACCAAATCTGTAGTTAAAACCTATATATGCAGATTGACTCTCTCCTTGAAACTGACCATGTTGTGTATATGGGGTTGTTGTGCTGAATCCAAACTTCATGGTATTAAAAATGTCATTTACTCTAAGGGTAAAGTTTCCTTTTCCGTCTAATACTCTGTAACTTGCACCTGAGTTAACCATATACATTTCAGAAGCATTAAATTGTAAATCTTTATTTGCGCCTCTATACATTGCAAATAGTTGAAAACGTAAGTTTTTTGTTGCTGTAAAACTATTACTTAATCTTACATTAAAGGCTGTATTTGTAACTTCACTTTGTACATTTGCAACCAACCCTTTTACTTTTTGAGAATAGAAATCTAAACTACCATTAACTCTCCACCAATTTGCAATTTTATAGTTGGTAGACATTTCAAGTCCGTATCTGTTATTTCCATCAAAATTAGTATCAGATTTTATTTGTTTTGTGTTAGTTGGATCGTTTGGATCTTTATATAAAATGGTAGAAATTTCATCATTCACTCTTCTAAAGAAGGTTCCAACTGTAATAGAACCGCCTTTTATTTGTCTTGTGTAATTTACTTCAAATGAGTTTGTAAATTGTGGTAATAAATTTGGATTTCCTAAAGAAGTAACTAATGGTGTACTCCATTCTCTAATTGGGTTAACTTGTTGTATAGAAGGTCTGTCTACTCTTCTGCTATAACTAAATTGCCATTGGTTTTTTTCTGATGCGCTGTAGGTTACAAAAGCAGATGGATATAAACTTAAGATATCGTCTTTATAGCTTGCAGAGGCTTTAGTAACTTCATTAAACATTCCTTCTACTATATATAGTTCTGCACGAACACCTAATTGCATGGTTATTTTATTCATCTTATATCCGTAGTTAAAGTATGTAGAATATATTTTTCTATCATAGGTGAAAGACGAGTTGTTAAAACCTGGTTGCGTGGTTGTGTTCATGTTAGAAGTTTTGTTGATACGAACTTCAGCTCCCAATTCTACTTTTCCGTTTTCTGTAACAGGATTTGTATAATCGATATTAAACAATGTGATGTCTCTATCATTTTTTATAACATTTGAAAAAGAACTTGGATTTATCAATTGACTGTATGTTGCAATTTCTGGTTGCTTTGAGTTAGAAAAGGTTGCTTCTAATTCTAAACTATGTCCTTTCTTTTCAAAATTCACTTTATAATTCATGTTGTACACGCTAGATTTAATTCCGCTCATGTCAGAAGTAAAAGGAGCATTGATAAGCAAGTTACCATTTTGAAAAACTTTTGTTGAAGCATTTCCTAATGCATCCGTGAAATTTTGAGTAGTATATACTGAGAATGTTTTTTTGTCACTGATATAAAAATCAGCTCCAAATTTTATTAAATGAGATTCTTGACCATTTAGGAAGTCAAATTCTTGTAGAGAAGCATTTGTGCCAGTTCTTGTAACACTTCCAAAATTATGTTGATCACCTTTGTTAAATCCATAATTTGTGTAAAAATTTACATTTCCGGTTTTATAGTTCATGTCTAAAGAACCATTGTATCTTGTATTTTCTCCACGAGTAATCCCTGTATTTACAGAACCGTTAAAGCCAATGTTTGCCTTTTTATTTAAGATAATATTGATGATTCCACTCATTCCTTCTGGATTGTATTTTGCAGATGGATTTGTAATTAATTCAATGCTTTTAATTGAAGTAGACGGAATTTGTTGTAATAATTGTGCAGTACTGATGTTCGTTGGTTTTCCATCAACCAATACTCTAACATTGTTGTTTCCACGAAGACTTAAAGCTCCTGTTTGACTATCAACACTCACAGATTGCACGTTGTTTAATAGCTCAGATGCAGTAGCTCCAGCAGCTGTTAAATCTTTACCAACATTAATTATTTTTCTGTCTATTTTCTGTACAACAGTAGAAATTTCTGCTCTTACCTCAACCTCTTTTAAAGTTGTAGCATCTTCAGCTAATTTAATTGTACCTAAATCAATTCTAATATTACCATTTTTAATATTTATTTGTTTAGCATAGGTTTTATAACCTATAAACTGAACTTCAACTAAACTTACTCCTTCTGGAATATTTTTTACTTTGAAATTTCCTTCTAAATCGGTGATTCCACCAGTAATAATTTTTTTTGCAGTATCTCTAATAACAATATTAACATAGGGTAGTGCTTTAGTTGTTTTTTTGTCTATTACTTTACCAGATATATTTCCTGGTTTAGCAATTTTACTTTTGTCTAATTGTCCGTATGAACTAATGCTAAGGGTTAAAACAAAAAGTAGGATTAAATTTTTCATAAATGTATTTTAAGTTGTTTTGATTTGATGCTAGATAGACGTTACATTTCTTATCTTTGTTACTGCTATTAACGCCGTTTAACATAATATTAACAAATGAAAAAAGCTACTTTAGTGCTTGGAGCTTCAGTAAACACTGAACGTTATTCGAATAAAGCTATTCATAAATTAAGAGCAAATAAAATTGAAGTTTTTGCTGTTGGAGCAAAAAAAGGAACTGTTTTAGACGTGTCTATTGAAGTAGAAAAATTACAATTTCAAGATATTGATACGGTAACTTTATATTTAAATCCAATAAGACAAAAAGAATATTATGAGTATGTAATTGGATTAAAACCAAATCGAGTAATTTTTAATCCTGGAACAGAAAATAGTGAGTTTATAAAATTGTTAAAAGAAAAGAATATTGAAACAGAGGTTGCTTGTACTTTGGTTCTGTTAAGTATCAATCAATATTAGTTTGAAGAAATCTTTTTCCCTGTTTCTGCTAAAATAACATTCTGAAAAATTGTTGATGCTTCTTCTTTAAAGAGTTCAATATTTTTGTATCTGCTAGAATAATGACCTATAATTAACTGATTTACATTGGCTTGTAGTGCTATTTGTGCAGCCTGTTTTGCCGTAGAATGTTTTGTTTTTTTTGCTAAATCTTCTCTGTCGGATAAAAATGTTGCTTCATGGTATAATATATCTACATTTTTTATGATTGGAACCATATCTTCCTTGTAAGAAGTATCGCTACAAAAAGCATAGCTATTTGTCTTAGAAGGAGGTAATGTTAATTCTTCGTTTTTTATAATTTCTCCATTTTCTAAAACCACATCTTTACCTGCTTTTATATTGTGATAATCGCAAGTTTGTATTTCTGGATATTGTTGTACGTTTTCTATGTGTAATTTTCTAGAATTTTCTTTTTCCCTAAATAAAAAACCGTTTGTATATACCCTGTGATTTAAAGGGATTGTACTTACAGTAACCTTATCATCTTCAAAAATCACTTCACTATTTTTAGAAGATAATTCATTAAAATTAATATTGAATTTCGCATGTGATTTTGAAATTTTTAATTGTAACGTAGTAACTTCTTTAATTCCTTTCGGGCCAAAAATGTGCAGCTCTTTTTCTCTATTTAAAATTCCGAATGTAGAAATTAAACCGATCAAACCAAAAAAATGATCTCCATGTAAATGCGATATAAAAATATGATTGATTTTAGAAAATCCAACATTGTATTTTCTCATTTGGCGTTGTGTTCCTTCCCCACAATCTATTAAAAAATGCCTGTTGTTAATTTCTAAATATTGAGAAGTTGGATGCGCATTTACTCTTGGTGTTGCAGAATGACAACCTAGAATAGTTATTTGTAAACTCATTTGATAACAAAGCGTTTAGAAAGAACTTCGTTTCTACTTCTAACAGCATAAATGTACATTCCAGATTGTAAGTTGTCTCTGTTGAATTTAATTTCATTACTGCCAATTTTGGTGGTAAATGTTTTTGAGAAAACGGTTTTTCCTAGCACATTTTTAACAACAAAAAATATAGGCTGACTTTTTGTTGCGTTAAATTTTATGGTTGTAGAAGTAAAAAAAGGATTTGGAGCAGCAGATAGTTTTTGCAACGTTTTTTGAGAAAAAACGGCAGTGGTAAAACATAAAAAAGTAATAAAAAGTAATTTTTTTACCATTCGTTAGTTGTATTATTCAGAAAAGAAATTAATTGTTAAAAACCCAAATCTCTTTCTATTGCTTCCATTTCGAGCACATCTTCAGCTTCGTGCAGTGTTGGAACAATATTGATTTCATCAGCGATGTCATCTATATCAATTTCGTTGCAAACTATTACAAAAGATATACCATTGCTTCTGTGTTCTGAAGCGATATTCAAAAATAGAGACAAATCTTCTAAGGTTGTGTTAAGGTTTTCAGAAAGTTGAACAACTTTATGATTTTCTATTGTCTCTATACTTTCTGATTTAAAAGCTTTAAAAAATTCTGAAAAAGAATTTTCTGTGGATGAAATGAGAGTATATGTGTCTTTTTGAGAAATTTTCATAAGATTTTTCGTTAAGAAGACAAATTATCTTTTTATCTGTTGTGCTAATAAATAAATCACCGCCATCCTAACGGCAACACCGTTTTCAACCTGGTTTAAGATGATCGAATTGTTAGAGTCTGCAACATCACTTGTAATTTCTACGCCACGATTTATAGGACCAGGATGCATGATGACAATATTTTTATCCAAGCTATCTAAAACTTGCTGGTTGATGCCGAACAGTTGGGTGTATTCTCTAGTTGATGGAAAATATTTCACATCCATACGTTCGTGTTGCACTCGTAAAACATTGGCAACATCACACCAGTCTAAGGCTTTTTTTAAGTTGGTTTCTACCGTAACTCCTAGACTTGTTATATATTTCGGAATTAATGTTGTTGGTCCGCAAACTTTTACTTCTGCACCTTGTAACTGCAAGGCAAATATATTTGATAATGCGACTCTAGAATGTAAAATATCACCAACGATTACAATTTTTTTACCTTTTACACTGCCCAATTTTTCTCTAATAGAATAAGAATCTAACAATGCTTGTGTAGGGTGCTCGTGCGTTCCGTCTCCTGCATTTATAATTTTTGCATTTACGTGCTTAGATAAGAATACTCCAGCTCCAACATTCGGATGACGCATCACAACAATATCAACTTTCATTGATAAAATATTGTTTACTGTGTCTATTAAGGTTTCACCTTTTTTTACGGAAGATTGACTTGCAGAGAAATTGATAATATCTGCCGAAAGTCTTTTTTCAGCCAACTCAAAAGAAAGTTTTGTTCTTGTGCTATTTTCAAAAAATAAATTGGCAATGGTAATATCTCTAAGCGAAGGAACTTTTTTAATGGGTCTATTTATAACCTCTTTAAAATGATCAGCAGTTTCAAAAATAAGATCAATATCGTTTTTGTTAAGATATTTTATGCCTAATAAATGGTCTACGCTTAATTGTTTCATTTTATCAATTGTGTTCTAAATAAACTACGTCTTTTTTGTGTGTTTCTTTCCAGCAAACCTTAACTTTTTCTTGATTTATAGCATCTACTTGTCTGCCTCTATAATTTGGTTGTATAGGTAAATGTCTGCTAAAACGTCTGTCAATTAACACTAATAATTCTACTAATTTTGGTCTCCCAAAATCGTTAATTGCCGATAAGCCCGACCTTATACTTCTACCAGAAAATAAGACGTCATCAATTAAAACAACGTTTTTATCTTCAATTAAAAAATCAATTTTTGTACTACTGGCATCAATTGGAGAGTCTCTTCTTCTAAAATCATCTCTATAAAAAGTAATGTCTAGTAAGCCTAATTTTAAGTCTTTAATGTGGTATTCGTTGGTTAAAATATCTTTAATTCTTTTAGCCAAATACGCACCTCTTGGTTGCAGACCAATTAAAACAGTGTTAGAAAAATCGTTATGGTTTTCGATAAGCTGACAAGCTAGTCGATGTAAGATGATTTCAATTTCTTTCGAGTTTAATAATACTTTCGAGCTCATAAGAAAAATGTCCAAATTTTATTTGGAAATAAATCAGTAAAACTGATAATTAATGTTGAGCAAAATTAGTGTAAATAAAAGGATTCGCAAAATTTTACTGAAAAGCATTTTAAAAGGGCCTCATTTTTGTTAATTAATTTGTTGAAAAGTAAAGCTCTTTTTATTAAAGGAGAAGAAGACTTGTAGTATTTTTAAATAAGTAATTTTTTCAATAATTGATTGATAAAATATTACAGCTTGTTTAATCAAATGAAAAGGTAAAAAGATTTTTGTTTTTCCTTTTGATGATAAAATTAGAAGCCTATGTCACTTTCAAAGTTCGAATCCATGTTAAAAACCAATAGTGTGTATTTCTTTGACTCTATTGAGTTTGAAGAAATAATACAGCATTATATAGATAATGGTAAGCACTCTTTGGCTAATAAAGCAGTGAAGCTAGGACTAGAACAACATCCTACTTCAATTGTATTGAAATTATTGAAAGTTGAGCTGTTAATTTTTGAAGATAAATTGCAAAATGCAAACGCGTTAATTAACGAAATAGAAGCTGTTGCACCAAACAATGAAGAGTTATTGATTCAGAAAGCAATTATTTTATCTAAAAACGACAAGCATATAGAGGCAATTCTAACATTGAATCAAATTTTAGCAATTACAGATGATCCTGCAGATATTTGGTCTATGGTAGGAATGGAATATTTGTATTTAGATGATTTTGAAAATGCACGACTAAATTTTGCAAATTGTATTGATGTAGATTTTGAAGATTATTCGTCTTTATACAATGTGGTGTATTGTTTTGACATGGAAAACAACCATGAAGAAGCAATTCGTTTTTTAACCAATTATATAGATACAAATCCGTATTGCGAAGTTGCTTGGCATCAATTAGGAAGACAGTATTTTGTGTTAAATAAATTCAAAGAGGCATTAAAAGCTTTTGATTATGCTGTTGTTATTGATGAATCTTTTATTGGTGGTTATTTAGAAAAAGCCAAAACATTAGAAGAATTAGAACGTTTTGAAGAAGCTATTCAGAATTACTTAATAACTTTAGAATTAGATGATCCTACGGCTTTTGTTTGTGTGAGAATTGGAGAATGTTATCAAAAATTAGGCGATTTAGATACAGCTACAAAATATTTTAAAAAGGCGGTTCATGAAGACCCTTTGTTAGATAAGGCTTGGTTGCTGTTAACAAATTTATTTCAAGAAGAAAAAGAATATCAAAAAGCCTTATATTATATTACAAAAGCACTGCATATTGATGATTCAAATCCGATGTATTGGAGAAAATATGCCGAGATAAATTTAAAACTAAATTTTTACGAGGAAACCGTAAAAGCCTTTTATAAGTGTTTAGATTTAGAAGATCTTTCATTAGAAATTTATGTAGGATTGGCAGATGTATTGTTGTTTTTAGGTGAGTTCAATGATGCTTTAAAAATATTAGTTAAAGCAAAAAATACATACAAACAATTTGCAGAAATAGAATACCGTTTGTGTGGTTTATTTATGTTGACGTCTAAAGAGAAATACAGCTTAGTTCATTTAAAAAATGCCTTAGCAATAGATGCTGATTACAGAACAATTATCAAAGAACTGTACCCAACAGTTTTTGACAATGCAAAGGTACAAACTATAATTACCAATTATTTAAAAGCTACTGAGTAAATACTTTCCTGAGTGTTTTTAATTTATTTCTTAAACTAGTATCATTTTTTATTGTTGCTATTATTATTTGTATTATTGTAGTGATGATATTTAAAAAGCAATATTTATTCCATTTATTAAAGATTCAGTTTTTGTTTCTTGTCCTTTTTGTAACTCATAATTTGAGTGCTCAAGAGTTACCACCTGTCAATAATTTTTCTCAAAAGAATTATAATGCAGGGGCGCAAAATTGGTCGCTAAGTCAATCTAAAGAAGGAAATTTATACGTAGCAAATAACTTTGGTCTGTTAGAATTTAATGGAGCCAAGTGGAGGCTGTATAATACGCCAAATTCAACAATAATGAGATCTGTAAATGTCTTTGAAGACAAAATATTTACAGGGTTTTATATGGATTTTGGGTATTGGTTGAGAGATGATTATGGTGAGTTGTATTTTACTTCTTTAGTAGCTAAATTTAACATTCCTGTATTAGAAGACGAGCAATTCTGGAATATTATTAAATATGATGACTGGGTTCTATTTCAGTCCTTGCAAAGAATTTATTTCTACAACCTTAAAACGAATGAGTTTAAAATTATTTCTTCGGATGTAAAAATAACGAAAATGTTTAGTGTTAAAAACACCATCTATTTTCAACAATTAGGCAAAGGATTATTTAAAATTGAAAATGGTGAGCCGAAATTAATTTCTGACAATACACTTTTTCGAGAGAATGATATCATAAATATTCATCAAAATGAAAATCAATTAATTATTTTAACAAATACAGAGGGCTTTGTAATGCTAGAAAACAAAGAGCTCACGTATTGGGAGAATGCAAACAGATTTCTTAAAAACAAAAAAGTATATAACAGTATTCAATTAAAAAATAATGGATTTGCTATAGGGACTATTTCTAATGGAGTTTTATTCTTAACAAGTAAAGGTGAGTTGTCTTATGAAAAAAACAAGAACAATAGATTATCAAACAATACGGTTTTATCAATGTTAGAAGACTCAAATGGTGTCGTTTGGTTGGGTCTAGATAATGGAATTAGCAGTGTGAATATTAATTCTCAGATTAAGATATTCAATGATAAAGAAGGGAAAATTGGAACTGTATATACTACAAAGTTGTATCAAAACGATTTGTATTTAGGGACCAACCAAGGATTGTATGTTAAAAAATACAATACAGAAGAAGAATTTAAATTGATAAAAGGAACCCAAGGTCAAGTTTGGAATTTAAATGTTATTGATGCTAAATTGTTTTGTGGTCACGACTCGGGAACAATGATTATAGATGATAGAAAGGTTGTAAACAAAATTGATATTCTTGGAACTTGGAATATCAAACAACTTAATGATCATACCTTAATGCAAGGAAATTATTCTGGGTTGTATATTCTTGAAAAGAAAGGAAATAAATGGAGTTTAAGAAATAAAATAAAAGGATTTAACAATTCAAGTAGGTCTTTTGAGGTCTTTAATAAGACTCAAATTTTAGTAAACCACGAATATAAAGGATTATACACACTTAAAGTTGATGACGATTTTAGAGAGGTTTTAGAGGTAAAAAACAATTCAGTTTTTAGTAAAAAAATTCATTCAAATATTATAAAATATAAAGAGAGGATATTGTATGCCTATGAAAATGGAGTTTATGAATACTCTAAAAAAACAAATGAGCTATTAAAAGATACTATTTTAAGTAAATTATATTCAACAGAAACCTACGATTCTGGTAAAATGATTTTTGATGCAGAAAATGACATTTTATGGAGTTTTTCTAATAAAGACATTAGTTATGTTAAGCCAAATGCCATAAATCAAAAATTAATCATAAAAAAAATTCCGATATCAAAAGCCCTTAGGGAAGGAGCAGAAGGCTTTGAAAATTTAACAACCATAGGTGATGAAGATGTTATTTTAGGGATTAACAACGGGTATATAACGGTTAATTTAAACGATATAAATAAAGATAAAACTCTGTACCAAATTTCAATTAATTCTATAAAAAAGAATAAACTTAATAAAATAAAAGAAAATGTTATTTTAAAAAATAATGGAGATTTTAAAAGCAGCGAAAATAATATTGAGTTTGAATATCATGTGCCTTTTTTAACCCAAGACAAAAATATTGAGTATCAATACTTATTAGAAGGATATATGATTGATTGGAGTGATTGGTTAAGCACATCATATGTTTCTTTTGAAAACTTACCAGTAGGAAACGAATATGTTTTTCATGTTCGGGCAAAAATTGGAAATATAAATACGGCTAATACGGCTTCTTATAATTTTAATATTAAGAATCCTTGGTATTTAACCACATTAGCAAAAGTAGCATATGCTGTTTTGTTACTATTTTTTCTACTGCTAATTGATAGAGTTTATAAAAGCTATTATAGAAATCAGAGAAAAAGATTGTTAGAGAAACAAGAAAAAGACTTTAAGCTTAAAGCATTGGCAAAAGAAAAAGAATTGATGCAGTCTAGAAATGATCAATTAAAAATTGAAATTGAAAGTAAAAGCAGAGAGTTGGCTTCTTCTACAATGAGTATCATTAAAAAGAATGAATTATTGAATTCTTTAAAAATAGAATTAATAAAGGGAGAGGAAAAAGGAATTAAAAATGTTGTTAAAATAATTGATAAGAATATTAATAACAAAGGTGATTGGCAAATGTTTATTGAAGCCTTTAACAATGCAGATAAAGATTTCATAAAAAAAATAAAATCACTTCATAACTCACTCACTCCAAATGATTTAAAGCTGTGTGCATATTTAAGGTTGAACTTGTCATCTAAAGAAATTGCACCTCTTCTAAATATTTCACCTAGAAGTGTTGAGGTAAAAAGATATCGTTTGCGAAAAAAAATGAATTTAGAGCATAATGATAGCTTAACAGATTATATTTTAGGTATTTAGTGTTAGTTTACCTTTAAAAAGCACCTATACAAAACCACAACACTCAAAATTTCAGATTATTTTTTTGTGATTTTTTTTCACCCCTAATTACCATATTTATAAGGGTTTGTTTATTTTTTTTAAGCAATGTATGATTTTTGTAGTGGGTGTTTTTATGGATTTCACAATAATTACCCCCTAGATTTATAGAAAATTAAAAACCCGTTTTTATGAGAAAAAAAATATCACTAGTTATTTTCCTGTTATTTACGGTTTATTCATTTGGTCAGAGTATTACTGTTAAAGGAGTAATTACAGATGAATCTACTGGAGATCCATTACCAGGAGTAAACATTGTTGTAAAAAACACGACTATTGGAACACAAACAGATTTCGATGGTAAATATGTGTTAGCAAATGTTTCTAAAGGATCTGTATTAGTTTACAGTTTTATAGGATACCAAAACAAGGAAGTAATAGTTAATGAATCGACAATAGATGTTGTGTTGAAAGAAGCTACACAACAGCTAGATGAAGTAGTAATCGTAGGTTACGGAAAACAAAAGAGAAAAGATGTTACTGGAGCTGTTTCATTAGTAGGTGAAGAAACGTTAGACATCTTAAAACCTATTGATGCTACAACTGCACTACAAGGAACAAGTTCTGGAGTTGCTGTAAACTTATCTTCAGGTGCACCAGGAGCAAAAGTTAATATCATAATTAGAGGTATTAGTTCTAACACCAATAATCAGCCATTAACTATTGTAGATGGTTATGAAGGAGATTTAAATAGTATCAATCCAAACGATATAGAATCTATAACGGTTTTAAAAGATGCTCAAGCAGCCATATATGGTATTAAAGGAGCAAATGGAGTTGTGCTTGTAACTACAAAAATAGGTAAGAAGAATAAAGTTGCTACTGTTAAGTATGACACCTACTCAGCTATTCAACAAACGACAAGGAAATTAAACTACTTAAATGCAACAGAGTATGCTTTAGTATTAAATGAAGCTTATGGAGCAAGTGGACAAAATTTACCTTTTACTAATATTAGTCAATTAGGAAAAGGGACAGATTGGCAAGATCAATTATTTAATGATGCATTATTAATGAATCATAACATTAGTTTGTCTGGAGGAGGAGAAAATTTTAAATATTATATAAGTGCCTCAAGAACAGAACAAGATGGAATTATTGCTAAAGAGAAATCTAAATTCATTAGAAATAACATCAAACTTAATTTAGGAGTAGATGTTACAGAAAAATTAAATTTTTCATTAATAGCAAACTACTTTACTAGTGCTTCTAAAGGATTTGACAGTTCGTTATTGTTTAATGGTTTAAACTATGCACCAACTTTTGGTGTTAATGAAGATGATACAAATAACTTTTTAGGAATTGAAGTAGTAAATCCATTATCATTATTAAAAAACACCTTTGGAGAAAATAATGGAAGTGGAATTGAAGGTAATTTTAGTTTAACTTACAAACCTTTAGAAGGCTTATCTGTTACTTCTCGTTTAGGATATAAAATATACAATGAAAAACAACGTACGTTCTTTCCTATTTACAATTATGGATCTAGTAAAGTATATAATAGAACCCAAAGTTCTGTTTATCAGTTTAAAACAACATCTACCAGGATAAACTGGGAAACGTTTGCTACCTATGTTAAAACTTTTGCAGAAGATCATAATACCACATTTACATTAGGTACGAGTGTACAAAATGATTTGTTTGACGGTATTTATGCAACAGGATTTGATGTGCCAAATAACTCATACGAATTTGCAGATATTAGTTTAACAAACTTGCAAAGTGATCAAAGAAGTTTTAATACTGGTAATGGAGATATAAGATTAACATCATTTTTTGCAAGAGCACAATATGATTATAAAGGAAAGTATTTATTTTCTGGATTAGTTAGACGAGACGGTGCTTCTGTGTTTGCAAAAAACAAAAGAGTAGACAGTTTTTGGTCTATAACTTCTGGATGGAAAATCTCTGATGAAAACTTTCTAAAAGACAACAAGACAATTAACTTCTTAAAATTAAGAGCAAGTTATGGTACGTTAGGAAATTTAGTTGGAGATAACCTTTATAGATCTTTATTAAATGGAGAAGGAACTTATGTTTTAGATGGTAAATTAGTAGATGGTACAGCTCAAGGAGGCTTACCAAATCCATTAGCAACATGGGAAACAGCTGAAAAATTAGATATTGGTTTAGATGTTAATTTATTTGATGACAAGTTATCTATCGTAGCAGATTATTTTGAAGAAACAAGAAAAGACTTGTTAATTCAAAATTTTCCAGTATCAGGTTTATTAGGATCTGGTGCACCAGGGGGCGCAAATCCAACCGTAAATGCGGGTACATCTAAAAATACAGGTGCAGAATTAGCAATTAACTATAAGGCTTTAAAAACCGATGATGCTTCAATAAACTTGTCTTACAATGTTACTTATGTAAAAAACAGAGTTACAGAAGTATTAGATGGAGCTTTTGTTGAAGGAGGAGCCTTTGCAATCGGTAATTTAGCGCCATCTAGAATGCAAGTAGGGCAACCAATTGGATATTTCTATGGTTTGGTTACTGACGGTATTTTTCAAAGCCAAGCTGAAGTTAACAATCATCCATCTCAATCTGGTTTAGGAGCTAGTGTTACTTCACCAGGAGATATTAGATATAAAGATGTAAATAAAGATGGAGTTATTGATTTTAAAGATAGAACCAATATTGGTAACCCTCAAGCAGATTTTTATATGGGATTCAATATGTCAGCTAAATATAAAAACTGGGACTTTACAGCATATTTATATGCAGAGTTAGGAAAAGATATGGTTAGAAACTTTGAACGTTTCTTACCAAATGTGAATAAGCCAAATTATTATTTAGGTAGATGGACAGGACCGGGAACAAGTAACTTTATTCCAAGATTAACTAATGATGCTACAAACAATAAGTTATTCTCAGATTTCTTTGTAGAAGATGCTTCCTTTTTACGTTTGCAAAACATACAAATTGGGTACAATTTCTCTGAAGATTTATTAGGAAAAGTAGGCTTAGCGAAGTTAAGAATATATACATCAATCAATAACTTATTTACACTTACAAAGTATACTGGATACGATCCAACTGTTAATGGTGGAGCTATTGGAGCAGGTATAGATTATGGAACCTATCCTTCAGCAAGACAGTTTCTTTTAGGTTTAAATGTTACATTTTAAAAAATAGAAAGATGAGAAAATATAAACAAAAAATAAAATTAGGAATCATCTTTATGGCAAGTCTTTTTGTGCTAAATTCTTGTTCAGATGATTATTTAGATGAGTCAAAAATATATGCAGAAGATTCAGAGTCTTACTTTAATTCAGAGTCAGATTATTACAATGCTCTAGTAGCTGCATATGACCCATTACAATCAACTTTTATTAATGTATTGATGGGTGAAATAGCATCAAACAACACATTATGTGGAGGAGAAAGTGCTACAGACGTTCCAGGATATCAACAAATAGATGATATGATTCATACACCAGTAAATGCACAGTTACAAAATCTTTGGAGCTGGATGTTTGGAGGTGTAAATAGAGCGGCATATATATTAGAGTTTAAAGATAAAACAGCTTTTCAAGGTAAAGAAGTTTACATAGCAGAAGCAAGTTTTTTAAGAGCTTATTATAATTTTGAATTGGTAAAATGGTTTGGAGATATTCCAATTAAACCAGAAGGTAGATTTGTGTTAGGAGATGAGAAAACAATTGCAAGGTCACCAAAAACAGAGGTTTATAAATTAATCGAAGATGATTTAAAATATGCAATTGCTAACTTATCATATACAGCTCCTCAAACAGGTAGAGCAACAAAAGGATCTGCTCAAGCTTTATTAGGTAAAGTATATTTATTTCAAGATAAATTCAATGAAGCTTCTTCAGTTTTAGATGATCTTATTAAAAATGGACCTTATGAATTGGAAACTGATTATAATAAAATATTTGAATTTGAAGGAGAAAACGGAAAAGGTTCTGTGTTTGAAGTTCAATATACAGATGTAGAAGGAGCAGGGTTTGGATGTTTACAATGTAGTGAAGGTAATGTAGCTGTTGGTTTTCAAGGTGTTAGAGGTTATCAAGGAACCTTGTTTACTTCAGGTTTTAGTTTTAATGTACCTACAAAAGAAATGGTAGATCAATTTGAGGTTGGAGATAATAGAAAAGATGTTGCTATTTTAGACATTGCAGCTTGGGCAACTCAGACAGGTGCTTCTTACACAACTGGTTATGAGCATACAGGGTATTTTAATAGAAAATACATTCCAAGAAAAAGAGGTGCTGATGCTGCAGGAGATTTGAATTTAACAAATCCGAACAATTATAGAGCTATTAGATATGCAGATGTATTGCTTATGGCAGCCGAAGCATTTAATAGAAAAGCGACACCGAATGATGGTTTAGCAAGAACTTATTTAAACATGGTAAGAGCTAGGGCTTTTGGAAATACAAGTAAAAATGTAAGTTTAAGCGGATCGGCATTAACAGATGCAATTTATCATGAAAGAAGAGTAGAATTAGTTGGAGAAGGACATCACTTTTTCGATTTAGTTAGAACAGGAAGAGGAGCTAATATTCCTGGATTTACCGTAGGTAAACACGAGGTATTTCCTATTCCGTTAGAAGAAATTCAATTTTCTCAAGGTAAATGGAGTCAAAATTCAGGATATTAAAACTAGGAAATATGAAAAAAATTAAAAATATATATAAAACACTTCTAATATTAATAATTATTAGTGCTTGTAAAGATATAGATAGCTTAGATTTTTTAGAATCTATTCCTCCTCCAACTAATATTTCGGCAACCTATAGTGTTACACAAGATAATACAGGTTTAGTAACAATTACACCCGTTGCAGATGGAGCAAATAGCTTTAAAGTATATTATGGAGATGGTACTACAACACCTGTTGAAGTTAAAATCGGTGGAAGTACACAGCACACTTATGCAGAAGGTACTTATACACTTAAGATAGAAGCAATAAATATTAAAGGAGATAAAGCAGAAGCAACTCAAGAATTAGTTGTTTCATTTAAGGCTCCTCAAAACTTAGTTACAACTATAGAAAATGATCCAGGAACTTCTAAACAAGTAAATATTACTGCGAAAGCAGATTTTGCTACGATGTTTGAATTTCATTCAGGAGAAACAGGTGTAACTCAACCAGTAGCTACAGCAAATATAGGAAGTACAATAAACTATAAATATGCAGCCCCTGGAAGTTATGATGTAAAAGTGATTGTTAAAGGTGCAGCAATTGCCACTACTGAACATGCAGAAACATTTACTGTAACCGAAATTTTACAACCTACAGTTTCTGCACCGGCACCACCAACAAGAGCCTCTGCAGATGTAATCTCAATTTATTCTTCGGCATATACTGATGTAGTAGGAACCAATTATTTTCCAGACTGGGGTCAAGCTTCACAAGGTAGTTCTTGGGCAGAGTTTGATTTAAGTGGAGACAAGATGTTGCAATACGTAAAACTAAGTTATCAAGGAATTGCATTAAAAGATGGTACATCTATAGATGTTTCTTCAATGGAGTTTTTACATATTGATGTGTGGACATCTGGAGATGCAACACATCTAGAAACATCTTTGATAAATAATGCATCTGGAACAACATCAGAAAAACCAGTAACTAAAAGTTTAACTGCTGGAAAATGGACTAGTCTTGATATTCCTATGAAAGAATACACAGACCAAGGTTTAACAGTAACAGAAATTTTCCAAATGAAGCTTGTTGGAACACCTTGGGCAACAGGAACTGTTTTTATAGATAATATTTATTTTTATAAATCACCTTCTGTAGCTAATAGTGCAACTCCAATAGATTTTGAAGCACCATATACATTAAGTGCTTTTGATGGAGGAAATACATCTGTAGTTGCAAACCCAAAGACAACTGGAAATTCGTCTTCTATGGTGTTAAAGTTAATAAAAGATGCTGGTCAAGTATGGGCAGGATCTAAAGTAACTGCTGCAAATGGATCTTTTTCTATTGCAGAAGGAGCTACAGTAACAGCTAAAGTTTGGTCTCCAAGATCTGGTTTAAAGTTATTGATGAAGTTTGAAGATGCTACCCCTTGGCCAAATACTAAGGCAACGGCAGAAATAACTGCAACAACAACTGTTACTGGAGGATGGGAAACATTAAGTTTTACATTAACAGGAGTAGATGCAGCTACTAATTACAACAATATGGTGTTAATCATGGACAATGGTACACAGGGTGATGGTACGGATAATTTCACAATTTATATTGATGATATATCACTTGCATCTTACTTAGACTTTGAACCAAAATTTACATTAAGTAGTTTTGATGGTGGAGATATCTCTGTAATTGCAAATCCACAAACTACTGGTAATTCTACCGCTATGGTAGCACAATTAGTCAAAAAAGCGGGCCAAGTTTGGGCAGGTTCTAAAATAACTGTTTCACAGAAATTTTCGTTTGTAGGTCAAAATAAAGTCAAAGTAAAAGTTTGGTCACCTAGAGTTGGATTGAATTTACTAATGAAATTTGAAGATGCTACGCCATGGCCAAATACTGCAGCGTCAGCAGAAGTTACAGCAACTACTACTGTTGCAAATACATGGGAAGAGTTAACTTTTGACTTTACAGGAATTAGTACAACGATAGATTTTTATAATCTAGTATTAATTATGGATAATGGTACTCAAGGTGATGGTTCAGCTAATTACACCATCTATTTAGATGATATTACACAATTTTAAAAAAGAATCATGAAAAAAAATAAATATTTAATATTCGCATTATTCGTTGGACTATTAATTAATAGTTGTCAAAAAGAAGATTATGAATTTGGGCAAGTAATAGCTCCAAAAAATATTACCATTACAGCAGAGCTTGTAGGTAAAGATGCTACAAATCCTTTTGGAGATGGAACAGGAACTGTAAACTTTACAGTTTCAGCAGAAAACGCATCTTCTTATGTATATTATTTTGATGGTGTAGCAGAAAAATCACCTTCAGGGTTATTAACGAAAAGATTTTCTAAAGTAGGAGTGAACAAGTATACCGTTGTTGTGAAAGCAAATGGTAAGGGAGGTAACTCCTCTACAAAGACAATTGAAGTTGAAGTGTATAGTTCTTTTTCTGATGTAGATACTGAGAATTTATTAAGTGGAGCTAATGTTGGAGATAGTAAAAAATGGTACTGGCAAGCTGATAAAGATTTACATGTTGGTTTGGGACCTGTTACGGATGATTATGGAAATGGAGAGTTTGCATATGAAGCTTGGTGGAACTTAATTAAAGCTTGGGATGCAGAAAAAGGATGTATGTATGATAATGAATTTGTATTTACAAGAACAGCAAACGGAATTACATTTGAGCAAACTACCGGACCAGCTTTTGTGCCAGGTACTTATGCAGGTTTCATAGGTGTAGGTGGAGATCAATGTCATGATGCAACTGTAGCAACTAAAATGTTTGGTGTTAAAAACGTGTCATTTAGTCCGTCAACCTCAAAAGCAGCAACCCAAGGGACTTATAATAATAAACCTTATAAAGGAACAACATTTGAAATTTCTGATGGTGGATTTATGGGGTGGTTAGTAGGTTCTGGAACGTATGATATCATTTCTGTTTCTAGTGATGAGTTAATTGTAAGAGTTATAGAAGATCCTGCTAGTGGATCTGGAGCTGCTTGGTATCATAAATTTACATCTACAAAACCTGTTAAAGGAGCAACGTATACGTATAATAATTTAGTTTGGGAAGATGATTTTACTACAGCAGGACCTGACCCAACAAAATGGACTTATGACCTTGGTGCAGGAGGTTGGGGTAATGGAGAACTTCAAACCTATACAAATAGTTCTGAAAACGTAGTAGTAGAAAATGGATCCTTAAAAATCAAAGCCAAAGCAAATGGCGCTGGATATACATCAGCAAGATTAAAATCTGAAGGATTGTATGAGTTTAAATACGGACGCGTAGAAATAAGAGCAAAATTACCTAATGCTCAAGGAACGTGGCCTGCGTTTTGGATGTTAGGAGCTGATTTTCCTACTGTAGGTTGGCCGGCTTCAGGAGAGATTGATATCATGGAGCAAAAAGGTACAGATAAAACTAAAATACACGGTACAGTTCATTATCCTGGAAACTCAGGAGGAAATGGTCCTACAAAATCTACAGCAATTACAAATGCGTCTACAGAATTTCATAACTATACTGTTGAGTGGTCAGACACTAAAATCGAATTCTTTTTAGATGGAGTTTCTTATCATGTGTTTACAAATGATGCAACAAAGCCTTTTAATAAAGATTACTTTTTAATATTAAACCTAGCAATGGGTGGAACTTTAGGAGGAACAGTTGATCCCGCATTTACGGAAGATTTTATAGAAATAGATTACGTAAAAGTTTACCAATAAAATAATGTTAAGACAAAGAGGTGATTCATTGTTGATTGATTGAATTTGCCTCTTTGTTTATTAATAAACAAACAATAATTCTCTATGATTTTATTTTTATAGAGAATTTAATTTGACTATTAGTTTATAATTGTTAATGGTTAAGTACTGAATACTATAAATGAATAAAGCACAACAAATTTATATAGGTAATTCTAAATCTTTTATAAAAGAAAAGGAAGTTACTGGAGAACAAGTTTTAATTAAAAACGAGCCGTTTAATAAAATTTCTAATGTAGAAACAATGCGTCCGTTTTTTATGAGCATTGTTAGCAATTCTAACCATTGGATGTTTATCTCTAGTAATGGAGGAGTCACTGCCGGAAGAAAAGATAGTAATAAAGCGTTGTTTCCTTATTACACTGATGATAAGGTGACCGAATCTGAGGATGTTACTGGAACAAAAACATTATTAAGAGTTCTGAAAGAAGGAAAACAGTATTTGTGGGAACCTTTTTCAACAAAATACAAAGGGGTTTACAATACGTCTAGAAACCTATATAAGAATGTTTATGGAAATAAAGTCATTTTTGAAGAAATCAATCATGATTTAGAATTAACTTTTGTGTTTGAGTGGAATTCTAGCAATATCTATGGTTTTGTAAAGAAATCATCTCTTATTAATAATGCTGCTTTAAAAACTACAGTTACTGTTTTAGATGGATTACAAAATGTTTTACCTTATGGTGTAGGAGAAGATTTGCAAAAAGCAAGTAGTAATTTGGTTGATGCTTATAAGAGAAGTGAACTGGTTAAAGAAACTGGACTTGGAATTTTTGCTTTGAGTGCAATTATAGTAGATAAAGCAGAGCCAAGCGAAGCACTTAAGTCTAATATTGTTTGGTCTACAGGTATTTCAAATCTTACCTATTTGTTGTCTTCTTTACAAGTTAGTAATTTTAGAAAAGGATTTGATCTCATACAAGAAACAGATGTGAAAGCTGAAAAAGGCGCATACTTTGTTTCTTTTAAGGAAGAATTAAATCCAAAAGAAAAAAAAGAATGGAGTTTAATTGCGAATGTAAACCAATCGGTTACCAACATTATTCAGTTAAACGAAAAAATAAAAAAAGAGAAGAACTTTTCAAATATTCTTCAAGAAGATATTGATAAAGGAACCAATCATTTAATTCAATTAGTTGGGGCATCAGACGGACTTCAGTTAAGCGCAAATACACTCAGAAATTCAAGACATTTTTCTAACACGATGTTTAACATCATGCGTGGAGGAATTTTTGATGATAATTATACTATTGATAAAGTAGACTTTGTAAAATACATTGCCAATGCAAATAAAAAAGTATTTAAAAAGCATACAAAAGAATTAGAAAACTTACCAAATACATTTTCAGTAAATCATATTAAAAAAGCTGCTTCTAAAAACGAAGACAAGAATTTTAGAAGATTGTGTTTTGAATATTTGCCATTAAAATTTAGTAGAAGACATGGAGACCCGAGTAGACCTTGGAATAAGTTTTCAATCAACACAAGGGATGAAAGAGACGGATCTAAAATTTTAGATTATGAAGGCAATTGGCGAGACATTTTCCAAAACTGGGAAGCACTTGCGCATTCATATCCGGAGTTTATAGAAGGAATGATTCATAAATTCTTAAACGCCACAACTTTTGATGGATATAATCCATACAGAGTTACTAAAGGAGGTTTTGATTGGGAAACAATAGAACCAGACAATCCATGGTCTTATATTGGATATTGGGGTGATCATCAAATAATCTATTTGTTAAAGTTTTTAGAGTTTATAGAAAATTATTATCCAAACAAGTTAGAAGAATATTTCACTGAAAATTTGTTTGTATATGCAAATATACCCTATAGAATAAAAAGTTATAAAGACATCTTAAAAGATCCAAAAGACACCATAGAATTTGATTTTGAAAACGAAAGTAAAATTCAGCAAAAGAGAGATGAACTAGGGGTTGATGGAGCTTTATTAAGAGATGAAAACTACTTTATTTGTAAGGTTAATTTTACAGAAAAAATTCTTGCTATTGTTCTTGCTAAAATGTCAAATTTTATTCCAGAAGGTGGAATTTGGATGAACACTCAAAGACCAGAATGGAATGATGCCAATAACGCTTTGGTAGGTAATGGGGTGTCTATGGTTACGCTCTATTATTTAAGAAGATTTTTTAGTTTTTTTGAAACAATCTTAAAAGAATCAAACTTTAATGAAACAAAAGTTTCAGAAGAACTTGTGTTGTTTTTTGAAAACGTAAAAAACACCTTAGAAAACAATAAGGATATTTTATCCAACAAAATTTCAGATAAGGATCGTAAAACCATATTGGATGGTTTAGGAAATGCAGGAAGTACTTATAGAAATAAAATTTACAACCAAAAGTTTTCTAGTAATAAAAAGAATATTTCAAAAGATGACTTGCTCTCATTTATCAATACTTCTTTACAGTTTATAGATCATTCTATAAGAGCTAATAAGAGAGTAGATAATTTGTATCATGCTTATAATTTAATGACTATAACAAACAATAAAGAAGTTTCTATTTCTTACTTGTCAGAAATGTTAGAAGGTCAAGTTGCAGTTTTAAGCTCTGGTTACTTGTCAGCAAAAGAAAGTGTAATCGTATTAAATGCTTTAAAAGCAAGTAAACTTTTTAGAGAAGATCAATACAGCTATATTTTATACCCTAACAAAGAGTTGCCAGGTTTTTTAGATAGAAACAACATCCCAAAAGAGAAAGTTGAAAAATCAACCCTTTTGCAAAAATTAATTGAAAAAGGAAACACTCAAATCATTGAGCAAGATTGTTTAGATAATTATCATTTTAATGGAGATTTTAACAATGTTGAAAGCTTAAAATCAGCATTAAATGAATTGCCTTTAGAGTTTAAGAAATTAAAAGAGCAAGAATCGAGTTTATTGTTTGATATTTTTGAAAACATCTTTAATCATAAGTCATTTACTGGAAGATCAGGTACTTTTTACGGCTATGAAGGTCTTGGTTCTATTTATTGGCATATGGTTTCTAAATTGCAATTAGCAGTTCAAGAAGTTACACAGAATGCTATTGACAATAAGGAAGAATCAGAAATCATTGGAAAATTATTTGATCATTATTTTGAAATTAATGAAGGAATAGGAGTAAAGAAATCTCCCAAGTTATATGGAGGATTTCCAACAGACCCTTATTCTCACACGCCTTCTACAAAAGGAGTTCAACAACCTGGAATGACGGGGCAAGTTAAAGAAGACATCTTAAGTAGATTTGGTGAATTAGGCATTTTTGTAAAAGAAGGGATATTACAATTTAATCCTAGCATTTTAAGAAAAGAAGAGTTTTTAAAAGAACAAAAAACTTTTAAATATGTAGATGTAATGGGAGATTTTAAAACCTTAGAGTTAGACAAAAACACTCTTTGTTTTACCTATTGTCAGGTTCCAGTTGTTTATAAAATCTCTGAAAAAGAGTCAATAGAAGTGCATTTTAATAACGCTTCTTCAAAGAAATTTAATTCATTAAAATTAGATAAAATAACAAGTAAATTAATATTTGAACGTAGTAATAGTGTTCAAAGCTTAACAGTATCAGTAGTTAAATAGAATACAGTGTATGTTAAAATTACCTACTAAAATAGTTGGTTTAATCATGATGGCAATAGTATTGTCGTGTAATTCTAGTGTAAAACAACAAAAGAAAGTGAATTCAATGAAAGCATCTCAAATATTAGGAAACTCAAATTATTTAGCCATTTCTTATGGTGGTTACAGAACAAATTCAAGAGATGTTCAGCCAACAATTAGAGAGCTAAAAGAAGATATGTTAATCTTAGAAGCTGCTGGAATAAGAATAGTAAGAACGTACAATTTACAGTATGCAAAAGCTTCCAATGTAGTAAAGGCTATTAACGAATTAAAAAATGAAAACCCAAGTTTTGAAATGTATGTAATGTTAGGGGCTTGGATAGATTGTAAAGGTGCTTGGACTCCTCATCCAAATCACAATTTAGAAGATGAGGTTAATAATGCCTCTGAAATTGAAAAAGCGGTTAAACTAGCAAATCAATACCCAGATATTGTAAAGATTATTTCGGTAGGAAATGAAGCTATGGTTCATTGGGCTAGCAGTTATTTTGTGCAGCCTTGGGTAATTTTAAAGTGGGTAAACCATTTACAAAAATTAAAACAAGATGGAAAGCTATCAAAAGATGTTTGGATTACGTCTTCAGATAATTTTGCTTCTTGGGGTGGTGGAGATACGAGTTATCACAACAAAGATTTAGAAGCACTTTATAAAGCTGTAGATTATGTTTCAATGCATACGTACCCTATGCATGATACCCATTACAATCCGGTTTTCTGGGGAGTATTGCCTGAAGAAGAAAGCTTGTCAAAAGAAGATAAAGTAAAAGCGGCAATGCTAAGAGCAAAAAAGTATGCTATTTCTCAATACGATAGTGTAAAAAAATACATGTTAAGTATTGGCGTTAACAAGCCAATTCATATCGGTGAAACAGGTTGGGCAAGTCGTTCTAACGGAATGTACGGGCCTAATCAATCTAACGCTACAGATGAGTTTAAAGAAGCATTGTATTATAAAGCTATGAGAGAATGGACAACACAAAAAGGCATGTCGTGTTTTTATTTTGAAGCTTTTGATGAGAATTGGAAGGATATTGTAAATCCGGATGGATCTGAAAATTATTTCGGGTTATTTACTATAAATGGTAAGGCAAAATTTGTGTTCTGGGACATGGTAGATAAAGGAGTTTTTAAAGGATTAAAGAGAAATGGAAATCCAATTGTAAAAACATATAACGGAGATAAATCATTATTAATGGATGATGTAATGGTGCCGCAAATTAAATCTTTGCAAGAACATTAAAAAGAAACATAATGAAACTTAAAAACATATTTATTTTCACCCTTTTTGTATTAGCAACATATAGCTGTAATACAAAAGAAGAACATATAGTAAAGGTTTTTAAACGACAAATCTTAGTAAATAATACACCATACTTAATTAAAGGAATTTGTTATCATCCGGTTCCAAAAGGAAGTCCAAATAAAAGAGATTTTAGCAGTTTAAAGGAAGACATTCTTTTAATGAAAGAAGCAGGGATAAACACCATTAGAGTGTATGCTCCAATAGACTATATAAACGTGTTAGATCAATTAGCGGACGCAAATATTAAAGTAATTATTGGTTTTGGTTATGATCAAAATGGTTTTTATGATATAGCTTCTGGCTCATTTATAAACTATGTAGATAAATATAAAAACCATAAAGCAATTTTACTTTGGGAGCTTGGAAACGAATACAATTATCATCCAGAATGGTTTGATGGAGATATAAAGAATTGGTACAATGCTTTAAATAACGCAGCTGCATTAATTCATCAAAAAGACCCAAACCATCCAGTAACAACTGCACATGGAGATTTACCCGATTCATTAGCATTAAAACTTTCACCGAATATTGATGTTTGGGGTCTGAATGTATATCGTTGGGACAATCCTGGTAGTATCTATAAAGAATGGGAAGCAATAAGCGATAAACCTATGTATTTGTCTGAAGCGGGTGGAGATAGTTATATGACCATTTCAAAAGCTGGATATGAAAAAGGAGAAAATCAAAAAGCTCAAGCCGATGCCAATGCAACTATTTTAAAGAACGTCTTTAAAAACAATCATATTGGTTCTGGGGTTACATTATTCTCTTTTACAGATGGATGGTGGAAAGCAGGAAGTTACGATAAGCAAGACCCTGGAGGGTGGGCACCAAATAGTAGTGGTGTTCCTTATGATGGTTCTCCAAATGAAGAATATTGGGGGATTGTAGATATTGATAGAAATAAAAAACAAACGTTTGATGTGGTAAAGAAGGCTTATAATAAGGCTAAAAAATAATCTTTCTTATGGTAAAAAAAAACAGTTTTATACTAATAATATTAATAATAATGAGTGCTTGTAACACTGATGGAAAATTAAATGTAGATGTGTTTGAAACTTCTGCAAGTGGTAATAAGTTAACTAAGTTAACAAACTATAATTCAGAATCACCTGAAACTGTAATTACAATTATACCAAATGAAGAATATCAAACAATTACAGGCTTTGGAGGTTCTTTTACAGAATCTTCAGCATACTTATTAAACAAGTTAAGTACAGAAAACCGTAATATGGTTTTAGAAGCATATTTTGGAGAAAAAGGAGCAAATTACTCATTAACAAGAACACATATTAGCTCATGTGATTTTTCTTTAAATAATTATACGTATGCCCCTGTTGCAGATGACTTAGAGCTTAAACATTTTAGTATTCAAGAAGATAAAGATGATTTAATTCCGATGATAAAAGATGCAATGAAAATATCCAAAGACGGATTTAACATTATTGCATCACCATGGACGGCTCCACCTTGGATGAAAGATAATAAACAATATGTTGGAGGAAAACTATTGCCAAAATACAATGACAGTTATGCTTTGTTCTTTTCAAAATATTTAGATGCCTATAAAGCAGAAGGAATTAATATTTGGGGAATTACAGTAGTAAATGAACCTCATGGGAATGGAAACAATTGGGAGAGTATGCATTTTTCACCTCAAGAAATGACCAATTTCGTTCAGAATCATCTAGGTCCAAAACTTGAAGCAAATGGAAAATCTGATATTAAAATACTTGGATATGATCAAAATAGAGAAGGATTAAAAGAATGGGTAGACGTCATGTATAAAGATGAGGCTTCTTCTAAATATTATTCTGGAACAGCAATTCATTGGTACGAAAGTACATTTAAAGTTTTTCCAGAAGCATTACAATATGCACATGATAAAGCCCCTAAGAAATATTTAATACAGACCGAAGCTTGTGTAGATTCTGAAGTTCCAAGATGGCAAGATGATGCATGGTATTGGAAAAAAGAAGCTACAGATTGGGGTTGGGATTGGGCTCCAGAAGAACAAAAAAGTTGGCATCCAAAATATGCTCCAGTAAATAGATATGCTAGAGATATTATAGGGTGTTTAAATAATTGGGTAGATGGTTGGGTAGATTGGAATATGGTTTTAGATACTCAAGGTGGCCCAAATTGGTTTAAAAACTGGTGTGTAGCTCCAGTAATCGTAAAACCAGAAACCGATGAAGTGTATTTTACACCAATCTATTATACACTATCACATTTTAGCAAGTTTATAAGACCTAATGCAAAACGGATTGGTTTTACAAACACGGATAAAGAATTGATGGTTACTTCTGCAAGAAATCCAGATGGAACAATTGCAGTAGTTGTTTTTAATCAAGGTGAAGAAACAAAAGATTTTTCATTACAACTGGATACCCGTAAAGTAAACATAAAAATTAACTCGCAAGCTATTCAGACTATCGTTATAGCAACAAAAAAATAAAATATGTCAAATTTTAAAACATTGTCAAGTGATAAAGTTCCTTTCATTCAGAAGACAGCATTTGGTTCAGGACATTTAGTACTTAATTTACTACCTGGAGCACTAGCAGTATTCATGTTCTTTCTTGTAACAGCCTACGGAATGGATCCTTTTTTAGCGGGTTTATTAGGAGGTTTACCAAGAATATTTGATGCTTTAACAGACCCTATTATGGGATTTATATCTGACAACACAAAATCGAAATGGGGTAGAAGAAGACCCTATATTTTAGTTGGAGCTGTTTTAAGTGGTGTTTTATTTGCGCTCTTATTTCAAATGAGTGAAGACAATTCTGTGATGTTTAATTTTTGGTATTTTTTAATGATGTCATTGTTGTTTCTTGTTGGAAATACAATGTTTGCAACCCCTTTAGTTGGTTTAGGATATGAAATGACATCTGATTATAATGAAAGAACACGATTGATGGCATTTGCTAATACAGTCGGACAAGTAGCTTGGATGTTGGTGCCTTGGTTTTGGGTTGTTATTGCAGATCCAACGGTATTTCCATTAAGTGATGAAACTTTAAGACTTATAGGAGAAATGGGGCTTCAAGGAGATGAGCTTTTAAAAATAACAAATGAGAAATTACAAGCTACAGGTGTACGAAATCTTTCGCTTATTGTAGGAATAGGATGTATCATACTTGGAGTTTTACCAGCTTTATTTTGTAGAGGAATAGATGCAGGAAAAATGGAAAACAGAAAAGAAATAAGTGTTAAAACACTTTCATCGAGTTTCAAAGAATTGTTTAAAGGAATAAAACAAGTTTCTAAAAACAAACCTTTTATGAAATTATGCGGGGCTACATTTTTAGTCTTTAATGGATTTCAAATGGTAGCTTCATTTAGTTTTTTTATCATTGTTTTCTATATCTATAACGGAGACTATGGTCAAGCTTCAACATGGCCTGCTTGGTTTGCTTCTATGACTGCTGTTGTTACAGCTTTTATGGTTATTCCAATTGTTTCACGTATTGCGAATAAAAAAGGAAAACGAAAAGCTTTTATCATTACCACTGTTATTTCAATTATCGGTTACTGCCTAAAATGGTGGGGCTTTGATAATTCATTAAACGCTCAATTTAATCAATCAAGTATTGGTAAAGGATTAAACAACGTTGTAGCTTCAATTTTTGATGCAATAAATCCATTTTTAGATAGTATTGGTATGTCTTGGTTTAGTATGGATCTTAGTCAAGGAGGACCTTGGTTGATGTTTTTACCAATTCCTTTTATGGCATTTGGATTGGGTGGATTATTTACTCTTATGATGAGTATGACTGCAGATGTGTGTGACTTGGATGAATTAGAAAATGGAATGCCACGTAAAGAAGGAACTTTTGGTGCGATTTATTGGTGGATGGTTAAACTAGGGCAAGCAATAGCATTGGTATTAAGTGGAGCAATATTGACTTTAGTTGGTTTTGATGAAGGAGCTGTTTCTCAATCAGCAGAAACTATGAAAAATTTAAGGATAGCGGATATTGTTATACCAGCTTTGACAGCATTAATAGCAATATGGGTGATGTGGAAATATAGCTTGGATGAAAAAAGAGCTAGAAGCATTAAAGAGACTCTTGAAAATAGAAGAGGAAAATTATAATAAAAAAATACAAGCATTTTTAATTATGTCTAGAAGAAATGAAAAATTTTTAACATTAGCAAATATAGATTTGAATGGCAAGTCTATAAAAGAGCTTAAATTATTGTTTAAAGAGGTTTTAGAGTCTGGAATGCATGGTTTATGTTCTAGTCCGTATGTAGAAAATCAACAACCTGGAGATGAACTTAATGAAGAACAGATTAGAAGAAGATTAGAAATCATGAAACCATATACGAAATGGATTCGTTCTTTTTCATGTACAGAGGGTAATGAAATGATTCCTAAAATAGCAAAAGAAATGGGAATGAAAACTCTTGTAGGTGCTTGGTTAGGAGATGATTATGAAATTAATAAAAAAGAAATTAATAATTTAATAGAACTTGCAAAACAAGGATATGTAGATGTTGCAGCAGTAGGAAATGAAGTAATGTACCGTGGAGATCTGACTGAAGAAGAACTTTTAGAGTATATTTATGATGCTAAAAAGAAAATACCTGATACCGTTCCAGTAGGTTATGTAGATGCGTATTACGAATTTACAGAAAGACCAGCAATTACAGATGCCTGTGATGTTATTCTTGCAAATTGCTACTCATTTTGGGAAGGTTGTGATCAAGATTACTCTTTGTTGTATATGAAAGACATGTATAATAGAGCTCTTAAAGCAGGGAATGGAAAAAAAGTTATAATTACAGAAACAGGATGGCCAAGTGAGGGTACAAATTTAGAAGGTGCTTATCCTTCTGAAGAAAATGCTATAAAATATTTTATAAATACTCAAAAATGGTCTAAAGAAGAGGCTATAGATATTTTCTATTTTTCATCTTTTGATGAATCTTGGAAAGTAGGATCTGAAGGAGATGTTGGAGCTTATTGGGGGCTTTGGGATAAAAACGAGAATCTTAAGTATTAAATTTTAAAATACTTATTATAAGTAAATGTATTGATAAAAAAAAGCCCATCCTAGGATGGGCTTTTTTTATTTTTGATTAGGATACCAATTTAATTGAACAACTTTAATGTCGCTGTTTCCTGAGTTGACCAAACTTTTAAATTTTGCAACATCACTCAAGCCTCCAGTGCCTCTATAATGATATGGGTATACCTCTACGGTTTAAATTCTAAAACTGCATCAGCAGCACTTTCAATCGTCATGGTGTAAGGTAAATTCATACACACAAAAGCTTTGTCAATGTTTTTTAGTGTACGCATTTCAGGAATGTCTTCTGTGTCTCCAGAAAAATAAATTCTTTGATTACCCAATGTGAAAACATACCCATTTCCTCTTCCTTTGCTATGAAACTTTAGCGCTTCTTCTCTAAGGTTATACATTGGTATTGCTTCAGCTTTTAAAACACCAAACGTTTTTTCTTCTCCATTGTTCATAATGATAATTTCTTTAGAAATTCCTTCTGGCAATTTATCGGCAACAGCTTTTGGCGCAACAATGGTCGTTTTTGATAAATCCAAAGATTCCAACGTTTTTACACTTAAATGATCTCCGTGAATGTCTGTAATAAAAACATAGTTTGGTGCAGAGAAATTTGCAAATGCTTCCGCGCTTCCAGTTGGGTCAACATACACCGTTAGATCACCAAAGGTAAATGCAGCTGTTCCGTGTTCAATGGGAGTAATGACTAATTGAGCCTCTTTTTTTTTGGGCTGTTGTTGCTTTTTCTTCTTTTGATTTACAACTGATTGAAACAATTGTGATTAGTGCTAATAGGATGATTTTTTTCATACGATACGTTTATAAATTTTTTTAATTCAAAACAAAGATAATTATTTAGTTGCTTTTAATTTTGGTTCTTTTCGATGTAATGTACCTTGTTCGTAAGAGTACACAAGTTTTATTAAAGTAGGTTCTGCATACATTCTGCCCAAAAATTGAATTCCCGCTGGTAAATTACCTTTGGTAAACCCCATTGGAACTGTAAAAGCAGGTTGCCCTGTATGTGGAGCTATAATTTGATTGTTATCTCCCAAATATTCCTTTTCAAAGAAATCGATTCTTGCAGGTTTGTTATTCCAGGTAGGATAAATAATGGCATCCAATTTTAATGAATCCATTGCTTTTTCAATTGCTTCCCGAAAAGCAATTCTTCTTGGGTCTTTATATGCATCGAAGCATTTTTCTTCGGCATCTCCCCAACGTGTAAATTTTTTGCTTGCAGAAAGCAGGTTGTTGCGGGCGTATTCTGAGGTGCTTCCAATTCGAATAATATCTTCAATGGTTTTTATGGTGTCATTTTTTACATAAGTTGCTAAATATGCTTCTACATCTTTTTTAAATTCAGAGCACCATTGATTTTGTCGTAGTTCAGCAAAATTTGGTACAACAAATGGGTCAATAATTATTGCGCCTAAAGAATCTAAATCTACAATTCCTTTTTCAAACAAAGTTTTAATTTCTAGATCTACCTTGTCTTCACTTAACTCTCTTAATACCCCGATTCTTGCACCTTTTAATCCGTTTTTATCTAGAAACTGTGCGTAGTTTTTAAACGTTTTTCCTTCCGAATAGGATGTTATTTCATCTTTTGGGTCAACTCCTGTCATCACTTCTAAAATGCGAGTTGCATCTTCAACAGTTCTTCCCATAGGCCCAACAACATCATTTCTTAAAAACAATGGAATAATTCCCTCTCTACTGATGAGTCCTAACGTAGTTCTAAATCCAACAAGTGAATTATGAGAAGATGGCCCACGAATAGAATTTCCTGTGTCTGTTCCTAATCCAATAGTCCCAAAGTTTGAAGCAACTGCAGCTCCGGTTCCGCCACTAGAACCCGCAGGAACATAATCTAAATTATACGGATTTCGAGTGGTTCCTTTTGTTGAGCTTTCTGTATACATTGCAGAAAAAGCCCATTCTGCCATATTCGATTTTGCAATGATAATTGCACCTGCATCAACCAGTTTATCAATAACAAATGCATTCTCTTCCGGAATGAAATCTTTCAAAGCCAAAGCTCCACCAGTTGTTGGAAGGTTTTTGGTATTGATGTTGTCTTTTATAATAATCGGAATTCCATGAAGCGGTCTTAGTTTATCCGTTTTTAGAAATTCTTCATCCAATTTCTTTGCGATAGTAATTGCATTTGGATTGATTATGGATATTGAATTGATTTCAGAATCGTATTCTTTAATTCTTTTAATGTATTCTTTAACCAATACTTCGCTTGTATAATTCCCGTTTTTAAAAGCATCATGTATTTGTGTAATGGTAAGTTCAGAAATATTTATTGGAGTCGTTTTCTGACTGTTACAACCAATTAAAAACATCATCAAAAATGAATAAAGCCCTAATTTTCTATACATAATTTCTAATTTTTTAAGAATGATATGGCTAAGTTAGAGTTTTAAATCTTTAGTGTCAAACTAAATAAATATACAATATCGCTATTTTCACAATTTCCTGTATCTTCGTTTTACTAAAACAAACCAAATTAATGAGTAGAACAATTAAAGACTTTGTGGTAATCGGTTTAAAAGGAATGGCCATGGGAGCAGCTGATGTTGTGCCTGGTGTTTCTGGAGGAACAATTGCTTTTATATCTGGTATTTATGAAGAGTTGTTAACTTCTATTAGTAATGTCAATTTCAAGTTGCTTAAAACCTTAAAAGAACAAGGTGTAAAAGCAGCTTGGAATCAAATGAATGGCTCTTTTTTAGTGTCTTTATTTATAGGAATTTTTGTAAGTATTGTTTCTTTAGCAAAAGCCATCAAGTGGATGTTGGAAAACGAGCCAATTTTAATATGGTCGTTCTTTTTTGGTTTGGTTTTAGCAAGTATCATTTACATTGCAAAACAAATTGAAAAATGGAATCTTTTCACTTTTGTTCTTCTAGTTCTAGGGGCTATTTTAGCTTATTATATTACAACATTGAATCCGTTAGTTACAGAAAACTCATCTTCGTTGTTTTTGTTTTTAGCAGCAGCTTTGGCAATTTGTGCAATGATTTTACCCGGAATTTCCGGAGCATTTATTTTAGTGTTGCTAGGTGCTTACAAACCAGTATTGGCTGCAGTAAATAATAGAGATTTTACAACAATTGCAATTGTGGGGGGCGGAGCAATGGTTGGATTGTTAACTTTTTCTAGAATTTTAAAATGGCTCTTTACAAATTTCAAAAACTACACATTAGCAGTGTTAACTGGGTTTATAATTGGTTCATTAAATAAAATTTGGCCATGGAAAGAAACATTGACATGGAGAACCAATTCCCAGGGCGTAAAAGTACCATTGAATCAACAAAGCATTTCTCCATTTTCTTTTGAAAACAATCAATTGTTGTTAGCAATTGTCTTAGCAGTTGTAGGTTTTGGATTGATTTTATTATTAGAAAAATTAGCGGTTAAGAAAGAATAAAATGAAATTAGGACGTACATTTTTACATAAAAGTGCTCTTTTTTTAAAAGGATTGGCAATGGGAGCAGCAAATAAAGTTCCTGGTGTTTCTGGTGGTACGGTTTCTTTTGTGTTGAGTTTTTATGAAGAAATGATATATTCTTTTCAAAAGATAAATGTCAAAGCATTTAAACTGTTAATAAATGGTCGATTTAAAAGTTTTTACCAATATGTAAACGGACAGTTTTTACTCTTAATTATAGGTGGAAGTATGTTTAGTTATTTTAGTGTTTCTTTGATTCTAGACTATTTTTTACATCATTATGAGCTGTATGTTTGGAGTTGGTTTTTCGGAATGATTATCGGTTCTGTTTTTTATATTTATAAAGATTTTGGCGATTGGAATCTAAAAAACACACTTTCTTTTGTTATCGGAATTTCAGTTGGAGTCGGAATTAGTTTTATGACTCCAGCACAAGAGAATGATAATTTGTGGTTCGTTTTTTTGTGCGGAATTATCGGTGTTTCAGGAATGACTTTACCAGGGTTATCTGGCTCGTTTATATTAATTTTATTAGGGAATTATGTATTATTGTTGGTTGATTCTGTAAATGGCTTATTTACAATTGTTACGGGGTTGCTTTCAGGTGATTTTGAGGTTTTAAAAGAATCAGAAAATATCCGATATTTAAAAATAATTTCTGTTTTTACTGCTGGGTCAGCATTTGGATTGGTATCTATTTCTCATGTTTTAGGGTATGTTTTAAAAAGATGGCATCAAATTGTAACAGCAATAATTATTGGATTCATTACAGGTTCGTTAGGAATTGTATGGCCTTGGAAAAACAAAATTTTTACAACACAAAATGGAGAATTTTTATTGGATGGAAAAGGAAATAAAATTGTTCAAAATTTTGAACGATATTTACCAGATCTTTCGACTTCAGAAACATGGTTTGCTGTTTTTTATATTGTTTTAGGAATTGCATTAATTTTAGGAATAGATTTTTATGACAGAAGAAAAAAAACAAGATAATTGCAATACGTTTGGTTTGTTAGGAAAAAATATTTCTTATTCATTTTCTAGCGGATATTTTAAAGAAAAGTTTGATGAATTAGAACTTTTGCATTATCAATACAAGAATTTTGAGATTCAATCCATACAAGAGTTTCCATTACTTTTGAAACAAAATAAAGCTTTATGCGGAATGAATGTTACCATACCTTATAAAGAAGAAATTCTACCTTTTTTAACGGAAATTGATGCTGAAGCTAAAGAAATAGGAGCAGTAAATACTATTCAATTTTTAAAAAACGGAAAGTGTAAAGGATATAATACAGATGTTGTTGGATTTTTAAACTCCTTAAAACCATTACTAGAGTTACATCATACCAAAGCTTTAATTATTGGAACTGGAGGTGCTTCAAAAGCAATAGCATACGCATTAAAAAAACTACACATCGATTTTGTTTTTGTTTCTAGAAATCCAGAAAATGAAAATGAAATTCCCTATTCAAATCTTACACAAGAATTAATTTCTGAACATACAATCATTGTTAATTGTACCCCTTTGGGTACTTTCCCAGAAACAGATTTATGTCCAAATATTCCCTACCAATACATTACTTCTAAACATTTATTATACGACTTAATCTACAATCCTGCTTTAAGCACCTTTTTACAGAATGGTAAAAATAAAGGCGCAATTATTAAAAACGGATTAGAAATGTTACAGCTTCAAGCAGAGAAATCTTGGCAAATTTGGAATTCCTAAAATTTTGTTATTATAAGCGAAGTTTTTTTGTCATTTTATAATACATCCCTATATTTAAAAAATAATATAGGAACCTTAAACATTATTAGATGTTAGATAAAAATCAAGAAAATACAGAAGATCAAGTCAATCAAACTCCAGAAGAAAATGAAGTAACACCCGTTGAAAATCAGAAAACTGAAACAAAACCAGAAGTTGAAGAAGTAGAAGAGGAGAAAACAGCAACGAACAAAGTTGTTGAAGAGATTGAAGATAAAGTAGCAGAGGAAGCAGAAAAAGACGAAGAGAAGAATTCTATCCCAATGTTAGCATATGAGAACATGGAGTTAGAAAGCTTGGTAGATGAATTAGAAAAACTTCTAAAGGATTTTCCTATACAACAGTTAAAGAAAAATATTGATGCCATTAAAAACGCATTCAATTCAAAATTTGGCGCAATATTAGCCGAAAAGAAAGCTGCATTTTTAGAAGAAGGTGGTAATTCTATTGATTTTCAATATTCAAGTCAAGTTAAATCTAAATACAATTCATTACTGTCCGACTATAAAAGTAAAAGAGATGCGTATTATGCTAATTTAGATACACAATTAAAAAACAACTTAGAAAAGCGTCATCAAGTAATCAATGAACTTAAAGAATTGATAGAAAATGCAGAACCAAACACGATGTATAAAAACTTTAAAGTTATACAAACAAATTGGAGAGAAATTGGATCTGTGCCTAGAAATAAATACAACGATACTTGGAGAAATTATCATCATCATGTAGAACGTTTTTACGATTTATTACATTTAAGCAATGATTTTAGAGATTTAGATTTTAAGAATAATTTAGAAGAAAAATTAAAGCTGATTGAAAAAGTAGAAGCGTTGGAAGAATTGGAAAATGTAAACGATGCTTTTAAAGAACTACAGCAATATCATAAAGCATGGAAAGAAGACATTGGTCCGGTTTCTCAAGAACACAGAGAGGATGTTTGGCAAAAGTTTAGTGCTGCTAGTAAAAAAATACATGATAAAAGACACGATTACTTTAGGTCATTAAAAACACAACATCAAGAGATTATTGATAAAAAGTTATCAGTAATTGAATTGATAGAAAACTACGACACTTCTAAAAATAAAAAACATATTGATTGGCAAAAAAGCATTAATGATATTGAAGCATTGAGAAAGCAATATTTTGATGTTGGTAAATTGCCTTATAACAAGAGTGAAGAAGTTTGGCAAAAATTTAAAGCAGCTACAAAAAAATTTAATGCTTCAAAAAATACTTTTTATAAAAAAGAAAAAAATGTACAGCAGGATAATTTAGATAAGAAAAATGCACTTATTGAATTAGCAGAATCTATTAAAGATAGCGAAGATTGGGAAAATGCAACAAATACCATGAAAAAAATCCAAGCAGATTGGAAGAAAATAGGACACGTTCCAAGAAAATTTTCTGATGATATTTGGAAGCGATTAAAAGCTGCTTGTAATCATTATTTTGATCGATATCATAATAGGCAAGACGATTTAAACAAAGAGCAACAAGCTTTTATAGAAGAGAAAAAGGTCTATTTAGAAGAAATTAAAAAAGTAGAAAAAGCTACCATAGAAGAGATTAACGAGTTTATTAAAAAATGGAGAGATTTTGGGGATACACCAAGAAGTGTTAGGCATTTAGAAAGTAAATTTTATAAGCAGATAGATAAGTTGTTAGAAGGGTTGTCTTTAAGTAAAGACGAAATAGCAATGTTAAAATATAAAAACTTGATAGACGGATTAATGGCTCAAGGGAATGTTCATAAATTAAATTCAGAGCAGTTATTTGTTAGAAAGAAAATTGATGAAATCAATAAAGAAATTCAGCAGTTAGAAAATAATTTGAGCTTTTTCTCTAATGCAAACGAAGATAATCCTTTAGTGGTTAATGTTAGAGCTAATATTGATACTTATAAAGATGAGATTAATATTTGGAAACAAAAACTCGACTTTATAAAAAAGATGGATTATTAATGTAAAATATTGATATAAAAAAACTCGGAGAAATTTCTCCGAGTTTTTTTATATTTAAAAGTTTTCTTTCTTAAGACATTAAGCTGTCAATTTTTTCTTTCTCTTCTCTTGCTAAATCAGCATCCACTAAAATTCGACCACTATATTCATCAATCGTAATTTTTTTACGAGTAGCAATTTCTAATTGAACTTGTGGTGGAATTGTAAAGAAAGAACCACCAGAAGCTCCTCTTTCTATAGATACAACAGCTAAGCCATTTTTTACTTTAGTACGAATTCTTTTATAAGCCGATAATAAATGCTCGTCAATTTCTGCAGAAAATTCAGCAGATTTTTTTACTAGCATTTTTTGTTCTTTTTCAGTTTCTTTTAAGATTCCGTCAAGCTCAGCTTTTTTGTGTTTTAAATGCTCATTCTGCTTAGCTAATTTTTCTTTAGTTGCATCTATGATTTCATTTTTCTGTTCAATTCTAACAGCATATTCTCCAATTCTTTTTTCAGCTAATTGAATTTCTAATTCTTGGTATTCAATTTCTTTTGTAATAGAATCAAATTCTCTATTATTTCTAACTTTCTTTTGTTGTTCTTCGTATTTTTTCATCAAAGCTTTAGATTCTTCAATTAATAATTTTTTGTTATTAATATCTGTATCTAAATTTGCTACATCTTCTGCGTAATTTGAAAGCCTAGTGTTTAAACCTGCAATTTCGTCTTCTAAATCTTCTACTTCTAAAGGTAATTCTCCACTAACGCTATTAATTTCATCTATTCTAGAGTCAATTAATTGTAGGTCATATAACGCTCTTAATTTTTCTTCAACCGTAACCTCTTTCTTCTTTGCCATGTTTAAATGTAATAAATTGGATTTGTACTTTTTTGTGATAAAATGATGGCAAAATTAGTGAATTTTTTTGTAAGATACTCAACTAAAAGATTTTTTGTGAACTGTTCACTTTCATAATGTCCAATATCTGCCAATAAAAGTTGTTTTTCTGCCTTAAAAAAATCGTGATATTTAAAATCTGAACTAATATATGCATCAGCTTTTAGAGCAATTGCATTTTCTATTGCAAAACTTCCAGACCCTCCCAATACAGCAACTTTCTTTATTGGTTTCCCTAAAAATTCAGAATGTCTAATGCATGCTGTTTTCATCGTTGTTTTTATAAATTGTAAAAACTCAACCTCATTCATTTCTGAATTTAATTCACCTATCATTCCCATTCCTATCATTTCCTGAGTATGTAAATTTGATTTCGGAATTAATATTTCTGTGTTTTTTAACCCTAAAACTTCGCAAATTTTTCCGCTCACACCATTTTTTATGTTGTCTAAAGCTGTGTGCATTGCATATATGGCAATGTTGTTTTTAATTGCTTTTATTACAACACGTTCTACATAAGTGCTGCCATTTAATTTTTTTAAACCCCCAAATATGATTGGATGAAAACTGATAATTAGATTGCAGTTTTTAGCAATAGCTTCATCAACGGTTGCTTCTAAGCTATCTAAAGTAACTATTACTCCGGTTACTTCAGTAGTATGATCTCCAATTAATAAACCAACATTGTCAAATCCTTCAGCGTAAGAGAGTGGAGCTAATTCTTCTAAATAATTGGTTATATTTTGTATTTTCATTGAAATGAATTTAATTTTCAAATTGCGTAATTTTCTTAAAAAAGAAAAATATAACGAGAACCAAAGTTAAGATTTTTAATTACTTTAGTACTAATGAAATTTATTCGATTTTTATTATTCCCATTTGCCATCATTTATAGTATTGTTACAACTCTTCGTAATTACTTTTTTGATCTAGGTTTGTTTGCATCAACTTCATTTGATAAACCAATTATAGCCGTAGGAAATTTATCTGTGGGAGGCACCGGAAAAACTCCTCAAATAGAATATTTAATTAGACTGTTAAAATCAACCTATAAGGTTGGAGTTTTAAGTAGGGGTTATGGTAGAAAAACAACAGGTTTTATTGTTGTAAATCAAACTAAAAATTCCTCAGAAGTTGGTGATGAACCTTTGCAGTTTTCTAAAAAATTTAACGATATTACTGTTGTTGTTGACGAAAACAGAGTACATGGAATTCAGCAAATGAATACCTCAGAAGTTGTGTTGTTGGATGATGCTATTCAGCATAGAAAAGTAAAAGCAGGTTTTTATGTTTTGCTAACAAAATACAATGACTTGTTTTCGAACGATTTTGTATTGCCAACAGGGAATTTAAGAGAACGAAGAGTAGGTGTTAAGCGTGCTAATGTTGTTGTGGTTACAAAATGTCCTACAACAATTGATGAAATAGAAAAAAAAGAATTGCAGCAATTAATAGGAAGATATTTTAAAGGGCCTATTTTCTTTTCTTCTATTCAGTATTCTGATGTTTTGTTATCAAATACTACATCAAAAATTAAAACTTCTGATTTAAATAAATATAAAGTTTTATTGGTTACTGGAATCGCAAATCCGAAGCCCTTAGAAAATCATTTGACATCATTGAGTTGCCCTTTCAAACACCTTAAGTTTTCAGACCACCATCAGTTTTTAGATAAAGAAATAACAAACATCAAAGAGCAATTTAATGCGATAAAATCTAAAGATAAAATTGTGTTAACCACCGAAAAAGACTTTGTTCGATTGTCGGATGGAATAGAAAATTTATATTACTTACCAATTGAAAGTTCCTTTTTAGAGCATCAAGAAAAATTTGATGCTTTAATACAGAATTATGTACAAGAAAGTTTATAGTTTATTGCGGTATAAACTTTTTATGATTCCGTCTGCCAAACCAATTTTTGGAACATAAATATTTCTTGCACCACTCCATTTCATTGCAGATAAATATATTTTTGTTGCCGGAATAATAACATCAGCTCTATCAGGATTTAAACTCAATTCAGAAATACGATCATCAAAACTCATGTTTTTTAAGAACTGATATTGAGCGTTTAAATAAATATAAGAAATGGGTTTTCCTAGTGTTCTACCAGACATTTTAAAAATTTTATTGATGTTTCCACCAGAACCAATCAAAGATAATTTTTTAAGGTCTTTTGTATTGGCTTCAATCCATTTTTGAACCTCTTTAAAAATAATTTTATTTTCTGATTTGGAGTTGTTTATTAAACGAACAGTACCCATTTTAAAGGATTTACTGTTAATAATTCTCCCTTTAGAGAATATGGTAAATTCTGTACTTCCACCACCAACATCAACATATAAATAAGAAGAGTCGCTTTCTATCAATTCATTTAAATCTGTTGAAGAAATGATGGCAGCTTCTTTTTTTCCTCCAATAATTTCTATTTCTACACCTGTTTTTTCCAAAACAACTTTAGCAATCTCTTTTCCGTTTTCTGCTTCGCGCATTGCAGAGGTTGCACAAGCTTTGTACTTTTCTACATTATTAATTTTCATTAATAATTTAAAAGCCTCCATAGCATCTACCAATCGCTGTGTGTTGGTAGGAGTAATTTCTCCAGAAACAAATGTGTCAGCTCCTAAACGAATTGGAACACGAACTAAAGAAGATTTTCTGAATTGAGTTTCTTTGTCTTTTTCTACGATAACATTTGCAATCAGTAAACGTATGGCGTTTGAACCAATGTCTATTGCAGCGTATTTTTTAATTTCTAACAAAAGTATTTTTATTTATGGTTTTTAGGAAACTCTATCAATGTGGTAGTTCCTTTCTTTAAGTTTTTCCAATGTTTGGTGTCAAACTCAATTCCAATAACACCACAAGTAGGTACATGTGCAATTGGTTTGCTACCATATTTATTTACAAAGGTATTGATGCCATGATCGTGACTAAAAATAATAGCAGAGTCAAAATTATCATCCAAGGCATTTATCGTTTTAACCAAATAACCATCGCTAAAATTATACAATTGTTTTTTTATGTATAAGTTAGATAAAGGATAACTAAAATTATCGCAAAAAATAATTGCTGTATGTAGTGCTCTGTTTGCGCTACTGGTTACAAAAACATCTGGTTTTTTGATGGTTTCAGCTAAGTAATTAGAGATTAAATGTGCGTCTTTGATACCACGTTCTTTTAATGGTCTATCGATGTCTGCAATAGATTCGTAATCCCAAGATGATTTTGCGTGACGAACAATATAGAGTGTTTTCATTCCAAAGTTTGATAAAGTAAATATAAAAAATTATGGGGCTAAACGCTCTAATTTCCAAGAAAAATCTTTTTGCAAAGTATATCGAATTCTATCATGCATCCGGTTGGGTCTTCCTTGCCAAAACTCTATAGAAATAGGTTTTACTAAAAATCCGCCCCAATGTTTGGGTCTAGGGATTTCTTTTCCTACAAATTGGTTTTCCAACTCTTTTAATTGATTATCTAGTTGTTCTCTAGAGGACACAACTTCGCTTTGATTTGAGGCCCAAGCGCCTAATTTGCTTCCATCTGGACGTGATTCAAAATAACCATCAGACAAATTTTCTGCCAATTTTTCTGCATTTCCTTTAATGATGATTTGTTGTTCTAAACCAGCCCAAAAAAAAGACATACAAATATTATTATTTGCTAAAATCGCTTTTCCTTTTTCTGAATTGTAATTTGTGTAAAAGATAAATCCTTCCCAGGTATATTTTTTAAGTAACACTACCCTGCTTTTTGGAAAACCATCTAATCCAATTGAAGAAACAGTTACCGCATTTGCTTCATCTACCATTTCAGAAGCATCGGCATTTAAAAACCATTGTTGAAATAATTCGATAGGGTTTTCTGGGCAATTGCTTTCTAACAATTCTTGCTTTTCATATGATTTACGATGATTGCTTAAATCGTGTGCCATGAGTTTGTTTTACTTGGTAAAAATACAAATGTTTTGTGGGCGATAAAAAATTAGTTTTCTTTTTTTAATCCGACTTTATATTCTGGGCGCATTAAATTTTTTACTGTTAAAATAGCGTCCAATTCTTCTTCAGATAGCAGCTTTTTTTCTAAGACCAATTCTCGTATAGATTTACCTGAAGTAATGGCTTCTTTTCCAATTACATCACCCATGTGGTGACCGATATATGGATTTAAATAAGTGATTAATCCAACAGAATTAAACACCATATTTTTGGTATGTTTTGCATTTGCTGTAATTCCGCTAATACATTTGTCACTTAGAGTTGTACAGGCATTAGATAGTAATTCTATAGATTCAAATAACGATTGTGCAATCACGGGTTCCATCACATTCAATTGCAATTGTCCGGCTTCTGCCGCAAAAGAAATGGTAACATCATTACCAATTACTTTAAAACAAACCTGATTTACAACTTCTGGGATCACAGGGTTTACTTTTGCAGGCATAATTGATGAGCCAGCTTGCATTTCTGGTAAGTTAATCTCATTAAATCCGCAACGTGGTCCAGAAGATAACAAGCGCAAATCGTTGCAAATTTTAGATAGTTTTACAGACATTCTTTTCAATGCTCCAGAAACCATTACGTAAGCACCACAATCTGAGGTAGCTTCAATTAAATTGTGTGCTTTGACAAACTTTGCGCCCGTAAACTCTTGTAAATAGTTGATAGAGATTTGAGTAAAATTCTTAGGAGCATTTACACCCGTTCCTATAGCTGTTCCACCTAAATTTAACTCTAAAATTAAATTTCTAACATTTCGTAAGCTTTTAACCTCTTCTCTTAAGTTAGTTGCCCAAGCAGAAAACTCATCGCCCATAGACATCGGAACGGCATCTTGTAATTGCGTTCTTCCCATCTTTAAAACATTCGAAAATTTTACTGATTTATTGCTGATTTCTTTTATCAAATAAGACAAGTTTTCAATTAAATGATTGATGTAAAAATACAAGGCAATTCGAAATCCAGAAGGGTAAGCATCGTTTGTTGATTGTGATTTGTTTACATGATCGTTTGGATGTAAAACAGCATAATTCCCAAATTCATATCCGTTTAACTCTAAGGCTACATTGGCAATAACTTCATTGGTGTTCATGTTGACAGAAGTTCCTGCGCCACCTTGAAAAACATCAATAGGAAAATAGTTGGTGTATTTTGGAAGGTTGTTTAGAATTTCATCACAAGCTTGAATAATCATATCCGCTTTTTCATCGGGAATAGTACCTATTTCTTTATTAGCGCAGGCACAGGCCTTTTTGGTTAAAACCATTCCTTTTATAAAAATGGGGTAATCGCTGATTTTGGCCTTTGAGATTTTAAAATTATCTATAGCTCTTTGCGTGTGAATTCCGTAGTAAAGATTGTTGGCAATTTTCATGCTCCCTAATAAATCTTCTTCAATTCTATGTTTCATTTTTTAGTTGTCTTTAGTATTTATAAAACATTAGGTTAAATGCTTTTTTATCATATTAGTCCAATAAAGTATTAGAAAAACAATTGAAGGGATTAGAAAGAGCATTGCTATTCCTGATGCAAGTGAGTTTGCAAATGATTCAGCTTGTCTGCTTTTACTAGCAAAGTTAAATGTGTCACCATAAGAAAACGAAGCAGCAAAAACTGTTAAGATGTAAATCCCTTGAGATATAGAATAAATGTAAAGCCCCTTTAGCTTTTGTTGAATCATTAATACAGCACCAATCAATGTTCCTATACTAGAAATTCCGTATATCCAACCACGTATGTAATTTGGATTTCCAATGGAAGAAATCATCTCGTACAAGTATGCTCTACCCATAGTAAAAATAGACCCTATGATTGTCAGAACACAAAGTGCTGTTAAAAAAGCAGTACTTCCTTTTGATTCGTTTAGATTCTTTTCTCTTTGATTTTCTCCGCAAGTTGGACAGAAATTAATCTCATCAGCCATTTCTTGGTTACATCTTTTACAGTTTTTCATATTATGTATTGTTATAATTAAATAGTTAATTTATTTTTTGAAAAGTAATAATCCAATAAAAGTTAAGGCACCATTCAATACCAACACAAAGAACCCAAAGTCAAAACCCAGTTTTTCTTTGCTGTAAAAACTAATCACATAGGTTAATATTGGGGCAATCAAACAGATATATGGAACTACTTTGTCTTTTACATGTAGTTTGGTAAACAAACCAAAAGCATACAATCCTAATAAGGGGCCATAGGTGTAGCCAGCAAACGTAAATATTTTAGCAATGACACTGGCATCTGCAATAAAATATTTAAAAATAAGGATGGTTGCTATCAAGACAAATGAAAACAGAATGTGAATTTTTTTACGAATTTTCTCTTGCTCTTTTTTCTCTTTTCTCTTGTCTATCTCTAATATGTCAATACTAAAAGAAGTAGTTAACGATGTTAATGCAGAATCTGCACTAGAATAGGCTGCGGCAATCAATCCTAATAAAAAGAATAGTGCAGTTGTTAATCCCAGGGTTCCTTTGGTTGCTATGATTGGAAATAACTCGTCTTTGTGTGCATCAATTCCGTTTCGTTGTGCATAATCTGTTAGTAACACACCCAATGCTAAAAAGAAAAAGTTGACAATTACTAGCACAATGGTAAACCAAAACATGTTTTTCTGAGCATCTTTTAAGTTTCTACAGGTTAAGTTTTTTTGCATCATATCTTGGTCTAAACCCGTCATTACAACAGCAATAAACGCACCTGATAAAAATTGTTTCCAAAAGTAATTCCCTACTTTAGCATCTTCAAAAAAGAAGGTTTTAGATAGATCGCTATCTGCAACATAAGAAAAAATATTACTGATTTGCATTTCACTAGAAATGGTATAAATACAAACTCCAACTGCTATTAACATAAATAAGGTTTGCAGCGTGTCTGTCCAAACAATAGTTTTTATTCCTCCTTTAAACGTATACAACCAAATCAATAAAATAGTAATTGAAACGGTTACCCAAAACGGAATTCCGTAAGCATCAAATAACAACAATTGCAAGACGTTTGCAACTAGAAATAATCGAAATGCTGCACCAATAGTTCTTGATATTAAAAAAAAAGTTGCACCAGTTTTATAAGAATATCTTCCAAATCTGTCTTCTAAATACGAATAAATAGAGGTTAAATTTAATTTATAATACAAAGGTAGTAGTACCAAGCCAATGACTGCATATCCAACAACATAACCGAGTACCATTTGCATATAACTCATGCTTTGGTTTTCTACCCAACCAGGAACCGAAATAAAAGTAACTCCAGATAATGAAGCTCCAATCATCCCAAAAGCTACTAAATACCAAGGAGATGAATTGTTGGCTTTAAAAAAAGTTTGATTGTTTGCAGATTTCCCTGTGATGTAGGAAATAAAAATAAGGACACTAAAATAGGCTACAATGAGCAATAGGATATGAAGTGGTTGCATGGATTAATTACGAATTTTGAATTGTAAATTACGAATATACTCTTTTTAAAATTTTATTTAAAAATTAATAATTCGTAATTCATAATTAGTAATTTAGCGGCCATGGATTTTTCATCAAAATTGTTAGAAAATGCAGTGAATGAAGTTTCACGTTTGCCAGGTATTGGTAAGCGCACTGCCTTGCGTTTGGTACTACATTTGTTAAAACAACCAAAAGAGCATACTGGTTATTTATCTGAAGCTTTATTGCATTTACGTAACGATGTAAAATTGTGTAACAAGTGCCATAATATTTCTGACACAGCGTTGTGTGAAATCTGTAATAATCCAAAGCGGGATTCAGAAATTGTTTGTGTTGTTGAAGATATTCGTGATGTAATGGCTATTGAAAGCACAGCACAATTTAAAGGCTTGTATCATGTATTGGGAGGAAAAATTTCACCCATTGAAGGCATTGGTCCGCATAATTTAAAAATCGAATCTTTGGTTGAAAAAGTAGCTAAAGGAGAAGTGAAAGAGTTGATTTTTGCACTGAGTTCTACCATGGAAGGCGACACCACTAACTTCTATATTTTTAAGCAAATCGAAAAATATGAAATCACAACTTCTACAATTGCACGCGGAATTTCAGTTGGAGATGAATTGGAATATGCAGATGAAGTTACCTTGGGAAGGTCTATTGTAAATCGAATTCCTTTTGAGCAATCGATAAAGAGTTAATCTTCTAATTCTTCATCTTCTTCCAACAAATCATCTTCATTAGAAGTGTCCCAGTCTTTTTTTGCTCTCACATTTTTGTAGAGTTTAATGCCTAGCATTAATAGAACTCCAAATAGAATAATTCCCACAACCCCCCAAATCCAATTGATAGCGCTTTTTAACGTAACTAAAAAAACCACTGCAAATAAGATAATGGTAGCAACTTCGTTCCAAATTCGTAATTTAAAAGAAGAGTACTTAACAACGTCGTTTTGTAATTGGGTATATATTTTTTGACAAGCACCATGGTAAAAATACAAGGCCAAAACAAAGGCTAATTTTACCAACATCCAATCCATTGTTAAGTAGGCGGGATTTTTATACAACATCCAAAAAGCAAAGAAACTCGCTAAAACTGCAGAGGGCCAAGTAATCATATACCACAAGCGCTTAGCCATCAATTTGTATTGTGTCTGTAAAATTTCTTTAGCAGGTTCTTCTTTGTCTTCAGCTTCTACTTGATAAATAAACAAGCGAATAATGTAAAATAACCCAGCAAACCAAGTAACTACAAAAATAATGTGTAATGCTTTTACGTATAAAAAATCCATGCTCTTATTTTTATTGTCACTTCGAGTGATTTTGAAAAAATCGTATCGAGAAGTTCTCAATACAAATTGATTCATTCTTCATTGAAACTTCGTTTCGATATCTTCATTAAAATATATTTTAATTTTGATAGTACTCGAACTGACATGCTAATTTATTAATTTTATTTTCACTAACCACTAACCATTATTTTCCCATTCATCAATCCAAGTATTCATCACTTTTACCCAATCATCATTATCATTCATACACGGAATGTGTTTGTAATTTGTTCCACCACCTTCAAAAAATTGTTCTTTTCCTTCCATGGCAATTTCTTCTAATGTTTCTAGACAATCAGAAACAAAAGCTGGAGTTACAACGGCTAATTTTTTCTTGTTTTCTTCTTTAGGTAAACGCTCTAATTCAAAATCTGTATACGGTTTTAACCAAGGGTCTTTTAATAAACGAGATTGAAAAGAATTGCTATAGGTTCCTTCTTTTAAGCCTAATTCTTTTACGATTTCTTTTGTGGTTTCAAAACATTGATGACGATAGCATGTTTGATGTGCAATAGATTTTTTTTCACAACAAGAACCATCTATTTTACAATGATTTTTTGTGGGATCTGTTTTTAAAATATGACGCTCTGGTATTCCGTGATACGAAAACAACACATGATCATGTTCAAAACCAGTCAAATGTTTTTTAATATTGTCAGACATGGCTTTGATATATCTTTTTTCGTTGTAAAAAGATTGTAATGCAGTGGTCTTGATGTTTGGGAAAAACTGTTTTCTAACTTCTTCAGCCTTTACGAGAACAGTTTCTGTAGATGACATTGCAAAATGTGGATATAAGGGTACAATTAAAATGTCATCAACACCTTTTTTTGCCAATTCTTTAAAGCCTTTTTTAATGGTCATGCTTCCGTAGCGCATTGCCAATGCTACTGGAATAGTAGCGTTCGTTGCAACTTTTTTAGTAAAACGTTCAGAAATCACCACTAATGGCGAACCTTCTTTCCACCATATTTTTTTATAAGCCGCGGCAGATTTTTTGGGTCTAACGTTTAAAATAATTCCTTTAATGAGTAGCCAACGTTTCCAATATGGAATGTCAATTACACGTTCGTCCATTAAAAATTCGTCTAAATACTTACGAACATCTTTTGTTTTTGTGCTATCTGGGGATCCTAGGTTTATTAATAAAACTCCTTTCATTGTTGTCTGTTGATGCGTTTATTTTTGGATTTGTTTATTGTTAATTGATTTGTAACTTCATACAATGCAATCGATAAACTATGTACAACGTTCATCGAAGAATTTCTTCCATACATTGGTATGGCAATTGTTTTGTCTACTAAATTTATATGTTCAATTCCGTTGCGTTCACTTCCTAAAAGCAAAACAATTTTTTGATGTGCTGTAAAATCAAACTTTTGAATATCGATACTTTGATCTGTAATTTCAATTCCAATAATAGTGTTTCCTTCTTTCTTTAATTGATTGATTAGTTTGTTAAAATCATCATAGGTTTCATGTTCTATTTGATCAAGCGTATTTCTAGCTGTTTTTTTTACAATTCTATTTTCTATTGTCGGAGAAGTTTCGTGTAAATAGATTTTCTGAACACCAAAACTTTCAGAAATGCGAAAGCACATTCCGATATTCTCGGGGGTTCTTATGGCGTCACAAACAATCGTTATTGGAAAAGTTTGTTGTTTGTTTTCTACTTCTGTATGATGTAATTGTTTCATATATTAGTTTTGTAGAGAACTCACGTATTTTTTTGGAGTGGTACCAAACTTCTTCTTAAAAGCGGCAATAAAATGACTTGAAGTACTATACCCAATTTTAGAGCCAACTTCATTCACGTTGTGTTTGTTGCTTTCTAACAAACGTCTTGCGTGTTCCATTTTATAATCTAATAAAAAACCATAAACCGTGTCTCCATAAATTTGTTTAAAACCTTCTTTTAATTTCTTTAAAGACAAGCCAATTTCGTTTGATAGTTCTTGTAAACTAGGGGGCTCTGTCATTCTAGAAATAATAATATCTTTGGCTTTTCTAATCTTTAATACATTTTGTTCATCAACTAAAAAAGGGCAGAAATCTGCATTAGTTTTGTCTTCTTTTTGAAAATGTAAACTCAGTAATTCGTAAATTTTCCCTTTGATAAACAATTCTTTGATAGAGCTGTTTACATTAGAATTGATAATCTGTTGCAGTACTATTAATACAGAAGGTTTAATAATTTCGTCGTTGTAATATTTTTTATGGATGTTTTCATCACTTAAAAAATGAATATGATTTGCCTCTTTAGAGAATAACGAATGAAATTTTTCGATTGAAATTAACAATGAAATTAACGATGTGTTTGATTCAATCTCTAAATTAATTGGTAGTTTTTGTTGAGGGTTGTATAACAAAATACAATGCTGATTTAAAACATCAAGCGTGTAACTTCCATTATTAAATAAGAATTTTGCACTTCCTTTTATACAAAAATGCAATTGTATAAAAGAGCTATCTATATCTCTTTCAAATCGTTGTGTTTTTTTGCTGTTGTTTTCAAAATGCAATAAGAAAAATAAATTTTCAATACTGATTTTTTTAAGAGTACTTTTTGCGTTGTTTTTTGTCATTTTGAAAATTATATAAGGATTCTTTTTATTTAGAATCATTCTATGTAATAAATAATAGAAGTCCTTATTTTTAAGCAAAAATACATTTTTTTTGTATTTTTTTGATGTTAAATTGTTAAAAAACGCTTAGCGACATTAATAGTTCTTTTAGCGATACTTTTATTGTGAAGAAGTTTTTACTTTTGAGCTACTTTTTTGAAAAAAATAAATGAACCAAAAAAAGCATCAAGTAAGTTTATATACTATTGGAGTAAGCTATAAAAAAGCCGAAGCCGACATTAGAGGTAAATTTTCATTAAGTAAAGAAGCCCAGGTTAAGCTATTAAAAGAAGCTAAAGAAAATGGTGTTGACGGAATTTTTGTCTTGTCTACTTGTAACAGAACTGAAGTAACTGGTTTTGCAGAACACCCTTTTCAATTAATTAACTTGTTGTGTAAATTTTCTAGCGGAACGGTAGAAGAGTTTGCAACCATATCAAACGTTTATAAAAATCAAGAAGCAATTTCTCATTTGTTTAGAATGGGAACAGGTTTGGATAGCCAAATTTTAGGAGATTACGAAATTGTTGGTCAATTGAGAAATTCTTTTAAGCAAGCTAAAAAACACAAAACAACAAATGCATATTTCGAAAGACTTATAAATCATGTAATGCAAGCAAGTAAACGTGTAAAGAATGAAACGCGTTTAAGCTCTGGAACCACTTCTGTTTCTTATGCAGCGGTGCAATATATTGTTGATAATTTACCCGATTATAATCAAAAGAACATTTTGGTATTTGGTTTGGGTAAAATGGGAAAACATACCTGTAAAAATTTAGCAGAATACACACAAAACACATCGGTTTGTTTAATCAATAGGACAGAAGAAAAAGCATCTGAATTTGTGAAAGAACATCCTTCTATTAATAAAGCAACAATAGATTCATTAACAACAGAAATACAAAATTCTGATGTATTAATTGTTTCTACAGGTGCCAATTTCCCAACAATAACTACAGAACATATTCCTACAGATAGAGAACTTCTAATTCTAGATTTATCGATGCCTGCAAATGTTGCTGTTGAGGTGAAAAATTTACAAAACGTTACACTTGTTAATGTAGATGAATTGTCACAAATTACAGATAAAACCTTGGCAATTCGTCAACAAGAAATTCCTTTTGCAGAGTCAATTATAGAAACTCACAAAAATGAGTTTAATGAATGGTTAAATCATCGTAGATTTACACCGGCAATTAATGCATTGAAACAATCATTGGTTTCAATTCAACAAGATGAAATTGCTTTTCATAAAAAGAAATTGAAAAACTTTGATGAATCTCATGCAGAGATTATCACATCTAGGTTTATTCAAAAAATAACAACACAGTTTGTGAAACATTTAAAAGATGAAGAAACATCCATTTCGCAAAGTATAAATGTGGTGAGTAAAATGTTTGAAACTGAATTAGAAAAACTACATGCAGAAGATCATTAGAATTGGTACAAGAGATAGTGAGTTGGCACTTTGGCAAGCTAAAACAGTACAACAACAATTAGAATATTTAGGGCACAAAACAGAAATCATTCCTGTGAAATCTACAGGAGACTTGGTGCTAGATAAGCCTTTGTACGAATTAGGAATTACAGGAATATTTACAAAAAATTTAGATATTGCTTTAATGAATGATGAAATTGATATTGCGGTTCATTCTTTAAAAGATGTGCCAACAATATTGCCAAAAAGTATTGTTCAAGCTGCGGTTTTAAAAAGAGGAAACTCTAATGATATGCTTGTTTTTAAAGATAACGAAGAGTTTTTAACACAAAAAGATGCGGTAATTGCTACAGGAAGTTTACGAAGAAGAGCGCAATGGTTACATCGTCATCCAACACATCAAGTTGTTGGCTTACGAGGAAATGTGCAAACTAGGTTGGATAAATTAAAAAACAATGATTGGAATGCCGCAATTTTTGCAGCTGCCGGGTTGGAAAGATTAAAACTAAAACCAGACGGTGCTTTTAGTTTAGATTGGATGGTACCAGCTCCAGCTCAAGGAGTTGTTGTAATTGCAGCTTTGGCTGAATCTTTAGAGATTTTAGAAGTTTGTAAAGAATTAAATGATGAAGAAACAGCAATGTTGGCAAAAGTAGAACGTGATTTCTTAAGTATTTTAGAAGGAGGTTGTTCTGCTCCCATTGGTGCATTGGCTTATATAAAAGAAGAAGAAGTACATTTTAAAGGAGTTTTGTTAAATTTAGATGGAACTAAAAGAATAGAAGTTACTTCTAAAGAAAAAATAGGAAGACATAACTATATTGCCAAAGAGTGTGCAGATTTTGTACTGAATAGAGGTGGAAAAGAAATTATGGCTGCTCTAAAAGGAAAAGAAGCCAAAGAATATGCAGTTTACTCTACTAAAAAACTTTCTGAAATTCAAAAAAGATTATTGCCAGAAACGGTAGCAGTTGAAGACAGTGATTTTATAAAAATTCGTTTCAATAGAATTGCGCCAAAGGTTGTAAAAAACGAAATTAAAAATGTAATTATCACGAGTAAAAATGGAGTTGAGTCGTTGTTAAATAGTTTTATAAAGCAAGAATTGAACTTCAAAAACATTTACTGTGTTGGTAGAAGAACAAAGAAGTTAATTGAACAGAAAATTGGAAAGGTTGCACATTCAGAAAAGAATGCAGAAAAATTAGCCGACTATCTTTCAACTACTATAAAAGGGCAAGAAGTGACTTATTTCTGTAGCGATTTACGCTTAGATACATTACCAAAAGTATTGACAGAAAACGGAGTTATAGTGAACGAAGTAGAAGCCTATAAAACAATGTATAGTCCTGTAAATGTTAGAGAACAATTTTCTGGCGTGTTGTTTTACAGCCCTTCAACGGTAGAAAGTTATATGCAAGAGAACCAGCCGAATAAAATAGCATTTTGTATCGGAGAAAGTACAGCAAAAGAAGCAAGAAAACATTTTAAAAATGTGCAAGTTGCTAATTTACCAACAGTAGAAAGTGTGTTGGAATCGGTGAGTTTGCACTATGTGAAAAAATAATGTCTCCACAAGCGCAGTCGTGAGGTTTTAACTAGGTCTCGACTCCGCTCGACCTGACATCGAAATTGAATATATGTTTAGAACAAGAAGACTTCGTGCATCAGAAGGAATTCGCAGATTGGTAAGAGAAACTAAATTGTCTGTTGATGATTTTGTGTATCCTTTATTTATTGAAGAAGGAACTGGTATTGAAACAGAGATTGTTTCTATGTCTGGAATCAAACGTTTTTCCTTGGATCGTATCTCGAAAGAATTAGATGAGGTTGTTTCCTTAGATATTCCTGCGGTTTTGTTATTTGGAATTCCATCTCATAAAGATGATGAAGGAACAGAAACTTGGAATGATAACGGAATTATGCAACAAGCAATTCGTTTTATCAAAAAGAATTACCCAAGTTTATATGTGATTACAGATGTTTGTTTTTGTGAATATACATCTCACGGACATTGCGGAATTATCCATGACAATGATGTAGATAATGATGCTACATTGGTCAATATAGCCAAGCAAGTTGTTTCTCATGCAAAAGCAGGTGTAGACATGGTAGCGCCATCAGGTATGATGGATGGAACCATTGATATGGTTCGTCAGTCTTTAGATAATACAGGTTTTGTGAATTTGCCCATCATGGCATATGCTGTAAAATACGCATCGGCATTTTATGGGCCTTTTAGAGATGCAGCAGATTCAGCTCCTACATTTGGAGATAGAAGAACCTATCAAATGGATCCTGCAAATAGAGATGAGGCAATGCGTGAAGCTACTTTTGATGATCAAGAAGGAGCAGATATTCTCATGGTAAAACCGGCATTGTCTTATTTAGATATTATTAGAGATTTAAAAAATAATTTTGACCGACCAATTGCATGTTATAATGTAAGCGGAGAATATGCGATGATAAAAGCAGCTGCAGAAAAAGGTTGGATTGATGGCGAAAAAATCATGATGGAAAGTTTGCTGTCAATGAAAAGAGCAGGGGCTGATATTATCATTACGTATTTTGCTAAAGAAGCGGCGAGAGTATTAAATAAATAGCATTTAGCTGTTGGTAGTTAGCCTTTTGCTAATTGCCAAAAGCCAAAAGCCAAAAGCTAAAAAAAATGAAATTCGAAAAGTCACAAAAATTATACAATAAAGGATTGGTTAACTTAGTTGGTGCTGTAAATTCACCAGTAAGAGCTTTTGCATCTGTTGGTGGAAATCCGTTGTTTATTAAAAAAGCAAAAGGAAGTAAGATTGTTGATGTTGACGGGAATGAATATGTAGATTTGGTATTATCATATGGGCCTATGATTTTAGGACATCGTCATAAAAAAGTACAAAAGGCAATTACCAAAGCTTTAAAGAATGGCTATTCGTTTGGAGCATCCACAAAAAATGAAATCAAATTAGCTAAAATTGTGTGTGATGCTTTTCCTGGAATGGATAAAGTTCGTTTTGTAAATTCTGGAACAGAAGCTGTGTTAAGTGGAATCCGTTTAGCAAGAGCGTTTACAGGAAAGGATAAAATTATTAAATTTTCTGGTTGTTATCATGGGCATCAAGATGCATTATTAGTCGCTGCAGGTTCTGGTTTAGCTACCTTAAGTTTGCCAGGTTCTAAAGGTGTTCCTGAAGGAGCCGTAAAAAACACACTGATTGCAGAATACAATAATTTAGAAAGTGTAAAAGCGCATTTCGAAAAGCATGATGATATTGCAGCAGTAATCATTGAGCCTGTTGGTGGTAATATGGGAGTTGTAATTCCGCAAAACAATTTTTTAAAAGAATTAAAAGATTTTTTAGAAACTAAAAATGCATTATTAATTGCTGATGAAGTCATGACAGGTTTCCGTTCTACATTTGGTGGCGCGCAGGAATTATTTGAAGTAGAGGCAGATATTACGTGTTTAGGAAAAGTTATTGGAGGAGGTTTTCCAGTTGGAGCTTATGGTGCTAGAAATGAAATTATGCAAGAAGTTGCTCCGCTTGGAGGTATGTATCAAGCCGGAACGTTGAGCGGAAATCCGATTGCTATGGCAGGTGGAATTGCTACATTAACTGAATTGAAAAAACAAAATCCATACGAGCAATTTAATGCAGTAGCAGAAAAGATAGAAGGGTTTTTAAAAGTTTCAGCAGAAAAATATGGAGTTGAGATTACAGTAAACCGATTTGGATCGATGATCAATCCATTTTTTACGAATAACAACGTTACTAATTTTGAAGAAGCACAAACGTCAGATACAAAGAAATTTGCTGTGTTCTTTTGGGAGATGATTAAAAACGGTGTTTTTTTACCACCATCACAGTTTGAAGCATGGTTTTTATCATCTGCTTTAAATGAAAAAGATTTAGATAGAGTAAGTGAAGCAATTGATGCTGCGATGAAAAAAGTAGCTGATAGCTTTTAGAAATAGGACTATGAGGGATTTTAGAAAACTTAAAATTTGGGAGCAAGGTATAGAGATCGTAAAAGAGGTTTATAAATTATCTCAAAAATTACCTTCAGAAGAAAAATTTGGATTAAAGAGTCAAATAACTAGAGCAGCAGTTTCTATTCCATCAAATATAGCTGAAGGTTCAAGTAGAAATAGTGAAATTGAATTTAAAAGATTTCTAGAAATAGCAATAGGTTCACTTTTTGAAGTTGAAACTCAATTAATAATTATTCAAGAATTAGATTTGATAAAAAAAGAAGAGTTGAAGAATATTTTTGACTTATTGGAAAATGAAGCTAAAATGATAAATGGACTAATCACTAAACTAAAAGCTAACAACTAATGGCTAGTAGCAATAATATTAAAAACGATTTATTTTTAAGAGCATTAAAAGGAGAAACTGTTGATAGACCACCAGTTTGGATGATGCGTCAAGCAGGAAGGTATTTGCCTGAGTTTATGGCAATCAAAGAAAAATACGATTTCTTTACCCGTTGTAGAACTCCAGAGTTGGCATCAGAAATTACAGTGCAACCAATTCGAAGATACGGAATGGATGCTGCTATTTTATTTTCTGATATTTTGGTTATTCCGCAAGCAATGAATATTGAGGTAGAAATGAAACCTAATTTTGGACCGTATTTGCCAAATCCTGTTAGAGATCAAAAAGGAGTTGACAATGTGATTGTTCCTGATGTACATCAAGAGTTGGGTTATGTAATGGAAGCAATTAAAGCAACCAAAGAAAAGTTGAATGATGAAATTCCGTTGATTGGTTTTGCAGGTTCACCTTGGACGATTTTATGTTATTGTGTACAAGGACAAGGTTCTAAGAATTTTGACAAAGCAAAAGAGTTTTGTTTTACAAATCCGATAGCCGCACATCAATTATTGCAAAAAATTACAGACACAACTATTGCATATTTAAAGGCGAAAGTAGAAGCAGGCGTAAATGCTGTTCAGGTGTTTGATTCTTGGGGAGGCATGTTGTCTCCGGTAGATTATCAAGAGTTTTCTTGGCAATACATTCAGCAAATTATTGATGCTTTAAAAGATGATGCTCCTGTTATTGCATTCGGAAAAGGATGTTGGTTTGCTTTAGATACCATGGCTAAATCTGGAGCTTCTGCTTTAGGGGTAGATTGGACCTGTTCTGCCAGAAATGCACGTTATTTGTCTGGAGGAAATATTACGTTGCAAGGAAATTTTGATCCTACAAGATTGTTTTCGCCACCAGCAGAGATTAAGAAAATGGTGCATCAAATGATCAATGAATTTGGGAAAGACAAGTACATTGTAAATTTAGGACATGGAATTTTACCAAACATTCCTTTAGACAATGCCAAAGCATTTATCGATGCAGTTAAAGAATATAAAGCAAACTAAAAAATGCCACATTTTATATTAGATTGTACAGAAAGAGTTTTAGAAATCCATGAGCCAAAAAAAGTATTAGAAGCAGTTTTTGAAATTGCTTTTTCTACAGGATTGTTCAATAAAGATGATATAAAGGTTCGATTAAATCCATATAAACATTCTTTAGTACAGGGCACAGCTAATGATTTTATTCATATTTTTGGAAATATTATGGAAGGAAGAAATGCCAATCAGAAAGCAAATCTATCTAAAGTAATTGTTGCAGAGTTAAATAAATTATTTCCTGATGTTCCAATCATTTCAATGAATATTAGAGATTTTACTAAAGAGTCTTATTTTAATAAATCAATGCTTTAAAATTTGATGAAAGAACAATTCTTTACCTACATTCAAGACTTACAAAACACCATTACTTCAAAATTAGAAGCCATAGATGGAAAAGCGAAGTTTCAAGAAGATAACTGGAAACGAGCTGAAGGCGGAGGAGGTAAAACACGCGTTATAGAAAATGGCGCTGTTTTTGAAAAAGGAGGTGTCAACATTTCAAAAGTATTTGGAGAATTACCTGAATCGTTACGTAAGCAATTTGGAGTTGAAAGTGGAGACTTCTTTGCCTGCGGATTGAGTTTAGTGCTGCATCCAAAGAACCCTTTTGTGCCTACTGTACACGCAAATTGGCGTTATTTTGAAATGTATGATGCTAAAGGAAATATTGTTACACAATGGTTTGGTGGAGGTCAAGATTTAACGCCGTATTATGTATTTGAAGAAGATGCTGTTCATTTTCATACAATATGTAAAGAAGCTTGTAATAAATACCATCTTAAATTTTATCCAACGTTTAAAAAAACTTGTGATGACTATTTCTGGAATACGCATAGAAATGAAGCACGTGGAATAGGAGGTTTATTCTTCGATTATTTAAAAGAAACGGATGAATTTAAAATTCAAGATCGATATAATTTTGTTACAGAAGTAGGTAATAGTTTTTTAGAAAGCTATTTACCCATTGTTGAAAAAAGAAAAAATATTGAGTATTCAAAAAAACATAAAGATTGGCAAGAAGTAAGAAGAGGTCGTTATGTAGAATTTAATTTGGTGCACGATAGAGGAACGTTGTTTGGCTTAAAAACAAACGGACGGATAGAAAGTATTTTAATGAGTTTGCCCCCAATTGTGCAGTGGAAATACAATCATCAACCAGAAGAAAACTCAGAAGAAGCTAAATTATTAGACGTTTTGAAAAAGCCTAAAAATTGGATTTAACAACCAGTAGTTTTTAAGTTCATTACTTCCCTAAATTATGAATTATTGATTAATGAATCTACAATTTAGGACTATACCTATTGATTTTCACATTGGTTGCTTTTAAATCAAACATTAAATTATACAAACCAAAGAAGGTTCTGTTGATGTAAATAAAGTGTTTAGAACCTCTGTTTCCGTTCATCTCTTTTAATTCTGAACTTTTTGCATATTTAGAACCTAATTCAGCAATTTTCTCAAAAAATTCTGGGTCTGAAAAATCAAATTCATCTTGATGGAAAGGTTGGGTAAATAAGCTTAACATTTCTTGAAATAGTTTTTTAAAGAAAACAATTTCTTCTTCAGAATCATCTTCTCTTAAAATTTCTAATTCATATAGTTTCTCCTCAAAATAAGTTGGATTATTTATATTTTCCTTTTTTGCCAATTCAAAATACGGAATGTAAAATTCATCAGGAATCGATTTCATACATCCAAAATCAATCACAATCAGCTCTCCTTCATTATTCACTAAGAAATTGCCAGGATGAGGGTCTGCGTGTACTTTCTTTAAATGATGAATTTGAAACATGTAAAAATCCCACAACGCTTGTCCGAGTTTGTTAGAAACCTCTTGATTTAAGGGTTTGCTAGTAAACTCTGAAAGATGTATGCCTTCCATCCAACTCATGGTTAAAATTCTTTCTGAAGACAATTCTTTATAGTATTTCGGAAACTTTAAATTCGGAATTTGTTCGCAAGCATTGGCAATTTCTATGCTTTGATCAAATTCTAGTATGTAGTTTGTTTCTTCTGTAAGTTTGTCTTCTACTTCTTTAAAATAACGTTCAGAGTTTGCTCCTTTGATGTTAAACATCTTCATAGCAATTGGTTTTACCATCGCCAAATCTGATGAAATACTTTCTGCAATACCAGGATATTGAATTTTTACAGCGAGCTTCTGACCCTTTTTTTCAGCTTGATGAACTTGTCCAATACTAGCCGCATTGATAGAGGTTAGATTAAAGCTGTCAAAAATTTCTGAAGGATGTTTTCCAAAGTAATTTTTAAAAGATTTTATTACCAAAGGAGGAGATAAAGGAGGAACAGAGAATTGTGCCAAAGAAAATTTTTCTACATAGGCTCTTGGTAAAATACTTTTTTCCATACTTAGCATTTGCGCTACCTTTAATGCGCTTCCTTTCATCGTTTTTAAGCCATTATAAATGTCTTCAGCATTCGATTCGTTTAAGTTTTCCTTTGCTTTTTCTTCTGTACTGATAAGCTTTTCTCCGTAATATTTTACATAATTCACGCCAACTTTAGCACCCGTTTGAATGAGTTTTGTTGCTCTTTGAATTTTTGATGTCGGAATACGATCTATTGTTTTCATAGAGGTGTTTAGAATTTGAAATCCATTTTTTCTTTCAGTAAGAATTTTCCTAAATCTAAAAAGCTCTTAGCTGGTTTTGTGTTGATGATGTCAAAACTAGCATGAACACTTTTTTCTATAAAAACATCTGTTTTTTCAAATGATGAAGACGAATCCTCCATCCAAAATTTTAGAATCATTAAAAATTGAATCCAAAAACCTTCTTGTATTCCACGGTCTTTAATTTTTTCTATTCTCTCTTGTTTGAAATCTATTTTTTCTATCTGAAGTTTATTGATAAAATGGCCAAATGACTTTTTAAGCCCTTCAAGTTTTTTTAAGTTTTTTAAAGAGTTTTTATTGTCATTTAAGGCAAGTAATACATACGATCTGTTTTCTGTCAAAATTTCTACATATGTAAAGTATAGACTTAATAGTTTATTTTTAGCATCATAATCTTTAAAATCTTCATTGTTTTCCAATAAAGATGTTGCGTTGTCAAAAAACAATGTAAAAACTTTTTTCTCTAAATGTTCAAAAGAGCTAAAATGCTTGTAAAATATACGCTCATCAATATTTAATTCTTTACTAAAAGCATAGATTGATGCTGGTTGTTTGCCTGTTTCTAAAAGGATATCAATGTATTTTGATACTAATTGATTTTCGCTGATCTCTTTTTGAGCTTCCATAATTTCTAATTTGCCTCAAAGATACAAAATGTTTAACTTATTTATAAAAAAGTTAAACAAAAATATGTAAATTTGGCATTTAATTTAACATATAGAAAAATGAAATCAGTATTAATAGTTGGTGGTAGTAATGGAATAGGGAAGTCTCTGGTAAAGATTTTATTAGAAACTACAAAGGTTTTTTCAATTAGTCGTTCCTCTTCAGGAATAGAGCATCCAAATTTTAAAGAGTTTGCTTGTGATGTCTTAACTGATGAATTGCCTAGTATTGATGCTATAGATGCATTGGTCTATTGTCCTGGAAGCATTAATTTAAAACCCATATCTAGATTGAATCAACAAGATTTTTCTAATGACTTTTCAATTAATGTCTTAGGAGCTGTCAAGGTAGTTCAAGAATACTTGCCAGTTTTAAAACAATCAAAAACTCCGGCAATTTTAATGTTTAGTTCTGTGGCGGTAAAAATGGGAATGCCTTTTCATGCTAGTGTAGCGGCATCTAAAGGCGCTGTAGAAGGACTGGTAAAATCATTAGCTGCAGAATTTGCTCCGTTGATTAGAGTTAATGCAATAGCTCCAACATTAACAAATACAAATTTGGCTTCAAAATTATTGCGAAATGATCGGTTAAAAGAAATGAGTGCAGAAAGACATCCGTTAAAAAAATATTTACAACCAGAAGAGGTTGCTGAACTAGCAAAATTTCTCATTTCTGAAAATGCATCAGCGATGTCTGGACAGATTGTTGAAATGGATTGTGGAATTGTTAACTTAAAAGTATAAAATTATGTTTGGATTGTTTAAAAAGAAATCTCAATTACAGTTGCTTCAAGTGAAATACGAAAACTTGATGAAAGAATCATTTATCCTTTCAAAATCAAACAGATCTGCAGCAGATCAAAAAATAGTAGAGGCAGAGGAAATAATGAAACAAATTGAAAGCGAAAAATCAAAACCTTTTTAAAATTTTAGCACTTTTTAAAAGTATAAAACAATAACTAGAAGTGTTGGAAAATCAGAAAGAATAGATTTTGTAGATGTTATAGAATAAAAAAAGCGAAAGTATTAACTTTCGCTTTTTTACAAAATTGATTAATAATTGTTAAAAAGAAATTACTGCTTCAAAAGCAATCCCTTTAAAGTTTGCGCCAGCAAAATTACTAGCAGAAGGGTAATCTTTATAATCTTGGTTTACATATATTAATTTACTCATTACATTTTTAGTCATAAACCAACCTAAACCAGTTTCTATTCTATTTACTTTAACTTTATTAGCATCAGCATTGCTTAATTTACCACTAGCTGAATTATATTTAAAACCTAAATAGAAATTATCTGTATTTCCAAATCTATAGACAACATCTGCTGCAATTTGATTCCAAGTTCTTGTTTCTGTGCTACCAGTTTTGTCTCCACCACTAGCATTTTCATAAGTTCCGAAGAATTCTAAATTTTTATATTTGATAAAACTATTGAACATAAATGATGTAAGTTTGTTTTTAAATCCTGGATTTACACGACCTGCTCTAAAGTCTGCGCCATCTCCAACAGCTTGAATTACATTGTAAAATCTAGACCCTGTTCTGTCTCCAGTTTATAAATACACACTTTTAAGCTTAGAAGAGTGGTACACAGAACCTGTTAATCTAATTCGAGTATCGTCGTTTACTTGTTTATCATAACCAAATTTACCAATTATAGCAGAACTAGTAGCTTCAGCATCGATAACACTTTGGTTTAATTTACCGTTTGAAAAACCTCCCATAAAGATTAGGTTATTTCTTTTGTAGTAAACTTCAGCCCCTATTTCTGTTCCAAAACCATCTAGTAAGTAGTTTCCTACAAAAGGATTTAAAAAAGCACTAGCGTTATCACTTCTTCTAAAGTGAGCATCACCATAGTTGTTTTCCATTTGTCCAATTTTGATAGTAGCATACTTCATGAAGTTTTCTAAAAATCCAGGAGAAATGAAATCTAATTTATCCATTTGTAAATAACCTCCTTTTACCCAAGTTTCGTGGTGGTGATTAGAAGCTAAGTATAAATCTAATTTAACTCTCAATCCATCTGCAAGTTGAGCATCTATAGTCATATTTGCTGTTGGTAAATTGTAATCGTTACCAAGATTAATTAAGTTATTTAAATTGTTAGAGTGATTAATAGCTTGCCATTGTAAAGCAAAAGCTCCTCCAATTCGTAATTGTAATCCGTTAAATGGCACATCGGTTTTAACGACATCAAATATGTTAATTCCTTCTTTGTTTTTTGCGTAAAAATTCTGTAATTCTTGTGCATTAAGGTTTTGAAAACCAATAGCAATAGTGAATAAGAATAATGTTGATAAAATTTTGTTTTTCATTTTTTTTGTTTTTTTGTTTATATTAAAAGTTTAAGTTGAATTCAATTGTAATTTCATCACCAGTTTTTATAGTTCCTAGTAATGCTCGTGGTGGTTCTATTCCATAGTCAGTCATTTTTAATTTATATATTCCGTTTAGTGTAATTTGATTTTCTAACTTGTTTATTGTGGTTAGCACAGCTACATTTTTTGTAACACCAGCTATTGTTAAGTCACCTTGTAGCTTAAGAGTTAAAACTTTTGTTGTATCTGAAACAATTTCACCTTTTTTAAAAATAAATGTAATTAAGGGATGCTCTGTTGCTTTTAGTGCTTTATAAGTAAGCCTGTCCATTGTTTTTTTGCCACTTTTTAAGCTTGTTGTCTTAATTTTAACCTCTAAAGTTTCGATAGATGTTTCATCTAAACTATTTAAAGTCATTTTTGCATTTGTCCGCTCAACTATACTTTCCCAATCATGTAAAGTAGAAGTTCCTTTTACGGAAACACTGCTAGATAGCTTAATGTAAAGAGGGTTTGAGTCTGTTACTTCTTGACTTTGTATTGTGCTTACTGTTAGTAAGAGGATAATAAAATTGTATATGTTTTTCATGATCTATTTATTTTACACAACAAAAATATAATATCTTTTGACCTCAAAAGATGACTTTAATCATATAACAGAAAGTTTATTTAAATAAAAAATCAAATGAACGAGTTGATGTTTTTTAAATAAAAGGCGAGTTTTACTATGTAATTACGAAATTCATAGTAATATTATTATTAAAAAACATATAATGTATTTATTTACCTAATCCACCTGTTTTTGTTAATAAATGTGTAAAAAAACATAATATTTTGAATTCTGTTTTTTAAAAAAAATTGATGAATAAACATACTTTTTTTGTACTTTCGCAAACAATATAACAATGAAATAATGGCTAGATTCGAACTTAAATTGCCTAAAATGGGCGAAAGTGTTGCCGAAGCAACGATTACATCTTGGTTGAAAGAAGTTGGAGATACTATAGAATTAGATGAGGCAATTGTAGAAATTGCTACTGATAAAGTAGATTCTGAAGTACCAAGCGAAGTTGAAGGGACTTTAGTTGAGATTTTATTTCATAAAAATGATGTTGTTGAAGTTGGAGCTACAATTGCTGTTATAGAAACTGAAGGAGGAGATGCTGTTGCGAGTTCTGAAACTAAAATTGATGTACCAAAAGAAGTTGTTGAAGTAGAAAAAACGATAGAAAAAGCGGTTGAATCTATTTCAACTCCAATCACTAAAACTTCTGAAAGCGGTAAATTTTATTCACCTTTAGTAAGAAACATTGCTCAAACCGAAGGGATTTCAATGGAAGAGCTAGAATCTATTTCTGGTAATGGTAAAGACGGAAGGGTAACTAAAGATGATATTTTATCATATATAGAAAATAGAAGTTCTGCACCTCAAAAGAAAGTTGAACAACCTGCCTCAACACCTGTTAAAACTCAAACAACAAAAGAAGTATCTAAAGCAACTCCAGTTTCTGTAAATGGAGAAGATGAGGTAATTGAAATGAGTAGAATGGGTAAATTGATTGCCAAACATATGGTAGATTCTGCGCAAACATCTGCACATGTTCAATCATTTATAGAAATTGATGTTACAAACATTGTAAAATGGAGAAATAAAGTAAAAGACGCTTTCTTAAAAAGAGAAGGAGAAAAATTAACTTTTACACCTATTTTAATGCAAGCTGTAGCTTCAACAATAAAAAAATTCCCGTTAATTAATATTGCTGTTGATGGTGATAACATTATTAAAAGAAAGAATATTAATTTAGGAATGGCTGCTGCCTTAGCAGATGGAAATTTAATTGTACCAGTAATTAAAAACGCTGATCAATTAAACTTAGTGGGCATGACAAAAGCAGTAAACGATTTAGCTGGAAGAGCAAGAGGAAATCAATTGAAACCAGACGATATTCAAGGTGGAACCTATACTGTAACGAATGTTGGAAGCTTTGGTTCTGTAATGGGTACACCAATTATCAATCAACCACAAGTGGCAATTTTAGCCCTAGGAGCTATCCGTAAAGTGCCAGCTGTCATAGAAACACCAGAAGGAGATTTTATCGGAATTAGACAGAAGATGTTTGTTTCTCATTCTTATGATCACAGAGTGGTAAATGGTGCTTTGGGCGGAATGTTTATTAAGAGCTTAAAAGAAACGTTAGAAGCTTGGGATTTGAATCAAGATTTCTAAAAATATAGTTATAAAAATACGAACAAAACGCTTGGAATTTCCGAGCGTTTTTATTTTGGAGTAATTATAAAATAATCAATAATTGATTAGTATATTTATCACTTAAAAATTTAAGAGGAAAACAAATGAAAAAACTACTTATTCTAATTGTAATTGCATTTACAATTAATACAAATGCACAAGAATCAACTTTATTAAGATTGAATTATAAAAAAGGTGATGTTTATGTGACTACCATGAGTATGTCTCAAGAAATTGGAGATATGATTTCTATGGATATGTCAATCAAAATGACTGCAAATATTACAGCATCTACCGCTGATACTTATTTAAGTGTTATGAAAATATCAGGAGTTACAATGGATATGAGTCAGGCAGGAATGACCATTAATTATGATTCTTCAAAAAGTGATGAAGATTTAGATGCTTCGGGTAAAATGATGAAAGCTCAAATGGAGCCAATGTTAAAAGCTGTAATCACCTTAAAAGGGAACAGCCTTGGAGAAATTACAGAAACTTCTGTAGAGCCAAACATTCCTGGGACTAGTGATTTAGCGAACCAATCAAATAATGTTGTGTATCCTAAAAAAGCCCTTAGAGTTGGAGATACTTGGACCATGAATAAAAAAGACAAAGGAATGAGTATTGATTTTACTTACAAAGTAACATCGATTACCAGAACCAATGTGTTGTTAGATGTTGCGGGTAAGGTATCAGGAAATGCAACTGGAACAGTTAAAGGAACTATGGATATTGATAAAAATTCTGGTGTGCCATTAACTGCTAAAATAGATATGGATTTAACAACTCAAGGTCAAGTTTTAACAACCAAAATGGTTGCTACAACTTCAAAGCAATAATTACTAAAAAAAGTAAAATAAAAAAGCCTCAAGAAATTCTTGAGGCTTTTTTTATTCTTCAACACTTACATGAAAAAGTGCGGCACCTTTATTTACAATTGGTGTTTTGTTGATACAAAAAATATGACAATCAAAAGGGGCATAAATTTTTTTTTTAAATTCTCCGAAAGGATCTTCAATAACACCTAGTACTTCTTTCTTTTTTATTTTTGACCCGTTTTTAACTAAAATTTTAAACATACCAGAATGTGAAGCTCGCAGCCATTTTGCTTTTTGAATAAAAACAGAAGGTCCTTTCACGGTAATTTCACCATTTATTAATCCTAAATAAATCAATACGTTTTTAGTGCCATTAACTCCTTCATTAATAATCGTCGGATTTAATTCTTTAGATTTCCCACCTTCAAATAATAAAACAGTTTTTCCCATTTTAGACAAGGTGTCTCTTAAAGATTTTGCAATATTATTTGAGATTAAGATGATAGGTGGATTAAAAATCTTTGCTAATTCTATGCTCTTTTCATCGGCACTATTACATCGTATTTGAGCAATATTTTCTCGATCTCCACCCCCTGTATGAAAATCAATCACATAATCTACATGCGGAGCAATTTCTTTGGTAAATTGATAAGCAAACTGACTGGCTAATGAGCCATTTAAAGAACCAGGAAACATTCTGTTAAGATCTCTGCCATCTGGAAATTCTCGTGTTTGAATTAGGTATCCAAAAATATTAAAAACAGGAATACATATGATGGTTCCGTTTATTGGTTTGTTAATTTTTTGACCAATAATTTCTCTTAAAATTCCTACACCGTTTGTTTCATCACCATGAACGCCTGCTAATAATAAAACTACAGGGCCAGGGTTTAAAGAGCGCTCAATAATTACTGGAACTTTTAACGTAGTTCTTGTGTGTAACTTAGCAACTTCTAAATCGATGACGGTGCGTTTACCTTCAGGAATTTGTTTTCCTAAAATGGTAAAAGGTTTATTCAACATTTAATTCTAAATAACGAATGATTTCTTTGGCAATATTTTTCTTTGTAGCAACTTCTATACCTTCTAATCCTGGTGATGAATTTACTTCTAAAACCAATGGTCCTTTAGAAGATTGTAGCATATCAACTCCAGCAACCCCTAGTCCCATTGCTTTGGTTGCTTTCAAGGCAGTTTTTTCTTCTTCATCAGTTAGCTCAATAATATTGGCATTTCCTCCCCTGTGTAAGTTCGATCGGAATTCACCTTCTTTACCTTGTCTTTTCATTGCTCCAATAACTTTACCATCCACAACAAAAGCTCTTATGTCTGCTCCTCCAGCTTCTTTGATAAATTCTTGTGCTATTACTCTTGCTCCTAGTCCGTTAAAAGCTTCTAATACAGAGGTAGCTGCATTTTGAGTTTCTGCCAATACAACTCCTAATCCTTGAGTTCCTTCTAACAGTTTTAAAACTAAAGGCGGCCCTCCAACAGACTCAACAACATGCTCAACATCTTTAGTATAATTTGTAAAAACAGTTTTTGGTAAACCCACACCAGCTCTTGCTAATATTTGTAAACTACTTAATTTGTCTCTAGATCTAACCAATGCCATTGAAGAAACTGCCGTAAAAACTTTCATCATTTCAAATTGACGAATTACCGCTGTACCGTAAAATGTTACCGAGGCACCAATTCTAGGGATTATCGCATCAATATCTGTTAAATATTCACCTTTATAAAAAATCTTAGGAGCTCTTCTTTCAATTTCTATATTGCATTTTAAATGATCAACAACAATCACTTCATGACCTCTTTTTTCTGCAGCTTCTACAAGTCTCCTTGTTGAATATAATTTTGAATTTCTTGATAAAACGGCAATCTTCATAATTTAAATCTTTATTTTGATTTGAATGAATTATTCTTTTGTGATGTGTCTACTATAAACTTCTTTGTCAGAAATTTTCTACCCAATAAAATTGGATATTTCATGTCGCTTCTTTCACTTAAGGTTAATTCGATATTGTGAGTTTCGTTAAAAAGAGTAACAGTTGTTTGAATTGCGAATCTTTCTTCGGATGTTCCATTGGAACTTTTAATTATTCTTTTATGATAATTTTTAGTGCTGAACTCTTTTTCATTATACTGAATGTGTTCTGGATCTAAAAGTGTGAAATTAATAAATTTTTCTCCATTAATTGTTGTTTCCTCTATTTTATGTGTGTGAATAGCAGAAGTATAGGCTCCAGTATCTACTTTCGATTCTATATCTAAAAGCTCAAATTCTGGAAAATCAATCTTTTCAATTCTCCCAATAGTTTTTTTAGTCATACTCTAAAAAATAAATTATGTATAAATAGTATGCTAATGTATAACAATAGTTGTTTCCAAAAAAAAGCTCGAAAATATTTTCGAGCTTTTTTTGTAAAAATATATAAATCCGTTAGGCCAACATGGTAACCGGATTTTCTAAATAAGTTCTTAATGTTTGTAAAAATTGAGCACCAACAGCACCATCAACCGTTCTGTGATCACAAGCTAATGTTACTTTCATAGTGTTCCCTACCACAATTTGTCCTTCTTTAACAACTGGTTTTTGTAAAATTGCTCCAACAGATAAAATTGCTGAATTAGGTTGATTAATGATAGAGGTAAATTCTTGAATTCCGAACATTCCTAAATTAGAAATAGTAAAGGTGCTTCCTTCCATTTCGTTAGGAGCAATTTTTTTATTTCTTGCTTTGCCTGCCAATTCTCTTACCTTTTCACCAATTTGAGTTAAACTCATTTGGTCTGTAAATTTTAAAACAGGGACAACCAATCCATCATCTACAGCAACAGCAACTCCAACATGTATATGACTTTTAAAAACAGTTGCATTATCTGTCCAACTTGTATTTACTTGTGGATGCTTTTTTAACGCCATTGCACACGCTTTTACAACCATATCATTAAATGATACTTTGGTATCTGGAATTGCATTGATCGTTTTACGAGAATCCATTGCATTGTCCATGTCAACTTCAATTGTTAAATAGAAGTGAGGGGCAGTAAATTTAGAATTTCCTAATGCTTTTGCAATTGCTTTACGCATTTGCGAGTTTTTAACTTCTTCTGTATGTTCTTCTCCTGCAGGTACAAATTTTGCCACTGGAGTAGAAGGGCTAGATGCTACAGTTTCATTTGAAGCAGTAGACGGAGTATAGTTTTCTACATCTTTTTTAGTAATTCTTCCATTGTCTCCAGAACCATTTAACTCGGCTAAATTGATGCCTTTGTCGCTCGCAATTTTCTTTGCTAAAGGCGATGCAAATATCCTTCCGTTAGAAGTAGTTGTTTTAGTTTCGGTAGCTTCTGCAACAGGTAGAGCAACTTCAGCTTCTTTTGGAGCTTCTGCTTCTTCCGTTTTCTTTTCTTCTTTCTTTGTTTCTACCGCAGCAGCACTTCCATCTAATAAACTAGAGATGTCTTCTCCTTTTTCACCAATAATAGCTAATAAGGTATCAACAGGAGCACTTTCTCCTTCTTGAACTCCAATATGCAATAAAGTTCCTTCATTAAAAGATTCGAACTCCATTGTTGCTTTATCAGTTTCTATTTCAGCTAAAATATCGCCTTCTTCAATAGAATCTCCAACATTTTTTAACCATTGTGCCACAACACCTTCTTCCATGGTGTCACTTAAACGCGGCATGTTTACTACTATTGCCATAATCTATTTTATAAAAGGATAATCTTCTTGTTCGTATACAACATCGTATAGTTGATTTAGTTCTGGGTATGGAGAGTTGTCTGCAAATTCTTCACATTCTTTTACTAAATCTTTTACTTCTTGATTGATAGTTTCAATTTCTTCTTCTGTAGCGTAGTTATTTTCCTTGATGACATCTAATACTTGAGTTATAGGGTCAATTTTTTTGTACTCTTCTACTTCGTCTTTGGTTCTATAATGTTGTGCATCAGACATAGAGTGTCCTCTATATCGATAGGTTTTCATTTCTAAAAATGTTGGTCCATCTCCTCTTCGAGCTCTTTCAATTGCTTCATCAACAGCTTCTGCAACTTTAACAGGGTTCATTCCGTCTACAGGCCCACAAGGCATTTCATATCCTAAACCTAATTTCCAAATATCTGTATGATTTGCAGTTCTTTCTACTGAAGTTCCCATTGCATATCCATTATTTTCAACAATAAAAACCACTGGTAGTTTCCAGTTCATGGCCATGTTAAAAGTTTCGTGCAAAGAACCTTGTCTAGCTGCACCATCACCAAAATAAGTTAAGGTTACACCATCGTTTCCAGCATATTTATCTCCAAATGCAATTCCTGCACCTAAAGGTATTTGTCCTCCAACAATTCCGTGACCACCATAAAACCCTTTTTCTTTAGAAAAGATGTGCATAGAACCTCCCATTCCCTTAGAAGTACCTGTTACTTTTCCGTACAATTCTGCCATCACCGCTTTAGGATCAACCCCCATTCCGATAGGTTGCACATGATTACGATACGCAGTAATCATTTTGTCTTTACCCAATTCCATAGCGTGTAAAGAACCTGCTAAAACAGCTTCTTGACCATTGTATAAGTGTAAAAAACCTCTTACTTTTTGTTGGATATAAACTGCAGCAAGTTTATCTTCAAATTTTCTCCAAAACAGCATATCTCTATACCAATTGATGTAAGTTTCTTTGGTGATTTTCTTCATTATTAGTTGTTGTTAAAAAGTCTATTTTTAATAGCATAAAAAACGAGTGCTAACTGCAAAAATAGGGGTTTTTTAGTTTTTAAAAAAAATGTTTTTGATAAAAAGTAAAATGCTTAAAAAACGTGCTTTGATTATAGGAATATTATTTGTCTTTTGCTATTAAAATTGTAGCAACAGCACCTGTAGCAAGGTTCCATTCGTTTGATGAAATTAAGTTGTTCGAATCATCATAAACTTTAAATGCAGCAGTGTTTGGTCCAGAAGAACCTTGGTTTAATGCTTTAAAAGCAATTCTATTGATGCCAACACCAACAGGAATGGTAAACTTCTGATAGTTTTGTCTTAAAGTAATGTTTGTAATTACGGGTATGTTGTTTACAAGAATGGTAACCATATCTCCATCTGGATATTGAAAATCTCTACAGATAATTGTGATGTTATCAGAATCTGTTCTAAAACTCCCTAAGTCTTGATCTATTTTTGGATATTGATATCTCCCATTTATTTTTTTGTAAGCTTTTAAAACTTGCTCCTCATTAATTTTCGCTTGGTTGATAATCCCTTTATTTCTTAAGTCAGCTTCTTTTTGTTCCTGGGTTTTAGTTTTTTGAGAATTCGCATACGCATTTTTAAACCCTTTTGTAGTATCAAAATTTAAATCGCCAAGTTTTTTAACAGGCGTAGTTTTTGCTTTTATAGTAATCACTTTTTTCTTACCAATCTTATCCTCTTGAGAATGCATTGATTGAACAGCTATTAGTAAAATGCTTAAAACAAAAAAAAGTTTATTATTAAAATTCATAAATTTCATGTAAAATACAACTTTTATACTGCAAATATAATACCGTAAAATTTAAGTTGTGTTTTAGTTCTGTTAAAATTATTTATTTAATAGGAAAGTCGAAATACGTATCTGGAAAAGGTTCGTCTTTTAAAGTAAAATGCCACCATTCACTTTTTATTGGTTTAAAACCGTTTGTAACCATTAGATTTCTTAACAGCAATCTGTTTGCACGTTGTTTTTTTGACAGTTTATCATTTAATGCATGAGATTGTTCGCCGAAAAAATCATACGGACTTCCCATGTCTAATTCTGTATTTGTAGTGAGATCAATAATTGTTAAATCTAATGTGCTGCCTCTTGTATGGCCAGACTTTGCTGAAATATATCCTCGTTTAAACAATTCTGTTTTAGGTACATCTGGATAATATAGTCTTTTCATTAAAGTGTCGTTTAATGCCTTTGCCCAAACCACAAAATGATCTACTGCTTGTTGAGGCCTGTATGCATCAAAAATTTTGAGGCTTAAATTAAATTCTAACAATTGTTTTTGTACGTTTTTTAAAGCTATTGCGGCAGGTTCGGTAACAATTATTACTGCTTTTTTATAGCCATCAATAGGTTTTCCTATAAAATTATTATAAGAAATATATCTCATTTCTGTTTGAATGCTTTCATCTATATTAGATAAATACACAAAGTCTTTTGGTAAATTTTGACCGCAAGAAGTAAACGAAATACAAAGGAGTAGAAGTAGGGTTGCTTTTTTCATAGCTATAAATGTACAAAAAAAAGTAAAAGCCATATTATTAAAACAATATGACTTTTACAAAGTAAACTAATAAAACCAAGTATTAGTACTATTAGCAAGGTTGAAGAAGCCTTACTATAGATGTTAAATATATTAATGTAGGCTAATCACTTTTGTGATTTTCCAATTATTATCTTCTTTTTTCCAAACCATAATAAATTTACTAGGAACATATTTGGCGTTAGGTTCCTCTTTATTAAAAAACTTATGATAGCCTATTTGAATAGCGCCATAATCTTTGATTGGGTATACTTCTATGCTTCCTTTGATTAAAGTTCTTGTAACTTTATTGCATATATTTTCTTTTAGTGCTTTTAAAAGCTCTTTTTTATCTGTAGCAAGACCTCCTTTGTCATGAAAAAATTCAATATTTTCATCATATAAATCTGCTTGTGTTTCCATATCACACGTATTATAAGCAGTGAAATATTTAGCATCCATTTTTACAATTTCGTTGTGTAATTTGATGTCAGATGGTTTGTACTTTGGAATTTCATTTACTTGAGCACTGCTAAAAAAAGACATTAATAGTGCGATAATAAAAAGGAAAAACTTAATCATGATTGCAATTTTTATTGTTTTTTAGTTAGAAGAAATACTTCCGCCAGAAGATTTACTTTTATCTACTTTTTTAGGGTTTCCTTTATAATCTATATCTCCGCCACTACTTGCTCTTGCATTTATAGATTCTGTTGCATATACATCTATATCGGCGCCACTATTTACTTTTAAGGTAGCGTTTTTACTCTCTAAACTATAAGCTCTAATAGAGCTTCCACTTGTTGCTTTTGCCGTAAAATAATTAGCTGTTCCTTTAATTCTTAAATCTGCTCCGCTAGAAGAACTTGAATTAACGGTGTCTGCATTTACATCAATTCTTGCATCAGCTCCACTGCTAACATGTACGTCAAAAATGTCTGATTTAAGAGTGTTTTCTGTAACAACATCACTACCGCTTGTTGCTTTTATAGCATCAATTCTTGGCGCAGAAAGATATATTTTTTTAGATTTTGCTCTTCTAATATTTCTTCTTGATGTAATTTTTAAAACCCCATTTCTAACTTCTGTTTCGATTAAATCTTGTAGGTTTTCATCGGCCTTTACCACTAAAGATAAATTATCATCTTGTGTGATGTATAATTGGATTCCTTGACCTACTTCTACTTTTGTAAAGTCGTCATTTATTTTACGTGTTTCTGTAATTACATTTCTGTTTCCTGAGACAGAGGTGATTCCATCGATCATACAAGATGTGCTTACGGTTGCAATAAATAGTAATGCGAATGTTTTTGTGATTAATGATTTCATGATTTTTTATTTTTAAAGTTCAAATGTCTTATAATAGACGCATTGAAACGATTTTTGGTTACTCAATTGTTGATTTTTATTGATGAATTGTTATTCTTCTTCGACTTCTTTTAACGCTTTTAGTTCTTTGCTATGCAATCCTTCATCAGTCATTACAAAATAATGTTTTGCCATTTCTCTATCATAGGTATTCGTAGTGTTCTCTATATTACGCAAATACCTTTTTGTTGTATTGTCAAAATAAACAGTCACATTATTAGGAATGAATAGCTTTATGTATACATCTTCATCTTTAAAGGTATTTTTGTACTCACTAATAAAATAGTTGTCTAATAAGATTTCATTTCCATTTATTGTATAGTTGTACGAAATATTTTCTGCATTTTTAGACGCCTTTAATTTGTTTCTACCTTCAGAATATTTTCTGATTTGTAAATAAGCTTTGTCAGAGTCACTTTTTTCTACATCTATATATACATCTGTAGATGACAGTTTTTTTACATCATTTTGATATACAACATCTATATTCCTTCTAAAACTATTTCTATTGTACAATAGCTCTTCATTCTTTAACATTTTTAAGGTAATGGTATCGTTTGCCATGGTGTTTAAGTCTACATTTTCAATGTTATTTCCTCCAGAAGCTTTTGTAGTGCTAAATTCAATTCCGGTAAAAACTAATGCCAACACTGCTGCTAACCAAATACCAAATAATGTTAACGATGTTGCTTTGCTAAATTGCTTTACATTACTCGATAAGATTCGTAATCCTAATACAAATAAAATTAAGAAAGGGATTCCGATGACTAAGAATGTACAAACGGTTAATAACCAATGAGGCATCATAGAGTCATAGAAAAATGGTGGATACATAATAAAATCATTATCAAATCCAATTATTTCTAAACTTCCAATAGAAAATGCTCCAATAATTAAAGTAATTAACGTTATTGCGGCAACAAACATTAGAATCACTCCAATAAACTTCCCAATAATTTTAAATATGGTAAGAATTATTGTGCCTAAAGTGTCTAAAAAATCTTGCAAACCAGAATTTGCTTTTTTACTCCCTTTTTTAATACCGTCGTTCACTTTTGATGCACCATCTTTAATTTTTCCAGTAACATCGTTTGCTGTGTTTTTTATGGTTTCTGAAACATTGCTAAATTCTTCACGAATTTTTTTTTCGATGTTGTCAATATTTACGGGTTCTCCTTCCATTTGTAATTTCTCTGCAGTGGTTGCTGCTTCAGGAATTACAATCCAAAGAATGATGTAGGTAACAATACTAAATCCACTAAAAGCTAATAAGATAAAAGCCAAACGAATCCATACAGTATCCACATTAAAATAATGCGCAATACCAGAAGCCACACCACCTAAAAACTTGTCATCTCCGTCTCTAAATAATTTTTTACTTGACGAATTTGTTCTTCTTTGGTAGCTATAGTTTTCGTTTGCATAGCCTTCTTCAGCATCAGCATAATCTTCTGGTTGACCCATGATTTTGATTACTTCATCAATATCACCTTCGTTAACAACCTGACGAGCATCTGTTATTTTTTCTGATAGCAACTCGCTTATACGAGCTTCGATATCTGAAATAATTTCATTTTTTCCTTGAGGATCATCGCTTAAAGATCTTGAGATAGAATCTAAATACCTTTTTAATTTTTGAAAAGCAATTTCATCTATATGGAAAAAGAATCCTCCTAAATTTATGTTTATTGTCTTATTCATTACTTTGTTTTTTTACTTGTTATTTGGTTTACTGCTGTAACTAGGTTTCCCCAGGTTTTGTCTAATTCTTTAGAAAACATCACTCCGTTTTCTGTTAATACATAATACTTTCTCGGTGGTCCAGAAGTAGATTCTTCCCAGCGATAGGTTAATAGTCCTGCGTTTTTTAATCTTGTAAGTAGCGGATAAATAGTTCCTTCTACTACAATCATTTCTGCACTTTTTAATGTTTCTAAGATTTCAGAAGTATATGCATCACCATGTTTTAATATAGATAAGATACAGAATTCTAAAACTCCTTTTCGCATTTGTGCTTTTGTGTTTTCTATCTTCATATAAAGAGTTTTATACGTGTTATTTAATAAAATTTTATGGTAAAAGGATACTTGTAATTTTCTCCTTCTTTAGATTTTAAAGCTGCAATAATGATCAATGCAATTTTTATAAATCCAATTAATGTAATGATGGATGCCATCCCAAATATTCCAAACAATCCTCCATTTCCAAAATCCCAATGAAAATTATTATAGTCGTTCATGTGTCTAATAAATGATCCGAGTGCAAATGGAACAATTGAAAGCCCTAAAACAAAAATGTACAATGCGTAACTAATGTTAAAGTTTACAGCTTCTTTACCTTGTTCATCTAAAAACCTGCTTCTATCTTTCAATGTTTGCCACAATACTAATGGAACGATAATACTTCCAAAAGGAATTATAAACCCTCCAAATGCCGAAATATGGATTAAGAATGCGTTTGTGTTTTCGTTATTTTTGTTCATGTTAAAATTTTTATATACTACTTGACTATGCAAATATATGTATAAAAAATGGTACTATGCAAAACAAAGTACTATATTTTTAAAAATTTAACATTTATCCTTGTTTTATTTATTGAAAAATAATCCTTACATTGCCCGTTAATAAAGGATTTTTTTAGTTTTTAAATCCTTCAAAAAAAAGCAAATTATTTTTTACTTTTTTTAAATATATTTCTTAAAAATGTTCATAACATGAAAATTACACCCCGAAAAATCAATCTTTATATGCTGTTTAAATTACCATCTGCATTTTTTTGCGGTGTTAGAGTTGTGTCTATTTCTGATACAGAAGCTGTTGTAAAAGTGAAACATCGATGGATCAATCAAAACCCCTTTAAATCTTTGTATTGGGCTGTTCAAGGAATGGCTTCAGAATTTGCAAGCGGAATTTTAGTCATCCAAGAAATAAAAAAAGTCAATAAAAAGATATCGATGTTGGTAACGCATCAAGAAGGACGTTTTACAAAAAAAGCAACCGGAAAAATCACTTTTACTTGTGAAGAGGGTGCTTTGGTGAGGCAAACCATTCAAAAAGCAATTGAAACTGGTGAAGGACAAATAATTCATTTAAAAGCTGATGGTTTTGATGCGTCTGGAGATTTGGTTTCTCAGTTCGTGTATGAATGGAGTATTAAAGTTAAGCAGTAGTCAGTAATCAATTATCAGTAATCAATAACCAATGAATAGTTGTCAGTTCGAGTGTCACGCTTTTGGGCGTGATGTATCGAGAACATTTGGTTGTGGCTATTAATCTATTAATTCATAAAAATGTTTTTTAAATAACAACAGATACTGTAACAAAACTAAATGTTAAGCTTCTAACTATTAAAATTTAAAAATATGAATGCACACGAAATAGATTACAACATCTTTGGAGAAGAGATGCAATATGTAGAAATAGAATTAGATCCTCAAGAAAGTGTCGTCGCAGAAGCGGGTAGTTTTATGATGATGAATGATGGAGTAACCATGACCACTATTTTTGGAGACGGAACCAATCAAGACAAAGGAATTTTAGGAAAACTGTTTTCTGCAGGGAAACGATTGTTAACAGGGGAGAGCTTGTTTATGACCGTTTTTACAAATTCGGGCTATGGAAAAAAGAATGTTTCTTTTGCTTCTCCGTATCCTGGAAAAATAATTCCAATTGATTTAACTGAGTTTGGCGGAAAATTTGTTTGTCAGAAAGATGCCTTTTTATGTGCTGCAAAGGGGGTTACAATAGGAATTGAATTTTCTAAAAAATTAGGTAGAGGTTTGTTTGGAGGAGAAGGTTTTATCATGCAAAAAATGGAAGGAGACGGAATGGGCTTTGTACATGCAGGTGGAACCATGGCTAAAAAAGTATTACAGCCTGGAGAAATTTTACGTGTAGACACGGGTTGTATTGTTGGTTTTACCCAAACAATAGAGTACGATATTGAATTTGTAGGGGGAATTAAAAATACCATTTTTGGTGGAGAAGGGTTGTTCTTTGCTAGTTTAAAAGGTCCTGGAACGGTGTATATACAATCATTGCCTTTTAGCAGATTGGCAGGGAGAGTTTTAGCCATGGCGCCTCAAACCGAAAAAGGGGATAGAGGAGAAGGTAGTATTTTAGGCGGAATCGGTAATTTATTAGACGGTGACAATCGTTTTTAAATTAAAAAAAGCGAAACTAATCTAGTTTCGCTTTTTTTATTTCTTCTTTATGGGAATCCAAATTTCTTCTTCTGAGCTTGGATCTGCATTTTTGTAGTTTTTTCCCAACACTTCAAAATGGGGTCTGTCATCTAATAGATACTCAGAATTTTTGAGCCAAACTCCAAAAATATATTGGTAAATATCTGTGTTAGTACTAGAACCTTTGTAGTTAAAAACAGCATAAAGTCCACTTTCTAAAACAAAAGCATCCATGCCTTTTGGTACAGCATTAAAGTCAGATACTTCTGTGGTTGCCCATTTTTCAAATGTTGTAGTTGGCTTAAAATCTTGAAAATAGATTGAGTTGTATACTTGCAAACTAATTAGATCATTAGATAAATTATTGGTGATTTCTTTACGCCGTTGCATAAAGTTTTTCCAAAGGTCACCTGTTTTATTCTTTGCTAAAGACATTGTAACATACAAACCAATCAATTTTTTTTCGGACAATTGTTCTATGCTAGGTTTCATGTTCCTTTTAAATAGTTTTTACAAAATCTAAAAAGACTTTTTTATGCAATTCTAAATCGATATCAGGTGAAAGGGCTGTACGAATGATATAATCTTTATCACCTTCTTTAGTTGTTCCTTGCGTTGAGGTTGCAGGAATTGTCCAATAACATCCTTTTAACTGACCGTAACTTACACAATACTTGCTTTCGTTAGGAATTTCAGCAATCATTAAATTGATTAATTGAAGATTCAATACACGTTTATAGGCTTCCTTTTCTTCAGCAGTAGTTCCTTTTGTAGGGAGGTCTAATGAAAAAACCGAGGGTGTGAAGCCTTGTGCAGCCAAACTTTCTGACACAAAATTGATTTTCGCTTCTGGTAAGGTTTTGTGGATGAAGTTTACAAATTCTCGTGTATTTTTATACGCATCGCTAATGCGTTGTTTCATTGATGGCATTTGTGTTGCTAAAATTTCATATTGAAGATTGGTAGCTTCGTTGTCGCATATTGTTAAATGGACTTCAATTTTATCTAGTAACGCAGTGGTTTTTGTATTTCCAATTACATAACCAGCAGTACATTTTCCACCACTCGGAAATTTAGATCCACTCGCATACGAAATGGTTCTCACTGTTGATAAGATTTCTCCTTCACCTAAAAAATGTACATTCGGACAAAATGTTTGGTCTAAAATAAACACCGGATCTACAGCTATCTTGCCATTTGCTGTTTTACGTTCTTGGCTTAACACATTTTTTAATTGAACCAAATCTGGAACTTCTACTCTTGGGTTAGTCGGAATTTCTGCTATAATATAAGGAACCGCATCTTCATTGGCAATGTTAGTTAAAACCATATCAATACTTTGTACCATATCGTTATCGCCATCAACTGGTAAATCCACCACTTCTACATTTTCTAAACAAGCAGCAACACGTCTTGCTTGATCGTTTGTGCCACCATAACAATTTGGCGGAACAATAAATTTAATTGCTTTTCCTTTGTGATTTGCTAAGGCATCATCAATTAAACCCATCATAATTGCATACTGAACAGACAATCCGCTTGAGCCCACCAAGGCTTTTGTATTAGAACCTGTAATGGTTTTTATAGCATCTGTAACACGTTTTTTGTTTGTGGCAACATCGCTATTTTGAATAGCAATTGCTGTGTTTTCTGTTAATGATTTTAAGGCGATTAGAGAATTTGCTGGTGTCATGGCAATAGTTTCTCTTCTTCTTACATGTTGTATTTCTGAAATATATTGTTCATTTTCTTTGCCATTTACCAATACAATACTTCCTAATCCGTTGTATAAATGAATGTAAAAATCGCTGTGTTTAGAAAGTGTTGTTTTTAAAATTTGATGTTGTTCAGAAATGAAAATGGTACTTCCGTTAAAGGCAGCAATGTCAGATTCATTTTCAACCTTCTTCAAATCAAATTGATAGCCGTACACACTTTTTATGATCTCTGCATCAAAAGTTGTGGGTAGTTTGCCTGTATAAACAATCTGCGTATTTTTATTTTCCAACAGGTTTTTTCTTAGAATGGCCAAAATAGGAACCGTTTGTGAAGAAAAACTAATCACAGATTGAGGTGTTAACTGATGCAAACTGGCAATGGTCCATTCTAACACACAAGATAATGGATGGCCTAATCGAATATAATCATACGCAGTTGGTAATTTGCTCAATGCAGTAGGCGTAGCATTATTGTTTTGAAACAAGGTTTCAAACTGATCTAAAAACTGTGTTTTTGCCAATTTTTCATTATATATATCTAGTTGATGCGTTGTTAGATTTAGCCAATTTGATGGCATGTTTTCTAAAACACTTTTTATATACACTACCCTTTTATTGTCTTCCATACTACTGTCTTATTTTGGAGGGCAATTTACGTTAAATCTTATTGCTTTAAAAGTGTTGTAAGATGTTTTCTATTGGATTTTTATTTCTAAATGGATTCTCCAAAAGTTAACAGATTGCTATCTGGGTCGAGTAGTGAAAATTCTTTTTGTCCCCAAGGTTTTGTTTCTAGCAAACCATTTGGGTGAATCCTGGTTTTATTGTCTAACAATGTTTGATAAAAACGCTCAATATTGTCAGTTCTAATATACACCTGACCATAATTTTCTTTAGGATTTAATTCTTTAAACTCAAAAAAATGCAATTGAATTTGATCTTTTTCTAACATTAAATAATACGCGTAGGCTGTAGTTCCAAATTCTTTAAAACCTAACTGTTGTATATAAAATCTCTGGTAACTTTTTTGTTACGCATCGGTAATTTTGGAATGATGTCTGTTAACATGTTTTTTATTGATTTTGTAAGTTGACTTAAACTAGCAATTAATTTTACACGGTGTTGACAAATTGTTTTTATTCCTCAATTAATATCTTTTCCATTTTATAATCCTCAACAAAATATCCACTTGGAAAGGAGTTTACAATCGATTCTACAATTTTAAATCCTTTTTTCAGATAAATGTCAATCGTATTCTGATTTTGTTGGTTAACAATAAGCTCAATTTTTTCAATTCTGTTATTCGCAGCAAATACGTTAACATATTCCAACGCTGTTTTTCCGATTTTTAGACCACGAAACGATTCTAAAATGTAAAGTTTGCTCAAAATCAGTTTTTTATTCAGTTTTTGAATTCCTAAATATCCAACATTTTTATTCTCAAAATTTAAGAGAAAATAACTGAAATTCTCATTTTTAATTTGTCTTCCAATTGCATTTACCGATTGAAATTCAGTTAAAAAATAATCGGTATGTTTGGCAGGAATAATTTGGTCATAAACTTCGTGCAAAATTTCAATTGCCAATTTTTCGATAATTTTAAATTCAGTTTTATTCACGGCTTTTTTAATCTTAATCATCATTTCTTTAAATGCCCTGTAACGTTCAGTATAAGAAACGTAGGGCAGTTAAAAAGCACTTCGTTTCGGTTTATTACTTAGCTAAATATAAATATTTTGCTTTTATTTTTTCTTCTGTAAACGCCAAATTTTATTTTTAGCGGACTTCAAAAACATGCACAGACCTTTTGGTTTAATATGAATGCCCTATGTTTTTTATACATTGTTGTAAAACGTTCATAAACAATGATTACTCATAAAAAATTTAATATTAAGCTAAACATTTATAGCGTTGGATCTCTTAACTATTTTTTTAAAATGAAAAGTTTAAACTAGCAAAGGCAAAATGGAGTTGAATAAAATTATACCGATTAGTTCCGTCTGCTCCACCTTCAAGTAGCCTATAACCAATGTTTCCTTGCAGATTTTTAGTAAAATTATATTTTCCAGATAAGCAAAGGTCAATTGCTCTACCTTTACTTGCAATTATACCTTCTCCAAAAAACTCAACACCCACTTTTTGAGAAATATCCCAATTCGCTAAAACGTTTATTAAAGGCACGAAACCAATACTAAAATTTTCGCTTATCAGTTCTTTATTCTTCAAAGAGGTTCCTGCGTCTCTAATTTTTGCAGAAAGGCCAAGACCAAATTTAAATTTGTTATTACTTATGATTCTTCGATTATAGGTAAGGCGATAAGAGTTAAACTTATAAACAGCTTCTAATGGCAAGTTAGCTATAAAATTTTTTCCATCAAAAAGGATATCCCTATCTATTGTGCCATTTACTACAATTTTTAAAGGTGCATAAAGAATTGAAAAGTGGTGTTTATCATTTAATAAAAACCCACCACGAAGTCTGAAAAATGGAGTTGCTGGAGTCGAAAAATCATTTTTCAGAGAAAATAGCGTTCCATTATTGCCATTACGAATATTATTAGAGCCCGTAAATAATACTCCTGATTCGATATTAATGAAAGTCTGAGCATTTGTAGATAAATTCAAGTTCAAACAAATAAAAAGAATCCAAAAACTTGGTTGAAAAATAAGCTTAGAAACTAAATGATTCATAATTAAGTGTTTGTTTTTTTTGAACGGTGTTATTTAATGTTTGCTAACGGTTACGTATAATATTAGTGGCGCGTTTAAGCACTAATTTAGTAAATAGAAACTTACCAGCGGAAAATTCCGCAGGAATTTTTCAAGTAAGCTAGAACTAGCCATTAATTTTATGCTTTGTTGTGTGTAGTTTTTTATTTATAAAATTCTCGTTCATTCACTTTAATAGTCGTTAATTCAACAGTATGTCCATCAAGGTCTTTTGTGTATATCGAATCAAAGTAATGATGGTCTTGGATGTGAAATTCCAAATTCAATTCGGTATATCTTTTTTTAGCTTTTTCAAAATTTTCACTTGTCACATTAAATGCAAAATGGTCAATTTTTACATTTTTTGAAGTTGGTTCAAGTTTAGTATCCGTTGTATTCGCAGGAAACAATGCAATTCCAGATTTTCCAGAAAGTAAAAAGATTGGAAAGTCTCCCCATTCAGGTAATTGATAACGTTTTAGTCCCAATACTTTTTCGTAACAAATTGCAGAGGCTTCCATATCAACAACTCGAATTGCTACGTGGTCTAAAAATTCAATTTCTATTTTATGTTTTTTATCTGTCATTTGGCAAATTACACACAACTGGTTATATAGTTATATTTTATAACGTTATCCCGTCTTGTTTTCCGGATAACGTTCCTTTTTGTGAATCTTATCAAGTTGATGTTAAAGATACTAAAAATTAAAAAATACCTACTTTTCTTATTTGTCTCTAGTAGCTTTAAATTCACTACCCTCATACCATTTCGGGAAATAATCTTCGTTCGCTATTTTAAAACCTACATTATAAAACAATTGTAAATCTAATTGTACACCGCTTAATTCTGTGGTTGCTGCATTGTATGCATCAGAAGGTTGATGATATTTATTGATTCTATAATAATCATTATAAGCTTTTATTTCTTCAATACTTTTATCAAATCCTTCATAAGAACCGCTTGCGTATAACGCAGGAATTCCGATTTTAGCAAAATTAAAATGATCTGATCTAAAGAAATAGCCTTTTTCTGCTTCTGGGTCTGGTATGATGTATCTGTTCTGTTTTAAAGCAGCTTCTTCAGCATACTCATCCATTTCAGATTGTCCGAACCCTGTAATCGTCAAATCTTTCATCATTCCTGGGCTGTCGAGTGCATCAATATTGATGTTTGCTACTGTTTTTTTAGGATTAAAAATAGGGTAGGCTGCGTAATATGCAGAACCTAGCAAGCCTTGTTCTTCTCCTGTAACTGCCATAAATACAATAGAGCGCTTTGGTGCTTTTCCTTTTTTAAAGGCTTCTGCAATTGCTAATAAACCAGCAGTTCCAGAGGCATTGTCAACTGCGCCATTGTATATAGAATCTCCATCAATGGCTTTTCCAACGCCAAAATGATCCCAATGTGCAGAATAGATAATATATTCGTCTTTTCTGTCGGTTCCAGGTATCATGGCAACCACATTCTTAGACACGTCTTTTTTGAGGGTGTTTTTAATAGCTACCGACACGTTTAGTCCTAACGGAACAGGTTTAAAATCTTTATTTCTTGAAAGCGATTTATATTCTTTTCCTTTCAATGTAGAGATGGTAAATAGTTTTTCAGCACTTTCTCCACTCATCCAAGATTCTACATTCAATTGTGGAGCATCACTTTCTACAATCAATCGAGCACCGCTCCAACCAGATTCTACAACATTCCAACCATAAGAAGCTGGCTCTGTATCATGAATAATAATTAAGCCCGCTGCGCCTTGTCTTGCCGCTTCTTCGTATTTGTAGGTCCAACGCCCATAGTAGGTCATTTCATTTCCTTTAAACAAGGTAGAGTCTCCAGATTTAAACCCTGGATCGTTAATTAAAACGACTGCAGTTTTTCCTTTCCAATCAATACCTTCATAATCGTTCCATCCATATTCCGGAGCTACAATTCCGTATCCTGCAAACACCAATTCAGAGTTTTTAAGATCTACTTCTGTTTCAACTTTATTGGTGGTTGCTACAAAATCTTTTAAGACGTTTAATTTAAAACTTCCATTTTTGCCAGAAATCGTCATATTTTCAGAAGGTGTTCCAGTAATTTCTACCATCGGTACATCTTGATAAAAACTAGTTCCATTTCCAGGCACAAGTCCTAGTTTTTCAAATTCGTCTTTTAAATAATTTACAGTCTTTACTTCGCCTTCTGTAAAGGGTTTTCTTCCTAGAAAATCATCAGAAGCCAAACGTTCTATGTGTTTTGCAAGGGTTGTTTGGTTGACTTCAATTGTTTCAGAAATGTCTTTGTTGTTGTCACAACTTGTAAATAAGACCACTCCAGCGACTGCTAAAATTTTTAAATATTTTTTCATGAATGAAATTTTAAAGGTTAAGGTTGACTTTTTTTTATTTGGTTGTTAAACTATTTAATGCAATTAATAAGTTATCTATTTCTGTAAAGTTATTAAATACGGCAAAAGAAACACGAATGCTGTTTAAATTATTTTCATAGATGCCTCGTAAACGTATTTTGTACTCGCTATTTATTTGCTGGTTGAGCTTCAAATTGTCTTTGCCTTTAATTCTAAAGGTGATCATTGAAGCAGAAAATTCTTCACTTTTTGGAGTTAGAATTTCTATTTCGGGCATTTCAGAAAGTCCTTTTCTAAAGTAATCGGAAAGTTCTCGTCCACGTTTTGCAACGTTTTCTATTCCGATGGTATTTATAAATTCTATGGCACTTCCTAAACCTAAGGAAATAGCCGTATTTCTAGTTCCGTATTCTTCCCTTTGTACAGAATCTCTGTATTCCATGGTGAGGTTGTTCAAATTAAATTTACTATCTGAATAGGCGCCAGCAAAAACCGGATTTAGTTTTTTAATCCATTTTTTATTCATGTAAAACACACCTGTTCCTTTAGGTCCAAACAACCATTTATGTCCGCTACTGGTATAAAAATCTACATTCATGTCAGTTAAATCAATCGGAAACATTCCTAAGGCTTGTGCACCATCTACACAAGAAAAGATGTTTTTGCTACTGCAAAAAGCAGCAATTTCTTTTACAGGTAATTTCATTCCGTTTGTACAGGTAATGTGAGAAAACGCAATTGCTTTTGTTTTTGAAGTTACTGCATTTTTGATGATTTGTAGATTTTTTTCACCATCTACATCTAAGTCGATTAATTTTACAATAACACCCAAATCTTTTTGCAATGCCATCCATGGTGCAGCTCCACCAACATGTTCGTGCGTGCTAATAATTACTTCATCACCGGCTTTTAAACGCAAGGTTCTAGCAATGATATTCATGCCTTCTGTGGCGTTTCTAATCACCGCAATTTCATCTTCAGAGGTGTTTAAAAATTTGGCTATTTGTGTATGTGTTTTTTTGGTTAAATGATGTCCATGACTACACGAAGTTTCCAATTGTTCGATGGTTTTACAAACCGTACTGACCACCGTTCTTGGCGACGGACCTAAACTAGCCGTATTTAAATACTGTCTGCTATCTGGAAATAAAAATTGTGCTCTGATTTTTGTCCAATCTATCTCATTGTAATGGGTGTTTTCTAATTGAAAACCTGAATCTGAGTTTAGAGATTCAAAGCTGTTGTTTGCTCTTATAAATGGTATTCCGAAGGTGTAAAAAACACCTCCTAAAATGCTTTTTTGAAGAAAGTTACGTCTGGTTGCTTTTGACATAAAGATTACTTTTTGAGCAAGTTAATCGTTTTTATTTAAAATTTCTAGTCGATATAAAAACTTTCTATGTTGTTCTTTAGCATCCCCTAGAATAAAACCATAAAGTTGGCTTTCCTTTGGTATCTATTACTTCAATCCATCCTTCAATTTCATATTCAATATTTTCTTTTTCTTCAAAATCAGCAACACAAGGATGTTTTTTGTATTTTTTTACTTTTACTTTTGTCCAATTTCCTTTGGTTTTATCGGTTGGTGTGATCTCAAATAAATCTCCTGAAAGGGTTTTTATAGTTTTAGAATTTAGCGAGGGTGCTGTTTTTAAATCAAGTCCTTTTTCATTTGCATAAAATCCTAATAATTGATGTTTCATGTCAAAGTAGAATTGCTGCCAATCTAAAACTTTAAAATGAGTATCTGTAATTTCTTCTTCTTTTAACCAATATTCTACAGATTTGTCTACAATTCTAACAAAACCATTTTTCCTTTCAAAGAAAGTAAGGCTTAACATTTCGTATCCAACTTCTACTAAATTTTTTAAATCAATCACAAGGTCTTTTTTAATCTGGTCATCAATAAAAAATAGATTTTCATCAAATTCACTTTTGGTTTTGTACTTTGTCTTTGTTGAAAGGGTACCAATACGGTTTCAGTTTGGCTTGTTATAGACTGAAAATCCGTTTTTTGGAGCATACACACAACATGAAAATTCGGTATTAAAATCTTTTGGAATGATCAATCCGTTTTGTCTTACTTGGGAATATAGACTTAGATGCGTTATTAATAATAAGAATGCTAAAGTTTTGAATTTCATGCCTTTTGTGATTATAAATTTGATTAAAAATACAAAAAAAAGCCGTTGAATTTTCAACGACTCTCTTGATTTGATTTTTTAACAGCTGTTACAACACTTTTTGTTTATGAGCCATTTGCTTGTATTGTTTATGTGTTCTCGATACTATTTTCTCCTTTGGTCGAAAATCACTCGAACTGACAGGTACGTATGTCACATCAAGTGATTCTGTGCAAACAGAATTGTATCTAGATGTTTTAAAACTAAATTTCTAAACAAATAAAAACACTAAAAAAGCCGCTACAATTTAACGGCTTCGAATATTTTATAAAAAGAGCAACTATTTTTTAGTTTCAGACTTCTTAATATCGGCAATAAATTTTTCTAATTTTTTACCATACAACGACTTCTTAACTTCTTGTGATAACGATTTGTTAATGGTATCTAGCCATTTTACATTAGCGTTTACCAATTCTGTCAACGCAATATAAGGGGCAACATGGTTGTCCTTGTTGTTCAGCGCAAAGTTTACCGTTACCATATAACGTCTTCTTAATAAGCTTTCATATTCTTTGGTAATGATGTCTACAGAATCTTTATTGTTTGATTTTTGTGCGTAAAATTTACGTTGAATTAAATCTAAATTCTGATCGTTAAAGCGTCTAGATATTTTTGTGTAATTGTTTAAGATATCTTGATTTTTAGATCCTGTAATCGTCGGATTTAAACCAAACTTAGCAACATCATCGGTAATGTTAATGATTCCTTTGTCAGCAAAAAAAGTAATGTATTTGTTGGTGGTATTGCCATCAAAAGTAAGATAGTACATTTCTGGCTCGTCTACATTTGCAGTAAGTGTAAATTGATCACTTCCTAAAACAGCAACAGAATCGATGGTTTTTAAAATAGTATCTTTTTCTATTTTTTGTAAATACATGGTTCCTTTTTTCAATCCTCTTATCTGACCATTTACAATCATATTCCCTTCTTTTTTAGAAGAACATGAGGCAATGAGTATAGCGAAACCTAAAACAAGTAATTTTTTCATTTGTAAAGTGTAATTTTTGCGTTTGCAAATATGCGTATTTCTATTAAACTTTAGAAGCTAATTCCAGTAAAATTGTAGAAACAATTGCTCCAACAGTTCCAATTGCATATCCAAATACGGCTAATAAAACACCCACAGTTGCTAACGAGGGATGAAATGCTTGTGCAACAATAGGAGCAGAGGCAGCACCACCAACATTAGCTTGACTTCCAACAGCCAAAAAGAAATATGGAGCTTTGATTAGTTTTGCAACCAAAATCAACAATCCAGCATGAATTGACATCCACACCAAACCAATCACTAACAATCCAGGATTGTCTAAGGCTTGGTTTAAATCCATTTTCATTCCAATGGTTGCAACCAAAATATAAATAAAAACACTTCCCAATTTACTGGCACCTGCACCTTCATAATTTTTTGCTTTTGTATAAGACAAAGCAATTGCAACAATGGTAGAAACACTAATCAACCAAAAGAATTGAGAATCTAAAAAGGTAAACATGTTCTTAATGGTTTGAGATTCTATTGAGCCAACCAAATTTCCAAAAAACTGACTTAAATATTTAGAAGAAAAATGCCCAAAACCAACGGTTCCGAAAGCAATTCCCAGCATAATCATCAAGTCTGTTAAAGAAGGATTTCTTTTTACTTTTTTTGTGAAGTTTATTACCTTTTCTTTTAATTCTTCAATAGCAGAGTTGTCTGCTTTTAGCCATTTATCTATTTTGTCTTTTTTGCCAATTCCAATTAATAATACTGCCATCCAAATGTTGGCAACAACAATATCAACAATTACCATTCCGCCATACTTTGCAGGGTTGTATTTGTAGATTTCTAGCATTGCCGTTTGATTGGCTCCACCACCAATCCAGCTTCCTGCTAAAGTAGATAGGCCTCTCCAAACCGCATCAAAATCCGCTCCCCCAACAGTTTCTGGCGAGAAAATAGATATCAATAAAATAGCAATGGGACCACCAATAATAATACCAAGGGTTCCTGTAAAAAACATAATCAATGCTTTAGAACCTAAATTAAAAATGGCTTTTAAATCGATGCTCAACGTCATTAACACCAATGCAGCAGGTAGTAAAAATCTACTGGACACATAGTAGAGACTAGAACTGTGTTTTACAGTTTCTCCAACATTATTTGTGGTTACCCATTCTGGTGAAATAACGCCAAAAGTTGTAAATATGGCTGGTACAAAATAGGCCATAAATAAACCTGGAACTATTTTGTAAAATTTAGCCCAAAAGCCAGAGGTTATAGATTCTGTATAAAATACAAATCCTAGTGAAATCATTAATAGCCCGAAAACAATTGCGTCATTTGTAAAGATTGGTGCTGTCATTGTGTATTATTTTTGGCTAAAGTATTAAAATTATTTCTTTTTAGTGTGATTTGTAGAAATAGCTATGCCTGCAACAATTCTATTAAAGTTGGCACCACCATTTAAAGAAATATTATGATAGCCTAATTGTAAGTTAATTGTATTGGAAAACTTGTGTTTTATACCAATTCCAAACCAATTCTGAGAATACGTTTCTCCATCGAAATTTAAAAAAACTTCATCATACACATAGGCAGAAAATGTATCAGAAATAGGATGATTTATTCCTAGTTGGTATCGAAACCAATGTTTTGTGTCTGTTTCAAACAAACGTTGTTCGAACCTAAATCTGTGTGCAATACCAAATTTTGAATGTGAATAGTTAATGTTTAAATCTTCTACAATTCTGTGTTCATTTACACCACCACCATCTACATCAAAAGTAGCATCCGTATTAAAAAAAGCGTATCCTACATAAGCACTAAATGTATTGTTTATTTTATAGTTAGCACCCGCTCGTAACATGAGTTGCTGCAGATCGTTTGCGATATCAAAAAATCTAAATTGCGCCTGTGTTTTAAGACTGATTCTTTCAGAAACTTTATGTGATCCGCCGAAGGCATACCAAACTCCAAGTTTATTTTCTGGGTTAGTTTGTGCAATAGTGTGAAATGAAATAAATAATAAAATAATTAATGTAATTTTCTTCATGTGGTAAGTGTTTACAAATTAAAATCTCCCACTTTCGTAGGAGATTTATAAAAAATAAATTGTTAAAATATTAATTTTCGCTAAATTTTTTAGTGTTTTTAAAAGGTGAAATCTGAATAGGTTCTACTTCGTTTTTATAAGTAACCCAATCTGAACTAAAGAAAGTGTTGGTTTTATCCAATGCATCTTTTAGTGCATCTTTAAAATTGTTAATCAGTTCGGTTTCTGTCTTGGTAATTTTACCAAAACGAGCGCCTAGATAACTTCTAGCAGCACCGTACCTTTGAGTTACAGTAACTTCTGGATTTCTAGTAATACCTTGTCTCTTGTCAATAGTTCCAAGATATAAGCTGATTAGTTTGTCAATTTTTTCAGTAATTTCTTTAGATGATTTTATCTGAGAAGCATATTTTTTCTTATCGGCTTTAGATAAATTAGTTGAAATTTCTTTGACAGTATTTTTGCTTTCTACCAACTGTTTTACAACTTCAGCAATTGTTTTGCCATTTGCTTCTAGTTGTTTACTGATTTCGTAACGTGTAGAAAGTTCTGTTTTAGAGTAAGTCAATCTTGGATCAAACTCAACTTTAATAGTTTGTTCAGAGACAAGATTTCCAAAACTCATTTTTAGTTTATATGTTCCAGGTTTTACTCTAATTCCGCCCGGCTCTCTAGTTGATTCTCTTAAAGATCTAGAGGCTCTTGCAACACCTTTTTCATCTAAAAACCAATACATTTTATGCACTCCGTTTTCTTTTGGAGTTTTTTGTTTTAAGGTTCTAATCAAACGTGTTCCGTCAAAAATCTCTAACTTAATTTCGTCCCATTTAACGGCGTCTTTTTTTTCACTTTTAGCTTTCTCAGGTTTATTGATGTAAAACGAAATTGGTGCACCCCGTCTTCTGTTTTCTCCTTGGTACAAGGCATCTGCTCCAAATCTACTTCCGGTTGGTTGTATGAAACTTGCTTGGTAAGCAATAGGAGGTTCAAACAATTGTAAACTTGTTGCAAAACTCTTGTTGTTCCCTGCCAATGCTCTTAAAGGTCTGATATCATCTAACACCCAAGCAGCTCTACCAAAAGTTCCGATAACTAAATCGTGTTCTCTTGGCTGAATTACTAAATCCTTAACAGGAACCGTAGGGAAACCGTTGGTCCATTTGGTCCATTTATCTCCTGCATTTAAAGAAATATACAATCCGTCATCAGTTCCTAAAAATAGTAAATTCGGATTTTCAAGATCTTCAAGAATACTTAATGTATAACTCTGAACGTCTTTTTCATCTACAATACGAGTCCAAGTTCTTCCGTAGTTTTTCGTTTTATACGCATAAGGGGTATAATTAAAACGACGATAATCGTTTGCAATTAACAAGGCCTCACCTTTATTTTTGTTAGAGGCTTTTATTTGAGCAATCCAACTTCCTTCAGGCAATCCTTTTAAGTTTTTAGAAACATTGGTCCAAGTGGCACCGCCATTTCTTGTTACCTGTACGTTTCCGTCATCGGTACCAACCCAAAGCATGTCTTTTTCTAAAGGAGATGGTTCTATAACTAGTATTGTTGTATGATTTTCTGCTCCAGTAGCATCCATACTTAAACCACCACTTTCGGCTTGTTTTTGTTTGTTCGGGTCGTTGGTTGTTAAATCTGGAGAAATAACATTCCAAGTAGTTCCTTTATTGGTGCTTTTGTGTACAAACTGACTTCCAAAATAAATGGTTGAGTTATCAAAAGGATCTTGCCCAATGGCACTATTCCAATTGAAACGCAATTTTACATTTGGATCTGGATGTGTTGGTTTTATAGAATAGCTATAACCTGTTTTTTGATCGTATCGAACCACTGAGCCTTGTTGACTCATGGCATATCCGTAACGAGAATCTTCTTTGTCTGGCACTACATCAAATCCATCACCAAAGGCCAATTCTTGCCAATACGAGTTTCTAATTCCTTGTGCTTTCCATACATAAGCTGGTCCGCCCCAAGAACCGTTATCTTGCATTCCTCCATATACATTATACGGAAAATCGTTGTCTACATTGATGTGGTAAAATTGTGCTACAGGAAGGTTTCCTATAAAACGCCACGATTTTCCTTTGTCTTTTGTAATGTTTAATCCTCCATCATTTCCATCAATCATAAAGTTTCCGTTTTTTGGATGAATCCACCATGCATGATGGTCTGGATGCACACCATTGTCAACTCCATAAGCAGGCATTAACTGTCGGAAGCTTTTACCACCATCATCAGAAACATTTACGTAGGTAAATATAGAATACAATCTGTTTTCGTTTTGTGGGTCAACATAAATTTCTGAATAATAAAACGGACGTGTTCCAATTTCTGGTTTGTCATTTATTTTAGACCATTTAAATCCGCCATCTAAACTTTTGTACAGCGCATTCTTCTTAGCTTCTACCAATGCATAAATGGTGTTTGGATTGCTTCTAGAAATAGCAACACCAATTCTTCCTAAATTTCCTTTAGGAAAACCTTCTTTTTCGGTAACTTTCTTCCAAGTATCTCCACCGTCATGTGTAATATACATACCGCTTCCTTCTCCTCCAGAATTAAAAAACCAAGGGTCGCGTTTGTGTTCCCACATAGCAGCAATTAATTTATTTGGATTTGATGGATCCATTACCAAGTCTGCGGCTCCAGTTTTATTGTTGTTGAATAATATTTGTTTCCAAGTTTTTCCACCATCTATCGTTTTGTATACACCACGTTCTGGATGTTCTCCCCAAGGAGAACCAATGGCAGCAGCATACACAATATTCGGATTTGTAGGGTCGATAACCACACGATGAATATGGCGTGTTTTTTCTAATCCCATTGCTTTCCAAGTCTTTCCAGCATCTAGAGATTTGTAGATTCCGAAGCCACCATTTAAACTGTTACGAGGATTTCCTTCTCCGGTTCCAACCCAAACTACGCTTGGATTTGATTGTTGAATGGCAACTGCACCAATAGAAGCAGTTAATTCATTATCAAAAATGGGTTCCCATTTAATTCCGGCTGAAGTAGATTTCCATAAACCTCCAGAAGCAGTTCCGGCATACATAATGTTTGTGTCAGATTGTACAACATCAATAGTTGTTACACGTCCACTCATTCCACCAGGACCAATATTTCTTGGTTTCATGTTTTTTACCAAATCCATAGAGAATTCTTGAGAAAAGGCTAGGGTAGTAGCCAATATAAAAAGTAGTGATAATAATTTTTTCATGATAAGTTAGTTCATTAATTGAGCGCATGAAGTTACAAAATCTATAAAAAACAAAAGTCTTAAATATATGTTAACATCAAAAAAGCGAAGAATTTTATTCCTCGCTTTTCTTTTTTGGTTCTCTTTTGGCTTCTTTTAAACTTTGCATGAGCATCCATTCAATCTGTCCATTGGTAGATCGAAATTCGTCCGAAGCCCATTTTTCAATAGCTTTCATCATATCTTCATTTATTCGCAGCGCGAATGCTTTCTTTTTTGCCATGGTTACTTTTTTATAAATGCAACGACTGTTGTAATTAATTTTTCTGATAAAGAAAAATCTGCTGAGTAATAAGAGTTCATATTATCGGCATCTTTTTCAATATGTTTCAATACATGATTCATGTTTTCTATCAACACTAATTTAGAGGATGGTTTTGCTTTATGTAAAGCTTCTGCATCTGAAACTTTTACTTGTAAATCTTTATCTCCGTTGATAATTAAAACAGGAATGGTTAGTTTTTTTATTTCTTCTGAAGGATTGTAAGTCGCCCAATTTTTAATAAAGGGCAAATTTTGTTTTGCAAATACAGAAGCCAATAAAGGATTTACTTGTTTGATATCTCCGGTTTCAAATAATTCTTTAAAATGTGCTTCTGCAACTTTTCCGAATTCTGGACTTTGAGCTGTAATTTGCTCAATGATGGTTTTGTCTATGCTAACAGCAGGGCCTGAAAGAGAAATGTATTTGCTTGTTCCTTTTGATGCCAACATGGCTATTAAAGAGCCTTGACTATGGCCTACCAATATTATTTCTGAAAAACGATGGTCGTTTTTAAAATGAGCGATAACTTTTTCTACATCACTTACCAAATCTGTAAATATAATTCCTTTTAAAAATTTAAAATTTTTAGGATTCGAAGTTCTTTTATCAAAACTAAAAAAGGCAATATTTTCTTTATTGATTGCATCTCTAAATTGTTTGATATAATTTGCTTTTACAACAGTGCCTTGATTTCCATTTCTGTCTACATTTCCAGATCCATGAACCCAGATTACTAAAGACACTTTTGTTTTTGTAAACGAAAGGGTCCCAGGTAATTCAATAGAATCATTTTTAATTAGAATCTCTTCTGATTTTATTGTTTGTCCGTAAGCAATTGAACAGATTGATAAAAATATATATAGAAACTTAATTTTCATTAGTTGTTATTTTATGTTCGTATGTTTTTAAAATAGCATTGGCTTCATTCAGTAATTTTGTACCAATGAGTATTTTTTTGCCATTTCTACATTCTATTTGTATTCCTACATCTCCAGAAACAGTATAAGAAATCCCTTTCTTTTTTCTCGAAAGAAAACTGGTTTTTAATCCCCAGCCACCATATTCTGTCATCGCGTGATAAGTTCTAGTATTGGCAGTTTTTAATTCTACCCAAGTTATTAATCTTGGAGAAAAATGAAACGGAAAAAATTGAAATTGAATTCCTTTTTCGTCAATTCTTGTTGATAATTTAAAGAAGAAAATTGGGAGCACACATAAAGGTATTAACACCAAAGTAAAAACAAATTCGTTCATACTCATGGTGCTGTTTTCTTTAGAAAACTCTTTAATGATTATGGCAATAGGCACCAACATGCTGATAATTATTAAAACAATCAACCAACTTTGTGTAAAACGTTGTTCTTCTTTAAAAACTCTCATTAAGATTGATGTTGTTTTTCATTTTATCTGTTTTTATCTCTTTCTAAAACAATGCGTGTGTTTTGCTCTCCAATATGAATTACTTTCCAGCCACTTCTAGCATGTTCGTTTAGAGTATCTTCTAAACGCTCATTGTTTTTAGAAAGTCCCATTTTCCAGTTAATTACTTTATATTCTTTCATTTTTAATTATTTGATAATATTAAAACTCCAATACTAATTAGTACTATAAATATAGCAAACAGTATAAAAAGTACTTTTTTATTTTTGATTTGAAATCCTAACATAGGCTTACTTTTAATTGAATATACAAATTAGTGGTATTAAGATAATGCTTATGAAGAATACAATTAATTTTAAAACGACTGTTATCATTTTAATGACTTAACGTTCCTGTATTTAATACTGGAGAAGCATCTTTGTCTCCACATAAAATAACCATTAAGTTACTTACCATTGCTGCTTTACGTTCATCGTCTAAATCAACAATATTCTTTTTCCCAAGTTCTTCTAAAGCCATTTCGACCATGCTAACCGCTCCCTCAACAATTTTATGTCGAGCTGCAACAATTGCGGTAGCTTGTTGTCTTTTTAACATGGCATTTGCTATTTCTTGCGCATAGGCTAAATAACCAATTCTAGCTTCTAAGACTTCAATACCAGCAATAGACAAACGCTCTTCAACTTCTTTTTCTAATGCTTCACTTACTTCGTTTACACTAGAACGTAAAGTAATATCTTCTTCGGTTCCTTCATCTGCAAAATTATCATACGGGTACATGCTTGCTAATTTTCTAACCGCAGCATCTGTTTGTACTCTTACAAAATTTTCGTAATTATCTACATCAAATGCCGCTTTATGAGTATCTGTTACTCTCCAAACTAAGATGGTACTAATCATTATTGGGTTTCCTAGCTTGTCGTTTACTTTTAAACGCTCACTGTCAAAGTTGCTTGCTCTTAAAGAAATGGTTCTTTTCTTGTATAATGGATTTGCCCAATACAAGCCATTCGTTTTTATAGTTCCAATATATTTTCCAAAAAGCAATATTACTTTTGATGAATTTGGATTGACTAAAATAAATCCAAAAATAGAAATGAAAGCAACAGCTGTAGCTATAAGCCAAGCAGGATTTTCATATTTTACTGTCGTTACAATTCCTCCAATAAACAGCACTAATACTAAAACGAACATTAGATATCCGTTTGCGGGTTTTATACTCTTTTCGTTACTCATGATATGTGTATTTTGATTTGATATTAAAATGATATCACAAAGATATATGTTTTTTTTTGACTTTAGCAAATTTTTAAACTATTATTTTTATAAATTAGCCAAACTTAATTTCATAAAAAACAAAAATGAAAACAAACATCTTATATATACTCACATTTGTGTTTATCGGTAATTTTTCAACAGGTATAAATTCTGAGGCAGAAATAGTTTGGGGTAATACTGGGCATAGAGCTGTTGGAGAAATTGCAACCAAACATCTATCTAAAAAAGTGCAACGTAAAATTAAAGAATTGTTAAACGGACAAAGTTTAGCGATGGTTTCTACTTTTGCAGATGATATCAAGTCAGATAAAAAGTACAACGATTTTTATACCTGGCATTATGTAAATTTAAATGATGATGAAACCTATCAAGCTTCAAAGAAAAATCCAAAAGGAGATTTGGTAACTGGAATAGAAAAATGCAAACAAGTATTATTAGACGAGAATGCTTCAAAAGCAGATAAAGCTTTTTACTTAAAAATGTTAGTGCATTTTATTGGTGATTTGCATCAGCCGTTACATGTAGGAAGGGTTAGTGATAAGGGAGGAAATGACTTTCAAGTAAATTGGTTTAATAGAGGAACAAACATGCATAGAGTATGGGATAGTCAAATGATTGATAGTTTTAACATGACATATTCTGAATTGGCTTCAAATACAGATATGTTAAGTAAAGCTCAGATTAAAGAACTCCAAAAAGGCACCGTAGTAGATTGGGTAAATGAAACAAAAGGCTTGGCACAAATGGTATATAATTCTGCTGAAACAGGAGAAAAATTAAGCTACCGATATATGTATGATCATTTTCAAACGGTAAGAGATCAATTGCAAAAAGGCGGAATTAGATTGGCTAAAGTATTGACGGATATTTTAGGGTAAAAAGAAGACTACAAAACAGAAAGCGAGCATTTTGCTCGCTTTTTTTATGACTATTCGGTTGTTTCTTTTGTAGTTGTAGTTTTTCTTTTTATTGATACTAATAGACCAACCAAAACCCCAAACGAAAAGCTTCCTAAAATGATTAAAATACGTGAAACAGAAATTTTCCAAAAAAGAAAATTTACATCCGTAATTTCTGAATTTTGCAATGAAAAAACAACAATTATCAATACAAAAACAAGAGAAATGATAGTTTTAGCTTTCATGATTTAAGTTTTATTTACCTTAAAGATAGCTATTTTATTCTGTAACTTTTAATCTTGCTTGTGCAGTTATGGCAATATCTGAATAGTTATTGTTTAAGAATTTTAAATACCCTGTAATCGCAATCATTGCTGCATTGTCAGTTGTGTATTCAAATTTTGGAATATAAGTTGTCCAACCAAAATGTTTTTCAGCTAACTCTAAACGCTTTCTAATTTCTGAATTAGCCGAAACTCCACCTGCAATAGCGATGTGCTTAATGCCGGTTTGCTTTACAACATTTTTTAGTTTCTCCATTAATATTTCTATGATTGTATGCTGAATGGATGCACAAATATCTACTAAGTTTTCTTCAATAAAACTTGGATTTTCTTTTACCTTTTTCTGAATGAAATACAAAATGGCTGTTTTTAATCCGCTAAAGCTAAAATCTAAATCGCCCACTTTTGGTTTTGTAAATTGAAATGCTTTCGGGCTTCCTTGTTGTGCATATTTATCAATTAATGGTCCGCCAGGATAAGGCAATCCTAAAATTTTTGCAGACTTATCAAATGCTTCACCTACTGCATCATCAATGGTTTCGCCTAAAATTTCCATTTCAAAATGATTGGTGATTTTAACAATTTGTGTATGCCCACCACTTATCGTTAAACAAACAAAAGGAAAAGGAGGAATCTTCGCATTTTCTTCATCAATAAAATGAGCCAAAATATGTGCTTGCATGTGGTTAACATCAATCAAAGGGATTTGTAAACCCAACGCCAATGATTTTGCAAAAGAAGTTCCAACTAATAAAGAGCCCATTAGTCCTGGGCCACGCGTAAATGTAATGGCGCTTAATTGAGATTTATCTATGTTTGCTTGTTCTAAAGCTTGTTGTACAACAGGAACTATATTTTGTTGATGTGCCCTAGAAGCAAGCTCTGGAACAACACCACCATATTTGGCATGTATTTCTTGATTTGCCACAACATTACTCAATACTTTTCCGTTATAAATTACAGATGCACTCGTGTCATCACAAGAAGATTCTATTCCTAAAATATAAATTGATTTTTGGCTCAAAAGATTAAAAAGGTTTAAATTGTGTTGCAAAAATATTGATTCAAATTCAATAGTTATCAAAATTTCAACTTTCTTTGCAATTAATGGCAATATTTTTGATTAGAATTCACTGATTATTCCACTTTTAGATAAAAAATTGATTATTAAAAACAAGATTAAAATATTCGCAAGATTTTTAGCCTATGTAATGCTATTCTTGTTTTTGATTAGTATTATCTTATCAATTCCAGGAGTTCAAACCAGATTGGCTAGATCTTTAACGAAAAGTTTAAAAAAATCTTTCAATACAAATATTGTTGTAAAAAGAGTGGATTTATCTTTTTTAGGTTCCGTTCAATTAAAAGGAGTTGAGATTAGAGATCATCATAATGATACCTTAATTTTTGTAAAAAACTTAAGAACTTCGTTGTTGAATGCTAAAAAAGTTATCGATAATAAAGTAAATCTAGGGAGTGTTTCTCTAGAAGGTGTAGATTTTCATTTAAAAACCTATAAAGGGGAAACCAATGACAACATATCTATTTTTGTAGAAAGTTTTGAAGATGATACTCCTAGAGACTCTTTAGCTGATCCTTTTTTGTTAAATAGTTCTAGCATGTATCTTAGTAACTTAAATTTTAAGTTGATAGACGAAAACAAAAAAGATAGTTTGCCTTTTTTTGTAACGAATGCAGGAGGTAGTTTAAGTGATTTTAAAATTCTTGGCCCAGATGTTACAGCTAAAATTAGAGGATTGTATTTTGTTGAAAAAAACGGATTGGAAATTACCAATCTAACTACAGATTTTACCTACACAAAAACCAACATGTTGTTTAAAAAGACAACATTGCAAACACAAACCTCCAAAATTAATGCAGATATTTCTTTTAATTATGATCGAAAAGATTTGCAATTCTTTTCAGATAAAGTTAATATCAAAGCAAATTTTTCTAACAGTAGAATTTCATTAAAAGATTTAAGTAGATTTTATGGTGAGTTTGGTATAGAAGATGTTTTAAATATAGATGGAAACCTAGTAGGGACATTAAATAATTTTACGGTAAATCAATTAAATGTTAATTCTGATGATGGAATTATTATTGATGGGAATTTAAAGTTTATAAATGCTATTGACACTAATAATGGATTTTCATTTGAAGGAGATTTAAAAAATGTTACTGCAAATTATCAAGAATTAAAAAGTGTGCTTCCAAACCTAATAGGTAAAACATTACCCACAGAGTTTAAAAGATTAGGGGTATTTACATTAAAAGGGAAGACTTTTATTAACGAAGATAAATTAGATTTAGACATTGTAGTTTTTTCTGAAATAGGAACTACAAAAGCAAATTTAAAACTTACAAACATTGCCAATATAGATGAAGCCAACTATAAAGGAAATGTAGAGTTGTTAGATTTTAATATGGGTAAATTTTTTAACGAACCATTGTTTGGAAAAATTACCTTAAATGGCGATGTAAACGGTACAGGATTTAGGATTGATAACGTAAATACAGGAATCATTGGAATTGTAAAAAAACTAGATTTTAATGAGTATACCTATCAAGATCTAAATGTAAACGGATTGTTTCAAAATAAACTTTTTAATGGTAACTTAAATGTAAATGATGCGTTTCTAAAAATGCGATTTAATGGCTTAGCCGATTTTTCATCGAAAATTAATAAGTTCGATTTTACTGCGACAATTGAAGAAGCCGATTTGGTAAAAACCAACTTGTTTACAAGAGATAGCATTTCTAAAGTAAAAGGAGAATTAGAATTTGATATTATTGGAAATACGTTTGATGATATAGTTGGAATTACAACGTTTAATAACGTAGAGTACACAAATCAAAAACAGACCTATAATTTTAAAAAATTTGTAGTTACATCTACTGTAAAAGACAATGTCAAAACCATAGACTTTAATAAAAATACTGATGCAAATGATATTGCTCAAGGTTGGTTAAAAGGAAATTTTAGGTTTAGCGAGTTGCTTCCAATTACACAAAATGCTTTAGGTAGTATTTATGCGAATTACAATCCTTATAAAGTAGAGCCAGATCAGTTTTTAGAATTTGACTTTAATATTTACAATCAAATTGTTGATGTGTTTTTTCCAAAAATATTTATTGATAAGAATACAACTTTACGAGGACGAATAAATGCCAATACAAATGCATTAAAACTCGTATTCAATTCGCCTAAGATTTTAGCTTATGGTGGCGAAATAGATTCTGTTTATGTAAGAATGGATACTAAAAGTAAGTTGTATAATACACACATAACAGCTACTAATGTAAAAACAGATTATTTTAACGCGTCAGATTTTAACTTATTAAATATTACAAAAAAAGACACCTTATTTTTTAAATCAGAATTTAGAGGCGCAACCGCCATAAATGAAACCTTTAACATGGATTTTTATTATACATTTAATAAGGATAAAAAAGCAGTGTTGGGTATCCAAAAATCTAGTTTCGATTTTGAAAATAATATCTGGAAAATCAATCCACAAAACAATAAAGACAACAAAGTCGTTTTCGATTTAAAGAAAAACGAATTTAATTTTAGTCCTTTTTATTTAAGATCAAAAGAACAAGAAATAACGTTTCAAGGAGTTGTAAAAGATTCTACTCAGAAAGACTTAAAAATAAATTTCAAAAAGGTAAAACTATCTAGTTTGTTGCCAGAAATAGATAGTTTATCTTTAAATGGTATTTTAAATGGTCGCTTAGATTTTCTGCAAAAAGATGGTCAATATAGTCCAAAAGGAAATTTATCGGTATCTGATTTTAAAATCAATTCTTTTGAGCAAGGAAATTTAGATTTAAATATTGTTGGAGATAATTCTTACGAGAAATATGCCGTTGACTTAACATTAGAAAACGCAAATCGAAAAAGCATTTTTGCTAATGGATCTGTAGATTTTACAAATGAAAGACCCGTTATTGATTTAAAGGTAAATCTAGATAAATTTCAATTAAATGCATTCAGTCCTTTAGGGCAAGATGTGTTGTCTAAATTAAGAGGAGAGGCTTCCGGTAGTTTTAATGTTACTGGGTTTTTAAGAAATCCAGAAATGAAAGGAGAAATTGATTTAAAAGGGGCAGGTTTATTATTTCCATATTTAAATGTTGACTATGATTTTGAAGGGATTACAAAAATTAAATTACTAGATCAATCTTTTATTTTCGAAAAACTAAATTTATTAGACACCAAATATAAAACTACGGGAGATTTCAGTGGGAGTATAACCCATCAAGATTTTAAATCTTGGTATATGAATTTAAATATTCTAACAAACAATTTAGTTGTGTTAGATACAAAAGAAACAGAAGAATCTTTGTATTTCGGAACTGCTTTTATCAAAGGAAATGCAAAAATTTATGGAATGACAGACAATCTGTTTGTTGATGTAAATGCAACTACAAATCCAAATACAAAATTTGTGATTCCGTTAAATGATATTAAAACGATTGATAATTACAAGTTGATTCAATTTAAAAGCAATAAAATAGTCACAACAGAAAAAGAGATTGAAGATTTTCAATTGAATGCATTAAAAGGGTTGAAATTAGACATCAATCTAGAAGTAACGAAAGATGCATTGGCAGAAATAGTGATAGATAAATCGAATGGTAGTTTGTTAAATGGTAGAGGAAATGGAAATCTAAAAATTGAAATTGATACGAGAGGAAAATTTAATATGGACGGGAATTTTATTGTTGATGAAGGTAAGTATGAATTTAAATATGGAGGCTTGGTAAATAAAACTTTTAATGTTGTAAAAGGAGGAAGAATTACTTGGGATGGAAGTCCGTCTGATGCAGATTTAAACATTACAGCAGTTTATACCACAAATGCAAATCCGTCATTACTATTAGAAAATTTTAACTCAAGTAGAAAAATACCTGTAAATTTAATAACCAGAATAAGTGGAGGTTTATTTACTTCTAAGCAAGATTTTGATATTGAAATACCCAATGTAAATAACACAATTTCTTCTGAGTTGGAATTTAAATTAAACGACAACAACGAAGATGAAAAAACAAAACAATTTTTATCTTTGCTAGCGTTAAATACTTTTTACAATCCAGGTAAATCTAATTTCAATAGTTCAAATGCAATTTTAGGAACAACCTCAAGTGCTATTACAAGTGTTTTATCCGATCTAATTAGTAGTAACGATGGTAGAGTGCAATTTGATGTAGATTATGAAATTACAGACAAAACCGATGTAAACAATATTATAAATGATGATTTGGTAAATGTTTCAGTCGGTACGCAAATTTCTGACAGAGTTGTAGTGAATGGAAAAGTTGGGGTACCGGTGGGTTCAAAGACACAATCAAGTGTTGTTGGAGAAGTAAAAGTAGAAATTCTGTTAAATGAAAAAGGGAATTTTAGAGCTGTAATTTTTAACCGTCAAAACGAAATTCAATACTCTACAGAAGAAGAAGGTTATACACAAGGAATTGGTTTATCATATCAAGTAGATTTTAATAATTTAGCCGATTTACTAAAAAAAATAGGACTTAAGAAGAAGAACGAAATCACAATAAAAAAAGACTCCGTTAAAACAGCAAAAACAAATAGTTTTACGAAGTTTAAATCAACAAAAATTAAAAATTAAATATGAAAGATTTTACATTGGTAATTTTAGCAGCAGGAATGGGCAGTAGATATGGTGGAACAAAACAACTTGACGCCATAACAGAGAATGGAGAAACTATTATGGACTTTTCTTTGTATGATGCAATAAAAGCAGGATTTACAAAAATTGTGTTTATTGTGCGAAAAGATATTTTAGAAGAAGTAAAAACAGATTTTGGCGCTAAATTAAAAGGTAAAGTAGAGGTAGAATATGCAATACAAGAAACTACAAAAGTTCCTGAAAAATATAGTAACAATCAACGTCTTAAACCTTGGGGAACAGCACACGCGCTATTGGTTGCAAAAGATTTAATAAAAGATAATTTTTGTGTTATCAATGCAGATGATTTTTACGGATATGATGCCTATAAAACAATCATTTCTTTCTTGAAAAATGCAGATCCGTCTTCAACAAATTATACCATGGTTGGATATCCAATTTACAATACATTATCAGAAAATGGTAGCGTTTCTAGAGGAGAGACATTTGCAGATGAAGACAATAATTTACAGCAAATAAAAGAGCGAACTGCAATTACAAAAAGAGGAAATGATATTGTTTTTGAAAACGAAGACGGTAAGGAAGAAATAATGTCTAAAGACACCATTGTGTCAATGAATTTCTTTGGCTTTACACCTGCTTTTTTAAATTATTTAGACAGCGAATTTGAAGCTTTTTTAGAAGAAAATTATCAAGAATTAAAAGCAGAATTCTTCTTGCCGTTGGTAGTAGATAATTTAATAAAAGCTAACGAAGCTAAAATGAAAGTATTAAGCACGGATGCAAAATGGATAGGTGTAACATATAAAGAGGATAAAGAAGTTGTTGTAAATAAAGTAAAAACGTTAATGCAGCAGGCCGTTTATCCACCAAAACTTTGGGAATGAAGGATGTGTTAAAAAAAGTCATTGATAAATTTCAAATACCATCAGAATTTGAATCTTTTGAAGAATTAAATTCAGGACATATAAATGATACTTTTTTAATAAAAACAACACAGAAGCCTTATTATGTTTTACAGAGAATTAACAAAAATGTTTTCCCGAGATCAAAAGAATTGATAGAGAACAAAATTTATGTAAGTAAGCATTTACAACATAAGTTAAAGCATTTAGCTCAAGAAGAAATTCAACAAAAAGTATTGTGTTTTGCGAAAGCAAAGGACAATACTTTTTTTTATGAAGACAATGACGGTTATTTTTGGAATGCCTCAATTTTTATTGAAGACTCTATAACTTATTTAAAAGCAGAAAACACTCAAATTGCCTTTGAGGCAGGAAAAAAAACAGGGGAGTTCTTAGAATTGACAAAAGATATTGATGTTGCTAATATCCATACTATTTTAGAAGATTTTCACTCTGTAAGTGTTAGGTATCATCAATTTAAAACAGCACTACAAAATGCTTCTGAAGAGACAATAAAGCGCTCTAAAGAGCAGATTTGTTTTATAGAATCGCATATCAAGGAAATGCAGCAACTTGATACTGCTATTGAGCAAAAGTTGTTGCCCTTAAGATTGACACATAACGATACTAAAATTTCAAATATTTTATTTTCAAAAGAAAACAAAGCTTTGTGTTTAATTGATACGGATACTGTTATGAAAGGGGTTTTGCATTTTGATTATGGAGATGCTATAAGAACGATTTGCAATACAGCCGATGAAGATGAAAGAGATATCAATAAAATTGCATTTAATTTTGAGTTTTTTAAAAGCTATACACAAGGCTTTTTTCAAGAATTTAAAAGTGCAACACAGCAAGAAATTAATTTATTACCTGTTAGTATTAAAATATTGCCTTTTATTATGGGGTTGCGTTTTTTTACTGATTTTTTAAATAACAATGTGTACTTTAAAACAGTGTATGAAACCCATAATTTAGACAGAGCAATCAATCAATTTGCATTGATAAACCACATTGAAAATAAATATCAAGAAATAGTAAAATGTATAGCTACATAAATCTAATTGTATGGTTTTAAAAATAAATACTAAAGTTTAATTATTATTTTATATCTTCGTCAGTTAATTATGAAAAAAATTAATAAAATAGCGGTTATGACTTCTGGTGGCGATTCACCAGGAATGAATGCAGCGATAAGGTCAGTTGTAAGAACTTGTGCTTATTATCAAAAAGACTGTATAGGTATTTACAGAGGTTATCAAGGAATGATTGAAGGTGATTTCGTGGAGTTAAAAGCCAGAAGTGTAAACAACATCATCAACAAAGGTGGTACCATTCTTAAAACCGCAAGATCTAAAGAGTTTAGAACTAAAGAAGGTCGTGAAAAAGCGTTTTTAAATTTAAAGAAACATGAAATTGACGCCTTGGTTGTGATTGGTGGAGATGGTTCTTTTACAGGAGCACTAGTTTTTAATACTGAGTTTAATTTTCCAATAATAGGAATTCCAGGAACCATAGATAATGATATTTTTGGAACTTCTCATACCATAGGGTTTGATACCGCTTTAAACACAGCTGTTGAAGCTATTGATAAAATTAGAGATACTGCTTCTTCACACAACAGGTTGTTTTTTGTTGAAGTGATGGGTAGAGATGCTGGTTTTATCGCTTTAAATGCAGGAGTTGGAGCAGGAGCCGAAGAAATTTTAATTCCGGAAGAAGATTTAGGGTTGGAAAGAATGTTAGAATCTCTAACGAAAAGCAGGAAATCTGGAAAATCTTCTAGCATAGTTGTGGTAGCAGAAGGAGATAAAAACGGAAAAAATGTTTTTGAGTTGGCTGATTATGTAGAAAAGAATTTGCCAGATTACGAAGCTAGAGTTTCAGTTTTAGGTCATATGCAAAGAGGTGGTACACCTAGTTGTTTCGACCGAGTTTTGGCTAGTAGACTAGGCGTAAAGGCAGTAGAATTGCTTCTAGAAAACAAAACGAATTTAATGGTTGGTTTAAAAAACAATGAGGTAATTACTACTGGTATTAAAGAAGCCATAAAAGGTGGACATGCAATTGATAAAGAATTATTAAGAGTGTCAGATATAATGTCGATTTAAAAAATAAAAATAAAATTTAATGATTAACATAGGAATAAACGGATTTGGGAGAATAGGTAGATTGGCTTTTAGAAAGGCAGTGGAAAGAGATAATATGCAAGTTGTTGCTATTAATGATTTATTGGATGTAGATTATTTAGCATACATGTTAAAATACGATTCAGTTCACGGAAAATTTAACGGAGAAGTTGATGTTAAGAACGGAAAACTCATAGTCAACGGAAATGAAATTAGAATTTCTGCAGAAAGAAACCCTGAAGATTTAAAATGGGATGAAGTTGGTGCTGATTATGTGATGGAATGTACCGGAATTTTTAAAACAATAGAGCAAGCAAATAAACACATTGTTGGGGGTGCAAAAAAAGTAGTGATCTCTGCACCATCTCCAGATGCACCAATGTTTGTAATGGGTGTAAATCACCATAAATTAACAAAAGAAGACACCGTATTTTCGAATGCTTCTTGTACTACAAACTGTTTAGCTCCGATTGTAAAAGTCTTACATGATAATTTTGGAGTTGTAGAAGGATTAATGACCACGGTACATGCTACAACAGCAACACAAAAAACGGTTGACGGACCTTCATCTAAAGATTGGCGAGGAGGTAGAGCTGCAATCCATAACATCATTCCATCTTCTACAGGTGCAGCAGTAGCTGTTGGAAAAGTGATTCCGGAAATGAATGGAAAATTAACAGGAATGTCTTTTAGAGTGCCTACAATGGATGTCTCTGTGGTAGATTTAACTGTAAGATTAGAAAAACCAACTTCATATGACGCTATTAAAAAAGCAATGAAGGGGGCTTCAGAAAATGAAATGAAAGGAATTTTAGGATATACAGAAGACGCAGTGGTTTCTCAAGATTTTGTTGGAGACACTAGAACTTCTATTTTTGATGCTGAGGCAGGAATTGCACTAAATGACAACTTTGTAAAAGTGGTTTCTTGGTACGATAACGAAATGGGCTATTCAACAAAAATTGTTGACTTAATAGAGCATGCAGCTTCTTTAGATTAAGAAGTTTCTACATCATAACAAAAAAGCCGTTTTAAAATTTTAAAACGGCTTTTTTGTTATGATAAAATAAATTATTTAACAGCAATCACACTAATTTCTACATTTACATATTTAGGTAAATTGGCAACTTCAACTGTTTCTCTTGCCGGTGCTGTTGCTTCATTAAAATAGGTTGCATACACTGCATTGATAGCTCCAAAATTTTCCATATCAGAAATAAAAATAGAAGTTTTTACAATATTTTCAAACGTCATTTCAGCAGCTTCTAAAACCGCTTTTACATTTTCCATTACTTGTTTAGTTTCAGTTGTAATATCGTCTAAAACCAACTCTCCATTTACTGGGTTTATGGCAATTTGACCAGACGTATACAAGGTGTTTCCAACTAATGTGGCTTGGTTATATGGTCCGATTGGCGCTGGTGCTTTTGAGGTTGTAATAATTGTTTTCATGTTTTTATTTTTTATAAGGTTTAAAGTTGCAAAGTTACAGAGTAGTGAAGTATCATAGGCTCAGAGCTTCAAGTTTTTCAAGAAACAAAGTTTAATTTTATTTTAGTAATTTGATTTAAAATTTTAATTTTTCCTAATTCCTAATTCCTAATTCCTAATTCCTAATTCCTAAAACAATAATCTATCTGGTAAACTACGTTTATCCCATTTTAAATCACTCAGCATACTTGAGTTGACACCAATTCTAAAATAATACGATTTGTTGTTGCCGAAAGGAGACCAGTCAAAATTAAAACTCCAACTATCTAAATCTCTTGTAAAACCTAGACGAGTATACGTAAAACCTTTGTTTTTAAAATCATACCCAGAACTATACCGCACTTTCCATTTAGGAGATAATTCTAAATCTCCGTTAAACATCAAAGAATTAGAGCCTATTCCGCTATTTCCAATTCCGTAATCAGTATAGTTTATTGCATAGGCAATGTTAATATTCCATGGAATTGTAGCTCTGTATAATTTGGTTTCTTTGACATCCTTATCATTCTTGTTGGGTGTGTTGCTGGAGGTTTCTCCAAACTGATTTTGATTTGTGCTTGATGTTGTGTTTTTTTCCTTTTTTTCAAAATCTCTGCTCGAAAGTGAAACATTGGCTGTAATATTTGCACTTGTCAATCTAAAAACACTGCTGTTGATTTTATTAATTCTACTCCCATTTCCATCAACTTGATAAGGATCTAAAGTAGCGCCAAAATTGATGGATAATTTATCTTTAAAAAAACGAGTACCTGCGTTTACATTCACTGGGCTCCATTTTAAACTATCAGCAGCAATATTGTAATTTGTGCTAAAATTTAAATTGTTTAAAAGGGTTATTTTTTTGTCTTCTACATTTAACGAATCTTTAGAAGCAACTTTAGCTTCTAATACGTTACTAATGTTAATTCCGATTGAGTTTGATAAACCAGTTCCTGGTCTTCCGTAAATACCATTTTCAAAAGGCGAATAGGTTAGAATGTCATTAGGATCTATACTTTGTTGTACTTGTTGATTGTATTTATCAGCAAAATCAGGTCTGTATCCATAAGTGATTGAAGGTCTAATGGTGTGGCGTAATTTTATTTTTCCGTTTTTTAAAGAAAAATCACCATATAAAGTAGTACCTAAAGAAAGTCCAGCACTATATTCTCTAAAACTTTTAAAGCCTCTAACGGTATCTTTTATTGCAGTTCCGGTAGTTGCATCGTAATATCTGTTGATGTAATCCCAGTTCCATACTTCTTTAAAATTAGCGCTTGGAGATAAGGTGAAGTATTTCAGTACTTTCATGTTTGTGTTTGCAGAAGCAGTATGTTGCATACCTGCTTTTGCAGTTTCAAACATTTCGGGTTTAAAGAATAAAGAATCTACTGTATTGATCCTGTAATCTCCTTTCATACTATAATTCAATCCGATTTTTTGCAAGGCATTTTTTTTGACTCCCCCTTTACCAGCAAAGGGGTAAATTCTATCCATATTTACCTGTAATGAAGGCAAGGTCATTGAAATTGCTTGAGTATTTGTGTTCTGTGTGTGGCTTGCAGTAGCGTTTAAATTAAATGGAGTGCCAACAAACTTCTTGTAATAGGATATTGAAGAACTTAAGGTGTTTGTTAAGAAATCAGAACTATTTACCTCGTTTAAAGATTCTCTAAAATATTTACTGCTACCTAAATTTACAGAAGCAGAAAAACGAGCATTCGGATTTGATTTTGAATCTTGGCTATGAGACCATTGAATATTAAAATTAGATGATTTGCTATAATCATCAAATCCTTTTAAACTTCTAATTAGGTTTTCATATCGCAAGCTAAAATTACCATTGTATTTATAACGAACTACATAGTTAGATTCTGTTCGTAAACCCCAACTTCCATTAGTATAGACATCACCCATTAAAGAAATGTCTAGATAATCATTAAAAGCTAAATAATAACCTCCATTTTGTAAAAAATAACCTTGGTTACTTGCTTCTCCCCAAGTGGGAATGATAAAGCCAGAAGCTCTTTTGTCTGTCATTGGAAAATAGGCAAACGGAATTGCAACTGGTGTTGGCACATCGGCAATGACTAAGTTACTCAATCCAACAATGATTTTTTTACCGGGAACTAATTTCGCTTTTCTAGTTTTGATGTAGTAATCTGGATTTACTTTATCTGAAGTAGTAAACTTTATATCTCTAATGAAAATGGTTGAATCATTTACTTTCTTCATTTTTTCACCATAAGTAATCATTCCAGATTGATTGGTTTTGATATTGTATATGATGGTTTTTTTTGTTTTAAAATTATACAAAATAGAATCTTGTTCAGATTCTTGAGACCCCTGTTTAAAAACAGGCCTCTGTACATAGCCTAAGCTGTCTTTTATTCCTTTAGCAAATAAGGTGTTTTTTTTGTTGTCAATTAAAATATACCCCGCTTTTAAATCAATGTCTTCATAGGTAACATGAGCCTGGTTGTATAATTCTATTTGTTTGGTTTTAGCATTTTGCAAAATGTAATCTACCGCATTATGTGTTATTTTAGATTCAATTGAGCTTTTGGCTTTTACTATAGTATCAATTTTAATGGTGTCTAATTTTTTCTTTAGCAAAAGACTGTCCTTTTTTAAGGAAGTTTTTTTATCTTTAAGAAGTGTAACTGGATTGGTTTTTGTTTTAATTTCTTGAGCAAAACCAATTTGTAAGCAAAAAAGGCTAAGGAAGCTAAATAAAAGTATGTGTTGTATGTTTGATTGCAATGCTTTTAATGCTATTTTTGTGATCAATGTAAAAATATACTTCAAAAATTGAAGTGCCAAATCTGAAAAGCCAAAATTAAGTAAAAATATTGATGCCAATAGTAGAACACTCTAAATATAATCATAAAACAAAACTTTTTACTCTAATAGTATGTAGCTTATTTTTTTTATCTGCAACACAATTTAGTTTTGCTCAAAAGAGAACATATACAATTGTTATTGATGCTGGGCATGGAGGACATGATCCAGGGAACATTGGTAACGGATATCGAGAAAAAAATATTGCATTAAAAGTAGCCTTAGAGATTGGAAGAATTGTTGGGAAACAAAAGGATATTAAAGTAGTTTTTACTCGAAAAAAAGATGTTTTTGTTGAATTGTGGAAACGAGGAGATATCGCTAATGATATAAAAGCAGATTTGTTTGTCTCGATTCATTGCGATTCTCATACTTCAAATGCTTTTGGCACAGGAACTTTTGTTTTAGGGGCAAGAGGAAATAGGCAAAATTTAGAAATTGCAAAGAGAGAAAACAGTGTGATTTTGTTAGAAAAAGATTATAAACAGAATTATAATTACGATCCAAACTCTCCAGAATCTGTAATCGGTTTATCTTTATTACAAGAAGAAAACTTAGATCAAAGTTTACAGTTGGCTAGTCTTATTCAGAACAACCTTGTAAATAAATTAAACAGACACAATAGACATGTGAAAATGGATAACTTTCAAGTGCTAAGAGAGACCATTATGCCAAGTGTTTTAATAGAACTAGGTTTTTTAACGAATAAGAAAGAAGGACGTTTTTTGAATTCTAAAACAGGGCAATTAGCAATGGCAAAAAACATTGCGAATTCAATTATCTCTTTTGTAAATCAATTAAAAATTAATACTGTAGAAGTTGTTTCGATTGAAAAAAAACCAATTATCGTTCAAAAAAATGAAGTAGAACAAATTATAGATAAAGATGTTGTTGAGTTTAAAATTCAAATTGCTTCAAGTCGAAAAAAAATAGCTACAAAATCATATAACTTTAAAGGTTTAAAAAACGTAGAAAGTATAAAAGTTGGTAGTTTTTATAAGTATTATTATGGAAAAACAGCCGATTATAATAATATACAATCATTGCTTAAAAGAGTGAAAAAGAAAGGATATAGATCGGCCTTTATAGCTGCTTTTAAGAATGGAGAAAAAATTTCAGTAAAACAAGCACTAAAAACAAAGTAATTACTGATAATCTCCAAAAAATTATTAGTAATATTGTTATTTAAAAAAGAATGTATGTCTAGAGAATTAAAAACGGGATTTGTTGCAGTTGTTGTTATTGCTCTTTTTATTTGGGGATTTAATTTCTTAAAAGGAGAAAATATATTTGCTAATAGTCAACGTCATTTTTTTGTTGAGTATAATAATATACAAGGGTTAAAAAAATCTAGTAGTGTTACGATAAACGGTTTACAGGTTGGTAGTGTTGTCGATATAAAATTCAATACAAACCCAGAAAAAAGAGGAAAATTAATTGTAGAGTTATTAATTGAAAATGATTTTCAATTTTCAAAAAGTAGTATTGCAAAAATTTATAGTGCAAGTTTAATGGGAGGGCAATCTTTAGCAATTATTCCTTCTTATGAAGGAGAAATGGCTGTTGATGGAGATTCTTTAAAAGGAGAAGTAGAATCAGATATTTTTTCATCAGTAGGTGAAAAACTGAATCCATTACAGGCTAAGCTAGAAAATGTGATTGTTAGTGCAGATTCTTTACTAGTAGGGTTAAATCAAACACTTACTATTGAATCTAGAAAAAGTTTAAATAGAAGTATTAAAGGGATAGAGTATACCATTAATGATTTTAGAAAAACATTAGGTTCTGTAAATCAATTGTTAGATTCTAGTAAAGTTGGAATCAAAAATACGTTTGATAATACTAGAGTTATAACAGAAAACTTAATGAAGTTATCAGATACTTTGGTAAATGCAAACATTGGCTTGACTATTACAAAAGCACAAGAATCTTTAGATTACATCAATCAATTAATGTTAGGAGTCCAAAAAGGAGAGGGTACTTTAGGTAAATTGGTAAAAGATGATGCGATGTATACTAATTTAACAAACATGTCTAAAGAGTTAGAAGAGTTGATTATAGAAATGAAGTTAAATCCAAAACGATTTGTACATTTCTCTCTTTTCGGAAAAAAAGCAGAACCATACAATCCTGATAAAAATAAAGAAGCTGAAATTAAAAATTAAAGGAGTAGGATAATAGTTATTCTAAGTATTAACAAATCTACTCGAGGATAAATAATTTTAGCTGTATTCGATATTATGGGCTTATCTCCAACTAATTCTGTTGATGAGTTTCATTGAAGGTATCAATAAAAATAAACGTACAAAAAAATAGATATGCAATACATACCAAACATCATTTTTGCACTTATACTCATAGCCGGAATCGGTTTTTTTGTAAAGAATATTCGCAAACTAATTAGAAATATTAAATTAGGAAAAGAGGTAGATAGATCAGACAATAAAGCTGCGAGATGGAAAAACATGGCTAAAATTGCATTGGGGCAATATAAAATGGTTAGAAGGCCTGTTTCTGGAATATTACATGTAGCTGTTTATCTAGGATTTATTATTATAAACATAGAAGTTTTAGAAATTATTATTGATGGATTGTTAGGAACACATCGTGTTTTTCAACCTCTTTTGGGGGCTACTTTTTATGGTTTTTTAATAGGAACTTTTGAAATATTAGCAGCGTTGGTTTTTGTTTCTGTTATTGTTTTTTGGATTCGAAGAAACGTAATTAAATTGAAGCGTTTTTGGAATAAAGAAATGAAAGGGTGGCCAAAGAATGATGGGAATATTATTCTCTATTTCGAAATGGTTTTAATGTCTTTATTTATTGTAATGAATGCTTCAGATATTGCTTTTCAAGAAGCAGGAATTGGGAACCCAATAAGTCAATTTGTATATCCAATGTTGAAAGGGTTTACCCCAGAAATGTTACACATTATAGAGCAATCTGCTTGGTGGATTCATATTGTTGGAATTTTAATTTTCTTAAATTATTTATACTATTCAAAGCATTTACACATTTTATTAGCTTTTCCGAATACATTCTATGCCAAATTGCAGCCAAAAGGGCAATTAGATAATTTAGAGGCGGTAACAAAAGAAGTTCAATTAATGATGGATCCAAGTGTAGATCCTTATGCTGCCCCAGCAGAAGGAGTAGAAGATGAAGTTCCTGAAAAATTTGGAGCTTCAGATGTGACAGATTTAAATTGGGTTCAATTAATGAATGCGTATACCTGTACTGAATGTGGACGATGTACATCTTCTTGTCCGGCAAGTCTTACCGGAAAAGAGTTATCACCTAGAGCAATTATGATGAAAACTCGGGATAGAATGGAAGAAGTTGGGGCAAATATCGATGCAAATGGAGGAACTTTTAAAGACGATGGCAAACAACTTCTAAATGATTATATAATACCAGAAGAATTATGGGCGTGTACAAGTTGTAATGCTTGTGTGCAAGAATGCCCTATAAATATTGATCCGCTATCTATTATTATGGATATGAGAAGATATTTAGTAATGGAAGAGAGTGCTGCTCCGCAAGAATTAAATATGATGATGACCAACATCGAAAACAATGGAGCACCTTGGCAATACAACCAAATGGATCGCTTGAACTGGAAAGACGAAGAATAAAAAATAACTTTTGAATGTTCAGTTTTTAACTTTTAGTGTAATTACTCAAAACTAAAGACTAGCAACTAAAAACCACGAAATATGATAGTACCTACAATGGCAGAAATGATGGCTCAAGGAAAACAACCAGAAGTGTTGTTTTGGGTTGGGGCAGCTGGAAGTTTTGATGATAGAGCGAAAAAAATAACAAGAGCTTTTGTGAAAATATTACACCAAGCAAATGTAGATTTTGCTGTTTTAGGAACAGAAGAAAGTTCTACTGGTGATGCAGCAAAAAGGGCTGGAAATGAATTTTTATTTCAAATGCAAGCTGTTACAAATATTGAGGTTTTAAATGCATATGAAGTGAAAACAATAGTAACTTGTGATCCACATTCATTTAATACACTAAAAAATGAGTATCCAAGTTTAGGCGGAAAGTACACTGTTTTTCACCATACACAATACATTAAAAAATTAATAGCTGACGGAAGACTTTCTGTAAATGACTCAATTTTAAAAAATAAAAGACTAACTTATCATGATCCATGTTATTTAGGGAGAGCAAATGATGAATATGAATCTCCTAGAGATTTAATTAAGCGCTTAGGAGTTCGTTTAACCGAAATGAAACGTAGTAAATCTACAGCATTATGTTGTGGAGCTGGAGGAGCACAAATGTTTAAAGAACCAGAAAAAGGAGATAAAGATATTAATGTGTTGCGTACAGAAGATGCTTTAGAAACGAACCCAGAAATTATTGCTACTGGTTGTCCGTATTGTAATACGATGATGACTGATGGGGTTAAATTTAAAGAAAAAGAAGCTGATGTTTTAGTTTTAGATATAGCAGAGTTAATTGCACAAGCAAACGAATTATAAATTTAGTAGTTATGAAAACAGCACAAATATTTTTGATGGGTATTTTTTTAGTGTTTATTTCTTGTGGTAAAAAACAAGAAGAAAAAGTAGAAATTCCTGTAAAAAAAGTAGAAAAACCTGTCGAAGTTGTAAAAGAAGAAATTATTGAACAACCCTTAATTTTTACTGTACAAATCGGAGCTTTTGAATATGGAAATAATAAAATAGCAGCGGCTAAAGATGTTGTAACGTATAAAGAAAACAACCTGTTTGTTTATAGATTTGGATCTTTTTTCTTCGTATTCAGAGGCTAGAAAAGTAAGAAGAAATTTATTGAATACATATCCTGATGCTTTTGTGCAAGCTGTTAAAGATGGTAAAAGATTGGCCATTGATAAAGCACTAAAATCTAAATAATTCCTTTTGATTAAAAATTTTTTACAAGCAGCCAGATTAAGAACCTTACCGTTATCAGTTTCTGGAATTATCGTTGGAAGTTTTTTAGGAAATAATGATAGTTCCTTTAAATTTTCAGAAAGTTTTTTCAATACAACTGTTTCAGTTGGTACAAGCCCAATTTATAAATCACCCATTTTCTGGTTAGCTATTTTAACCACTATCGGATTTCAAGTTTTGTCAAACTTTGCAAATGATTATGGGGACGGAATAAAAGGAACAGACAACAATAGAACTGGAGAAAAAAGATTGGTTGCTTCAGGAGTGATCTCTCCAAAGCAAATGAAATTAGCAATGCTAATTACCATAATTAGCACATTAATTGTTGCGTTAACTTTAATTTTTGTTGCATTTGGAAAAAATAATTTTGGGTATTCTATATTGTTTTTTTTCTTAGGAATAGCATCTATTGCAGCAGCTATAAAATATACTGTTGGTAAATCTGCTTATGGTTATAGTGGTTTTGGAGATGTTTTTGTTTTTCTGTTCTTCGGGTTATTAAGTGTAGTTGGTTCGTATTTTTTGTTTACAAAAGAAATTAATTTCACCATTTTCCTACCAGCATTTTCAATCGGATTGTTAAGCACAGCAGTGTTGAATCTAAACAATATGCGCGATCGAGAAAATGATAAAAAAGTAGGTAAAAACACGTTGGTTGTAAAAATTGGAGCCGATTTTGCAAAATATTATCATTACTATTTAATAATTGCATCTTTCTTATTTGCATTTCTATATGTTGTTATTCAATATAAAAATCCAATACAATTTTTGTTTTTGATAGCCTATATCCCGTTAGCAAAACACCTTCTTTTTGTGGTTAAAAACACCCATGAAGCCAATTTAGATGGCGAATTAAAAAAAGTAGCTTTAAGCACTTTCCTTTTTGGCATTCTTTTTGGATTAGGTCAAGTTTTATAACTTAAATCAAAATTAATATGAGAAAAGTATTTTTATTTATAAGCGTTTTACTGTTGGCAGTTTCTTGTGATACAAATCAAGATAGAGCAGCTGAACTTGAAACAATACAGTTTGATGCAAAAAGTTCAAGAAAATCAATAGCAGCTCAAAAACTAGAACAGCCTCCGTCAAGAAATAATGAAACAACTATTCAAAGAAAATTAATCAAAACCGGTACTATTTCTTTTGAAACGAAAGATTTAGAAAAAACTAGAACTAGTATTGTTAATTTGGTAAATCAGAACAATGGCTATATAGCTAGTGATAATGAATACAAATCTAGTGATAGAATTAGCAGTACTATTTCGCTAAGAGTTCCAGCAGAAAAATTTGATACAATCTTAAGTGAAATTGCAAAAGGAGTTGAAAAATTTGACTCTAAGAATATTAGAATTTCTGATGTTACAGAGCAATTTTTAGATGTTGAGGCTCGATTAAAAACAAAAAAAGCCCTAGAGGCAAAGTATTTAGAAATCCTAAAGAAAGCGAAAACTGTTAGGGAAATTTTAGATGTAGAAAAAGAATTAGGAAACTTAAGATCAGATATAGAATCTACAGAAGGTAGATTGAAATATTTACAAAATCAAGTTTCTTTTTCAACATTAAACATTACTTTTTTCAAACAAATTGTAGCAAGCGAAACTAGTTTTATAGGTAAAATTTCTAAAGCATTTAAAAAAGGATTTGAAAATGTAAAGGATTTTTTCTTGTATTTGATTAATATATGGCCATTTATTATTATTTTGTTCATTCTATTTTTCTATGTTAGAAAAAGAAGATTGAGAACAAAATAAAAAAAATGAACATTACTTTTTACGGACACGCTTGTTTTGGAATTGAAGTAAACGGAATTCACATTATTGTAGATCCATTTATAACTGGTAACCCAAAAGCCTCTCATATTGATATTGCTTCTTTAAAAGCAGACTATATTTTAGTAACTCACGCACATCAAGACCATGTGTTAGATGTTGAAGAAATTGCAAAAAGAACAGGTGCAATAATTATTTCTAATTACGAAATTGTAAATCAATTTTTTGATAAAGATTTAAAGGGACATCATCTAAATCATGGAGGAACTTTTTCTTGTAAAGATTTTTCTGCCAAATATGTAAATGCAATTCATACTTCATCTTTTGCAGACGGGTCTTATGGTGGTCAACCTGGTGGATTTGTACTTACAGCAAACAACAATTCAATTTATATTGCAGGAGATACTGCCGTTAGTTTTGATATGAAGCTAATACCGATGTTTACAACATTAACAGCCGCAATTTTACCCATTGGAGATACGTTTACAATGGGGGTTGAAGAAGCAATTATTGCAAGTGATTTTATAGAATGCAACAAAATTATTGGCTGTCATTTTAATACATTTCCTCCAATAGAAATTAATATTGATAAAGCAAAACAGCAGTTTAAATTAAAATCTAAAGAGCTAATTTTATTAGAAATAGGAAGCTCAATTGAATTATAAAATGAAAGGAATAAAAATTATTTTAGGAATTGTTACTGTTTTGGTAATTGTGTTTTTTTCAACAGGATTGATTGTTAAACAAACAACTTATCAAGTAAAAATAGAAATTGAAAAGCCAATTGACACGGTTTTTTCAGTATTCAATAATCAAGAATTGATGAAAGAATGGTTAACAGATGTAAAATCTGTTGAGCCAATTAATGTTAAACCGGGTATCGTTGGTAGTGAATACAAAATGATTATAGAAAATGAAGGAAAAGAAATGGAGATGAATGAAAAGGTATTGGCTTTCATTCCAAATAAAAAGGTAACTTTATTTTTGGAAGCTAATGACATGTTAAAAACAGATGATTATAATTTTAGCTTTTCTAATGGGAAAACAACAATTATAAAAGAGGTAATTTGTAAAAGTGATTCTTATCTAATGAGCTGTGTTTTTCCCTATTTTAAAGGAATGTTTACAGAGATAGATCAAAAATATTTAGATGATTTTAAATCGTATATAGAAAAACAATAAGTATGGAAGTAAATATGATCAGTTGGTTTGAAATCCCTGTTTTAGATATGGACAGGGCTAAGAAATTTTACGAAACAGTTTTTAATGTAGAAATTTCAATTCAAGATTTTGGAGGAGTTTTAATGGGTTGGTTTCCCCCAGCCGAAGATATTACTGCACCTGGAATTAGTGGTACTTTAGTAAAAAGTGAAGGAAATTACATTCCCTCTTCAACTCATGGTGCTGTGGTATATTTTAATTCACAATCTGGAGATGTTTCAGATGAATTGGCTAGAGTAGAAGTGGCAGGAGGTAATATACTACAAACAAAAACGTTAATTTCTAATGAAATTGGATATATGGCATTGGTGTTAGATTCTGAAGGAAATAGAATTGCACTATACAACAAGTAAACCTTGCGAGCTACTTATCATAAATATATTCTCAATTTTAAAAGACCTAGCGGTACCTCACGTGGAGTTTTAAAAACCAAAGAAACTTGGTTTATCATAATCACAAAAAATGATAAACATGGAGTTGGTGAATGTGGAATTCTAAGAACATTGAGTATTGATGACAGGCCCGATTATGAAGAAAAGCTAAAATGGGTTTGTAATAATATCAACCTAGGATTAGAAAAATTATTAAATGAAGTTTACAACTTTCCAAGTATTCAGTTTGGATTGGAACAAGCATTTTTATCTTTGGAAAGCACATCACCATTTGAATTATTCCCTTCAGAATTCACAAAAGGAGAAAAATCAATTCCGATAAATGGGTTGGTTTGGATGGGGACAAAAGAGTTTATGAAAATTCAAATCAAAGAAAAAATTTCCTCTGGTTTTTCATGTATTAAAATGAAAATTGGAGCCATAGATTTTGATACAGAATTAGAGTTATTGACATCAATCCGAAAGGAATTTTCTTCCAAAGATATTGAGTTGCGAGTTGATGCTAACGGAGCATTTACACCCAAAGAAGCATTAGAAAAATTAAAACGTTTGTCAGCTTTAGAAATTCATTCTATAGAGCAACCTATAAAACAGGGTCAGTTCGAAGAGATGGCTTTACTATGCGAACAAACTCCCTTGCCAATTGCGCTAGATGAAGAATTAATAGGTGTTTTTTCTGAAACAAAAAAAGAAGAAATACTACAAATAATTCAACCGCAATTCATAATTTTAAAACCCAGTTTAATTGGTGGATTTCAAGGAAGTACCGAGTGGATTGAAAAAGCAACAAAGTACAATGTTTCATGGTGGATTACATCAGCTTTAGAAAGTAATGTTGGGTTGAATGCTATAGCGCAATTCACATACACATTGCAAAATAAGATGCCGCAAGGTCTAGGGACTGGAGGTTTGTATACAAATAATTTTGAAGCTCCTTTAGAAATTGAAAAAGGGAATTTGCATTACAACAATTTAAAAAAGTGGAATTTTAATTTAAGTTAAAAATGGATTTTATACAAAAAGGTTTTACAGGGTTAACGAATACTTGGAGATATCTATTGACGGTGGTTTTGGTGTTTATTGGAATTCAGATTGCAAGTATTCCGTTAATTATAGCTGCTTATATACAAGTAGATGGAGATTTAGAGAAGTTTCAAAAAGGAGCAGAGTCTAGTTTTATGAATATAGGAATGAACTCAAGTTTGTTCTTGTTTTTAATGATTTTTACTTTTATGATTGGCCTCTTAACGCTGTTTTTATGTGTAAAATATATGCATAAAAAGAGTTTTGTTTCTATTGTAACCTCTAGAGCTAAAATTGATTGGAAACGTGTTTTTTATGCTTTTGTTTTATGGGGAGCTATTTCTGTAGTGTCTGTTTTTATAGGAATGTATTTATCTCCAGAGAATTATACATGGAATTTTAAACCAGTACCATTTTTTACTTTACTATTTGTTTCATTTGTATTTTTGCCTTTTCAAACCAGTACAGAGGAATTATTATTTAGAGGGTATTTAATGCAGGGATTTGGAACTTTGACAAAAAACAGATGGTTCCCTTTAATAATAACTTCAGTAATTTTTGGATTGCTACATGGAATGAACCCAGAAGTAGAACGTTTGGGATACGTGCTAATGATTTTTTATATAGGAACAGGCTTGTTGTATGGAATTACAACGTTGATGGATGAAGGCACTGAACTAGCTTTAGGACTGCATGCTTCTAATAATATTGTGGCGGCTTTTCTAGTTACTACAGATTGGATGGTTTTTAGGACTGATGCCTTGTTTATTGACACCTCCGAGCCTGCAGTAGGGTCAGAAATGTTTATTGGTGTTTTTGTATTGTATCCAGTATTGTTGCTTATTTTTTCTAAAAAATATGGATGGACAAATTGGAAGAGTAAACTATTTGGAAAAGTTAAAATTCCTATAATTGATGAAGAATAATCAGTTACATAGTAATTTTATACTCAACGGAAATTCTTTTTCCACTTCAAAAGAATTAATTGCTTTTTCCGAAGGTTTATCTAAGGATATATATCGATTTTGCATAGATTGGTTTGATAAGAAAGATTTCGTTGAAATCCAAACTTCTGGCTCTACAGGGAAACCAAAAACCATACAGCTTAAAAAAGAATTTATGGTGAATTCTGCTTTAGCCACTGGAGTTTTTTTTGATTTACACGAAGATACAACCGCACTATTATGTATGTCAACTAATTTTATTGCTGGTAAAATGATGTTGGTTAGAGCGTTTGTTTTGGGTTGGAATATAGATGTAATTGAACCTGTTTCTAATCCCTTAGAAAACACAAATAAGAAATATGATTTTTCTGCAATGGTACCCTTGCAATTACAAAATTCGCTTTCTCAAATCTATAGGGTTGAAAAATTAATTGTTGGTGGCGGAATCGTCTCTGAACAGTTAGTTATTAAAATTCAAGATGTACCTACCAAAATATTTGCAACTTTCGGAATGACAGAAACGTCTACACATATTGCTGTAAAACAATTAAATGGTTTTAAAAATCGCACATCTAGTGAAGTAGAAAAATCTAGTTACAGCATATTGCCGAATGTTTCAATCTCAAAAGATTCTAGAAATTGTTTGGTAATTAATGCGCCTAAAGTTTCAGATGTTCAAATTGTTACCAATGATGTTGTAAAGATTATCTCTAAAAATAAATTTAAATGGCTTGGGAGAATTGATCACGTGATAAACTCAGGCGGAATTAAATTACATCCTGAAGAAATTGAAAAAAAATTAGCAAAAATTATCAAACAACGTTTTTTTGTTGCTGGTGTTCCAGATGCAAATCTTGGAGAAAAATTGATTTTAGTTGTTGAGGGTAAAACAACAACAATCATTTTAAGTAAAGCTAAAAGCCTTTCAAGGTTTGAAATGCCAAAAGCAATTTATTTTGTAGATGCATTTGTAGAAACTACCACAAAAAAAATCCAACGAAAAAAAACGCTGGATTCACTTTTTAAAGCGTAATTAAAAAACTTCTTAAATCTTGCTCCTCAGATAAATCTAGTTTTTTCTTAATACGATATCTTGCGGTTTGAACAGATCTTGGATCTATATTTAAAATTCTAGCTATTTCTTTGGTTTGCATGTGTAATTTAATAAACATGCAATGTCTTAATTCTGTTTCTGTGAGAGCTGGGTATTTACTAATTAAAGAATCGTAAAAACCATCGTAAACTGCATCGAAGTGTAATTTCAACTCTTCCCATTCGTCTTTATTGTTGATGATGAAATCGATTTGTTTGATGATATTTTGAATTGCCTTATTGCTGCCTGAATTTATAAACTTAAGATCTGCCTTAATCTCTTTTAAATGCTGTTTATGATACAGTAATTGATTAGAATAAGAAATCATTTCTTTTTCTTTTTCTAAAGAGGCAGTGTTTATTTTTTTAATTTCCTTCTTGGTTTGCTCTTCATTTTTTTTGCTTCTATACAAGAAAAATAGAAAAGCGGCTATGATAGATAGGAGTAATAATGAGATAAAAGCAAGAAAAAATTTGAGATTCTGGTTTGTGTTTTTATAAATTTCTAACTGTGTAGTTGTGTTTTTTAGTAAAAAATTATAATTTAAAACGTCAATTTTTGCTTCTAATGAATTTTTGTTGCTTATTTGATTTTTAACAACCTCAATTAAAATATTTGGATCATTATGTCCAATAATTTCCATGCTAAAAATACAATCGCTAGAATATTGATTAAATTGGTGTACACCAATAGCTATTGTATTTAACCCCTCTTTAAAAATAGATTTATCAAATACTTTTTTGTGAAATGTTTTTTATTCTTCGCTATTAACAACATGCAAAGACTTTGTTTGTGCAGTTATATTTCCTTCTGGCATATTATCTCTAAAGAGTTCTTTCCCATTAATATACACAACAGCACCATCATCTCTTTGAAGCTTGAATTCTATTCCTGTAAATTTTGAAAGGTTTTTTATGTTGATTCTTTTAACAAAATACTTTACTAAATCTTTGTCTTCTTTGCTTTTTCCAAAATGAATGTTTGTTGTTACAAATCTATCACCATACCCAATTGGAGTAACACCCGATTTCCAATTTGAAAAATCTGTACCCTCATACCAATTATCATTTAAATAACCTTGGTCGAAGTAACTCCAAGTATCTCCGTTTTTAATAAGTACTTCTTGACAAAATGTTTGTACACTAAATAACCCGAAAATTAAAAATAGAATTTTTCTGAAATTTGATTGCTGAATTCTTCTCATATATTATATTTGGGATAAATGTAGTAGTTTTTGTTTAAAAAAAACAATACTGTAGTAGATAAGTTGTAGGTAGGTGTTATTTCTTTCTTTATAATTAATGTAGTTTTGGATTGTACATTTTATATAAATTATTGGGAAGATTGTAATGAAATCGGGGGATAAATCATAAAATCAACAAAATTTATAGAGTGTAAAAAAAGCCGTATAATTTATACGGCTTTTGCTTTTTTATAGATTACATTTCCATAGAATGATACACATTTTGCACATCATCATCTTCCTCTAAACGTTCTAAGAGTTTTTCTACATCAGCTTGTTCTTCTTCAGATAGTTTTTTGGTTGTTGTTGGAATTCGTTCAAAACCAGATGATAGTATTTCGATGTTATTTTCTTCAAAATAAGATTGAATAGACCCAAACTGTTCAAAAGGAGCATAGATAATAACCCCTTCTTCATCGTCAAAAATTTCCTCCACTTCAAAATCTATCAATTCTAATTCGAGTTCTTCCATGTCAACAGTAATATCTTCTTTTTTTACGGTAAAGTTACAGGTGTGATCAAACATAAAAATTACCGAACCAGAAGTTCCGAAGTTTCCGTCACATTTGTTAAATGACGCTCTAACATTGGCAACCGTCCTATTATTATTATCTGTAGCTGTTTCTACGACAATTGCTATTCCATGTGGTGCATACCCTTCAAATAATACTTCTTTAAAATCTGCAGTATCTTTATCGCTTGCTTTTTTGATGGCGCGTTCTACATTTTCTTTTGGCATATTTGCTGCCTTGGCATTTTGTATAACTGCCCTTAAACGCGAATTCGTTTCTGGATTTGGTCCGCCTTCTTTAACAGCCATTACAATATCTTTACCAATTCTGGTAAAAGTTTTTGCCATTGCAGACCAACGCTTCATTTTTCTTGCTTTCCTAAATTCGAATGCTCTTCCCATTTCTAAATCCTAAATTTTGTGTTATTTTTTCGAATACAAATTAAAACTAAACTTGTAAAATTCCCAAATTAAATTGCTTTTCAATTGGAGCATGATTAGCGGCTTCAATTCCCATCGAAATCCAAGTTCTGGTATCTAATGGATTGATAACAGCATCTGTCCAGATTCTTGCAGCTGCATAATATGGTGAGATTTGTTTGTCGTATCTATCTTTTATTTTATTGAAAAGTTCAGCTTCTTTTTCTGGGGTAATTTTTTCACCTTTCTTTTTCAAGGATGCGGTTTCTATTTGCAATAATACTTTAGCGGCAGAATTTCCGCTCATTACGGCTAATTCGGCACTTGGCCAAGCAATAATTAATCTTGGGTCGTAGGCTTTACCGCACATGGCATAATTTCCTGCTCCATAAGAATTACCGATAATGATTGTAAATTTAGGAACTACAGAATTGCTCACAGCGTTTACCATTTTAGCACCATCTTTGATGATACCGCCATGTTCTGATTTGCTGCCTACCATAAAACCAGTAACATCTTGTAAAAAGACTAACGGAATCTTTTTCTGGTTACAATTAGCAATAAAACGGGTTGCTTTATCAGCAGAGTCGTTATAGATAACACCCCCAAATTGCATTTCACCTTTTTTAGTTTTTACCAATTTTCGTTGATTGGCAACAATTCCAACTGCCCAACCATCTATTCTGGCATAACCTGTTAAAATGGTTTTTCCGTAACCTTCTTTATATTGATCAAATTCAGAATTATCAACCAAGCGTTTGATAATTTCTAACATGTCATACTGCGCATTTCTTTCTTTGGGTAAGATTCCAAAAATATCATCTTCTTTTTCTTTTGGAGGAAAAGCTTCTTTTTTACTAAATCCAGCTTTGTCAAAATCACCAATTTTATCAATAATGTTTTTAATTTTATCTAAAGCATCTTTATCGTCTAAAGCCTTGTAGTCTGTTACGCCAGAAATTTCGCAATGTGTTGTTGCACCTCCCAATGTTTCGTTGTCTATAGATTCTCCAATAGCAGCTTTTACCAAATAACTTCCTGCTAAGAAAATACTTCCTGTTTTATCTACAATCAAAGCTTCATCACTCATAATTGGTAAATAAGCGCCTCCTGCAACACAACTTCCCATCACTGCAGAAATTTGAGTAATTCCCATGCTGCTCATTACTGCATTATTTCTAAAGATTCTACCAAAATGTTCTTTGTCTGGGAAAATTTCATCTTGAAGAGGTAGAAATACACCGGCAGAATCTACCAAGTAAATAATTGGTAATTTGTTTTCTATGGCAATTTCTTGAGCTCTTAAATTCTTCTTTCCAGTAATAGGAAACCAAGCACCGGCTTTTACAGTAGCATCGTTTGCAACAACAATACATTGTTTTCCTTTAATATATCCAATTTTAACAACAACTCCTGCTGAAGGACAACCACCATGTTCTGCATACATATTATCTCCAGCAAAAGCTCCAATTTCAATACTTTTAGAGTTGTCATCTAATAAATAACTGATTCTTTCTCTAGCAGTTAATTTGCCTTTTGCTTTATGCTTTTCTATACTGCTCTTTCCGCCTCCAAGTTTTACTTTTACCAGCCTGTTTTTTAAATCAGAAGCTAAAAGTTTGTTGTAATCTTCGTTTTTATTGAAGTTAATATCCATTAATATCGTCTATAAATTGAAAGGCTAAGGTACAAAAATGTGTTGTTTTATTTACTAATATATTACTTGGAAATATATTCCTTGGAAAATAAATTTATTATATGTAAATTTGTACTTTAATTAATGATATTTATATGAAAAAAATTTTAGCATTTGCAGGTAGTAATAGTAAAAGTTCAATAAACAAGCAATTAGCAACTTATACAGCTTCAAAAGTAACCAATACAACTTTTGAAGTAGCAGATTTAAATGATTATTCTTTGCCAATTTTTAGTTTAGAAATTGAAGCAGAAGGTTTTCCAAATGCTGCTTTAAGATTCAATGAATTATTAAGTAATTATGATGGGTTTGTCGTTTCATTAGCAGAACACAACGGATCATATTCAGCTGCATTTAAAAATTTATTTGATTGGTTATCAAGGGTAGATAGAAAAATTTTTAAAGAAAAACCAGTGTTATTAATGGCAACTTCTCCTGGAGCAAGGGGAGGGAAAACAGTTTTAGAATCAGCGACGACTACTTTTCCACACATGGGAGCTGATATTGTTGCAACATTTTCTTTACCAAATTTTTACGAACATTTTATCAATGAAGAATTAAAGAATGAAGAAATGGAAGCGAATCTATCAGAAGCTGTTCAGAAATTTCAATCTGCAATTTAGATGGAACAATTATGGAAAATAAAAAGGAACTTAAAAAAACATATAGTAATGATGAAATTACTGTTGTTTGGCAACCAGGAATGTGTATTCATTCTAAAAAATGTTGGAAAGGATTATTAGAAGTTTTTGATCCAAGAGAAAAACCTTGGATAAAATTAGATGGAGCAGCAAATGAACAGATTAAATATCAAATTGATCAGTGTCCATCCAAAGCCTTGTCTTATCAATTAAATAATTTATAGGCACATTATTTTCCTTGGGAAATAATTGTAAATTTGTGTAAAATAACATCTTATGGGAGACATATCTAAAGACATCAACTCTAAATTTCTGAATCAAAAAGTAAAAGCCCTTATCAATATAAAATATACTTCGAATTGGTTAAGTAGTAAGGAGAATGAATATTTTAAGCCTTACGGAATTTCACCACAGCAATACAATATTTTAAGAATTTTACGAGGAGCTGGAAAGCCAATTAAGGTTCAGTTAATCAAAGAAAGAATGATTGAGAGGGCTCCAAATGCCACTCGATTAATGGATAAATTATGTGATAAAAAACTCATTGAAAGAGAACGTTGTGAGCACGATAGAAGAGTTGTTTATATACATATTTCCGAAGCTGGATTAAAATTATTGTCAAAAATTGATAATCATTTCGACATTACATTTATAGATAATTTAACTGAAGAAGAAGCAAAAACCTTGAGTGATTTGCTAGATAAAATCAGATAAAAATGAAAACATATAAAACTATCAAGCATGTAGGAGAAAGTCCAATGGTAAATATGGGGCCAATCCGTTTGCGACAACCCTTACCAACAAATGAAGTGGAAAATGTAGATCCATTTATATTATTACACCATTATGGGCCTTATGCAATTAGCGAATTTAACAATCCATTTGATTTAGGACCACACCCACATAGGGGGTTTGAACCAATAACACTATTATTTGATGGTGAACAATTACATAGAGATTCTCTAGGAAATGAAAGTGTTGTTAAAGCGGGTGATGTTCAATGGACTACAGCAGGTAGAGGAATCATTCATGCTGAAGCACCAACAAAAGAGTTTGTAAAAAAAGGAGGAACTATAGAAGGAATTCAATTATGGTTGAATTTACCGGCTAAATATAAAATGATTCCACCTGCATATCAACACCTAAAAAGTACTGATATGCAAACAATAAAAGACGAATCAGGAAACATCAATTTAAAAGTTGTTGCTGGAGAGCAAAAAGGAAAGTTTGGAAAGATTAAAACACAAACGGAAGTGAATGTTTTTATGATTGAAGCAGCAGGAGAAGGAAATATAGAAATCGACATTCCTACTACTCATCAAAGTTGTTTATATTTATTAGATGGAGAAGTGATGGTGAATGATTTTAAAACATTGAATAAAGGAGCATTTCAAATGGTGATTTTTAATACGGATGGAAATACAATTAAACTAGATGTATTAAAACAAAGTAAGTTGATTGTTATTTCTGGTGAACCTATTGAAGAAAAAATCACTCAATATGGACCTTATGTAATGAATACACAAACAGAAATATTAGAAGCCATGCGCGATTATCAGCAAGGCAAAATGGGGTATTTGTATTAACAAATTAAAAAAAACCTTTAAAAATGAAAAAAATTATACATAAAGCAGCTACTAGAGGATTTGCAGATCATGGTTGGTTAAAATCCAATCACACCTTTAGTTTTGCAAATTATTACAATCCTGAAAGAATGAATTTTGGGATGTTACGGGTTTTAAACGATGATGTTGTACAACCTAAAATGGGTTTTGGAACACATCCTCATAGAAACATGGAAATTATATCTATTCCAATATCTGGAGCTCTTTCACACAAAGATAGTATGGATAATAAACGTGCTATAGAGGTTGGTGAAGTGCAAGTAATGAGTGCAGGAACAGGTTTAACACATTCAGAATTTAATGATAGTAACACAGATCCAGTAAATTTTTTACAACTTTGGATACTTCCAGAGCAAGAGAACGTTGAACCTTATTACAATCAAAAAAAGTTTGAAGAAGAAGGAAGGAAAAATAAATTTCAGGTTTTAGTATCACCAAAAACTAAATCTGTGGATGGTTCTTTACCTATAAATCAACTAGCATATATTTCAATGATAGACATAGAAGAAGGGTTTAATGCTGAATATCAATTTAAAAATGCTGCTTATTTTTTCTTGATTGAAGGAGAAGTAGTTGTTGGAAATGAAACTCTACAAAAAAGAGATGCTATTGGAATTTCTGAAACAGAAAACGTATCTATAAACGCAACAAAAGACAGTAAATTATTAATTATTGATGTCCCGCTTTTAGATTAATAATTCTAAAATTTTTAAACCAAAGAATCATTTCTTTGGTTTTTTCTTTTCATAAATATAACTTACCTTGCTTAACTGTTATGCGCGCATAATAAATTAAGAAACTTATGACAAAATACAAACACATTTTTGAGCCATTAGATTTAGGGTTTACAACCTTAAAAAATAGAATTCTAATGGGATCAATGCATACAGGTTTAGAGGAGGAGAAAAACGGAATAGAAAGAATTGCTGCCTATTATGGTGAAAGAGCAAAAGGTGGTGTTGGGTTAATTGTAACAGGAGGAATTGCTCCTAACAGACAAGGTTGGACAGCTCCATTTTCTGCAAGAATGTCTTCAAAGAAACATGCAGAAAGTCATAAGTTAATTACAAAAGAAGTTCATAAACATGGTGGTAAAATATGCATGCAAATATTGCATTCTGGGCGCTACGGATATCATCCTTTTAGTGTTGCGCCATCTAATATTAAAGCACCAATTTCACCTTTTAAACCCTTTCAGTTAACAGAATCGGGCATTAAAAAAACAATTAAAGATTTTGTGAATAGTGCAAAATTATCAAAAATTGCAGGGTATGATGGAGTAGAAATTATGGGCTCAGAAGGGTATTTAATCAATCAATTTATTGCAAAAAGAACCAATAAAAGAACTGATCGATGGGGAGGAGATTATGAAAACAGAATGCGTTTGCCAATAGAATTGGTTAAGCAAACTAGAGAAGCAGTCGGAAAAGAATACATCATTATTTTTAGGCTTTCTATGCTAGATTTGGTTGAAAACGGTAGTGATTGGGAAGAAATTGTTCTGTTGGCAAAAGAAATTGAAAAAGCTGGAGCGACCATAATTAACACAGGAATTGGTTGGCACGAAGCTAGAATTCCAACTATTGCAACTTCTGTTCCAAGAGCAGCCTTTACCTGGGTTACTAAAAAAATGAAAAATGAAGTTTCAATTCCTTTGGTAACCACCAATAGAATTAACATGCCAGAAACTGCAGAACAGGTGTTGGCAAATGGAGATGCAGACATGATTTCTATGGCACGTCCTTTTTTAGCAGATCCAGAATGGGTAAATAAAGCAGCTGAAGAAAGAGATGATGAAATTAACACATGTATTGGTTGTAATCAAGCATGTTTAGATCATGTTTTTCTACAGAAAGTGGCAAGTTGTTTGGTAAACCCAAGAGCTTGTCATGAAACAGAATTGAATTATTTACCCACTAATAATGTAAAAAACATTGCCATTGTCGGAGCAGGACCGGCAGGAATTTCTGCTGCTGCTGTTGCAGCACAAAGAGGGCATAAAGTTACTCTCTTTGATGCTGAACCTGAAATAGGAGGACAATTTAATATTGCAAAACAAATACCAGGCAAGGAAGAGTTTTATGAAACTATCAGGTATTTTAAAAAACAATTAGAGCTACATAATGTTACCCAGAAATTAAATACAAGAGTTTCTGCTGAAGATTTAATCGCAGGGAATTTTGATGAAATTATATTGGCTACAGGGATTAAGCCTAGAATGCCTAAGATTGAAGGAATAGAACATAAAAAAGTACTGAATTATTTAGATGTTTTAAAATATAAAAAACCTGTTGGTAAACGTGTGGCAGTTATTGGTGCTGGTGGAATTGGCTTTGATGTTTCTGAATATTTAGCTCATGAAGGAGAAAGTACTTCGTTAAACATAGATGCTTGGTTAAAAGAATGGGGAATTGATAAAACATTAACTGCACGAAGTGGAACAGAAAATATTGAACCCTCTTTTGATCCTTCACCAAGAGAAATTTTTATGTTCAAACGTAGCAAAGGAAAATTCGGCGGGAACTTAGGGAAAACTACAGGTTGGATTCATCGTTCTACCTTAAAAAAGAAAAACGTCCAATTTATCAATAGAGTTGAATATACAAAGATTGATGATGTTGGTTTACATTATGTACAAAATGGCGAAGCTATAACTTTAGAGGTAGATACTATCGTAATATGTGCTGGTCAAGTTCCGTTTAAAGAGTTGTTTTCTCCATTACAAGAAGCAAACCTTAAAGTTCATGTCATTGGCGGAGCAGATATAGCTGCAGAATTAGATGCAAAAAGAGCCATCAATCAAGGGTGTAGATTAGCGGCAGAAATATAAAACTCATTCATTTCTAACTGTTATTATCCACAAATAATTACGATATTTGCCTTTCAATTATTAAAACAGAACGATTATGGCAATGAATAAAAATACCGTATTAGCATGGGCTACTTTTATTATGATTTTTGTAGGATTGGGTTTAATTGCTCTTGGAGCTTTTAGATATGATGATGTAGCAGGCTGGGGATTTGCAGCCGTTGGAATCGGTTTTTTTGCAATAGCATGGGTGTTTAATGCACTTAAAGGAAGAGTGTAAATTAAGTTTACAGTTCTTAGTAGCAGTTTTCGGTTACAAAAATCCAAGAATAATTTTTTAAAAAAATATAAAAATGTCAGACGATAAGAAAGTCATCTTTTCGATGAATAAGGTTTCTAAAACCTATCAAAGTACAAACAAACAAGTATTAAAAGATATTTATTTAAGTTTCTTCTACGGAGCCAAAATCGGAATATTAGGTTTAAATGGTTCTGGTAAATCAACACTTTTAAGAATTATAGCAGGGAAGGAAAAAAATTATCAAGGTGATGTAGTTTTTTCTCCAGGATATCATGTTGGGTATTTAGAACAAGAACCAGAATTAGATGAAACTAAAACAGTCATAGAAATTGTAAAAGAAGGTGTAGCAGAAACTGTTGCAATTTTAGATGAATACAATAAAATTAACGACATGTTTGGTTTGGAAGAAGTATATTCTGATCCAGATAAAATGGAAAAGTTGATGAATCAACAAGCAGAATTGCAAGATAAAATTGATGCATCAAATGCTTGGGAATTAGATACCAAACTAGAAATTGCAATGGATGCGTTGCGTACACCAGAACCAGATAAATTAATTTCTGTATTGTCTGGAGGAGAAAGACGTAGAGTTGCCTTATGTAGATTGCTTTTACAAGAACCAGAAATTTTATTGCTAGATGAGCCAACAAACCACTTGGATGCAGAATCTGTACATTGGTTAGAACATCATTTGGCACAATATAAAGGAACTGTAATTGCCGTAACACACGATAGATACTTCTTAGATAATATTGCTGGTTGGATTTTAGAACTAGATAGAGGAGAGGGAATACCATGGAAAGGAAACTACTCTTCTTGGTTAGATCAAAAGTCAAAACGATTAGCGCAAGAAAGTAAAACAGCTTCTAAACGTCAGAAAACATTAGAGCGAGAATTAGAATGGGTTCGTCAAGGAGCAAAAGGACGTCAAACAAAACAAAAAGCGCGTTTGAAGAACTACGATAAACTGATGAGTCAAGACCAAAAACAAATGGACGAGAAGTTGGAAATTTACATTCCGAATGGTCCTCGTTTAGGCACCAATGTAATTGAAGCTACTGGAGTTTCTAAGGCTTTTGATGATAAATTGTTATATGAAAATTTAGAATTTAATTTACCACAAGCTGGTATTGTTGGAATTATCGGCCCGAATGGAGCAGGTAAAACAACCATTTTTAAAATGATTATGGGTGAGGTGAATCCTGATAAAGGAAGTTTTAATGTTGGTGATACTGCAAAGATTGCTTATGTAGATCAAGCTCATTCAAATATAGATGCTGATAAATCTATCTGGGAAAACTTTTCAGACGGACAAGAATTGGTGATGATGGGAGGAAAGCAAATAAACTCTAGAGCCTATTTAAGTCGTTTTAATTTTGCTGGAAGCGAGCAAAACAAAAAAGTTTCTATGCTTTCTGGAGGAGAAAGAAACAGACTGCATTTGGCAATGACCTTAAAAGAAGAAGGAAATGTTTTGTTATTAGATGAGCCAACAAATGATTTAGATGTAAATACTTTACGTGCTTTAGAAGAAGGTCTTGAAAACTTTGCAGGTTGTGCTGTTGTAATTAGTCACGACCGTTGGTTTTTAGATAGAGTTTGTACCCATATTTTGGCTTTTGAAGGAGAAAGTCAGGTGTATTTCTTTGAAGGATCTTTTACAGAATACGAAGAGAATAAAAAGAAACGCCTTGGAGGAGACATGATTCCTAAACGTATCAAATATAAAAAATTGATTAGATAAAATTAGTCAAAATGATTATTGTCATATTTTAAATTTAGTGTTAAATGTATCTTTGATATACTATATAAAGTAGTCAATTTAACCAATTATTTTTTTGCTATGTAACTAATGTTACATAGCAAAAGTAGAAATAGTTTTATAATTGTATAATCATTAATAAAATAAGACAATCATGAGAAAATATTTTTTAAAATTTGCTTTTCTAATGCTTTCAACACTAATGTATGGGCAAGCAGGTCACGTTATGCAAGGTGTAGGAGCAGTAAACATGTCTATGGGAGGAGCATCAACTGCACAGCCTTTAGATATATCTGGAGCATTACAATGGAATCCTGCATCGATTTCAACTTTCGACAGTAAAATATTTAAGTTTGATATTGGATTATTTTCATCTTCACCAAAATTATATTCTACAGTTCCAGAATTTAATAATCTAGGACAGCCAACAGGAAATTTCTTTTCTGGTAATACAGAAGATGATAGAGGCTTGTCTCCAATGCCAGCAATTGCTATGGTTTGGGGTAAAGAAGATAGCAAACATACGTTTGGAGTTTCTGTATTTGGTATTAGTGGATTTGGAGTTACATTTCCTCAAAGTACTACCAACCCGATAAACATGCCGCAGAGTATGGGAGGTTTTGGTAAAATTGAATCTGATTATATGTTATTGCAAGTTGGTTTTACGTGGGCTTATGAACTTTCTGATAAGTTGTCTATTGGTATTGAGCCAACATTTAATTATGCGGCTTTACAATTAATGCCAAACCCAACAGCAAATCCAACAGCAGCTGGTTATCCTTCTACAGGTAAAGCTTCTGCTACAGGTATAGGAGCTCAATTAGGTGTTTTTTACGATACACAAAATGGCTTGAAATTAGGTATGTCTTATAAAACAACTCAGAAATTTAGTGCTTTTAAATTCACAAACACGTATTTAGATGCGAGTACAGGTACAAACGAATTCACTATGGATTATCCAGCAATTCTATCTCTAGGTCTTGGGTATTCTAAAGGAAATTTTGATTTCGCACTAGATTACAGAAGTATAGACTATGAAAACGCAGATGGGTTTTCAAAAACAGGATGGACTAATACTGCTTCTGTAGCTGGTTTTGGATGGAAAAATATTTCAATTATTTCTGCAGGTTTACAATACAAAGGTTTTGAAAAAATGCCTTTACGTATAGGATATACTTATAGTTCAAATCCGATTAAAAGTGAGGTAGCCTTTTTTAATGTTCCTGCAACTGCTGTCATAAAAAATGCATATCAATTTGGGTTTAGCTATATTTTCAACGATGCATTTACCTTAGATGGTGTGTATCATTATGGAACAAGTGATGGTAAAACATCTGGACAATTATTAAACCCCATGTTTGCTAGTGCTACTAATCCTTATGGAGCAATTCCAGGAAGCAATGTTTCGTATGAAATGAACACTTCTATGTTTATGGTAGGTTTTAGTTATACTTTTAGTAAGAAATAAATAGTCTTATAAATTAAAAATCCCGCTATTAAGCGGGATTTTTTTGTGGTATTAACTCCTTCTTTTTTCATGCACTTTATTATTTCTTTTTTTTATAGTCTCCTTTTGAACCCGTTGTTTAACTTTAGGAGCTATCTTTCTTTTTGAATTATTTTTATTTTCTCTAGTAGTTGTGGTAGATTTTCTTCTTTTAATTATTTTATTTCTCTTATCCACCTTAGCATGCGGATTTGCTCTGTAATAATAATAGTTTTTATCCTCTCTATATTTTTTATAGTTGTTGTTAAAACTTCTATTGTAAAAGAAACGATCATTATAATTAAAAATTGGTCCAATGTTTATAGAGAATTGAAAATCAGTATCATAATCAGAGAAATTATTTACATTTCCGTAAAAATAAGGTTCTCCCCAATTATTGTAAGAAATTTTTAAATCTCCAACACGAGCAAGTAATCCTCTTTTGTAATACAATCTAACATTACCAATTCTCGTAACATTCCCTCTATAATCATAACGAATAAAAATTCTACCAATACGTTTTATTCTCCCACTATAATCTCTCTCTATTCGAAGGGTATTATTACGATACATTCTACCGTTATAGTTATAGTAGTTTGAGTTTCTCCCTAAACGATTAAACTCGAAATCTCCATTTAAAAACACATGAAACTGAATTCCCTTTTCAACAAAAGTTATAGCTTCTTCATATCGATTTGGATTCGTTATTTTCTTAGCTGATGTAGTAAATTCGTTTGCATTAATAGTAGCAAAAGACAGCAATCCTAACAATAATAGTAATCCTCTTTTCATAATTTCTAGGTTTTAAATTTTTGCCTACTCTTTTCGGTTTTCAGCTTCCTCGTTGAAAAGTATTTTTCAAAGAACGTGCCAAAAACTAAAAAGGATTAAAATGTAAGTTAGATTGTAGTAAAGCTTGTGAGGTTATTTTTCTTCTAAGTTTTGCAATAAAACACCTGGATTTCCATACTTTGATAAACCTTCAATCACAATTTGAATATTTTTAGCATCAGTTGGTTTATTAAAATATAAAGTAGCTTTTCCTTCATTATCTGTAAATAATAGTGGATTCCAGTAGAATGTAGTTTTAAACTCGCTATAAGGTTTTGTTTCTATTTTTGTTTCGAATTTAGGATTGTAAAACTCAGTATATTTCGAATGCCCGTTAATAGTCTGTTTTGGTGTAAAATTAATTTTAGCATCATTTAATTTTGCAGTTTTAGTTTTAAAGATGATTACCCCATTAGCACCCCTTGGACCATAAACTGCTGTACTTGCTACACTTTTTAAGACTTCTATTTTTTCAATATTACCAAATTCATAATTATAAGGTAATTCTAATATTTCCATTCCGTCTATTAACCATAATGCAGGTTTAGGATTTCTTCTTATGTGTATTCTGTTTTGTATGTATTCTAATCCCGGAATGTCTGCTAATAAATTGAGCATGTGTTCTCCTGAAATAACTTTTTTTGAGTCATTTACGTCAATTGTATGATCGGCAACCATATTGTAACCAGACATATTATCTCTGTCGAAACTTGTAATATCTTTCTTTTCGTATGTTTTTACATTTTTAATCTTTACTTCATTTAATAAAATGCTGTTTTTATGTAATGAATCATTTACCAAGTTTAAAGAAGTGAGTTTTGAATATTCTAAATCGGTTTCACTAATAGTATTTGGAAAACGTTTAAAGTTAGTTGAGGCCTTTTCTTTGGTATTTATAGTGTTTATAACCACATCTATTTCATTTGATTTACCATCGCTTGTAATTTCGTTAAAGTTAATTTTTGTTTCGCCAACATTGTTGAAGTTTTCTATGGTAAACTCTCCTTTAGCATTTGTTACACAAGTATATGTAGCATATTCATTTTCTGATATGGCTACCATTTTAATTTTTTTATTACTGAGTGGTTTACCAGCTTTTGAAGCAACACCAGAAACTTTAATTCCTTGTTCAAATTGATGTTTATTGAATTTTACATACACATCATTTTTAATATTTTGCCAATTAATTTTTCTCCACCCATGTGTTAGCATAACCAATTCTAAACGAAACTTTGTTGCCCTGTTACTGTTGTTAAAAAATAAAGAAGGGTTTTCTATGTAGCCTTTTAGATCTGACTCTAAATACAATTGTGATAAAATAGTACTACTGTTTTCATATTTAGAAAATTTGTCTGCATCAGTAATTGCAGCAGAAACTCCAGTAGCAACAGGCCAATTTCTGCTGTCTTTTACTTCGATATCAACTTTAATTTTATCTTTTGGAGCGGTATTAGAACCATCAATTTTGGCAGAGATTTTTAGCTCATTATTGCTATTGTTAAAAATGGCTCTTTCTGCCATTGGAATTCCATCTTCACTAAATAAGGTTAATTTAAAAACACCTGTAGGTAGTTTGTTTTTAGGGATTTCAAAATCAACCAATAATTTACCACCAAATTCAAACCTACCTTGATAATATTTTTCATTATGAATATGTCCAATTACATAAAATTTCTTTCCTCTTAAGTTTTCTGTAGCTTGAACTTTTACTTTGATGTTCCTATCATCAATATTACTTACAAGCAAGCTATATCCAATATTTTCAGGTTTTGGAAGTTTATATCTTGTATTGTTTTCTAAAATAGCCGTATAGGTTTCACCAAGTTTTGGAGTAAAATTAAATACCCCTGCACCTTTTTCTATTGATTTAATATTTGAAACAAAGGTATTGTTTGAATCGAAGATTTTTCCATTTACGTCTATTCCTAAACCATCAGATCCAATTGCTTTAAATGCAACTCTACCATTTAATCCTGCAATAAAACTTCCTCCTTCTGGAAAAAATTGTAAATCTAGGGTAGAAGTATTTAATTCAGTTTTTGTGCTTTTATCAGAAACTATTTTAATTGTTTTTGTAAAGAAAAATGAAGGATTCTCATTTTGCATCCATTTTGTATATGCTCTTATTTGATATTCTCCAGCAACAATATTTTTTGGAGTTTTTATACTTCCTTTTCCTCGACCTTCTTCTAAGGGAATAGTTTGATTTGTAATAATCTCTCCTTTTGGATTGATTAAATCGATATATAAAACTTTACTAGCAAAAGAATAATGATGTTTTGTGCCTAGTGTAACGTATGCACTAAACCAAAGGTTTTCGTTTTCTGTTAAAAGCTCTTTATCAGTATGTAGGTATACTTTTTCTACTGGTTGATAAGAGTTATAATTAAGAATGTTTTTTTCTATTTCTTGTATGAAAATATCATCAGAAATGTTAGATTGTGTTAAGGCAATTAGCTCTCTACTATTTAGAAAAATAGATTCAAAAGCGTTATTTTTTTCGAATGAATTTATGATTTCTTCTTCAATAGGAGTTCTTTTTACAATGGCATTTTCTCTCCAAAATTGCTGATTATAACCGATGGCGTTTAGTTTTTGCCAATCACTTTTATCTTTTGAAAACTGTCTTCCCAATTGTTTTCTGCTTTGTGGTTTGTAATATTCAAAAAAAGACAAATTTGAATTTGAAGAAACATGAGTTATCAAGCTATCGTTTTTATAATAATCAAATTCTTGTTTTACGTTCATGTAATCCATTACCAAATCAAATACACTATCTTTTTTAAATGCCATTTCGTAAGTTAATACGTACTCTTTTTTTGAAGCACTTTCTTCTTTGAAATTCACAGCCTTAAAATCATCATGATTTAATGTGGCATTTAACTTTAAAAGCTCATTTGTGTCTGCATTAATATACGCTTCAGCTTCAAGAATAGGAGATTTTATTTTAGAAAATGGTTTAAAATCTAAAAGAACAATTGTTCCTTCATTGGTTTTAGTTTTTTCAATTACTCTTACATTATAAAAATGATCAATATTATCTCTAAACGGAAAAATTAAATCATCTGAATTTTGTTGAAAGGATTTTAATATTCTCGAAAGTAATGTGTAATTTCTGTTGTTAACAGTGCCCCCTTTTATTGCATATCTACCTTCTAAAATGTCCCATTCATGTATACCTTCGGTTGAATAGTTTATATCATAAATAATTTCTGAAAATTCTGAATATTCATCTTCATTTTTAGATTTTTGTCGGTAGAACGCTTTTCCATATTTTCTATTTTTTCTATTAACATCAGCTTTTCTAAATGCATTTTTAGCCAATTCATATGCGTAAAAATCTTTTTTATTTGTGATGGAAACCTCATTTAATTCAAAAATCAACGGTTTTAGTTTTATGTCTAATTTTGAATTCTTATTTATTGCAATTGTTTGTTTTTCATAATTGATATGTGTAAATACTAAAGTTACTGGCAATGATTTTACTTTAATTTCAAATTCACCTAATTCATTACTAGAAGTACCAATAAATGTGTTGTTTATGCTGATGCTACAAAAAGGAATAATTTCCCCCGTTTTTTCATCTATTGTTTTACCCTGAAGAGTTTGTTGATTCTTATCAACTGTTGTTGATTGAATGAAATTTAAGGTTTCACTTTTTACTTGAAAAACAAAAAGGAACATTAAAAAGGAAAGAATACAGTGTTTTAAAAAGTTTGAATTATATATTTTCATTTTATTTAAAAGATTTTAAATAAACCCCAGGATTTCCATATTTTGATAACCCTTCAATTGATAATTGAATTTGATTGGTGTTATTTATAAACTTAAAGGTAGCGTTTCCATTTTTATCTGTACGAATATTTGGATTCCAATATAAAGTACTCGTATTCACTTTAGTTTTTTGATTGACTTGAAACTTTGGTTTATAATATTCTCTTTTTTCAATTAAACCAGTTACCGTAAATTCTGGAGAGCTAATTCTTTGATAGGTGTTACTTCCATTTTTTGTGTAAATTAAAATGACACCATTATTCCCTCTTGCTCCATAAATAGCAGCTTTTCCTCCTTTTAATATTTCCATTCTTTCAATATTGTCAGTATCTAGATTAGCAATTACATCAGGAACTGGACCAGCAACATCCATTGTTGGAGAAGGAATTGGGTTTGCAGTTGCTGTTTTTTTGGGATGTGGAACATGTGGATTTAATGGCACACCATCTAAAACCCACAACGGACTTCCAAAACCTCTAATGCTAACTCTTGCGCTTCTTCCGCTACCAATAACTGTTAATCCAGCAGATCTATTTAAAACTTGAACAAAATCCTCATCATTTTCCTTCATAAAAACAGTTTCATCTGGTTTAAGATTGTAAGCAGATCGGGATGCTTTTTTTCTAGTTACTCTTCCTTTAATTTCTACTTCGTTTAATAGAGTTGAATCATCAAAGTTTAAATCTTGAAGATTTGTAATTTGATTTTTTGTAAGAATGATTTTTGCTCCATTTTGACTGATTTCATTATGATGAGGTGTCATTGCTAAATTATACCCAGATTTTAATTGTTTTTTTAAAGTAACATTAATATCAATTGGTTTTCTATTTGCATTAAATCCATTAAATGCTATCTGTGTTTTACCTACATGAAATATATCATCAATTGTAAAGCTACCATCGCTTTTGGTTGTTGCTCTATGAATGCTAACGCCACTTTTAGATTTTGCAATCATATTTATGGATGTATTTGCAAGTATCTTATTTTGTTTGTTTTTTACAATTCCAGTAATATTAATTCCTTTTAAGAAAGAGTGTTTTTTTATAGAATCAAATTGATTGTTTTTGATTTTTTGCCAATTAAATCTTCTCCATCCATTAGTTAACATCACAAAATCTAAATTATAAGCCGTAGCTCTTTCTTCATCTTTAAAATATTGATTTGGATTTTCAATATGTCCTTTTAAATCTGATTCTAGTAAAAAATAACTAAGAATATTAGAACTGTTGTTGTCTTTTTGAGTTTTGTTTAAATCTGTTAACGCAACAGATAAATTGGTTTCAATTGGTTTTCCTTCAGGATCTGTAACATTAATGTTTACAGAAACTTCCCCTTTTTCTAAAAGCTTACTTTCATCAAAACTGGTATTGATAATTAATTCGTTTTGATTGTTTATAAACACCAAACGTTCTGCCCAAGGTTTCATGTCTTTATCAAAAAGAGTAAGTGTTAAAATTCCGCTAGGAACTTTGTTTTTTGGAATTTCTATGTTTACAAAAGGTTTATTGTCAAATAAATATCTGCCTTGAAAGTACTTTGCATTTTGCATTTGACCAATCAAATAAAAATAACTCCCTTTTAAAATTTGACTAGCTTGAATCCTAACTTTAATAGTTTCTATATTTAAGTTATTAACCAACATGGTGTAACCAATATTACTGATTTTTGTTAGTGGATATGTTGATTTATCACTTAATTCTACATGATATGATTCACCAGAAACAGGCTTAAAGTTAAAAACTCCAACTCCGTCTTTATTTGATTGTATTGATGCAACCTGTTTTCTTTTAGAGTCAAAGACTTTTCCTTTTATTTCTCTGCCAAATCCATCATTGCCAATGGCTTTAAAAGCAACTCTTCCCAAAAGATTTGCTACAGCATTTCCTCCTTCAGGAAAAAACTGTAAATCAATTTTGTTATTTGTTATTTCTTTTTTAGCGACAATATATTTGCTAGAAATTTTGATATTTTTTTTGTAGAAAAATTCTGAGTCAAAATTTCTCATCCAATTGGTATAAGCTCTTAATTGGTAATTGCCTTCTGGTATTTTTTCAGAAATATTAATAACTCCGTTAGATGTACCTTTGTCTAAAAGCAATGTTTGAGCTGCAACAATAGTTTGGTTTTTATCAACTAATTCTACTTCTAAAGTATAACTTGCTTGAGAATAATTTAAGAAAGAACCTAAAGTAACATAAACACTAAATCTTAAGGAATCTCCTGCAAATAAATTATTTTTATCTGTATGTAAGTATACTTTTTCAGTTGGATTATAGCTGTTAAACTTCCTCGTTAATTTGTCAAAGTTTAGAATAAAAGGATCGTCGCTTAATTTAGTTTGTAAACTAGAAATCTGATTTCTGCTATTGATAAAAATTGATTCAAATGCATTGTTTTGTTCAAAAGCTGCAATAACTTCTTTTTCAACAGGAGTTCTTTTTACAATAGGATTGTTTTCCCAAAACTCTTTATTGTAGGCTATTTTATTTAACTTTTGCCAATCGCTATCATTTTGATTAAATTGACCTCCCAGTTTTTTTCTTGAAGTTGGTGTGTAATATTCAAAAAAAGTAAGATTTGAAGTAGTTGTTATTTTTGTTAAAATTTTTTCATCCTTAAAGTAATCAAAAGTTTGATCTACTTTTATATAATCAATTACAACTTCTTCATTAGTTGTTTTCTTAAACGTAATATCAAATGAAAGCTCGTAATTTTCTTTATGAGCATTTTTATCAGTAAATTTTATAAATTCAAAATCGTCTTTTACAATGGTTCCAGAAATTTTAAGTAATTCATCTGTGGTAGAGTTTATGTATGCTTCTCCAATAAAAATAGGAGTTTTAATATATTTGTATGGTTTAAAACTTAAAACAGTTATTCTATCATTTTTATCTTTAAATACATCTACAATCCTAACATCATAAAATTCTTCTAATTTTTTATGTAGAGGAAAAATAAGATCATCGGTATCTGGTTGAAAAGATTTTAATATTTGAGATAATCGAGTAAAGTTTTTATTATTTATACTTGCTTCTTTTAAAGCATACCTTCCTTCTAAAATCCCCCAATTATTAATTCCGTTTAAATCATATCTTATATCAAAAATAATTTCTGAAAACTCGGTATAAGTGTTGTCGCTTTTAGTTTTTTGACGATAAAATGCTTTTCCAAATTTTTTCTTACTAAGTGATAAAAAGTGTAATTTTTTAAAAGCTTTTTTAGCAAGATTTATTGCGTGTAAATCTGTTTTGTTTTTTGAGTTTTCTATAACAACTTCATCCAAGATGTTTACTAAAGGAGAAAGTTGTACAACAATTTCTTTCTTAGAATCAGTAATAATGACAAACTGTTTTTGATAACTTACGTGATGAAAAACCAGCTTTGCGGGTAAAGTATCAACTTTAATTTCAAATTCTCCTAACTCGTTACTCGACGTTCCTGTTTGTGTTCCATCTAAAGTAATACTGCAAAACGGAATGGTTTCTCCAGTTTTTTTATCAATAGTTTTTCCTTGAATTGTATAGTTGTTAATTGAAGTTTGAATTATAGAAAATGCAGTATTTGAGTTTTCATAGCTATAAGAATTAGTTGTGTAAAAAACTAAAATATAGCTCAGTATGAATTTAAACAATAAATAGGTGTTGTTTTTCATAGAGAAAAATAGAGAAAAATTTATCTTTTTTATTAGTTCCAAATTACAAAAAAATCACGATTAGATAAAAAATGAACACGAAAAAGAAACCTTAATTGTTTTATTTAAAAGTATAGATTATGTTATTCTGCTTGATAACTATTTCTTTACAATTTGTTGGGTGGACAAATTGATGTTCTTTCTGATGATTAAAACACGATTTGTTTACAGTAAATAATGCTTCGAAATCTTTATCTCCAGTATAACTATATCTAACAATTTTATAATTTTTTTCGTTGAGTTTATTTTCGATTTTAAACCAAGCTCCACTACCAATGCCAGAAAGCCAGGTTGCATTCTTTAAATTAAATTTTTCTTTGTCTGGTAATTCAGTTCCAATTAAATTCAATTCATTATCAAACCTAGTGAAGAAAGTCATTTTATATTCCTTTAAGATGGATCTATTTTTATATTTTTTAACTATTTGATTTTTAACTATATATACGAGATCTAAAGTTTTCCCTTTTAAAGTGTTTCCTATTGGACTTGGTGTAAGAATATATGAGCTTTTTAATTTTAAAATGATCTTTTTATTAGTGCAAGAATTAATAATGGTATCTGTAACAAACCTTGCACAGTTAGTTCCTTTTTTTACAAAGGCACCATAAGGCACCTCTTTTTTATCAATTAAGTTCTGAATAAAACAGATGGCATTTTGATAGTTGATTTTATTATTGACACTAGCAATTAACCGACCATTTCCATGTGTTTTGTCTGGGTGTTTTTCTAGCCACAATAAAATTTCTTTTAAGTTTATTAATTCATCATTTTTAAATTCAGCATTGATAGGGATATATACTTCTGGATCTGTCTCTACAGATCTCACGCGACCCGATCCGTAAGTTGTAATGTACCTCCCAAAATCAAAATAATGAATTTTGGATTCATTTTTTTTAATCAATAAAAGTGCACAATGACCAGCTTGGATGGCATGCTTATTTCCAATACCAATTTTTGGCCAAATTTTACTAGAAAGCTCCCAATATGCTGGTCTAACTATGGTGTCTGGAAAAGATAATATGACTATTACTGCGTCTTCGATAATTCTTTTTTTTGTTCTAAATTCATCAAGTTATGAAAAATGAAATTACTTTTTATAATATTAAAATCTATTAAGTTTTTTTATGCTTTTGGTGTACTTATTCAATCCTTTTACGTCTTTTAATAACCCAATTGTAGATCGATACGGAACCTTTTTTTGATCGTGATTTATCCTGGCAATTTTATATAGTTGTTTCCAGTGTGAACGCATTTCTCTTAAAGCTTGTAGATAGCTTGTTTTAGTCGAATCATAAATATGGGTTGGTTCTGCTAAAATTCCGTTGAGTTCTAAAATCTTGAATTTTCCGTTTTCTAACTCTTCAAAGGAGTTGTATTTAATATCTATTCTGCCGTAGAACCAACCATTGACTTGTTTGTTTAAAAGGGTAATGGTTTCTTCTAGTTTTTTTGAAATTAAATGATTTCCATTAATAAATTGAGTCCCTTTAGAATGATTTCCAATATCTGAAAGCTGAACTCTTTCACCATTTTTAATAATGGCATTAAAAGAAACGTGAGCATTCATTTTAACAATTTCTAGGTAGTTTTTCGCTCGCTTATCTAAAATAACAAGCTCTTTCAACGTGTGTTTTCCGTCACCAACAACATGTAAGAATTCTTTGAGGGTAATAGAAGTTATTTTCCCCGATTGGTTATCTGGAAACCGAAGATAGAAAATTCCGCATTCATTTTGTTCAGTTAAAAACTCTTGAATTAAAATATCTATAGGATATTTTTCTAGATAATTTTTCAATTCATTTTCTGATGCAATTTTCTTAACGAGTAAACCTCTAAAACCAACATCGGGTTTTGCAATTAAAGGATAAGATATGTTGCTTTGGTTGATTTTATTGATAGTTTCTGTGCAATCTGAATTTGCTTTATGAAAAATGGTTATCGGCAAATATTTCTCTGGAATCAATTGCATGGTTTTAAATTTGGATTCTGTACCAATTCCAGAGTTTTCTATCGTAGGGTTAACAGCTGTGTAAAAAACCAAATTTTTTGCTTTTAAAGCATGGTATAAAGCAAACGGTATATTTGGAACGTAAAACATTAACGTTGGCCAATATTCCCATTTCAATAACTTGTGTATGTATTTTTTAGAGCTCAATTATTTTTTATTAAACAATCCGTCTAAAAAGGTTTTAAATGTTTTAAAAGCCAATATAATGGTAAAAACAGATAAGATTGTTGCAATGGCTAAAATTAAATAGGCAAGCCACATAGTTTCTTCCATTTTGTTTAAGGCTTTAAAAGCAATGTTTAAAGAAATGGGTGATACTATTAACAGTAAAATTAAAAGGAGTAATTGCTTTATTCCTTTGCTAAATAAATCTGTATTAATGCTCATTTTGATAGTTTAAAATTGCGGTTCTAACATTCTTATATTTGTCTAATAATTTTGCAGCAGTTACTTTGTCTATATTAAGCTCATTTGCTAACATATCAATTCCTCGATTTACTAGTTTATCGTTAGATAGTTGCATATCCACCATTTTATTGCCTTTTATTTTTCCGAGTGATATCATTGTAGCTGTTGTTAGCATATTTAGCACCATTTTTTGTGCTGTACCAGCCTTCATTCTTGAACTTCCAGTTACAAATTCTGGACCAACAATCACTTCAATAGGAAACTTAGCAACCTTTGACAAGGGGCTGTTTTTGTTACAAGTGATACAACCTGTAACAATATGTTGTTTGTTGCAAGCTTCTAATGCGGCAATTACATAAGGTGTAGTACCAGATGCAGCAATTCCAACAACTACATCTTTTTTAGATATGTGATGTTGCTGTAAATCTATCCATCCTTGAGTTGTAGAATCTTCAGCATTTTCAACCGCTTTTCTTATAGCGGTATCACCACCAGCAATTATTCCAATAACCAATTCATGTGGAACGCCAAATGTAGGTGGACATTCAGAAGCGTCTAATATACCTAATCGACCACTTGTGCCTGCGCCTAAATAAAATAACCGACCACCATTTTTTAGTTTCTCTGTAATTAGTGAAGTTAAGGCTGTTATTTCTGGAATCACTTTTTCAACAGCTAAAGCAACTGTTTTATCTTCTTTATTGATATTTTGTATCAATTCCAAAGCGCTCATTTTTTCTAAGTGATTGTAATTAGAATCTTGTTCTGTCGTTTTAATGAAGCTCATGAACCAAAAATAAATAAAAAAGGCGATGTATAAATTACATCGCCTTTAAATAATACATATATTTTTTAAAATTTTTCTAAAATTGAATTCAATGTGCTACTTGGTCTCATTTCATTAGAAGTTAATTCTTCGCTAGGATAATAGTAACCATTGATGTTTAAAGCGTGACCTTGAGCAGCATTTAACTCATTGATAATTTTATCTTCATTGCTTTTTAGTTCATTTGCAATTGCTGTGAATCTATTTTTAAGAGCACTATTTTTATGCTGATTTGCCAATGCTTCAGCCCAATAGGTTGCCAAATAAAAATGAGACCCTCTATTGTCTAATTCTCCGACTTTCCGAGATGGTGATTTTTTATTGTCTAAAAATTTATCAGTGGCATCATCTAAAGTTTCAGCTAATACTAACGCTTCTTCATTTTGGTTATTTTCTCCCAAATGTTCTAAAGAAACTGCTAGTGCTAAAAATTCACCTAAAGAATCCCATCGTAAATGTCCTTCTTCTAAAAATTGCTGTACATGTTTTGGAGCAGATCCACCAGCTCCTGTCTCAAACAATCCTCCACCATTCATTAAAGGAACAATCGATAACATTTTTGCAGAAGTACCTAATTCTAAAATTGGAAATAAATCTGTTAAATAATCACGCAGAACATTTCCAGAAACAGAAATAGTGTCTTTTCCATCTTTTACTCTTTGTAATGTATATTTTGTTGCTTCAAAAGGAGGTAGGATTTGAATATCTAATCCAGTTATGTCATAACTTGATAAATAGCTATTTACTTTTTTAATAATTTCGGCATCATGAGCTCTATTTTTATCCAACCAAAAAATGGTTGGCGTGTTGGTAGCTTTAGCTCTGTTTACAGCTAGTTTAACCCAATCTTGAATAGGAGCATCTTTAACTTGACACATTCTCCAAATGTCACCTGCTTCTACAGGATGTTCTATTAATGTTATTCCTTCAGAATTTATAACACGTACAATTCCGTTTGACTGTATTTCAAATGTTTTATCATGTGATCCATATTCTTCTGCTTTTTGAGCCATCAAACCCACATTTGAAACTGTTCCCATTGTTGAAGGGTCAAATGCTCCATTTTCTTTACAAAAATCAATAGTTGCTTGATAAATTCCTGCGTAACTACTATCGGGGATTACAGCCTTTGTGTCTTGTTGTTTTCCTGCTGCATTCCACATTTGCCCAGAAGTTCGAATCATTGCAGGCATAGAAGCATCAATAATTACATCACTAGGAACGTGTAGGTTGGTAATTCCTTTATCAGAATTTACCATTGCAATTGCTGGTCTGTTTTTAAAAGCATCTCTGATATCAGCTTTAATTTCTGCTTTTTTATCAACAGGTAATTCTTCTAATTTGCTAACTAAGTTACCAAATCCATTATTTACATCAACGCCAATTTTGTTAAAAGTGTCTCCGTGTTTCTCGAACAATTCTTTAAAAAATACACGAACGCCATGACCAAATATAATTGGATCTGAAACTTTCATCATGGTAGCCTTCATGTGTAAAGAAAACAACACATCTTTTTCTTTAGCGTCATTTATTTCTGCGTCTAAGAAATCTAACAATGCTTTTTTACTCATCACTGTGGCGTCAATAATTTCTCCAGCCAACAATGGAGTAGAAGCTTTTAAATTGGTGCTTTTACCATCAGTTCCTGTATGCTCTATCTTTACATCTGTTGCATTCGGTACAGTTACAGATTTTTCGTTGTGAAAAAAATCTCCTTCACTCATGGTTGCTACATGAGTTTTAGAATCTGAACTCCAAGCTCCCATAGAATGCGGGTTCTTTTTTGCGTAATTTTTAACTGCTTTAGGAGCTCTTCTGTCAGAGTTTCCTTCACGTAAAACTGGATTAACTGCAGATCCTTTTACTTTATTATAACAAGCCAGTACTTTTTTATCTTCTTCTGTGATTACTTCATCTGGATAATTAGGGATAGCAAATCCACTATCTTGTAATTCTTTAATTGCTGCTTTTAATTGCGGTACAGAAGCACTTATATTTGGTAATTTTATAATATTAGCTTCAGGAGTTTTTGCTAAATCTCCTAATTCTGCCAAGGCATCATTTACCTTTTGATCTTCTGTTAAATACTCTGATAAATTAGCTAGTATTCTTGCTGCTAAAGAAATATCTTTTGTTGCAATTTCTATTCCAGATGCTTTTGTAAATGCTTTTACAATAGGTAGAAAAGAATAGGTTGCTAAAGCTGGAGCCTCATCAGTTTTGGTATAAATTATTTTAGCAGTCTTTGTCATTGTTTGTAATTTTTTGTATTCTATTTAGAGCAGCAAATTTAGTGATTAATGGTGAGAAAATTTCTATCAAATTATTAATAATACAGCATAATAAATGTGAAATTGATAAATAATATCGAGAAAAAATAGAATTTGTTACTGAAAATAAAAGCCATATCCAACAATTGCTTGTTATGATATGGCTTCTTTGAAATACTTTCCGTTAATCCTGCTGTATACCTACAACGCTTTACAAGTAGTTGCCCAACCTGTGAACAGCTATTCCTCAATAAAAAATTAACTTCTTTTATTTCAGTTGTTGAATTGTCTAGTACCATTTACACATTTTGTATATATGTTACCAATGTTGACAATTCGAAATGTTTTTCAAAGGTAAAGAAATCATTGCATGCGCTTTGATCTTGAACTTCCGCTTTGTCCTCTTTTTACAGAGAATTTTTCTCGAGCTCTAAAAATGAATTATCATTGCTGTAAATCATTTTTACTTTGTTTATGAAAAACGATGATAAAGAACGTTACTTTATTGTTTCTTCGATGTAACATTATGCTTGTTCTTGCGATTAAATAGAATGTTACTTCGTTTCTACATTTCAAATATAGTATACTTTTTTTAAAAAGCAATAATTTTAACTAATTAGTAATCAACATGATATCAACACACTTTATGAACATTTGTTCATTAAAAAAAGCGTTGTGAAAATCACAACGCTTTTTTTATATAGTTTTGGTAAAAGAGAATTATCTTCTTTTCTCAGTAATTCTTGCTTTCTTACCAGTAAGACCTCTAAAGTAAAAGATACGAGCTCTTCTTACTTTTCCTCTTTTATTTACTTCAATTTTTTGAATAGAAGGTAAATTCACTGGGAAAATACGCTCAACTCCAACAGTTCCAGACATTTTTCTGATTGTAAAAGTTTCAGACAATCCAGTTCCTTTACGTTGAATAACAACTCCTCTAAAAAACTGAGTTCTAACTTTATCTCCCTCTCTAATTTCGTAGTATACTGTAATAGTATCACCAGCAGAAAATTCTGGGTTTTCGTTTTTTGTTACAAACTCGTCTTGTACAAATTTTATTAAAGATTCCATTTTTATTTTATTTATGGTTTTTCAAGAACCAACTTTCACGATTTTTTCGTCAGAGGTTAATTTTGAGGTTGCAAATTTATGAAATATTTTACTAAAAAAAAGAATTCAGGTAATTATTTTTTATACTGATAATTAGTGCAGTAGAATACCCAAAACTTACGAACGTCTTTTTCGTTTCGTTTTATGATAATTGGCTCTAATTCAATAATATTCTTAAAATAGTTTGATAGCCTTGGATGGATTTTTCCTTTCTTGTCAAGGTTGTCGAAATCGGTGTCTGAATCTAAAAAAATAGCATCTTTGTTGTTTAATAAAGACAAGTCATCTCCAACGTAATCAAAATGCAATGCTTGAAGTCCAATGATGTTTTGTGCATATATTTTCTCGTCCATAAAAAAATTTAACACAGCAGATGTTTTATAACCATCATTAGCAAAAACAAAGGTGTTAGGGTATTGTTCTTGCAATTTTTTGGTTTCAATAGCTAATTCTTTCCATCCAATCCAAGTATCATCACTTTTAATTGGAACTAAATAAAATAAAATTTGTACGGCAATTAATACATGAACTAGAATAGCTGTAATTATTTGAGCTTTTATCAACTTCTTACTCATAATCATTCCAGCTATTATAATTCCTGTAATATAAGCAGGCATCATCCAATTTAATTTTACCCAATAAATTGGTGTTATGATAAAAAACCCAACAAAAGTTGGAGCAAAAAATGCAAGTAAGAATAACGTTTTGGACTTTGGAAGTTTAAATTTTAGAAATGCTCTTTTTATATATTTAAAGGTAAAAGTGATAAAAACAGCAAATAAAACGGGTATTAATAGCAGTAATTGATGTCCGATGGCACCGAAAAAATATTCATGATAAATTTTAAATTCTGAAATTACTACTGTTCTGTTTGATCCTTGAAAAGCAAACGAAGCAAATTCATTTTGATAGTTCCACCACCAAACCGGAAAGGTAATCAAGACAGAAATGACCAATGAAAACCATAACCAAGGAGAAATTAAAAGCTTTCTGTATGGATTAGAAAACACTAAAAACGCTAACAAGCCTATTTGCAATAGCAAGGCAGTATACTTACTGTCAAAAGCCAATCCCATAAAAACCCCTGCTAAAATCCATTGCCATTTTTGGTTATTAAAAATTGCTTTATACAAGCTAATCAATGATAAAGTCCAAAATAACAACAACGGAACATCTGGGGTAGAGTTAAACGATACTATAGAAACAAATATGGTTGAGCTGATTAAAACCAAAGCTCGTAATGCTTTATTTTTTGATAAAAATAATCCTGCTAATTTGTGAAAACTGAATAATGTAAAGGAGGTTACAACAAAATCTGCGAGTTTCACAACAAAAACTGTTTTTCCAAATACTTCAGTAAACCCTCTTAATATGTAACCAATCATTCCTGGATGATCAAAATACGAGAGCGATAAGTTTTCTCCGTAAAAATGATAATACGCATCTTGTGGCATCAACCCCATAAATGGCAATAGTAGAAATCGGAAAGTTTGAAATCCAAATACTACAGCGAATGCGGGATTTTTTTGTATGATACTTTTTATGGTATTCAAAAAATGAGTTTTAATGTTTTTGGTTTTAGAAAAAGCTCTCTAAGAGGATTCATCAAGTAAATCTGGTCTAATTTGCTGAGTTCTTTCGTATGATTTTTCTGAACGCCAAGCATCAATTTTTGGAAAATTTCCAGATAATAATACCTCAGGAACTTTCAATCCTTTGTATTCAGACGGACGCGTATATACTGGTGGTGATAGTAAATTGTCTTGAAAAGAATCGGTTAAGGCAGACGTTTCATCACCCAAAACTCCAGGAATTAATCGAATAACAGCGTCACATAAAACAGCTGCGGCTAATTCGCCACCACTCAATACATAATCGCCAATAGAAATTTCTTTGGTTATAAATAAATCACGCACACGTTGATCTACACCTTTATAATGTCCGGTTAAAATGATGATGTTTTCTTGTAAAGAAAGTGTATTTGCTGTTTGCTGATTAAGGGTTTTTGCATCTGGCGTCATGTAAATGACTTCATCGTAAGTTCGCTCAGATTTTAGTTTAGAGATACAAGTATCTATGGGTTCTAGCATCAAGACCATACCTGCACCACCACCAAATTGAGTGTCATCAATTTGTTTGTAATTGCCCAATCCATATTCACGTAAATTATGAAAATGAACTTCAACCAAACCTTTATCTCTTGCTCTCTTTATGATTGAATAGTCAAACGGACTTTGAATCAATTCTGGAGACACTGTAATAATATCTATACGCATTTGGCAAATGTACGAGTTTCTGGTATTTTATTTAAAGAAGATTTTAGGAAGAAATTTTATAGGGAATGTAAATGATATATAAAGCATTAAATATAAATCTCAGTGATGATTGCAGATAAATAAAGAGCTTTTTAAAAAGCGATTACTTTATTTTTGCTTCACTGAGATTTAACATTGTTATTAGGAAATTCTTCCTTTTTAAAAAATGTAAACTTGCTGTTTTAGCATTATTTAACAACCATTGGAATCTTTATTTGTGACATATATTTTGAAGAGTGGTGCACCTTATTATGTGCGATTACACCTTCTTTTTCATCATAGTTATTCCCTCCAGTATTTAAATTACGTGCAAAACGTGGAAAATTACTACTAGATATTTCAATACGTATACGATGCCCTTTTTTAAAGTAATTACTTGTAGACATAGGAGTTAAATCAACTTTATAAACTTTTCCTTTTTCCATAAATACTTCTTTGTCATAACCTTCACGATATCTAACACGTTGAATGGTTTCATCTAAATTATACGCTTTCCCATCAGGATACACATCGATCAATTTAATGGTGAAATCGGTGTCTTTTACATCTGAAGAAACATATAGTGTTGATTCAATAAAACCTGAGACCTCAACACCTTCTTTTAAAACATCTGTAGTGTACACCAAAATATCATTTCTGGCTTCCATTTGTTGTTGATTGAATGAGCCACCTTTAATAGCATTTCCTGTACAACATACATTACCTCCGTAAGAAGGAACTGGATTCATTGGGTCGTAAGTGAAACTATCTGGGTTATCAGATTTAGGTTTTTTTGTAGTTAATTTACCATCTCCATAAAAGCTATTAGCTTTACCATTACTATTTAAATAATAGGTGGTTAATTTTGCTTTTTTTGGAGGCCAATTTTCTGAAGCCTGCCACTTGTTGCTTCCCATAGTATAATACTGTACTCTTGGTGTTTTCTCTTTAAAATCATTTTGTTTTTCTTTTAACCATAAATCAAACCAAGAATATATTTGCTCGTTGTAATTAAGACGAGCATCGCCAACACTGCGCTCACCAACAATGGTGTTTTCTGATGCTCGTGAATATGCACAATGTAGTGTTGGTGCGATTACCAAATATTGATTGTCTCTAATTTCAGCGTTTTTAGAATTATTTCTAACATGATTAAATAAAGCAAGATTCGGCGTTATAGAGACATCATACCAGGAAGCAAACCAAAAACTTGGAACACCAATTTCCGTATTATCGTGATATAAACCTCCATTAAACCAAGCTTTGCTGTTTGGTTTACGGCGTATCATTTTATCAAAAATATCATTTTTACCATTTATATTTTTTAGGATATCTTGAATAGGTAAATGTTTCAACGCTTTTGCCATGTCTACAGGTGGATTTTCAGGTGCCAAATCGTAAAACCTAGAAATTCTAATTAAATCTTCCTGAGTTGCACCCGCTGGAATACGTGGTTTAAATTTATCATGCTCTACACCATATAACCATGAAAAGAATAACATTTGCTCAGCTCCTCCACGATACCAGTTACCTTGTTCTATAATTTTTCCAACTTTACCAACACCTGCACCAAAACCTTGTGGCACCATAGCTGCATGAGAGGGATGATCTAAAGCCGCAACAGCCATTTGCCATTCAGCTGTAGAAGAACAACCTAAAGTCCCAATTTTACCATTAGACCAAGATTGATTTTTCATCCAAGTAAATGCATCAAAACCATCAGTAGTTGGTGCGCCTAAAATATCCCATTCACCTTCTGAAAAATAGCGACCACGCTCATTCTGAACCACATAAGCATAGCCTCTTTTAACCGCTTCTAAAGCTCTTTTTGCAGTACCTGTTCTTTCTTTTCCATCTCCCCAAGAATTAAAATTATAAGGTGTTTTAGAAAAAATAATTGGTACTTTTTCATCAGTTTTAGGGCGATATATATCAGTAGCTAAACGAATACCATCGCGCATTGGCATCATTACTTTTTGATCAATAATGGCTATTTCTTCTAGTTCTTGAAGAACTGTGTTTTGTGCCTGAAGGCTTAAGTTACTCGCAAAAAAACAAGCAAGTACAAACTGAATAATGATAGTACGTTTTTTCATTTTATTAGAATTATAAATAATTTATTTTGACTTGGTAGTAAATGCTGAAATAATTATAACAGACCAAGCCAAGTTATTGATAAATAAGTTTAGAAACAAACGAACTAGTTAAAAAAGGTTTATAAAAGAATTGAAATTATTTGTTTTTAACGTAAATCAATTTGTGTTTACTCTTGGTGTTATCTCGTTGTTCTAGCTCAAACTTACCAATAGATTTAATCAATGGTGTTAGTTTTTCAAAGCCATAATTTCTTGAATCAAAATTGGGTTGTTTTTTCTGTAGTAAACTACCCACATCACCCAAAAAAGCCCATCCTTCTTCGTCAGACAAATCGGAGATTGTAGTAGAGATCATCGAAATTACTTTGGGTGTAATTTTGTCAATGCTTTCTTTTGAACTGTCTTTTTGGTTTGTATTGTCTTTCTTCTCGGTTTGTTTTCTAATGATTTCGATATAAATAAATTTATCACAGGCTACTATAAATGGATTTGGTGTTTTTTTCTCACCTATTCCAATGACTTGCATGCCTGCTTCCCTTAATCTAGTTGCTAGTTTTGTAAAATCACTATCACTTGAAACCAGACAAAAACCGTTTACTTTTTCTGAATATAAAATGTCCATAGCATCAATAATCATCGCAGAATCTGTGGCGTTCTTACCTGTTGTATATGCGTATTGCTGAATAGGAGTTATAGCATTTTGAAGTAGTAAGTTTTTCCATTTTGATAAATGGGGACTCGTCCAATCTCCATAAATTCTTTTTATGGTTGGGTTTCCATATTTAGCAATTTCTTCCATCATTTCCTTTACGTGAGCTGAAGGAATGTTGTCTCCATCTATGAGTACAGCTAAATTTAAATTTTGATTCATAGCATTGTAAGTTTTTTATACGAAAAAACGCATATTAGAAGTTAGCCAAGTTACCAAAAAATAAGTTTAGATTCAAGTCATCTACTTTAAACATCTGATCTATCAGAAAACCTTAGATATTAACATTTTTTATTTTAAAAAAGGCCAAAAATAATAAGAGTTTTCAATACCTTTAACATTCTGATATTTTAAACCGAAAAAGCCAAGAAATGAAGCTTAAACTAGAAAAACCCATTGTATTTTTTGATTTAGAAACTACAGGAGTCAATATAGGAACAGACAAAATTGTAGAAATAGCCGTTTTAAAAGTATTTCCAAATGGGAATACAGAAAGTAAAACATGGTTAGTAAATCCTGAAATTGAAATTCCTAAAGAAGCATCTGATATTCATAGAATTACAAACGAACAAGTGGTTACAGAACCAACTTTTAAAGAATTAGCACCAAAAGTAAACGAACTTATTGCAGGATGTGATTTAGCAGGTTTTAATTCAAATCGTTTTGACATTCCGTTATTGGCAGAAGAATTAATGCGTGCTGGTATCGATTTTGATATGAATAATAGAAAGGCAATTGATGTGCAGGTTATTTTTCATAAAAAGGAGCAAAGAACCTTAAGTGCTGGATATCAATTTTATTGTGGTAAAGAATTAGAAGGTGCTCATGGTGCTGAAGCAGACACCAATGCAACCTATGAGATTTTATTGGCACAATTAGAGAAATACGACGATATTGGGAGCTCTGTAGATGCTTTGAGCGAATATTCATCACATGAAAAAAGAGCTGATTTTGCTGGTTTTATTTTAATGAATGAAGAAGGGCAAGAAATGTTTTCTTTTGGTAAATACAAAGGAAGAACAGTAGAGGAAGTATTTAAAGAAAATCCAGGGTACAATGCTTGGATGCAAAATGCAGATTTTCCATTGTATACTAAAAAAGTATTGCGAGAAATAAAAGAACGCATGTCGACACCAAAAGATACGTTGACAGATCAAGAAAAACTAAATGCTTTACAGCAAAAATTTAATTTAAGATAAATGTTTACAACCTATAACAATTTACCAGACAACTCTAGAGTTTGGATGTATCAATCTGATAGAGCTTTTACAAAGCAAGAAGTCGATTATATTTCTGAAAAAGCAAGAGTATTTATTGAGCAATGGACAAGACATGGCGATAACTTAAAAGGTTCGTTTACCATAAAATACAATCAGTTTTTAGTCTTAGCGGTAGATGAAGGTTTTAACAATGTTTCTGGTTGTTCTATTGATGCTTCTGTTCGTTTTGTAAAGGAATTAGAAAATGAATTAAACATTGATTTAATGAATAAAATGAATGTTTCTTTTAAAGATGGAGACCATATCAATATTGTAAAATTGTCCGATTTTCAGCAGTTTGCAAAAGAACAAAAAATCACTAAAGAAACTGTTGTTTTTAATAATATGGTACAAACCAAGGAAGAGGTAGAGAATAATTGGGAAGTTCCGGCTAGTAAAAGCTGGCATAATCGTTTTATAAGTTAATTATATGAGAAATATAGTAAGTTTCCTTTTTGTGTTTTGTGTATTTTTTTTACAAGCACAATCAAATGATCCACTACAAACAAAAGATAAAGAGTCACAAGAAAAATGGGTAAATGCCATCATTGATAAATTGACTATTGAAGAAAAAATCGGTCAGTTATTTATGGTACAAACGTATTCTACTAATGATACGGTTAATGAAAAAGTAGTAGAAGAGATGATTCTAAAATACCATGCAGGAAGTTTAATTTTTATGCAAGGAACTCCAAAAAAACAAGCTGAATTAACAAACAGATATCAAGCAATGTCTAAATATCCTCTATTGGTAGCACTTGATGCAGAATGGGGTTTAGACATGCGTTTGCAAAATGCATTTCGATTTCCGTGGAATATGACCCTTGGTGCTGTTAGAGATAACTCTTTGATCGAAGAATTTGGAGAACGACTAGGAGAACAATGTAAAAGGTTAGGGATTCACATTAATTTTGCACCGGTTGTAGATATCAATATCAATCCAAATAACCCTATTATAGGAAATCGTTCTTTTGGAGAAAACAAAAATAATGTAACAGATAAAGCCATTGCTTTTACTCGAGGTATGCAGAAAATGGGTGTTATGGCAAATGCAAAACATTTTCCCGGTCATGGAGATACAGCAGCAGACTCACATCATACCTTGCCTGTAATAAACTTTGATGCTACCCGGTTAGATACGTTAGAGTTGTACCCGTATTATAAATTATTCAAAGAGAATCTAGGAAGTGTAATGACAGCACATTTAAGCATACCTAAATTAGAGCCAAATAAAAAACTGCCATCATCTTTGTCAAAAAGAATTACTACCGGTTTATTAAAAGAAAAAATGGGTTTTAAAGGATTGATTATAACCGATGGATTAAATATGAAAGGTGCTGCTGATTTTGCTACGTCTAAAGAAATTAATTTAGAAGCCATTTTAGCAGGGAATGATCTCTTGTTAATTCCACACAAAGTTCCGGCTACTATGGAATTTTTCAAGAAGGCAATTCAAGATAAAAAATTAAGCATTGAAAGATTGGATGAATCTGTGCGTAAAATTTTAAAAGCCAAGTATTGGTCGGGATTGCAAAATTATAAACCGATAGATTTAAATAACCTACATGAAGATTTAAATACTAAAGAAGATGAAATTTTACACAGAAAGTTAGTTAAAAATTCAATTACGGTATTAAAGAATGATGAGAATATCATTCCGATTCAAAAATTAGAAAAACAGAAAATCGCTTATGTAAAAATTGGAGAGGATGATAGTACACCATTCCTAAAAATGCTAAATAATTATGCAAAAGTTGAGGTGGTTTCTGCTGAAAATACGACTGCTTTATTAACAAAACTAAAACCCTATAATTTAGTCATTATTGGTTATCACACTTCAAATGATCATCCTTGGAAAGGGTTTAAATTTAAAAATGAAGATCTTTCTAAAATTGAACAAATAGCAAAAAACAAAAAAGTGATTTTAGACATTTTTGCAAGTCCATATAGCTTATTGGATGTCAAATCATTTGAGAATATAGAAGGTTTGGTGGTTTCTTATCAGAATAGTACAGTAGCACAAGAAATTTCTGCACAACAATTATTTGGCGCCATAGAAACTAAAGGAAAGTTACCTGTTTCTATTAATAATTTCTTTAAAGAAGGATTTGGTTTATATACATCATCACTTAGTAGATTGCAATATGGAATTCCAGAAGAAGTAAAAATGTCTTCTATCAAATTGGCAGAAATTGATGTATTGGCAAATGAAGTGATTAAAAAAAAAATGACACCCGGAATGCAAATTCTGGTAGCAAGATCTGGCAAAGTAATTTATCAAAAAAGCTTTGGATTTCATACAGATGATTCGCTTTTAAAAGTTAAAAATTCTGACATTTATGATGTTGCTTCTTTGACTAAAATTTTAGCAACATTACCTATGGTTATGAAAGCTGAAGGTGAAGGGAAAATCAAAATCACAACAGAGTTAAAAGAACTATTACCTGAGTTAAAACATACAAATAAAGATACTATAACGCTTAAAGAAATTTTATCTCACAATGCAAGATTAAAAGCGTGGATTCCTTTTTATAAATTGATTCAAGATAGTGTAACCGGAAAAAATTTTCCGAGCTATTATCATACTAAAAAATCTAAAAAATTCGGAATTGAAGTTGCAAAAAACATGTACTTGCAATCTGCTTTTAAAGACACTATTCTCAATCAAATTAAAAAGGTAGAACAACGAGAAGTATCTGGTTATAAGTATAGCGATTTGGGGTATTATATTTTAAAAAGATCCTTAGAGAAAAAATATAAAAAACCTTTAAATCAACTTGTTGATGAAAACTTTTATGCATCACTAGGTGCACATAGAACTAGCTATTTGCCACTAAGTAAATTTCCAAAAAATGAAATAGTTCCTACAGAAAAGGATAACTATTTTAGACATCAGTTATTGCAAGGATACGTTCACGATATGGGAGCAGCTATGTTAGGTGGAGTTGGCGGTCATGCAGGTGTTTTTGCAAATGCCAATGATGTTGCTAAGATTATGCAAATGTATTTGCAAAATGGATATTATGGAGGGAAAAGATACTTAAAGAGTGCTACCGTTAAAAAGTTTAACAAACGATATTATGAAGATAAAAAAATAAGACGAGGTTTGGGTTTTGATAAACCGCAATTAGACCCTGAAGTTGAATCTACTTGTGGCTGTGTTTCTGATGAGAGTTTTGGACATAGTGGTTTTACTGGAACGTATACTTGGGCAGATCCTAAAAGTAGAATTGTATATGTTTTTTTATCAAATAGAGTATATCCGACAATGGAAAATAACGGATTGATTACAGAAAATATAAGAACAAAAATTCAGCAAATTATACAAGATGCTCTTCAGTTGGAGTTGTAGAAAGTTTGCTGTACAACAACTGCAATAAGATTGTTGCAATAAAATAGATTGCAGCAAATTCTAAGGTGTAAAACTTATAAATCATCAAAGCTTGAAGTAGATAGAAAATCGGAAAAAGACTGATGCCTAAACCAGCTCTAAATGTGTCTACGAATTCAGTTTCATCAATTTTTTTTGAAAGTATTTTCCAAATTATCCAAGGAATGATGCTGTTTAAAACAATCAAAAAGTAGAAAGGTTTTGCAAAATTAGAATCTTTTTTACCGCTTTTTATATGGCCTGTTTTAATACTTTTGTTGATGGTGTTAACTTCAGTAAAATCTACATTTTTAGCGTTTAATTCATTTAAAAGAGTGTTGTAGTTTTCATCTGCTGGTATATGAACAGACAATTCTTTTAACTGGTTAGAAATCTCGTTTTTTATACTATTAATAGAGTTGTTAAGCGCATCAGGGTTGTAATATTGATTTGCTAAAATAGGATTGCCGTAATGTATAGCAACTTTGCAAGGAAAACTCCCTGCATTTTGATAGGTAATTCCAACAGGGATAACCGTAACTTTTAGCTCTGGGTATTTTTCAAAAGCTCCAAAAAGAATTCTAGTAAATCCTTTGCTTAAGTTTCGAACAGTTCTTCTTTTATCGTGACTTCCTTCAGGAAAAATCATTAAAGCACTTTGCTTATTTAAAATTTCATAACAATCATTAAAAACCTCTGTATTTTTTGAGAGCTCTTGTACACCATCTCTAATTCTATAAATAGGCATTAAGTTTAATGTTGCTAGAAGTTTTTTGATTAGGGGCTTTTTAAAAACGGCCGCTCTTACCAAATAATGGGTAATTCTAGGAGTATTTGTGGTAACTAATAGTGGGTCTAACAACCCGTTTGGATGATTTACTGCAAAGAGCACAGCACCTTTTTTGGGTATATTTTCTTTACCAACAATCTTTATTTTTTTGGTGTAAAAAAATAAACCTGTTTTAATATAAATTTTAAAAAAGTTGTACCAAAGTTTTTTCAAAAAAAATGAAATTTTAAAATCCTTGTGCTATTTTTTTAAGTTTTTGGGTATCTAATAAAGAAATATTTTTTCCTTTTAAAGAAATAATTTCATCTTTTTTAAATTCAGACAATAATCGGATAGCAGATTCAGTAGCAGTACCTATTATGTTAGCAATATCTTCTCTCGATAAGTGAATATTTAAAACATTGTCTATGTTACTGCCAAATTTTTCGTTTAAGTTTAAAAGCATTTCGGCTAAACGTTGTTTCACCGTTTTTTGTGCCATATCTACAATAAGGTTGTCTGCGTTTTTTAAAGAGAGAGCCATATCTTTTAAGACATTCATAGAAAAATCAGAGTTTTGTTTTAAATCTTTAATGATTTCATCTCTTGGGATAAAACAAATTTCCATATCGTTAATAGCTGTAGCTTTTAAGTTTGAAATTTCGTCACTAATTAAACTACGTTCTCCTAAAATATCTCCTTTGTTTACTAAATGAATAATTTGTTCTCTTCCATTAGAACTCATTTTAGAAACTTTACAAACACCATCACTGATGCAATAAACACCATTTAGATGCTCTCCTTCATCAAAAATTACTTCTCCTTTTTTAATCTTCCTAGAAGTTTTACAAGAAGATATTTTAATCAGTTCCTCTTTAGATAAACTATTTAAAGAATTAAGTTGTCTTACAATACATTGCTCGCACTTACTCATTTTTCTAAAACAATTATTAAATCCAAATATAAGCATAAACTGACAAATATCATGTTATAAAATAAAGTTATCTTAGATATTTGTTGCAGGCATTTAGAGTAAATAATATGAGTAGTTTGTTATGTTATCATTGTGGTAATATTTGTGATGATACATTAATTACAAAAGAGGAAAAGGTTTTTACCTTTTTGGGTTTCAGCAATACTTATCAATATTCATAGGTGTAATTATGATTTTAATGATCGTGTTACCCAAAAAAACAATCAATAAGTTTAGCATTACAAAACCTATTTATAAAATTCTTTCTGGAGTTAAAAACAGATTGGGAAAAGAGCTAAAAAAGAAAAGAATGGATACCTTTTTCACCATTGGATTTTTAAATGGATTTTTACCTTGTGGATTGGTATACATGGCAATTTTTGCTTCTATCGCTACAGGAAATATGATAGAAGGAAGTTTGTATATGATCTTATTTGGATTGGGTACTATTCCGTTAATGACAGCTTTTGTGTATTTAGGCAATTTTACTACTGGTTTGGTGCGAAAGAGAATTCAACAATTCATTCCGGTTGCAGTTGTTGTCATTGCGGTATTGTTTATTTTACGAGGTATGGGATTAGGAATTCCGTATGTTTCTCCAATTCATGTGCACGAAATGGTTGATGGAGGGCAAATGTGTCACTAGTTAGTCTTATAATTACAGAGTTACAAAGGAACAAAATTTAGAGTTGTCATTGCGAGCCTTGCCTGTCGGCAGGCAGGGAACGAAGCAATCTCTTTTTTGAAGTTTCAAAGTAGTAATTTCTTTAAAGTTTTTATTTTTGCTAACAGCTAACAGCTAACAGCTAACTATTACTTTTTCCTTCCCCAATAGGTAGCCAGTACCATTCCAGAAAACACATCCCAAATTCCCCAAAAAGCTGCCAACAAAGCCATTCCGCCAAGGCCTTCAAAGAATCCGAAGATCAATAGCAACCCTAAACCACCATTTTGAATTCCGGTTTCCATCGAAATTGTTTTTCGATCTCTCTTGCTCAATCCAAAACTTTTAGCAGTATAATATCCAATGATAAAAGCAAATACATTATGAAATACTACTAGAAATAAAACCAAGTGTATGTAATTCATAAAAATGTCTAGATTTTGAGAAAAAGCAATAAAAATTAGAGCGACAAATACCAACATAGAAATCGGTTTTAAAACTTTTTCTATCTTTTCTGCCATTACAGAATGATAATGTTTTACTAACATGCCTGCTATTAATGGAATTCCCAAAATCAACGAAACCAATTTAAATAATTCATACGGATTCAATTTTACCTTTTTTAATATTTCAGCAGTTGGCTCGTATAAATTTCCCCAAAACTCTAAATTAAAAGGAGTCATTATAATACAAATTAAGGTTGCAAAAGCAGTTAAGCTAACAGAGAGCGCTGCGTTTCCTCCAGCCATTTTACTGTAGAAATTTGATACATTTCCTCCAGGACAAGCTGCAATCATCATCATTCCTAATGCAAAACTGGGGTGAGGTTTAATCACTAAAATTGCCAAAAAAGTAGCAGCAGGTAATAAAATAAATTGAGACAAAACCCCAACAAACAGAATCTTAGGGTTTTTAAATAAGCGTTTAAAATCATCAATTGTAATTCCTAATGCAACACCAAACATGATAATACCGATAGCAATGTTTAAGACCCACAAACCACTGGAATCAAAATTGATTTTGATATCGTCTATATTGGTTGTTTGATTAATGTTTAAAAGCATATTCTATAATATTTGAACCCATTTTTAAGGCTTTTTCTCTAACATCTTTTGGGTCGTTGTGCACACTAGCATCTTCCCAGCCATCACTTAAATCAGATTCATAATCGTAAAAACAAATCAACCTTCCTTCATAAAACAATCCAAAACCTTGTGGAGGTTGTTTATCGTGTTCATGAATTTTTGGCAGTCCGTTTTTAAAAGTAAATGTTTGATTGTAAATAGGATGATTTTTAGGAATTTCTTTAAATTGTAAAGCAGGAAAAACTTTTTTCATTTCTCTTCGAATAAATTTATCTATTCCGTAATTATCAGAGATATGCAAAAACCCACCAGAAATTAAATAATTGTGTAAATTTTTAGCTTCATCTTCAGAGAAAAAAACGTTTCCGTGTCCAGTCATAAAAACGATTGGATAATTCATGATATCTGGGTTTCCTACGGCAATAAAAGTTGGGTTTTTCTTAATTTTTGTAGCGCTATTGGTATTTGAAAACTCAATTAAATTGGGTAAAGCAGTTGGATTTGAATACCAATCTCCACCGCCATTGTATTTTAAAACGGCAATTTCTTGTGCATTAGTAGTAAAAAGTGAAAAACAAATTAAAAAAAGAAAAAGTAGTCGTTTCATTTACCTAAATACAATTGAATTTGAAGCAAGATAGTAAAATATAAATCAATTTATTTCATTAATCAAAGCAACCGTTTGTGTAGCAACAACACCTGCTGTTTCGGTTCGTAATCTACTTTCTCCTAAGGTAACAGGAATGAATTTTTTAGCCAATGCTTTTTCTATTTCTTGGGGAGAAAAATCACCTTCTGGACCAATTAACACAAGAATATCTGTATTTGGTTTTACTTCTTTTGCAAGTGATTTTTTATCCAATTCTTCGCAATGTGCTATAAACAAATCGCCTTTAAATTCTTGCTTTATAAAATCCGTAAACTTGATCGGTTCATTTAATTTTGGCAACGTAAATTTTAAAGATTGTTTCATTGCAGATTGTACAATTTTTTCTAAACGATCAGTTTTTAAAACACTACGCTCAGAATTTGAACAAATAATGGGTGTGATTTCATCAATACCAATTTCTGTTGCTTTTTCTAAAAACCATTCCAATCTGTCGTTGTTTTTTGTTGGTGCAATAGCAATATGTAAATTGTAATTCCAAGGTTTAGCTTTTGTTTCTGAGTTTAGAATTTCTACCAAACACCTTTTATCATTTGCTAAAATTATTTTCACTGTAAATAGCTCATTTTTTCCGTTGGTAATATGTAACAGATCGCCATCTTTTTTTCGCAATACTTTTACAATATGTCTGCTTTCGGTTTTATCGAAAGTAAACTGAGTGTCGTTTTTTGATATGTCTTTATTATAAAATAATTGCATTTTTTTAGGCTCAGAGTTGATTTGTTTTTTTATTGTTATTTGGGTTTGAATTTTAACTTTTCCTAATTCCTAATTTATAGGTTCTACGCCTTTTGTGGGTAACTGGATTGAAATTTCTCCAAATTTTATGAATGGCTTCATTGTCTTCTAGCTCAGGTGTTCTAATCATTTCTTTGACTCCTTTTTCAAGACAAACCTTGGTGTATTCATCAAAAATAATGGCAGTCACTCCTTTGTTTTTATAACTGTCTTCAACACCAATTAAATATGAGGTTACCGTTATTGGATTTTTACGAGCTTTTAATAAATGGAAAATTCCGAATGGGAATAACTTTCCATTTGCTTTTTGAAGTGCTTTAGAAAAAGAAGGCATGATAATCGCAAAAGCAACTAATTTATGATTTTCATCTACTACAAACTTGATGAATTCTGGATTGATAAATCCGATATAACGTTTTTTGAAATAGTTTATTTGTGCATCAGAAATAGGAACAAAAGAAGAGAGTTTTGAATAGGTTTTACTAAATAAATCAAACATTTCATCTATATAAGATAGAATGTCCTTTGTCTTTGTAAAATTTAAAGAGGTAAGCTTAAATCGATGCTTTACAACTTTAGCAATTCTTTCGTAGTAAGCAGCATCAATATTTTTAATTAAAAACTTATTTTCTAAATATTCTTTCTCTTTCGAGTACCCTAACTTTTCTAAATGCTCTTTGTAATAAGGCATAGAATACCAAGTAATCATGGTACCTATATGATCAAAACCTTCAATCAAAACACCAACTTTATCAAGGTTTGAAAACCCCACAGGCCCTTCAATATATGCTAAGTTGTTTTGAAAACCAATTTCCTTTACTTTTTCTAATAAAAGTCTACTAACTTCAAGATCATCAATGACATCAAACCACCCAAAACGCATTTTTAGAATGCCTTGTTTTTTAGTTTCATATTTGTTGATAATTGCAGCAACTCGTCCAACAATTTTTTCATTTTTAAGAGCGATAAAAAAACGTGCTTCTGCATGTTCAAAAGCCGGATTTTCATTTTTATCTAATGTGTCTAATTCGTCTTTTATTATTGGAGGAACCCAATACGGATTGCCTTTATATAGTGAAAAAGGAAATGCAACAAATTGCTTTAATTCCTTTCTTGTAAAAAGTTCTTTAATGGTAATCATAGGTTAAATATACAAAAGACTCTTTTAAAAATATGCTAATTAATATTCTTTTCAGATTCGTTTTTCTTTTTTACTAAGGTCAATTTTTCTTCTTGATTGATGTAGATTTTAATTCAATAATTTTATTCCCATTTCATCAATTTAATCAAATTTTGGAACATGTCTATCTAAACGAAACGAAAAGCCAATCCCCACATAAAATTCAGTAGTTTTTCCATTAAAATTTAATCGTGTAGAAGCATCAACTTGAAAATGGCGGTTAGCTAAATAAGCTATTCCTGTTCCAAAATTATTGTTAATCTGAAAGTTGTTATAGCTTCCTTGATGTTCTAAAAAAGTACTCCAATTATCATTGATGGCATAAGTTCCTGTAACTATATAGATAAATTCAGAATAAGAACTATTTATATTGTCATAGAAGATGTTTGTGATAATATTTAGTTTATTAGATAGGTTGTTTTGAAGTAAAACACCAACTTTTGGAGTAATACCTTCTAGTTTATAAATATCGTTTACTAAGTTTGTATTCATGCCTATATAAACTGCAACAGAAGGAATTGCTCTTTTCCAATCAAATGCATGTCTGCGTTTCCAGCTTCTAATTTCTTTAGATTTATCTTCATATTCTTGATGATATACTAAATATTTCGCTCCAACAGAAAAGTCGCTAATTCCAGTTGTAAAGTAATGTGAGGTGAAAACATTTTTAAAAGCTACTTGATCTTTTTGAATGGTAAAATTTGTGTTCAATTCTAATCTTTCACTAAAAAAACTTGTCCTAAGAACCATATTTAGTCCAAAAGATTTCGGAATGGTAAAGGTTCTAACAATTTTAGATGAATTATAAAAAAAGCCAGTTTCTATTTGGTAAACTCCAGCTCCTACACTATACGGACTTTCAGAAAAACCAGGTCTATTAGAGTTGATTACATTAGTGTATTGAGCATTTAAAAGAGAACTGCTACATATAAAAAAGAAAAAAAGAATCTTTTTATCCATATTCGTTTTTGGGGTAATTCATCAACAATACTCTTATTTTGCTATTTAACACAAACATACAGCAAAAATCGTATACGTCATATTTAAGAAAACGCTTTTTTAAACTTAGATAGATGCTTTTTCTATAATCTTAACGTTAAAGTTGATATCAAATTGTTACTTTTGAAGTAATTTTTAAATTATAAAAATCAACTACAATATAAGATGGGTTTATTAAGAACAATACTGGTTATTTTGCTTATTTATTATGGGTTTAAATTTTTAGCCAGACTTTTTGCTCCATATTTAATGAAAAAAATGGTGAATAAGATGCAGCAAAAAGCACAAAATCAGCACAGAAACCAGCAACAACCCGATGTAAAAGTTGGGGAAACCATAATTGATAAAAAACCAAACACTAATAATCAAAGCAATAATTCGGTTGGCGAATATGTAGATTATGAAGAAGTAGAATAAGATGAATATTAAAAATACATTTCCATACAGTATTGCAATACTAATTTTTATAATTGCTTCGGTTTTATACTTTAATCCAATTTTAAAAGGCGAAAAAATAAAACAAAGCGACATTACTCAATTCAAAGGAATGTCTAAAGAAATTGCAGATTATAGAGCAGAAAAAGGAGAAGAGCCTTATTGGACTGGAGCTGCTTTTAGCGGAATGCCAGCATATCAATTAAGTGCATATTATCCAAATGATTATATTAAAATGCTAGATAGTGCATTGCGTTTTTTGCCTAGACCTGCAGATTATGTTTTCTTGTATTTTCTAGGGTTCTTTTTGTTGCTAACGGCTTTAAATACAGAATGGAAATTAGCCATTTTAGGCGCTTTGTCTTTTGGTTTTTCAACCTATTTAATTATCATTTTTGGAGCAGGACATAACGCCAAAGCACATGCAATTGGATATATGCCAATGGTTATGGCTGGTGTTATTTGGGTTTTTAAACGAAAATATTTACTCGGATTTGTGGTCACCGCACTTGCGATGGCATTAGAAATCAATTCTAACCATCCACAAATGACCTATTATTTAGGGTTTATTATACTAATTCTAGGAATTGCAAAACTCATTGAGGCTATAAAAGAAAAAACACACACATCTTTTATCAAACAATCTGCAATCATTGTTTTTGCAATGATATTAGGACTTGGAGTAAATTCTACTCGATTACTTGCTATGAAAGAATACGCAAGTTTTAGTACACGAGGAAAAACTGAATTAACGATAGAGCCAGATGGCTCTCCCAAACAAGTCACTAATGGTCTGTCAAAAGAATACATCACAGAATATAGTTATGGGATAACAGAAACTTTTAACTTGTTTATTCCAAGATTTATGGGTGGTGGGACCTATGAAAATTTAGGAAAGAATTCTAGTTTTTACGAAACTTTAAAATCACATCCACAAATTGGTGCTGTCCAAGCCTCTCAAGCATCAAATCAAGTTTTAACCTATTGGGGTGATCAAACAATTATAGAAGCACCTGCATATGTTGGTGCAGTTTTAATGTTCTTATTTTTACTTGGAGCCTTTTTGGTAAAAGGAACTTTAAAGAAATGGTTGGTGGCTGCAACCATATTTTCAATTGTATTAAGTTGGGGTAAAAACTTTGAAATAATTACCAACCTATTTATTGATTATGTTCCTTTATACAATAAGTTTAGAGCGGTTTCATCCATACAAGTAATTGCAGAGATTTGTGTTCCGCTTTTAGGAATTTTAGCGCTAAAAGAATTTTTCTCAAATGAAATTTCTACAGATGACAAGAAAAATGCGTTGAAAAAAGCGTTCTATATTTTAGGGGGGCTTTCTGCTTTCTTTTTAATCTTTGGATCTAGTTTGTTTTCTTTTGAAGGATTTAGAGACGCAAATTATCAGCAGATACCAGGTTTGGTTGATGCACTTATTTCTGACAGAAAGGCAATGTTATTTCAAGATAGTTTACGTTCATTTATTTTGATATCGATTTCGTTTGCAATTTTATGGTTTTTTCTTAAAAATAAAGTCAATCAAACAAAGGCAATTATAGGTTTTGCAGTAATTATCTTATTTGATTTAGTATCTGTAAATCTCAACTATGTCAATAAAGATTCTTTTGAAAAAGCAAGAAACATAGAAAAACCCTTTCAATTAAATGATATTGATAAGCAAATCTTAAAAGATAAAAGTTATTATAGAGTTGCAAACTTTCCAAGTCCATTACAAGATGGAAGGACTTCGTATTTCCATAACTCTATAGGTGGATATCACGCAGCAAAAATGGGTAGATATCAAGAATTGTTTGATTATCAAATTGCTAAAAACAACATGGAAGTGTTGAACATGTTAAACACTAAATATTTTATCATTCCAGATCAAAAAGGAAATTTAAGAGTTCAAGAAAACCCAGATGCAAATGGAAATGTGTGGTTTGTTTCAGGCTTAAAATCGGTTTCCAATGCAAATCAAGAAATACAAGCATTAGATAGTTTACAAACAAAAAATGAAGCTGTAATAAATACAAATAAATTTAAAATTGAAAACCAATTTGAAAAGGATTCAACAGCTACTATTCAATTAACCAAATACGATGTTACAACTTTAGAATACCAATCTAACACTACAAAAAATCAATTTGCTGTATTTTCAGAGATCTATTATAAAGATGGTTGGAATGCTTATGTGGATGGAAAATTAACACCGCATTATAGAGTGAATTATGTGTTGCGTGGAATGGAAATTCCGGCAGGAAATCACACAATTGAATTCAAATTCGAGCCTACAATAATTAAAGAAGGAAACACCATAACCTTAACTTCATATTTCTTGTTATTGATGATTCCGATTGGGTGGTTTTTTTACGAAAAAAAGAAAAAATAGAAAAGCATTATGAATATTGGAATGCTATTGAACGGAAACTATCCGTCAGATATTAGAGTTCGTAAAGAAGCAGAAACTTTAGTACAAAATAATCATTCGGTCTTTGTTTTATGTAAGAAAAATCCTAACGAAAAAGAATACGAAGTTGTAAATGGTGTGCAAATTATTCGTAAAATAGAATACAGAAATTTGGCACATGAAGGAATTATTGATGTGATTGCTTCTGTAGGTTTTGTACATCCATTTTTTAAAAATGAACTGCCATATTTTATCAAAGAAAATAAGATTCAAGTATTACATGTGCATGATTTGCCTTTGGCAAAAACGGCTTTTATAGCTGCAAAAAAGAAGCAGTTACAAACAGTTTTAGATTTACATGAAAATTATCCAGCAGCTTTGTTAACTTGGTTTTCTTGGCGAAAAAACCCAATTATTAGATTAAAAAACAAGTTGTTTTTTAGCTACGATAGATGGAGGAGGTATGAGTCTAGAATGATTAAAAAATTTGATGTTCTAATTGCTGTTGTTGATGAAATGAAACAACGACTGATTGATCAACATGCAATTTTTGAAGACAGAATTGTGATTGTTCCTAATTCAGAAAAAAAAGACTTTATAAAAAACTTTGACGATTCAGCCTCAAATTATTTTAATGGAGTAGAAGATAAATTTATCATTTCTTATGTTGGTGGTTTTGGACCACATAGAGGCTTGCATACTGCTATTTTAGGAATGAAAGCAATTTCTAAGAAAATACCGAACGCTTTATTAGTATTAGTTGGTCCAGCAAATACAGATGTTAAAAAACATCTACAAGATTTAATAGTACAAAATAAATTACAAGATTTTGTTGAGATTAGAGGAAGTGAGCCTTTTAAAAATGTGGTGAATATTATGAAGAATTCTTCTGTAAATATTATTCCGCATATTTCAAATGAACATACAGAAAGTGCTGTGCCACATAAGTTTTTTCAAATTTTATTATCAGGAAAGCCCTTGCTAGTTTCTGATTGTGCTCCAATGAAAAGATTGGTCAATCAATTTAATATCGGTACCTATTTTCAATCAGAGAATCCGCAAAGCTTTGCAAATTCAATTCTTGAAATTCATTCTAATTACGATGTAGCACTACAAAAAGCTCAAAAAGGAAATCATGAATCTTTAAATGGTGAGCTTAATTGGGAATTTACTTCAAAAAACTTAGTACATTTATACGATAACTTAAGTAATTGAAAGTATTAATTGTAACATATTATTGGCCGCCATCTGGAGGTTCTGGAGTACAACGTTGGCTAAAATTTGTAAAATATTTACAAGATTTTGGCATAGAACCTGTAGTTTACACTATTGACAATCCAAAGTACCCACTTACAGATGCTTCTTTAGAAAATGAAATCCCAAAAAATACCACTGTTTTAAAGCAACCTATCTGGGAACCAAATACTATATTCTCATATTTCAAAAAGAAGAATACACAAGAGTCAGCTGGATTTTTAAACCCTAATCCTACTTTTTTTGGAAGGATTTTGCAATATGTAAGAGCTAATTATTTTATTCCAGATGCACGAAAATTCTGGATAAAACCCTCGGTTAAATATTTAAAAAAGTATCTTTTAGAACATAAAATAGATGCAGTTATTACATCGGGGCCGCCACATAGTTTGCATTTAATTGGTTTAAAATTAAAGAGAGAGTTGAATGTAAAATGGATTTCAGACTTTAGAGATCCATGGACAGACATCGATTATTTTGAACATCTACCATTGACCAAAAAGTCACTTCAAATACATCAACAGCAAGAGCAAGAAGTTTTAAAGAATTCTGATGCAGTTATTGTTATTGGCAATACCATGAAAGAAAATTTTAAACAATTTTCAAAAAATATTCATGTAGTAACTAATGGATTTGATACAGATCTACAATCAAGTTCAACAATATTAGATAAAAAATTCACACTCACTCATGTTGGATTAATGAATGCTGATAGAAATCCGATTTCTCTTTGGAAAGCGATTTCTGAAATTTGTAAAGAGAATGCTGATTTTGCAGCAGATTATCAGATTCAGTTTGTAGGAAAAATAGCAAAAGAAGTTCAAGAAAGTATAGCAAAATATCAAATAGAAAATGTGCTAGATATTGGGTATGTATCTCATAAAGAAGTAACAACATATCAACAAAAAACACAGGTTTTATTATTGTGTGTAAATAATGTAAAAAGCGCAAAAGGAATAATTACTGGAAAAATATTTGAGTATTTACAAGCGAAACGCCCTATCTTAGCTATCGGACCAATAAATGGAGATTTGGCAGCGATTTTACATGAAACAAATTCTGGAACCATTGTCAATTTTGATGCTGTAGAAAATCTAAAAAATGAACTATTACAGCTATATGATTTGTATAAACTAAATGAGTTAAAATCAAATTCTAATACTATTGAAAAGTATCATCGTAGAAATTTAACGCAGAAATTAGAGAACATAATTAAAGAAACCGTTTCGTAGTTTTTTATGAAAAAAATAATCACAATTTTAGGAGCAAGACCACAATTTGTTAAAGCTGCTGTTTTAAGTAGAGTGATAAAACAACACAATCAAATCGAGGAAGTTATTATTCATACTGGGCAACATTTTGATGCCAATATGAGTGCTGTTTTTTTTGATGAAATGGAAATTCCAAAGCCCACATATAATTTAGACATAAATAGTTTAAGTCATGGAGCCATGACTGGACAAATGTTGGAAAAAATTGAAGCTATTTTGTTGGAAGAGAAACCAGATGCTGTTGTGGTTTATGGTGATACAAATTCTACAATTGCAGGCTCTTTGGCTGCTAAAAAACTACATATAAAAGTAATTCATATAGAAGCAGGGTTGCGTTCTTTTAACATGAAAATGCCAGAAGAAATCAATCGAATATTAACAGATCGAATTTCAGATTTGTTGTGTTGTCCATCAGAGACAGCAATCAAAAACCTACACAATGAAGGTTTTGATAATCTCCCAGGTCACATTGTAAAGAATGGCGATATTATGAAAGATGCCGTTGAGTTTTATAGCAAAATATCAGCAATTAAATCTTCAATAATTTCTGATTTGGATTTGATAAAGAACGAGTTTGTCTTAGCTACAATTCATAGACAAGAAAACACAGATGATGTACATAAATTAAAGTCGATTTTTGCAGCTTTAGAAGAAATCCATAAAACATGTAAGGTGGTTTTACCATTACATCCAAGAACCAAAAAAATAGTAGAACAACACAATATACATCCTAAGATTACTTTTATTGACCCTGTTGGTTATTTTGCAATGTTAGAATTATTAAAACATTGTAAACTAGTAATTTCTGATAGCGGTGGATTGCAAAAAGAAGCTTTTTTTAATAAAAAGAATTGCATTATTGCAAGAGAAGAAACAGAATGGGTTGAGTTGGTTGAAAACGGATTTGCAGAAATCGTTGGAAGTAGTGAATCTAAAATTGTAAATGCATTTAATGTGTTTAAAAACGCTGCCATGAATTTTGATAAAGAATTGTACGGGAATAACGTAGGAGAAAGTATTTATCAATCTATTGTAACATTGCTAACTAAATAATTTTTTCATTGGGAATTGTATTAAATCAATCATTTAAAAACACTGTTATCACTTTTGCCGCATTCGGAATTGGTGGTGTTAATGCATTGTTTTTATACACCAATTTTCTAACTGATGAATATTATGGGTTGGTTACGTATTTATTATCAACAGCAAACTTATTAATGCCACTAACAGCGTTTGGTGTGCAATATTCTATTGTCAAGTTTTTTTCTTCTTATACTTCAAAATTAGAAAGAGATAAATTTTTAAGCGCATCATTATTGTTTCCGTTGCTTATAGCATTACCTTTTGGCTTTTTTGGAACTATTTTTTACGAGCAAATTAGCAACTATTTGTCTTTAGAAAACGCAATAATTAAAGATTTTACTTGGGTTATATATTTGGTCGCTATTGCTACAGCCTACTTCGAAATTTTTTATGCTTGGGCAAAAGTGCAAATGCAATCGGTTTTTGGGAACATTTTAAAAGAAATGTTCTCTAGAATTACAGCCATGATTTTGTTGATATTGGTTTTTTTGAAAGTGATTGATCAAGTTGAGTTTATTTATTATTTAACCGGGGCTTATTTTTTACGTGCTTTAGTAATGCTTTTATACGCATTAAAATTATATACACCTGTCTTTACGTTTAGTTTACCAGAAAATTATAAAGAAGTATTTAAATATGCTTCGTTTATTATATTAGCAGGTTCTGCAGGGGCAATTTTATTAGATATTGATAAGTTTATGATTCCGCAGAAAGAAGCCATTGCCTATGCTGCTTATTATTCGGTAGGAGTTTATATAGCCTCTTTGTTAGAAGCTCCAGGTAGAGCAATGGCGCAAATTGTACAGCCAATTACTGCTAAAGCTCTAAATGAAAATAATAAGGCTGAAATAGAAAAACTGTACAAGAGCACATCTATTAATTTATTATTAATCTGTGGGTTGTTTTTCTTGCTGATTAACTTAAATATCGATCAACTTTATTTGTTAATTGATGATAAATATTCTCAAGGAGTTTGGGTTGTGCTTATGATTTCTATCGCTAAACTATATACCATGTCTATAGGTAATAATGGCGATATTATTTCTAACTCTAAATACTATAAAATTTTATTACCTTATTCGGTTGCTATGGCGTTAGCTGTAATTATTTTAAATAATTGGCTCATTTCTTTGTATAAAATGAACGGTGCCGCAATGTCTACACTACTTGTGTTGTTGGTTTTTAACACAATAAAAATCGGATATGTAAAAAAGAAATTTAATATTCTGCCTTATACTACTAAAACAATTTATTTACTAGTTGTTTTAGGATGCTTGTATGGGTTGTTTTTCTTTTGGAGCTTTCCATTTCACCCCATTGTCAATATTGGTTTAAAAGGTTTGTTAATTACTTTTTGCTATATGGCAATTGTTTATAAACTGAATATTTCTTCGGATATTAATACCATTATTGATAAAATTACAAAAAGCAATCAATAGTATCTGCAAGTATATGTAATAGCAGTCCAATTGCTAAAATTCTAGATTTTTTCCAAAAGATGAATAGAAAATATATTGCAATTGCAATATAACTATGCAGCGGATGAAAATTGATGCTACATCTATTTGGGTCAAAAATAGGAGAAGCTAATAGATGATCTAAATCGATTAACATTGTAGCAATAAAAACAAAATATACTTTTTTCCAATTTTCTTTAAAAAAGAATATAGCTATGAGCAAAGGAACTATAAAATGAAAACTATAATGTATGATAAATTTTAAATCCATAGTAGAGTAAAAATAAAAAAGACTTATCCTTAAACAAGCCTTTTCTATTGTAAATAATTTGAGGACAACTATTCTTAATTTGACTTTAAAGCTACAAAAAAATCAAAAGCAATTTGTTAATTTATGTTTATTGTTTTCTAAAAAACTAATTGCATTCGGACCTTCCATAAAGAGTAAATCCAAAACTGATAAATTTTTTATAAATCCAAACTTATCATCAAACATTTGTGTGTAAGGTTTAAACTTGTATGGATGTTCTAGTTTTGAATTGGCTAAAAAACGAAAATCATTTTTAGTATTATGTATATATTCTTCTGTCTTTTTATAGACACTTGAAATTTGAAGTGCATCTGTAATATATAGATAGGTTTCTATATTAAGATCTAATAAATATTTGTGCTCTTTTAAGAATATTGGTAGTAAGTCATCTTGGTAAAACTCGAAAAAAGGTGAATTTCTGTAGGCTATTTGAATGGATTTTAAATGTTGCTTTTGCCAAGCTACAGAATTATCTACTAACGTATCTTTCGTCTTTTTTTTAGTAGAATTACTGCTGTGTTTTATGGGGATGTTTAATAATTGTTTCCCGTTGGGACCATAAATATAACAACGATTTCTATACGTTTGTTTCTGAAAATTATCTTCAGTTTCAAACAATACTTCATCTGAATTCACAATGGTTATATATTGTGAAATAGGAGAGAAGTATGTGGGTATAAAAAAAGACATTTATTTGGTGTCTTTTTTCTTTTTTCTATAATAATTAATGACAAAATAACCCATCAAGGCAATTAAGAAAAATTTAAAGTAAGAAACGGGTTCGCCAGTTCCACCTACTGTTGTAAACATTCTATCCCAGCGAATAGAAGCAAATTTTGCAAATCCTTTGGCATTAGGATCCCAGCTTAACCAAATAAATACAGGTTTTCCCACAACATGATCAAACGGGACATAGCCCCAGAATCGTGCATCTAAAGAGTTTTGTCTGTTATCTCCCATCATCCAATAATAATCTTGCTTAAAGGTATAAGAAGTCGCTTTTTTCCCATTTAAATAAAATTCATTCCCAACAATGGATAAATTGTTATGCTCATACCTTCTTATGATTTGCTCATAAAAGGGCATCGATTTTTCATTTAATTCAATTTTGTCTCCTTTTTTAGGAATATATATTGGACCATAATTATCTTGACTCCATAAGTATTGTGGACTATGCGGAAACAAGTCTTTATTAAATGTTCCTTTTGGTTCTATGTTCTTTACAACACTTTTTACAATAGGGTTGTTTTTAATCAATGCAGCCTCTTCATCAGTTAAATTCAAGATAAACTTCCCGTTATCAAAGCCATATTCTCTAATGTTGTATCTTTTTGCGGCTCCTTGGCTAAATTGTTTTCCGCCTGTATCAACAGTAAAAAAGTATTGTGGTTTTGCTCTGTCAGGCAAAACAGTTCTTTTTCCGTTTATATACACATAACCATCTCTAATTTCTAAAGAATCTCCAGCAACACCAACTGCACGTTTTACATAATTGGTTCTTTTGTCTATGGGTTTGTAAGTGAATTTTCCAGAGGTATCTCCCCACATTAATTTTAAAGAATCTGCAGGCCAACTAAACACTACAATATCATTGCGTTTTATTTTTTGAATTCCTGGCAAACGCATATAAGGAAATGATAATTTGTTTGCTATTGAATTTTGATCGTTAGAATCTGATACATAAGATTTCCCTATGATTGGTAATGTGTCATGAACCATCGGTGCAGAAACAGCAGTCATTGGAACCCTTGCACCATAATGGAATTTACTCACAAATAAAAAATCACCTACATACAATGTTTTTTCTAAGGAAGAAGTCGGAATTGTATAGGGCTGCATAAAATATGTATGCACCAACGTAGCTGCAATAATGGCAAAAGCAATAGAACTAATCCATTCTCCAAGAGCACTTCTAGGATCTAAACTTCTGTCTTTTACATATTGGTTTTTAGAAAAATAATTGATATAAAATAAATAAAAACCTAAGGTTATAATGGAAAGTATAGTATCTGGTTTTTTATAATGACCAAAACTTCTGCTCGTTTCTACCCAAATAATGGGGAACATTAACAAATTTACAATAGGGACAAACAATAAGATGGTCCACCATTTTGGACGATTTATAATTTGCATCAATACAATTGCGTTGTAAATAGGTACAATTGCTTCCCAAGCTTTTCTGCCAGCTTTTATATATAGTTTCCAAGTAGCTAAAAAGTGAATAACTTGAATTGCTAAAAAGAATAAAAACCATTCTGTAAATGTCATAATTTATATTTTTTTGATTGCTTTCTATTTAGAAAACGGTATCGTAATAATAGTTTATTAGTTTGTTTTGTTAAAAATAGTTACATCCTTTAACCAATGTTTAACACATCGTTCATTGTAAAAATGCCTTTTTTATTTAATATCCATTCTGCAGCAACAACAGCTCCCAGCGCAAATCCTTCTCTTTTGTGTGCTGTATGTTTAATTTCTATAGCATCAACTTCTGATGTGTAATTAACGACATGTGTTCCTGGTGTATCTCCAATTCTTTTTGATGTTATTGGAATACTTTCTGATGAACTTTCGCTTTCTGAATTCCATCTTGATTTTGAGCTATTTTCAATAATCCCTTCTGCCAGTGTAATAGCTGTTCCACTTGGGGCATCAAGCTTTTTTGTATGGTGAATTTCTTCTAAAGAGATGTTATAGTCGTCAAAGGTATTCATCATTTTAGCTAACTGTTTATTGAGCTCAAAAAAAATGTTGACTCCAATGCTAAAATTTGAAGCGTATAAAAATGCGCCATTTTTTTCTTTACAGAAATCTACAATGTTGTCATAGTTTTCTAACCAACCTGTGGTTCCAGAAATAACAGGTACTTGATTTTTAATGCAAGTTGAAATATTGTGAACTGCGGATGTTGGAAGGCTAAAATCTATTGCAACATCTGCATCTGTAATTGTATATGTTGAGTTTGAGTTTGATTTTATAACAATTTCATGTCCTCTTTGTAAAGCTATTTTTTCTATTTCTTTACCCATTCTACCATATCCTAACAACGCTATTTTCATTTTAAAAGGAAAATTTAAATTTTAGACCAAATTTCGGAATTTCATATCTAATTGGATTTGAAATTAAAGTAGGTGAAAAGGTTAAGTTGTTGTTCGTGTTAAATTGTAATAAATGTGCATTTACACTAGCTTCAACAATCTGTAGCACATAAAAAACTACAGTTGTTAGCAAAGCTAAGTCTCTATTGCTTTTTAAAGTTTTTTGGGCGCTAACCAATCCATTTCTAGAAACAATTAAAGAACCATCTCCATTTGTAAATTCGTCTTGCAAACCTGCTTCCCGCATCTTAAAAGCCGTTCTATATCTATTGTATTCTTTATTGTTGTCTAAGTATAAATAAATACTCGTACCCATTGCAGCCCAAACAATAGGAGCTTTCCAATATTTTTTGTTGTAAATCTGACCACCACCGGGAAATATAGCTGAATAAAACGCTGCTTTAGATGGTGATAATGGATTAAAATAGTTGCTATTTAATTTAATTTTCCCTTTTATTTTTAAGTCATCTATTTGTGTAGAATCCTTTTGTGCACTTATAGAAAATGATATAAGAACAGCGAAGAAGAAAAGTATTTTTTTTAGTGATAACACTATTTTAATAAGTTTTTTATTCGATTAAAATCTTCTTCAGAATTAAATGAAATTGTAATTTTTCCTTTTCCTTTTGCATTGGAGTTAATTGCTACTTTGCTTCCAAAAAAAGAATTTAATTCTGATATTGATTCTTTAATAAAACGAGGAACTTGCTTTTTTGTTTTAGCGTCGTTAGTTCCTTCTTTTAAATTTTTAACCAATTCTTCTGTTTGCCTTACAGATAATTTATCTTTAACAACTTTGGTATAAATGGTTAGTTGGTTTTCAGAAGTATCTACATTAATTAATGCTCTTCCGTGTCCCATTGAAATAAAACCATCTCGCATTCCGGTTTGGATAATTGGATCTAATTTTAACAAACGTAAATAGTTAGTTACCGTAGATCTTTTTTTACCAACCCTAATACTTAATTGTTCTTGTGTTAATTTTATTTCTTCAATCAATCGTTGATAAGACAAAGCAACTTCAATTGGATCTAGGTTTTTACGTTGAATATTTTCTACCAATGCCATTTCTAGCATTTCTTGATCGTTGGCAATTCTGATATAAGCAGGAATCGTTGTGTTGCCAATTAATTTAGAGGCTCTAAATCTGCGTTCTCCAGAAACTAATTGAAACGTATTTCCTTCTAGTTTTCGAACGGTAATTGGCTGAATTACTCCTAACTCTTTAATAGAATTGGCTAATTCGGTTAATGCATCTTGATCGAAATATGTTCTAGGCTGAAAAGGATTTACTTCTATGTTATTTAGCTCTATTTCTACAATAGTACCAACCAATTTGTCAGCGTTTTTGTCTGAAATAGAGTTGATATCAGCTGAAGATTCTTTTAATAAAGCAGATAACCCTCTTCCTAAAGCTTGTTTTTTTGTTGCTTTTGCCATTATACGTTTCTCTTTATAATTTCGTTTGCTAAACTTAAATAATTTACAGCACCTTTACTAGTAGCATCATAAGCAATAATACTTTCTCCATAACTTGGTGCTTCTCCAAGGCGTGTGTTTCTTCTAATAATTGTATCAAAAACCATGGTGCTAAAGTGTTTGCGAACTTCTTCTACAACTTGGTTAGATAAGCGCAAACGAGAGTCGAACATGGTTAACAGCAAACCTTCAATATCTAAATTAGGATTGTGAATGTTTTGTACACTTTTAATAGTGTTTAGCAATTTACCTAATCCTTCTAAGGCAAAATATTCACATTGTATTGGGATGATAACTGAATCTGCTGCGACCAAAGAATTTAAGGTAATCAATCCTAAAGAAGGGGCGCAATCTATTAAAATATAATCGTATTTATTTTTTAGCTTGGTTAATGCTTTTTGAAGCATGTATTCTCTTTGTTCTTTATCAACTAACTCAATTTCAATGGCCACCAAATCTATGTGAGCAGGAATAATATCTACGTTCGGAGATGTGGTTTTATAGATCGCATCATTGATGGAAGCAGTATGTTCTAAAACCTGATAGGTTCCAATTTCTACACTCTCTACATCAATTCCTAAACCTGAAGATGCATTTGCTTGAGGGTCAGCATCAATAAGTAGTACTTTCTTTTCTAAAACACCTAAAGAAGCAGCTAAATTTACTGTTGTAGTAGTTTTGCCAACACCACCTTTTTGATTTGCAATTGCAATAATTTTACCCATTAAAATATCGGATTATTTAAAAAGTAAAAATACAATTATTTGTTGTTATTTAAAATCAAAGATGTTAACAAAATAATAAAAATACAGATCACTAATAATCAAATAGTTATAATTATTTTATTTAAGATAATAAACATTACAATGCATAAAAAAACCGTTGAGTTATCAACGGTTTTTAAAATGTTTTTTTATTATTTATTAGGAATGTTTTTTAAGATTTCTAATAAGAATTTCCAGAATTTTTGTGTTGATGAAATACTAGCTCTTTCGTCTGGAGAATGAGCACCTAAAATTGTTGGTCCAAAAGAAACCATGTCCATTTTTGGGTAATTCTGACCTAAAATTCCGCATTCCAATCCAGCATGACAAGCTGCTATTTTCGCTTTTTCACCATGTAGTTTTTCATACAAACGATCTAAAGTTTTTAAAATTTCTGAATTTATATTTGGCAACCATCCAGGATATTCGCCAGAAAAATTAACTTCAAATCCGGTTACTTCAAAAGCAGAACGAATAGAGTTTGCCAAATCTATTTTATTGGTTTCTGATGAAGAACGAGTTAAGCAGTTCACTAATATTTCTCCATCTTTTACAACAACTTTTGCAATATTGTTAGAAGTTTCTACCAAGTCTTTAATGTCAGGACTCATTCTGTAAACGCCGTTTAAAGCAGCGTAAATTGATTTGATAAACCCTTCTTGAACTCCCAATTCCATTACTTTTTTAGGAGCCTTTGTTTCTGAAATTTCGATTGATAAATTAGGCTCAATATTTTTAAATTCTGCATAAATAGTATTGATTAATTCATTCATTTCAAAAAAGAAAGGTTCTTTAGAAATAGCATCAATTACAACAGTTGCTTTGCTTTCTCTAGGAATTGCATTACGCAAACTTCCTCCATTAATTTCTGAAATTCTTAAACCAAAATTCTCAAAACCATCAAACAATAAACGATTCATTATTTTATTTGCATTTCCAAGCCCTTTATGGATATCCATTCCAGAATGACCACCATTTAATCCGCTCACTGAAATTGTAAAAGCTAGAGTGTTTTCTGAAATAACTTCTTCAGAATAGTTTCTTTTAGCAGTGACATCAATTCCTCCAGCACAACCCATTCCGATTTCATCATCTTCTTCAGTATCTAAGTTTAATAAGATTTCACCATCTAGATAACCAGCTTCTAAACCCATAGCACCTGTCATTCCGGTTTCTTCATCAATAGTAAATAAGGCTTCAATAGCAGGGTGTTGAATGGTTTTAGATTCTAACACACTCATAATCGCTGCAACCCCTAAGCCGTTGTCTGCACCCAAAGTAGTTCCTTTTGCAGTTACCCAATCACCATCAATATACATTTCTATTCCTTGAGTATCAAAATCAAAAATTGTGTCAGAGTTTTTTTGATGAACCATGTCTAGATGGCTTTGCATAACCACTGTTTTTCTAGATTCCATTCCTGGTGTAGCAGGCTTTTTAATAATTACATTTCCAACAGGATCTACAACAGTTTCTAGATTTAGTTTTTTTCCAAAATTCACCATAAAAGCAATGACTCTTTCTTCTTTTTTTGATAGACGAGGTACAGCGTTTAAATCTGCAAAATTATTCCAAATAGCTTTTGGTTCTAGGTTTCTTATTTCTGAATTCATTCTGATTTTATATAGTTAATTAAGTACTCAAAGATACAATTATTCGTTTGTTTTTAACTGATTTCTATAACGACATCTTCTATGTTCTTTCTAACTTTTTTTAAATCTTTCATATAGTCGTCATCAGCTCTAAATCCAACAGGAAGTACTAACACAGATTTTAAATTGTGTTTTTCTAATTGCAGTAGTTCATCATATTTTTCTGGAACAAATCCTTCCATCGGGCAAGAATCAATATTCTCTGACGCAGCAACAGTCATTAAATTTCCTAAAGCAATATATGCTTGGTTTTTCATCCAAGAATGTAAATCAAATTCTGATTTATTTTCCATGTCATTTTTCAAATAATCCTTAAATGGATTTAAAATTTCATCGGGTGTGTTTCTAATTTTTTTAACTAAAGAAAAGTAATTTTCTATAGCTTCACTAGTCATCTCTTTTTGAATGCATAAGATCAAAACATGAGATGCTTGTGCTATTTGTTGTTGATTCCAAGAATATTTTACCAATTCTTCTTGAATTTTTTTGTTTTGCACCACAACCATTTTAACAGGTTGAAGTCCGTATGAGGTTGCGGTTAAATTAAAAGCTTCTTTTAAGGTGTTTATTTGTTTTTCAGTAAGCAATTTATTCGCGTCAAACTTTTTAACGGCATAGCGCCATTGTAAATTTTTTATAATACTCATTTGTGATTTTTTTGAATGACAAAAGTACCATAAATTCATTTTAATAAAGTTCTGGCTTTATTTGATTTTATGATGTAGTGATAGATTTTTTCTTTAGTCATTAATTTTTCATAAATTGAAAACGAAAAAGAAAAAGTATTGCTATGAAACTTCCGTAACGAGTCCTTAATTTTAAGGAAATGATTACTTGGAAGCTACATGTGCTTATTGAATTTAAATAAAGAGACACATGAAAGAAGAATTCCTTCATTATGTTTGGAAGCAACAGCTGTTTTCAAAAACAAGCTTAAAATCTGTTGATTTAAAATCTGTTGAAATTATTTTTCCAGGATTTTACAACACTAATTCTGGTCCAGATTTTTTAAATGCTAAAATTAAAATTGAACAAATTTTATGGGTTGGCAATTTAGAAATTCATGTAAAATCTTCTGATTGGTATGTACATCAGCATGAAAAAGATTCCAATTATGATGCTGTTATTTTACATGTTGTTTGGGAAGACGATGTTGAAGTTTTTAGTAAAAATAATCAGCGCTTACCAACAATAGAAATTTCTAATTTGGTTGTAAATGATGTGTTATTAAATTACCAAGAATTATATTCAAAGCAGCAACGTTGGATCCCTTGTCAAAACACTATCAATTCAGTAGATTCTTTTGTGATAAACAATTGGAAAGAGCGTTTGTTTTTTGAAAGGTTAGAAGATAAATCTATAGTAATACAAAAGCTATTAAAAGAATCTAATAACGATTATGAAGCAGTGCTTTTTAAATTGTTGGCAAAAAATTTTGGATTGAAAACGAACGCAGAGGCCTTTTTAAACTTTGCAAATTCAATAGATTTTTCAATCGTTAGAAAAACACAAAATGATGCTTTTAAACTGCAAGCGCTATTTTTTGGACAAGCTGGTTTTTTACAAGGTGATTTTAATGAGGAATATCCAATTAATTTAAAACTTGAATATGATTATTTAAAACATAAATATGCTCTAGAATCAATTCATAACAAGCAGTTTCAGTTTTTTAGAATGCGTCCATCAAATTTTCCAACCATTCGGATAGCGCAATTGGCTTCGCTGTATTATAAAAATCAACATTTGTTTTCTAAGTTGATGCAAGTTTCTGACGTAGCTGAAATTTATAAGTTGTTTTCTGTTGATTTGGATGATTTTTGGAAAACACATTATACGTTCCATAAAGCATCACCATTGCGTATAAAAAAAATAACAAAACAGTTTGTTGATTTGTTATTGATTAATACAGTCATTCCATTAAAATTTAATTATTTAAAGGGTAGAGGGGAAGTGTTTGAAGAAGATTTTTTGTTATTGATAACACAATTAAAACTAGAAAGAAATTCAATTATTTCTAATTTCGAAGAGTTAAAAGTAATTGCAAAGGATGCTTTTGAAACTCAAGCTTTACTCCAGCTTAAAAACAATTATTGCGCAAAGAAACGTTGTTTGCATTGCGCAATTGGAAATGTAATTTTGAATAAAACTTAATATAAACTCTTGTATTTTGTTGGGTTTACTTCGTGCATCATTAAATATGCAGCTTCAAAAACATCTTCAACAGAAGGTTTAGAGAAATAATCTCCATCTGTTCCATAAGCAGGTCTGTGAGCTTTAGATGTTAATGTTGTTGGTTTGCTGTCTAAATAGTGATATCCATTTTGATTCTCAACTATTTCTTGTAATAAATATGCTGAAGCTCCACCAGGAACATCTTCGTCTACAATTAATAACCTATTTGTTTTTGCTATGCTTTTTACCGTATCGTGATTGATATCAAAAGGCAATAAACTTTGAGCATCTACAATTTCGATATCGATACCAACTTGTAAAAGTTCCTTTGCAGCTTCTTGTATTAATCTTAAGGTAGAACCGTAAGAAACTACAGTGATGTCTTTTCCTTCTTTAACGATTTCAATTTCTCCAATTGCCGTTTTAAATTCACCTAAATTGGTTGGTAGTTCTTCTTTTAAACGATATCCATTTAAACATTCTATAACTATTGCAGGATCATCTCCCTCTAACAAAGTATTGTAGAAACCAGCTGCTTTAGTCATGTTTCTAGGAACCAATACATGCATTCCGCGAACGTTATTTATAATTCCACCCATTGGAGAACCAGAATGCCAAATTCCTTCTAATCTATGTCCTCGTGTTCTAACAATTAAAGGTGCTTTTTGTTTGCCAACAGTTCTGTAACGAAGAGTAGCTAAATCATCACTCATAATTTGCAATGCATATAATAAATAATCTAAGTACTGAATTTCTGCAATCGGTCTTAAGCCTCTCATTGCCATTCCAATTCCCTGACCCAATATTGTTGCTTCTCTAATTCCTGTATCAGAAACTCGAAGTTCACCAAATTTTTCTTGCAATCCTTCGAGACCTTGATTCACATCTCCAATAAAACCAGAATCTTCTCCAAAAATTAGAACTTCTGGATATTTCTTTAAGATAGCATCAAAATTATCTCTCATAATAATTCTTGCATCAACTAGATTCTTTTCAGAACTGTATGTTGGTGATAACGGAGAGATATTTGTTGTGGCTAGTTCTGTTTCACTAAGTAGATGAGTTGAAAATAAGTCAAAACCTTTATTGATTTTATTTTTTATAAAATTCTGTAATGCCGTTTTTTCAGCAAAATCTTCGTCTTTAATATAGCGTAATGTTTTCCTTGCAGCAATTAAAACATCTTTTCGAATAGGTTCTGTAATTGCTTCAAGCTCGTTTTTTAGTTTTAAAATAAAAGAACTATTACTGCTTTTTGCAGCAGTGTTTTCTAATAAGTTTATTGCAATTGTAACTTCTTCTTTTATTTCATTTAAGTAAGAATTCCATGCTTCTCTCTTTGCAGAGCTTACATGTTTTTTTGCTTCTTTTTCAAGCTCAATTAATTCTTCTTCTGAAGAAACAAATTTTAAAACTTCTCCATCACCATCTTCTAATTCGAAGTCTAAAATCCAAGAACGCATTTTTGCAATACAATCAAAGTCTTGTTCCCATTTCAATCTATTTGCATCTTTATAACGCTCATGAGAACCAGAAGTGGAATGTCCTTGTGGCTGTGTTAATTCTTTTACATGAATTAAAACAGGCACATGCTCTTCTCTCGCAATTTTTGCTGCTCTTTGGTATACGTCAATTAATTGAACATAATCCCAACCATTGACAACAATAATTTCGTAACCCTTATTTTTTTCATCCCTCTGAAATCCTTTTAAAATCTCAGAAATACTTTCTTTTGTGGTTTGGTATTTAGCGTGAACTGAAATTCCATACTCATCATCCCACACGCTCATTACCATTGGTACTTGCAATACACCAGCAGCATTTATAGTTTCAAAAAAGATCCCTTCACTTGTACTCGCATTACCAATTGTACCCCAAGCAACTTCGTTTCCTTTGGTAGAAAAATTAGCAGCATTTTCTAATTCTTTTACATTTCTATACACTTTTGATGCTTGTGCTAGTCCTAATAAACGAGGCATTTGTCCAGCGGTTGGAGAAATGTCTGCACTAGAATTGTATTGTTTGGTTAAGTTTTTCCAATCTCCATTTTTATCTAAACTATGTGTTGCAAAATGCCCGCCCATTTGCCTTCCAGCAGACATTGGATCTGCTTCTAAACTAGGATGTGCATATAGACCTGCAAAAAATTGTTGCGCCGTTAATTCGCCCAATGCCATCATAAAAGTTTGATCTCTGTAATAACCAGATCTAAAATCCCCTTTTTGAAAAGCTTTGGCCATTGCTAGTTGTGGTACTTCCTTTCCGTCTCCGAAAATTCCGAATTTTGCTTTTCCGGTTAGTACTTCTCTACGACCTAATAAACTACATTCTCTACTTATGCGCGCAATTTTATAATCGTTTAAAACCTCGTTTTTGAAATCATTAAATGATAATTTTGTTGAACTAGAAATTGTAGTATCTTGAGTCATATGTTATAATTTTTAAGCTTCTGCAAATATACCTTTTTTGATTGAAATTTAAAAATATTTTATATCATTGAGAATATCGTAATTACAACAAGGTGTTTTCTCTTAAAAATACGAAATCAATAATGAATCACCAATTATAAAAAGCCTCTTCTAAAAAAGTTATAAATAGCAGATGGTCTTGCGGTTAATACAAAACGGATTTTACTCGGATAGGCTTCTTGATTTATTTCCCATCCATTATTAGAATACATCGGAAAATAAATTTCGAAGATATTATGAATAAAATTAAAACGAATTCCGTTTTCGTATGCAAAATAAGTATTTTCCCCTTTATTTTTCAGAAATGCTACATCTGTATAATATTCTACCCACTTCCAAAGTCCGATACTAGAATTTATAGATGCCATAAATTGATTTGCATATCTAGTTGGTAAAACAGATTTAAATCCACCATCATTTATAATAACTTGTTGGCTAAAAATTCCTGAACTTTCTGATCTTCCAAAATAATTTTGTTCAAAAAGATAATCAGACGGTCGGTCTAATCCAAAACTAAAATAATCTCCTGTGGTTCTATTATTTAAAAAGAATCCTCCAAAAAATCTAAAATCTAATTGCCTGTTTTTGGCAGTTAGTTTTCTATATCTGATATCTGCAGATAATTTTGTAAAGCTCGATGAAATATCTGTATTGATTTTGTAAGAAATTCCTTCAATGATATTGGGTTTAGAATACAAGTATTTTATATTTAAAACATTGTAAATATCTTGTTCTCTAACGGGGGTATTTATAGGTGTTTCTTTATGAATATTTACATATTTAACCGTTAATGAGCTACCACCAACATCACGTAAACTATTTCGTTTAAAAATTGTGGAAATATAAGGAGCAAAAACTCCGTAAGATAAATCTGGCGCGTAATGAAAATTGCTCGCATAAACCCCGTATAAAATCTTTCTTATCTTCGTTTTTTCGAAATACTGATTATACATTATGGTTGCTGAACCCGTCATAGATTGACTTTTTGTAGCATAAAAAGGAGATAATTTAAAAACAAAATTTCTAGAGATAATGGGTTTGTTATGTAAAATTAATCCAAGAGACACTCCGTCATAATAATTATAATCTAACTCTGGTTGATAGAATAATTGATTGTAATAAGGGTCTTCAATGTCTTTTATCAACCTTAATTGAATAGGTTTATTTAAAAAACTTTTACCTACGTTTCTCCAATTATCTAAGGTATTGTATTCTGGATATAATTGCTCGTAATTCAAAGATATTTTATCAAAATCTCCTTTAGCAATAGTTACCGTTTTAACTGAGTCTATTCCTGTAACCCATTTTTTAAACTTTATTTTTTTGTTTTTTACACCGTACAATGAAACTGGAGCAGTAATGTTTCTTTTGTTTTTTATATCAATTTTTAAAGAATCCTTTTCAATTTCAACTTTTTTAATGGTATAATCAATTTTTTTGTTGGTTTTAATATAGTCACCAAAAAACCATTCTAAATTTTTAGTTGTTTTAGAAGAAATAATTTTATTAAAATCTTCACTATTGCTAATTTTTAAAAGATGTGTTTTGTAATATTCTTTAAAACTTTTTTTAACAATTGAGTCACCTAAATAGCCTTTTAAATATTGCAAACCTAGACCAGCTTTGTATTTGTTTGCAATTTTTCTGTTAAAATTAGACAACGAATCTACTCTAGTAGACAGAGCTTGATCTAAAAATTGTCTTGCACTAAATTGATATACAAAAGGATATTTGTCATTAAAGTTTAGTTTGGCTAAATTAAACTTTCTAACTCCCCATATTTTTGAAACTTTTCCTAAAAGTTTTATTTCTGGGTAATAGGTATTTACGTATTCAATCATTAAATACGTTTGAATTCCATCTATCAACCAATAATCTTTTCTTTTATTTAACAGCAATGTGTTTTCTATATACTTTCGGGTAATGGCTTTAAAAAATGTAATGTCTCTATTAAAAACATCTGAAAATGGACTCAAAAAACTAGGCAATTGATTTAGCCCATAAATAGGATTTTTGTTTTGAGAGTTTAAATCAACGAGCATTTCTTTATGTGGATATGAGCCTAAATAACTTTCGATAAAATCAATTTCTCTATTGATAATATCTTCTGCTAAATCATAGTTAAGTCCTTTTAAATAAATATCACTTACGATGTCTATTTTATCAGTTTTATACACTGTAAAATTGTCTTTAGAATCAATATTAATGATAATATCTGTTCTGTTTTTTCCTGAAAAAAGATAAGAGGATTTCTCTTTTTTTGTTCCTTTTATATTGCTGTTGATAAAAGTACCATCCGAACTTTTAAATTGAATTGTATAATTGGCAGCATCCATAAATAAATCATCAATATTCATGTTACTCATTAACTGCCAATCGTCTATAAATACTGCAGGTGTTAAATACCAATACCTTAAGTGATAGCCAGTTTCTGTTTTGCCATAACCTGTGAATTTTGCATATGGAATTTTAACAACATAAGACGCTTTTATGAGAATTGAATCAGCAGGATTTAGCGTCTCATTTAAATTAATTTTCAGGATGTCTTCAGCGTTTTTCTCTGTGGTAAAATCTGTAACTTTATAGTTTACAGACAGGTTTAAGATTTTGCTATGACCTCTTTCATGTTCTTTTGCAAAATATAACGATTTATCATAATCTTCAATAAGCCTTTTTGTTAACGGTGTGTTTTTGTCTTTAAAGCTATTGGGCCAATTGTGTAAATAAATTTCATTTAAGGGTTGCTTAGAGTTGTTGTAATAAATAATTTCTTGTTGAATTTTTAAAACATCGTTTTTTTCATCTAAAACCGCATTGATACGAATCGTGTTTGTTTGCGCACAAACACGAATTACAAATAATGTAATTAAACATGTAAATAATAGTTTCAGTTTCAAAACGAAATTTATTTTTAATAATGATTACATCCTTTATTAATGAAAAAAATCAAAAAAAAGTATGTAGCTGTCCTTTAGAAGTTTGGTTTAAGGCTGTATTTCGAATAAAATTTATTTAAATGCTCTATTGCTTCATCTGCTGAATCAACAACCCTAAATAAATTTAAGTCTTCTTCGCTTATATTTCCTCTAGAAATTAATGTGTTTTTTATCCAGTCTAACAATCCGCTCCAAAAATCTTTACCAACTAAAACAATTGGAAAACGATCAATTTTTTTTGTTTGAATCAAAGTAATTGCTTCAAACAATTCATCCATAGTTCCAAAACCTCCAGGCATTACAATAAACCCTTGAGAATACTTCACAAACATTACTTTACGAACAAAGAAATAGTGAAACTCTAAATTTTTATCACTGTCAATCCATGGGTTATCATGCTGTTCAAAAGGCAATTCAATATTTAAACCAACCGAAGTTCCTTTTCCTCTATGAGCTCCTTTATTACCGGCTTCCATAATTCCTGGTCCACCACCTGTAATCACACCATATCCATTTTGTGTTAATTTAAAAGCAATCTCTTCTGCTAGTCTATAATATTTTTCTCCAGGTTTTGTTCTTGCAGAACCAAAAATAGAAACACAAGGGCCAATTTTACTTAATTTTTCATACCCTTCAACAAATTCTGACATGATTTTAAAAATCGCCCAAGAATCATTTGTTTTTATTTCATTCCACGTTTTTTGATCTAGCTTTTCTCTTACTTTTCTGTCTTCATTAGAATCCATATGCTTCCTATTTTTTTAATTTTTTTTGTAAATTTTATGCCGTTAATTTAACTGTTAAGAAAACACGCTAAGTTACTTCTTTTTTCAAAAACTTAGCGGTGTAGCTAGTTTTATGTTTGGCAACTTCTTCTGGTGTTCCGTAGCATAAAACATCTCCGCCATTTTTGCCACCTTCCATTCCAATATCTATGATGTAATCTGCTAGTTTTATAACATCTATGTTGTGTTCTATAATTAAAACAGTATTTCCTTTATCTGCTAATTTATTTAGAACATCCATTAAAACTCTTATGTCTTCAAAATGCAAACCTGTTGTGGGTTCGTCTAAAATATAAAAAGTGTTTCCAGTATCTCTTTTAGATAATTCTGAAGCAAGCTTAATTCTTTGCGCTTCACCACCAGAAAGAGTTGTAGATTGTTGACCTAAGGTTATATAACCTAAGCCAACATCTTTTATGGTTTTAATTTTTCGATAAATCTTAGGGAGTTTTTCGAAAAAAACAACTGCATCATCAATAGTCATTTCTAAAATATCTGCAATTGATTTTCCTTTGTATCTAATTTCTAATGTCTCTCTATTGAAACGTTTTCCTTGACATGTCTCGCATTCTACATGAACATCTGGTAAAAAATTCATTTCAATAATTCGAACTCCACCACCTTGACATGTCTCGCATCTTCCTCCAGTAACATTAAACGAAAAACGTCCTGGTTTGTAACCGCGAATTGCAGCTTCTGGAGTTCTAGCAAACAAACTTCTTATTTCACTAAACACACCTGTGTATGTTGCAGGATTTGAACGAGGGGTTCTTCCAATAGGAGACTGATCAATGTCAATAACTTTATCGATATGTTCTAATCCTTTGATGCTTTTATAGGGCATTGGTTTTTTAACGCCTCGATAAATGTGTGCATTTAAAATTGGGTACAAGGTTTCGTTTATCAACGTTGACTTTCCGCTTCCAGAAACTCCTGTAATACAAATCATTTTTCCTAAAGGGAAATCTACTGAAATGTTTTTTAAATTATTTCCTGTAGCTCCACTTAACTGAATTTTTTTTCCATTTCCTTTTCTCCTTTTTTTAGGGATAGAAATTTCTTTTTTGCCAGTTAAATAATCTGCAGTTAAGGTGTCGTGTTGTTTTAATTCTTCAAAAGTTCCAGCACTTACAATTTCTCCACCATGTCTTCCGGCACCGGGCCCTATATCAAATACAAAATCTGCATGTTCAATCATGTCTCTATCATGTTCTACAACCAATACTGAGTTTCCAATATCTCTTAACTTCACCAAAGAATCGATTAATTTTTGATTATCTCTTTGATGTAAACCAATGCTTGGTTCGTCTAAAATATATAAGACGCCAACCAATTGAGAACCAATTTGTGTTGCTAAACGAATACGTTGGGCTTCTCCGCCAGAAAGCGATTTAGAAGTTCTGTTAAGATTTAGATAGTCTAAACCAACATCCAATAAAAATTGAATTCTGGTTTTGATTTCTTTTAAAATTTCTGAAGCAATTTTTTGCTGTTTTTTGGTAAGTTTTTCTTCTAATAGATGAAACCAGTTAGCCAATTCAGTGATGTCCATTTTAGCTAAATCGCTAATATTTTTATCTAGAATTTTAAAATACAAAGCTTCTTTTTTAAGACGATTTCCATGGCATGAAGAACAAGAAACTTCATCCATAAAATCTTTAGCCCATCTTTTTATAGAGGTAGATTCGCTATTTTTATATTGACTGGTAATGAATGAAATAATACCTTCAAAATCTATTTCATAATTTCTAGTAACTCCAATTGTTTTTGACTCAATTTTAAATTTTTCGTTTCCGCCATTTAAAATGATATCAACCGCTTCTTTTGGTATTTTGTTGATTGGATCGTTTAGTTTAAAGTCGTATCGTTCTGCAATTAATTGTAATTGCTTAAAAATCCAACTATTTTTTTGTTCACCCAAAGGTGAAATTCCTCCGTTTTTTATTGAAACAGTATCATCCGGAATTACTTTATTTAAATTTACTTCGTTAGTAATTCCTAGTCCACTACACGAAGAACAAGCACCTTTTGGCGAATTAAATGAAAATGTATTTGGTTCTGGACTTGGATATGCAATTCCGGTTGTTGGGCACATTAAGTCTCTACTAAAATACCTTGGATTGCTGGTTTCTAAATCGATAACCATTAGTATATTATTACCCGTATATAAGGCAGTTTTAATCGTTTCTTCTAATCTTTTTTCTACTGAATTGTTTACAGCTATTCTGTCGATTACAACTTCTATGTCGTGCGTTTTATACCGATCTAAACGCATTCCTTTGGTTATTTCTATAATTTCTCCATCAACACGAACTTTTACAAATCCTTGTTTAGAAACTTGCTCAAATAGCTCTCTATAATGTCCTTTTCTCGATTTTACTAAGGGAGCTAAAACAGCAATTTTTTTATCTTGATAATCGGTAAGAATTAATTCTTTGATTTTTTCATCTGAATAACTCACCATTTTTTCGTTGGTATTGTATGAGTATGCATCTGCAGCTCTCGCAAAAAGGAGTCTTAAAAAATCGTAAATTTCTGTAATGGTTCCTACTGTAGAACGCGGACTTTTATTAGTGGTTTTTTGTTCGATTGAAATCACAGGAGAAAGTCCATCAATCTTATCAACATCAGGTCTTTCTAGGCCTCCTAAAAATTGACGTGCATATGCAGAAAAAGTTTCAATGTATCTACGCTGACCTTCTGCATAAATAGTATCAAAAGCCAAAGAAGATTTCCCGCTTCCACTTAAGCCAGTGATAACAACTAGTTTTTCACGTGGAATTTTTACATCAATATTTTTTAAATTGTGTACTCTTGCGCCAAAAACTTCAATATATTCTTGTTGTTTCAAAGTGGGAATTTTAGGAAAAAGGCAAAGTTACACAAACCAATTTATTTTTTACTAAAATCCTAAGAGCAATTCATCTTTAAATGTTATCTTGCGTTAACAATATTTTTATATGGATTTTATAAACGCTGTTAGGCATTATTTTGAGCGTCACGGATTTACAGTTTCTTCAAGGTTAGCAGATCGATTAGGGATGCGAGCATTGAATGTAAGATTGTTTTTCATTTACATTTCTTTTGTAACAGTTGGCTTGTCTTTTGCATTGTATCTAATCATCGCTTTTGTGTTGAGATTAAAAGATTTAGTATATACCAAACGTAGTTCTGTTTTTGATTTGTAATGATTCCCTTAAAGTCAAAATTATATAAAGCATTATTTTTTCTGTTTTCAATTCAAGCAATTGGAGTTGTAGGGTACATGTTGCTCTCTGATTCTAATTTTATTGATGCGCTTTACATGACCGTAATTACCATCTCTACTGTTGGATTTAGGGAAGTGCATCCTTTGGATAATTATGAAAAAATATTTACAATATTTCTAATTTTAACAAGCCTCTCTTTGTTTGGTTATGCTGTTTCTGCTTTTACAGAAGCATTGGCAAGTGGAGAGTTTTTTAAACAATTAAAACGTAAGAAAGTGGAAAGAGAAATAGATAAACTTAAAAATCATACAATTGTTTGTGGTTATGGTAGAAATGGTATGCAAGCAATTCAGAAACTAAAAAATTATCAAGAAAAATTTGTAGTGGTAGAAAAAGATAAAGAGCTGATTAGTTTTTTAGATGAAGAAGGGGTTTTATATATCGATGGAGACGCTACAACAGATGAGGTTTTGCTAAAAGCAGGAGTTGAAAAAGCAAGCAACCTGATTACCGCTTTACCATCGGATGCCGATAACTTATTTGTCGTTTTAACAGCAAGTCAGTTGAACAAAGAGTGTAGAATTATTAGTAGAGCATCCAATGAGTCATCGTATAGTAAATTAAAAATTGCAGGAGCATCTAATGTTATTATGCCAGATAAGTTAGGAGGTGCTCATATGGCTTCTTTAGTTGTTACTCCAGACGTAATAGAGTTTGTAGATAGGTTGACGATAGAAGGTGAAACTACTGCAAATTTAGAAGAAGTAGCAGTTAACGATTTACCAAAAGAATACTTAGGGAAAACAATTTTTGATTTAGATCTCAGAAAAAAAACAGGTTGTACTGTTATTGGGTTTAAAACTTCTGATGGAAATTACATCATTAACCCAGAGGCATCTATAAAATTAGTAGAAGATTCGGGAATGATTGTTTTAGGAAGACCTGAGCAAATTGTCAAATTAAGAGATTTATTTTAATGAAAGTAAAAATTCTTATTACAGGAAGCAATGGACTGTTAGGACAAAATTTACTTGAATTATTTCTGAAGGATCCAGAAAATTACAAAGTCGTTGGTTTTTCTAGAGGAGAAAATAGAAGTGGAAGAACCGATTTTGAGTACCACGCAATAGACCTAACAAATCAGCAATTATTAGAAGAAAAAATAAAGCAAATACAACCAAATTTTATTATCAATACAGCGGCTATGACAAATGTTGATGCTTGTGAGAATGATAAAGAAGGTTGTTACGATTTAAATGTTCATGTCGTCGAATATTTAGCGGCTGTCTGTTCGGAAATAAATGCACATTTAATTCATATTTCTACAGACTTTATTTATGATGGTGTAAAAGGGAACTATACTGAAGAAGATATTCCAAATCCGTTAAGTTATTATGGAGAAACGAAGTTACTCTCAGAAAAGAGATTGCAAGATTCTAACATAAATTACACCATTTTAAGAACCATTTTAGTCTATGGCTTAGTGAAAGACATGAGTAGAAACAACATTGTACTTTGGGTAAAAGAATCGTTAGAAAATAAGAAAGAAATTACAATTGTTGATGATCAATACAGAGCTCCAACCTATGTAGAAGATTTAGCATTGGCATGTAAAGTTTCAATAGATAAAAAAGCTACAGGTATTTTTAATATTTCGAGCAATCAGTTGTTAAGTATTTATGAAATAGCACAAGAGATAGCAGATGCTTTTGGGTTAGATAAAAATCTAATAAAACCAATTTCTACAAGTACTTTAAATCAAACCGCATCGAGACCTGCAAAAACAGGATTTGATTTAACGAAAACAAACAAAGAATTAGAATTTTATCCGAATTCATTTAAAGAAGATTTGCAAAGATTTAAACAAAAAATAATCTAATCTTCACTTTTAACGTATAAAAGTTGTCAAAAGCTCAATTTTTTATGATATTGCGGTCAACTAAATTAAATAAACTAACTTATATATTATGAAGAAAAAACTTCTTTCACTACTTTTTTTAGTAGTTCCGATGTTAACATTTGCACAAGAAAAAGGTTTAGATCAAAAAATTGATGAAGCTTTTGCGCCAATAGCAAATTTTTTTAGCGGCTTAATTTTTTACCCAGTTTTTGGAGCTCCGCTTGTTTTAATAGTATTAGTTGCTAGTGCTCTATTTTTTACAATCTATTTTGGGTTTCCAAATATCAGATATTTTAAAACAGCAATTAATATTGTAAGAGGTAAGTACGATGATCTTGATCATCATGCTTCTGGAGATCCAGCATTAGCAATTGATGGTGATATCAAAGGAACCATTGAAGATGAAAGTAAAGATGGAGAGGTAACACATTTTCAAGCATTGGCAACAGCCGTTTCTGGTACAGTTGGTAACGGGAATATAGCAGGAGTTGCATTGGCAATTGCACTAGGGGGTCCTGGAGCAACATTTTGGATGGTGATTTGTGGATTCTTAGGGATGTCAACAAAATTTGTTGAATGTACATTGGGAGTTCAGTATAGAGATGTAGGTGAAGATGGAACTGTTTATGGAGGTCCTATGTATTATATTACAAAAGGATTAAAAGAAAGAGGGTTTGAAATGCTAGGGAAAATTGCAGCAGTAATTTTTGCTATTTTCTGTATTGGAGGCTCTTTTGGTGGTGGAAACGCTGCTCAGTCTAACCAAGCTACTGTTGTGTTAAAAGAATTATTAGGATTAGAAAGTTCGGCAGCAGGTGCAATTATTGGTGTTATATTAGCAATATTAGTGGGTATCATTATTATTGGTGGAATTAAAAGAATTGCTCAGGTTACTGAAAAAGTGGTTCCATTTATGGCAGTTTTATATTTGATAGCATGTTTGTATATATTAGGAGCTAATTTCTCATTAATTGATGATGCATTTGTATTAATCTTTAGAGAAGCTTTTAATCCAACGGCTATTGGAGTTGGTGGATTTATAGGTGTATTATTAGTTGGATTTAAAAGAGCTGCATTTTCGAATGAAGCTGGTGCAGGTTCTGCGTCAATTGCCCATTCAGCTGTGAAAACAAAATATTCTGCATCAGAAGGATTGGTTGCGTTATTAGAGCCATTTATTGACACTGTTGTAATTTGTACAATGACTGCCTTAGTAATTATTATTTTTAACTTTGGTGGAGATGCATCTGGAGCTACAATTTTTGAATATGGTGGTGATGGTGTTGGAGCTGTATTTATTGATGGAGAGGCTTATGAAGGAGCAGCAATTACTTCTAAAGCATTTGCAGAATACATTCCTTTTTCTAATGTGTTCTTAACAATAGCTGTGGTGTTATTTGCAGTTTCTACAATGATTTCTTGGTCTTATTACGGATTACAATCTTGGAAATTCTTATTTGGAAGAGGAAGAGTAGCTGATTTAACATATAAGTTTTTATTCTTATTGTTTGTTGTAATTGGTGCTGCTGCAAGTATGAAATCAATTTGGGACTTCTCAGATGCAATGATTTTTGCAATGGTATTCCCTAATATGGTTGGATTGTATTTCTTATTCCCAGTAGTTAAGAAACAATTAAACAGATATTTAGATGCTATAAAAGCAAGTAAAGCATAAATAATTTTTTATGAAAATAAGTAAGCCCCATTTCTGGTACAATAAAAGCCAACGAAATGGGGTTTTCTTTTTGCTATTATTAATAGTAATTCTTCAGGTAGTAATTTCTTTTGTTGATTTTTCAAGTGATAATAGTGTTTTTGACTCCAATAAATCTATTGCGTTACATGCTAAAATAGATTCCTTAAAGAAAGTTGAAATTGAAAAAAGAAAACCAAAAATATTCCCTTTCAACCCAAACTACATAACAGACTATAAAGGTGCTCAACTAGGAATGTCAATTCATGAGATTGATAGATTACATGCTTTTAGAAAGAACAATAAATTTATTAATTCTGTGAGTCAATTTAAAGAAGTAACACAGGTCTCAGATAGTTTATTGAATGTGATTTCACCCTATTTTAAGTTTCCAGATTGGGTTGTTAAACAACAAAGTAAGAGCGTTAATAAAGCAACACTTAAAGAGAAGGTTTTTAAATTTAGTACTACTGATATAAATGTTGCTACTGTAAATGATTTTCAAGCAATAGCCGGAGTTAATAAATACCTAGCTCAAAGAATACTTAATTACAGAAAAAGAATCCAAGGGTTTACATTTCAAAATCAATTATTAGAAGTTTGGAAAATAGATTCAACTACAGTTCAAAGAATTTTAAACAAATTTAAAATTATTGGTAAGCCAATCATTAAAAAAATAAATGTAAATACGGCTACTTTTAAACAAGTACTTTCAAATCCTTATATAGAGTATGATTTATGTAAAAAAATCTTCGAGTTTAGAGATGAAGTTGCTGAATTACAATCGATTGAGGAATTAAAAAATATTGAAGGATTTCCAATAGATAAATATGATAGAATAGTTCTATATTTGGAAGCTAAATAAATAAACAAAAGATTGTAGAATGAATAGCATGTACTTTACGGAAGAGCATATTGCATTTAGAGAAAGTTTTAGAGAATTTTTAAAAAAAGAAGTATCACCATACATAGATAAATGGGAAAAAGAAGGTGCTATAGAGCGCTTTATTTGGAAGAAATTTGGCGATATGGGATATTTCGGGCTAAATGTTTCTGAGGAAAATGGCGGATTAGGACTTGATCTTTTTTATACAATTATTTTTTTAGAAGAACTACAAAGAATTCATTCTGGTGGATTTGCAGCAGCAATGTGGGCGCATGTTTATTTAGCTATGACGCATTTAGAAAAAGAAGGAGATGCCAGAATCAAAGAAGAATATTTGTTGCCAAGTATTCACGGAGATAAAATAGGTTGTTTGTGTATTTCAGAACCTTTTGCAGGTTCTGATGTTGCAGGTATTAGAACAACAGCAGAAAAGAAAGAAAACACCTATGTGATCAATGGCTCAAAAACGTTTATTACAAACGGAGTGTATTCGGATTATCTAGTTGTTGCTGCTAAGACACAACCAGAATTGGGAAATAAAGGAATTAGTATTTTTTTAGTAGATAGAGACACTAAAGGGGTTTCTGCAACCAAGTTAGACAAGCTAGGTTGGAAAGCTTCAGATACTGGAGAAATCTCTTTTGATAATGTTGTGATTTCTGAAGAAAATTTAATGGGTGAAGAAGGAAAAGGATTTCCATATATCATGCAACACTTTGCGCTAGAGCGTTTAATTATGGGAGTAAATGCACATGCAAGAGCAGAATATGCTGTTGAATATGCACTAGGCTACATGAAAGAAAGGATTGCGTTTGGAAAGTCGTTAGATAAATTTCAGGCATTAAGGCATAAGGTTGCTGAAATGGCCAGTGAGGTTGAGATGTGTAAAGAATTTAACTATTCGATTGCAAAGCGTTTAAATGATGGGCAATATGTAGTGAAAGAAGCAAGCATGTCTAAGCTATTATCTACAAAAATTGCAGATTCTGTAATTTACGATTGTCTTCAGTTGTTAGGAGGGTATGGTTATATGGAAGATTATCCTATGGCAAGAATGTTAAGAGACAGTAGATTAGGTCCAATTGGTGGCGGAACTTCTGAAATCTTAAAAGAGATTATCGCAAAAATGATTATCGACAAAAAAGACTATAAGCCAGCGACTAATTAATTTTAATTTTGTTTTTGCGAAAATGTTTTTCACATTCGCAAAAATGATTATCGACAAAAAAGACTATAAGCCAGCGACTAATTAATTTTAATTTTGTTTTTGCGAAAATGTTTTTCACATTCGCAAAAATGATTATCGATAAAAAAGACTATAAGCCATCGACTTAGAATTATTTACGGAATAGATTTTATTTAAAAATCACTCGATAGTAGAGTGATTTTTTATTTTTAAATAAAATTGTTTAATAATCAAAATAACTTTGTATTTTTGCAGTCCATTTAAAAAAACAAATAGATAGAACAAATGAAAGGAGGTGCCAATATATGTTAATTATACCAGTTAAAGAAGGAGAGAATATAGATAGAGCTTTAAAACGTTTCAAAAGAAAATTTGATCGTACGAAGACAATGAAGAACTTACGTAACAGAAAACATTTTACAAAACCTTCTGTTGCTAAAAGAGCTCAAAACATTAAAGCATCTTATGTTCAGAAATTAAGAACGCAAGAAGAAGTAGGTTAGTCATAATCTACTATCACAATATAAAAATCCTGTTTGTAAAACAGGATTTTTTTTGTTTTATACAATTACTAATAGATATATATGTAAATTTGAGAATATCAAAAAAGTAAAAATGATCACTTCTTTTTTAGAGTATTTAGTTTTAGAGAGAAAATACTCAAATCATACAGTAACTGCATATAAAAATGATCTCCATTCGTTTTTTGAGTTTTGTAAAGAAGAATATGAAACTGAAAACTTGAAGGATGTACATTACAGTCAAATTAGATCTTGGATTGTAAAATTGGTTGATGAGGGTATTTCAAACAATTCGATAAATAGAAAAATAAGTTCTTTAAAATCGTTCTATAAATTTTTACAAAAAACAAATCAAATTACTACAAATCCACTTGTAAAACATAAGTCACTTAAAGTTGCAAAAAAAGTGCAAGTTCCGTTTACTTCAAAAGAAATAAACGAAGTTATTGATGGGTTAGATGTTGAAAGCGATTTTAAATCCATAAGAAATAAGTTAATTGTTGAGCTTTTTTATTCTACAGGAATGAGAAGGGCAGAGTTGATTAATTTAAAACTCAATGCAATAAATTTTCAATCAAAAACAATTAAAGTTTTAGGAAAAAGAAATAAAGAAAGATTAATTCCTTTAATTCCTTCAGTGATAAAAACAATCGAAGAGTATATCTCTTTTAAAAATAAAATCACCACTGATACTGATTATTTATTTGTCACAGAAAAAGGAAAGAAAATATACGAAACACTTGTTTATAGAGTTATAAATAATTACTTTAGTATTGTCTCTACAAAAGTAAAAAAGAGTCCGCATATTTTAAGGCATTCGTTTGCGACTCATTTACTAAATCAAGGAGCAGATTTAAACTCGGTTAAAGAATTGCTAGGGCATTCAAGTCTGGCATCAACCCAAGTTTATACACATAATAGTTTAGAAAAGATAAAACAAGTGTACAATCAGGCTCATCCTAGAAGCCATAAAAAGTAAAATTATATGAAAGTATTTATCCAATCCGTTAATTTTAATGCAGATTCAAGTTTATTAAAATACATCGAAGACAAAGTACAAGGTTTAGCTAAATTTCATGATAAAATTATAGACGCAGAAGTGTTTTTAAAAGTTCAAAACACAAGTGATAAGGAGAATAAAATTTCAGAGATTAAAATCAATATTCCAGGCAGCGAATTGATAGTAAAAAAAGAAACAAAATCTTTTGAAGAAGGAATAAGTATAGGTGTAGATTCGTTAAAAAGACAGCTTAAAAAATCAAAAGAAAAATTAAGAGGTTCATTGTCTATTTAAAATTTAAAAAAATAGACAAAAAAAGTTTTAGAAATAAAAAAAACTTTATACATTTGCAGTCCGTTAGAAATAGCGGATTGTTTTTTTATGCAATAAGCCGATGTAGCTCAGCTGGCTAGAGCAGCTGATTTGTAATCAGCAGGTCGGGGGTTCGAGTCCCTTCATCGGCTCAAAAAGACAAAAAAACGTTCATTTAAATAATGGTGAGATACTCAAGCGGCCAACGAGGGCGGACTGTAAATCCGCTGACTACGTCTTCGCAGGTTCGAATCCTGCTCTCACCACGATAGTTTTTCAATTGAAAAACAAAGGATAAAAATAGAATGCGAGAGTAGCTCAGTTGGTAGAGCGTCAGCCTTCCAAGCTGAATGTCGCCGGTTCGAACCCGGTCTCTCGCTCAAAATTTTTAAGCCGGTGTAGCTCAGTTGGTAGAGCGCATCCTTGGTAGGGATGAGGTCACGGGTTCAAATCCCGTCGCTGGCTCAAATAAAGTAGAATAAGATAAACACTAAATATATTTAACTAAGAATTAAAATTAATAATCATGGCAAAAGGAACTTTTGATCGTTCAAAACCACACTTAAACATTGGTACAATTGGACACGTAGATCACGGTAAAACAACATTAACTGCTGCTATTACAAAAGTATTAGCTGATGCAGGTTATTCAGAAGCAAAATCATTTGATCAAATTGATAACGCTCCAGAAGAAAAAGAAAGAGGTATTACAATTAATACATCTCACGTAGAATATCAAACTGCTAACCGTCATTACGCACACGTTGACTGTCCAGGTCACGCGGATTACGTAAAGAACATGGTAACTGGTGCTGCACAAATGGATGGAGCTATTTTAGTAGTAGCTGCAACTGATGGACCAATGCCACAAACTAGAGAGCACATCTTATTAGGACGTCAAGTAGGTATTCCTCGTATGGTTGTATTCATGAACAAAGTGGATATGGTTGATGATGAAGAGTTAATTGAATTAGTAGATATGGAAATTAGAGATTTATTGTCTTTCTATGAGTACGATGGAGACAATTGTCCTGTAATTGCTGGTTCTGCATTAGGTGCATTAAACGGAGAGCAAAAATGGGTTGACACTGTTTTAGAATTAATGGAAGCTTGTGATACTTGGATTGAAGAGCCATTAAGAGAAGTTGATAAGCCTTTCTTAATGCCTGTTGAAGATGTATTCTCAATTACTGGTCGTGGAACTGTAGCTACAGGACGTATCGAAACTGGAATTGCAAATACTGGAGATCCTGTTGAAATTATTGGTATGGGAGCGGGGAAATTAACTTCTACTATTACTGGTATCGAAATGTTCCGTCAAATCTTAGATAGAGGTGAGGCTGGAGATAATGCAGGTATCTTATTAAGAGGTATTGATAAAGAACAAATCAAAAGAGGAATGGTAATCTGTAAGCCAGGTTCTGTAACTCCACACGATAAATTCAAGGCTGAGGTGTATATCCTTAAAAAAGAAGAGGGTGGACGTCATACTCCATTCCATAACAACTATCGTCCACAGTTCTACGTAAGAACTACAGATGTAACAGGAACAATTTCTTTGCCAGCTGGAGTAGAAATGGTTATGCCAGGTGATAACTTAACAATTACAGTTGAATTACACTCTACAATTGCAATGAATGTAGGTTTACGTTTTGCAATCCGTGAAGGTGGTAGAACAGTTGGAGCTGGTCAGGTAACTGAAATTCTTTAATTAGAATTCATTTAATAACATTATAAGGTGCTTCTCAAAAATTTGAGTTAGCACCTTGTGTTTACGGGCGTAGCTCAGTTGGTAGAGCACTGGTCTCCAAAACCAGGTGTCGGGAGTTCGAGTCTCTCCGCCCGTGCAAATAACTAATAATATGATAAAATATATCAAAGAATCATTTGAAGAATTAAGTAACCATGTTACATGGATACCTAGAGATGAAGCGCAAAAGTCAACAGTAGTTGTTGCTGTGTTTACAATAATTTTTGCAATAGCTGTTTTTTCTGTTGATTACGTTTTTCAATTAGGTTTAGATAACTTTTTTACCATGTTTAATAATTAATTATGGCTGATTCAGTTAAAAAGTGGTACGTAGTTAGAGCAATTGGAGGTCAAGAAAACAAGGTAAAATCTTATATTGAGACTGAAATTTCAAGATTAGGCTTGTCTGATTATGTAGATCAAGTTTTGGTACCTAAAGAAAAAGTTATACAAATTAGAGACGGAAAAAAAATTCATAAAGAAAGAGTTTATTTTCCTGGTTATATCATGGTTGAAGCTCATTTAGCAGGTGAGGTTCCTCACGTAATTAAATCGGTAACAGGAGTTATTGGTTTTTTAGGTGAGACAAAAGGAGGAGTTCCTGTTCCATTAAGAAAATCAGAGGTAAATAGAATGTTAGGTAAAGTAGATGAGTTATCAGAGCAAAATGATAACATTGCTATCCCTTATGTTATAGGAGAAACAGTAAAAGTTGTTGATGGACCTTTTAATGGTTTTGACGGTACTGTTGAAAAGATAAATGAAGAAAAGAGAAAACTAGAAGTTATGGTGAAAATCTTTGGACGTAAAACTCCATTAGAATTGAGCTATATGCAAGTAGATAAAATTTCATAATTGTTACACAAATAGAAATTGATTTTTGATGAGCTTCCACGATTCAAAAATCTAAAACTAAAGTTTAAAAAATGGCAAAAGAAGTAAGTAAGGTTGTTAAATTACAAGTGCGCGGAGGATCAGCAAATCCTTCTCCACCAGTTGGACCTGCTTTAGGTGCTGCCGGAGTTAACATTATGGAGTTCTGTAAGCAGTTTAATGCTAGAACTCAAGATAAGCAAGGAAAAGTTTTACCAGTAGCAATTACTGTGTATAAAGACAAATCTTTTGACTTTGTTGTTAAAACTCCACCAGCTGCAGTACAATTATTAGAAGCAGCAAAAATTAAGAAAGGTTCTGGAGAACCAAACCGTAAGAAAGTAGCTAAAGTTTCTTGGGATCAAATTAAAGTTATTGCAGAAGACAAAATGGTAGATTTAAATGCATTTACAGTTGAGTCAGCAATGAAAATGATTGCAGGTACAGCTCGTTCTATGGGATTAACAGTAACAGGAAACGCTCCAGCTTAAACTTTAATAACGGTTATTCAAAATGGCAAAATTAACAAAAAAGCAAAAGGAAGCTAACGCTAAGTTAGATAATACAAAAACTTATAACGTAAGTGAAGCTTCTGCTTTAATTAAAGAAATAACAAATGTAAAATTTGATGCATCTGTTGATTTAGCAATACGTTTAGGAGTAGATCCTCGTAAAGCAAATCAAATGGTTCGTGGTGTTGTAACATTACCTCATGGAACTGGAAAAGATGTAAAGGTTTTAGCATTGGTTACTCCAGATAAAGAAGCCGAAGCTACAGAAGCTGGTGCAGATTATGTTGGATTAGATGAGTACCTTCAAAAAATTAAAGGAGGATGGACAGATGTTGATGTAATTATTACTATGCCAAGTGTTATGGGAAAATTAGGTCCTTTAGGTCGTGTTTTAGGACCAAGAGGTTTAATGCCTAACCCAAAAACAGGTACAGTAACAATGGATGTTGCTAAAGCTGTTGCAGATGTAAAAGCTGGTAAAATTGACTTTAAAGTTGATAAAACTGGTATTGTACATGCAGCCATTGGTAAAACATCATTCGACGCTGATAAAATTGCAGACAATGCAAATGAATTAATTCAAACAATTGTTAAACTTAAACCTACTACAGCAAAAGGTACATACATTAAAAGTGTATTCATGTCTAGTACAATGAGCCCAAGTGTTGCAGTTGAAGTAAAAGCAGTTTAATCTTAGAAATTATGACAAGAGAAGAAAAATCACAAGTAATCCAAGATTTAACAGCTAAGCTAGCAGATACAAATATTATCTATTTAGCAGATATTTCAGGTTTAAATGCTTTAGCTACTTCTAACTTAAGAAGAGCATGTTTTAAAGCAAATGTAAAACTAGCAGTTGTTAAAAATACATTGCTTTCAAAAGCAATGGAAGCATCTGATAAAGATTTCGGAGAATTACCTAGTATATTAAAAGGAAATACTTCTATTATGATTGCTGAAGCAGGAAACGCGCCAGCTAAAGTAATCAAAGAGTTCAGAAAAAAGTCAAACAAGCCTTTGTTAAAAGGAGCTTTTGTTGAAGAAGCAATCTATCTTGGTGATGACCAATTAGATGCCTTAGTAAACATTAAGTCTAAAGAAGAACTTATTGGAGATATTATTACCTTATTACAGTCACCAGCTAAAAATGTTATTTCAGCATTGCAATCAGGTGGTCAAAAATTATCAGGTATTTTAACTACACTATCAGAAAAATAATTACGCGCACTAATAAACTATAATAAATAAAATTTTTAAAAACAATTAAAATGGCAGATTTAAAAGATTTCGCAGAGCAATTAGTTAACTTAACAGTAAAAGAAGTTAATGACTTAGCTACTATTTTAAAAGACGAATATGGTATTGAGCCAGCAGCAGCTGCAGTAGCAGTAGCAGGACCAGCAGCAGGTGGTGCTGACGGTGGAGCTGATGAGCAAACTGAATTCGATGTAATCTTAACAGCAGCAGGTCAATCTAAATTGGCAGTTGTAAAATTAGTTAAAGAATTAACTGGTTTAGGATTAAAAGAAGCTAAAGGTATCGTTGATAGTGCACCAGCACCAATTAAAGAAGGTATCTCTAAAGACGAAGCTGAAGGGCTTAAAGCATCTTTAGAAGAAGCAGGAGCTGAGGTTGAGCTTAAATAAGCTGTAATAGCTTAAACAAACTTAGGTTTAGGTCTTTAGAACAAGCGTTCTTAGACCTAAACCATTTTGTGTATATATTCGTTTTATATTTTTACATCGATTTTAATTAAAAAAATTTCTCTTTTGACAACGAAAAACACTACTGAAAGAATAAACTTCGCATCGGCAAAATTGGGAGCTGATTATCCAGATTTTTTGGATATTCAAGTAAAATCTTTTCAAGATTTTTTCCAATTACAAACAAAAGCTGAGGAGCGTGGTGAAGAAGGTTTGTATAAAACTTTCATGGATAATTTTCCAATTACAGATACACGTAATAATTTTGTGTTAGAATTCTTAGACTACTTTGTAGATCCTCCAAGATATAGCATTCAAGAATGTATTGAAAGAGGTTTAACACACAGTGTTCCTCTTAAAGCACGTTTAAAATTATACTGTACAGATCCAGAACACGAAGATTTCGAAACTATTGTACAAGATGTTTATTTAGGAACTATTCCTTATATGACAAACTCTGGTACATTCGTAATCAATGGAGCAGAAAGAGTTGTAGTTTCTCAATTACACAGATCTCCTGGTGTATTCTTCGGGCAATCATTCCACGCAAACGGAACCAAGTTATACTCTGCTAGAGTAATTCCTTTTAAAGGATCTTGGATAGAATTTGCAACAGATATCAATCAAGTAATGTATGCTTATATTGATAGAAAGAAAAAATTACCAGTAACAACGCTATTTAGAGCAATCGGTTTCGAAAGAGATAAAGATATCCTAGAAATTTTTGATTTAGCTGAAGAAATTAAAGTTTCTAAAGCAGGATTAAAAAAAGTGTTAGGACGTAAATTAGCAGCCAGAGTATTAAAAACTTGGCATGAAGATTTCGTTGATGAAGATACTGGAGAAGTTGTTTCAATTGAAAGAAATGAAATTATCTTTGATAGAGATACTATTATAGAGAAAGATTATATCGATGAGATTATTGAATCTGGTGTAAAAACAGTGTTGTTACACAAAGAAGATAATCAAATGGCAGAATATGCAATCATTCATAATACGCTACAAAAAGACCCAACAAACTCTGAAAAAGAAGCTGTTGAACATATCTATAGACAATTACGTAATGCAGAACCGCCAGATGAAGAAACAGCGCGTGGTATTATAGATAAATTATTCTTTTCTGAACAACGTTACAATTTAGGTGAAGTTGGTCGTTTTAGAATGAACACAAAACTTGGTTTAGATGAATCAATCGATCAAAAAGTATTAACTAAACTTGATATTATTACCATTATCAAGTATTTAATAGAATTGATTAACTCTAAAGCTGAAGTTGATGATATTGATCACTTATCTAACCGTCGTGTTAGAACTGTAGGTGAGCAATTAGCAGGTCAGTTTGGTGTTGGTTTAGCTCGTATGGCTCGTACAATTCGTGAGCGTATGAATGTTCGTGATAACGAAGTATTTACACCAATTGATTTGATCAATGCGAAAACATTATCATCAGTAATTAATTCATTCTTCGGAACAAATCAGTTATCTCAATTTATGGATCAAACAAATCCATTAGCTGAGATTACTCATAAACGTAGATTGTCTGCATTAGGACCTGGAGGTTTATCTAGAGAAAGAGCTGGATTCGAGGTTCGTGATGTTCACTATACACATTACGGTCGTTTATGTCCGATCGAAACTCCAGAGGGACCAAACATTGGTTTGATTTCTTCTTTAGCAGTATTTGCTAAAGTAAACAACTTAGGATTTATTGAAACTCCATATAGAAAAGTTGTTGATGGAAATGTAGATGTAAAGCAAGAGCATATTTATTTAAGTGCAGAAGAAGAAGAAGGAAAGAAAATAGCACAGTCTAATTTAGAAATTGATGCAAAAGGAAACTTTACTAGCGAGAGAGTAATTGCTCGTGCTGAAGGAGATTTCCCTCTAGTATCTCCAGATGCAGTTGATTATATGGACGTTGCTCCAAATCAAATTGCTTCTATTTCTGCCTCATTAATTCCTTTCTTAGAACATGATGATGCCAACCGTGCGTTAATGGGATCAAACATGATGCGTCAAGCAGTTCCATTATTAAGACCAGAATCTCCAATTGTGGGTACTGGTTTAGAGCGTAGAGTTGCAAAAGATTCTAGAATCTTAATCAATGCAGAAGGAGCAGGAGTTGTAGAATATGTAGATGCTAATAAAATTACAATTAAGTACGATAGAACCGAAGAAGAAAGAATGGTAAGTTTTGATTCTGACGAGGTATCATACAACTTAATTAAATTTAGAAAAACCAATCAAGGTACTTGTATCAACTTAAAACCAATTGTCAAAAGAGGGGATAGAGTTACAGAAGGACAAGTTCTTTGTGAAGGTTATGCTACACAAAAAGGAGAATTAGCTTTAGGAAGAAATATGAAAGTAGCCTTTATGCCTTGGAAAGGGTATAACTTTGAGGATGCAATTGTAATTTCTGAAAAAGTAGTTCGTGAAGATATTTTTACGTCAATTCATATTGATGAGTATTCTTTAGATGTTAGAGATACCAAATTAGGAACTGAAGAGTTAACGAATGATATTCCTAATGTTTCTGAAGAAGCAACAAAAGATCTTGACGAAAACGGAATGATTCGTATTGGAGCAGAAGTAAATCCTGGTGATATTTTAATCGGGAAAATTACTCCAAAAGGTGAATCAGATCCAACTCCAGAAGAAAAATTATTACGTGCAATTTTTGGTGATAAAGCGGGTGATGTAAAAGATGCATCATTAAAAGCTTCTCCATCATTAAGAGGAGTAGTAATTGACAAAAAATTATTTAGAAGAGCTGTTAAAGATAAAACGAAGAGAGCAAGAGATAAAGATGCTATTGTAGCATTAGAAAGTTCTTTTGTTTCTAAGTTTGATATTTTAAAAGATCAATTGGTTGAAAAACTTTTTGCACTAATCAGTGGAAAAACTTCACAAGGAGTCTTTAATGATTTAGGAGAAGAAGTACTTCCAAAAGGAAAGAAATTCACCTTAAAAATGTTAAACTCTGTTGAAGATTATACGCATTTAACACAAGGGTCTTGGACAACTGATAAAGATTTAAATAAATCTGTTGGAGAATTAGTTCACAACTATAAAATTAAAGTAAACGACTTACAAGGGAATTTACGTCGTGAGAAGTTTACAATTTCTGTAGGAGATGAATTACCAGCTGGTATTTTAAAATTAGCTAAAGTTTATATTGCTAAAAAGCGTAAACTAAAAGTTGGTGATAAAATGGCAGGACGTCACGGAAATAAAGGTATTGTTGCTCGTATTGTAAGAGCAGAAGACATGCCTTTCTTAGAGGACGGAACACCTGTAGATATCGTTTTAAATCCATTAGGAGTACCATCACGTATGAACATTGGTCAGATTTATGAAACAGTTCTTGGATGGGCTGGTCAAAAATTAGACAAAAAGTATGCAACACCAATTTTTGATGGAGCTTCTTTAGATCAAATCAATGCATATACAGATGAAGCTGGTGTGCCAAGATTTGGACATACCTATTTATATGATGGTGGAACAGGAAAACGTTTTGATCAACCAGCAACGGTTGGAGTAATTTATATGATTAAGTTAGGACACATGATTGAAGATAAAATGCACGCGCGTTCTATTGGTCCTTATTCATTAATTACACAACAACCATTAGGAGGTAAAGCTCAGTTTGGAGGTCAGCGTTTTGGAGAGATGGAAGTTTGGGCATTAGAAGCATACGGTGCATCTAGTATCTTAAGAGAAATCTTAACTGTAAAATCTGATGATGTATTAGGTAGAGCCAAAACATACGAAAGTATTGTGAAAGGTGAAGAAATGCCAGAACCTGGTTTACCAGAATCATTTAACGTATTAATGCACGAACTGAAAGGTTTAGGATTAAACGTTCAACTAGAAGAATAACAAACAGTGAAATGTCATCAAGCCGAAAGGCTTGATGACAATCATATATTTATAAGCCTCTTTTGAGGATATTTTTACAATTTTAATTCGAATCCATTACCATGGCAAGAACAAACGAGAAGTACACTGTAAAAAAGTTTAATAAAATCTCAATTGGATTATCATCTCCAGAATCTATTCTAGAAATTTCTAGAGGAGAGGTGTTAAAACCAGAAACAATTAATTACCGTACACACAAACCAGAAAGAGATGGTTTATTTTGTGAGCGTATTTTTGGTCCTGTAAAAGACTTTGAATGTGCTTGTGGTAAATATAAAAGAATTCGTTACAAAGGAATCGTTTGTGACCGATGTGGTGTAGAAGTTACAGAAAAGAAAGTACGTAGAGATAGAGTAGGACACATTAACTTGGTAGTTCCTGTTGCTCATATCTGGTACTTTAGATCATTACCTAACAAAATGGGATACCTTTTAGGGTTGCCATCTAAAAAGTTAGATATGATTATCTATTACGAGCGTTACGTAGTAATTGCTCCAGGTATAGCTAAAAATGTTGAAGGAGAACCATTGCAAAAAATGGATTTCTTAACAGAAGAAGAATACCTAGATATTTTAGAAACACTTCCGCCAGAAAATCAATATTTAGATGATACTGACCCAAATAAGTTTATTGCTAAAATGGGAGCTGAATGTTTAATTGATTTGTTAGCTCGTATCGATTTAGATGCACTTTCTTATGAATTAAGACACAAAGCAAATACAGAGACTTCTAAACAACGTAAAACAGAAGCATTAAAACGTTTAAATGTTGTTGAAGCATTTAGAGACTCTAATAAAGATAGAGAAAACAAACCAGAATGGATGATTATGAAAGTAGTTCCGGTGATTCCACCAGAATTACGTCCATTAGTTCCCTTAGATGGTGGTCGTTTTGCAACGTCAGATTTAAACGATTTATATCGTAGAGTTATTATCAGAAACAATCGTTTAAAACGATTGGTAGAAATTAAAGCTCCTGAAGTTATTTTACGTAATGAAAAACGTATGTTGCAAGAATCTGTAGATTCATTATTTGACAACACACGTAAATCATCAGCAGTAAAAACAGAATCTAACAGACCTTTAAAATCTTTATCTGATTCATTAAAAGGGAAACAAGGTCGTTTCCGTCAAAACTTATTAGGGAAACGTGTTGATTACTCTGCGCGTTCTGTAATTGTTGTTGGGCCAGAATTAAAGTTATCTGAATGTGGTATCCCAAAAGATATGGCAGCAGAACTTTACAAACCATTTGTAATCAGAAAATTGATTGAAAGAGGAATTGTAAAAACTGTAAAATCTGCAAAGAAAATAATCGATAGAAAAGAGCCAGTAGTATGGGATATTTTAGAGAATGTTTTAAAAGGGCATCCTGTATTATTAAACCGTGCTCCTACGCTTCACCGTTTAGGGATCCAAGCTTTTCAACCAAAATTAATTGAAGGAAAAGCAATTCAATTACACCCATTAGTGTGTACGGCATTTAATGCCGATTTTGATGGTGACCAGATGGCGGTACATTTACCATTAGGTCCAGAGGCTATTTTAGAAGCACAATTGTTAATGTTGGCTTCTCATAATATCTTAAACCCAGCAAATGGTGCTCCAGTAACAGTTCCTTCTCAGGATATGGTACTTGGATTGTACTATATGACTAAAGAAAGAATCTCTACTCCAGAAGTTAAAATTAAAGGAGAAGGATTAACTTTTTACTCACCAGAAGAAGTAAACATTGCTTTTAATGAAGAAATGGTTGACTTAAATGCTGGAATTAAAGTAAGAACGCAAGATTTAGGAGAAAATGGAGAACAAGTAACTAAAATTATAAAAACTACTGTTGGTAGAGTTTTATTTAATGAAGTTGTTCCTCCAGCAGCAGGATATATTAATGAGGTATTAACTAAAAAGAACTTACGTGGAATTATTGGCGGAATTTTAAAAGCTACTGATATTCCTACTACAGGAGAATTTTTAGATAATATCAAAAACATGGGATATAAGTTTGCATTCCAAGGAGGATTGTCATTTAGTTTAGGTGATATCATTATTCCAGAGGAAAAAGCAACAATGATTGCAGAAGCTAATGAAGAAGTAGATGTAATTATTGCAAACTATAACATGGGAATGTTAACAAATAAAGAACGTTACAATCAGGTAATTGACATTTGGGGTTCTACGAACAACAGATTGACAGAATTATCTATGAAACGTTTGCGTGAAGATCAGCAAGGTTTTAACTCAGTATACATGATGCTAGATTCTGGCGCGAGGGGTTCTAAAGAACAAATCCGTCAGTTAACAGGGATGCGTGGATTAATGGCAAAACCTAAAAAATCTACTGCAGGTGGTGGAGAAATTATTGAAAATCCAATTCTTTCTAACTTTAAGGAAGGATTATCGATTTTAGAATACTTTATCTCTACTCACGGTGCTCGTAAAGGATTAGCCGATACAGCATTAAAAACAGCCGATGCAGGATATTTAACGCGTCGTTTAGTAGATGTTTCTCAAGATGTAATTATCAACGAAGAAGATTGTGGTACTTTAAGAGGTTTAGAAGTTATGCCATTAAAGAAAAACGATGAGATTGTTGAGTCATTATCTGAAAGAATTGAAGGACGTGTTTCTTTACAAAATGTATATGCTCCATTAACTGATGAATTATTAGTAACAGCTGGTGAAGAAATTTCTTCTTATGTAGCAGATGCTATTGAAGCAACAGGAATTGACAGAGTTCAAGTACGTTCTGCTTTAACATGTGAGTCTAGCAAAGGTATTTGTGCAAAATGTTACGGACAGAGTTTATCTACTCTTAATAAAGTTCAAATTGGAGAAGCAGTTGGTGTAATTGCAGCACAATCTATTGGAGAGCCTGGTACACAGTTAACATTAAGAACGTTCCACGTTGGGGGTGTTGCTGGAAACATTTCTGAAGACAATAAATTAACAGCAAACTTTGAAGGTAATGTTGTAATTGAAGATTTACGTACTGTAAAAGGAAAAGATGCAAGTGGAGAAGTAATTGATATAGTAATTTCTAGAACAGCAGAGATTAAAGTTGTTGATAAGAAAACAGGAATTACATTAAGTACAAATAACATTCCTTATGGTTCTACCATTTTTGATATGGATAGAAAAACCATTAAAAAAGGTGACGTAGTTTGTCAATGGGATCCATTTAACGGAGTTATTGTTTCTGAATTTGGAGGTAAAGTTCGTTTTGATGATTTAGAACAAGGAATTAACTATTCTGTAGAAATCGATGAACAAACTGGTTTCCAAGAAAAAGTAATTACAGATTCTAAGAACAAGAAAATTATTCCTTCTTTAATTATTGAAGATAAAGATGGTAATGCATTGCGTTCATACAGTTTACCTGTTGGAGCACACTTAATGATAGACAATGGAGAAACTGTTGAGTCTGGTAAAATCTTAGTGAAGATTCCACGTAAATCTGGTAAAGCAGGAGATATTACAGGAGGTTTACCTCGTGTAACGGAATTATTCGAAGCTCGTAATCCTTCAAATCCAGCAGTAGTTGCTGAAATTGATGGTGTTGTTTCTTTCGGAAAAATTAAGCGTGGTAATAGAGAAATTATCGTTGAGTCTAAAACGGGTGATGTTAGAAAATACTTAATCAAGTTATCTAACCAGATTTTAGTACAAGAAAATGATTTCATAAAAGCTGGAATGCCATTATCAGATGGAGCAATTACTCCAATTGATATTTTGAATATTCAAGGGCCTTCAGCGGTGCAAGAATACTTAGTAAACGAAATTCAAGAAGTATATCGTTTACAAGGAGTAAAAATTAACGACAAACACTTTGAGGTTGTAGTACGTCAAATGATGCGTAAAGTTAGAATTATTGATTCTGGGGATACTTTATTTTTAGAAAATCAATTAGTTCATAAAAACGACTTTATCGAAGAAAATGACGCTATATACGGAATGAAAGTTGTTGAAGATGCAGGAGATTCTGAAAACTTAAAAGCAGGTCAAATCATTACTTCACGTCAGTTAAGAGATGAAAACTCTATTTTACGTAGAAATGATCAGAATTTAGCGACAGCAAGAGATGCTCAGCCAGCAACAGCAGAACAAGTGTTGCAAGGTATTACAAGAGCTTCGCTTCAAACTAAATCGTTTATCTCTGCGGCATCGTTCCAGGAAACTACGAAAGTGTTGAATGAAGCAGCCGTTAATGGTAAAATAGATACCTTAGAAGGATTGAAAGAAAATGTAATTGTTGGTAAGAGAATTCCAGCAGGTACAGGTATGAGAAAATATGATCATATCATTGTAGGTCCGAAGGATGAAATGGAAGAAAATCTATAAATAAATATAAAGCCTACAAATTAATTTGTAGGCTTTTTTAATGCTATTCAAATGGAAGATAATAACAACGAACAAGTACAACAATTAAACATAGAATTAGATGAAAATGTGGCAGACGGAACCTATTCTAATTTAGCAATCATCAATCACTCGGTATCAGAATTTATTGTTGATTTTATCAATGTAATGCCTGGAGTACCAAAAGCAAAAGTAAAATCTAGAATCATTTTAACTCCGCAACATGCCAAAAGATTAACCAAAGCATTGCTCGACAATGTAAATCGATTTGAACAAGCACATGGGGAAATTAAAGATTACGAGCAACCACCAATTCCAATGAACTTTGGACCTACTGGTGAAGCTTAAACTACATAGAGAACCTTTATTATTAATGGAAAGGTTGCTCGAAATGTACCACATTTTGCAACCACCAATTCCAATGAACTTTGGACCTACTGGTGAAGCTTAAACTACATAGAGAACCTTTATTATCAATGGAAAGGTTGCTCGAAATGTACCACATTTTGCAACCACCAATTCCAATGAACTTTGGACCTACTAGGGAAGCATAACATAAAAAAACCGAAACGTATATGTTTCGGTTTTTTTATGTTTAGTTTTTAAGTTAAACAAATAATGATTTTATATTTTTCTAGTTTTATCTAATAAATAAAAATCAGCCAACACCAAAGCCGTTAAAGCTTCTACAATTGGAATAGCTCTTGGAACTACACAAGGGTCGTGTCTACCTTTACCATGAATTTCTGTAAGGTTTCCCTCAGAATCTATGGTTTGTTGGTTTTGCATAATGGTAGCCACAGGTTTAAAAGCCACACGAAAATAAATGTCCATTCCGTTGCTAATTCCAACATATAAATTGCTTTAGTTACTTCCGTTTGGGTGAAAAGATTATTGTACTAGCATTCTTGCATTTTAGCACCACATCCCGTTATAAGAATTGCGAAACCTACAAACAAATTGAATAATAGTAAACCGCCTTCTTTAAATACCCGAATCTTAAACTATTAAAATCGATTGGTGTTCATTGATCTATTGGTGTTAGGTGGTGAGTTAACATTGCTAAATGTCTAAATATGAATTTAGTCATAGTCTTTGCTACTTTGTCTCAAGCAATTTCGTTTTTTTTATCCTAAGATTTATTTTAGTCTATAGTTTTTTTGAAATTTAAAATTCCATCTCTTAACCAATTGTAGTATTTATCTACATTAGGTTCATAAGCCATAGGATCATTTAGTTTTTCTTCGTTATGATTTATTAACACATAAAAAGGTTGAGCATTTGCACCAAATTTTAAGGTCTGAAACTCACTCCATTTCTGACCAATATATTTTAGTTTCTTTCCAGGTCTTAGTACGGATGCTATTTCTTTCCCAGGAGCAAGAGGACGTTTATCATCTACATATAATGATATAAGAACAACCTCGCTTTTTAAAACAGATAAGACTTTATTTTTTGCCCATACATTTTGTTCCATTTTTCGACAGTTTACACATGCGTGACCTGTAAAATCTAATAGAACAGGTTTTTGCACCTTTTTAGCATAAGAAAGACCCAAGTCGTAGTCATTAAAGGCTAAAATATTATGAGGAGGCATTAAATGTGCTCCTTCCGGCAAATCTGATAGTATTGAACTCTTTAAATTATCATTTAATTTTGAAGCACCAATACCATAGGGGGACTCACTATAATGTTGCGCTGGTGGAAACGCGCTTATTAAATTTAAGGGTGCACCCCATAACCCAGGAATCATATAAATTGTAAAGGTTAATGAAAGCAAACCAGTACTTAATCGTCCAACAGAAATATAGGTAAGTGGAGAATCGTGAGGTAAACGTATTTTTCCAAATAAATACAGTGTCATTGTCCCAAAAATAGCAATCCAAATTGCTAAAAATACTTCTCGTTCTAACAAATGCAACTGTAGTACTAAATCAGCGTTTGATAAAAATTTAAAAGCAAGCGCTAATTCTAAAAATCCTAAAACTACTTTTACTGTATTTAACCATCCTCCAGATTTAGGTAATGAATTTAACCAACCTGGAAAAGCTGCAAATAACCCAAATGGAATTGCTAACGCTAATGAAAACCCCAGCATTCCAACTATTGGTCCAATTTGATTTCCTCCAGCGGCAGCTTCAACTAGCAATGTACCAACTATTGGACCTGTGCAAGAAAAGGAAACAATTGCTAAAGCTAAGGCCATAAAGAAAACCCCAAGAATACCTCCTTTGTCAGCTTTTGAATCTACTTTGGTTCCCCATGAACTGGGCAATATAATTTCAAAAGCTCCTAAAAAAGACATTGCAAAAATGATCAGTAATAAGAAGAAACCAATATTAAACCAAACATTAGTTGAAAGTGCATTTAGTGCGTCTGCACCAAAAATTACACTTACTAATGAGCCTAATAAAACATAAATGACAATAATTGAAATTCCGTATAGCATAGCATTTTTAATACCGGCAGCTTTACTTTTACTTTGTTTAGTGAAAAAACTAACGGTCATCGGAATCATAGGAAAGACACATGGTGTTAACAATGCGGCAAAGCCTGAAAAAAAAGCAATGATAAAAATGGTTAAAAGGCTTTTATTCGAATCTTTTGATGAGTTTTCTGTTTTTAAAACTTGCTTCACATCAGTCTCTATAGGTTTTTTAATGAGATCGTTTTCGGCAGGAATTAAAAATTCTAAATCAACAAAAGTAGGAGGCAAGCAATTGACATCATTACAAACCATAAATTCTAATTCTCCAATAATTTTGAAGCTATTTAGGTTTAAAACTTGTATTTTTTGCTTAAAGACTGCACTCTTTTCAAAATACTTAATTCTCATGCTGAAAACTTTATCATCAACGGTTTGTCCAACTTCTTCTGAAGGAACTCCTAACAAATTATAGTTGTTGGATTTCTTAAAAATAATGGTTGTTGGAATAGGACCATCTTTCGGAACATTTTGTGAATATAAATGCCAACCTGAATCTATAGTTGCAGATAGTATAAGATTGTATTCTTTAGCTGTAATTTTTTCAACAGATGTTTTCCAAGAAATAGGATTATGAATCTGCGAATATAAATTTGAACTGATTAGAAAAATCAGCAATATTATGATTTTTTTCATTTTAACATTTTAGAAATTGTCAGATAAAAAGGGTTGTTTTAACAACCCTTTTAAATTCTTTCACTAAAGCCACTTATTCAAATAATTTATAAAAACAATAGTTGGTGAAAGACTGTTAATAAGCTTAATTTTTACTGCATTTTAATATTTTTTTTCCTTTTTAGAATATTGTCTAAATACTGCTTGGTGCTTTTGTCAGATGGTCTAGGGGCTTTTTCTAAAATGATTTTACCTTCTTCATCTAATAAGATTGATCTAGGGATTAAGCCAACACTAAAAGCTTTCATGAACTCAGATTTTAAGCCTTTATCAGCCATTAATTGGATTCCGCCAACCTTTTTCTCTGGCACCATTTTCCTCCATTTTTCGTAATCATTTTTTGAATCAATAGAAATGTTTACAAACTCAATATTTTTTCCTTTAAAGTCTTTAATTAACTGTGTAAGTGCCGGAAATTCTTTTATACAAGGGCCACACCAGGTTGCCCATATTTCAATATAAACTATTTTTCCTTTTAAGTCTTTCAAAGAAGTTTTCCCACCAATATAATTTTCGTAATTAAAATTTGGAGCAGACATCTCAGGCTTTGTGTAATTTACAGTTTCATACCTCTTTGTTAACTTTTCTTTCATTTTTTCATCAGAAAGTAGTGCCATAATTTTAGAGTAATCCGTTTCGTAATTTTTGTTCTTTAAGGTCATTTTTTTAAATAACATGCTTACAATAAGGTCTTTAATTTTTGAGCTTTTTATGTCTTTTATTTGAGTTTCTACATGAGAAATTACAGATAAATTAGGGTCTTTTAATTGAGCATCTTTTAAGTGAAGTCTCCAGCTTTCTGTTACTAAAGCTCGATAATTCTGAATATTATTATACGCTTCTTCGTCATCCATATTCATTTCTTTAATTGGGTTGTAATAGTCTACTGGTAATTCTGGGTGCTTTTTTGTATGATAAAAGTTAAATTTGTCGTAATTATTTCTGGTAAGTAAATAATCATATTCTATAATTTTAAGTTGAAGTTCATTATCTTCTTTACTCAATTTAGATTGCTCAAGTAATGCTAAAAGTTCAACTCTATTTTTTTTAATTTTAGCTAAAAAATCTTCAAGAGGAACCACGAAAAAAGTTTTGGCATCACCTACTAATTTATTTTTTAAGGTACTTCTTGTCACATTATAGTTGTTTACTTCATTACCTTTCCCTGAATATTTTGCGGAACTATAAAAATCATTTGCATCTAAATTTAAAGTCAAGTCATAGCCATTCTTTAAAAAAACAGTGCTGTATGATCTTCCTATTTGATAAAAATAACTACCAGGATTTTCTAGATAGAGCGTGTCCCTAAAGTTTCCGTTGGAATCGATAGAAATTTGTTTTTGATAAATTCGACCACTGTTGCCAATTTCGATAATTGTTTCCTTTGTATTTTTAATATTTCCTGATAATACAGCGTAAGGTTTGCTGTTTTGTGCACAGGAGAATAAGGTTACAAAAGCGATACAAAGTGAAATTATATGTTTCATTTTATTTGTTTTTAAGAAGTTTAAGAATAAATGATTATGGTTTTATTAGATTTTCTTTAAAGATCTTCCAATCTGATAAGAAGTATATAATTTTAGATTAAAAAAAACAAGCTATTTATTCTCTATTAATAAGGATGTTAAAATTGTTCAATAGAATCTAAATAGCTTGGTTTTAAGGATTAAATTTTACTAATATCCTTCATTTTGCTGACTTTGAGAGATGTTATCATTTGCATCTATCTCTGATTGAGGAATTGGTAAAATAGTTCGATTATTAGGATAGTTTACCGTAATAGAAGTTTCTGAAGAGGTGCTATACTTTGTAAAACTTTTCTTTTTTCTAGTTAAATCAAATATTCGATGACCTTCAAACATTAATTCTTTTCTTCTTTCTTCTTGAATGATATCTTTAAGCGCACTTCCAGTTTGAGTATATGGAGTTGCTAAAGGATTTGCTCTTAAAAGAATCATGTTAACTGCTGCTTTAGCATCAGTATCCAAATTCATTTCTGCTAAAGCTTCGGCCTTAATTAAATACATTTCAGATAAACGTATCACAGGTGTATTATTGTCTCTTGTTGCATAAGCAGGGTATTTTAACACTTTGTTATTTGCAATTAATTTTTTTCTTACATCATTTGCATCTAAAGCAGTATTTAAATCATTCGTTGCCAAATACCTTGGACGACCATAGTAATAGGAAATTGAATTTGTTGAAGAGTTATCGGTTGAAGTATTTACAATAGAAAAAATAGATTCTGAGCTGTTATCTGCCGCCCAACTGGCAACATAATTAGCGTTTGAAACTAAGTTGTAACCTGAGTTGATAACTTCCGTTGCCAACGTATTTGCTTCAGCCCAGTTTTCCATATATAAATGAACTCTTGCCAATAAGGCTTTCGCAGAATTTTTATTTAAATAGTAGACAGAAGATGTGTCATCTCCAATTAAGAGAAGTCCTTTTTCAAGATCAGAAACAATCTTCATGAAAACCTCTTTCGTAGTGCTTCGTGGAGAATTAATTAACTCAATACCAACTTGAGTTTCATCTACTAAAGGAATTCCTAAATGAGATGCATCTGCAGTAAAATTGTAAGGTTGAGCAAACAATCTTTGCATATCAAAATAAGCCAAGGCTCTCGCTGCGTATAGCTGTCCAATTAGTTCTGTTGCTTTTTCTTGATCAGCTCCAAAATTAAAAATTTCAGCTTGTCTAATAACGATTGATGTTTGTGCAATTGCATATGAAATTTTGGCCCAAGTTCTTTGTGCATAAATATCATTTGCTTCAGTTTGATAGCGATCTATGGCAGAAAAAACACTGAAATTATTGTTTTTAACATTGTCAGACATTAAATCAGCGAGCACTAAATAGTAGCTGTTATAGTAGTAAGTGTCTTGAAAAATATCATAAACACCTTTTGCTGCTGCATTAAAGGATGTTAAATCTGTAATTAAGTTTTCTGTAAGAACTCTATCATAAGGGTCTTTGTCTAAAAAGTCGTCTTGATTGCAAGAGGTTAGTGACAAAAAAGTTAGGGTAAGTACTATATATATTTTTTTCATGGTTATCCGTTTTATGTTTTTAAATAGTGTGCTTAAAAAGAAACATTTATTCCAAAATACACTGTTTTCGCTAATGGAGTGTCAAAACTTGCAGCTCCTGTAATTCCGCCAATTTCTGGATCGTTGGTCAAGGTTTTGTCTTTTATATATGTCCAAATATTATCTGCACTTATATGAACGCGCATTTTGTCAATAAAAGTCTTTTGTAAAAGCTTATCTGAAACATTGTATGATAGCTGTACTCTTTTTAAACGAACAAAACTAGCGTCATGAAGCCATCTCGTAGATTGCGTGTTAGATCTGGCATTCCCATAAACATACTTCGGAACATCTGTAACATCTCCTGGTTTTTGCCATCTATTATCATAAACATATTTTGAGGTATTACTATCATCACTAAGTCTTTTATTTCCATTGTCATTTTGAAGAAATCCTCCAGTTTCAAAAACTTGTCCACCCCAACTTGCATAAAGCTGTGCAGTTAAACTAAAGTTTTTATAGCTAAAAGTATTTACAAAAGAACCGTAAAAATCAGGGGTTGTTTTTCCTTGATTGTATTTTACAGCCTGACTTAAAACAGCTGTTTTAGTAGTTTCGGTCGCATCTGTATAATACAATTCACTTCCAGTATCAGGATCAACGCCTGCATAACCATAAAGATTAAGTGAGTTAAAATCTTCTCCTACTTTTCTGATATAGTTTCCAGAAATAATTTCGTCTGTTTCGAGTTCTGTTATTTTATTGCTATTCGTGGTAAAATTAATTCCACTAGTCCAATTTAATCCATTTTCTGCCACTATATTTCTAGTGTTTAAAGAAATTTCAACTCCAGAGTTTTGCATACCTCCAAAATTTTGAAAAACAAAGGTGTCTCCATTTAGTGAAGAAACAGGTAAGTTGTATAAAAGGTCAGACGTTTTTCTGTTGTAATAATCTATATAACCAGAGATTCTGTTATCAAGAATGGAGAAATCTACACCAATGTCAAAAGTGGTGTTTTTTTCCCAGCTAATAGAAGCATTACCTGCAGAAGAAATGGTGGCCACATTATTTCCATTATATGATCCTGTTCCTGAAAATGTTCCAGAATATCCAAAAGGATCTATTTGATCATTTCCGTTAACACCATAACTTACTCTTAATTTAAGTTGATTGAAAAGATCTAGATTCTCCATAAATTTTTCTCTATGAATATTCCACCCTAAACCAAGCGCATAGAAATTCCCATATTTTGAATTTTTACCAAATCGTGAAGAACCGTCTCTTCTAAAAGAGGCATTTGCCAAATATTTATTTTGGTAGCTATAATTTGCATTAAAAAAGGCAGAACTTATGGTGTTTTCTCTTCTTGTCGTATAGGTATCAACAGTTTCTCCATTGTCAAGTGTTTCTGAACCAGCGCGTAATTGATCTACACTAACATTGGTTGCCTTAATATCTACGCCATTATTTTCTAGCCCTGCAAACATATTTAGCACATGGTTTTCATTAAATGAATATAGATATCTTAAAAGCGCTCTACCATTCCAATTAAAAGTATTTGTGTTTTTTTGAATACCAAAACTAGATCCATTGTTAAATCCTTTCCCGATATAGTCTGGGAAATTATTGTAGTTTTCATTTAACCTATAATTACCGTTTAAGCTTGTTTCTAACGTTAGGTTCGGTATAAATTCATAGTTTAAATTTAATGCGCCTCTAAAATCATTTGTTTCTAGCGCTCTAGTTTCTTCTGTAAGAATTCCTAAAGGATTGATCGCATAGTTAAATGATGTATCGTACGAGCCATCGACATTATAGGTATTAAGGTCTGGTCTTAATAAATAAATGTTTTTAAATGGACTGTAATAAGAAGTACCAGTTTCATGGTTGTTAGATTTTGTGTTACCATAGCCAATATTGGTGGTAATATTTAATTTTTCAGAAACTTCAGTGTCATATTTGAATCTGACCGTAAAACGATTAAAGTCAATTTCTTTTAATGGTGATTCATTTTCTAAATATCCTAAAGAAAAGTAATAACGACTCGAATTATTTCCTCCTGAAACCGATAAATTATGTTGCTTTACAATAGCATTTCTAGTCAATTCATTTCCCCAATTGGTATTTTTGTTAATATTAAAAGGAGTTACAGAACCTCCTGGAGCTTGTAAAAAGTTAAGTGCAGCTGCAGTTGTAGAAATACTATTAGAAGTATTATTAATTAAACCTTCTACATATAGTTCTCGTAATTGAGTGCTATTTAATCGCTCGTCTAAATTTGTAAAATTCGAAAAGCCTATTTGTGAAGAATACATTATTCTTGCTGCTCCCTTAGATCCTGATTTGGTTTCTACTACAATGACTCCATTTGCAGCTCTTGCTCCATAAATACTTGCGGCAGCAGCATCTTTAAGCACAGTAATAGATTTTATATCATTCCCGTTAAGGCTCGATAAATCTATTCCATCAAAAGTAGGTACTCCGTCTATCACATATAAAGGGCTTCCAGGAGTTAAAGTAGGAGGGTTGCCTAACACAGTTGTTGGCGCACCAAAACCTGCAACATTAGTTCCTTCTTGAAATGCAGATCCAACACCTCTTATAATAACTTGAGGTATTGCCTGAGGATGACTGTTATTTGCAAATATTTGAAGTCCAGGAATACTACCTTGTAACCCTTCTTGCAATGTCGTTTTAAAATTCGTTTCATAAAATGAGGGTGCAATATTTTCAGCCGCCCCGGTCATTTTTTCTTTTGCGATTTTTTGGTATCCTGTTGCAATAATATTTACTAATTCTAATTGTTGGACAGAGACTTCTAAGACAACGTTAATGTTTGTATTGTTTCCAACCAAAACTTCCTTTGTTTTATATCCAACAAATGAGAACGCTAAGATAGAATTGCTGTCTTGTACTTTTATTTCATAATTTCCTGAGAATTTAGTAGATGTTCCATTGTTGGTTCCTTTCTCTAAAACAGTAACTCCTGGAAGTAACTCTCCATTTTCGTCCTTTACAATTCCAGATATTGTTAATGCTGCTTGTTTTTTTACAGGAGCGATGTCTGACTTGCGAAGAATTATAGTTTCACTATTGTTAAATTTAAAAGTTAAGTCTGTTCCTTCTAAGGCTTTTTCTAACAATTTTTTTGCCTTAATAATTCCTTTTTCTAATCGAATCATTGGCAAGTTTTCTATATGACTATTCACATATAAAAATCTATAATCTGTTTGCTTCTTAATTATTTCAAAAATTTCTTCAACAGAAGCTACTTTATCTGAATTAATTATAATGTTCGCATCTTGTGAAAATCCATTTTCTGAATTAAAACTAAATGCTACGGTACAAAATAAGAAGATAAAGGTTTTCATAATTAGTTTAAGCGGCTTTTGTTTATGTAAAAAAAAGCCATTAGTTAATTTAAGTTTCATAAATTTGCGTTTGAGTTAGTTATTCATTTGATTAATTAATTTATTCCTAAGGAATATTGCTATAGCCGTCCAAAGTTTTAGCTTTATTCCTTTTTTATTTTAAGAGTACAGTATTCTCTTGAATGCTATATTTTATTTCTCCTGTTCTTTCAAAGTTTTTTAACAATTCTTCAATATTATCGCTCTTTTTTAATAAACCAGACATGATTATGTTTTGTTTTGATTTATTTTCAAAAACTACCTTAATATCATACCATCTAGACAAAATGACCATTATTTCTTTTAAAGATTTTTTATCAAACATAAACAAGCCATTTTTCCAAGCTATTTCATAGCTGACATCAACATTTACAATAGTGATGTCATTATTCGTTGAATTCAATATTGATTGCTGACCAGGCTTTAGGGTCTTTTTAATGCTATTATTATTATTATTATTATTATTATTATTTAGAGCAACTTTACCCTTTACCAATGTTGTGTATAGGTTATTGTCGTCTTGATAAAATTTAACATTAAACTCTGTCCCTAAGACTTCGATTTCTTGAACACCACTATTCACTTTGAATGCAGCTCCATTATGGTTTGAACTATGTGAAACATCAAAATAAGCTTCGCCATATAATAATTCAACTGTTCTTGGCTGGCCTTTTATAAATTTAGTTGGGTACTTAAACTTTGTTTCTGAATTTAACCAAACATTGGTTCCGTCCGCCAATTCGACATAAAAATGACCACCACGAGGTACTGTTAAATAATTGTAGGTAATTTCTTGAGTAGGGGATGCTGTGTTTTTATCTTCTTCTATTGAATAAACAAGTTTTTCACCATCACTTTTTGCATTCGCTAGCTTGTATTCTTTTCCTTTTTCTAATAACACGTTAGAGCCATCTTCTAGAGTTAAAGTGGCCTTGTCTGTTCCGATTTCAATGGTATTATTGATTTTTAAGGGAATTTCTGAGTTAAACAACTTATTTTCAGCTGCATAATACCCCAAAGACAGAAAAATCAAAATAGCAGCGGCATATTTTAGATATTTCTTAAAATTTAAGTGTACAACTTTTGGTTCTTTTCTAGATACATTGTTTACTTTACTCAGAATTCTTGAATGAATACGATGTTTAATCTCTTCTTCCAGACCGAGTTCAGCATTCCATTCTTCCTCTTTTTGAAAACTTTCGTAGTAGTTAATTAATAACTCTTCTTCTTCAATAGTACTAGTACCATTAAGATATTTATTTATTATTTGAAGTAAAAAATCTCTATTTATTTCGTCTTCTTTTTTCATTATTTTTCAAATAAATTAATGTTTTTGTAATAATAATTTAATGTATCTATTCTATAAGTGTAAAAAACTTTATATATCCCCTAGTTCTTAGTGAAAAATATATTTACACTAAATGGTTGATAAATGAAATTTCACTTTAAAAGGGATGTTTTTTTAAGAGCTAATGATGTTGTTGGTATAACCAAAAAATGAATTCTAAACTTAAAAAGCTTCCAAGCGAAAGTTTCAATGTTTTTAAGGCCTTGGTTATATGATTTTCGACAGTTTTAGGAGAAATATTTAATTGGTCAGCAATCTCTTTATGACTCAATTTTTGCTCCCTACTTAAGGTATAAACGAGTCTACATTTTTCTGGTAAGGTAGCTACAACATTTTCTATATGTTGCACTAACTCCTTGTGCATTAATTTCGTTAATGGAGTGGATTCAGTAAGACGTTTGTTTAAATCATCCAACAAGTCAACACGTAATTTGTTTTTATTTTTGCGAAAATATTCATAGACTTTATATCTGGTACAGGCGTATAAATAGGCTTTTAATGAGATGTTTATGATAAGGGATTCTCGTTTATTCCAAAGATCTAAAAAAACATCTTGTATTATGTCTTCAGACAACTCTTTGCTTTTTAATAAATTATATGAAGATAAAAAGAGGGGCTGCCAATATGCATTATATATGTCAGACAAAGCACTAGTATCACTTGCATTTAATCGCTGGACAAGCAGTTGGTCGTTTCTATATACATTAGTTTCCATTTATAATCTTTACCACTTAGATAGAAACAAACATAAGCAAAATCATTAACTCAGAATCAAAAAATCTTTTTTTAACCCATAATATACATTCAGATAGATACAGTTAAATAACTGATATTGATTTATTTATGTTTTTTTTTTTGGTTTAAAAAGAAACTCATCCTGGTAGAATTGACTTTTGGAATGCCCTCTCTCGCTTTTTTTATAAATTATCAATTGCAAATTTTGAGGTATCATTTATGTTTGAAGGGTGTTCAGTGTTGGTTTGGTGAAGGTAAAGATGAATACTAATCTCATAGACTAGATACAATATAAATGGACAAGAGACACAATGGAGCAAAGTACGGAAGACTAAATTGAAGTTACCCCTGGGAGATTCTAAGAATTACAGAATGAAAGTATAAAACTTTTTAAACCTTACTCGTTTTATCTAATAAATAAAAATCAGCCAACACCAAAGCCGTTAAAGCTTCTACAATTGGAATAGCTCTTGGAACTACACAAGGGTCGTGTCTACCTTTACCATGAATTTCTGTAAGGTTTCCCTCAGAATCTATGGTTTGTTGGTTTTGCATAATGGTAGCCACAGGTTTAAAAGCCACACGAAAATAAATGTCCATTCCGTTGCTAATTCCACCTTGAATTCCACCAGACAAGTTGGAGTCGGTTTTACCATCCGCATTAAAAACATCGTTGTGTTCACTTCCTTTCATTCTTGCACCACAAAAACCAGAACCAAATTCAAATCCTTTTACAGCATTGATAGATAGCATTGCTTTCCCTAATTCTGCATGCAGTTTATGAAATATAGGTTCTCCTAAACCTATAGGAACATTTTGGGCTACACAGGTTATGGTTCCACCAATAGTATCGCCTTGTTTTTTTATTTCCTTTATTTTAGAAATCATTTTCTCTGCTGAAGTAGCATCTGGACAACGAACAACATTCGAGTCTGTTTTAGTGAAATCTAAATCTTGATACCGTTTTTCTATAAAAATATCTCCGACAGAAGACGTAAAAGCATTGATGTTGATATGAGAAATCAATTGTTTTGCTAATGCTCCAGCAACTACCCAATTGGCAGTTTCTCTGGCAGAAGTCCTACCGCCACCACGAAAATCTCGAGTTCCATACTTTTTATCATAGGTAAAATCAGCGTGTGAAGGTCTATAAATATTGGTGTTGTGAGAATAGTCTTTTGATTTTTGATTGGTATTCTGAATTTGAAATCCAATAGAAGTTCCAGTAGTAACTCCATCAAATATTCCTGATAAAAACTGAACGGTATCTGGTTCTTTACGTTGAGTAACTATAGCTGATTGCCCAGGTTTACGTCTGTCTAATTCTTTTTGAATAGCTTCAAAATCAACTTTCATTCCAGCAGGAAATCCATCAATAATTCCACCAATAGCAATTCCGTGAGATTCCCCAAAAGTTGTAAGTTTTAATAAGTTTCCAAAAGAATTGAACATTGCCCCTGTGTTTTAAAAGATATGAGTAGCGAAGTTACTTTTTTTTCTTAGAAAAACCACAACTTTACCGCCATAAAACTTACAATAACAACTAAAAAAATTTTGATAAAACCATCCCCTTTTGCTACAGAAAATCGACTTGCAAACCAACCACCTAAAGAAGTTCCAATAGCCATAATCAATCCCATACACCAATCAATTTTATCATTTAGAATAAACACCACCAATGCTCCGGTCATATATATTGTAATGATTACAGCTTTTGTTGCATTTGATTTTACCAATGATAAATGGTTGAAATAATGTAGAAATAAAATCAAGATAAAACCAAGACCGGCATTGATAAATCCACCATAAATACCAAAAATAAAAAAGGCAAAACAGCTAATCCAAAGGTGTTTTCCAGTTGTTCTTTCTAGTAATTGTTTTGCATTGATTTTTGGCTTAAAAACGATAATTAACACTACAGCAATCATTACAAAAGAAAGCACTTTGTTAAAGGTTTCTCCTTTAATATCAACCGCTATTTGCGCTCCGATTAATGAGCCCAACAATGCTGCAATCCCCATGTAAATACTAAACGGAAATGTAGAAATCCCCTTGCTTTTAAAACCAGCAGAACCAGCAAGCATTTGAATAACGATTCCTATTCTATTGGTTCCGTTAGCAACACTAGGAGGTAGGCCCATAAAAATTAAAACAGGCAAGGTAATTAAAGAGCCACCACCAGCAATCGTATTGATAAAACCAGCTATAAACCCCACAATTATTAATAAAATTGCATCTAACATCTCCTAGGAATTTGATTGTAAAAGTAGTATTATTATTAGAGAATCTTTAGAAAAAAATAATCGTAAAAAAGTTTAAAATTCTTTTTAGGAACACAAAAAAGATTCTATATTTGCAACCGCATTCAGGGAATACCTGATGAGACACTTGGAGAAATGGCAGAGTGGTCGAATGCGGCAGTCTTGAAAACTGTTGACTGTAACAGGTCCGGGGGTTCGAATCCCTCTTTCTCCGCAATCAAGCGCTAGGCTTGAAAATAAAAAACCACCAAGTTTACTTGAGTGGTTTTTTTGTTTTTAAGACTTTGGCATTTGCAAAATGCCGTATGAGGGCTGTTGGAACAAAACCCCTCTTTCTCCGCAAAAACCCGTAACAATTTGTTACGGGTTTCTTTTTTATGCTTATTTATTCAATTATCTGTTCTACACTACCACATGATAACATAGCATTTCCAAAATAAGGATTTCGTATTTTTTCTTCAGTACTTAACCAAAAAGCACCTTTATCTGTATTTGCCATGGGGCAAAACTGACTGTATACTTTTTCTTGAATACCGAAAATTTCTATTGTTTGAATTAGATATTTAGATAAATGTATAAAGTAATTTCTTTGAATTTTTATGTCAGAAGTATTTGAAATGGATAGGCTAGATGCTTTTATTTCTTTTTGAAAAGACATCCATTTGGTGTGTGCCTTTTCATCTTTTAATAGCTTCATATCTACTTTGGATAAACTCTGTGAAATATTTTTTGCTTCAGCTACAGCGTTATTTGAATCATCTTTTACCAAAGCATCTTTTAATTTAATGTAATTATTGAAGACGCCTTTTAATTGTAATTGAAATTTAGAAGAAACTTTGAGTCTTTTATTTTCTTTTATTTCTGTAATTTCTTTAGTCAAATGACTTTCGTGACCTGTTGTTGTTTTTCCTCCTTTTTTATTCATCATCGATTTTTTACCCTGTAATTGTGCAGCTGCATCTATTGTAAAAGTACCGTTGGTTACAATTTCGTCTCCATTTTTCAATCCATCAAGAATTTCATATTGTTCACCAATTTGATTTCTTAGCGTAATTTCTCTCATCTCAAAAACAGGTTCAACTGAATTTGTTTTTACATAAACAACCGAACGTTTTCCTGTCCATAGAACTGCTGTTGAAGGAACCATTAATACGTCTTCTTTTTTGTTTGATGAATGTAGTATTGAAGCCTCTGCAAACATTCCTGTTTTTAAATCACGATTTGTATTATTTAGTACTACGCGAAGTTTTACAGTTCTTGTTGCAGAATTTAGGGTTGGGTCAATAAAATCTAATCTCTCCATAAATTTCTTATTTGGAAAAGCATTGGTTGTTACTGTAATATTTTGCCCTTTTTTAAATAAGTCGATTTGATTCTCATATACATCAAATAATGCCCAAACAGTATTTAAGTTTGTTATTTTTAAAAGTGCTTGTCCTAGCTTTACGTAATCTCCTTGCTTTACCAATTTTTCTGAAACAGTTCCAGTAACGGTTGCATAAATAGGAAAGTTTTGTTGTACTTTTTTTGATGTTTCAATTTGTTTGATTTGATCCTCAGAAATTTTCCAAAAAGCTAATTTATTACGAACAGCTTTGTATAAATCTGGTTGAGTTTCTTTTAATATTGCTGCAGTAATTAATTCTTGTTGGGCAGCAATCAACTCAGGAGAATATATGGTTGCTAAAAGTTGTCCTTTTTGCACTTCTTCACCTGTAGAATTGATGTTTAAAAGTTCTATTCTCCCAGAAAAGTAACTTGCTTGTACAACACTAGCTTCCTCATTTTCTGCAATTTTACCTGATAATTTAATGGACCCATTTTTATTTGTACTATTTCCAATAACAGATGTTTGTATGTTAGCCAAAGCCATCGCGTTTTGAGTAAGCTTAAATTCATTGGCATTTAACCCTTGATGATTTGTTTCAGCGGGAATTAAATCCATACCACAAATCGGACAATCACCCGGTTCTGATTTCATGATTTGAGGATGCATGGAGCAAGTCCACATCTTAGTAGTTTCAGATGTTTCAGGATGATCGTGCACAGTATTTTCACCAGAAGAGTTTCCAAAAAAGAACCATCCTAAAAGTAGCCCTACTGCTAAAATTCCGATATAATTTATATATTTTTTCATCTTACTTTGTTAAATAGTTGATAATTGTTGTTTGTAAATAATATGTTTTGATAGCTTCTATTTTATTGATTTGAAATTTTAATTGAAGTTCTTGAATTTCAAGAATATCATTAAAATTCACAGATCCAGTTTCAAAGTTTTTAAATAAAATCGTCTCAGCATTTGTTGCTTGTTCTAAATTTTTTACTTGAGCATTGTAATTTATGATAGCCGAATTTCTTTTCTTAAAAGCTTTGTCTAATAATGTGATTAGGCGATTTTTTTTGTCTTGTTTTTGAGTAATGATTTCTTGTTGCCTTAACTCATTTTGTTTTGTTTTTGATTTGTGCGTTTTGTTAAATAAAGGAATTGAAATGGTAGCCATTGGCATTAAAATATCTTTTCCGTTATCTGTAAAACTCATATTTGGTCTTTCAGAAACAGCGATGTAATCCAATCCAAAGCCAAACATCGGGTTTTGCTCTTTTTTATTTACTAATTCAGATTTTTCAATAGATTGATACAGTTTGTCATACTTTAATAATTCTGGATGTAGATCTAAGTTTTCTTTATTGATTAAATCACTTTCAGAAATCATTAACAATTCACCAATAGAAATCGGAATGTTTTTATCTCTATTCAATATTTTGTTCAGTAAAGTTTGTTCTGCTAAAAATTCTTGTTGCAACACTTGTTTCAAAGCCGTTAAATCGTTTTTTCGCATATGCAAGCGCAAAACATTTACAGCAGAAGCCTTTCCGACTTCAACATACTTTAATAAAATAGTCTCGTATTTTTCTAGTAGAGAAATATTTTCACTTAAAATCTGCTGTTTGTTTTTTAAGGCATACAAGGTGTAATAGGATTGTGATATGGACGCAACTAGTTTTCTTTTTTCGATAGCAATATCAACATACACAGCATCAGCTATAGCGTTTTTATAGTTTTTTCTAGCAGTTATTGAACCAAAAGAGGGTAGCATTTGTTTTGCGGATAGTTTAAAACGTTGGGCTCCAGTTCTTGTTTCTGGTTCACTTACAAATACCCCAACTCCAATTTGCGTATTTGGGAGTGTACTTGCTTCATTTACTTTTTCTTTAGCAACTTGATATTTTAAATCAAATAATTGAATTTTAGAATTGTTTTCTAATCCTTCTTTAATTAATTTTTCTAATTGCTGAGCATTTGAAAAATTGAAACTCAAAATGCCAACTAGTATACATAATAGTTTTTTCATTTTAATTCTTTTTTAAGTTGTAACTCTTGTTTCCAGCTATATAAAACCGGAACAACAAATAAGGTGATCAAAGCAATTAGCATTCCGCCAAAACTTGGAATTGCCATCGGAATCATAATATCACTTCCTCTACCTGTTGAGGTTAGAATAGGTAATAAGGCTAAAATGGTAGTAGCAGTTGTCATTAAACAAGGGCGAATTCTTTTCTCTCCTGCTTCTACAATAGAGGCTCTGATACTTTTTTTATTCGTTGGCTTATTTCTTTTAAATGTTTGTGTTAAATAAGTGGCCATTACAACACCGTCATCAGTTGCAATTCCAAATAATGCAATGAAACCAACCCAAACCGCAACACTTAAGTTGATGGTTTTTAGTTGAAATAAGTCTCGTACATTTTCACCGAAAAAATTAAAGTTTAAAAACCAATCTTGTCCGTAAAGCCAGATCATTATAAATCCACCGGCAAAAGCAACTGCAATTCCTGTAAAGACCATCAATGAAGTTGTAACAGAACGAAACTGAAAGTAGAGAATTAAAAAGATAATTGCCAATGCTAAAGGCACAACAACAGATAAAGTTTTCTCTGCTCTAAGCTGATTTTCATAGGTTCCTGTAAATTGATAGTTAACTCCTTTTGGAACAACTAATTCTTTTGAATCAATTTTTGATTGAATTAAAGCTTGTGCACTTTCAACAACATTTACTTCTGCAAATCCGTCTATTTTATCAAACAATACATATCCAACTAAAAAAGTATCTTCACTTTTTATCACTTGTGGACCTTTTTCGTATTTAATAGAGGCTACATCACTTAACGGTATTTGATTGCCATTAGCAACAGGAATATAGATGTTTTTTAAATCTGATGGATTGGCTCTTAATTCTCTTGGATAACGAACACGAACACCATAACGCTCTCTTCCTTCTACGGTTTGAGTTATTTGGATGCCTCCAATTGCTACTTTAATAATATTTTGCACATCTAGTATAGAAATGCCATAACGTGCTATTTTTTCTCTGTCAATATCAATTAACAAATAAGGTTTTCCAACAATTCTATCTGCAAACACAGCTTCGGTTTTTACACCTTTTACCTGTTTTAAAATGTCTTCTAATTCAATACCAAAATTTTCAATCTGTTTTAAATCTTGCCCTTTTACTTTTATGCCCATTGGCGCACGCATACCTGTTTGCAACATAACCAAACGTGTTTCTATAGGCTGTAATTTAGGTGCAGAAGTAACTCCTGGAAGTTTGGTAACACGTACAATTTCATTCCAAATATCATTGGGTGATTTAATTTTTGGTCTCCAATTTCTGTAAAACTCTCCATTATTATCTTTAATTAATTGAGATCTATCAATTGAAATCAAAGAAGTATCTTCTGAATTATTAGGATTTGCAATAAATCGGCCATCTATTAATTCAAAGAAACCTTTGTCGTTTACTTTATAACGCTGTCTTTTTCCATTTTCATTCAACATGTATTCTGATTTATATTGAATCATGTTTTCGTACATAGACAATGGAGCAGGATCTAAAGCAGATTCTGTTCTACCAGCTTTTCCTACAACGGTTTTAATTTCTGGGATACTGGCTACTGCCATATCTAATTGTTGCAAGACTCTTTTGTTTTCTTCAACTCCAGCATGAGGCATAGAGGTTGGCATCAATAAAAATGAACCTTCGTTTAAAGATGGCATAAATTCTTTTCCGGTATTTTTCATGATTAAAAAACCGAAAATAACAATGGCTGTAGGTATTGATAAAAACAAAATTTTATGGTCTAAACACCACCTTAAAATGCGTGAATAAAACTTGATAAAAACTGAAAAAACACTTAACAATCCAAAGCAAATAATGCTAACAAAAATTAGTTTCCAAAAAATACTTTTATCAACTCCTAATGGTCTCCAGTATTCTGCTAATAAGAATACAATTGCTAAAACTGAAATGAGAATATTGACATAATTTGCTTTCTTTTCATTCAGTTTTTCTAAAAGTTTTAAGATTCCTGTAACTCCAAAAGCAATCAATATCAACCCTAGCCAATATCCATATAGAATAGCTGCAATACCTAACCCTATTAATAGACTATTGATTAGATAACTAAAGCTCTTTTTTATGCTTTTCTTTCTAAAAAGAAACGCCGCAAAAGGCGGAATGATAAACAAAGCGATAATAATAGAAGCAGTTAAAGCAAAGGTTTTTGTAAAAGCTAATGGTCTAAATAGTTTTCCTTCAGCGCCAATCATGGTAAAAACAGGAATAAAACTAATTATGGTTGTCATTACAGCGGTAACAATAGCGCCAGAAACTTCTGCTGTAGCATTATAGACTACGGAATTTATTGGTAACCTTCCATCATCCTCATCTAAATGGCGAATGATATTTTCTGAAAGTATAACTCCAACATCTACCATAGTTCCGATAGCAATTGCAATACCAGAAAGTGCTACAATGTTTGCATCAACATTGAAAAACTTCATGGCTATAAAAACCATCAGCACAGCAACAGGGAGCAACCCAGAAATTAAGATAGACGCTCTAAGATTAAATACCATAATCATAATAACCAGGATTGTTATTAAAATTTCTAAGGTTAAAGCTTCATTTAATGTTCCTAAAGTTTCTTGTATGAGTTCGGTTCTATCATAAAAAGGAACAATCGTTACTTGTGATATGCGACCATCTTTCAATGTTTTCGAAGGCAGTCCTGCACTTAATGCATTTATTTTTTCTTTTACATTGTTGATAACCTCCATAGGGTTTGCACCATAGCGAGCCACCACAACACCACCAACAACTTCTGCACCTTCTTTATCTAAAATTCCTCTTCGAGCGGCAGGCCCTAATGCTACTTTTCCAATGTCTTTGATTTTTATTGAAACGAAATCTTTAGAAGTTACAACAGCATTTTCTATGTCTGAAATCGATTTTACATACCCCAAACCTCGCACTAAATATTCAGCTTGGTTAATTTCTAAGGTTTGTGCACCAATATCTTTATTACTTTCTTTAACGGCTTTTACAACTTGATTCAAACCAATATTGTATTGACGCATTAATTCTGGATTTACATCTATTTGATATTCTTGCACATAACCACCAATAGAAGCAACTTCTGAAACTCCACTTGCAGAAGACAAAGCATATTTTACATAATAATCTTGAATGCTTCTTAATTCATGTAAATCCCAGCCACCAGTTACGTTTCCTTTTTCATCTCTACCTTCTAAAGTGTACCAAAATATTTGCCCTAAACCTGTTGCATCTGGACCTAACGCAGGCTTCACTTCGTTAGGGAGTAAATTACTTGGTAATGAATTTAGTTTTTCAAGAATTCTACTACGACTCCAATAGAATTCTATATCTTCTTCAAAAATGATATAGATGCTAGAAAAACCAAACATAGAAGAACTACGAATTGTTTTTACTCCAGGAATTCCTAATAAGGAAGTTGTTAAGGGGTAGGTTATTTGATCTTCAATATCTTGAGGAGAACGACCATCCCATTTCGTAAACACGATTTGTTGATTTTCACCGATGTCAGGTATGGCATCTACGGCAACAGGATTGCTAGGTAAGAATCCTGTATCCCAATTGAATGGTGAATTCACTGTTCCCCATCCTATAAATAAAACTAATAATAAGACAGATACGAGTTTGTTTTCTATTAAAAATTTGATGCTTTTATTTAGCATTGCTTTGATTTTTTAAACGATTAAACTTTAGTGTTTTAGTAAACACAGAATGCAAGAAATTATCCTAAAAAGAATAGCTCTGAAGGATAAAAAAGTTTATTGTTTAAAATCAAATTAAATACGTCTCGTCAAGTTTGTAGAGTTCCTTGACGACTATAGGAGGACTGTAATCCTTATAAGAATTAGTACTTTCTTTTACAGACTCAAAAAGATTGATGTATGTATATATAAAAGAAGTAATAAATTGCTGTTTTTCAAATGAAATTTTTTCGAAAGATACTTGTAATTCATCTTGACCGTCAACTACTATCTGATTATTAGAACAGCAATCACTTTTAATAATAGCACAATCTTCGGTTGATGGGTTTTGCATTTCCATGCCACAACCTTTTGCCTTATGAAAAACTGCAGTTTCAACTAAAGTATCACCACAATAATGCAAATCAACAGTAAACGACATCGTAGAAAATAAGACGACTACGGCCATTAAAATTGATGTTATTTTTTGAAATACTTTTTTCATATGAATTACAAATGTATGAATTTTTAATTACATCTATTTTGAAAAAAATAACTAGGAGACTTTTTTTCAAAATAGATGCTTTAATAAACCGGTTTTTGTATTTTTAAATAATGGATTTATTCAATCAAGAAAAAATAGTCAATGTTTTACCTTATGATGGAATCTCAAATTATCATGGCAAGATTTTAACGCAGAACCAAAGTCAATTTTATTATCAAAAACTACTCTCTAAAATCGAATGGAAAAATGATGAAGCGGTGATTTTTGGTAAAAAAATAATCACAAAGCGTAAAGTTGCTTGGTATGGAGACACCAATTATTACTATCATTATTCGAATGTCACCAAGCAGGCCTTACTGTGGACGAAAGAGCTATTAGAGCTAAAAGAAATAGTAGAAAAGGAAAGCAGTGCAACTTATAATTCTTGTTTGTTAAACTTATATCATTCAGGAGAAGAAGGTATGGCTTGGCATTCTGACGGTGAAAAAATGTTGAAGAAAAATGGAGAAATAGCTTCTTTAACGCTTGGAGCAGAACGTAAGTTTTCTTTTAAACATAAAGAAACAAAACATAAAGTAGATATTGTTTTAGAAAAAGGAAGTTTATTGGTGATGAAAGGCACTACACAAACAAATTGGTTACATAGATTACCACCCACAAAATTGATTAAAACCCCAAGAATAAATTTAACATTTAGAACTATACTTATTTAAAGAATCCGTTTCTTTGTAGAAATAGTTTAGGGCTTTTGGAACAGAACAATCAACAATCTACAAATCTTAATAAGTTTATCAGCAGTACAGGAATTTGCTCTCGTAGAGAAGCAGAAAAGCTGATTATTGCAGGTAGAGTTACAATTAACGGAAAACCAACAGAACTTGGAAATCGGGTTTTTGATGGAGATGTTGTAAAAATTGATGGTAGAAAGTTACAATCTAAACCTAAAACATTGTACATCGCTTTTAACAAGCCAATCGGAATTGTATGTACAACAGATTCTAAAGAAAAAAATAATATTATCAGTTATATAAATCATCCTGAACGTTTATTTCCAATTGGTCGATTGGATAAACCTTCCGAAGGGTTGATTTTTTTAACAAACGATGGTGATATCGTTAATAAAATTTTGAGAGCAGGTAACAATCATGAAAAAGATTATGTTGTAAAAGTTGATAAGCCAATTACAGATGATTTTCTTCAAAAAATGGCTAACGGAATTCCGATTTTAGGAACAGTCACCAAAAAGTGTAGCGTTACAAAAATCAGTACAAATACATTTCAAATTATTCTTACACAAGGTTTAAACAGACAAATTAGAAGAATGTGTGAATACTTAGGGTACGAAGTGTTGAAATTACAACGAACTCGTATTATGAATGTAAAATTAGGCTCTTTAAAAATTGGAGATTGGAGAGAAATTTCCGAAAAAGAATTATCAGAAATTAATGCAATGGTGGCTAGTTCTTCTAAAACGGAAGAAGCATCAGTAGATAAACAAAAACCAAAAAAGAAAACCTCAAAGAAACCGATATTAAAACCTAATGATTTTACAAAGAAAAGTGCAGCGTTTAGGAAAAACTCACCAAAATCTAAACGAAATTCTAATACTTCTTTCAAAAGAAAAAAGAGGTAAAATCCTATAGTTTCTTTAACAGTACAATTCTTAAATAACTGTATCTTTGCAAGCAATGAAATTTGACTTAAAAACAACCGACCCAAAGAGTAAGGCTAGAGCTGGAGTAATGACGACAGATCATGGCGAAATTGAAACACCGATTTTTATGCCTGTTGGTACAGTAGGAACTGTAAAAGGAGTGCATCAAACCGAATTAAAGAATGAGATAAATCCGGATATAATTCTAGGAAATACCTATCATTTATACTTAAGACCCAAAACAACTATTATAGAACAAGCAGGTGGTTTGCATAAATTTATGAACTGGGATCGTAATATTTTAACAGATTCTGGTGGTTATCAAGTGTATTCTTTATCAGGAAGAAGAAAAATTAATGAAGAAGGCGTTAAATTTAAAAGTCATATTGATGGTTCTTATCATTTCTTTACACCAGAGAATGTGATGGAGATTCAACGTTCAATTGGAGCAGATATCATCATGGCTTTTGATGAGTGTACACCATATCCTTGCGAATATAATTATGCAAAACGATCGATGCATATGACACATCGTTGGCTAAAACGTTGTATCAATCATTTAGAAAAAACACCCTTAAAATACGATTACAATCAAACTTTTTTTCCGATTGTTCAAGGAAGTACTTATAAAGATTTACGTAAGCAATCGGCAGAATTTATTGCTTCTGTAGAAGCAGAAGGCAACGCAATAGGAGGTTTGTCTGTAGGAGAGCCTGCAGAAGAAATGTATGCAATGACAGAAGTTGTAACGGCTGTGTTACCTGAAGACAAACCAAGATATTTAATGGGTGTAGGAACGCCAATAAATATTTTAGAAAATATTGCATTAGGAATTGATATGTTTGATTGTGTGATGCCTACTAGAAATGCAAGAAACGGAATGTTGTTTACAGCACATGGAAGTATCAATATCAAGAACAAAAAATGGGAAAATGATTTTTCTGCCATCGATGAAATGGATATTACCTTTGTTGACACTTTATATTCTAAAGCATATTTACGTCATTTATTTGCCTCAAAAGAATTGTTGGGAAAACAAATTGCTACCATTCATAATTTAGGGTTTTACCTATGGTTGACTAGAGAAGCAAGAAAGCATATCTTAGCAGGAGATTTTACCGAGTGGAAAGATAAAATGGTGAAACAAATGGATAAAAGATTATAATTTGAAAATTATTGATTGGTACATATTAAAAAGATATTTAGTAACATTTGTTTTTACGTTACTAATCTTAATACCAATTGCTATTGCTATTGATATAGCAGAAAAAGTTGATAAATTTTTAGCATCTGACACCATTACTTTAGTTGAAATTGTAAATGATTATTATAAAAACTTCATCATTTATTATACAAATACATTTATGCCGCTGGCATTATTTGTTGCAGTAATTATATTCACATCTAAACTTTCTAACAATACAGAAATTGTTGCGATTAATAATGCAAGAGTTTCTTTTACACGCTTTTTATATCCCTATTTTATTGGGGCAACATTGGTTACATTTTTAGCGTTGTTGATGAATCATTTTGTAGTGCCTAGTAGTAGTAAAGTGCGTAAAAAATTTGAAAATACTTATTTTGAAACCATAAAATATGGTGATAATATAATCAAAGATTTTAGCCTTCAATTAACAGATAGTACTTATATCTTTATTCAGAGCTATGACTTAAAAGGAAATACAGGGTATAACTTTTCTACAGAAGTTTATGATGGAAATAAAATAAAATCTAAACTAACTTCTAACTATATAAGCTGGAATAAAAAAGACAGTACGTTTAGATTGTCTACTTATAAGATTAGACGAGTTTATAAAAATAGAGATAGTATTTTTATGGGAACTGCTCTTGATACCGTTTTTGCCTTTTCTCCAAAAGATTTAATTTATAAGACTTCATTGGCGCAAGAAATGACCTCAGATGAATTGATAAAATTCATCAATATTTCTAAAAAAAGGGGGGTAAAAAATTTAAATGCACATTTGGTAGAATTACATAAACGAACAAGTTTACCAATTGCATCTTATATGTTAACCATCATAGCCGTTGCTTTAGCATTTAAAAAGCGTAGAGGAGGTACGGGGGTTAATTTAGCCCTAGGTTTTGGTTTAATGTTTGTTTATATTTTTTTCTTAAAAGTTTCTGAAGTTTTAGGAGCAGTAGCAGGGGCAAATTCTTTGTTAACAGTATGGATACCAAATATGGTTTTCGGTGCACTAGCATTATACTTGTATTATAATGCCAGAAAATAATTTAAAACACTTTTTACAGCTTCATTTTATTGTTTTTATTTGGGGTTTTACAGCCATTTTAGGGAAATTAATAAGTATAGATTCTATACCGCTGGTTTGGTACCGAATGTTGTTGGCTGTGCTGTTTGTGTTGCTTTATTTTTTTATAAAAAAGAAACATTTCCTTGTAGATCGTAAATCTCTTTTAAAATTTATTTTAACCGGAACAATTATAGCATTGCATTGGATTGCTTTTTTTGAAGCCATTAAAGTCTCAACAGTTTCGATAGCTTTAGTGACTATGAGTACAGGAGCCTTTTTTACCTCGCTCTTAGAACCGTTGTTTTTTAAAAGGAGAATAAAAACTATAGAAATTGTTCTCGGATTATTAGTAATTGGAGGGTTGTATATTATTTTCAATTTTGAAACTCAATATGCTTTAGGAATTTTTTATGCCTTGATAGCCTCGTTTTTGTCTGCACTTTTTTCTGTGTTAAATGGATTGTTTGTAAAAAAGAATGATGCGGAAGTAATCTCATTTTATCAATTATTTTTTGGAGTTGTATTTGTAACTGTCTTTTTGTTTATTTCAGGAGGCTTTACCACTGAATTTTTTAGCTTGTCAAATTCAGATTGGTTTTATTTAGTTATTCTAAGTAGTATCTGTACAGCTTATGCTTTTATTGTTTCTGTCAAAGTCATGAAGTATTTAACCCCCTTTACAGTTATTTTAACCATGAATTTAGAACCAATTTATGCAATTCTATTAGCGTTGCTTGTATTTGGAGATAAAGAAAAAATGAAGCCAGAGTTTTATTACGGAGCTTTTATTGTGTTATTTGTTGTAATGTTAAACGGAATCCTCAAAAACAGAAAGGCAATTCATCAAAAAATGAAAAAGAATAAAAATCAAAAATTATAGAACAAAAACAAATTTTATAGTAAGTTTGTAATGTTGTAAATTCAATCAATTAATTGATTCAGTTAAAATTAATCAACTATAATATGGAATATTTAGATTTTGAACTACCAATTAAAGAGTTAGAAGATCAATTAACAAAATGTCAGGTTATTGGAGAAGAAAGTGATGTTGATGTTACTGCAACTTGTAAGAAAATTGAAAAAAAATTAATAGCTACCAAGAAAGAAATTTATAAAAACTTAACTGCTTGGCAAAGAGTACAATTATCTCGTCATCCAAACAGACCTTATACTTTAGATTACATTAGAGCACTTGCTGGCGATACTTTTATGGAGTTGCACGGAGATAGAAGTGTAAAAGATGATAAAGCTATGGTAGGAGGTTTAGGTAAAATAGGGGATCAATCTTTTATGTTTATTGGACAACAAAAAGGGTACAACACCAAAACACGTCAGTACAGAAACTTCGGAATGGCAAATCCAGAAGGATATAGAAAAGCTTTACGATTGATGAAAATGGCAGAGAAGTTTAACATTCCTGTAGTAACATTAATCGATACTCCAGGTGCTTATCCTGGGTTGGAAGCAGAAGAACGTGGACAAGGAGAAGCAATTGCAAGAAATATTTTAGAAATGTCTCGTTTAAAAACACCTATTATTGCTGTTATTATTGGAGAAGGAGCTTCTGGTGGAGCATTGGGAATTGGAGTAGGAGATAAAGTATTAATGCTAGAAAATTCTTGGTATTCTGTAATTTCTCCAGAAAACTGTTCTTCTATATTATGGAGAAGTTGGGAGCACAAAGAAAAAGCAGCCGAAGCATTAAAGCTAACTGCTGAAGACGGTATGAAATTAAAAATCGTAGACGATATTATTAAAGAACCTTTAGGAGGTGCTCATTCAGATAGAGAAGCTACATTTAAAGAAGTAGAAAGAGTTATTTTAGCATCTTATGATGCATTAAAAGATCTTAGTGAAACAGATTTGGTAATGCAACGAATGGATAAATATTCTAAAATGGGCGTTTTTAAAGGATAAAAAAATAGCAGTTTAAAACAAAAAAAGCAGGAATTTATTCCTGCTTTTTTTGTTTTAATTTTTTAGGATATTAAATCCCTAGTTCTTTAAATAAAACCTCTAAACTTGGGTCAGATGGTCTTGGTGCATTTGCATTTACAATGTTTCCGTTAGGATCAATTAAAATAAACCTTGGGATTCCATAAATTTGATAATCTTCTGCAAATTTTGTGTCTTCTCCAGCATAGAGTTGAACCCCAGATAAATCTTTATCCTTTACCATTTTTTTCCATTTAGATAGCGCATTATCCCAAGAGTCCGCAGTGCTAGAATTATCAGTAGAGATACTTACAAATTCAATTTTTTTACGAGCGTATTTTTTTTCTAATTTTTTCAAAAAAGGGATTTCCGCAATACAAGGTTTACACCAAGTAGCCCAAACATCTATATATACATATTTTCCTTTAAACTCATCTAGTGATGTTTTTCCACCCTTATAATTTAAATAATTATTGAATTTTGGAGCTGGTTTCCCTTTGCCTAATGACTCTTCTGCTTTCATCTTTTGCAAAATTGCGGCATGTTGTGAATCATAATTTTTTTCCAATAGATTAAATAATTCTGTGTTTTGTTTGCTGTTTATTCTAACAATCATCGTGTCTATTTCACCATGTAGCTTTTGTAAACTGTCATACGCATTTTTAATAGAGTTTAGTTCTTTTTTAAAAGCATCTTTTTCAAGCATAAATAATTTGCTTGTATTTCCAATAGCCAAATTGTATTTATACTGATCAATTAAATAGTTGGTGGTATTTGATCCATTTCCAGAATATTTTGTTGTTTGAAAAAACGAATTATTATCTGCAGTTAGATTTAAATCAAAGCCATTTCTTAAAAACACAAAGCCATAATTTCTATTATTCATAACCAAGGTATAATAACCAGCCTCTTTTAAATGTAGAGTATCTTTAAATGTACCGTCTGTATTGATTTTGATTTCTTTTGTGTGCTCTTTACTTCTTAAAGAAAAAACTGTATCAGTTTTGCTAATGTTTGATAATTCTCCCGAGAAAGACACAAAACCAGGTGTTTCTTTTTTGCAAGAAACAAGTGCAACACACATAATTAAGATAAGTGTAATTTTTTTCATTGATGTACTATTCAAATTTTATGCAAATATAAGTAAATGATGAATGGTCTTTAATTGATACTAACGTTATTTTTTTCATAAAAAAAACCGAGCTATTTGCTCGGTTTTTTACTTATTCTTCTTTTTGCTCTTCAGGAGCTTTCTTTGCTTTTTTTACTTTAATAGTTAAGGTGTTTGTTTTGGAATTTAAATCCATTACTATGGTATCACCTTCAGACAATTTAGAATTGACAATCTCTTCGGCTAAAGCATCTTCAATATACTTTTGTATAGCTCTTTTTAAGGGCCTTGCTCCATATTTTTTATCAAATCCTTTGTCTGCTATGTAATCTTTTGCTTTATCGCTTAGTTTTAAGGTATAGCCTAAATCAGAAATTCTATGAAGTAGTTTATCTAATTCAATGTCTATGATAGAATGAATTTGCTCTCTTTCTAAAGCGTTAAAAACAACAATATCATCTATTCTATTTAAAAACTCTGGCGCAAATGATTTCTTTAAAGCATTTTCTATTATTCCTTTAGCGTGTTCATCTGCTTGAGCAACTTTTGAGGAGGTTCCGAATCCAACTCCTGCACCAAAATCTTTTAATTGTCTGGCACCAATATTAGACGTCATGATAATAATGGTATTTCTAAAATCAATTCTTCTACCTAAACTATCAGTTATAAAACCATCGTCTAAAATTTGAAGTAACATGTTAAATACATCTGGATGTGCTTTCTCAATCTCATCTAATAAAACTACAGAATAAGGCTTGCGTCTAACTTTTTCGGTTAATTGACCACCTTCTTCATAACCAACATAACCAGGAGGGGCACCAATTAATCTAGAAATCGCAAACTTCTCCATGTATTCACTCATGTCAATTCTTATTAAAGAATCTTCAGAGTCAAACAATTCTTTTGCTAATACTTTTGCTAATTGAGTTTTACCAACCCCAGTCTGACCTAAAAAGATAAATGATCCAATAGGTTTGTTAGGGTCTTTTAAGCCAACTCTGTTTCTCTGAATAGCTTTTACAACCTTGGTAACTGCTTCATCTTGACCGATTACTTTTCCTTTAATCAACTTTGGTAGTTCACTCAAGCGATTGCTTTCTGCTTCGGCAACTCTATTAACCGGAATACCTGTCATCATAGAAACAACTTCTGCAACATTGTCTTCAGTAACTATTTCTCTATTTAATTTAGAATCTTCTTCCCATTGTTTTTGAGCAGATTCTAAAGCTGCTTCAATGTTTTTTTCATCATCTCTAAGCTTTGCCGCTTCTTCATATTTTTGTCCACTGACAGCTTTTGTTTTATTAGAACGAATGTTTTCTAATTCTGCTTCTAAAGCAAGAACTTGCTGAGGAACAATAATGTTTGTAATATGAATTCGTGAACCAGATTCATCTAAAGCATCAATTGCTTTGTCTGGTAAGTAACGATCTGTCATGTATCTATTCGTTAACTTTACACATGCTTCAATAGCTTGATCTGTATAATCAACATTATGATGTTCTTCGTATTTTTCTTTGATGTTATGTAAAATTTGAATCGTTTCTTCTACAGTTGTAGGTTCTACAATTACTTTTTGAAAACGACGTTCTAACGCTCCATCTTTTTCAATATTTGTTCTAAATTCATCTAAAGTTGTTGCTCCAATACATTGAATTTCTCCACGTGCTAAAGCTGGCTTTAACATGTTAGATGCATCTAATGATCCAGTAGCGCCACCTGCACCTACAATGGTGTGAATTTCATCAATAAACAAAATGATATCTTCATTTTTTTCTAATTCGTTCATCAAGGCTTTCATACGTTCTTCAAACTGACCTCTGTATTTTGTGCCAGCAACTAAGCTTGCAAGGTCTAAAGAAACAATACGCTTGTCAAATAAAATTCTTGATACTTTTCTGTTAACAATACGTAATGCTAAACCTTCTGCAATTGCAGATTTACCAACACCTGGTTCTCCAATTAACATCGGGTTGTTTTTCTTTCTTCGACTAAGTATTTGAGAAACACGCTCTATTTCCTTTTGTCTTCCCACAACAGGATCTAATTTATTAGCTTCTGCTAAAGCGGTTAGATCTCTTCCAAAATTATCTAAAACAGGAGTTTTAGATTTTTTTACTGGTGCAGCTCCTTTTTGAGGTTGTTGTCCATAAGGATTCGATTTTTCTTGATCAAACTCGTCATCAGAAGGAGTTTCTGCAATTGGATCTATGGACAACTCAGACTCATCTGTATGAAGTTGTTTATAGAAAGCTTTAGCTTGATCATAATCAATATACATTTTGTTTAACAACTTTGTTGTTGGGTCATTCTCATTTCTTAAAATACACAACAATAAATGTGCAGTGTCTATAGAGTCACTTTGATACAGTTTTGCTTCTAAAAAAGTAGTTTTTAATGCTTTTTCTGCTTGCCTTGTTAAATGCAGGCTTTTTTTCTTCTCTCCAGCATCAGTAAAACTGATTGCAGCAGGGTTTAATTTTTCAATTTTTTTACGCATCAATTCTAAATCAACATCAAAAGCGGTCATTATGTCAATTGCTTTACCTTCTCCTTTTCTGATTAAGCCTAATAATAAATGCTCTGTGCCAATAAAATCATGTCCTAAACGTAAAGCTTCATCTTTACTAAAGGTGATTACATCTCTTACTCTTGGTGAAAAATTATCGTCCATATAATTGTATATCTATTTGTAAATTTAGTAGATTTTTTATGAAAAATTACAAAAAAAGTGCCAGTTTAAAATTTTTGTCAAATTGTCTTTAAAAAAACAACTAGAAATACTTGAAAATCAGCCCGATAAACCTTGTTGAAAAATATTAAAAAATGTTGATAACTCTAGGTTGTCAGATAGTTTTTTTTTTGAGTAAAAAGGTAAAAAATTGTATCTTGCTCGTTTAAGAAATTAGTATAAAAATTAATACATAAATATATATGACAGACGGAGAAAAATTGATCCCGATTAATATTGAGGAACAAATGAAATCTGCGTACATTGATTATTCAATGTCGGTTATTGTTTCAAGAGCATTACCAGATGTAAGAGATGGGTTAAAACCAGTACATAGAAGAGTATTGTATGGAATGCATGAATTAGGTATAAAAGCTACTGGTTCTTATAAGAAGTCAGCAAGAATTGTTGGAGAAGTATTAGGAAAGTATCATCCACATGGAGATACTTCTGTATACGATTCAATGGTGCGTATGGCTCAGAGCTGGAGTCAACGCTATATGATGGTTGACGGACAAGGGAACTTTGGTTCTGTTGATGGTGATAGCCCAGCAGCAATGCGTTATACAGAGGTTAGGATGCAGAAAATTTCTGAAGACATGTTGTCTGATATAGATAAAGATACTGTTGATCATCGTTTAAACTTTGATGATACCTTACAAGAACCAACAGTTTTACCAACTAGAATTCCCAATTTATTGGTAAATGGTGCATCTGGAATTGCAGTAGGAATGGCTACAAACATGGCGCCTCATAATTTAACAGAAGTTGTAAACGGTACATTAGCTTACATAGAAAATAGAGATATTGAAATTGATGAGTTGATGGAGCATATAAAGGCCCCAGATTTTCCAACAGGTGGAATTATTTATGGTTATGAAGGAGTTAAAGATGCTTTTCATACCGGTCGTGGGCGAATTGTAATGCGTGCAAAAGCGATTATAGAAGAAGTTAAAGGTCGTGAGTGTATTATTGTTACTGAAATACCATATCAAGTTAATAAAGCAGAAATGATTAAAAAAACTGCTGAATTAGTGAATGATAAAAAATTAGAAGGTATTGCAAATATTAGAGATGAATCTGATAGAAACGGAATGCGTGTTGTATATATCTTAAAGCGTGATGCAATTCCGAATATCATTTTAAATAAATTATACAAATACACCGCTTTACAAACCTCATTTAGTGTAAATAATATTGCATTGGTTAACGGTAGACCAGAGCAATTAAACTTAAAACAATTAATCCATTATTTTGTAGAACATAGACACGAAGTTGTTGTTCGTAGAACAAAATATGAATTAGCAAAAGCAGAAGCTAGAGCACATATTTTAGAAGGGTTAATTATTGCCTCGGATAATATAGACGAAGTAATCAAAATTATTAGAGCTTCTAGTAATGCTGATGATGCTCGTGAAGCTTTAATTGCTCGTTTTGAATTGACAGAGATTCAAGCAAAAGCAATTGTTGAAATGCGATTGCGTCAACTTACAGGTCTAGAGCAAGATAAATTGCGCGCTGAGTTTGAAGAAATTATGAAAACGATTGCTGACTTAAAGGATATTTTAGAAAATGAAGTAAGACGTTATCAAATTATTACAGACGAATTGGTTGCTGTGAGAGATAAGTATGGAGATGAACGTCGTTCTCGTATAGAATATGCGGGTGGAGATATGAGTATTGAAGATATGATTCCAGATACGCAAGTTGTTGTAACAATTTCTAATGCTGGGTATTTAAAACGTACAAATTTAGACGAATATAAAGTTCAGAATAGAGGAGGAAGAGGGCAAAAAGGAGCAACGACTCGTAATGAGGATTTCTTAGAACATTTATTTGTGGGTACAAATCACCAATACATGTTATTCTTTACTCAAAAAGGTAAAGTATTCTGGATGCGCGTATATGAAATTCCTGAAGGAGGTAAAAATACCAAAGGAAGAGCAATGCAAAACTTAATCAATATAGAACAAGATGATAAAGTAAAAGCATTCTTAGTAACTCAAGATTTAAAAGACGAAGAATACATCAATAATAATTATGTAATCATGGCCACTAAAAAAGGTCAGGTTAAGAAAACATCTTTAGAGCAATATTCTCGTCCAAGAACAAATGGTATCAATGCAATAACCATTAAAGAAGGAGATGAGTTGTTAGAAGCAAAATTGACAAACGGAGAAAGCCAAGTAATGTTAGCCTTAAAATCTGGAAAAGCAATTCGCTTCGAAGAAAGCAAAACGCGACCGATGGGAAGAACAGCTTCTGGAGTAAGAGGAATTACACTTCAAAACAAAAATGATGAGGTTATTGGAATGGTAGCAGTAAATGATGATGAGAGTAATATCTTGGTAGTGTCTGAAAAAGGATATGGAAAAAGATCTCATTTAGAAGACTACAGAATTACCAATAGAGGAGGAAAAGGTGTAAAAACTTTGAATATTACAGAAAAAACAGGAAATTTGGTGGCTATTAAGAATGTTACAGACGAAGATGATTTAATGATCATTAACAAATCTGGTATCACAATTAGAATGGCTGTTTCTGATTTAAGAGTAATGGGAAGAGCAACTCAAGGTGTTCGATTAATAAATATTAAAGATTCTGATAGCATTGCTGCTGTAGCAAAAGTACAGCACGAAGAAGAAGAAGAAATAGACGAAAATGAAACTGGCACAGAAGTTGACAATTCAGCAACAGAAAGCCAAGAATAAAAAAAGGACGATTAAAATTATTTTAGAATGAAAAGACAAATAGCATTAGTAGTGTTAGGGTTGTTTACAGTAACAGCCTTTGCGCAAAAAGACGAGTTGAAAACCGCAGAGAAGGCAATTAAAAAACAAGATTTTGCTACTGCAGTATCAGCAATAAACTCAGCTGAAGGATTAATTGCCAATGCAGATGAAAAAACAAAATCTAAATTTTATTTTTTAAAAGGGCAAGCTTTTGGAGGTAATAAAGAGTATGAAAAAGCTGCAAAAGCCTATAACGATTTATTCGCTTTCGAAAAATCGACAGGAAAAGAACGTTATTCAGATGATGCAATTCCATTGTTAAATACGTTGAAAGATGAAGTAAATAAAAATGGATTTGCTCTTTACGAAGCAAAAAATTACAAAGAAGCCGCAAAAGCATTTTATGTAAGATACACTTTAGATAAAAAGGACACCTTGTTTTTATCTAATGCGGCACAACTAGCATTGCAATCTCAAGATTTTGATACAGCTTATGATTATTATAGCCAATTAAAAGATTTAGGCTATACAGGAATCAAAGAAGTTTACGGAGCGATTGATAAAGATTCTAATAAAAAAATCACATTCAATTCTAAAGAAGAAATGAATTTAATGATGAAATCTGGTAAATACATCAATAATTCTATTACAAATTCTCCTTCAAAAAGAAATGATATTTTAAAGAATTTGGTAACCATCTTAACAAAACAGCAAAAAAATGATGAAGCGATCACTCTTGTACAGGAGTTACGTAAGCAAGAACCAGATAATTTGCAATTGTTGTTAACAGAGGCTTATATCTACAACGATTTAAAGCAGCCTAAAAAGTTTGAAGCTTTGATGAAAGAAGCTACAGATAAAGATCCAATGAACCCAGATTTATATTATAATATTGGAATTGTAAATTATAATGAAAAGAATATTGAGCAAGCTGAAAAATATTTTACAAAAGCATTAGAAATTAATCCAGATTACCCTAAAGGAAATTGGATGTTAGCAAACACGCTTATATTAAAAGATGGAGATTTAGTGACGAAAATGAATGCGTTACCAATGTCAGACGTAAAAAATTATTCGAAATATGAAGCAGAACGTAAAAGTTTGTTTAATAAAATATTACCATTTTTAATCAAGGCTGATAAAGAAGAAAGAAGTGAATCAACAGTTCGAATGTTAATTGGAGTTTATGATCAATTAGAAAAAAATGATGAAGCTACAGCATTAAGAAAAGTTTTAGAAACGTTAAAGTAATTTTTTAATTATAAATAAAAAACCGAAACAATTTTGTTTCGGTTTTTTTATGCTAAATAATCTTTTTAATTACTCTAAGTTTATGTGTATGTCTTTTAGAATCAACATTATAAATTCCACTATGATCTAACCGGTCTATTCTAACTTTTCCAAATGAATGTATGATGTAATTGTCTTTCATAATGATGCCAACATGGGTAATAACACCTTCATTATCATCAAAAAAAGCCAAATCTCCAGGCTCACTTTCTTCAATAAAACTTAATACTTCTCCTTGTGTTGCTTGCTCTTTGGCTTGCCTTAATAATTGATAGCCACAAAGTTTATAAACCAGTTGTGTAAACCCAGAACTATCTACTCCAAACGGAGTTTTTCCTCCCCAAAAATGTGGTGTATTTAAAAATAAAAAAGCTGTTTTTAAAACGTATTCTTTGTCTAGTTTCTTATTGATAATTGAACCTTCATATGAGAATGTTTTATCACCAATACAGGCTTTTTTGCTGCTAAAAAACGGCAAAGTAGCACCAATAGGTATGGTAGATAAACGTCCGTTTTCTTCTGTAAGAAAGTCAATAAGTTCACCAGATAAAGTTGCCTTAGAATTAGACAAATCTAAGTATGTTTCTTCTGTAATTTCCTCAAACTGTTTGTTGTCAATAAAACCTTCACAAGAATCAAAGTGAATTCTAATTTTACTCCAGGTTTTTCTTCTTTCCAGCACTTTAAAATGCTCGCCAAAAAGGACTTGAGAAACCATTTCAGAATCATCTGAAGCTTCAGCTCTTAAAGGAACAATACTTAAATTACAGATGCCGTATAACAAGTTGTTAGTTTTGAGTTATAAGTTTTGAGTTAAAAAATTATATTTTTTCAATAATCATTGCACTTGCTCCACCGCCACCATTACAAATTCCTGCAGCACCAATTTTAGCATTATTTTGTTTTAAAATAGAAGTCAAAGCAATGATAATTCTTGCCCCAGAAACGCCTAAAGGGTGTCCTAAAGAAACAGCTCCTCCATTTACATTCACTTTGTCAAATGATAATCCTAGAATTTTCATGTTAGCCAATCCAACTACAGCAAAAGCCTCGTTTAATTCAAAATAATCTACATCCTCAATAGAAATATTAGCTTTGGCTAATGCTTTTGGTAATGCTTTTGCAGGAGCAGTAGTAAACCATTTTGGTTCGTGTGCAGCATCTGCATATCCTTTAATTTTGGCAAGTGGAGTAATATTTAATTCTTTTGCTTTGTCTGCAGACATTAAAACCAATGCAGCTCCACCATCATTTATTGTTGATGCATTAGCAGCAGTAACGGTTCCGTCTTTTGTAAATGCAGCACGTAAAGCAGGAATTTTTTCCATTTTTACGTTTTTGTATTCTTCGTCTTCAGAGAAAATAATAGGTTCACCTCTGCGTTGTGGAATTTCTACAGGAACAACTTCATCAGCATATTTTCCTTCTTTCCAAGCATTTGCAGATCGATTGTATGATTCGATTGCAAAATTATCTTGGTCTTCTCTAGAAAAATTATATTCAGTTGCACATTCATCAGCACAAACTCCCATTGCAACTTGTTCATAAGCATCAACCAAACCATCTTTTTGCATACCATCTTCCATAGTAATAGGGCCAAATTTAGAACCTGTTCTTGCATGTTGATAATGTGGAATCATACTCATGTTTTCCATACCACCAGCAACCACAATTTCTGCATCACCCAATGCTATAGTTTGTGCAGCCAACATAATAGATTTCATTCCTGATGAACACACTTTATTAACCGTTGTACATGGAACTGTATTTGGTATTCCGGCAAAAAGTGCTGCTTGTCTAGCAGGTGCCTGTCCTAATCCAGCAGAAACCACATTCCCCATAAAAACTTCCTCTACCATTTCTGGCTTTAAATTGATTTTATTTAATGCCCCTTTTATGGCAATAGCTCCTAGTTTTGGAGCAGGAATAGAAGATAAACTCCCCATAAAACTACCAATTGGTGTTCTAGCTACTGATACAATTACTACTTCTTTCATGTCTATATATCTTAAATGTTTTGTACATTACTATTATATTGCGAAAATAACCAATTTATTGTGATCATTAAAATATAAGGAGACCATTTCTTAAACAAAGAATAAAGTTAAATCTAATTTTTGCCGAAGAAACTATTTAAAGTAAGTTTGTAAATGTGTTTTTAAGCTACTAAAATTAAATGAATGAGTAATTTTATAAATAAAGTCTATAAAAATAATGCGATAGTTTATAAAGTACTATTGTTTTTAATAGCGGTAGTTTCTATTGTATACTTATTTCCAAAAGGAGGTCAGTTTAAATACGATTTTAACAAAGGCAAACCTTGGCAATACGATAATTTATATGCAACATTTGACTTTTCTATTCAAAAAAGTGATGAGGAAATCAATCAAGAAAAGGTAGAGATTACAAGAAACAACAAGCACTATTTCGAGTTTAATAAAGCCACTGTTTTAGACATTAAAACAGCATTTACAAACAAAATAAATTACATTCAAGCTAACGATTCTATAAACTCGCAACAAATGTTGCGTTTAATTTCTATAGGAAATTTTGTTATTGAAGAGGTATATAAATATGGATTCATTGATGAAGCGAGTCAAGGTAAAGTTTTTAATGAAAATGAAATTATTTACCTGCGAAAAGACAATGAGGTTGAAGAAGTAGCGTATAATAAATTGTTAATTTATAAAGAAGTTCTACAATTAATTACAGAAAACATTAAAAGCTCTCCAATAAGCTATTCAGAAAATAAACTATTAAACACCTTATTAGAAGTATTAAAACCAAATGTTTCCTACGATGCTACTTTTACCCAAAAAGCACTAGAAGAATCGTTTAAAAATATTTCATATACCAAAGGGTTGGTAACCTCTGGAGAATTAATAATTTTAAAAGGAGATATTGTTGAGGGCAGAAAATATGAGATTTTAAATTCTCTAAAAAAAGAGTCAGAATCTAAAGTTTGGACAGAATCTAATTACTTATGGATTGTTTGTGGCTACACTATCTTAGTGTCATTAGCCTTATTGATGTTATTACTTTTCTTAAAAAAATATCGATTAGAAATTTACAATAACAACAATAAAGTAACCTTTATCTTTTTCAATGTTTTCTTAATGATTTTGATACAAACATTGGTTATTAAATACAACTCAGAGTATTTATATATAGTTCCACTGAGTATTCTACCCATTGTCTTAAAGGCCTTTTTTGATGCACGATTAGGTCTGTTTGCCCATGTACTAACAGTCTTGTTATTAGGATTTATTGTGCCCAATAGTTTTGAGTTCATTTACCTACATATTATTGCTGGTATTGTTACTATTTTAACGGTTTCTGAATTGTATAAAAGAGCCAATTTGTTTATTTCAATTGGGCAAATTACCCTTATTTATATGGTTACCTATTTTGCCTTTTCAATCATAAAGGAAGGAAATGCTTCTCAAATAAACTGGGGCTATTTTATGCTATTTTCTGCAAACGGATTGTTATCCTTTTTGTCGTTGTTCTTTATTTATATGTATGAAAAAATCTTCGGATTGGTTTCTGACGTAACTCTTTTAGAACTGTCTAATACAAATACAAAGCTGTTAAGAGAGTTAAATGAAAAAGCTCCAGGAACCTTTCAACATTCTATGCAAGTTGCTAGTTTGTCAGAGGCCGCTGCAAATGAAATCGGAGCAAATTCTATGTTGGTAAGAACAGGAGCCTTATATCATGATATTGGTAAAATGTTAAACCCGATGTATTTTATTGAAAACCAGAGCACAGGTGTAAACCCTCACAATGATTTATCACCTAAAGACAGTGCTTTTATTATTATTGCACATGTTATTAAAGGAATTGAGCTTGCAAAAGAAAATCGTTTGCCAGATCGAATTATTGACTTTATTAGAACGCATCACGGAACGAGTTTGGTGTATTATTTTTATAAGAAAGAACAAGAATTGAATCCTGATGAGCAAGTAAGTCCTTTAAAGTTTCAATATCCAGGACCAATTCCGTTTTCGAAGGAAACTGCAATTCTAATGATTTGTGACGCGGCCGAAGCTGCATGTAAAAGCTTAAAGAATCCAACGGCACAGTCTATAGACCAGCTGGTTGATAAAATAGTTGAGAAACAAAAATCTGATAATCAATTCATTAATTCTGATATTACTTTTAGAGAAATCGAAAAGATAAAAAAAGTGGTGAAGAAGAAATTAATGAACATTTATCATCTTCGAATTGAATATCCAGATTAGTTTCATTTTTTTTAAAAAATAGCAAAAAAAGGTTGTGAAATTGTATTTGTAATATTACATTTGCACTCGCAATTTTTAATTAATACTTAGGTATTATTAAAGGAGAGGTGCCAGAGCGGTAATGGAGCAGATTGCTAATCTGTCGACGGGAAACTGTCGCCAGGGTTCGAGTCCCTGTCTCTCCGCAAAATTTTGCAATCAGCATTTGTACTTTTGTATAAATGTTGTTCAGTTAAAAACGGCTTTTCGGAGTGTTTAAAAACTGAAATGGGCAATCGAATAACAGTGAAAACTGTTTTTTCGGGGTGTAGCGTAGCCCGGTTATCGCGCCGCGTTTGGGACGCGGAGGTCGCAGGTTCGAATCCTGCCACCCCGACAAATAAAGGTGTGGAGTTTTCGTAGAAAGCAAGCATTCTTAAGAAAACTGGAAAGGATCAACGAAGTTAATCCTGCCACCACAGACGATGAGTTAGGGCTCTTAGCTCAGCTGGATAGAGCACCTCCCTTCTAAGGAGGCGGTCGAAGGTTCGAATCCTTCAGGGCTCACATAAAGCTTCACAGAAATGTGAGGCTTTTTTGTTGTTTAAAACTTACTGTTAATAAGGGTTTATAACAATCCATACTGCTCTTAAAAAGACTTACAAGACAGGTAAAGTTAAAGCAAAATTTTTATTCATTTAGTACTTTTTACAAATATTTGGCAGACATTTGGCAGACATTCGACTTTTAAACGTAAAACAAGCAAAAAAAATACTTAGTATTCTATTTCGACAAATTCATTGATTAACTCAATCTTTAGAAACTAAACATTTTTCATTTTTTCAAAGAGCTTAATAAGTTTTTCTTCATTAGATAGCTGGTTCTTTTTCAAATAACTTTCTAAATTCATAAAGCCAAAATCCTTTATTATCTTTTGTTTAAAGTTATAAGCAGTCTTATAGGTCAAGTTATGTCTTTTTGCTAATTCCGATGCTTTAGGTTGAGGTTCTTCATAAACAACTTCTATATAAATATGAAATGCCTTTAATATACCAAATCGAACATTATGAAATAAAGTATTATAAGTTGTCTTATATCTAGTTTTACATTTTTTACAACTCTTTTCAAAGTTTTTAATTGTAGTATAAAACTCTTCATTACCGCACTTTAAACAAGTGGTTACCTCATAATTTAATAAAGGTAAATAGCATTTTTCAATACTGTTAAACTTCTGTTTCAGTCGCTTCGAGATTTTCATAGGTGTAAATAAGTATATAAATATAAGATTTCTATTTTATACTACAACCCAATGCATATCTACATAAATTGTAAATATATGATTAGTGAATAAAAAACAAATTTCTGTTTCGTGATTATCTCTATAGAGGTTAATCATAGTGATTAACTATTTAATTCATCATAATTATGAATATAGAAGATAGTTTATTTGTAGAAACAGAATCGAGTTTAATCAGAAAGCACAAGACGTTATTGTGGGAGACTAGGAGAGATTGTATAATGATAGATTTAGGAATGGATATTCCTATTTTTAAATGGTTTATATCAAGTAAGTCAACTTGGGAAAGCAATACGGTAATGTATAAAACAGAAAACCTATTGAATCAAATTGCAGCTGCTCATAAACAGTTTCCAAATGATTCAGTAAAAGATATGTTAACTGATGCTGCAATGCGGATGCGTAATATATCCAAAGGAGGTGTTATATCTAATATTGGGTATGAGTATATAATAGATAAGGCAATTGAATTAAAAGACGTGACTGATGTAGCACCAAACACTTCAATTAGATATTTAAAGAATCCTTATTTTATATGGGATAAAGAAGATTTTCAAAACAGAAAAGAGATATACAGAAACCATTTGAATAGTGTGATTAATAGAGGTATTACAGAATTAAATTACGAACTGATTGAAACCGCTCTAATTGATTATGATTTGAACCAAAAGTCAATGAGTAAAACTATTTTAAAAGAGAATACTAACTTATCACTATCAACTATTAAAAATTATTTAAATAATTATCCAGAACTTAAAGGGATATATCAAAGTATTAAAGAGAATTCTGGAACTGCAAAACAAAGAAAGCAAAAGGAGTATAATTCAAACAAAAAGAAGGTTGCTTAAACTTTAGTAAAATGGGTAATTACTTTTCAATGTAAAAACACCTCTCCTAAGCCCAATATCAGCAAGGGGTTGTACATTAGTAAAATGGTTAATCCCTATTAATTATATAATTATATAAAGTAAGTTGAAATTAATTTTACAAAATCGTACCGTTCGTATATTCTTAATTAGTGCGAATGGTACGAGTTGTAATAGAAAGAACTCTATACTATTAATAGATAGAAAATATGATTATTAGGTTTTTAAATAATATTTGATGATTATTCTTAATTTTACATAAATTGTTTATAATAAAGATTTTATCTATGCTTTTAATTAAGAATATATTTCTGCAACAAACTTCTCCAACTTTTTTTATTATAATAATATTAGCTGCAATTGTTTTTATTGTTATAGGTTTTGTAGTTAGTTCTATAGAAGAAAATGCTGTAAATCTTCAAAAAGCTATTCTCGCACAAAACTCAGAAGAATTCAATAAGTATGTTGATAAGAACATAGCTTTTTCAATAGGAGACTCAAACTTAAGCAAGTTTTATACAATGAGTACTGAAAAATTTGACGTTGTACCAGCAGTTAAATGGGGAGAATTTAATTTATATGACATCAATGTAGCTCTTTCACCTGATTCAAGAACTGCTGTACTAACCTTTTACGCCAAATCAGATTACACAGTAGGAGAAGGAGATAAAATCGATTATAGTACAAGAGCCTCTTCGGTTTGGATTTCAACAGAAAATGGGTGGAAAATAATGCATTCAAGCTGGGCTCCTTTTGGAGGAGGTAACGGAATACCTAATAATTAGCACAAATTATTAAATATTGAAGGCTATAACTTTCAATTAAAAAAAGGAATTACAGTGATGTAGTTCCTTTTTCTATTTATCAATATATCATTTAGTTTTTACTTAAACTTCCCGTATTAAAGGAAGAGGATATGCCTATGATTTAGTTATTCTTTTCATAATTGTCGTATAGATATAAAGGTAGGGCTAATGAAAAGCCAACTATAAATAAAGAAATCAAATACTTTATGAACTGTTTTTTACTGATTGCTTTTACTCTTAATCTGTAAATAAGAAAAATAAGAAAAGATGTGGCTGCAATAGTTAAATCAGCTATTAAAATACTCATTGCATAATTCTGATGAATTTGTTCAAAAAATAGTGAAGTAGACCATTCCCAATTATTTGTTTCAATAAATTTAAAGATGTAATAGTAAGGGTAAGCTGTTCCTACAATGCACAATATGGCAAGTACTTTTTTCATAATAAGTTAGTTTCCTCAAATATAAGAAAAGTATCTAACCTATTTACGAGGTTTAGAAATAGCTGATTTAAAAGAAGAAGATATGCCTGTTTTATAATAAGAGTTTTATAAAATTCTTTTGTTTTGTCTATATATAATTATAACATAAACTAACATATGCCATTTAATTCAGAAAGTGCCGTTTTAGGAGGTCAAAAATCCAAGAGAGGTAAAAGTTTATCTCA